>Ga0307929_1000001_pt1:2500-509412 | contig 509412 bp, 523 predicted proteins | sample AceLakmetage1330_FD_203160 | JGI IMG/M metagenome (GOLD analysis project Ga0307929, IMG submission 203160) | Saline water microbial communities from Ace Lake, Antarctica - #1330 | ecosystem: Environmental > Aquatic > Non-marine Saline and Alkaline > Saline | place: Antarctica: Ace...
ATTACCCACAAGATCAACCTTGTACTACACTTAGACATTTGATTTGTGCTGTTGATTGTGATTTATAGTATCTGCTGTCTATTTGCAGGGTATAAACAGAAAAATGAATCACACACTGTATAAATATTACTAACGCATAACTAAAAAGGGGGAAGGCGTTATGAAGAAATATTTACCTGTTATCTTGTCTGGCCTATTTTTTATTACTGCTCATGCCGAAAATGTTGAATTAACCGTATATAATCAAAATTTTGCACTGGTAAAAGATCAACGAACCTTCCAGCTTAAAAAAGGACTAAATAAAATTGATTTTACCGATGTTGCATCATTAATTGAACCGACTTCTGTGCACTTTGTATCCTTAACTTCACCGGAATCCTGTACTATTTTGGAACAGAATTATGAATATGATCTGGTAAGTTCAAGTAAAATCCTTTCGAAGTACATTGATAACAGTATACAAGTAATTACCAAAGATGATCGCAGCTATGAAGGAAAGTTGCTAAGCTATGATTCCAACAACTTACTAATTACTTCCGACGGCCAACTTAACATGTTGACACGCAAAGATAATATTGGGCAAATTATTTTTGCTGAACTTCCGGAAGGATTAATTACCCGGCCAACATTAGTTTGGGAAATCGAGAATGAAAAAGCCGGAAAACATTTGACTGAAGTCTCTTATCTAACGCGTGGGGTAAACTGGCATTGCGAATACGTAGTTGTTTTAGATAAAGACGACAAGGAAATTGACTTAGGCGCTTGGGTAAGTATTGATAACCGAAGCGGGACTTCCTACAAACAGGCAAGCTTAAAATTAATTGCCGGTGATGTCAAGCGCGCCGAAGAGAAATCAAAAGGATTTAGAGATGAATATAGCTTAAAATCACAAGGTATGAGTGGATCACAATTTAAAGAAAAAGCGTTTTTCGAATATCATCTCTACAGCATGGAAAGAAAAACTACTTTAAAGGACAATCAAACAAAACAGATATCCTTGCTCAATGCATTTAACGTTCCAATTACTAAGGAATTCATCTTTGACCCCTCAAACGGAAAATTCGAATACCAATACTATTCTGAAAACGGAGAAACAATCAAAACAAACGTGAGAGTAGAACTAGAACTTGTAAACAATAAGAATAGTAATTTAGGAATGCCTTTGCCGGAAGGAAAAATAAAAGTCTACAAAAAAGACAAAGATAACTCTATCCAATTCATTGGTGAAGATTCTATAAAACATACCCCGAAAAACGAAAAAATAAGGCTATACATTGGGGATGCTTTTGATGTTGTCGGCGAAAGAACCCGAACTGATTTTAAGCAGGAATACCATTCAATTTTCGAAACATACGAAATAACCTTACGTAATCACAAAGAAAACAGCGCAACAGTAAAAATTATCGAAAAAATGTGGCGCTATTCTAATTGGCAAGTTATAGACTCATCTTTAAACTGGGACAAAAAAGATGCTTCAACAATAGAATTCAAGGTAAACCTTCCTCCGGATTCGGAGAAAAAGGTCACATACACTGTAAAATACTGGTGGTAATGTATTTTCTTGGCTTTATTATTAACTTAAATTAATTTATGTCGGAAAATATACCGCTTGAAAAAATATCCGATTATAAATTCCGGATACCTAAATCTCACAAAAAAGAAATGCTAGTAGATGCAATAATCTACTCCAACGAGCATTCTTTAGCGCAAATAAAAAAAGATAACGCTTTACAGCAAGTAGTAAACGTTGCCTGCCTGCCGGGAATCGTAAAAAATTCATTAGCCATGCCTGACATTCATTGGGGATATGGATTCTGTATTGGTGGAGTTGCAGCTACTGACCCAGAGCAGGGAGGAGTAATCTCTCCCGGAGGAGTAGGATACGATATTAACTGTGGCATGCGGTTGGTTAACACAAATCTAACCTTCCAAGACATCAAAAACAAAACCGTTGAGATTGCCGATATTCTCTATAAAAATATCCCCGCCGGAATAGGGTCTAAAGGCAATATAAAAGTTTCTTCAGCTGATCAAAAAAAAATCGGACTACTAGGAGCAAAATGGGCAGTCTCTAAAGGATTAGGCGTCAACGAAGACTTGGAATGCTGCGAAGAAAAAGGAGCAATCGCCAACGCTAATCCGGACAATGTATCTTCATATGCCTACTCAAGGGGTAAACAACAAATCGGAACTTTAGGAAGCGGCAACCACTTTGTCGAAGTGCAAATAGTTGATAAGATTTTCAATAAACAGGCCGCAGAAACGTTTAATATTTCTGAAAACCAAATTGTAATTATGATTCACTCTGGATCAAGAGGATTCGGTTATCAAATCTGTGCCGACTATCTAAAAACAATGGCCAGCTGCCCAAGCAAATATAAAATTAATCTTCCGGATAGTCAGCTTGTCTGTGCTCCTTTGCATAGCACAGAGGCTAAGCAATATATTGGCGCAATGAACTCAGCCGCTAATTACGCCTGGGCAAATCGCCAGGCATTAACACATCTGGTTCGCTTTAGCTTTCAAAAACTATTTTCAAGCAGTTGGCAAAATATGAAAATGGATTTAATTTATGACGTGGCTCACAACATTGCTAAATTTGAAACACACTCTATCGATAATAAACAAAAAACACTTTGTGTGCACCGTAAAGGAGCAACCCGCAGTTTAGGTCCAAATAATTGTCACTTGCCGAAAAAATATTTATCTATCGGACAACCGGTAATTATTCCCGGAAGTATGGGGACAGCTTCGTATCTTCTCACCGGAACAAAACAAGCTGAAACAGAGACATTCAGCTCAACTTCGCATGGAGCCGGCAGGGTAATGTCTCGCCACAAAGCTTTAAAAACAATAAATTTAGCCGCTTTAACCAGCGAATTAAGCAGAAAAAAAATCGAGCTAAGAGCAGCAAGTAAACGAATCATCGCAGAAGAAGCACCTTCTGCTTACAAAGATATTGACAGTATAGTTAATACTGTTAGCTTGGCAGGATTATCTCAAAAAGTTTGTCGCATGCGCCCACTTTGCGTTTTGAAAGGCTAAAACACAAGTTAAAAGTTGCACGTTTAAATAATCAAAGTATAATAATAAATATTATGGATATCAAAGCAATAAGACAAAATCCGGAGCATTTGCGCGAAGCTTTAAAAAAACGTAATTATTCCTTTGATCTTGATGCATTTTTAAAAGAGGATGCCGAATACCGCAGGCTAATGAAGGAGATTGAGGAACTACGATCAGCTCAAAATAAAATCAGCAAAGAAATTCAACAACTGTTAAAAGAAAAAAAAGACGCAGCTTCTAAAATAAGCCAAAATAAAGAACTACGACAGAAACTTGATTTACTCAAAAGTAGTTTTCGCTTGTTAGCCGAAAAGCATCAAGAAGACTGCTTAAGAATTCCGAACATCCCACATTCATCTACACCTGTTGGCAATGCTTCCTGTAATAAAATCATCAAACAAGTCAATTCGCCAATTAAGCTTGGCTTTAAACCATTAGATCATCTTCAGATTGGGCAAAACTTGCGATTAATCGACTTTGAGCGCGCCATAAAGCTATCTGGCTCAAACTTCGTTTTGTTTAAGGGATTAGGAGCCGCGCTGGAACGAGCTTTAATAAATTTTATGCTTGATTTACACACATCCATGCACGGATACACTGAGGTGTCTCCGCCGGTCTTAACGTTACAGCCTCCGATGGAAGGAACCGGACAACTTCCTAACCTTAAAGACGATATGTATAAAATAGAAGGGGATAACTTATATCTGATTCCTACTGCTGAAGTTCCGCTGACTAATATTCACCGAGAAGAAATTATAGAAGAAAACATGTTACCAATTAAATATGTTGGATACACAACATGCTTCAGAAGAGAAGCCGGCTCTTATGGAAAAGACACCCGCGGATTAATGCGCTTGCATCAATTTGATAAAATTGAGCTAGTTAAATTTACTAAGCCCGAAAACTCTTATCTTGAGTTGGAAATGCTGCTTACCGATGCTTGTCAGGTACTCAACTTGCTCAATTTGCCCTATCGGATATTAGTTCTTGCTTCTGAAGATATCAGCTTTGCCGCAGCTAAATGCTACGATATCGAAGTTTACGCTCCGGGAATTGATAAATGGCTGGAAGTTTCCAGCTGCTCAAACTTTGAAGATTTCCAGGCTCGACGGGCTAACATTCGTTACAAGCAAAAAGATAGCAAAAAGAATGAATACTTACACACTTTAAACGGCTCCGGCTTAGCGCTGCCCAGACTGGTAATTGCTATACTAGAGAACTACCAACAAGAAGATGGCTCTGTGCTTATTCCGGAAGCATTAAAAAAATATTTCAATGGAAGAGAGAGAATTAAAAAATAACTACATTTTCACTTTAATTAAGCTTATTCTATTTTTAATAATCTTTTGTTTTTTAACAAAGATAAGCCAGTCATTCTGGGAAATGATAAGTTCAAAAGAAAACCATGCAGCCGATACATTAGTTTTATCAGTAATATCTTTATTTGGATTTTATGCTTTCTTCTCCGATTTAAATGGATTCTATAAAAAAATTCAAAATTTCTTTTTCCGCTCATCATTCTTCTCTTATCTAGTTCCTTCGTTAATTGTTGTTTTAGGAGTCGGATATTTTTTCCTTCCAAAAATATTTAATTTTAATTTTAACAAACAAATATTCACATTTTTAGGCGGCTTTTGTCTAACCGGCCACCTGGTATTTATTGCCCGCGACACAAAAGGGCATAACTTTAACACCTTCAGCAACTATTTATTTATATTTAGCATTCTGTATATTTTGAATTTATTTATCTTTATTTTGTATTTAAAAGTTGCTTACCCTCTTAACATTGGAGAGATTATCTCCGAAGGGGTAAGAGGAGGAGCTCAGCTGATACAAGTAATCTTTACACAAGCTTTTCGATAGAGCGTGGTAGAATAATTTAAGTCACTAAAAAAAGGGGGAGGAGAAGAATGAAAAAGCCAAGGCTTTCATTTATTTGGGGAATGATTATGTTTATATTGGTAGCTGGAATTTACGCCGGCGGTTATCTTTTTTATAAAGACTACACGGAAAAAGTCGCTCATTTTGTCTCTCAAAATAAATACATCAACGGATACATTGCCCGAAAAAGCTCAACTCTTCAAAATAACTTAAGAAAATTAGAAAGCACATTAGATGAATTAAAAACAGCTAACACTCGCGAACAAAAAAGAATTTTAACTAGAGTTGATACGATCACCGAAGAGATTCAAGAATGGAAAGATGAATATACTACTTCTCTAGATGAAATAAAAGAAAATTATTCTTCTTCCGTAGAGAGATTACAAACAAACATTGAACAACTTAAAAATATTGATTTAGGCGAAATATCCGTAAAAAAGAATATTAAAGAATAGAATTAAGGAATTAAGTAGCTAGCAATTGCTTCTTTAGCCCCGGGGGTTGTGGATGCCAGTTCAATTGCTTTTCCTCCGGTATCTGCGGTTTTTCCTACTGCCTCGGCAATTTTACCTATGGCGTTTCCGCCGCTGCAGATAACCTTTCCTGTACCTTCAGCAATTTTCCCCGTAACATTAATCGCTGTTTCAATAGTTCCTATTGCGCAACCGGCAAGCTTAGTGAATGCACATCCGTTTATAAATATCAGGCTTAATACTATAAACTTAAGTGTTATATTTTTCACAAGCGGAGTATAACATATTTTTCCCAAAAAAACACTCTCATCTTATTTTACTTGGAGTTTATTCGAAAATAACGTATAATACATATCTAAAAAAGGAGGAAAAGATGAAGCAGTTGTTGATTATTTTTCTGTTAGCAGTCAGCCTAAACATTACCGCATTTACTGCAGATAATGCAAATTCCGTTGATGAGGCAATTAAAGCATCTAGTAGTATGGATTCGGCTAAAGATAAGATTACTTATCTAATCAGCCAGGCAAACTCATTATATAATTCAAAGCAGTTCGAACAAGTAGTCCAAATCGCTCAATACATTTTACAGCATATTGACAAGAATTCTGCGCCAGCAAAAAGCCTTCTTGCAAAAGCTAAAGATGCATTAATGCAAGGTGCGCAAAGTGCACTGCCGAATGTAACCAAAGGCCGTACAAGTTTTGGTAAGTAAAAAAGGGGAGCATACGACATAAAGATTTCTCATCCCGTGTTGCGGGATTCGAAATCCATTTTTCCTGATAATTTGCACAATAGAAATGTTCTCGAACTCAATGAAGTTGAGTGAGAGATCTGGTGTACACATTTAGAATAATGACCCCGAGCAAAGCGAGGGGTGTAAGGCATAAAGATTTCTCATCCCGTGTTGCGGGATTCGAAATCCATTTTTCCTGATAATTTGCACAATAGAAAAATGGAGGGGTGGCCGAGTCCGGTTTAAGGCGGCGGTCTTGAAAACCGTTGTGGGGTTAAACTCACCGGGGGTTCAAATCCTCTCCCCTCCGTTTTTATTTAAACATTTAACCCCTTGTAGCTATTATAGTTGCAAGGGGTTTTGTAATCATACAACAATAGTCAAAAATCACGACAAACTAATAGAGGGAGTATTATGGAAAAAAAAGATATTCTAGTCCGAGAGAGCGAAATCAACGATTTTAATGAAATTATGGAAGTTGAAGAACGGGCATTTGGCAATGTGAAAGAAGCTAAATTAACGGCGGATCTACTGAAAGATAAAACTGCTGAGCCGATCCTTTCACTACTTGCGTTTGATAATGACAAAGCTGTTGGATATATTTTATTTACAAGAGTGTATATTAATGAGATGACAAAAACGCAGCCATTAGCATATATCCTTGCACCTTTAGCTATTTTGCCTGAATATCAAAAACAAGGAATAGGAGGGTTGTTAATTAACGAAGGACTAAAAAGGCTAAAAGAAAAAGGTTCTGAAATGGTTTTTGTTTTAGGACATATGAAATATTATCCAAAGTTTGGCTTTATTCCAGATGCAAAGAAAATAGGCTTTTCTGCACCATATCCAATTCCTGAAAAACATGCAAATGCATGGATGGTTCAATCACTGAATGCAGATGGATTTATATTGGGCAAAGGGAGAGTGGTATGTGCTGATGGATTGAATAAATCGGAACATTGGAGAGAATAAGCAAAACATCCCATTAAATGATTATAACATTATTCTAGATGTATTTTATACATTAAGAGTTGCGAAACCTGTCCAATAATGTGCCCATTTCGTGCCCCAGAATACAAATGAAAAATTAGTTTGAGTCCTACGCGAGGAGTTTTTTTGAAAATCCGAACTTTTTATTGGATTAGAAATAAGCCCCAGTTACAAAAATGTAGTTGAGGTTTTTTGTTTATTCAGGAATATGAGATTATATATATGCGATGGAATATTCTTTGATATAATATGGAGAAGTATTTTTGGGTTAGAATGCTAGCCCTATTATTAAAAGGGCGGTTCATGATCAGCCTCTACAAACGATGGAGAGAGTATGAAACAACACAGAATCTTTAGGTTATTACTTTTAATAATTCTTTTGATGGGTGGGCTCGGACTTTCGCCTGTCCTTGCGCAGGCCGGTCCTCATCAGAACGTTGAGACGATCAAAATAGCGGCCTCTGTTGATGGTATAGAGATCAATTATTATGAGTATGGGCAAAAGGGGCCAATACTCGTGTTCGTTCACGGATGGAGTTGCGACGCGAGCTACTGGAGAGAGCAGGTCGAGTATTTCAAGGAGAAGTATCACGTGGTTCTGATCGATCTGGCTGGGCATGGTCGTTCTGGGAGTAAGCGTGAGAATTATACCATGGAAGCTTTTGGCCAAGATGTGAAGGCTGTTGTCGAAAGTATCGGGACAGAGAAGGTGGTTTTGATCGGTCATTCCATGGGTGTCCTTGTGATCGCAGAGGCGGCCCGCTTGATGTCAGAGAAGACTATTGGATTGGTCGCGGTTGATGATCTTCAGAATGTGGAATATCCCCTGGGGGAAGAACAGTTCAAGGAGATGACCACACCATTCAAAGAAGATTTCAAGCAAGGTGTAAGAGGTTTTGTTGTAGACATGCTGCGTTCTGATAACTCGCCGGTCAATGAATGGGTGGTCTCTGACATGTCTTTAGCTGACCCCAAGGTTGCGGTCAGTGCAATGAACGGATCATTAGGTGGGTATCTGACAGGTGATGTGGCCAAGTTGTTCGATGAGTTGGATGTTCCGGTTGTGGCTGTGAACACCGACCTTTGGCCAACAGATGTCGAAGCGAACAGACGGCACATAAAGGACTTTGAACTGATCGAGTTGGACGGACTGGATCATTTTCTGATGCTTAAAGCGCCTGAGCGTTTTAACCCCGCGCTTGAACAAGCTGTTAAAATGATACTCAAGAAATAAAAAAGAAAGCGCTTATGAGGTGGATATGAATAAGACAATGAAGGGGCCAGACCCCTTTTCTTGCATTAAACAATTTCACCTGACATTAATCGCTTTTCCCTTGATAATAACGTCAATACGCTATAATCATTGATAGTAAAGGAGGATTGAGGAATGACCTAAAGGAATCCTCTCCCCTCCGTTTTAATTTTTTCTTCGAAAAAAAGAAAACGGACCTCGAACGAAGTGAGAGGTCTTGTGAATCAACTTCTTCGAAAAAAGACAACGAATTCTGGCGAGACACCGCCCGAATCAGAGTCCGTAAAGATATTTTATCGATATCCAGAGGCGAGAAGGTAAATAGCTTTTCACAATTTGCATCAATCCACCTCTTTAAAACGGCTAATTGTTCCATTGTTTTCTCGGTAATAACTATTTTCTAGGACCGTCAAAATTCCCGGTGTGAATTTTTCCTGGCACTTCAGTTTTAAAAATCTCTTCCCTTAACAGGTTCGAGATACCGTGCTTTTAAAGTCTCAGAGAGCCTCCTTTTAAAATTGTTATTGCCTCCAAGACGTGGGGGAAAGAATAGAGGGGTTAGTAGGACAGTAATTTGCGCATTAAATATACTCTTGTGTGTTCCTTAGATTTGATGTATATTTTTGTTAGGGTGCAATTAAGTAAGACGTTTGTGGTTTTCTGCTACTGTTTTTAAAATTAAAATAGATGAGTTGGTGGGGAGAAACAAGTAGGTTTCTGGTGGTAACTTTTTATGATAGGAGTTGCTTTTTATTTTTAAAAGGGGATTAGCAAAGGAAAAGTAAGGTGTACCTAAATAGGACATCTGTAGTATCACTAATAGGACAAGCGAAATAATTTAACTCAATTGAAAAAACAAAAAGTTATATCCTTCCTTGTTGGTTTATTTTTTGTTATTTTATGTCTTGAAACAGGACTAAGAATAGTCGGATGGATTTACCAAGATAAAACCAGAAATATTGATTTTCCAGCCACTAAGAAAGATGGTCAATACACCATATTATGTTTGGGTGATTCCTTTACTTATGGATTAGGAGCCCCTGAAGGTAAAGACTACCCTAGACGACTGGAAGATCTACTTAAGACCAGGCTAAAAAAAGAAAAAATTAAAGTTATTAACTACGGTCGGGCAGGAAAAAACACAGCATACATTCTAGATAAGACGCAATATATTATAAATAAGCAAAAACCGGATTTAATTATTTTTCTAGCAGGATCAGCCAATATTTGGGATTTATCCGGATATAAAACATATCTGGAAAAAATAAATTTTGCTTCATGGACACTTGAACAATTATATAATCTTCGTATTTTTAAATTGATAAAACTTTCAATCTTAAACATAAAGAAGAATAAAGTAAATAAACTGCTTTTAAAAACTGACAAACACATCTCTGCTAACTCGGAATTAAAAAATAGCGATATAAAATTTTTAAAGGGCCAAATAAAAAAATATCCAAATATAGGGGTTAACTACGCTAAACTGGGAAGGATCTACTTCAAACAAAACGATCCTGAAAAGGCTCTAACGTATTTCAAAAAAGGAATTGCTGCCGCCCCCAATACTATTGATAGCTACTACAACATGGGGCAAATCTATCTTAGAATGCATAAAAGAGAAAAAGCATTGGAGTGGTTTAGAAAAACAGCTGTTTTGTTTCCAAATAATGCGAAAAATTGCACAATCATCGGACGGATTCTCAAGAATCAACAAAAATACCAAGAGGCAAGAGAATGGTTCAAAAAAGCACTAAAAATAAATCCAAAATCAGGGGAGGCTTATTGCGGTATGGCTTGGACTTACGGACAAAATAGTGAGTTTGAAACAGCAATAGAATGGTTCAAAAAGGGAACTATTGCTGATCCAAACAGCATTGACAATTACTACGGTTTAGGACAAATTTATCGTGCCCAGCATAAATATGATGAAGGACTAGCATTTTTCCAATCAGTCAATACAAAATGCTCGGAAGTAAAACAATTTATCAGAATTTTTGAAAAAAAAGAAAAATATACCCGTGAAATAACAAATTGGATAGAATCAGACACCCGAGGTATTATTGAGATATGCGTCAAAAACAATATTCCTATAATTTTACAAAATTATCCAGAAAAATACGAGGGGTTCGATTGGAGTAGTATTTTCAATAATATTGCCAAACAATACTCCCTTCCTATAGTAGACCAATATCAATCTTTTAATGAGTTATGGAAACAAGGAGAAAAAAGAGATGATTACTTTGTTCAAGACGGACATTGTAATGCTAAAGGATATGCTGCAATGGCAAAAAACGTATACGATAAAATAATAGAATTAAAATTAATTGATAAACTTAATTAACAAAACTCACTATCCAAATACTCAAAATCTGATATACAATCATTTAACTACTTATCGTATTCCATAAAAACATTATAATATCATTTGAAAAAGCCTTAAAACTGCTAAAATTAGATTTGCCAGACGTCCTATTTAGTACACCCTGCCATTAAAGACAACGGACTCTGACGAGGCACCGCCACGAGTTAGAGTCCGTAAAGATATTTTATCGATATCCAGAGGCGAGAGGGTAAATAGCTTTTCACAATTTGCATTAATTCACCTCTTTAAAACGGCTAATTGTTCCATTGTTTTCTCGGTAATAACTATTTTCTAGGACCGTCAAAATTCCCGGCGTGAATTTTTCCTGGCACTTTGGCTTTAAATCTTTCTTGACAGTTTTTTTGATCCGCGTTAGTATATAGTTAATTAGTTAAGTCCCGAGTTAGAGGAATAAATCCCGGACTTTAAAAAAGTAAAACCTTCACTGGAAACGGTGAGGGATTTTTTATTTTTAGGGAGATTTAAACATGAAGACAATTAAGTCATTTATTTTAATTCTAGTATTTTTTCTAATGGTTTTACCATCTGCATTTGCTAAGATTGAAGCCAATTTACTTAAACCACAAGATTTTCTTGGTGGACCTTCGAAAAAGCAAAAAATAAGAAAAACAATTACCAAACTTGAGCAAGCAATCAGCGAAGATCCAGATAACTATGAACTTTATGAGATGCTTGCTTTTGTTTGTGATCGGGGAAGGTTTTATGAAAAATCTCTGGAAGCACTTAAGCAGACGATAAAATATTATCCTGAAGGAGAAAAAGGGTTAGATATACTTTACGGAAATATTGCGAGAACATATATTATTCTTGATCGTTTAGATGAAGCCAAGCCGATTATTGATAAATCTTTAGAACTTAATTCTAAAAACATTGTTAACCATATAATTTTAGTAGAATACTATGTTTTAAAGAATAAGTATAAAGAAGCAGCCTTGGAATTAAAGCTGTTGACTGAACTTGATGAAACAGTAGATTTCTATCACGAGCTTTATGCTTCTAAGCTAGATAAGGGAGAGAAATATGATAACTTGGTAGCACTTTTTAGAGAAGCAGTTGCTGTTAATCCTGGAAGTCATTTATCGCATAGAACATTAGGGACAGCTATAAGAAATTCAGTAAATAATTTTGAGGAAAATTTTCCTTTGGCAATGGCGGAATACGAAAAAGCTTTGGAGATAGACCCAAAGTATTTACCCACATATATTAGCGTAGGTGATGCCTATATGTTACTTGCCGTAAAAACAGAAAATAGAGAATATTTTGAGGATGCTTTAGCCTGGTTGAATAAAGGCAGTGAAATTGATCCTGGTAATGCAAGGATTGCCTATGTAATTGGTGAAGTATACTTTAGAATGGAAAATTACGATGAAGCTGCAAAGAAATTGGAATATGCTATAAATGAAGGGATAGATGAACCAAGGATAATTAATATGTTAGCAGTAGCCTGCAATAATAAAGCATATGCTTTATATGCCGAAGGAAAAAAATTAGATCAAGCTTTAGAATTAATAAATAAGGCACTCAGATTAAATCCAAAAGACGGAATTAGCTTAGGAACAAAAGCGGAGATTTTGTATAAGCTGGAAAGGTATGAAGAAGCTTATGAATATATTAAAAGAGCTTTGGTCTTAGAACCAGACTATGAAGAAATGAAGCAAGATTTAGTGAATATTGAAGAGGCTATGAAGTGGGATACTGGTAAAGAAGCCCGAGAAATTGCCATTGAGAAAGGTATTCTACCGAAGAATATAGATGAAGCAGTTATTAAAGATTTGCTTGAAAGAAAAGATGTTCTTTCGCTATGGTTGATAGCCGATAGATTGAAAAAAATTAGGATAGTAGATCGCATGAAAGCATTAGCCTATGAAGATGGAGTAATCATTAGGAGTCATTCGGAGTATTACGTAGAAGAGATTAATAAAGGTCTTTACACCTCAATAAAAAACGAAGATAAGCACAACAACATGGCTAATCCAGTAGAATTTGTTTTTAAACTTATTGCGCTTGAACAAGGAGATTACGATAATGGTATGGGTAAAGTAGAAGCGCTCAGAGATTATGCTGGAGATGAGCTGTTTGAGTGGTATAAAACGATGTGTCCAAAGAAGTATCAGTATTTAGTTGAGATGGATAAACAATAGAGGGTTGCTTTGGGCCATAAGTAAAAGGCTGTGGATGATCTAGTGACCAGGCGTCCTATTTGGGTACACCCTGCTACCATGACAAAACCTAAGTAATATCCACGCTAAAAATAGCTTGAAGTTATCGTTTAGAAACATACACTGTGGATAAGAGGGAAAATGCAAGAAACAAGACTTGACCACGTTTTTCCATTCAGCAATAACTAATTTCTAAGGATCGGTAAAATTCCCGGCGTGAATTTTTCCTGGCACTTCAGTTTTAAAAATCTCTCGCCCTAACAGGCTCAAGATACCATGCTTTTAAAGCTTCAGAGCCTCCTTTTAAAATTGTTATTGCCTCAAGGTGCAATTTCCTCTTTAAATATACTCTTGTGTGTTTCTTAGATTTGATGTATATTTTGATTATGTGTCTAGGATATATTATTGAGTTTAGTAAGGTGTACCTAAATAGAACGACTGTAGATAGTTAAATTTGCCTAATAGGGTGGAGAGCAAAGTGTTTGAACCCTATTAGGGACACTATTAACCATGAATATAGCAAAGCTTGATGCTGCTAAGCGACAGTTAGATACTGCTATCAATTTATTTTTTAAAGAAGCTGACTCAGTTTCAATGCATACCCTAACTGCTGCTGCTCATCAAATATTAATGGATTTAGCTAAATTAAAAGGGGCAATGTCTTTTATAAAAACCCCGACACTGATTAAAAAGGAAATGCAGAAAAAATATCTTTATGTGATTAATGAAGCAGAAAATTTTTTTAAACATGCAGCAAAAGATTCAGATAAATTATTGGAATTTAATCCTGAACAGACTGAATTTTTATTGTTAGATGCGGTGGAAATGTATACGCAATTAACCAAGGAAGCCCCTGAAGATATGTCTATATATAGAATGTGGTTTTTCATAAAACATCCTGAAATTATTAGCGATGAAACTCGTAAGGGAATAGAGGCTAAAAACCTTAGCATTCAAAAATACAGGGCGATGCATAAGCTAAAATTTTACACAAAGATGAAAGACTCTTTTATGTATAGGGCGGAGAACAAAGTGTTCAAGTCCTATTCGGGAATTTTATTTTATGATTATTTGTGAGTAAAAAAGGAGGAGCTAATGGCTAATCTAAAGGATCGTATTATTCGGGCGGCTAAGTTGGATGTTAATCTCTATGAAGAAGTTGAGGCTGACAAGGGAGCATTCTGGCAGGCCATGACTGTTGTTGTTCTTTCCAGTATCGCAGCCGGAATAGGCAGCATCACGAAAGTTGGGCTTGGCGGAATTCTTATCTTGACAATTGCATCCCTTGTTGGATGGTATCTCTGGGCATTACTTACTTATTTTATTGGCACCAAGCTCCTTCCTGAACCTCAGACGAAAGCAGACATAGGTGAATTATTGCGGACTATCGGTTTTTCAAGTTCTCCTGGTTTAATTCGAGTGTTTGGTATTATCCCAGGATTAGGAATAATAGTTTATCCTGCAGCGTTAATATGGATGTTGGTAGCAATGATTATCGCGGTGAGACAGGCTCTCGATTACAAAAGCACTTTACGAGCTATCGGGGTTTGCGTAATCAGCTGGGTTATTCAAATGCTAATTCTTATTTTTCTGTTTGGACTAAAACCAGCCTAATATATATGCAAGAGCAGATTTGCCAGACGTCCTATTTGGGTACACCCTGCTACTAAAGACAATGAATTCTGACGAGGCTCTGTCCAATTCAGAGTCCGTAAAGATATTTTATCGATATCCAGAGGCGAGAGGGTAAATAGCTTTTCGCAATTTGCATCATCACCCCACTAAAACGGTTAATTATTCCATTGTTTTTTCGGCAATAACTAATTTCTAAGGATCGGTAAAATTCCCAGCGCGAATTTTTCCTGGCACTTCAGTTTTAAAAATCTCTCACCTTAACAGGCTTAAGATACCATGCTTTTAAAGCTTCAGAGCCTCCTTTTAAAATTGTTATTGCCTCAAGGTGCAATTTCCTCTTTAAATATAATCTTGTGTGTTTCTTATATTTGATGTATATTTTTGTTAGGGTGTACTCAAATAAGACGTTTGTGGTTTTTGTCTAATATTAATCAAAATGGAGGTATCTTATGAATGATGTAAAAGATATGATAGAAAAAATTAAAAAATTTAGAGATGATAGGGACTGGATGCAATTCCATGACCCCAAGAATATGGCTGTTTCAATAATTTTAGAAGCTTCCGAGCTACTAGAACATTTCCAATGGAAGACTATTAAAGAAGTAGATGAATGCGCAAAACAAAATCAAGATGAGATTCAAGATGAAATTGCTGACATCGCTTTATATCTTTTTGAGATGGCAGATAATTTAGGAATAGACTTAATTAAAGCCATGGAAAAAAAGTTAGCAAAAAATGAAAAAAAATATCCAGTAAGCAAGGCTCGGGGGAAACATACTAAATACAATAGACTATGATAGTTTACAGTAGTACAGTCAAAAAGTTTATTAATGATATTTGTGAGAATAGAATTGATGAAGAAATTGATAGATCTTGCTTAAAAGCTCTTGGGCGTAGCTTTTTAAAGAGGGAAGGAAAAGCGTGGCGTAATTCTTTAGGATATATGGAAAGGGTTGTCCAAAAGGCCGACCTACCCGATGATTGCGGTGTTTTGATAGAGTACACTATTCCATCAACATTCAAGCGAATTGATTTTATTGTTTCTGGCAAAGACGAGCAAGGTAATAACAACTTTATTATCGTTGAGTTGAAGCAGTGGGAAACAGCTTCAAGTACCCATAAGGATTCAGTTGTCACTACTTTGTTGGGAGGTTGTCCTAATTGCGAAACTACACACCCATCGTATCAAGCTTATTCATACAAGATGTTTATGAAAGATTTTAATGAAAATGTTTACAAAGGTAGTTTGTTGCCTTTTTCGTGTGCTTACCTTCATAATTACATTGAAGGGAATCCGGAGCCTTTGAGAGAAGAGGCATACGAAGAAATAGTTTCTGATACCCCGGTATTTTTTAAGCATGATAGCGAAAAGTTATCTAATTTTCTTAAAAAACACGTTGGCAAAGGTTTTGGCGAGACTATCTTGTATGAAATCGAAGCGGGTAGAATTCGTCCTAGTAGGAAGCTGATAGATCATGTTTGTGAAATGTTTAAAGGTAATAAATCGTTTATATTGATTGATGATCAAAAAATTGCTTACGAGAAAGCAGTCGACTCAGCATTGCATGCTACAAAAAAATCAGTTTTAATAATAAAAGGTGGACCAGGAACGGGTAAGTCCGTTATTTCGATGAATGTTTTGGGCGGTATTTTAAGCGGTGAAAAGAATGTTGCTTTTGTCGCGCCTAATGCGTCATTTAGAAATGTTTTGCTTCAAAGTCTAGCGAAAGAGAATAAGTCCGCAAGGATTAAGCATTTGTTCAAAGGTTCGGCTTGTTTCCATGATGTGGAGCAGCATACCTATGATGTTTTGATTGTGGATGAAGCTCATCGATTAAAAAACAAATCAGCATATCAATATCAAGGCGATAATCAGGTTGAGGATTTAATTAAGTCGTCTTTTGTTACTATTTTCTTTATTGATGATAACCAAAGGATTAGGCCTGAAGATATCGGAACGGTAGAGGAGCTAAAACGTGTAGCAAGTAAATACACTGCTAACGTTGAGGTGATTGAACTCACAGCTCAATTTAGATGTTCTGGCACGGAAGGCTATGTCAATTGGCTAGATGATGTTTTGCATATCCGGCAAACTGCTAATTATGATGGATGGAATCAGAAAGAGTTTGATTTTAAAATTTGTGCTACACCGCAAGAGTTACATTCGAGAATAAAACAGAAAAATCATGAAAGATTTAACGCTAGAATGTTAGCAGGGTATGCATGGAGTTGGACCGCTAAGGATGAAGGTAACAATAACGCTCAGGCAAATGATGTGAATATAGATGAACACGGTTTTGCTTTGCCCTGGAATTCTAGATCAATGCGTACAAGCTGGGCGATTGAAAAAGACGGAGTTAATCAGGTTGGTTGCATTCATACCTCGCAGGGCTTAGAGTTTGACTATGTTGGGGTTATTGTCGGCAAAGATTTAGTTTTTAACTCAGATAATTGCGAATATTCGGCAGATTGGCAAAACTACAAAGATATGGCGGGTAAGAAGGGGCTGAGAGAAGATCTTGCACAATTGAGCGTACTTATAAGAAACATTTATAAAACATTAATGACACGTGGAATGAGGGGGTGTTATGTCTATTTTTGTGATAAAAATGTAGAGCACTATTTTAAACAAAGGTTAGATACTGTTACACAAAGCAAAAAATTAGTGCTTTCCGATATTGTTCCTGAAAAAGATCAGTTAACAACCGAACAAGATATCGCAGATAGGTTGAAGTATACAGAATATTTACCAGTTTATTCTCTTGAAGCAGCTGCGGGTAAGTTTGGCGAAGGCATGGATACATATGAAAATGGCTGGATAAAAACTAACATTAATAAAAAATTAAATAAATGCATGTTTGTAATTAAAGTAGTTGGCCATTCAATGGAGCCATTAATACCAGATAATAGCTATTGTATTTTCAGAACAGGTGTTGAAGGAACGAGAAATAATAAAATAGTTTTAGTTCAACATCAAGGTATTGCCGATAGCGATACTAGTGGAAAATATACAGTCAAAAAGTATAGCAGTAAGAAAACATCTAAGGATGATGGCGATGCTTGGGAACATGAGGAGATAATACTTTCACCTTTAAATGGTGATTATGAGCCAATGGTTATAAAAAATTCTGAGGAAGGGGACTTCAAAGTTATTGCTGAATTCATTACAGTGCTTTGATTTTTTATGAAACGCGAATATTATTCTGCTACAATTTCAATTACCAGACGTCCTATTTAGGTGCACCCTACAAAAAATAACACCTTTTTTAATTAAATTTAATCTCTTTTTGGTTTCTAGTTTGCTTTAAATCTTGGAATACTTAAAGCAAATTGCTTTATTGACTGCTTTTTAAATGGTATGTATAATCATTAGTTTAATACGCTTATGAAAGATAGCTCAAAACGAATAATTTGTAGCATTTTAGCCTTCCAGCTATTCTGTTTTAATCAACACGCCATAGCCTATGCGGCCACCCAGATTACAAAAAAAACAAAAGCCCCTAGGATTCGTATTTATGATGCTCCGGATGCTGAAAATAAATTCTACAAAGGGGATTTTGACGGTGCAGCATTTATCTTTGATGCCTTAGGACAAAAGAAAGATAAAAATTTCGCCCTTTTTAATAATCAATTAGGCTCTATATATTTAGCTAAAGGTGATTACGAAAAAGCCTTAGACTCTTTTCTTAAAGCCTATTATCTAATGAATGATATATCAGCTTTTACGAATTTAGAATCAGGGTCTGTTTCTTTATTCGGTAGTGAGGCAAAAAAGGCTTATAAGGGCGATCCTTATGAAAAGGTTTTTAATTCTTTATATGTTGGCCTACTGCTTGCAGACAAAGGGGATTTTGATAATGCGCTGGCAGCTTTTAAAAATGGAATATTGTGTGATTCTGACGTAGCAGCAGAGCTATACCGAAGTGACGTTTTTTCATTATATCTTTTTGCGGCTAGATTTACTTTAAAGCAAAATAATCCATCATTAAGTAAAGATTATTTTAATAAGGCCATAGAGGCTTATCGTTTAGCATCTCCTTTAAATAGTTCCCTGGTCTCGCAAGAGCAGGCATTAGTTACTTTATTGTATGAAAAACAAGAGGAGTTTGAAAAGCTAGAAAACACCGGAGAACTTTCTAAGCCAGGAAATAATGAAGGCATGTTTGTTTCAGGATCTGACAATGGCTCCAATGAGAATAAAGGAACGGAAAAAGTCTATGGCAAAAAAACACTTGAAAAGATGGAAGTACTTTCTGGGGAAATAGGAGAACTTGACAAAAATATAAAAAATCTATCAAGCCAAAGAGAAGAGAACAACAGAAATATAGATATTTCTATTCTTAAGCCATTTATCGACTTAGAAAATAACACATTTTTATGTCTTGAGATTGGACGAGGACCACTAAAATACCAAATTGGCCAGTATGGTCAATTAGCGGTATTTACTGTTAAGCCTCACGGGATCAACGCGGTTAAAATTTTTGTAGACGATAAAGAAGTGAATACGAATTTGCTTTCGTCAAATAATGATGTTTTTTTTCAGGCAACAACAAGAGGCGGAAGAGAAATGGATAGTATTCTTAAAGGACAAGCTAAGTTTAAGCAAACTACAGCCGAGACGTCTTTAGCGTTTATTCGAACGTCACAAAATATGCAAAACCAGGCTAACCAGATGGCTTCGACAAACCCTAACTATGATGCATCAGGACAGTATGCCGCAGCAGGAGTGATAGCCTTAGCCGGCCTTATAATAGCGTTAACGAGTGCAGCAGCTAATCCTGTTGCAGATGTAAGACATTGGAGCCTTTTGCCGGGAAACATGGTTATTTTACCTTTTTCTTTAGGGTCCGGTACACATAGTATTAAAATCGAGTGTTATAATAATGAGTCTACTCTTTCGGATAGTTTGGAACTTGGCATTAATGTAAGAGAGGACAAAGATAATTTTATATTTAAAAGAATTTTTTAGATTATAAAAAATGGTAACTATGGGAAAGAAGTCAGTTGTAGTTTTGTTGTTAATTAGTTGTTTATTCTTTGCTGGATGTGCAAACGGCCGAATTCTATTGAGAAAAGGACAAAAAGAGCTAAAGCTAGATACCGATGAGGGCGGTGTGATCTTTTCTCTGGCAATTGTCGGATCTGCTACCTTTGCCCCCCATAGTATAACAATACAAGAAATAAACCAGTACAAGGAATACACAAAGAAGAAACTTGAAAGTATACCGCTTGTCGATGCATCAGACAATCTGTATTTGTATCATTTAAAGCTTCCCAACGGAACTTACAGATTAGTTTCATTCTATGGTTGGCTTGGTGGATTTTTTGGAAAGTATCAATTTATGCCTTGTGATAAAATATTTGATGTTCCAGCCGAGGAAATCACCTATTTGGGAAGAATTGAGACAAATATATATTCTCAAGGTAATTCTTGGAATAATGAAATATTAGTGTTAGATTATTACAAAGAAGATACTAAAGCTTTCTTGGGTAAGTATCCAATACTAACGGAGCAAAAAATTAATAAAGATTTGTTCTATTAAAAAAGGAAGGTAACTATGAAAAGAACTGTTCTACTTGCAATCGTATGTGTTTTTTGTTCTGCTTGTGCAACCGGTCCGCATTCTGTTTCACATTCAACGACAGTGCTGCCTGATTCCGATGACGGCTTAGGCGGAACCGGAATTGAAGCCACAGATGTTAGAACTGTTGCCAGAAAAATGGCTGTCTCAATATTAGATGTCCCAGAAATAATGAATGCTTCGGGTATGCCTCGTATAGTACTATTGCCGGTTGAAAATTCTACACGTTTCATTATCAATAAGGATATTTTTACGAAAAAGATAAGAATAGAGTTAAATAAAAACGCTACAGGCAAAGTCAGATTTTTAGCCCGAGCAAGAATTGAAGACATCATGAAAGAAAGAGAAGCAAAAAGAGAAGGAGTATTTACAGCTAGCAAAGAGGCTGACATGTTGGGGGTGGATTTCTATTTAACCGGAGAGCTAACCGGATTAAGCAAGGCTAGTAAAGGACATCGTTCGGACTATATTTTAATGGCATTTCAGTTAATTGATGCTGAAACAAGTGACATTATTTGGGAAGATGCCTATGAGATTAAAAGAGTGGGTATTACTGGTGTAGCTTATCAATAAGCAATAAGTATTAAAAAAGGAGAAAGTAGTGATTAATAAAATTATAGCTTTATCAGTAGTTGTTTTAGCTGTAAGTGGTTGTGCTGCCGGCCCATATAAGGCCGTTAGATATGATACTTCAAAAGATTTAGAACGCCAATCTAACGTTGTTATCATGGACAAAAGCCTTAGTAACCAATTTTCAAGAAAACGAATTGTTATAGTTGGCGAAAAATCAGAGTGGACTCAGGACAATCGACTAAAGGTGTATTGTGAAATTAAGAATATGAAAAAAGATTTATTAAGACTCCAAGTCCAGACTGTATTTAAAGACCAAAATGATTTTTCAATTGAGTCAGACACAAACTGGGAATTAATTCTTGTTTCAGGATTTTCTAGTTATGCATATACTACTGTAGCTTTAAACGACAAAGCGAAAAAATACACGATAAGAATAAAATTGGCTGAATAATCGGAGAAGGTGAGAAAATGAAAAAAATTAAATACCCATTCTTGATAATGTTTTGGGTTGTAACTTGCTTGTTTTTAGGAAGTTTTGTTTTGGTACCTCACAGCTATTGCGAAGATGAGGCTAAATTTATATATAACCAAAAACCAATAAAGAAAGTCAAAGAAAAAAATTTAAAGGTACGAGTAGCAATTTCAAGGTTTGATGAAAAAATTGATATAGAAGAAAGCCCGTTTAATGAGCGTGAAGATAAAAAAGATGGGGACAGCGCACTAATTGAAATAAAAGATTCTGATGTAAAAATAACCATTGATGAAGATGAGGATAAAGATGAAATATCTAAAGGAGAATTCTTAACAGGATTGATTACTAGTGCATTGCAGAAAACAGAGTTATTCGAAGTAGTTGAAAGAAGAGATATCAATGAGATTATCCGCGAGATTAATTTCCAAAATTCAAAATGGGTTAAAAGTGATGGCGCGAATGCGCTTGGTAATATTTATGATGTGCAATATATATTAAATGGGGATCTTCTCCGTAATAAAGAGGGAGAGAAAATCGGTAAACATTATTACACTTTGGCTTTGCGAATGTATAATGTTAATACCGGTGGAATTGTGTCTTCTTCAACCATCAGCTCTCCATACTTAGAAGAAGCTGTTAGCAATGCAGTGGTTGATTTATCAAAGCAAATTAAAAAAAAACCATGGACATGTAGAATAGTTGGGATCAACGATAGTAGGATCTATATTAATGCTGGATTAAAGGATGGTTTGGAAAAACGTGATGTTTTTTATGTGTATCGGGTTGAAGGGGAAATTATTGATCCTAAAACTAAGGAAGTTTTAGGGCTGGAGAAAAAGAAAATTGCCAGAATAGAAATTCAAGAAGTGTTAGAAGCTAAACTATCTCAAGTAAAAGTTATAGAAATATATGATGAAATAAAAGTAGGTGATACTGTTTCAGCAGACAGAATTAATAAAGATAAACAATCCGAGTTAGAGCTATGGAAGAAGATCTATAAAGGCAGCGATATCTCTGGTGATAAATTAAGCAAATATTCATTTATCTCTGAAGGTTATTCGCCAGAAGATATTATGACAAATTTTGGAAAAGCTATTGTTAAGATACAAGCTGGAACATCGATGGGAAGTGGTTTTATTGTAGATGTAGAAGGCCATATTCTTACCAATTTTCATATAGTCCAAAATGCTACAGTTATATCGGCAAAAATGATAGAAAAAAATCAGAATTTCAATAACGTGAAAGTTATAAAAGTCGACCCAGTTAAAGACATAGCCTTGTTAAAAATTGATAATGCTAATAGTTTGCCAATTGTTGTATTGGGTGACTCAGACAGGCTAAGCGTTGGAGAAAGAGTAGTTGCAATCGGAAATCCACAGGGTTTAGAAAATACCATCTCCGATGGCTTAATAAGTGGAATAAGAGAAAACGATGGGGTCAAGCTTATACAGACAAGCGTTCCAGTGACTCATGGCAGTAGCGGAGGACCATTATTTAATATGCAAGGTGAAGTCATCGGTATAGTAACAGCAGGAATCAAAGAAGCTGGAAATCTTAACTTTGCAGTGCCTATCAATTACGCTAAAGATGAACTTTTGAATTAGTCTACTGTGTAAAATTACCAGACGTCCTATTTAGGTACACCCCAGAAAGAATAATTGGTTAAATTGATCCCGCCGAGTTGAGAAAAATTATCAAATTCAGCCTAATTCAATATTTCTTATTAAATAGTAATTCTTAACCTTGTATGTTTCTTAATCGTATCTATTTAAATACATTTGTGTTATACTTAAACCCATTAAAATTTAAGGATTGAGTGCCTGTGATGCTCAATTTTACGCTCTTTTGCATTTTGAAAAATATCTCCAATAAAGAGGAAAATATGAATATTCTTCATATAGCTACGTTAAATCGGCCCATTAAGCCAGATTTGGGCTACGGTCCTATTGAATCGGTTATCTATAATATCGATAAAGGATTGCACAAGATAGGGCATCGCTCAATAATAGCCTGTTCTGGTGATTCTCAAGTCTTCGGTGAAATCTTTCCCACAATTAAAAAAAGTTTTAGTGAATATTGGAGCAAGGATACACACTTGCAGCGGAAAAATACTCTAAAACATCTGGTGATGTCTCTTGAAAGAGCTAACCGCGGTGATATTGATATTATTCACATGCATGATGCTGCTATGGTTGAATATGTATTTGACGGAGTTTATGAGAACTCTGTTCCTATTGTTATGACTCTTCACGTTCCGGCTGAGGATAAAGGATCATTTATTCGTTGGCGCAAAACACTCACCTCTTCTTCAAACGTTAATTTTGTTCCTATTAGCCAATACCAGAGAATCCAGCATAAGGAATTGATTAATATGCATCAAGTTATTCATCACGGTATTGATGTGGAGGATTATCCTTTTGAAAAAAATTTCGAGAAGCAAGAATACTTATTTTCTATGGGTAGAATAACTCAGGACAAAGGACAAGACAAAGCTATTGAAATTGCAAAAAAGACTGGTTACCGTCTAGTTATTGCTGGTAATGTTCAGAACAAAACAAAAGACAGGGACTTTTTTAAAAGTTTACGAAAAGATATCGACTTGATCATTAAGGGTGACAAGCCTTTTACAGGTGATGAGTATTATCGTAAAGTCATAAAACCAACTCTTGATTCAAATAAGCAAATTATATATATTGGAGAAGTGAATAACGCGCAAAAAAAGCTTTGGTACCAATATGCAAAGTTTTTTCTTTTTCCAGTTCAATGGGGTGAGCCATTTGGGCTTGTCTTGGTTGAATCTATGGCTTGTGGCACACCAGTAATTGCTTTTGACAAAGGTTCAGTCTCTGAGATCGTGGTTCATGGGAAAACTGGATTTGTGGTTAATTCAATTGCTCAGATGGCTATGGCTGTTAAGTCGAAAAAAGATATTAACTCTAGTGATTGTCGTAAGCATGTGAAAGATAATTTTTCAATCGCTAGCATGTCCCAAGAATATTCAAATCTCTATCACCGTATAATTAAAAAAAGAGGAATCAATGCCTAAAGATATCCCAATAAGTAACGGATCTTTATTATTGAATTTTGATTCAGATTATCAGATTAGGGATATTTATTTTCCTTTTATTGGTCAAGAGAATCATTCAAGCGGACATCCTTTTCGTTTTGGAGTCTGGGTTGAGGGAGAATATTCATTGATAGGCCCAGAATGGGAAAAAGATTTAAGATATCATGACAAAAGCTTAGCAACTAATGTTTTTCTTAAAAACAAAGCTTTAGATTTGGAAATTCATTGTTGCGATGTTGTAGATGTTGATCTAAACGTGTATATCAAAAAAATTGAGGTTTCAAACCTTAAAGATAAGCCACGAGAAGTTCGTCTTTTTTTTAGCCATAATTTTAATTTATATGGCAATGATATTGGTGGTACAGCTTATTTTGATCCACGCAGCTGTTCAATTATACACTACAAAGTTCATCGTTATTTTTTAATCAGCTCTTTAGCTAACGATCAATGGGGAATTAAGCATTTTTCCTGTGGCCGAAGAAATACCTTAGGCAATTTAGATAAAACTATGAATATAGCCAGGGGTGAATTAAACCAAGAAGCTACAGCTTGGGGAACACCTTATTCTACTGTGGGTATCTGGTTACAATTGCCAGCTCAAGGAAAAACAACTACTTATTATTGGATTGCTGCTGGGATGAATTACAATGAAGTATCTGGCCTTAATCTAGAAATACATAAAAAAACTCCCGAGGAATTATTTAAGCGTTCCCTTCGTTATTGGAAGACTTGGGTAGACAAGGATTTAACTCATCTTCAATATTTGCCAAAATCAGTAACGAATATTTTTGATCGAAGCCTCTTAATTTTAAGGACCCAAATTGATAATCATGGCGCAATAATTGCTGCTAATGATTCTGATATTATTCGCTTTGGCAAGGATACCTATTCTTACATGTGGGGAAGAGATGGAGCTTTTGTTGCTGCTGCTTTAGCAAAGGCGGGATACTCACATTTATGCATGAAGTATTTTGACTTTTGCAATAAGATTTTGTCTGATGAAGGATATTTATTCCAACACTACAACCCTGACGGATCACTTGCTAGCAATTGGCATTCTTGGATAGTTGAAGGTAAAGAAGTTCTTCCTATACAAGAGGATTCTACAGCTCTTACTCTTTGGTCTCTTTGGATACATTACCAAAGTTTAAATGATATAGAATTTGTGAAACCACTTTATAATTCATTAATTAAAAAAGCGGCTGATTTCTTATTTAGATATCGTGACCCTGAGACTTTATTGCCTTTACCATCTTACGATCTTTGGGAAGAACGTTACGCCACGCATACGTATACAGCTGCATCAGTAGTTGCTGGTCTTAGAGCTGCAGCTAATTTTGCTGATCTTTTTCAAGATAATGTTTTAGCTAATAAATATAACTCTGCAGCAGAGGAAGTTAAAGAGGGGATTAAAAAATATTTTTTCCATACCGAACTGGGGCGGTTTGCTCGTTCAGGACTAAGAATAAAAGATGGTTACCAGCTAGATGAAATTGTAGATGTTAGTCTTCTCAGCTTAGCAACTCTAGGTATTTTTGATTCGAATGATCCTTTAATCAAAGAAACAGTTAAAGCAGTATATGATAAACTCTGGCTGAAAACCCCCGTTGAAGGTTGCGCAAGATACGAGAAAGATTTTTACCAACGTGCAGATAATTGCCCTGATAATATCCCCGGAAACCCCTGGTTTATCTCTACTCTTTGGTTAGCTGAATATTATATAGAGCAAGCTCAAGATAAAGAGCAGCTTCAAAAGTCTCTCTTTTTTATTGAATGGTGTGTAAAGAATGCTCTTGCCTCAGGGGTGCTTGCTGAACAAGTAGATCCTTACAAGGGTTCACCACTTTGTGTATCTCCCCTTACTTGGAGCCATTCGGCTTTTGTTTGGACAGTACTGAAATATATTGACAAATTAAGCGAATTAGAGATATAATTGTTTAAAAAGGAGGCATAAAATGGGAGATAAAGGCAAGAAAGATAAAGAAAAAAGCAAAAAGCAAAAAAAAACAAGCAAAGAGAAAAAAACAAAAAATAGTTAGAATCTAAATCACAATTTCTCTCAAACTGCCCATTTAAGAGTGTTGGCTAGGGCCTTTATTAGGATTAATCTATTTTTGTAATTTTAAGAAAGGTTTTATTATGCTTGATCAAGCTAAAAAACGCTATAGGCTGCGAATTATCATACCAGCATACCCCGCCTTTAATATTTATTCGGGTATTGCCAATAAAACAACTGCTTTGGGGCCGGTTTGCATAGGAAGTGTTGTGAATAAATTAGAAAAGTGGGATGTTGAGATTATTGACGAAAATAATCTCAGACGTTATGGTCCGCGAGACGCTTTAGGCGGTGCGGATCATGAGTATTTGCAAAAAATCAGACCTGCTGATGTAGTTGGTTTATATGGAGGCCTTACCAGTACTATACCCCGACTTTATGAACTAATTAAATTTTATAAGCAAAATGGTGTAATTGTTCTAGCTGGAGGCCAGCACTTTTCTCAAGAAAATTATCAAGAAGCCTTAGATATTGGATTGGATTATATTGTTATTGGTGAAGGAGAAATTACAATCAAAGAGCTTCTTGTGAAAATTGAGACCGGACAAGATGTTTCAAGTGTAAGGGGAATTGTCTACCAAAAAGACAAGACGATTCATACAACTGATTATCGAGAACCAATTAATGACTTTGATATTTTGCCACGGCCAGATTTTTCATTGGTACGTTATGCAAAATTAAAAATTTTTCCTGTAGGTAGGATCAGAGGCTGTGGCATGGATTGTGAATTTTGCACTGTAAAAGGCAAGCCTCGCTGTGCATCACCTGAACGCTTAATGGAAGATATATCTCATCTTCTTGAGACTCAAGATGCCAGGCATTTTTTCATTGTTGATGATTTATTTGGTCAATTTCGTGATGAGACAATCCGTTTTTGCAAAATGCTTAAAGATTATCAGAAACAAGTAAGAAAACGTCTTGATGTGGTAGTACAAATTCGCCTAGATAAAGCTAAAGATCATGAGCTACTTTTAGCCATGAGAAACGCTGAGATTAATACTGTAGCTATTGGCTTTGAATCCCCAATAAAAGAAGAATTGGAGGCAATGAAAAAACATATACGGCCAGATGAAATGATTGAGCTTGCCAGAACATATCATCGTTTCGGCTTTTTAGTTCACGGTATGTTTATATTTGGTTATCCACTTAAAAGCAAACACATTTTGAATGTGAGTCTAAAAAATAGGATAAAAAGTTATAAAAAATTTATTAAAAAAGCTAAAATTGATACTATTCAAGTTCTTCTCCCAGTTCCATTACCCGGTACTGAGCTTAGAAAAAGATTAGAGAAAGACAATCGAATATACCCAAAAGATGATATCGGTTGGGAATATTATGATGGTAATTTTCCTATCTTCGAACCTGATGCCCAGATTAGCGCACAAGAATTACAACGCTCTATTCGTAATATTATGAGCAGATTTTATGAATTCAAATATATGTTTATGATAGGCCTACAAGCCTTATCTTTTACATCAATGGTTTTTTACTTTTATAATTTAAAAGCCGGCTGGAGAAGATGGTATAGACCTTGGAGAAATAGTTTAGCCCGTTTTGGAGGATGGATATTGATGAAAGGTTGGGCAAAACAGTTAAAAAAGGGTTCCTTTCAAAGCCGTCTCGCACGTGCCCAAAAACACAAAAAAGATAGTTAAAATCAATAATTAGCTTGCGCCAAAAAGAAGAAAACAGGTAGAATCGTTTTTCTTTTGTAAAACATAACGATAGAGGAAATAAGCCTGATAAATAAAGCTTATTCAAAAACCACTTCTTTTATCAGCTCTCCGATTCCGCTGTGTATCCTCTCTCCATAAAACCATTGAATTTTTTATTTAAGAGTATATATTGGAATAAGAAAGGTAAACCCTGATCTTGCAGGTCTACTAACAAATAATAAATGCCTAAACCATACACTATAGCTGAGAAAAGCTTTCCCACTAAAACTGCCACTATTGAATTTATTAAATCAATTTTGTACAAATACAAGCTTAATGAGAAACTAACAGGCGAAGATTTTGATTTTGTACTTGAACTTTTAAAGCGACGTCCTGATTGTAAAGAGAAGATGGGCCCAGGTGTAAAAGAGCTTATCGTTAGAAAACACGAAAAGTGGCTTAACACTCGCTGCTTTTATGTAGTTAGAATAGATGACAGTAGCGAGGCTTTTGGCTATCGCGGTTGTCTATAAATAAAAACTAAAGATATTAGAAATGTATCAGAACATCTTGAAAATCCTATTTTAGAAGTATCCACTGTGAATAAGAGAAAAAATACAAGAAACAAGATTTGACTTCGTTATTTTATCAAAAGGAGAATAGACCTATGAGCATAACCGCACTTGACCACCGGCCAAATAATGTTTTTGGATTTGAAGTCATTGAAAAACTCACCCCCAAAGAATTGCAGGAATTTCTTCCGAAGATGGAAGAAGCTGTACTTAAGGCAAACAAAAAACTTAGACTGCTTATTAATGTCAGCCAAATGCACGGCGTAAATATTAAATCAGAATGGGAAATATTTGAATTCCTTAAAAAGCACATGCAAGACATTGAGCTTATCGCTATAATCGGCGCTCATTCCTGGACTAAAGTCATGAGCGAGATATTAGCTGAATCCATTTTTGTGGAAGCTGAAACACGCTATTTCAAACCCGATGAGATAGACCATGCCTGGGAATGGCTAATTAAAGCCGCTCATCCGCAATACATTCCAATACGTAAAGTTATTAGAAGCGATAAGGGCCTATTTACTAAATATGGCTCACCTGACTATATATAAAAAATAAGATCTCAACTTAAAAGGATAATAACTAAGATGAAACGTATTATTCACTTAAGCGATTTACATGTAGGGCACAAAGACTTTGACCGGCGCTTTGAAGTTATTTGTAATAATTTAATCGCCCAAATAGGAAACCAAGCGGTTAATCACGTTATTGTTATCACCGGAGACTTGGTAGATAATGCTAACAATCATAACAATTATACTAAAGTAAAGATACAGCTGGAACGTTTAAAATGTGCAGGATTTGAGCATATCTTAGTTGTGCCAGGAAACCATGATTACGGCACTGGTCAATACGGTAATAAAAAATTTGTAAAACTATTCCGGCAGACTTTCTATCAAGATGAGATAGACTATCCACGAAAGGATATTATTGATGGTGTCGCCTTCATTGGCCTTGATTCAACCGCCGAAGAACTTCACTTTTACGATAGATTCTTTTCTGAAGGTGAGCTAGGACACAATCAATTACAGCGCCTAAGTGATACTTTAAAAGCCGAAGATGTACAGCGTTGTAAAAAACGAGTAATTTATTTGCATCATCACCCCTTTGACTGGCGACCATTACACCAGTTAAAGGATTCACATCGGCTAAAAAAATTATTAACAAGTACTATTGCTAGTGGAACTTCCATTGATGCTCTTTTATACGGTCACAATCATCAAGGTAAATCTTGCAATGGCCAATGGACAATCGCCCGCTGCTACGATGGGGGAACCGCCACATTTAAACGACGATGTTCTTTTTTAGAATGGATTCCTTTCTTAAGCGTAAGGTCTTCTGCACGATTAATCGATATCGAAAAAGAGGACCTATCCAACGATCATGCTTTATCACTTTGATTAAATAAACGAGGCATTTAACCTGAGGCACCACCATGCTCAGCTGTAAAGAAATTATTCTTTGTCTTTTAATTTTGCAAGAAGTCTATTAATTTTATCGACTAATGGCTCGAACTTATCACCTGTTCGGATATTTATTGGTTCATTACTGGAATTTTCAATGCGGCTATTAAGGTCGTTGTCTACCCTATCAAAAGGCCCGATGATTACTTGAGTTATTCGATGCGCAACAAACAATATCGTTGAGATTACAAGAGGTAAAAGTATCGCTAAAATTATTGTTACTTTTTTCGCGGCCGGAATAATATTCTGAGCAATTACCTCCGGGATCATAATCTGTGTTGCCACAATATCGAATATTAAATAATAAAGACAAAGAACAGCAATAATCACCGGAAACAGTATAGCCGCAAAAATTAACAATATTGCTTGCCTATGAAATTTATTAGCAAATATCTTGATTCGTTTATTTTTTATCATCATTTTTTATACCTCACTTTTATATTTGTGTATAGCGCTTCCGCAGTAGAAAGCGTATTATCAGTATCCGTTACCAGCGCAATAGCTCCTACACGCCCGGGAGGCCGGCCAAAGGCTCTTTTGTAATCATCATAAATATTCCTTTCTTCTTCAACCCATTCACCTAGATTATCCTTTCCAGACTCTAGTGTTATCAGCCGTATATTCTTTGAATAAGGGCTTTTACTTATCATCCCTTCAGGTATTTTTTCATCCCAAACATACTCAATACACTTTATTCTGGTAAAAATCCAACTGGGAAAAATAACATATACCCGTGCCGCATAGTCATCTTTTTCTACCCACCCGCCTTTTGTCAATTTTATATTATTCTTTTCCGGAAATTTTATTACTTTCCATTTCCAACTAATCATCGGATATATTCGCGGATTAAATTTGATTCTGTACATTAGTCCGGAATTAGCTTTATCACTTGTTGCAGAAAGATAGCCACCTTCTTTTTTTGGTTCTACTTTATAAAGAACTTTGTTCTTAAATACCTTTTCTTCCCATTCTTGCAAGGCTATGCTAGTATTAAACGGAAACCATTTATAATTATGACGAGAATAGGCATAAAAAGTAGAGGAGATAACCGCTAACACTATAAGAGAAACCAGAAACCTTAAAACACCCATAGTTTTTATTTTAACGCCTGTTTATTTATTGGTCAAATAATTATTCTAATAATTTACTCTCTTTATTGATGATTTTTTGGTAGAATGCATTTACTATTTTAAAAGGAAATAATTAACTACTATGGGATATAAAGAAATTTCACTAAAATTACCTACTGATTACACTGATGATCAACTTCAGAAGAAAATCAAAAAAGTAATCAACATAAAAGAGTTCTCCTACCAAGTTAAAAGAAAAAGTCTTGATGCACGAAAAAAAACAGATATTTGTTGGCATATTCTAGTTTCTATCGCATCAAAAAAAATTAAGGGCCCTGATTTGCCAGTAACCCCATCTTTGAATATCCCTTATAAAAAAAGAAAAAAAGATGTACTTGTTGTAGGTAGCGGCCCAGCAGGATTCTTCTGCGCTTTTGTCCTTCAAAAAGCAGGATTTAACACAACTTTAATTGAAAGAGGCTCAGACGTTAAAAAAAGAACTAAAGAAATCGGAAAATTTGAAAAAACAGGACTATTTAATTCTGATAACAACTACGCATTTGGTGAAGGAGGCGCAGGCACATTTTCTGACGGAAAACTTACCTCAAGATCAAAACACATATCTCAAGAAAGGGAATTAATTCTGTCTACCTACATTAACGCCGGCGCACCAGACGAAATAAACTATCTGGCACATCCTCACCTAGGCAGTGACAATCTTATTAAGATTGTTCCAAAGTTAAGAGAAGCCTTCTTGGATATAGGCGGAAAAGTGCTCTTTGAAACATTACTAGAGGATATAAAAATTAAAAATAATCTAGTACACTGGGCAATTACAACTTCCGGCGAAATTAAAGCCGATGAGTTTATTATTGCTCCGGGTCATTCTGCCTACGAAACATACCGAATGCTAATCAAAAGGGGAATAGGATTTCGTACAAAAAATTTTGCTATTGGGCATCGTATAGAACATCTTCAAGAGATTATCAACAATGCACAATGGGGCCAAAAAAGCTTACCGAAAGTTAAAGCTGCTGAATACCGTCTTACATCAAAAGGAGATGGTGATATTCCAGTCTATACGTTTTGCATGTGTCCCGGGGGAAGCATTATTCCGGCTTCTGCATACAAAAACACAAACATTTTAAACGGAATGAGCACTTACAGCCGAGACGGGAAATTTGCTAATGCTGCTTGTGTAGCCGGAATAAACCTGGATAAATTAACTGGCAAGCAGACATCACCTCTAGAAGCACTCAAATGGTTGGAAAACATTGAACAACAATTCTACAAACACTCAAATAGCTTCCAGATTCCATCGTGCAGCATTGCTGACTTTATTAATCAAAAAATTAATTCAAGCATCGCAAAATCAAGTTATTCCTTGGGACTTACGCCCGCAGCTTTGTGGAATTTGTTACCTTTTGAGGTGAGCAACTCAATAAGAAAAGGGCTTAAGGATTTTATTGGAAAAATAAAAGGATTTGAAACAGGCATGATTATGGGGCTCGACAGCAAAAGCTCATCGCCAATCCAAGCTCTCCGGGAAAGAAACTATCTCTGCTTTGGATTTGAGAATATTTATATAGCCGGAGAAGGTAGTGGATATTCCGGAGGAATAATATCCAGTGGTGCAGATGGCATAAAAACAGCCATGGCAATCATTAATAAACACTAATTCATTGAAAACCGGGAGAAAACGAATAAATTTGTTTACAATTGTAAAATAACGCTAATTATGTTATAATTATGGATAAATAAGAAAGAATTCGTCTACATTAAAGGAATCCCTCCAATGCCGTTTAATGACAAATCCTTTCCTAAGAGTTTATTTATATCACATTAAATAAAAGGAGTATCGTGGAAAAACATCGTAAACGTAAAAGTTTATCACTATCACCAAAAAATGAATCCGGCATAGCTGGCCCAATCCATAGAATGCAACAACAATTAAATGCTATGGAAAAAAAGTTGGATATTTTAATCGGTCAGTCTTCGGCAAGGCCTAACGAAAAAAACTACACTCAAGCTAATAGCTATCACCGAGATAGAGAAAGACACGACAGCTATCACGAGGATAAAACTTTTACTCGTGTTACTTGTTCAGACTGCAGTAAAGAGTGCGAAGTCCCTTTTAAACCAAGCGGCGACCGCCCAATATACTGCCGAGAATGCTTTTCAAAACACAAAAAAGATAATCCTTTTGATGCAACCCGAAACGATAAGCCAAAAAAAAGAAATTTCTCTTGGGAAAACCACTCTGACAAAAAAACAAAACCATTTAAAAAAAATGAATCATTTTTTACACGCAAAAAAAAACGTATTTAGGTGTCGTATAGAAACCCAAGGAGAAAAAATATATGTCTAAAAGCCATGATGCCAAAAAAAGCATAAAAAAGAAAGCAGAAAAAACATTGAAAGAAAAACGATTAGAAAAAAAGCAACAAAAAAGTAAAAAAGATTATGCATAAAGACCCTTTGCACGGGGTCACCTTAAAAATAATTCTAGTCAACTTAGAAGCTTGGTGCGGATGGAAAATGTTAGGTGAAAACATTAATATTCGTTGTTTCACTAACAACCCCAGCATAAACTCAAGTTTAAAATTCCTAAGGAAGACTCCTTGGGCAAGAAAAAAAGTCGAGATTTTTTATTTAAAAACGTTGAGGAATCGCAAGAAAAACACGGTAGACAAACATAATTAATATGAATAAACCACAACCCAAATCATCTCATCCATACACTGCACCCCAGGGAGCATTCACTCAGCTAATTCTTGAATTGCAGCAGGCAGTATCCGACCGTGGCTACCATACGCCTACACCAATCCAGGAAAAAGTAATCAAACCTTTACTCAACGGACGAGATTTGATCGGCTGTGCACAAACGGGCACCGGAAAAACTGCCGCGTTCATACTGCCAATATTGCAATATTTAACAAAAAATTCACGCCCTCGGGTACGAAATAAAAATCGCGTATTAGTCTTAGCGCCTACCCGTGAATTAGCCGCCCAAATCGGCGATAGCATTAAGAATTATGGGCGATATCTAAAAATATCTCATACAGTTATTTTTGGCGGCGTCGGCCAAAACCCTCAAGTACGCGCGCTGGTACGTGGTGTAGATATTGTTACAGCCACCCCCGGACGCCTGCTAGATTTAATTAACCAACGCCACATAAATCTCGACAATACAGAAATCCTTGTATTAGATGAAGCAGACCGGATGCTTGACATGGGTTTTATCTACGATGTTCAAAAAATAATCTCTAAGCTTCCTAAAAAGAGGCAGACTCTTTTTTTCTCAGCCACTATGGATCCAGAAGTAATTAAGCTCTCGGAAGAAATTGTAAACGATGCTGTTTTTGTCAAGATAACTCCCGACAAACCTGCAGTAGAGCGTATTATCCAAAAAGTATTTTTCGTAGATAAAAATCGCAAAGATGCTCTGTTGACTCAGCTTCTTAGAGCCAAGCATCTAAGCCGAGTATTAGTTTTTGTCCAAATGAAGCATTCCGCCGATAAAGTCGTTAGGCAGCTACACTCGTCTAGCATCAGCGCTGTAGCAATTCACGGCAACAAAAGCCAAACTGCACGCACCGCAGCATTAGCCAAGTTTAAGCTGGGCCAAATTCGTGTTTTAGTAGCTACTGATATTGCCGCTCGCGGAATAGACGTTGATTCGATTTCACATGTGATAAATTATGATCTCCCAAACACCCCGAATACTTATGTACACCGTATCGGGCGAACCGCCCGAGCCGGCGCTGAAGGCGATGCTGTTTCATTTTGCTCGGCGCCAGACCGAGATTGCTTGCGTGCAATAGAAAAAATGCTGCACATGAAAATTTCTGTTGACCGTGATAGTTCTTTTCACTCTCAAACAGCTGAGTTTGCTACCGGAGCCGCAGCGCGCCCCTTGCCTAGAGGTAGAGGGTCTAGCCGCTCCTTAAGCAGCGCTGCCAAGAGAGAAAAACGCCCAAATCCTGCACGATGGCAAAAAACCAAAAGTAGCAGCAGAAACACCACATATCGTCGTCGATATAAATAAAAAAAGAAATAAATACCTATTCATTAAGCAATGAATAATATAGCTAACGACTCGCCCAAGCCTAACCGCCGCATTCGCTACAAAGGCACACACCCACGCTATTTTGAAGAAAAATATAAGGAACTTAATTTTGAAAAATATATTCCTGATATGCAAAAAATCATCGAATCTGGAAAAACTCCCGCCGGCACCCACAGACCAGTATGCGTGAATGAAATATTAGCCATTCTAAAGCCTTCACCCGGTCAAATCGGACTAGACGCAACATTAGGCTTTGGTGGACATACCATTGAACTACTCAAAAAAATTACTCCTGGAGGTCAATTGTTTGGATTAGAAATCGATTCTTTAGAACTTGCACGTACAGAAAAACGCTTACAATCATTAGGGTTCAGTGATAAAGAGCTAGTCACTAAATGCATTAACTTTGCCGGAATGTTTAAACTACTACATGAAGCCGGTGGAGGTTTTGATTTTGTTCTTGCTGATTTAGGAATGTCATCAATGCAATTAGACAATCCAAAGCGCGGGTTTACTTTTAAACATGAAGGACCACTAGACTTACGGTTTAACCCCAAGCGCGGCCAATCGGCAGAATCCTTAATAAAAACACTAAGCGAAGAACAGCTAGAGAAAATATTTATTGATAACTCTGACGAGCCATACGCCTGGTTGATCGCTCAGGCAATTTTTAAAAATAAAAATAAAATCAACACAACTACAGAACTAGCAAATATTGTTGCTTACACATTAGGCCACGAATCGTATCTTGACTGTGGTAAAAAAACAACAGATTCTATCCGGAGAATCTTTCAAGCACTACGTATAGAAGTTAATAATGAATTTTCTGTGCTTGAGCAATTCTTACGAAATTTACCTTTTTGTCTTAAAAGCCAAGGACGCGTTGCAATTTTAAGTTTTCATTCCGGTGAACATAAGCGAATTGTAAACTTTTTTAATAAGGATTTAGACGCTGGTTTATATTCGGATATCAGCTACGAGCCCTTACGCCCCAGCGCAAAAGAGCAATATTCCAATCCTCGCTCTAAAAGCGCTTTTTTATACTGGGCAATAAAAAAATAAAGATACTCTTTTGAAAAAAACATTTGAAATTTTAGCCCTAAGTTATATTATGTAGTATAAGAAAACACGGGAATATTCCTTATAAAAAATATATTTTGCCTAGCAAATAATTTATGAAAATCAATATCGGATACTTTACATCAACCGGAAATACATTGTGGCTCGGACTAAAGGCCAAGGAAATAATGGAACGCCAAGGCCACTCAGTAGAATTATGCGAAATAATTAAAGATGCGTCAGATTTTCAACAAAAAGATTGTGAGATTATCGGTTTTTTTTATCCAGTGTGGGGTTCTAATCCACCTGACCCGCTAGTAGACTACCTAACAAATATGCCTGAAGGAAACGGAAAAAAACTTTTCCTGATAGGAAATTGCTGCGCATTTACCGGAGACACCGGACTTCGCTGGAAAAAAATACTTCAAAAAAAAGGATATAACGTCTTTTATATAAGTCACATAATCATGCCCACAAATATAAATATTCCCTGGCTTCCGGAAAACATAATAAAACAAGTTCCCGGAGAAGAGGAATTAAAGAAGATACTTTCTGAGGCAGAAAAAAAGCTTAAAAGTATCTGCTGCGCAATTTTAAATAACAAACAAAAAACCGAAGGAAGGGGACCATTCTCTCGTTTAGGAGGATATTTGCAAAGAAAATTCTACTGGACCGCAAACTGGTATAAATCCCGCTTTTCAATAAACGAAAAACTTTGTATAAAATGCGGTCTATGTTACAGAATATGCCCTACAAATAATATATCTCGGAAAGAAAATGGAGAAATCACTTTCGGTAGTAAATGTATCCTCTGCGTAAAGTGTTACAATCTATGTCCTAAAAACGCAATTTTGATTTGCCAACAAAGCACTAACGACAAAAAATATCGAAGGTATAAAGGACCAGACAAAACAATAAAACCCATTGAATATCGTAAATAACACAGGGGATGTCTAAATATAAGCCTACGCTGTTACCATTATATTTATGTTAGGCAACATCACAATAAGAAATTTTGGCTTAATTGATAATTTAAATTTAGAACTAAGCCCTGGTCTTAACGCTTTAAGCGGTGAAACCGGTGCCGGTAAATCAATTATTATTGAAGCTTTAAGGGTTTGCCTGGGCCTGCGAATAAACCAATCACAAATTCGCAACCCTAAATTACCTTGCATCATTGAAACAGTATTTGAGTTGCACAACGAAATTATAAAGCGAAATGCTATACTTGCTGATTTTTTAGACAAAGAAGAAAATTCTTTGATTATATCCCGCACTTACACGCCCGAAGGAAAGAACAAAATTAAGATAAATGGATTAAATGCTACTGTTGCCCAACTAAAAACAATCGGCAACTTACTAATCGATTTGCATGGTCCCCATGATCATCAAATGTTGTTACTAAAAGAATCTCACGTTACAATCATCGATCAGTTAAGCAATGTTGATAGCCTGTTAACTATCTACCAGGATAACTTCGATAAACTCAGTAAATTTAACCACCAGCTGCACGAGATTCAACAGAATATTCAATCACGAGAACGTGAACTCGACATGCTAAATTATCAAATAAAAGAGCTGTCTCAAGTTGAGTTGAACCCGGAAAAATATTTTGAGTACTTAAGAGAACAAACGAGAATAAATAACACTGAAACATTATGCCAATACGCCGGAGAGATAACTACATTTTTAGAGGACGATACTATTGGAATCGAAGAAAACATTAAGAAAGCCTTTACACTGATGAATAAACTTAACCAAATTGACGAAACAACTAAGGATTTTTCCCAAGATTTAAGCCTTATCCAAGAAACATCTAGCCAGCTATTATCCAAGCTTAGCGAATATAGCCAACATCTTAGCTTTGAACCCGGTCAAGCAGAGCAAATTAATAAAATCTGCGATATCTACAATAGTCTTTTGCGTAAATACGGACCAGATATTAAAGACTTAATTAATTTTTTCGAGCAAGCTCAGAAACGCCATGAATTTCTCATAAATCTAGAACACAACGATAAAAACATTCAAGCAGAAAAAATACAGATAGAAAAGAAACTCAATCAATTTGCCGAACAAATAAGCAAAAAGCGCAACAAAACAGCAAAATCACTAAAAAGTATAGTTGAAAAGGAGCTTTTAGAGTTAGGATTTAATAAAGTGCTTTTTGATTGCCAGATTAAAAGAGTACTATTAAAAAACAATGGCTGCGACGATGTAGAATTCTATATTAGCCCCAACCCCGGGGAGCCTTTAAAGCCATTGGCTGATATTATTTCTTCAGGTGAATCAGCAAGGGTTATGTTGGCTTTAAAAAAAGCATTAGTCAATGTTGACCCTGTGCCTGTGCTTATTTTTGACGAAATAGACGCTCAAATCGGAGGAAGACTAGGTACAATTACTGGGACAAAACTAAAAGAACTGTCTTGTGGACGGCAAGTCATCGTTATAACTCATCTTCCACAAATAGCATCATTTGCTGATACTCACTATAAGGTAGACAAACAGGTTGTAGACGGCCGAACATTAATTAGCGTTTTACCTCTAACCGCTAACAATAGAGTCAAAGAGCTAGCTCAAATGATGAGCGGAAAAAAAGAAAGTAAAATATCACTATCGCACGCCAAAGACATGCTCGCCCAAGCCCAGAGAGAATTAGTAATAACCTAACTAAAACACCATAAACACATATGGTTAAAATTGGAAATATAAAACTCTCCAGCCCGATAATATTAGCACCAATGGCAGGTATTAGCTCATGCCCTTACCGGACAATTAACCGGAAAATGGGCATTAAGCTAGCTTACACAGAGATGATCAGTGCTCGAGCTTTAAGCTACTTGAGCAAAGGAACCCAAGAAAGGCTTCGCAGCTGCCCTGATGAAGGGCCATTAGGGATTCAACTTCTGGGAAAAGATATCTGCTATATGCAAAAGGCTTTAGAAAAGCTTAGCAACTACAAATTTGATACTTTAGATTTCAATGCTGCTTGCCCGCAAAAAAAGGTTACTAATAACGGTAAGGGAGCTTATCTATTGAAAGAACCTCAAAAGTTGAACTCTTTGCTTAAATGCCTCATCCGGCAGACATCTAAGCCGATAACTTTAAAAATGCGCCTGGGATGGAATAACTCCAATAATGCCCTGGATATTGCTAAAGGAGCAGCTGATTGCGGAATATCAGCAATATATGTACACGGACGAACCCGAAATCAGGAATACTGTCATGAAGTTGACTATGCATCCATAGCTAAAATTAAAAAGTCACTCAAAATTCCCGTTATTGGAAGTGGAAATATTCTCAGCGCTGAACTAGCCATGAAGATGTTTAATAAAACAAAAGTCGACGCTATAATGGTAGCTAGAGGAGCTTTGGGCAATCCCTGGATATTCCAGGAAATTAATAAGCTTCTAAAAAACGACCGAGAGATATCACGCCCAATAACAGATGAAATAGCTGCCCAAATATATACACACTTTGAATTAACTCTTAGTTTTTTTGGTGAGAAAACCGGAATCATTCGATTCAGAAAGTTTTTTCTTTGGTATGCCCGAAATTTTATTGATACTAAACACCTAAAAGCTAAAATATCTCAAGTTAAAACTAAACCGCAAATGCTCAAATTAATAAATTTGCTGACTCAGAAAAGAATATCAGGATATCGACAATTTTATAATAAAAAAAATTAATTATTTTCTTTATCGAGAATTACCATGGTTTCAATATGAGGGGTATGTGGAAAAAAATCATACACATATAGACTTCTTACTTTGTAAGCAGAAAGTAATATTTTCAAATCACGGGCAAGCGTAGATGGATCACAAGAAATATAAACAATAGTACTTACCTTAGACTTAATTAATTTTTCACAAACTTGTACGCCGGCTCCCTTCCTTGGGGGATCAATAATGGCTATATCAATATTTTTTTTAAATATTGATATTAAGCGATCATTGCAGTCACACAAATGTAAATCAAAGTTTGTTATTCCATTAATTTTGATATTTTTTTCTAAAAATAAAAAATTCTCCGGTTCAATTTCTGCACCAATTACTTGCTTTACCTGCTCAGCCAGCAAAATACCAAATATGCCTACACCGCAATAAAGATCAGCTAAAACAGTATCCTTGCTCAAGATTAAGTTATCTCGCAAATCTCCAACTAAAAGATTAAGTGCATGTGTATTTATTTGGAAAAACGAAAAACTGCCAATTAAAAACTGCTTGTTGTCAATTGTCTCTCTAAAAAAATCGTCACCATAGATAACAGCCTGCGTATCTCTTTCCTCATTAGCAAGAACAACCCCGGCGACCTTAGGCTGCTTTATTAGGCTTTCAAAAACAAGAGAGAATTGATGAATATCTAAGGAATCATCGTGGCAAACACAAACCAGCAATTCATTGTTTTTATTTTCCTTAATTGTTAACTGTCTAACTGATGAAAAATCTTGCTGACGAAGTATTTTTATAAACTTACTCATGAATAGATTAGTCTGATCCGGAGACAGAAAACACCTGTCAATCGGAATAAATTTATCAATAGTTCCCGGTAAATTATACGCTAAATGAGGCAAAGAGTTCTGTCTGATAATCTTTACTTTTATTTTATTACGGTAACCCCAGATTTGAGGACTTTGACGAAAATGTAACAAAGCACAGTCAATATCAAATCTATGACAGATAATTTCTTTTATTTGCTGCTTTTTTATTTCTACTTGCTGAGAATAATCAATATATTGATAGACTGAGCAAACTCGATAATGGCTGCAAAGCGCCTGTTTACGATAAAGCGAGGCATCTATCACTTTTATTACTTTAGCCTGAATATACCCTTTAGTTTCACTAACTATATCAATCTCTACTACTTCACCGGGTAAACCTTGATCGAGAAATACTACTTTTCCATTTATTCTAGAGAAACTCTTCCCAGGGTAAACAATCTTTTCAATAGTAACAATCATGATATCATTATAACACATAGCTTTTAATTGCAGTAACTAATCGTCCTAAATTATTGGCTGTTTATAGAATCAATTTGCAATTTATAAAATGTCTGTTATATAACTTATATGGATATAAACAAGCAGCAAAACTTACTGATTACTTGCGCTCGGGAAATAGCACCTTATTTACAGAAAGAAGTAAAAGATCTTGGATTTCAAGTCAAGTCACAGCACAGAACAGGTATAGAAATATCCGCGTCTTTAGTGGAGGCAATGAAACTTAACTTTTGCCTGCGAAACGCTTTTAATGTTCTCTGCCTGCTAAAGCAGTTTTCCTGTCGTCATGCGCAAGATCTGTATAAGCACGTATCTTCAATTGCCTGGGAAGATATTGTTGAGCCATCAGAATATATAAGTGTAGTTTCACGTGTAGACAGCCCGACAATTAACAACTCAGTATTTGTCAGCCAAAAAGCCAAAGATGCAATCGTCGATAGAATAGCTGAAAAATGTAATATGCGCCCCAGCGCCGGAGGAAATAGAGATAACGTAGTTGTTAACTTATATTGGAAGGATGAAAAATGCTGGATATATCTGAATACTTCCGGCCGCAAATTGTCCGACAGAAATTATCGAAAAATTCCCTACAAGGCCCCCTTACAAGAAACTTTAGCCGCTGCCTTACTGCAAGCTGCCAATTATGACGGCTTACAAACTTTAGTTAACCCAATGTGCGGCAGTGGAACAATTGCTATTGAAGCAGCCTTAGTTGCCTTAAATCGTCCAGCTGCCAGTTTACGCAGCAATTTTGGTTTTATGCATATTAAAGGTTTCGACCTAGAACTTTGGAATGCCTTGCGTAAGCAACTATCTACCTTATCCAAAAAAAAACCAAGCTTTAGAATTATTGCCTCTGACATCGACAAGCACGCCATTGAGCTAGCTAAAAAAAATGCTCAAAATGCCGGCGTAGACCATTGCATTGAATTCTATGTTTGCGACTTCAAAGATACACCGATCCCCGAAGAAAAAGGGATTATTGTTTTTAATCCAGAATATGGACAAAGGCTAGGTATTCAAAAACAATTGGAAAACACCTACAAAGAAATGGGTGATTTCTTAAAACAAAAATGTAGCGGATTTACCGGCTATGTCTTTACAGGAAATCAAGCACTAGCAAAATTTATAGGTCTACGTGCCAACAGACGATTACTTTTTTTTAATGCTAAGATAGAATGCCGGCTGCTCGAATATCTCCTATATTCCGGCACTAAACGATTAAGTTTTAGATAACTAATTTTTTGTTAGATATGGATACCAGCTAAAGTTATTTCCTGACGATTATGATAGAGATGACGAATTTCAAGCTGAGAACAATACCCTAATAGCCCTGCATCAGGGCTATTAATCTTCTTGATAATTTCCATAGGGTCACACCGACCGATTTTCAGATTCACTATAAATCTTCGGCACCAATGATATTGCAACCATTTCTGAATTACTTGCAAAATAATCTCCGGGTTTTCAATAGTATCACAGAATAACCAGTCAGCATTTAATTTCTCTGAAGGAATAAATTTCAACGCATCTTGCTTTAAATGCGTAATGCCAGGATATGCTGAAATAGTTTTGTTAAGCTGCGCATTATCAACAGCAATTACTTTTGCTTTACGCTTTAATGCGCTATAAGCCCAGCCACCAGGAGCAGCGCCTAGATCAACTACTTGCTCATTAGCTTGAGGTTGACAGTTAATAAGGGTGTATGCTTCTTCTACCTTCAAATAAGAACGTGAAGGTGCATTTTTATCCATGCACATGCGCTGGCATGCTCCAGTAATTGCCGAATAAGACACAAAAGCATGGTTAAAATCAGTAAAATAGACAAAAAAACCTTCAATTGCCTCCCGAGAATAAGGAGTTGGGTTTTGCAAAAGTTTTTCTACCCGAGACATTTTTTTTCTAATTTTATTGCGCCAGTTTAATTCAATTGATTTTGTTCGATGAGATAAATTTCTTACATCTGCATAAAAAAACAAAACCGGCAAATGATGTTTAATGATCTTTTTATTCATCGAAGATAAAAAAAGTTCAGATAGCTTTAGAGTAAATTCATTAACTGAAAAAGCGCTTATTTCAACCGGGCTCATTAATATAGTTTGCGCAAAGCATAGTTGAGACAGGTGTTGTATTATTGTCTTGCTAATATTTAATTGACACTGAACCCAGGAATTGCCTTGTGCTTTAACCGAGCAATCATTCAAGGTAAGCTCCCGAATAAGGACAGGCTCGTAATCTGGTTTACACGTTATAAGTAAGTTCATTTTATTTTCCATCGTTAATAAAAAGTATATTAACATAAACTTTTGCTTTGGCTATTATAAACATCGAAACAAACAAAATGATCTTTTGCAATAATTCTGTTGATGCGCTTTTTATTAAGCAAAAATAAAGAGATGTGCTGGTAATTAAAAGCAAATATCAAAAATAAGTTAATTAAAAATATCTTGAAAGCACCGCTACAAGGTATATAGTAAATATGTGTATCCTAAAGACAGCTAAGCGCAAAAATACTGTTTAACTCATTTTCAAGATATGCCAACCATTAAGATCAACGATATTGACTGCTACTATGAAATTCACGGAAAAGGTAAGCCATTGGTGCTTATCGCTGGCTTGGGAAGCGACAGTCAAACTTGGTATCCTATACTTGCTAAGCTCGCTAAGCATTTTCAAATGCTTATCTTTGATAATCGAGGCGTCGGCAAAACAAAATATCGTGAAAAAAAATTTACCATAAGCACGCTAGCTAAGGACACTCTTAGCCTTATTGATAAATTAGGAATTAAAAGGCCACACATCCTGGGACACTCTATGGGTGGATACATTGCTCAAGAAATAGCCATAGCCCATCCCACAAAAATTGACAAGCTAATTTTAGCAAGTATCTCTGCATTTACTTCGGAAAGAAATAAATTCCTCTTCAACAATATGGCTCATTGTTTAAGAGATGGTGTTGCGTATGAGATATTTTTGAGAGCATTCTTTTGTTGGATTTTTACTCCTCAATATTTTAATGATAAAAATAATGTAGATTCTGCAATCAAAAGTCTTTTAGAATATCCTTATCCGATAACCTTCGACGGTTTTAAACGACAAGTAGAGGCTATCAATTTATTCTCTTCCTTAAACAGAATAAATAAATTAAAAACAAAAACTTTAATACTTTTTGGCGAAAAAGATATCTTAGTTACCAAAAAGGAAATAGAGGAATTAGCTGCCAAAATGCCTAATGCCGAAGTTGCATCTTTAAAAAATGCAGCTCACTCTATTCACACAGAAAAAACAGAAGATTTTATTAAAAAAATAGTTGGTTTTCTAGAGTAGAACAACAAGCGAACTTAAAAGGAGGTGAGTATGACAAAAGTATCCAAATTATTTGTACTAGCAGGGGTTATATTGATTTTGTTAGCAATTACTCTAAAGATAGCTGGAACCCATCTATTGTTAGGCTCAAAGAGTATTAAGCTTATTAGTTTGTTAGTTATGGCAAACACTTCTTTTATTTTAGCTATTTTATTTAAAAAATAATTCTGCTAAAAAGAGATATCCCATCAAGGCTAACCAATGATTGAATAAAGTCATTCAATCATTCAAAAGAGAAATGCTATTTTGCTTTTTTCCGCAAAATCAATCCCAGTTTATCTAAACGAATATGTTTAAATAACAAAGGCATTACATATAAAGCAGTTAGTGCAGATAAAATAGTACCGAATAGAATAGTTCCCCCAAACCGTTGGGTAGGAGGAAAAGTCGAACATAAGAATATTCCAAAACCAATAGATACTACAAACATAGAAGTTAGCACTGGCTGCCAAAGCTCATCACGTACCGCCTGCCAATCTCTTGTCCGACGAAATGCTTTAATCATGTGAATCATTGAGTCAATGCCCATAGCAATAGCCACATTAGACGCTGGTGCAGAAATAATATCCAAAGGAATCCGGTAAATTCCGAAACAACCAAGGATCGTTAACGGAATAATGAAGATACTAGCCACAACAGCCAATGTAACACGCAAAGAGCGCGAAAGATACCAAGTAATAAACCCAAAAAGTAAAATCAATTTAGACAACCCGCCTATTAAGCTTAAGGCAACTAATTTTGCCAAATGCCCCTGAAGGCTATATATTCCTCCGATAATTTCTGGATGCATTCCTTCATTTTCAGTGATTGCCTTGATTTCTTCAATAATTTCTAAGCGGGAAAGAGTACGATAAGATTCAATCATCCGCAATAAAAATAGCCCATGCTCACGGTCAGCAGTGATAAAACTTTTGGCAACCTCATCATTCGTTGGCGATTCCATTGCATTTACCAATATTTCCCGAGGCAAAAACCATCCTAAAACTGGAGTCTGTTTGGCTTGAGCAATTAGCACCGGTAAGGATATAACTGAACCCACAGCACGGTGTTGTTCTAACGATTCCTGAAGGCTCCATAACTGATTGTATGATTTATTAGAGTGGATCTTTTCTCCACTTTTTGAGCGAACCACTAAAATCAACGGGCTGCTTCCACCATTACGATCTATGTAGCTTAAACCTTGGTGTATTTCACTTGACTTTGAGAAATAAGAAAGCAAGCTCGGGTCAGAATCAATCATAAATAAACCTGGCAAAGTCAACAAACAGGTTGCAAAAATAAGCAAAATAATAAACTGCTTCCCTAAATCAATAAACCGGTAAGTTTTAATTTCATAATGTTCGATTTTCCCTTTACGCCGCTTTCTTGGACTAACTAATTTTAAAAATGCCGGAAATACCCCATAAGCAACTGCTATCGCCACCAATGATCCAATAGCTCCAGAAACCCCCAAATCTCTCAACGGTTTAGCCGGAACAAACATTAAACTAATAAACCCCAGGAATGTGGTTAGCATACTCCAAAATGAGGGAGGAAAAGTCCGCCGAACAGCCTGTTTAACCGGGTCTTTGCAGCTTACATCTGCACGAAATGTTCGCCAGTTAAACGTCAAGAATATAATATGCGAAAGAGTCATTACAAAAATAATCGTTCCCAGATTGGCGGTCAACAATCCGATCGGAATATTGAATAAGTTCGTCAGCATGAATGTCCACATGCAAGCATTAAGGCAAGACAATATTGTCCCGAATAAAATACTTTTTGAATGAAATATATAAAAAATCAAAAGTCCAAATATTGTAAACGCCAAAAGACTAAATATTTTAAGATCCCGCAGGAGATAGCGCTTGATTAGTTCAATCACATATGGTAAACCAGCAGCTCGCAAATGAAAGTCTTTGCTTTCAAACTGCTGCATAATTTTTTCAATTTCCCGAATAATTTCCGAAGACTTCTGTTCATCAATAAGCACAATAAGGTTAGTTGCTTCGCGATCACTAGAAACAATCAAGCGCTTCCATAGTGGACTTTCAATCGCCTTACGTGTATTTCCCGGCCCAGCATGCGTTATGCTATTAACACTGATTACACCTTTAAGACCCAATAACATTTCGCTTAGCCTGGAAATCTTATCACGATATCGCTCGCGGTTAATCTGGCCGCTGGCTGAAATAATGACCTGTGAATCCTTACGGATAAATAACCGATTAATTAACCGCTCACTTTGAAACTGGGGATCATCGCTTGAGAAAAAAAAGTTATTATCCACACTAGGAACTAAGGAAAGAAAAACTGAAACACAAATAATGCTTAAAGCAGTCAATAGTACGAACACAACAACTTCCCGGGAAACATTGCGACAATTTTGGAAAAGCTTCCGAAAAGCATTACTGAGTATGTTTTTTGCAATTATCATATTTGTGTTTTGGTGGCGATTACTTTATTCTAATGTGAACCAGAAAATAGTAAAGAAAAATATTAGCATTACCATAACATATAAATTAAAATATTATACAACTAATTTGTGTTGCTTTTAGAAGTAATCTTTGGTATAAAAAGAGTTATCTTGCAAATCTGACTAGACAGAATAAATACCAAAAATGGCAATAGCAAGAAAACCTAAAAAAAGGAGAGATAATGAGTGAGCTAACTAAGGAATTTGAGGATTTAAAAAAGAAACGAAATTGGTTTCTACTGTTTGGCGTATTGCTTATTGTTCTGGGAATAACATCAGTGAGCCTGCCTTTTATTATTACCACTATAGCTGTAGAGGTAGTGTTTGGATTGTTAGTAGTAATTGCTGGAATTATACAAATTAGTGCTGCATTATTTTGCCAAAACTGGAAAGGATTTTTTGCGCATCTTTTAGCCGGAATTATAGCTTGCAGCATAGGGGGAATTTTACTAATACATCCTCTGGAAGGAATAATTTTACTCTCGACATGGATAGCTATATTCTTTATAATTGAAGGAATTGCTAAGATTATTTATTCTTTAAAAATGCGTCCAGTAAAAAGTTGGGGATGGATACTTTTTAATGGGATAATTTCACTTCTATTAGGAGTGCTTATTTGTTTAAAGCTGCCATTTAGCGGCATATGGGCCATAGGATTGTTAACAGCTATCAACATGTTATTTGGTGGCTTAGCGCTAACTATGTTTTCTTTCGCTTTGCAAGATAAATAAAAAATGCTCCAAATAAATACTATCAAAAATATTTGCGCCCGTAGATCAATTGGACAGATCGTTTGGCTACGGACCAGAAGGTTGCGGGTTCGACTCCTGCCGGGCGCATACTGATCTTTAACATATTACGTATCTTTGTTATGCAAACCTGTGGTTTATCATAAGGATTGTCGGAACAAATAAATCAATTACCGTGAGCAATTAGACTTCGGCTGTGCCGAAGATTTGTTTCGACTCCTGCCGGGCGCATATTTTAGAGATAAGTGATAAGTGTGAAAAAGCTCATAGTCCGCAGTCGATAGTTTAAAACGATAGACGATGGATGACAGAAGAGTGACGATGAAGAAAAGAAGAAAGGTTCAAGGTTAAAGGATAAAGGATAATGGACGAAGGGTAAAAAAATTAGAAAAGATCAATAGTTAGTAGCAGAAAATAAAAAGTCGATAGAGGAGGTATGCTAATGAAAACAGTAGTAATTTATTATTCACGAAGTGGGACCACTAAAAAGATGGCCGAAATTATTTATAAAAACATAAAAGACGCTGGAGAAGAAGCAGACATTTTTCCAGTATCTGAAATCAAGCCGGAACAATTGCTGGATTATGATGGAATAATTATTGGTTCTCCTACTTATTACGGAACTCTAGCTGCAGAAATTAAAAAATTTCTTGACGATAGCGTTTCGTTGCACGGAAAGTTAGACGGAAAACTAGGTGGCGCATTTTCTTCAGCAGCAAATTTAGCCGGAGGAAACGAAACTACTATTCTGAGCATCCTAGAAGCAATGTTGATTCACGGAATGATTACCCAAGGCGACCCGAAAGGAGATCATTACGGTCCAGGAGCAATCAGCCAAATCGATAAACGCTGCGAAACAAATTGCCAAAGATTCGCCCAGCGTTTCATAAATACATTGCAAATACTTAAAAAATAAAACTATCCTAAATGAATGAAATAATTGCTGTTTTAGTAACAATACCAGAAAAAAAAGCTAAAACCTTAGCTAACACGCTCTTGAAAGAAAAAGTTTGTGCTTGCATCAACATTGTTCAAAGAGTTAAATCCTTGTTCTGGTGGAAAGGCAAAATAACTTCTGAGCAAGAAGCCCTATTGATAATAAAAACAAAAAAAATATTATTTCCTAAGCTAAAAAAAATGATTAAAGACAACCATCCCTACGAAGTTCCGGAAATAATTGCATTAGACGCTACCGGCGTAAATCGTAAATACAAAAAATGGCTTATTAGTGAAGTAAAAAAATAAATTAAAATGATTCAGGAAACACTAATCAACTTAGAAAAAATATTCACTACTAGCCATATCTGGGGTTTGGGAGCAAGTTTTTTTGCCGGTTTTCTAGTAAGTTTTTCCCCTTGCATCTATCCATTAATTCCGATAACTTTGGGCGTAACAGGAGCGGCAGCCTGCACAAGTAAACTAAGAGGATTCACCACAAGCTTTGTATTTGTTTTAGGCATCGCTTCTGTATATACACTATTGGGAATTGCATCTTCTGTCTTCGGTTTATTTCTAGCCACTTTTTTCATTAACCCATTTACATATTTTTTCCTTTCAGCTATCTTTTTTGTTTTAGGCTGCTCTTTAACCGGAATAATCAAACTAAATATCCCGTTTTTCTCTATAAACCAAGAACATTCTCCGAAGAAAGGATTAATATCTGTATTCGTTCTTGGAGCAATCAGTGGATTCGCAATAATCCCCTGTAATTTTCCGGTTCTAGGAGCAATATTGAGTTTAATTTCGTTAAAAAAGAGTGTGCTTTATGGAGGAACCGCTCTTTTCTTATTTTCGTTGGGATACGGAACAACATTGATTATTTTAGGAACATTTAGCTCGTTAATCAAAAGACTTCCCAAGGGTGGTAAATGGCTCATTGTCATTCATAAGATCATTGGATTACTTTTTTTAGCTATAGGTTCCTTTTTCTTGTTTAAATTCATAACACTTATACGATGAAAAAAAAGATTATATTTTTTTTGCTATTGGTTATATATCCAATAACCGGCCAAAGTGCCGACTTCTATACTTTAGATAAAAAAATCACAACTTACGAAGAAATAACCGCTCACTCCAAAACAATTTTGCTTCTTTGGACTACATGGTGTCCAGGCTGCCGAACTGAAATCAACCGTCTATCTAAAGAATGTGACACAGCTAAAAACAGAGAGGATATAAAAATATTGTACATCAGTGAAGGCGAGGAAGAATCAACCGTCCAAAGATTCTTTACAAAAGCAAAACTTAACGAGTGCATGAAAAATAAAATACTTCTTGATCCAAGCGCATATCTTGCCCGAAAATTTTCGATTCCTGGCGTGCCAACGTATATCTTTATTGTTGACGGGCAACCAACATACAAATCACATTTCATTAACGATGATCTAGTCAATAAAATTTTCCCAGATGAATAAGCACCAAGCCAGCAGGGTTATAGGCATAATTTTTCCAATAATAAACATATTATCAATGTTTGACAGCATATTTATTTTATGCTATTTTAGGCCACATTATGCAAAAAAATATTAAATTAGGAATTATTGGGTTAGGGAATATGGGGTTATCTCTATTGGATTCCTTTCCCCAAAAGGATAGGCAAAAAATTAATGTCTACGACATAGATAAAAATAAATTAAAAAGCACAAAAGGCTGTATAAAAAGTAAGAACTTTGCAGAACTATTTTCTAGTAGTAACGTGCTAATACTCGCGATCAAACCGCAAGATATTCCAAATTTCATCGCAATAAACAATAGCTACCTGTCACAACATAAGCCACTATTAATTTCTATAGCTGCCGGCATTAAAACTTCCTTTTTTGAAAAATTAATCGAAGGAATAAGGATAGTCAGAGTTATGCCAAACTTAGCAATTAAAGTACGCAAGTCGCTGTCCTTTATTTCTGGAGGAAGCTTTATTGCGAAAAATGACTTACAAACTACCCAGGAGATATTTTCTCTATCCGGGAAGGTAATAGTCACAAACGAAAAACAATTAGACAAAGCAACTTCAATTACCGGAAGCGGACCAGGATACTTGTTTTTCTTTATGGAGATACTATATAAAAACGCAATTCGTCTTGGATTCTCCAAGGATACAGCAAAATTAATGGTCCTTCAAACTTTTCAAGGAGCAACATCCATTGCTAAATTAAATAAAGATTTTGAAACATTGATGAAACAAGTAGCATCTAAGAATGGAACAACCGAAGCAGCATTCAAGGTCTTCAAGCAAAAAAATATTAGTAAGATTATTACCGAAGGAGTAAAAGCAGCAAACCAGCGCTCTCAAGGGATTCTTTTGGAATTATTTACACAAAAAAGTTGCTCAGAAAAAAAACGCAAAAAGGGGATTTAACATGGGAAAAATAGGAATTATAGGAGGAAGTGGGCTTTACAGTATTGAAGGGGTTGAAACAGTAAAAGAGATCCTGCCAAGCACACCCTATGGAAAGCCATCAGCAGCGCTAGCAATCGGAAAAATGAACGGCAAGGAATTAATTTTTCTTCCTCGTCACGGAAAACATCATCAAATCAGCCCTTCAGAAATAAACTATCGGGCAAATATTTACGCAATGAAATTATTAGGCGTTGATAAGATCCTTTCCGTTTCTGCCTGCGGGTCATTAAAAGAAAATTTAAAACCCACTGAATTTGTAATTCCTGATCAATTCGTTGATCGAACAAACCAAGCCAGAAAACATACTTTCTTCGAAAACGGAATAGTTGCTCATATCAGCTTTGCACATCCAGTTTGCGAAAATCTATCCCTAGTTCTAAATGAAGCCTCAACAAAAACAGGTGCCAAAACGCACCATAAGGGTATTTATCTAAATATGGAAGGACCACAGTTTTCTACCCTCGCTGAATCAAATCTTTATCGCAGTTGGGGAATGGATATAATCGGAATGACCAACTTAGCAGAAGCAAGATTGTCCCGAGAAGCAGAAATCTGCTACACATGCCTAGCGGCGATCACCGATTATGACTGCTGGCACCCTAATCACGGAAGCGTCACTCTTGAAGCGATAATGAGCGTTTGCAAGAAAAACATTGAAAATTCGAAAAAAATAATAAAGAATTTTATCCTAGAAGTAGAAAGTGATAAAAAATGCTCTTGCCAAAATGCGCTAAGCCAGGCAATTGTAACTAATCCTAACTACATCTCTCCGGAAACAAAAAACAAGTTAGGAATAATGATTGATAAATATATCAAATAAAACATAATGAATAAAGATATTTTAGTCGTAGGGTCAGTCGCTTTAGACACAATAACCACGCCATTAGGCAAAGTAAAAGATGCTTTAGGTGGCTCGGCGGTATATTTTTCAACCAGTGCAAGGATATTTAATCCAGTAAATATTGTAGCTGTTGTGGGAGAAGACTTCCCCAGAAAACATTTAGCCTATTTAAGAAAGAAAAAAATCAATCTTTCCGGACTAGAGATAGTCAAAGGAAAAACATTTCGCTGGGAAGGGGAATATAACTGGGATTTTTCTAATCCTCGAACAATCTCTACCCATTTGAATGTATTTGCCGACTTTAAACCGAAAGTGCCAAAGATTCATCAAGATAATAAGTATGTTTTTTTGGCTAATATTGATCCAGAAGTTCAGAACAAAGTATTATCACAAATAACTAAGCCTAAAATAGTTGCTTGTGACACTATGAATTATTGGATTGAAAATAAGCTAAATCATTTATTAAAACTTCTGCGCCATGTAGACATCTTTTTAGTTAATGAATCAGAAGCACGCCAGATAACACAAGAAAATAATTTAGTTAAGGCCGGAAAAAAAATGTTAAAGCTCGGACCAAAAATTATAATAGTTAAAAAAGGAGAACACGGGGTCTTATTATTTTTAGAAGACACTATATTCTCAATACCGGCGTTTTTGTTGGAGTCAGTTTTTGACCCTACTGGTGCCGGAGATACATTCGCTGGAGGCTTCATGGGTTATCTAGCATCTTGTTCAAAATATAGCAAAAAATCATTAAAAACAGCTCTGGTCTACGGAACAATCATGGCTACTTTTGCTGTTGAAGATTTCAGCCTTGGCCGATTGGGCTCTGTAACTTTTTCAAAAATAACAACAAGACTGGAAAAATTTCGTAAATCATCATTATTTTAAATGAATTATAAAAGCACACTAAACCTTCCACGAACGACTTTTCCAATGAAAGCTAACCTCACCATGCTTGAACCAAAAATGATTGAATCCTGGAAAAAACTAAACATCTACCAAAGACTATGTTCTGAACGAAAGGATGCTGATAAATTTATCCTTCATGATGGACCGCCTTATGCTAACGGATTAATTCACATGGGGCATGCCTTAAACAAGATACTAAAAGATATTGTCCTAAAATACAAAACCTTAAGTGGATACAATTGTCCATTTATTGCTGGCTGGGATTGCCATGGGCTTCCGGTAGAACACCAGTTATTTAAAGAATTGCAGCTGACTAAGCATGACGTTCAAATAGACATTTTTCGTAAAAAAGCAAGAAACTATGCCTTGAAATTTGTTAAGCTCCAAAAAGAAGGATTTATCCGACTAGGAATATTTAGTGATTGGGAAAATCCTTACTTGACAGTCAATAAACCTTACGAATACTCAGTAATGAAGCTTTTAGAAGATTTAACTTCAAAAGGCTACATCTACCGCGGCAGAAAACCAGTAAATTGGTGTACAGAATGCGAAACAGCGCTAGCAGAAGCAGAAGTTGAGTATGGAGATAAGGAATCTGACTCAATCTATTTCACATTTAAAGTTGCTGATGCTCAAAATTTGCTTCCTGCTAATTCTCATTTCTTAGTTTGGACAACCACACCTTGGACAATCGTTTCTAATGTGGCGGTGGCAATTCATCCAAAATTTGAATATTGTTTAGTTGGCTTTCAGGGAAGAAACATTATACTCGGAAAAGAAATGTTGCCTGTATTGAGCAGAATTACTGAAAACGAGATAAAAATAATAAGAACATTTACAGGAGCTGCACTTGAAGGAATATCCATAAACCACCCTTTTTTAAAAAAAGAAGTAAAAATCATTTTAGCTGATTTTATTTCAAATAAGGAAGGCAGCGGCTGTGTGCACATCGCTCCTGGACATGGGGCAGAAGATTTCTCGCTAGTAAAAAAGTATACCTTACCAATAATTATGCCTTTAGATCAACGCGGAATTTTTACTGAACCAAATGATTTTAAAGGAAAAGATATTAAGTCTGCCGGTGCTTTAGTCGTTGACAAGCTAAAGAATAGTGGATCATTAATAAAGCATCAAAAGATAACTCACTCCTATCCTCATTGCTGGCGTTGTAAGCAACCAATAGTCTTTCGGGCTACTTTCCAATGGTTTTTAGATATATCACACAGTAATTTACGAAACCAGTTGCTGAACTTATCCGAGAAAACACATTGGACTCCAAATTCTGGTGGCGAAAGAATGAAAGCAATGATAAAAAACAGGCCAGATTGGTGTCTTTCTCGACAACGTCTCTGGGGAATTCCAATCCCAGCAATAAGATGCACCTCGTGCAAGCAAACAATCCTTGCTCCAGAAATAATCGCTAAAACAGCAGAAATATTTTCCAAAGAAGGATCAGACTCCTGGTTTACGCTACCAGTAGATGAATTTATTCCCACTGAATTTTATTGCCCTGACTGCAACAAAAAAGAATTTACCAAAGAGTACGATATATTAGATGTTTGGTTTGAATCTGGCGCTAGTTTTTTAGGTGTGTTAAAAAGAAATAGTGACCTAGAATTTCCCGCTGATTTATACTTAGAAGGCAGCGACCAGCACAGAGGGTGGTTCCAAGTATCCTTAATTCTATCCGCCGCGAAAGAGAATGCAGCGCCCTTCAAACAAGTATTAACTCACGGATTCGTTGTTGATGGTGAGGGAAAGAAAATGTCAAAATCTTTAGGAAATGTTATCTCCCCTCAAGAAATATCTAAAAAATACGGAGCAGAAATCCTACGATTATGGACCGCTTACTCTAACTATTCTGAAGACATACGGATCTCGCAAGAAATAATAAACCAGCTTGTTGACATGTATCGCAAAATACGTAACACGATTCGTTTCATTCTCGGAAATATATCCGACTTTGCTCCCGATAAATTCAAAGTAGAGATTTCACAATTAATGGAGATAGACCAACTTGCTCTTAGTAAAGCATCTCTGCTGCTTGACGAGATTACTGAATGTTATGATAATTTTAGCTTTTACAAAGTTTGTCAAAAACTATTTAACTTCTGTAATGTTGACTTAAGCGCTTTTTATCTTGACATTTTAAAAGACAGACTATATACTTTTTCTCAAAATTCTCTAGAGCGCAGAAGCGCCCAAAATGTTCTTTATCACATATTAAGTATACTTCTTGCAGTAATCGCCCCGATATTACCGTTTACTGCAGAAGAGGCATATTCTTGCTGGGAACAGCTACCAAATAAAAAGGATTCAATTTTTATTACTACTTTTAGTGAGATTAAAAGAAAAAACTGGCGGAATAAACCCCTGGAAGAAAAATGGGAAAAAATAATTTTACTAAGAAATAAAATTCTAAAAGAGCTAGAAACATCAAGGAACAAAGGAGACATTGGAAGCTCATTAGAAAGTTCTGTTTGTGTAACTCTTCCACAACCGGATTTCAAGTTCTACACTGGTCACCAAGAAATACTAAAGGATATTTTAGTTGTTTCTGGGGTAGATATTAAAGAAGGACCTTTCGGTATTGTCGTAAAAAAAGCAGAAGGCAAAAAATGCACCCGCTGTTGGATGTGGAGCCAATCAGTAGGAAATAATAAACAATATCCAGACATCTGTAATAAATGCACAGAAGCATTAAAGGAGAGCAAAGCATGAAACGTAAATTTACCAAAAAAGAATTAAACATCTATCGCGAACAACTGTTTAATCTTAAAGATGATGTGCTATCCCAAATTAGAGACATATCTGAGGACACATTGATGAAAAGTCAAAAAGAAATGTCTGGCGACATTTCTGGGTACGGAATTCACATCGCCGACGTAGCGACTGATAATTACGAAAGAGACTTTAATATCGGATTGGTCGCAAACGAGCGAAAAATCATAGCTAAAATCGACGATGCCCTAAAAAGAGTGGAAGAAAAGCTTTATGGAGATTGTGAAATGTGCAAAAAACCAATCGCTAAAACACGGTTAAACGCTATTCCTTACGCAAGATACTGCCGGAAATGCAAGGAAAAAATAGAAAAAGAAAATAAGGCGTAACTTATGTCCTTAACATGGCTTTTAACAGCCATAATATTTTCTGTTGATTTATTGGTTAAAACTCATCTAAGGATAAACTTTCCTCTACAATCAATACCATTAATTAATAATTTTCTGCACATAACGGTTATCTTTAACACCGGTGCAGCCTTTGGTATATTCCGAGATAAGACTTTACCGCTGATAGTTATCGGAGTTATTTTCATTTTATTTTTTTTATTACTAATTAAAAATGAAATAAAAAACAGCTGCTGGTCTAAAATTGCCTGCGGATTGATTCTTGGCGGAGCAATATCCAACCTTTATGATCGAATTTCATTAGGGTATGTCGTAGATTACATTGATTTTCGAATTTGGCCAGTATTTAATATTTCTGACACTTGTATTACAGTCGGCGTATTTATTTTACTTTTCCAATCATTAAGAAAAAAATCCGACAAAGGTCTAGCTTACAAAAAAGATAATGGACAATAACAAGCAAAATATATTTATTGTGCCTGAAAATTGCCAAGGCATAAGACTAGATGCATTTTTAACAAAAAAAATGCCTGATTTCTCCCGCACTAAAATCCGTAGTCTCATCACAAAGAACCTAATCCTTGTAAACGATACGATAAAAAAGCCTTCTTTTTTCTTGCGACCAAAACAAAAAGTCTGTATTCTGCATATCCCGGAAGAAAAAAATACATTGGAATCTTACAATTTTCCGGTTAAAATAATTTACGAAGACAACGACATTATGGTGGTGGACAAACCAAGCGGATTAACTGTTCATCCGCCACAAAAAAATTACAACCGAACTTTAGTAAACGCATTATTGTACCAACAAAAAACATTATCCAGCATTGATCCCCTAAGACCGGGTATTGTTCATCGACTAGATAAGGAAACCAGTGGGCTGATGGTAGTTGCAAAAAACAATAATAGTCACAACAACCTTGTGCAACAGTTTAAAAGAAGAGAAGTGTACAAGCAATACAGGGCAATCGTTTGGGGAAAGATGGACAAAAATTATTTAGAAATAAACTTTCCATTGTGCCGAGACAAAAAAAACCGTTTAAAAATGAAAATTGGATTTCTCCAATCAAAAACTGCACTAACCAAGATTAAAGCTGATAAGACATTTAAAGATTCCAGTCTACTCTCAGTTGAACCTCATACTGGAAGAATGCACCAAATTAGAGTCCATCTTAGTTTTTTAGATTTCCCAATTGTTGGTGATCATAAATATGGAAAAAAAGATCACGTTGAACATTTGTTGCTTCATGCACAAAAACTAAAATTTCATCAGCCTTCAAGTAAAGCACAGTTAACATTTGAATTGCCCTTGCCTAAACGATTTAATGATTTTATTTTAACCCATTAATAATATATACGTATGTACAAAATTGCACGCATTAGAAAATTAAACACAGAAATACTTGTCCCTCCCGATAAATCAATCTCTCACCGAGCACTAATTATTTCTTCCTTGGCTAAAGGTCAGACAACCATTGCCCCTTTCATTAAAAGTGAGGACACGTTAGCAACTTTGGAATGTATTAGGCGCTGCGGAGTAAACATTAAAGTAAAAAACAAAACAAGCATCACCATCGAAGGATGTGGGCTACATTACCCACGCAAAAGAAAAATCTTTCTTTCCGCTGGAGAATCTGGAACAACATTCCGGATATTTAGCGGAATTCTGTGTGGACAAAAATTTCCTGTACATTTTGACGCTTCATCGGCATTAAAAGCACGACCGATGAAAAGGATTACCTATCCTTTAAAAATGATGGGGGCAGATATCCAATCTAACTATAAAAAGAATGAAGAATACCCGCCATTTGCTATTAACCCAACAGAAAAAATATTCGGAATTAAATACCGCCTTCCAATTCCCAGCGCACAAATAAAATCAGCAATACTGCTCGCATCTTTATACGCAAAAAACCCCACTCAAATCATTGAGCCATTTATTTCTCGCAACCATACTGAATTAATGCTTAAGGAATTTAGGTCTTTAATCAAAAAAAACGGAAAAACTATAACTTTAAAACCCGGAAAACAGCTGATAACTCCCGGGAATATTTTTATTCCTTCTGACTTTTCTTCAGCCGCTTTTTTTATTGTACTCGGCTTAATATCAAAAAATTCAAGTATATTAATAAAAAATGTAAATCTTAACTCTACACGCTGCGGACTTTTATCGGTATTAAAAAGAATGGGAGCAAACATAAAAATCTTTAATTTAAAAAAATATTTTGAACCCTACGGAGACATTTTAGTCAAAAGTTCAAGCTTAGCTGGAACAACTGTAGAAGAAAAAGAAATACCATTAATAGTTGATGAAATCCCCATATTATGTGTAGCAGCAAATTTTGCCAATAGTCCAACAACAATAAACGGACTGAATGAATTAAAAGTCAAAGAAACTGACAGAATAGCATCAACTATGCACAATATTAACCAGACTGGCGGAAAAGCTGTTACTCAAAGATATAGGAATAAGTCAGGGCAAAACTGGCAATTAAAAATATTTCCGTTTAAAAATCAAAAAATAGCTAAATTCAAAAGTTTTTCTGACCACCGAACAGCAATGAGCTCAATTATATTAGGGTCAGCACTAGACAAGCCTTCAACACTAGACAGTACTAGCTGCATAAATAAATCGTTTCCGGGATTCACCCATTTATTCGAATCCCTAGCTAAAGCATCTTGCAGATAAAGAACAAGGAAATTCCTACAGCATTAAGACCATTTTTAAACAAAAAGAACAAATTGCATTCTAAAACATCTCTGCTAAAATAGATTAGAATGGGTACTAAATATAGGAGGATGCATATGAAGAAAAATTTTACTATTGTCGAAATAATAATCGTATTAGTTATAATTAGTATAGTTGCCACATTTGCAATACCTGCCTACAAAAACATTATAGAAAAGTCAAAAGCAGAAACATGTAAAATGAATCTTAGAGTCCTCTTGGGAGCAGTAGAAACATATGCTATCGAAAACGACGAATTGCCTGCGTCTTTGGGGCAATTACAAAAAAAGGATTTAGAAAAATCTTGGGCAAAAATATTAAAAAAAGATAACTCTTGGAGAATAAAACTCGTTTACTGGATAGTTGATTTCAAGCAATACGGATTAGCATACGCTCAAGAAGGATGGATAGGAAGATACATCGGAGACTTAAAATATTTTACCTGCCCTGCTGATGAAACTCCACCTCCAGCTGGACATTCTTACGGAATCAACCAGCTAGTAACGAGCATGCCTTTTGCCGAATATCGCGTCCTACAAAAAAATAGTATTCCCATTATTGCTGACTGCGATGATCCAATCTTTACTACTACTTTAGCTAAACGTCACAAACAATTCACAATTACTGGCACAATTAAATACGCACAAGAGATAAAAAAGGGAGATGAGGTATCTTCCGTGCCTGAAGGTAGTGAGCAGATGATAGATGATGAGCCTGGGGTGGAGGATGAGCCTGAGGTGGAGGATGAGCCTGAGGTGGAGGATGAGCCTGCAGTAGGCACTCCGTGTGCAGAATGTACTACTACAAAATACACATGTATGGATGCATGTGATTCAATACGCCAAGAAAATCCTGAAGAACAATACTTATGGGACATATGCATAAGTAATTGCACTTCCGACAAAATGTTATGCGAAAATAATTGTTATTAATTGTAAAGTCTTGCTTTAAATGTCATTGATAAAAAAACACCTAATAACTTTTACAATATGGAGGGACAAATGAAAAAAAGTTTTACGTTAATTGAGATTGCAATGATTGTGATAATTGCCGGAATTATTGTTACTTTTGCTACGCCTATCTACAGAAATGCTTTAGAAAAATCTAAAGCTGAAGTTTGCCAAATGAATTTAAAAGTATTGTTGGGTGCTGTTGAAACATACGCCGTAGAAAATGATTCATTACCATCTTCATTGGGACAACTGGATAACAAACAATTAAAAAAATCTTGGGCAAAAATATTAAAAAAAGAAAACTCTTGGAAAATAAAACTTGCAAATTTGATAGTTGACTTCAGTCAACACGGTTTAGCATATGCTCAAGAAGGATGGGCAAAAAGATATATCGGAGACTTAAAATACTTTACCTGTCCTGCCAACGATAGTACATCAATTTCTTACGGATTAAATCAAGACTTAGCAGGAAAATCGTATAACGAATATCGGCAGTTACCAAAAGACTCTACAACAGTTATTGCCGATTCCGCCAGTGGCCTTTTTACTATCGGTGAATCAGTCAAACGCCACAAAAAATACACACTTACTAGCACAATCTATTACGCTCAAGAAATAAAAAAGAGTGAAAAAATTGAACAACAACAACAACAACAACAACAACAACAACAACTGCAGCAGGGAACAGGACAAGGAGGACAAGGACAAGGCGAACAAGGGTCACAGTCACATCGTTAACATAGAAAAGGCTAATCATAAAATAAACAAATTAGCTAACACTAGAGTAAACAATGAAAAAAAAGAAATATTTATTCTTTCTTGTTGTGATGTTAATTTGCTTGATTGCTTTTTTACATCCACCAATATCATCTCTAAAGATAGAAGACTTAGTTAGTAATCTTTTTTATGCCGTTGATAAACAAAACCAGAAAAATAAAAAAATAGTCGTAGTCGAGATTGATAACGATTCCCTGAAAGAATCCGGGAACCAGTGGCCATTACGCCGCAGCTTACAGGCTAAGCTGCTAAACACTCTGCAGAAAGAAAATCCAAAAGTAATTAGCTTTGATATTACATTCATCGGAGATAGCGCGATTTCCAAAGATGACCAAGAGTTTCTCTCTGCAATTATTAATTTAAAAAATAAAGTAGTTCTTGCTTATTTTCTTGACCAAGAAAGTAACCCGGTGTACCCCAAGAATGAATTTAAAGAAGCAGCGCTTTGCGGATTCATTAACACTCCTATCGACCGCGATAAAATTATTAGGAAAGTGAGAACTTATTTTAAAAAAAAGGACTTCTCTGATTTTTCTTGGGTCGCCAAAACATCTTCTGTATTCCTTGACTCACCTCTTAAAGAATACACCCGGTTCGTTAGTTTAAAAGACCGAATAATTCCTGTAAATGAGGCAGGAATAACCCAAATAAATTATACTTTTAAACCGGAAGACTTTACAAGAATTTCTTTCAAAAACGTCATTGATGAAAATTTCCCGTCTGGATTTTTTACTAATAAAATAGTACTAGTTGCGCCTACATTAAAAATAGCCCACGATATACACGCAACACCATTAGGCCAAATGCCGGGAATTTTTATTCATGCGAATGCAATCTCCAACATCTTAAACAAAAACTTTATCCATAATGTACCTTTGTTTATTAATTTACTACTTCTAGTTATTACTTTATCTTTGGTTAGTTACATTTTAATAAGATTTAGTTTCTTGCGCCGGGTAATTCTTTCTCTAGGATTACTCATTGCTTTAATCTGGGCAGATGTTTTTTTGCGTTTTTTTGGCTGGCAATTCGCCTGTGGAAAAATAGTATTCTCTAGTTTATGTTTATTGGTGATAGGAAGTGTTTACGCTTATGTTGACTTTCTTAGACATATAATCCAGATAAAAAACAGAATGACTATCGATCCTTTATCCGGATTAAATAACCGAAGATACTTCTTTGAGCGATTGCAATTCGAAATAAAAAACATTTTCGGTAAAAAAGGATATTTAATCATAATTAAAATAAACGGCTTGCATTTCGCCACCAAATCTAAAACTTTTGACAATATACGTAACATCTGGCAACAACTATCTGAATATTTATTAGCTACTTCTAAGCTGTGGTCAAGATACGATGAGGAAATAATTTTGGGAAAAATAAATACTACTGTAAAAATCCTAGAAATTAAGGAATACCTGCAAAATGCAATGGCTGATAAAAAAATCAAAGCGAATATTAAAATCGGATATTTAAAGCTAAGATCCGCTAATTTTAATATTACTTCAGCAATACCATTTTTAATCAAGAAAATAGATACATCAGAACAGGAATTATTGGAGTTTAAAAAAGAGGATGTAGCTGCTTATCTAAAAAGATATGCACACAATGAAAACTTTTTATCTTCGCTAAGTACAGACACAGAAGAAAAAAATAAACATCTTTTAGATACAATCGAAAAACTAAAAAACGAAGAAAAAAAGACCCAAGAAGCATACCTACAACTAATCTCATCATTAATCATAGCACTAGAATCTAAGGACCCCTACACTGAAGGCCACACCACAAGAGTAGCTAGATATACTAAACTTTTGGCGGAAACGTTAGATTTGCCTCAAGAAGAAATTGACAATGCAGAGAAAGCCGCTTTCTTGCATGATCTGGGAAAAATCGGAACACCGGACTCAATCCTCCACAAGAGAGGACAATTAACCGAAGATGAATTCTTAATAATTAAAAAACACCAAACGCTAAGCGGCAAAATTTTAGAGCCTATAAAAAGATTTAAAGAACTCATCCCTTACGTTGTTCATCACCACGAAAGCTTCGATGGCAGCGGATACCCGCATGGATTAGCCGGAGAATTCATTCCTTTAGGTGCACGAATAATCGCCGTAGCTGATATATTTGATGCGTTAACTACCGGCAGAGACTACCGCGAAGCTCTTTCTGCCAAAAAAGCTACAGACATGTTAATCGAAATGAAAGGAACGAAATTGGACCCCAAATTAGTAGATATATTTTTAGAATCATTAAAGAAAACAAGGATAATCGACAACTCTTCTTAACTTCCCATCCACATTTTTTAAGTAGTCCTTGACATTCTCAGATAATGACGATAATTTAATAGCTATGAATATTCAACCCAAATACCAGCCAAGTTCTGCAGAAGCCAATATTATACGCGCTTGGTTTAAAAATAAATCTTTTTCCGCTCAAGCAGAGTCTGGGAAAAATCCATTTTCAATACTTATCCCTCCGCCAAATGTTACTGGAATCTTACATATGGGCCACGCTTTGAATAACGTCATTCAAGATGTTTTGATCCGTTTTAAAAGGATGCAAGGATACCAAGCCTTATGGATGCCAGGAACCGACCATGCAGGAATAGCGACCCAAAATGTTGTCGAGAAAAAAATTGCCCGGGATAATAAAAATCGCAATGATTTAGGAAGAGATCGTTTTCTTGAAGAAGTCTGGAAATGGAAAGAGGAATACGGATCAACAATAGTCGAGCAACTGAAGCGATTAGGCGCTTCTTGTGACTGGACACGCTTACGCTTCACTATGGATGATGACTATTCAAAAGCTGTCAAACATGCTTTTGTTTCTTTGTGGAGCAAGGGACTAGTTTACCGCGGAAATTATATTATAAATTGGTGCCCACGCTGCCAAACAGCTTTAGCTGACGAAGAAGCCCCGCACAAAGAAGCAAACGGAAAATTATACTATATAAAATATCCAATACAAGATAGAAGCGCTCTGGCTGTTCAATATGTAACTGTAGCGACTACAAGACCGGAAACGATGCTAGGAGATACAGCAATAGCTGTAAATCCTCACGATAAAAAATACACTAGCATTATCGGAAAAACGATAAAGATACCACTTACTGAAAGAACTGTTAGGATTATTAAGGATGACTTTGTTGACCCAGAATTTGGAACCGGAGCCGTAAAAGTAACTCCTGCTCACGACAAAAATGATTTCAACATTGGACAGCGACACAATCTTCCGACCATTTTAGTCATGAACCCTGATGGAACAATGAATAAAAGTGCCGGAAAATTTGAAGGCCTTACCCGATTTAAAGCCAGAAAAGAAATTATAGAACAACTCAAGACAGCCGGATTAATCGATAAGATTGACGACCATCCTTACACACTGGGATATTGTTACCGTTGCAACACAATAATTGAGCCGTACCTCTCACGACAATGGTTCGTAAAAATGAAACCATTGTCTATCCCGGCAGTTAAGGCAGTAAAGGAAAAAGAAATAGTCTTTTACCCACAGCGATGGGAAAAAGTCTACCTTAATTGGATGGAAAATATACACGATTGGTGTATATCACGTCAAATATGGTGGGGACATAGGTTGCCTGTCTTTTACTGCCAAGCTTGCCAGCAAAAAGATCCGGAAGCCGGAATAATCGTTTCTGAGGATGTTCCTAAAAAATGCCCAAATTGCAACTCAACAAACATCATACAGGATTCTGACGTCTTAGACACTTGGTTTTCATCATGGCTATGGCCTCTAGCTACTTTTGGCTGGCCGTTTCACAAACAAGAAACAATAGACGATGAAAGAGAGACAATAGAAGAAAAAAAAACTAAGACCAATAAAGAAAAACAAGAAAAAGAATTTAATTATTTTTATCCCACGTCTGTTTTAGTAACTGCACCAGAAATAATTTTCTTTTGGGTGGCTAGAATGATTATGGCTGGTTTTGAATTTACCGGGAAAAAACCATTTAGCACTGTTTATATACACGGCACAGTAAGAGATCCCAGTGGGAAAAAAATGTCAAAATCGCTAGGAAATATTATCGACCCGATAGAAATTATTGAAAAATTTGGAACTGATGCATTACGTTTTTCTCTAATGCTTTTAGCGGCAAGTGGCTCAGACATTTACTTAAATGAAGACAAGTTCCTTGTTGGGCGGAATTTTGCTAATAAAATATGGAATGCTAGCCGCTTTATCTTTCTAAAAATTGAAGAACATTCTTTGCAAATAGATAGCCTTAAATGGAAACTCTTAAGCCCAATAGATGAATGGATACTTAAAGAATTATCGTCTACCATTGAAAATGTTTCCTTAAATTTGGAACGCTACACAATAAATGAAGCAGCCAAAAAAATATATGACTTTTTTTGGCATTATTTTTGTGACTGGTATATAGAGATAACAAAGGATAGCTTTACCCTGGATAAAGCAAAAATATCTATATATGTTTTAGTAGAATCCCTTAAATTGATTCACCCATTTATGCCGTTTATTAGTGAAGAAATATTTACTACTATCAAGGATACGACATCTTTAGATATCAAGGAATTACTAATTACTTCTAACTGGCCAAAGCCACTAACTTTCGATTATAACAACAAAGCAATACACTCTATGCAAGAACTTATTAATACTATTAAAGAAATTCGAAATATTAAAACTGAATTAGGACTAGCACAAAAAAAGATACCACTAAAAATTCTGCTTAAAGAACCAACAAATAAAACCTGGCACGAAAATTTAAATTGGATAAAGCGCCTCACCCAAAGTGAAAAAATTATATTTACCAGTAAGATTGATCCCGTACTTTATGAAAATGATTTCTGGAATGTTAGTCTTGATACTGGTTCAGTTGACATGGATACATTTATTGGTGGAATCGATAAGAAAATGAACTCTTCAAACAACATACTCAACAAAACTAAGCTAAGATTAGAAAATCATAATTTTTTAGAAAAAGCTTCTCCAGAAACAATTAAAGCAGAAACACAAAAGTTCAACGATATACTTTGTAGGGTTGATCGACTTAAAAAATTAAAAAATGCTTTCAGCTAAAATAATATCTAATCATGTTCGCGATGCCTTATGTGAAGACCAGGCTAGCTGCGACATCACAACAAAGCTAACAATGCCAGATACTATTACTGGAACCGCAAAAATAATTGCTAAGGAGCAATGCATACTTTGTGGAATTGATACAGCAAAAGAAACATTTAAACAAATTAACAGCTCTGTAATTTTTCGTGCGTGCAAAAAAGACGGACAATTAGTAAAGAAAGGCGAAAATATCGCACTAATTAAGGGAGATATGAGAAGCATCCTGACTTCTGAGCGGATTGCCTTGAATTTTTTATCCTTACTTTCTGGCATCTCCACTCTTACTGGGAAATTTGTTGAAAAAACAAAAAAAACAAAATTGAAAATAATGGATACCCGAAAAACAACACCTTCTTTAAGATGCCTATCCAAGTATGCAGTAAAAACCGGGGGAGGATTTAACCATCGTATGTCCCTGGCTGAAGGAATCTTAATAAAAGACAATCATCTGAAAGCCGGAGGATACATAACTTGCGGAAAGGTCAATGAAAAAAAAATCAAAAATTTAATCACTCGCTTGCGCCAGAAAACATCATTAAAAATCGAAGTTGAAGTAGAAAATCTAACAGAATATTACGCAATCATCAAATACAAACCAGATATTATTCTGTTAGATAATTTTTCAATACACAGCATTAAATCTGCCATAAAAATGCGAAATAAAAACTTTCCTAACGTAAAAATCGAGGTTTCCGGAAGAATAAATCTGAAAAATATTGAAAAGGTCTCCACAACCGGTGTAGATTATATCTCCATCGGCATGTTAACTCACTCGCCTAAGTCTATAGACTTTTCTTTAGAAATCTAGCAATTGCCTAACAATGGATAGCTTTAAATTGATTAGTAAATTTTCCCCCGCCGGAGACCAGCCTAAAGCAATCAAACAGATAACAAGTTCAATTGTTAATAATCAAAAACATCTAACTCTCATGGGTGTTACTGGATCAGGAAAAACATTTACATTAGCCTGTGTTATCGAAAAAATTAATCGTCCCATTTTAATAATTACTCATAATAAAACTTTAGCCGGGCAATTATACGCTGAGTTTAAAGAATTTTTTCCTTACAATGCAGTGGAATATTTTGTAAGTTATTACGATTACTACCAACCAGAAAGCTACATACCTCAAACTGACACATACATCGAAAAAGATTCATCCATAAATGAAAAGCTAGACCGTCTACGTCTTTCAGCCACAAGTTCTCTGGTAAGCCGTCGAGATGTGCTGGTAGTCGCTTCAGTATCATGCATTTATAATCTAGGATCTCCGGAAGATTATCTTGAAGGCACCCTTTCATTGTTCTCTGGAGAAAAAATAAGAATCGAATCACTTTTAAGAAACTTAATAAACATCCAATACGAGCGAAACAATGTTTCTTTTAGCCGTGGAACATTCCGAGTTAACGGAGACTCTGTTGATATTTTTCCGGCATACAAAGAACAGCCGTTAAGAGTTGACTTTTTCGGCAACAAAATAAATAAAATCTACGAATTCGACAAACTAACCGGTAAAAAAATATCCGAACTTAAAAAAATAAATATTTATCCAGCAAAACATTTTATCGTCGCTGAGAACAAAATAACCCAGGCAATAACATCAATAAAAAAAGAATTAACCAGCCAGCTAAACGTTTTACAAAAGAACGGGAAAATGTTGGAGGCTCAACGTCTTAGACAGCGCACTTTATTTGATCTAGAGATGATGAAAGAAAGCGGCTGGTGTCACGGAATTGAAAACTACTCACGTCACTTAAGCCAACGTAAGCCAGGAACAAGGCCAAGCTGTTTAATTGATTACTTCCCGTCTGATTTTATCTTAGCTGTAGATGAAAGCCATGTAACTTTACCGCAAACTAGAGGAATGTATAAAGCCGATAAATCCCGTAAAGAAACTCTTGTTGAGCACGGCTTTAGACTTCCATCTTGTTTAGATAACCGGCCTTTAACATTTGACGAATTCGCTCAAGCAACCCGGCAAACAATATATTTGTCAGCTACTCCCAACCCATTCGAGATTGAAGCATCTGGAAGCAACATTATTGAACAAATTATCCGTCCAACAGGGTTACTTGACCCACGGATCATTGTTAAACCAACAAAAAACCAAATAACAAATATAATAGAAGAGATTAAAAAAAGAATCATTAAAAAGGAACGAATATTAATTACCACTATTACTAAAAAAATGTGTGAACAATTAACCACATATTTAAAAGACAGAAATCTAAGGGTTGACTATATTCATTCAGAAATTAACACTATCCAAAGAACAAAAATATTAACTGACCTGCGAAAAAACAAGTTTGATACACTAATAGGAATAAATCTACTGCGTGAAGGATTAGATCTTCCGGAAGTATCCTTAGTTGTAATACTTGACGCTGATAAGGAGGGTTTCTTAAGGTCTACCACTTCCTTGATTCAGGTATCTGGAAGATGCGCTAGGAATATTAACGGAGAAGTGCATATGTACGCAGACAGAATAACGCAATCAATGAATAATGCCATTTTAGAAAGCAAGCGACGCAGAAAAATACAATCGGCATATAATACTTATAATAAAATTACTCCACAAACAATCAGTAGCACTTTAAAAAAAGGAATCGAAGTATACTTTGATGAACGACAAATACTTGAAAACCGCTTAGGAATGGATGGTGAAAAAATAGAACTAGAGAAAACAGTGGGGGAATTAGAAAAAGAAATGTTTCTGGCATCTAAACACTTAAGATTCGAAAAAGCCGCTGAAATACGTGACAAGATTAAAGAACTAAAAAATGCAATCAATAGATAAAACAAAAAAATACTTAAGAGTAATCCATCTCAAAAACGTAGACTCCACAAACAACTACACACTTAATCTTGCTGTTGGCGGCGTCCGAGAGATTACAGTTGTTTACGCTGATTCGCAAACAAACGGAAAAGGCAGACGCAATAACAGTTGGGTATCTCCCTGCGGCGGATTGTACATATCTTTCCTCCTGCGACCCAAAAATTTATTAAGCAATATTTCATCTTTCCCTTTGTATTTCGCCTTAGGAGCGATTAATGGGCTAAGTAAAGCTGTAGATGCTAGAATCAAGCACCCTAACGACATAATGGTCAACAATAAAAAAATTGGAGGAGTTCTGGTTGAAAGCCGCATAGATGGTCAAACAATAGATTTCGTAATCGTCGGAATCGGGTTAAACATCAACTCTAGGAAAAATGAATTGCCAGAATCAGCCACTTCTTTATATCTTGAAACTGGAACTATCCACTCCATAGACCAAATACTTAAGCAAACTATAAAGGAAATATTAATACTTTACACAAAAATAAAAAACGGTAACATAGAGGAATTAAACAAACAGATACCAATACTAGACTGGCAAAAAAAATAGGGAGAGCTCAAAAGTAATGATTGTCGCTGATATCGGAAACACAAACATTCAATTCGCTTTTGTAAAATGCGCCAAAATTACAAAAATTAGCAAAGCGCCGATTAAGGAGATAACAGAATCATTCATTAGAAAGAAAATATTAACCAACAAAAAACAAAAAATTATTATCTGCTCGGTAGTTCCACAAATAACACGCCTTTTTTCGAAAACAATAAAAAATTTATTTATTGTTGGAAAAAATATAAAAATACCCATAAAAAGCCTTTACCAGAAAAAAGATATCGGAAACGATCGTTTATTAGCTGCTTATGCGGCAAATACATTTTTTCCCCAAACAAGAATAATCTTAGATTTTGGGACAGCAATAACTTTAGATTTTATTTCAAAAAACGGCATTTATCAAGGTGGCATTATCCTTCCGGGGGTAGGCTCAACAATAGAAACATTTTCCCGCTGCGCACTTCTTCCCAAAAAAATAACTCTTGTGCGTTCCACAAAAAAAATACCTCAAAACACCGCTGCAAGTATCAGCAAAGGACTCCAGGAAGGATTCTCAATGATGATAAACAGTTTAGTAGAAAAATACTGCAAAGATTTGAAAATTAGCAATAACAAGAAAATATTAATAACCGGAGGCGGTATTTCGCCTATCATCAACAAATTAAGCTTTTCTTACCAATATGAGCCATTATTAATTTTAAAAGGTTTGATACACCTTGCCACCAATAGGGCCAGGAAAGACAAGACGTTATCTTAACATTTAGAAAGATAAAGCTCTAATAATTATTGTTGCTTATCAATTATCCCTACAATATTACCCAGCAATACCCCAGAAACACACCTTAAAATATGCAAAAAACAATTAATTGGTAATTTTTTAGAAAAAATAAAAAAAATGCTTGACAGTTAATTTACGATGAGTAAAATGGCTTAGCACTCTCGAGGTAGGATTGCTAATTTAAAATTAAAAGCATCTTACACACATTAAAATAAATTTGTAGATATTGTTATTATGGTTAAGGTTTAACTTAAGGAGGTGTTTATGAAAATTAAACCTTTAGGAGACAGAGTTGTAATTAAGCCTTTAGAGGCTAAAGAACAAACTAAGGGAGGCATTCTAATTCCGGATACTGCAAAGGAGAAGCCTCAGGAAGCAACAGTAATTGCCGTAGGAGAAGGCAAAAAAATGGATGACGGAAAGAAAATTCCTTTATCTTTGAAAGCCGGTGATAAAGTTCTCTACGGTAAGTACTCCGGAACAGAAATAACATTAGACGGCGATGAGGTCATTATTATCCGCGAAGAAGACGTGTTAGGAATCATTGAATAAAAGGAGGTAAACGTATGGCTAAACAATTAGCATTTAGCGAAGAATCAAGAAGGGGAGTGCTTAAGGGCGTTGAACTTCTAGCCAGAGCAGTAAAAGTAACTCTGGGACCAAAAGGAAGGAATGTAGTCATTGAGAAAAAATTTGGCTCTCCAACAATCACCAAAGATGGTGTTACAGTAGCAAAAGAAGTTGATTTGGAAGATCCTTATGAAAATATCGGTGCTCAACTAATTAAAGAGGTTGCCGAAAAAACATCTGATACTGCAGGTGACGGAACAACTACTGCAACAGTATTAACTGAAGCAATATTTAAAGAGGGAATTAAAAATGTTGCTGCCGGCGCAAATCCAATGGCTTTAAAAAGAGGAATTGATAAGGCAGTAATTGTCATTACTGAAGAATTAAAGAGAATGTCTAAAGCAGTTAAAGACAAAAAAGAAATCAGCCAGGTAGCAACTATTGCCGCAAACAGTGACGCTGAAATTGGCGGATTAATAGCTGACGCAATGGAAAAAGTAGGCAAAGACGGAGTAATAACTGTTGAAGAAGCTAAGTCCATGGCTACGACTTTAGACGTGGTAGAAGGAATGCAATTTGATCAAGGTTATTTATCTCCCTATTTTGCCACAGACACCGAAAAAATGGTTACTGTCCTAGACGATCCTTACATACTGATATACGAAAAAAAGATTTCTAACCTTAAGGACATGTTACCTCTTTTGGAAAAAATCGCACGGGCCGGAAAACCACTAGTAATTATCGCTGAGGATGTTGACGGTGAAGCATTAGCTACCTTAGTTGTTAACAAAATTAGAGGGACTTTTACTTGTTGTGCCGTAAAAGCTCCTGGCTATGGCGACAGAAGAAAAGCAATGCTTGAAGATATCTCAATTTTAACCGGTGGAAAACCAATTACCGAAGATTTAGGAATTAAATTAGAAAATGTATCCTTGGAAGATTTAGGAAAAGCAAAAAGAGTCAGAACTGACAAAGAAAACACAACAATTGTTGAGGGCGGCGGAAAAACAGATGCAATCCAAGGACGAATCAAACAAATTAGACGCCAAATAGAAGAAAGCGATTCTGACTACGACAGAGAAAAGCTTCAAGAAAGATTAGCAAAGCTAGCCGGAGGAGTAGCCGTAATTAATGTTGGTGCTGCCACAGAAACAGAAATGAAAGAAAAAAAAGCAAGAGTTGAAGATGCACTACACGCTACTAGAGCTGCAGTAGACGAAGGAATTATTCCCGGAGGAGAGGTTGCTATTTTACACAGCATACCTGCCTTAGACGCTCTCAAAGCTAAAGGTGATGAGCAAATTGGAGTTAACATAATCAAAAAAGCATTGGAAGCCCCTTTAAGACAATTGGTTTCTAACGCTGGCCTTGAAGGTTCAGTTATCGTAGAACAACTCAAAAAAGAAAAAGCAACAATTGGTTTCGATGCTGAAAAGAATAAAGTCACTGATATGTTTGAAGCTGGAATAATCGACCCAACAAAGGTAGCCAGAACAGCTTTACAAAATTCTGCATCTATCGCATCATTGTTAATCACTACCGAAGCAGTCATTGCTGACAAACCAGAAAAAGAAGACAAAACTCCGATGCCAGGAGGAATGCCAGGAGGGATGCCAGGAGGAATGGGTTACTAGAATTTAAAGGTAATTAAAAAAATCCCCGTTTCTTCATAGAGAAACGGGGATTTTTTTATAGCTTTTCCCTTAAACGGTGATATACTATGCTCTCTATATATAACCCATATTTTTTACCATGTATCTAAAAAAAGAAACACCTTTTTCACTTAGCACAATTACTGCCGACAACCTGGAAATGGGACTTTTTCGATATGAACTGGCACCCCAACAACGATTTTGCTCGGTTACATCTTCACTTGTCCAAATCCTAGATTACAAAAATAAAGAACATCTCTTATCGGAAAAGCTGGAAAATCTTTTTTTTGACCCAAAAGACAAAAACATTTTTTTTGAAATCCTCAATAGGAATGGATCTGTAAAAGCATTTGAGGCATCATTTAAAAAGAAAAATTCTACACCCGTGTGGGTTTCTATAAATGCATGTTGTGTATTCTCCAATGACAACAAAAAATATATTGAAGGTGTGATCCAAAATATTTCCCAACAAAAAACCATTCAGAAAAAGTTACTATTAGAAAAAGACTTCCTTCAGGGCTTTTTCTATAATGTTCCCGACGCAGTATACTTTAAGGATAAGGACAACCGAATCATAAAAGTTAACAAGTTTTATGTCAATGGAACCGGGCTTCCAGAAAACGAAATCATCGGAAAAACTGATTTTGACTTTTTCCCATATTACCAAGCTAAAGAAATGTTTGAAGATGATAATGTAATTCTAAAAACCGGGAAACCAATAATCGGAAAAATCGAAAAAACTCTTCTCCCAAACGGAACACGTAATCAAGTAATTACCACTAAAATTCCTATTTACGATAAATCCAGCAGAATTATCGGAACAATGGGAACTACCAGAGACATGACCACCTATGCTAATTTTGAAAAGCAAAGGCTAGACATGGTTGTAAATGCTTTAGAAATACTAGGTAAAGCTTTAGATTTACGTGATCCTTATACTTTTAGTCACACCCGTCATGTAGCCTACATTGCCGAACTTATTGGCCAAGCTTTAAAATGGAGCGAAGATCGAATTCTGGGTTTAAAACTAGCTGGAGAGCTGCACGATTTGGGTAAGATTAGTATACCTTTAGACATCCTTAACAAACCAGGAAAATTAAGCGCTTTGGAATTTAATTTGATTCAAGAGCATGTCATAAATTGTTATAATTTAATTAAAGGAATTGACTTTTCCTTTCCTATACCTGAAATCGTATATCAACACCACGAGCGATTAGATGGGTCTGGGTATCCCAGAAAATTAAAAGAAAAAGATATTTTACCAGAATCAAGAATATTAGCAGTAAGTGACGTTTTAGAAGCAATGACTCATCACCGTCCATATCGACAAGCACTGGGAATACAAAAAGCTCACGAAGAACTCCTAGAAGGAAAAAATACTAAATATGATGCAAAAATAGTAGAAGTATTATCTACCTTAATAAAAAAGAACGGAAATAAAGAATTCTGGCTAGGCAAACAATAATTACACTCAAAACCAATTGCACTCATAAACCTAAAACTACAATAATTGAAGGAGGAAAATAATGGGCAAAAGCAAAATTACCTTAGACGGAAATGCAGCTTGCGCATACGTCGCCCACGCTACTAACGAAGTTATCGCAATCTATCCAATAACGCCATCATCCGGAGTTGGAGAAATTGCTGATGCACGCTCAGCCCAAGGCCTAGCTAATATTTGGGGTCAAATCCCTTCAGTTTCCGAACTACAATCTGAAGGTGGAGCCTCCGGAGCTGTTCACGGTTCGCTAACTACCGGCAGTCTTACAACCACGTTTACCGCATCTCAAGGATTATTGCTAATGGTTCCTAATATGTTTAAAATCGCCGGAGAACTCACTCCCACCGTATTTCATGTAACTGCACGCACCGTTGCTTCTCACGCATTGTCTATATTCTGCGATCATTCTGATTGTATGGCTGTCCGCTCAACAGGGTTTGCTTTTCTATTTGCTAATAATGTGCAGGAAGTAATGGATTTCGCATTAATTTCTCAAGCTTCAACTCTTGAATCACGAATCCCGTTTTTACATATATACGATGGATTTCGTACATCTCATGAGATTCAAAAAATCGAACAGTTAAGCTTTGACGATATGCGTAAAATCATCAACGATGATTTTGTTGACGCACATCATAAACGAGGACTTACCCCTGAAGCACCAGTAATTAGAGGTACTTCTCAGAATCCTGATGTTTTCTTCCAAGAAAGAGAAACTGTAAATAGTTTTTACAATAATACTCCGGAAATCGTACAAAAAGTTATGAACCGGTTTGCTCAAGAAACCGGAAGACAGTACAATCTGTTTGACTACGTTGGCGCTCCTGACGCAGAAAGAATAATCATCATTATGGGCTCAGGAGGAGAGACAGTCCAAGAAGCAGTAGAATACTTAATTAAAAAAAATGAAAAAGTAGGTTTTGTGAGAGTGCGCCTATATCGCCCATTCTCAATTAGTCATTTTATAGACTCATTACCAAAAACAGTTAAAAAAATTGCAGTCTTGGATCGGACTAAAGAACCGGGAGCGGTAGGCGAACCTCTTTATTTAGATGTCCATTCTTCAATAACCGAAGCCGTAGAAAATCAATCAGCACCATTTAGCAAAGCACCATTAATAGTTGGCGGTCGATATGGCTTAGGCTCCAAAGAATTTACACCGGCTATGGTAAAAGCTGTATTTGATAATCTTAGCAAGGAAAAACCAAGAAATCGTTTTACTGTTGGAATAAATGACAATATCACTAACACTAGCCTCAAGCTGGATTCTAAATTTATTTCAGAAGATCCTCAAAGCTTTCGAGGAATTTTCTATGGTTTAGGCTCAGACGGAACAGTAAGCGCAAACAAAAATTCAATTAAAATTATTGGTGAGAATACCGAGAATTACGTTCAAGGATATTTTGTTTACGACTCTAAAAAGGCCGGATCGCAAACGGTATCTCATTTACGCTTTGGCAAAACACCAATTCTTGGAACTTATCTTATTCAATCTGCAAACTTTGTTGCCTGTCACAACTTTTCCTTCCTAGAAAAATACGACTTACTCACGAGAGCGGAAAACAAAGCAACATTCCTTCTTGCTAGCCCGTACGATAAAAATGAAATCTGGGATAAGCTCCCAAGAACAATTCAAGAAGAACTAATCAAAAAACAAATAAGATTTTACATTATAAACGCGAACAAGCTTGCCTTAGAATTGGGTTTAGGCGCGCGCATTAATATCATAATGCAAACCGCATTCTTTGCAATTACTGATATTCTATCTACTGAAGAAGCAGTAAAGGCGATTAAAGAAGCTGTTCAAAAAACCTATGGTAAAAAAGGTGAAAAAGTAGTTCAAATGAACTATAGCGCTGTGGACAAGGCGCTAAAAGAAATCGAGGAAGTTTCTATCCCAGCAAATGCCACCAGCACAATAAAAATGCAACCACCAGTTCCGGAAAACGCTCCGGATTTTGTAAAGAATGTTATCGGAAAGATAATTGGATACAAGGGAGATGATCTTCCTGTTTCCGCATTTCCAAAAGACGGAACTTACCCTACAGCCACTTCACAATATGAGAAAAGAAATGTAGCCACCCATATCCCACAGTGGGATCCGGAAAGTTGCATCCAGTGTGGACAATGCTCATTGGTGTGTCCGCATGCAGCAATTAGAATGAAGATATACGATAAACAGCTGTTAAATAATGCTCCTGCAGGTTTTAAATCAACCTCGGCCAAAGGTAAAGACTTAGCTGAAAAAACATTCACGCTGCAAGTTGCTCCTTACGACTGCACTGGGTGCGGAACATGTGTAAGAACCTGCCCAATACAAAAACGTGATGACAATAAGCAATTAACTGGTTCAAAAGCAATAAACATGGTTTCTCAAATTGAAATTGCTGAAGTCGAAAATAAAAATTTTAATTTTTTCCTTTCTCTGCCGGATTTAGATGTTGAAAATCTTCCCGTACCCATAAACACGATAAAAGGTTCACAGCTTATCCGTCCATTATTTGAATTTTCCGGAGCTTGTGCTGGGTGTGGTGAAACCCCTTACGTAAAATTACTTACTCAGCTATTTGGCGATAGAACTTTAATCGCAAATGCTACTGGATGCTCTTCAATATACGGTGGGAATTTACCAACAACTCCTTACTGCAAACGTGAAGACGGCCGAGGCCCTGCTTGGTCTAATTCGCTGTTTGAAGATAACGCTGAGTTCGGATTCGGAATGCGGCTAAGTTTAGACCAAACATCACAGAAAGCCTTTTCTTTGTTAGAAAAAATAGCTGAAGTTGAAGGATTTAAGCAATACACCGATTTAATTGCTGAAATTAGATCATCGTCACAAAAAACTCACCAAGACATCGAAAAACAACGCAAGCGAATAACTCAACTTAAAAAAATACTAAAGGCTTCTGAGGATAGCCCTGACTGCGCTGAATTATTACCCATAGTTGACTACCTAACAAAAAAATGTGTTTGGATCCTTGGTGGTGATGGCTGGGCTTACGATATAGGTTACGGAGGACTAGACCATGTTCTAGCTTCCGGAAAAAATATAAACATCTTGGTGCTAGATACCGGTGTTTACTCAAACACTGGAGGACAAATGTCTAAAGCAACTCCAATGGGCGCAATTGCTAAATTTGCCGCTAACGGAAAGTCTCTCCCTAAAAAAGATTTAGCACTTCTCTCTATGACTTACGGAAATGTATATGTTGCTCGAATTGCCTTAGGAGCCAATCCTGCTCAAACCATTAAGGCGCTTATCGAGGCAGAGATGTACGATGGGCCTTCAATTGTCATTGCCTATACACATTGCATCGCACATGGCATAAACATGACCAAAGGTTTAGATGAACAAAAGAATGCTGTTGCCTCAGGTGATTGGTTAATGATGCGCTTTAATCCAGACTTGTTAAAGCAAAATAAAAACCCATTACAAATTGACAGTAAACCACCAAGCATTCCGCTAGAAGATTACGTGTACAATGAAAACAGATTTAGATCATTAAAGGTATCTTCTCCAGAACGAGCAAAAATATTACTAGAAGAATCCAAAAAAGATATCCAGCAGAAGTTAAAACTTTACCAAGCATTAAGTAATATCGATTACACAGATAACAATAATCAAACATAGAAAGGAGGGATAATGGCAAAAGTAACAGTTGATGAAAATGCATGCGTTGGTTGCGGGCTGTGCGTTAATCTTTGCCCAGATGTTTTTGAATTGAATGAAAACGGAATAGTAAAAGTAAAATCTAACGAACCAGGGAAATGTGATTTACAAGACTGTGCTTCACAATGCCCAGTAAACGCAATAACCGTAGAAGCTTAATTAATAAAAAACACCCTGTTGATAAAGATCAACAGGGTGTTTTTTATTTGATAAACCTACAAAACTTTTAGATTAGCTTCTTCTTTAATTTTTATTAAAAGTCTTAGTCTTTCTAAAGTTTCTTTGTTCTTTCTAATAGTAGCAGAATAATTATCTTTTTCTTTATTAAATTCTTCTTCATCGAAAACGCTAAGCTCTCTAAGCTGGATAACATACACACCATCAACAATTTCAACAGGTTCAGGATGTATATCATTTTCCTTAAGCGAAAACGCCACTGCGTTTACTTGAGGATTTAATCCTATACCCTCAATGTATTCTCCGCTTTTAAACTGATTTGTCTCCTTAAATAATATACTTTTGCCATTAGCAAAACTTTTTAGATCTTTATTCCTGCTGTTAGTTATATTTTCAAGAATCTCTTTGCTATACAATCTTGCATCGTTGCGTGCACGCTGCAAGATTATTTTTTCTATAACCTGTTCTTTTACCTCCGACAGGGGAAATGCTTCAGCTGGAAAATTTTTTATTTTCTCAAAAAGAATCACCTCATTTTCAAGTTCCATGGGACCACTTAGTTTTCCTTCTTCTAACGAAAAAAATAACTCATTGACTTGAGGCTTCCAGCCAATACCTTCAATCGGATCTCTTAACCCTAGGGGGCCAGCTTGTTTAATTTCCGTTGAAAATTTCTCTGACAATTCATTAAGCGATGCAGCTTTCTGGATATCTGCTTGATTATCTTTTGTTATTTGGTCTTTTAAAATAGCCAAGTAACGGATAGATACTTTAGGCTCCTTTTGGAAAGTTGATATATTCAACTTATAAAATTCAGAGATATCACTATCTGTAATCCCTAAATCAACTCTAAACTCCTCATCTGGAATAAACAGGTAGTCCAACTTTGCTTTTTGAGTATCACGACTATACGCATTCTTTACTTCTTCTTCGCTGACCACTATATCAATATTACTTGCAAACAGCTTGTCAATTTTTAAAAAATCACGCACACACTCTTCAAAATTACGCGTAGTAAGTCCTAAGCCATACTGTCGAGATAAAATATTTAAAAAGCGAGTGTAGGCAACTTGATTGAATTGTCCCTGCGCAAATAAATTGCTTTTCAAAAAATTAATTACCTCTGCATCAGTGACGATTATGTTACTTTGCTTTGCTTTCCAAAGCAAAACCATCAAATCAAAACTTAAGCTTACTAAGTCTTCGTATTCAGCTCGCTCTTTGTTTTGTCCATAAAGCGATATATAAACCTTGGCTTTAGTCAAATAGTTGTTGAATTCTCTAGCCGTAATCTTTTTTCCACCAATCGTGCCAATGCTACCCAAGTGTCCTTCTTTTAAGGAAGAAAGCCCTCCCCAAAGAACAAAAGCTGGAACAATAATAATCAACAAACCCCAAAGGATTTTCTTAACATGACGATCACGAATTTTATTAAGCATAGAGTTATATTAACCATTTATTATTATTTTTCAAGAAAAATTTAGTTAATAATTTAATTTGCAATAGACAAAAACTCCTTTTTAAAAAATAATATTTGTCAATAAACTCACTTTGTGTTATCTTTCTAGTAAGCATAATTTGTTCTTTTATAAATGGGGGTGAACCGGATTCGACTCGAGGAGGATGTTTAAGGTCGCGTGCCGCGAGGGTAAGCCTTCCGCGTTAACGGGGCTTTCAAACAATAAACGCAACACCTTACGTTGCAGCACCTGCTTACGCACTTAGCTAAGTAGGCCCTTCATATTTTTTTCTCAGAGAATTTGAAGGTTCGGCTATGAGGATAGAGACAAATTCTTTTGCTTTAGGGAATTTGTCTTGAAATTACTTAAAGCTGCTTTCGGAAAAATCCGGCCTTACTGAGTTTTCCGAAAAAAGAATAAACTTAAGGATACGCATGTAGAAGCCTTAAGTTGAGACCTTGAGGACGCGGGTTCGATTCCCGCCACCTCCACCAAATTGTATTTCCAAAAGTTACACCGGCTAGACAATAGAGAATGGTAGTGATTAAATTAATCGGATCCAATGCCCTTTGGGCAATTCGATTACATCGAATATTGGATACGATTTGCGCGGCCTCCAGTAACACAATGTGACATTCTGACGATTAAACTTCGTCAAAAATAAAGTAGGAACACTACTTTTTATGATAAAATACAGTTATTGCACTTTTAATAATAGTATCTTAGAAAAGGAGGCTTTAGGATGGCTAAAAAATATCTAGACAAAGGAAAAATAGAAGATATCTGGCCAATGGCTAAGAAGGAAATCGAAAAAGGATTAGAAAATGCTAAAAAGATGCTAGCTGCCGGAGAAAAATATCTTAAGGATTTATCAGAAAAAGGCATTGAGAAAACTAAAAAAACATCGTTTGCCTTAAAAAGAGAAAAGCTTTACTACGATTTAGGAAAAACCGTCGCATCAACTTCTCCCGAAAAATACACAAGCAATAAAAAAATTTCCAAGCTTGCTAAAGAAATTAAAAAATTAGATAAAGAAATCAAAAAAATAAAATAAAAAAGGACAAATTATGGAAATTAAATTAACAAATGACAACTTTGATAGTGAAGTGCTTAACTCTGATAAGCCAGTACTTGTTGATTTTTGGGCCCCTTGGTGCGGTCCATGTCAAATGATTGCTCCAAATGTCGAAGCTATCGCCAAAGAATACGCCGAAAAAGTAAAAGTCGGTAAGGTTAATGTTGATGAAGCTTCAGAAATTGCTACACGTTATTCAGTTATGAGTATTCCGGCCATAATGCTTTTTAACAAGGGAGAAATAGTTGAAAAACGCGTTGGGGTAATGAGCAAAGAAGATTTGGAAAAATTTATTCAACCATATATTTCTTAACCGCTAACTTTTTCCAAATCAACTAAAAGTAATAACTCTATTTTAAGCTTTGATAAATACCGGCCACTCGACTAGGCAGCTTGTATTTATCAAAGCTTAAAAACAGGGGCAAAATAATAAAAAATGTTAATAGCTATATAACAAAGATAAATTTCGCAACACAAATAATGCCTTGCAATATAACAAGCCTAAAAATAGCTGCTGGTTAGTCAGCTACTTAATAAAAAAATCTTGCTAAGCACTGCATAACTTGCTATAATCGTACCTTAAAATAAGCACTGGACAGAAAGAGGCTAAGCACTGATTTGCAGGCTAAAGGGCCCGTAGCTCAGTTGGTTAGAGCAGTTGACTCATAATCAATTGGTCCGGGGTTCGAATCCCTGCGGGCCCATGCTGTAAACGTAGAAACAAAGAAGCATTGTCTGGCAACATAAAACAGATTCTGGCGTGCAAAATTTTAACGGGCACATAGCTCAGCTGGTTAGAGCGCTACGTTCACATCGTAGAGGTCGCCCGTTCGACCCGGGCTGTGCCCATATAAAAGGGGTGACTAAATAACCATATGAATCTCAAAAACGAAATAAAAAAATTGGTTCAATTGCAAAAGATCGATTCTTGTATATCTGTTTTGCTACAAGAAAAAGACATAGCTATTCCTTCTCAGCTAAATAATCTTCAAGATCAATTTGAAAAAAGTAAAGAAAAGCTTCTCATTCTTGAAGAAAAAAACAAAGAATTACTTTTAAAGAAAAAAGAAAAAGAAATTGAATTAGCTTCCAAAGAAGAAGGACTAAAAAAAGCGCAAGGACAATTATACCAATTAAAAACAAACAAGGAATATCATGCAAAGCTTACCGAGATAGGATCGATAAAAGCAGATATCTCTATCTCGGAAGACGAAGTAATTGATGCCCTGGATAAACTTGAATTAGTAAAAAAAGAAACAAATTCAGTTAACGTGGAATTAAAAAACAACGAAGCAATATTAAAAGCAGAAGAATATAAACTCAAGGAAAAAATAAGCAACATTGAGGCTGAGCTAGAACTACTACGTGGGAAAAAATCATTAATTGCCAAAGATATTGATCAAGAAATTTTAACTAAATATGAAGATCTTATTAAAACACGACAAGGACTAGCGATTGTCCCGATTGAAAATAGTAATTGTGGAGCCTGCTATATGAGTATTACCCCTCAAACGATTAACGAAATAAAGATGTATCTTAAGCCCGTATTATGTGGGAATTGTGTAAGAATACTATATATTATGGATGATATCGAATAAAATTTAAAAATAGTACAATGACTGAAATCTATATTGACGGAGCATCAGCCGGAAACCCTGGTCAAACAGGAATTGGTTATGTAATTTACAAAAATGGCCAAATACTAAAAAAAGGGAATGCGTCTCTGGGCATACAAACAAATAATTTTGCTGAATATATGGCTTTGATTTTTGCCCTTGCTGAACTACTCGGCACTGATGAAAAGTCCTGCGCAGTCTTTTCCGACAGCCAACTTTTATGCGAGCAGATTAACGGAAACTTTAAGGTTAAAAATCAGAATATTTATCCATTATTTATCTTAGCAAAAAAATTAATATCTAACCTAGATTCCTTTAAAATTTCACATATCCGTAGAGAAAAAAATGAGGAAGCAGATAAGCTGGCAAAGCAAGCTACTGGATTTTTGTTGTAAAAAAATAATAAAAAAGTGAAAGTACAGCTGGATAGACAATATTAGATTATTTCTACATGTTGTATTTTCTGTTTCATTTTTGATCCTTTAACTTTATAAGAAACAAGGGGGTACAAATGAGTGGACATTCAAAATGGGCAAGTATTAAACATAAGAAAGGTGCCGCAGATGCCAAACGTGGACGTATTTTTACTAAACTAATTCGGGAAATAACCGTTGCCGCTAAAGATGGTGGAGGAAGCCCAGAAACAAACCCCCGACTACGCACAGCAATAACCCGAGCTAACGATGCAAACATGCCTAAAGACAATATTGCAAAAGCAATAAAAAAAGGTACTGGGGAATTACCAGGAGTCAGTTATGAAAATTGCATATTTGAAGGATATGGTCCTGGAGGAGTAGCAATAATCGTTGAAGCACTAACTGACAATAAAAATAGAGCCTCCGCAGAAATTAGAAATATTTTTACCAAACGTGGAGCTAATATGGCCGGTGCCGGAAGCGTATCTTGGATTTTCACAGCAAAAGGATATCTCCTAGTCAGCAAAGAAGAGATCGGAGAAGAAGAATTATTTTCAGTTGCGATTGACGCCGGAGCTGAGGATATTAAGGTTGATGAAAAAGTTCAAGAAGTTTTTTGTGATCCCAAAGATTTCGAAAATCTAAAAAAAGCTTTGGAAACAAAAAAAATCAAATTTGAATCTGCTGAATTAACCAAAATTCCCAACTCCACTATTAAAATAGCCGGCAATGAAGCTAAACAGCTACTTTCACTAATTGAAGTTCTCGAGGATCATGAAGATGTCCAAAAAGTTTACGCAAATTTTGATATTCCTGATGAAGTCTTAGAAGAGCTTGCTCAAGAAATCTAAAATGATAGTGTTAGGCATTGATTTAGGATTGCGAGCTTGTGGTTATGTTGTGTGCAATTTAATAAAAATGGATATATCGCTGTTAAAAGAAGAGCAAATAACTCCTAACCCAAAAATGCCCTTGGTAAAAAGGCTAGGCTTAATTTACGAGGGGTTGTCAACAGAGATCAAACATTATTCTCCAGATGCAATCGTAGTTGAAAAACTTTATTCTCATTATCGCCATCCAGTAACATTAGGAGTGTTAGCCCAAGTAAAAGGAGCTATCGAGATTTTAGCTTATCAAACAAAAACAAACATATTTGAATATTCTCCGACTAGAGCGAGAAAATCATTTCTCGGAAGAGGAAATGTTAACTCCCAACAAGTTAAGAAAATGGCTGAAAACGTTATGGGAATTCCATTTAAATCAATTCATACCGCTGATGCATTCTCTTTAATCGTCGCATTTTCACACGAGCAAAAAATAAAAAGAATAGCCTCAACGCTAAAGCATAATTAAAATAGAAAAATGCATTAACCAATAAGGATGTACTTTGATTTATCAAATTAAAGGAAAGTTAATCAAGAAAAGTAAAGAGCATGTTATCGTTCAGTTAAATAACATGCTGTATAGGATATCTATCCCCGAAACTGTATCCAGTAATATATTACCCGGCCAAGAAGAAATAAGTCTAGTTATATACCATTACATCAATATTGACAAAAATAGAGGTATTCCCGTTTTAATCGGTTTTCTTGATGAGCTAGAACGAGATTTTTTTGAAAAATTTATCAGCGTATCAGGCGTAGGGCCTAAGGCCGCCCTGAAAGCTTTCAACAAGCCAGTCGCTCAAATGGCTCAGGCAATTGAAGAAGGAGATACCAATTTTCTAAAAACACTAGCCGGAATCGGACTGCAAAAAGCTAAACAGATTATTGCCCACCTTCAAGGAAAAGTAGGAAGGTTTGCTTTGATGAAAGAAGCAAAAATCACATACCAAACAAACAACACCGAGATACTTGAAGAAACAAAAAAAATACTCAAACGTCTTCAGTACAACGAAAAAGAAATCACCAGTATGATAGAATCAGCCTTAAAGGATACCCCAGATGTCACCAGCAGCGAAGAATTACTGAACAAAATATACCAGCAAAAACGATAATGGAAAAAAACACGCTAAAATCAATATTGGAATCATTATTATTTATTAACGAAAAACCAATATCTATCAGCGAGTTAACACAAATTATTGATGTCCAAAAAAATGAGATTGAAAGCAACTTAACAGAGCTCATTGATGAATATTCAGAACGTAAAACCGGTATATGCATTGTTAGAATTGCCGGAGGATATCAAATGTGCTCAACTCCTGATAATTCTCCCTGGGTAAAAAAGATGTACCAGGAACGCAACAAACAGAAACTCTCTATCGCTTCTCTAGAAACCCTAGCTATTGTCGCCTATAAGCAGCCAATAACGCGTATTGAAATAGAGGCAATAAGAGGGGTTAAAGTAGACGCAATGACACGAAAACTCTCTGAGCTAGGCTTAATAAAAATAGCTGGCAAAAAAGATGTTATTGGTAAACCATTCCTTTATATAACTACTAGAAACTTTTTAGAGTATTTTGGTATAAACTCTTTGAAGGAACTGCCGAGTCTAGAAGAGTTTACTGCAATAGTACCACAAAATAATACCCATAATAACATTATTAACCCTCAGCAAGAAAAAGAGGAGAATTGAACGATGAAAAACTATTTTGCTTCTGAATCAGTAACCGAAGGCCACCCAGATAAAGTCTGTGACCAAATATCTGATGCAGTGTTAGATGCTGTTTTAGATTGTGACACCCAAGGACGCGTCGCCTGCGAAACATTAGTAACAAGAGGCTTTGTGATGGTTGCTGGTGAAATTACGACAGAATGTTATGTAAAAATACCTAACGTGGTAAGAAAAGTACTAAGAGATATCGGGTACGATGACCCACGTACAGGATTTGACTATGAAAGCTGCGGAGTTACCACTGCAATTCAAGAGCAATCTCCAGACATTGCATTAGGAGTAGATACCGGGGGAGCGGGAGATCAGGGATTAATGTTTGGCTTTGCTAATTCTGAAACTCCAGAGTTAATGCCTCTTCCAATAATGCTTGCCCATAAACTATCTCGTAGGCTCGCTCAATTAAGAAAAGAGGGAACACTCTCTTATTTGCGCCCTGACGGAAAATCACAAGTTTCTGTTGAATATGAAAACGGCATTCCGAAAAGAATCGATGCAATAATAATCGGGGCCCACCACACCAGGCAAACAAAAATGGAAGAGCTAAGACGCGACATTAAGAAATTAGTAATAGATGAAACAATCTCACCAGAAATGATTGATGTAAATACAAAAATATTTATTAACGGCACAGGGCGTTTTGAAGTTGGCGGCCCAGTATCTGACACCGGAGTTACCGGAAGAAAAATCATTGTTGATACATACGGAGGCTTTGCTCGACATGGTGGAGGCGCTTTTTCAGGAAAAGACCCAACAAAGGTAGACCGATCCGCCTCATACATGGCCCGCTACATCGCAAAAAATATTGTTAAGTCCAAAGCCGCTACGGCCTGCGAAATACAACTTTCATATTGTATTGGCGTCGCCGAACCAGTATCTGTAAATGTAGACACCTTCGGCACGGGAAAGGTAAATGATCAAAAAATATCGAAAGTAGTTAGACAGATTTTTAAACTCACCCCCGCAGGGATAATTCAAGAGCTGAATTTGCTACGACCTGTCTACACTCAAACAGCTGCTTACGGGCACTTTGGACGAGAGGAAAATGGGTTTACTTGGGAAAACACAGACAAAGCTGCTGATCTAAAACATGCTTTAGATACCTAAATTTAACAAAAGGAGTTTTATGAACTACCATATTAAAGACAAACAACTAAAAACCAGCGGCAAGAAACGGATAGAATGGGCAGTCAAAAGAATGCCAGTATTAGAAACAATCAGGGAAAAATTTCGAAAAAATAAGCCTTTAAAAAATTTAAATATCGGTGCATGCTTACACGTTACTACTGAAACTGCGGCTCTAGCTATAACTATTAAAGCTGCCGGTGCTAATTTTTCTTTGTGCGCTTCAAATCCTTTGTCTACTCAAGATGATACAGCAGCTTCATTAGTATTTGACTACGGAATAAATGTATACGCAATTAATTCTGAAAATAATAAAACTTATTATCAGCACATTGATACAGTTCTCAAATCAAAGCCGCAAATAACTCTTGACGATGGAGCAGACTTAGTCTCCACTATCCACAAAAGAGCCGTAAACAATACTTCATCTTATCTGCCATGGGGAAGCACTGAAGAAACGACTACCGGAGTAATCCGTTTAAAAGCGTTACAAAAAGAAGGACGACTACTCTACCCAGTTATTGCTGTAAACGATGCTTACACTAAACATCTTTTTGATAATCGCTATGGAACCGGACAATCTACTCTTGATGGAATAATAAGAGCCACAAATAAATTAATTGCCGGGTCAACGGTAGTTATCTGCGGTTACGGATTTTGTGGAAAAGGAGTTGCTTTACGTTCCAGAGGACTAGGTGCTAACGTAATCGTCTGTGAGGTTGACCATTTAAAAGCACTAGAAGCAATTATGGACGGCTTTCGTGTAATGCCAATGATTCAAGCTGCAAAAATCGGGAACATATTTATAACTCTGACCGGGGATATAAACGTTATCGCCAAACAACACTTCCCGTTAATGAAAAGTGGCGCATTTGTAGCTAATTCCGGACATTTTGATGTAGAAATAGATATTAAAAGCTTACAGAAAATGGCTATAAGAAAAAAAGAGATTAAACCACTACTTACTGAATACACTCTTAAAAATAATCGAAAAATTTATTTGTTAGGAGAAGGAAGGCTAGTTAATCTTGCTTGCGCAGAAGGACACCCGGCAGAAGTAATGGATTTAAGTTTCGCCAACCAAGCATTAAGCTGTGAATTTATCGCCAAACAGCACAAAACTCTAGAAAAAAAAGTTTACAAAGTCCCCGATGTGATAGATAATAATATCGCTAAATTAAAACTAGCAGCGTTCGATGTTAAGATTGACAAATTGACTCCCGAACAAAAAAAATACTTATCAAGCTGGCAAGAAGGAACTTAATGCGTCAGCATTTTAAAAATATTTTTTAAAGTATGAAACGAATCGGAATTTTAACAAGAGATTGTGCCGGAATTAATGCCTGTATCCGGGCAGTAGTAAGAACTGCTTCTTCTTTCGGCGTTGAGACTATAGGCATCATGAGAGGATACCAAGGGCTTATTGACAACAACGTACGTCTTTTAGACCGTCGGTCAGTATCCGGAATTATTAATCTCGGAGGAACGATCTTAAAAACAGCCCGTGCATATCGCTTCAAGACTCATCAGGGGCAAGCTCAAGCACTTAAGACAATAAAAGAAAACAAACTTGAAGGATTAATAGTTATCGGAGGCAACGGCTCTCTAACTGGAGCTCATGTTTTGGCCACAAAGTACAATATTAAAACCATTGGCATCCCAGCAACAATCGATAACGATATAAATAATGTAGAAATGTCTATCGGTGCTGACACAGCGGTTAATGTTGCCATGGACGCTCTGGATAAGATAAGAGACACCGCAACCTCCCTGGAAAGAATATTCGTAGTAGAAGTTATGGGGCGTGATTGCGGATATATTGCATTAAGGGTAGCCTTAGCCGGAGGATGTGAAGAGGTAATCTTACCAGAAAAAAATTATAGCATGAAAAAAATCTGTAATGAAATCATTGAAGGTAACGTAAAAGGAAAAGTCAGCTGGATAATTGTTGTCGCCGAAGGAAAAGCAAAAGCCGCAAACATTGCTGACAAGATTACTAAAACCACTGGACTTGAAACAAAAACCGTTGTCCTGGGGCACATCCAGCGAGGAGGATCTCCTTTAGCCTTTGACCGTTTGATTGCTGCTCGTTACGCTAACTATGCTTTTAATTTGCTAAAGAAAAATAAAAGCAATTGTTGTGTGACAATTAAAAACGGAAAACTAACTACCATCCCTTTAGCTGTCGCCATTAAGCATAAAGATATTGGGATTGAGGAAAACTACAAGCTAATAAAATTATTGACTTAGACTATACTTACCAAATAAGGAGGAAAAATGGTTTATCAAGATGAGAATGCATTATTTGACGGAATTATTTTAGCCGAAGAAAACGATAAAGTAATTATTAAAGATGCTGTTGCTTTTCGTGAAAGCGTAATTGACAATCTCGTTGACACGATGATTCTTAGCGAAAACGCACACATGAGAAAAACTTGTTATTGGGTAACCTACAATGCTTGCCGTCAATTTAATGTGTATTTTTCCTCAATTCAAGGACTATACGAGGCTATGGGGAAAAAGGAAGTAAAAGGGTTTACTGTCCCAGCAATGAACATTCGAACCCTCACGTTTGATTTAGCCAAAACTATTTTTCGCTCAGCAAGTAGAATCAATGCTGCAGCTTTTATTTTTGAGATAGCAAAAAGCGAAATTAGTTACACTGGCCAACGCCCGATAGAGTATTCAAGCATTATCGCATTAGCCGCTATAAAAGAAAATTATCAGGGGCCAATTTTTATTCAAGGCGACCATTTCCAAGTAAAAGCCACTAGCTATTTAAAAAATAAAGAATCAGAGATTACTCCATTAAAAGAATTAATAAAAGAAGCCATCGAATCCTTTTTTTATAACATCGATATTGACACATCAACTCTTGTTGACCTATCAAAGCAAACATTAGACGAACAGCAAGGGCTCAACTATCAAGTTTGCTCAGAAATTACTAAGCATATTAGAAATTTACAACCAGAGGGAATCGAAGTATCAATCGGTGGAGAAATAGGTGAGGTAGGCGGAAAAAATTCTACCCCTGAAGAATTAAATGCTTTTATGTCTGGCTACTTAAAAGAAGTGACTGATTGCAAAGGAATTTCAAAAATCAGTATTCAAACTGGAACCAGCCACGGCGGTGTAGTTTTGCCGGACGGATCAATAGCCAAGGTAAGTATTGATTTTGACACACTAAAGAATTTATCAGAGATATCAAGAGAAAAATACTTAATGGCCGGAGCAGTGCAGCACGGCGCATCAACACTACCAAATGAAGCCTTTCACAGATTTTCAGAAATTGAATGTGCAGAAATTCATCTTGCCACTCAATTTCAAAATATGGTTTACGACCATCTCCCACTTCCATTAAAAGAGAAAATCTATACTTGGCTCCATGAAAACGCAGCGGCAGAAAAAAAACCAGATTGGACCGACGACCAATTTATTTACAAAACAAGAAAAAAAGCACTTGGCCCATTTAAAAAAGAAATTCACTCTTTGCCAAAAGAAATTAAAAACAATATTTCTGGTTTTTTGGAAAAAGAATTTTCCTTTTTGTTTGATCAACTTAAAATTAAGGACACTAAAGAAGTAGTAAACAAATTCATAAAGCCTGTGTTTATTGAGAAAAGTAAATCATATTTTTTAAAGGAAGAAAAAGATCTTGGGGTGTTAGAAGGAGCTGATTAAGAAACATAATTAACAAAACACAGCCTATCTAGCAGAAAATGTTGGAAGATTATCCTTTGTAATTTTCTAACATTACAATAGAAATACTGCAGACAGGCGCTAACTAGACTTAAACATTTTTTCAATAAATGCTTGAGTCTTCTCGAGGGAATAAAAAATGATGCGTTCAGACAGATGTAAAAAAGGTTTAGAAAGAATGCCTAACCGGGCTTTACTCTACGGTACCGGATTACACACATCACATATAAATCGGCCATTTATCGGAATTGCTTCTGCTTTTAGCGATCTTATCCCTGGACATATTAATATGCGCTCTTTAGAAAGATATATCGAGAGAGGTGTTGAAAACAAAAATGGAACTCCATTTATTTTTGGTGTTCCCGGAATATGTGACGGGATTGCTATGGGACATCCAGGAATGAAACAGTCACTACCTTCAAGAGAATTAATTGCGGATATCATCGAAAGCATTTCCCATGCCCACGCTTTTGATGGACTAATACTCCTTACAAACTGCGACAAAATAACCCCAGGAATGATAATCGGATCTTTAAGGGTTAATATCCCCACTATTGTAGTAACAGCCGGTCCAATGTTAGCTGGACATTTCGGTAAGAAAAGACTTTCGTTGGTAAGAGACACTTTTGAAGCCGTTGGGCGATTTAAATCCGGAGAAATCGATGAGCTGGAAAGAGAAAAATTAGAAATTGAGGCTTGCCCGTCGTGCGGTTCATGCCAAGGACTATATACCGCGAACACAATGGCTTGTTTAACCGAAGCAATGGGCCTTTCGTTACCTTATTGTGCTGCAACCCCTGCCGTTTTAAATAAAAAATTACGTATCGCCTACGAAAGTGGACAAACAATAGTTCAACTAATCAAAGATGATATAAAACCCAAGAGTATTGTTAATCAAAAATCAATAAAAAACGCCATCCGTGTTGATATGGCTTTAGGCGGTTCAACCAATACAGTATTGCATCTTGCCGCCATCGCTAAAGAAGCAGGCGTAAAGCTAGAATTAAAGGATTTTGATCGAATCAGCAAGGATACCCCGCACATTTCTAATTTAAGACCCGGGGGGAACTATTTTATGGAAGACTTAGACCACGCTGGTGGAATACCTGCCGTCTTAAAACGTCTTTCTGGCAAAATAATCGACAACCCTACAATTTGCGGAAAAACAATAAAAAAAATATCAAGCAAAGCAACTATCTACGATAATGATATTATTCGCCCTCACGGAAAAGTGCACCATAAAGAAGGAGGTATAGCAATCCTCTTCGGTAACCTAGCAACCGAGGGTTGCGTTGTAAAGCAATCGGCTGTTGAACCAAAGATGATGAAGTTCAACGGAAAAGCGCGGATATTTAATTCTGAAGAAGAAGCAATGAATGCAATCCTCGGAAAAAAAATTAAAAAAGGTGAAGTTATCGTTATTAGGTACGAAGGCCCAAGTGGAGGACCAGGGATGAGAGAAATGCTCTCACCGACGTCAGCCATCGTAGGAATGAAACTCCATAATGACGTTGCGTTAATTACTGACGGACGTTTCTCCGGAGGAACTCGTGGCCCATGTATCGGCCATATCTCTCCAGAAGCAGCAAAAGGAGGATTAATCGCCTATCTAAAAAATAATGATATAATCACTATTGATATTCCTAAACGCAAAATTAATGTTAAACTGACTGAAAAAGAAATTAAAATAAGAAAGAATACAATAAAGATTTTACCTCCTAAAATAAAATCCGGATATTTATCTCGTTATTCAAAAATGGTCGGTTCTGCATCTGAGGGAGCTGTCTTGAGTGAATTTAAATAATAGAAATCGTAAAGTCCTTCACTATAGCGCAATAGGAACAGTTTCCTATTGACATTCATCTTACCCTTTGCTATGATTATTACCATGAGAGTTATGCGTTTACTCTGGAAAAAATTTAATAATCTTTTAGGTGCATTTTCTAGTGATATTGGTATTGATTTGGGAACGGCTAGTACCTTAGTTTACTTAAGGGGAGAAGGAATCGTTCTCTGTGAGCCATCAGTTGTGGCAATTTACAAAAACACCGGAATACCTCTGGCAGTCGGAGAAGAAGCTAAAAGAATGCTCGGAAAAACACCGGGAAGCATCGTCGCTATTCGCCCAATGAAAGATGGCGTTATTGCCGACTTTGCTGTAACTGAAGAAATGCTACGCTATTTTATTAAAAAAGCTTACCCGCGAAGACTAGCTATTGGGCCAAGAATAGTTATCGCAGTTCCTTCAGGAATAACAGAAGTAGAAAGAAGGGCGGTAAAGGAATCTGCCCATAGAGCCGGTGCTAGAGAAGTAATATCTATAGAAGAACCTATAGCTGCTGCTATCGGAGTTGGACTTCCCATTGCTGAACCGCAAGGAAATATGATTATTGACGTCGGTGGAGGAACTACAGAAATTGCCGTAATATCTCTGGGAGGAATTGTTTACGCTCGTTCGATACGTGTTGGCGGTGATGAAATGGATGCTGCCATACTTGAACATATGAAAAAAAATCATAACTTAATGACCGGAGAACGCACTGCTGAAGAAATTAAAATAAAGATTGGTTCAGCTTGGCCGATGGATGAAGAATTAACCATTGAAGTACGCGGTAGAGATTTAATCACAGGATTACCTAAATTTATAAGAGCAAACTCTCAAGAAATCAAAACAGCCTTAGACGCCCCATTAAAAAAAATAATTGAAGCTACAAAAGTAACATTGGAACAAACGCCTCCCGAACTAGCAGCTGACTTGATTGAAAGAGGGATTGTACTTTGCGGCGGAGGATCATTACTACGTGGATTAGATAAATTAATTTCTGAAGAAACCGGGTTAGCTTGCTTTGTCGCAGACGACCCATTGACTGCTGTAGCTATGGGTACCGGAAAAATTTTAGAAGAACCAAAATTCCTAAAGAAACTTACCCTTGTATCTTCCTTCTAAGCTAAAATTTAAATACATTGCCGTTTTACTTACCACAGTATTGTTATTTTTTCTTCCATTCAAGAAGCCTCTTTCTGCTATATTAATGCTATTTTTAAGGCCAATAACATTTACTCCGGAATATTACAAAACAAAAATAGACAATATAGAAAAAGAAAATCTTTCTCTCCTGCTATCTCTAGAAAATACCCGTACTCTTGAAGATGAAAATCAAAAGCTAAAAAAGGCTCTTGATTTCAAACAAAAAAGCAAATTCACATTTATCGGTGCTGAAGCTATTGCATACTCTCCTTCAAACTGGACAAGGTCAGCGCTATTAAACGTTGGAATTGAGGATGGTATTAAAAACGATCTATTTGCTGTTAGCAGTAACGGAAATCTTTTAGGAAAAATTAGTGATGCTACAGAAAAAAATTGCCGTCTCACATTTATTAACGATCCAAATTTTAGTCTAACAGTATTTATCGGAAAAGAGACTGTCGGACTCTTAAAGGGGAACCTGATTGGTGCAAAAATATTATATATTGAAAACGACCAACAACTAAGAATCGGAGAAAGAGTCTGGGTAAAAAATCCAGGTTTACCAGAACCGATCGAAATTGGCACAATTAAAAGCGCCAAAAGAAATAGTAATAATTTATTTTGGTCAGTAAGCGTCCAGTTACCATTTAAGAATACGCTTTTTGAGCAAGTTTTTATCATTAAACTTGAAAAAAATGATTAAAACCACACGAATTATTTTTTTCCTCTGTTTCCTTTTAACTTTAGATATAGTCAAGCCTCTAGGCTACTCATTATCTGTTAATTTTTTATTACTTGGTATTATATTTATTTCTTCTCAACACCCATCATTTATTACCCTTTTTTTATGTGTTATTTTCGGCTTCATAAATGACATTTTTGCGAATAATAGACTATCATTGAGTCTCGCAGAATTCTTGATTGTGTACTTTTTTATAAGGTATCTTGCAAGATACACGAACATTCCAAGCCAAAATAAATATGCATTACTTGTTAAAATCATTTTGTTATTGCTGATAATTTTTGGTGATATTATCTTGAACTCACTTGAGGTGATGGTATTCCTTCCTTTGTTTTCTCTAACCATCCTTATTCAATCCCTTTTTATCTACGCTTTGCTTGCATATTTTGCAAATAGATGGCTAAAAAACGACATTTCTTGCAATAGTAACCATTATCTACGCGGTTGATACAAAATATAGATGACAAGAAAAAAAATAACCAACCCCTCATCTAATCTACCATTAAGAATATGCTCGTTTGGTTTTTTAATTTTAGTTGCTGTTCTTTTTTTCTACCAATTTGTTCACGGTAACTACTACTTTATGCGCGCCAAAAATAATTATGTACGGCTTATCCCTTCAAGAGCAATCAGAGGAGCAATATTCGACCGCAATGGCCAGCCTTTAGCTTACGACAGAGCAACTTTTAGCCTTAGTTTAATTCCTTATCAATCTTCCAAAATAAAGGATATAATAATCAAAGATTTAAGTTCCGTTCTTGGCTACGAACAATCTTTGCTACATAAAAATTATAAAAAAAACTTTCAGAATTATTTTAGCCCTGTGAATTTAATTGATGAAATTGACAAAACTACTGCTTTAGAAGTAAAAGAGAAATTTAGTGATGATGTCTTGATAAACCCTCAACCACAAAGATACTATCCATATCCGTATCAATTTTCCCACGTAATAGGATATGTTAAGAATGCCTCTATATTTTATGAGAAATTAAAAAAATACGGATACCATCCACTTGAAAGAGTAGGATTTTCCGGTGTTGAACAGCACTACAACTCATATCTCAAGGGCGAAGATGGAGGAGATTTAATTGAAGTAAACTCAAAAGGAAAAACAGTAGGTTTTTTAGGAGAGCTACTTCCCAAAAAAGGAAAAGATATTTATTTAACTATCGATAAAGAAATCCAACTACTTGCAGTTAAAATCTTGGGTAAAAGGCGAGGAGCAATACTATTAATGGACTCTAGTAATGGGGAGATTATTGCTCTATGCTCTTCTCCATCATTTGATCTTAACGATTTTATCAGCGGAAACAATATAGAAACGCTATTGCAAGACAAAAGAAGTCCATTACTAAACCGGGCAACACAATCCACATATCCAATAGGATCAGTCTTTAAGCCAATACTGGGGATGGCAGGGTTGTCTGAAGAAAAAATAACCGAATCAACTATTGTTAATTGCGAAGGAAGTTTTAAACTAGGTAATACTTCCTTTCGCTGTGGACAAATTCACAAAAACCAAAATATTTATCAAGCACTATCTCATTCATGTAACACTTATTTCTATAATTTAGGATTAGCTCTCGGACCTAATTTAATTTCTAAGTGGGCACAAAAGTTTAATCTCAATAAACAAACTGGGATAGACATCCCTTACGAGAAGAGCGGATTTATCCCCACAGTCAAATGGAAACAAAAAATAAAAAAACAAAATTGGTTCTCAGGAGATACAATAAATCTTTCCATCGGCCAAGGCTATTTAAGCGTCAGCCCCATCGAAACACTTGTTGCAATAAATGCTTTTGCTAACGGTGGCTATATTGTAACTCCAAGGCTCATCAAACAAATCGATAACACGCCTGTCAACAACGCAACAAGCACGGATTTGCTTATGGAAAAAACAAACGTTGACATAGTTACACGAGGATTAAGGAAAGTCGTCACTGACGCCAACGGAACAGCACACATGCTCGATAAGCTAAACTTTGCAGTTTCCGGAAAAACTGGCACAGCACAAAACAACAAGGCCCCTCACGGATGGTTCATCGGCTTCTTCCCTCATAAGGCAAAAAAGTATACTCTTTGTGTATTCTTGGAAAACTGCTCTTCTAGTCATAAAGCGGTTGAAGCAACCTATATTTTATTAAAAACGATAAATGCTAAAAACCTCCTTTAACTTATGATAAGATTTTTTAAACATTTTGCCCGCCAAATAAACAGTTTAAAAACAATTATTATTTGTGTGCTATCGCTAAACATTTTAAGCATACTATCTATTTATAGCAGTCTTCATCAAGGAGGAGAGCTCGTTGATATCCACACCCTTCAAAAACAAATAGCTTGGATAATTATCTCCTGGTGTGTTTTAATAATTTTTTCATTAATAAATTACCATGTCTATTTTGGATTAAGTTACGTATTATACACCCTAAACCTGTTATTGCTCGTTGGTGTGCATTTTTTCGGTGAAAAAGCAATGGGTGCACAACGCTGGCTTTCAGTCTCAGGAATCACTTTTCAGCCTTCAGAATTATCTAAAATAGCAATTATCATTATTTTAGCAAGAATTTTTTCTCAATCAAGAAAACATAGCTTTCTGAAAGGTTTCCTGTTCCCGTTTTTCCTAACCGCCATAAACGCATTCCTAATCTTTAAACAACCAGACTTAGGCACTGCCTTGATTATACTCTTGATGTTTTTTGCACTAGGCCTATGCTCTAGACTAAACAAACTATACTTCGTCGCCCTGATAATCTTCTCGGTAGTTGCATCTCCTTTGGCTTTAGGCCACTTAAAAGAGTATCAAAAAAAACGCTTAGCAGTATTTATTAACCCCAACGCTGACCCTTTAGGATCGGGGTACACAATCATCCAATCAAAAATTGCTATCGGGTCTGGTAAGGCTTTCGGAAAGGGATTTTTATCCGGAACCCAAAACCAATTCAATTTCCTTCCCGAAAGACATACTGATTTTATATTTACCGTTGTTGCAGAGGAATGGGGATTCTTTGGCTCATTGTTCTTGCTTTTACTCTACTGGTTGCTCATAAAGAAAATTATGCAAATTACCCGCAACTTTAGAGATACTTTTGCTTATTTTTTGTCAATCGGTATAGGACTATTGTTTTTTCTGCATGTTTTCATTAACATCGGAATGACTTTGGGGATTCTTCCTGTAGTAGGGCTACCATTAATACTCTTAAGCTATGGGGGAACAAACATGCTAACAATATTTGTTCTTCTAGGGATACTCGCAAATATTGTTCGCTTTCATAAATAATTTAGAATATTCAACCAGCAGGAAGGTTATCGTACTAAAAGACGTGTCTTTATGTGCTTTGCTTTAAAAAAATGGCGAGTAAATTTTTTAGCCAGTAAATGATCGTATTTTTGACAAGAAAAAATATTTATGTACGCAGTTTCCCAAAATTCAGAAAAATGACCGGTTATTGAGCTTGTTTCTATCAACTGCACTAAGGAGTACCCTTTGGTATGAGCTTCCTTCTCACCAAAATAGGGAAGAAGCGTTTTTCCGTATTTTTTCATTTTGATTAACCGACATAGCTCATCAACATATTCCTGCAATTTATCTTTAGATGATATTACTTTAGAATCACATCCAATAAGATTAATTATTAATTCGTAACCGTAAATCTTTTGGGTCATTTTATCACCTCCTTTAGATGATTAGGGAGTTTTAAACTAGAAAAATGTATGTCTGGATTGTAGTACTTTGTTTTTAGGTTTAATTTTCTGTATCGATTGGCAATCACACGGTAAGATATTTTTTCAAAATTCCTACCTTTTGCTCCAATTAAAAAACTAAAAAATCCGCCAATATATGTAGGTATCGCCGCTAGCTGAACTATTGAGTAAGGAAAAATATTCTTAATTAATTTATGACTATCTCTTAACACTTTCTCTTGAAGCATTACCGACCCGGTTTGACGAACCATCATTCCTTTTTCTTTTAATAACGCATATACATTACGATAAAATGACCCAGAGAATAGAATCTTTGAAGGACCCACAGGATCAGAAGAATCAACAATAACAATGTCAAATTTTTCTTTTGTCTGTCTAACAAATTTTGCTCCATCTTCGATAATCACTTTTACGCGACTATCGTTAAATGAACCCTTATTCAGAAAAGTTAGATGTTTCTTAGAGAATTTTATCACATCTTCATCGATCTCAACAAGAACCACTCTTTTGACCTTATGTTTTAGGACCTCTCTTAAAACACCGCCATCACCAGCTCCAATAATTAGCACATTCCTTGGATTACCACACGCAACAAGCAGGGGATGAACAAGCATCTCGTGATAAATGAACTCGTCAACTTCAGTAGTTTGAATAATTCCGTCTAGATATAATACTTTTCCAAAAGCAGGAGTTTTGTAAATGCAGCAGTTTTGATATTTAGTCTGTTTTTCGCAAACGCGTTTTCCTTGCAAACCTAATTTAATACCTGGATGTAAATTCTCATAAAACCACATAATATTACAAAAAAATAATTAAAATAGGCCGCGTTTTAACTCAGCAATTTGAACATTATTTGTTTCAAATCCCTTTTTCAATACTGCTATAGATTTATAGGGGTTAACATCTCCGCAAACAAAAACATCTAAAGCTGCATATTTGTATTCCGGCCAAGTATGCACACTTAAATGCGACTCCATGATTATCGCTACCCCAGATATACCTCCGGACGGAGAAAACTTATGTAGCTCAATTTTAAGCAATGTTGCTTCACAAGCCTTTATAGCATCTTTTAAGATTTTTTTTATTTTAGAGAGAGAGGAGAGATTTTTAGCATCCCACAGCTCAATAATTAATTGAACTCCAGCATAACGTATATCTCCATTTGTGCAGCAAAATTCTTTGGCCATTCCTTATACTAAATGTTTCATCTTCAACTTGCATACGATTATTATATGATACGGGTTTTTTCCGATTTTTGCAAGACTTTTTTTAAAAAACAAAAATAAAGATAAATTTCTTGGTGAATTCTTTTTTTTCTGTTAAAATCTCTCTCGAAGCTTTATTGTTATTTTTTAAGAATAATACTTTAAATGCTGGCATCCTTTTACAATTTAGCCGGCGTAGCTCAGCTGGCAGAGCAAGGGTTTCGTAAATCCTAGGTCGGAGGTTCAACTCCTCTCGCCGGCTTAAAAAAAATTCCTATAAAGCCAATGGTTAAAAACTACTTTAAGCTTCTAACAAAAAGGAATTTCCTTCTACTTTGGTCTGGCCAAATAATTTCCCAATTTGGAGACCGCCTTACTCAAATCGCACTAATCGGGTTAGTGTCAAAAGTATCTACTTCTTCCTCGCAGCTCGCTTTTGTTATGAGTTTATCCATAATTCCGGTTTTTATAATTTCTCCGATTTCCGGAGTATACATTGACCGCTGGGATAAACGCAAAACAATGTTTTTTAGCGATCTGCTAAGAGGATTATGTATACTACTGATTCCCTTATTTATTGTAAAATTTACTTCTTTAATTCCTGTTTATTGTTTAATATTTATTTCGTTCATTGCTGGTAGATTTTTTATTCCGGCAAAAATGGCGTTCGTTCCGGAAATTTGCAATAAACAAGAAATATTTATGGCAAACTCGTTAATATCAATAACCGCAACTATTGCCGCAATACTTGGTTTTGGAATAGGGGGAATTATCGTTGAACGATGGAAGGTCGTTGCGGCTTTTCATTTAGATGCAGCTACTTTTCTACTCTCAGCCCTAGCTATTTTTTTTATTACTGTACATAAAAAGGGAGATTTTACCGCCGGAGACATCTTGTCTATTGGAAAGGATATGTTAAAGAACGTTAAGAGTTCATTCACTAGTGAGTTCAAAGAAGGAATAAGGTATATTAAAAACGCTAAAGAAACTAAGTATGCCTTTAAAATATTTTTTTTCCTCTTTTCTTATTTGGGATGCCTTTATGTAGTATTTATCCGTTTTATCCAAAATACGCTATCTACAATCACCAAAGACCTAGGTCTTGTTGCTGTTTCTTTAGCTATAGGCCTTTTTTTCGGTTCTCTGGTTTACGGCAAAATTGCACATAAATTTTCCGTAAAAAAAACGATTAATTTTTCGGTATTATTTTCTTCTTTTTTTATTATATTCTTTGCTGCTTTTTTAAAATTATACCCAGTAACCATGTACGCGCTTTTTCTTGCATTCATTTTAGGAGCAATAATTTCTCCGGTATTTGTAGGAGTTAACTCACTTATTCACGAAAAAAGCGATAAAAATCTCTTGGGTAGAATCTTTAGCGGATTAGAAATTATCTCTCATCTGGGATTCTTAATCACAATGTATATTTGTTCATTCCTTGCCGACATTTTTACTCCCTTTACAATAATAATTTCTGTTGGTATACTTGGTGTTTGTTTTTCTATATTTTTTATTCTTAGCAATGATTAAAGTAAAAGAGTTTAAAGAACCTCAGCAAAGCCAGCAAAGTATAGCATATTTGACTCCAAAGATGCTTTCTCTGCCTGTATCTCAGCATATTGGGTCACCTGCAACGCCGTGTGTCAAAAAAACAGACACAGTCAAAGAGGGAGATTTAATTGCTAAAATATCTAGTTTTATATCTGCGTCAATACACGCCCCAACGAATGGAAAAATAACAGATATTACCAACGAAAATTATCCAGCATTCAAAAACACATTCTGTATTAATATTAAATGCGAAGAACCAAATAATGAATACATACCCCGAACTAATATCAACTCGTTGTCGAGCGCTCAAGTTTTAGACATAATAAAAAATTCTGGGATTGTCGGAATGGGAGGAGCGGGTTTTCCTACTCACATAAAATTAAACCCACCAAAAAAGATTAATACTTTGTTAATTAACGGATGCGAATGCGAGCCGTATCTATCATCAGACTGCCGTTTAATGATAGAAAGAACAAAAGAAATATTTAAAGGAATAGCTATTATTCAGAAATTAATAAATCCTAAAAATATTATCTTTGCTGTCGAAGCTAACAAGCCAGAGGCAATAAAAAAAATTAACCTTTTGTTAAGTTTAAAAAAAATAGCAATTCCTAATTTAAGATTAAAAATATTAGAATCAAAATACCCTCAAGGAGGAGAAAAACAACTAATATTTAACGCTACCGGATGCAAGATTCCCCCAAAAAAAATTCCCGCTGATATCGGCTGCCTAGTGCATAACGTTGCCACAGTATTTGCTATCTACGAAGCTGTGTATTTAAAAAAGCCATTAATTGAAAGGTTAGTCTGTTTCTGCGGAGATGCATTGCACACTCCCAAAAACATTTGGGTAAAAATCGGAACAACTTTAAGGGAGCTATTCAATGAGAAGGTTTTAGAGTTTACCCAGCAACCGAAAAGAATTATATCCGGTGGCCCATTGATGGGTTTATCATTAGACAGCCTTGATTATCCCATCTTAAAGAATAACGGAGGATTTTTATTCTTAAAAAGTGAATTGCCCGATACAAGTGAAAATCCTTGTATAAGGTGCGCACGCTGTGTTGACACTTGTCCAATGAATCTTTTGCCAATGCAATTTGTTAAATTAACTAAACAACAAGATTATTCAAAACTTAATCAATTCTATATCGCAGATTGTATTGAATGTGGATGCTGTGCCTATATTTGCCCAGCTAAAATACCAATTGTTCATTATACTAAAGTTGGAAAAGCGCAGTTGCGCAAAACAAACAATTTATAGTTATAGACAGATGAAACTATCAATTACAAACTCCCCACATTTACAAAATACTACACATATCTCGCGCCTGATGCGCCAAGTGATTATTGCCCTTACACCAGCAATAATTGCTTCTGTTTATTTTTTCGGACATCAGGCAATGTATCTTATTCTAAATTGTACAATAACTGCAGTTGTTACTGAATTTTTAATCTTAAAAATTCGCAAAAAACCATCTCAAATACATGATTGCAGCGCTGCATTAACCGGCATATTATTGGCACTAATACTACCACCATCAATAAAATGGTACGCCGCTTGCCTTGGGTCTATTGTTTCGGTCCTTATTGGTAAACATTTATTTGGGGGACTAGGATCTAACATTTTTAATCCGGCATTACTGGGAAGAGCCTTTCTCATGGCTGCTTATCCCAGAATGCTAACAACGTTTATCACCCCAGAAAAAGTTGATGCAGTGACAACTGCCACACCGCTTGCTTTACTCAAATTTAACCAAGCTACTACACCAACTTTAGACTTATTCTTCGGTAATATTTCCGGAAGCTTAGGCGAAACTTCAGCAATATGCTTGATTATTGGCGGATTATATCTATTAATTCGCAAAATCGCTGATTGGCGAATACCATTAAGTTTATTGTTAACCGTAAGCGGCATCTCTCTGGTGTTTTATCTTATAAACCCTTTAAATGGCTCAGTATTATTTCATCTTTACAGTGGAGGAATGCTTCTTGGCGCTTTCTTTATGGCCACCGATCCGGTTACAACCCCGGTAACTAAAAAAGGTCGTTACATATTTGGCATTTCTTGTGCGATAATTATTATGGTTATTAGGTATTTCGGCGGATTACCTGAGGGAGTAATGTATTCAGTTCTATTTATGAATGCTTTTACACCATTGATAAACCGCTACACAAAACCTAAAAGATACGGAACATGAAAGAAACTTTTAAAATTGTAATTGTTCTAACCTTTGTTTGCATTGTTTGTTCATTTTTTCTTTCGCTCGCCTTTAATTCTGCTAAGCAAAAAATAAGCTTAAACGAAAAAAAATTAATCGAAGAATCAATTATTAAAATTTCTCCGTTAACAAAAAAAATAAAGAATATTTCAGGAGATAGCGAAGATCTCTATCAGCTCAAAGACAAACATTCTCAGCTCAACGGATACGCATTCATAGCCAGTGGACAAGGCTATCAGGGAACTATAAAAATTCTAGCTGTAAGCGATACTTCTTTCAACAAGCTAACCGGCATTGAAATTATTGAAGCTGTAGAAACTCCAGGGTTAGGAGCAAAGATAGCCGAAGCACCATTTTTAAACCAGTTTAAGGGATTAAACGTTTCTTTAGAGATATCTTGCACAAAGAAACAAATAACAGAAGATAACCAAATAGAAGCAATTACCGGAGCAACTATATCTTCAAACGCAGTAACTCGCATTTTAAATAATCGTTTAGCAGAAATCAAAGAACAGCTCAAAAAATCATTACAAAAATGAAAAACTTTCTGAAAGGACTCTGGGGCCAACATCCAATTTTAAGGCAGTTACTAGGAATGTGCCCAACTTTGGCAGTTACCACATCCGCTAAAAACGGATTATCCATGGGAATGGCGGTTATTTTTGTGCTATTTTTTTCTTCATTAGTTGTTTCGTTGATTAAAAAGCTAATCCCTCCTCAGATAAGAATTGCTGTATACACCGTAATAATTGCGACTTTTGTAACAATCGTAGATATTTTTCTAAAAGCTTATTTTCCGGATATCAGCCGGGCGTTAGGTCCATATGTTCCACTAATTATTGTAAACTGTATTATCCTGGGAAGATGCGAAGCTTTCGCGTCAAAGCACAATGTTTCTTCGTCCTTGCTCGACGCCTTAGGGATGGGTTTGGGTTTTACTTGGGGAGTATTTGTCCTCGGGTCAATAAGAGAAATATTCGGCGCCGGAACTTTATTGGGATTTCAAGTTTTGCCGACAAGCTACCCGCCATTAGTAATAATGATTCTGCCTGCAGGTGCATTCTTGGTTCTAGGATTTTTAGTGGCCATAATGAATAAAATTGAAAACTAACTAAAAAATATATATGGAAAAATTAATAATTATTTTTATCTCAACAGTGCTCATCAACAATTTAGTCTTATCTTATTTTTTAGGTATTTGCCCATTTCTAGGAGTATCCGGTAAAATTGAGTCTGCATTCGGAATGGGAATGGCGGTTACATTCGTGATGACATTAGCAGTTAGTGTAAGTTGGCTAATTTACCATTTAGTCTTAGTTAAATGGAATTTAATATTCCTTCAATATGTAATTTTTATTCTAGTGATTGCTTCCTTGGTACAAATAGTAGAAATGTTTATTAAACGTTATTCACAGGAACTTTATCAATCATTGGGAATTTACCTGCCGTTGATTACTACTAACTGCGCAATCTTAGGGGCAGCTTTATTTATGGTTACCAGAAATTATAAATTTCTAGAAGCAGTTATTTTTGGATTTTCCGGGGGAATCGGATTCTCTCTGGTGTTAGTTGTAATGGCTGGAATACGAGAAGAATTAGATTATGCAGATATTCCTGCTGCATTCAAAGGGGCGCCTCTTACTTTGATTACTGCCGGAATTCTTGCTCTTATTTTTATGGGGTTTTCCGGGCTACTAAGCACATAACAATATGAATAAAAATATTATCGCTGTATTAGCCCTAGGACTTTCTGGATTTGTTTTTTCTTTATTGCTGGCTTTTTTAAGCAAAAAACTAAAAACAAAGACTGACCCACTGTTAGAAAGAATATTATCTTTACTTCCCGGAATTAATTGCGGAGCCTGTGGCTTTAGTGGGTGTACAGCTTTTGCTGAGGCAATAATAAAAGAAAAATCTATCTTTAAGGGTTGTCTGCCAGGAGGTAAAGCACTTAACGAAAAACTAGCCACTGAGTTAGGAATCGCCTCTGTAGATGCAAACAATAGAAATACTATAATCTGCCACTGCCAAGCAAATAGCAGCGAAAAGAAAGTATCTGCAGACTACCAAGGCCCTAAAACATGTGCTGCTGCTCAAGTAACTGGAGGAGCAATTAATTGCTCTTACGGATGTATTGGTTTCGGTGATTGTGTAGACAAATGTCCGGTTAACGCAATAACTATCCATGACAAGGCAGTCCAAATTAACTACAAAAAGTGCATTGCTTGTGGACAATGTATCGCAGCATGTCCCAGAAATTTACTGGAAATTGTTTCGTATGCTGAAAATAATAATTATTTTATCGGATGCAACAATAAAAATAATGCACTTAAAGTTAAAAAAGTCTGCAGCCGTGGATGTATTGGTTGCGGAATTTGCACCCGCGGAAAAAATTCACCATACTACTTAAAAGAAAATCTTTCCTACATCGATAATCAAAAACTAAAAAACAATCAAGCAGCTCTTGAAGTCGGTAAAGAAAAATGTCCGACAAAATGCATAGTTAGCTTTAAGGTGTAAAGCACAGAGGGATAAATAAGGTTTAGGCTGAGGATAAGGCTACTATAGGGTTAAGGGGTAAGGATTAAGAGATAAGTGGGGGAAAGTGACGGACGATAGATGATGGAAGAGGGACGATGAATAAAAAACAAGGTTCAAGAATAAAGGTTAAAGGAAAAAGGACCGAAGAAGGACAAAACCGAATTGCCACCTTCAAGGTGGAAGATGGATAGCATAAAAAAATGTGTAAAAGAATCAAAGCGTAGATGCGTAAAAGTGCGAATGTGAGCAAAAAATAAATATCATTCAGATAAAAAAGCATCTCCTATATGCGCATATGATTAACTCATTTAATTTGTTCGACTTATTTAACATATTCACACATTTACGCATTAACTACTTAACGGGGGGGGGAAAAATGAAAAAAAGTGCTTTAAAGTCCGTTTGCTTAAGCGTATTTCTTTTATTGTGTTTGATATACATTCCGTTGTTTGCTCAAGAAATAGATGATAGCGCTGAAACAATAACCCTAGTTACTTATTATCCAGCACCGATTGGTGTATATAGTGATCTGAGAGCTAAAAAAATGGCTATTGGTGAAGAGTATTACAATCCAGAAACTCATTGTTTTGATGACGGAACAGGAAATTGTGATCCTACGGAACAAGCAGTGATACCATCAGAAGCAGATTTAGTAGTGCAAGGTAATGTGGGTATTGGGACGACGAGTCCAGTTGAGATGTTGCATATAGAGAACAACCATGACGATAATACCGAAATAGTAATTGGAAATAATTCTAATACTGCCCATGCATCTGTCGGCATCCGAGCAAGATCTGCGGATTCTGAGATTTCTATAGGAGCCCTGCCAAGTAATAATACCAACTACCCTTTTTGTGCTGATCGTGCTTTTATAATGAGCGGCGTAGCTTCGCTTGGATTGCTTGATACGGCTGGTCTTAGTCTTGGCGCCACAAAAAGCGATGCTGATATGCGTTTTTATACCGGAGGTTATGCAGTGGCCAATGAACGCATAAGAATTGATTCAAGCGGCAATGTAGGAATTGGGACTACAGATCCCAAAGCGCAGCTCCATGTTAATAGCGATACAACTCAAGGAATGGTTAGTATTTCCGGGGTTTCAGATAGTAGCTCTACTTATTCTGCACTTTATTTACATGATGATAGCGCAGATAATGATAGCAATTGGGTCTTAGCTCACAAAAACATGCAAGGCGCTGCTGGCGAAAATGATTTTTGGATTGGCTACTGGGAAAATTCAAGCAGTATGCATACCAATTTTGTAATTGATAGTGAAACTGGAAATGTAGGGATTGGCACCACAAATCCAGAAGCAACATTAGATGTTTACACAGGTCCAGTATATATTGGAAGAGATAGCGGTGGAAAGCCCGGCATGACCTTAGGAGAATCTTCTGCTGTTGGTACTAAACCGGACATTAGATTTGACGCACAAGGGCTAATCGCCGCTTACAGCAACATTTTTATTAACATCGATTCCGACAATAACAAAGCTAACAACGGAATATATTTTATGCATGATGCTGATACAATAGCTGGAGAAACTATTGCTTACATAGTAGAAAACGGTAACATGTGGCTAAAAGGTACCTTAGAAGAAAATTCAGATATTCGCCTTAAAAAAAATATCCACAGTGTAGACTCTTCCTTAACACAAATTGCAAAAATGAACCCGGTAACTTTTGAATGGAAAAATCCAGGATATCCTTCCGGCAGGCAAATCGGTTTAATAGCCCAAGAAATAGAGACTATCTATCCGGAAGTAGTATCTACAAATCAGGAAACAGGATATAAATCTATCGCGTATACAAAGTTAATCCCGATTCTAATACAAGCAGTAAAAGAACTTTCAACAGAAAATGATTTTTTTAAAAAAGAACTAGAAAAACAAAATGAAAACATAAAAAATATTGAACAAAAAATGAATAAATAAAAATGTTTACCAAGGCTGTTACAGTAGAGGAAGTAATCGGTGATAAAGTAAGAATTCGGTTTACAAAGCAAAAAACCTGCGGATGCTGCCGAATGTTTTCACTTTGTGGAGGAAATAACGAAACAATGACTATTGACAATCCTGGCTTAGACATTCAAAAAGAAAACTTATTGGAAATTAATATTGATGAACAAAAAAGTTATCTAGCTGGAATAATTACATTTCTCTTGCCTAGTTCTATTTTTATAGCCGGCTTAATAGCATTTAAAGACAGGGGAGAGATGAATAGCTTCTTGTTATCATCATTAATAGTTTTTGCTTACTTTATTATTGTAAAGATTGGCTTAAGAAAATACGGAAAACACTTCACCATAAAAATAAACAGAAAATTATGAATATTGCTGTTCTAGCCTCTGGTAACGGAAGTAACTTCGAAGCATTGGTTAAATATTTAAAATCAGCCAAAATAGACGCTAAGATAAACTTATTAGTTGTTGATAAAAAAAATGCATTTGTCCGCACCCGGGCAAAAAAACTAAAAATTAAGGAATTACTTATCGACCAGAGAAAATTTCCTACTCGTATTGCCTTTGAGAAAGAAATTGCCGGACATCTTCAAAAAGAACAAATTGATTTGGTAGTCCTAGCCGGATATATGCGGATAATTTCTTCGTACTTCATTAAACAATTTAAAAACAAAATCATCAATATTCATCCAGCACTCTTGCCAGCATTCAGAGGAAGAGATGCAATCAAAAGAGCATTTAATCACGGATCTAAGGTAAGCGGGGTAACTATTCATTTTGTTGATGAACAAATTGATCACGGACCAATCATCCTCCAGGAAAGCATAGAGATTCCAAAAAACATAACCCTAAAAAAATTTGAAGCAAAAATTCACGCCTTAGAGCATAAACTATTACCTCAAGCAATAAAACTATTCAGTGAAAAAAAAGTACGATTATTCGAAAAGAAAGTTAAGATTACCTAGCCTCAATGTCCAACACTTTTTCTAAAAGAGCTTTCTTGGTGTAGCGACGGCTCTTCTGGTTAAGAGTATCAGTAATTTCAATTTCAACAATACTTGCAGGAGAATCATATGTTTCCAAAAGACGTTTTATAGTTTTTTCTGCCTCAAGAAACGGAGACAAGGAATCATCATTATTAGAAACTATTTCAATATTAAATAAAACCTGTAATGTTTTATTGCTGAATGCCGTCCGTAAATCATTTATCTTATATTCATCCTTTACATCCGGATCAATAAATTTACGGCGTAAGTTTTGTTTTGTAAGGTAAGAGATATGCTTTTCTAAAGTTATTTCTTCAGTAAACGGAATATGCTTTCCTTCCGTATCTCCTAGCGCTTTGGGGTTACGAAAGGAATCAAACACAACTCTATGGTGGCGATCATCTAAAGAAATTTGTTTCATTTGAAATTTAATTCTATCCGGAATAAATTCAATTGTATAAACATCCGCTCCAATATCTTTGATATCTGAAGCAACAAGACAATAAAATTCAGGCGGTTTGTCCATATTTAAAAACACTCTAATCAGAGAAAGAGAGATCCTGCGAATATCCTCTGCGGCCTTCTCATCCCATTTTCCTTCATCATCAACTATTTTATCAAAAGGTGCATAAATCCAAACAGTATTCCCGGCTGTCCATGTTTTTACGTCCAAACTAAACTCTTTCTTACATATATTTTGAATAACCTTAGCGATATCTTCGCGAGAGTAAGTGGTGGGGATAGAGCAAGAAACAAGAAAAAAGATTCCTAAGCTAATCAGTAGATTCTTGAAAACGTCTCTTACCATATTTTTTGAATATTTCTATAATTTCATCATATTCTAGCTCGCCTTTCCTAAGTAGCTCTTGAGCAAAATATTCCAATAATTCTTTTTCTTCGGATAAAATTCCAGTTACATCTTCCAAGCACTGCCGCATAATAGATTGTGTATCCTCGTCGAGTTTTTCTCGAGTCTTTTCTGAAATCCTTTCCGCCAATGTCTGTCCATGCCAAGCACTATCTAACGAATAAAAATTACCGATAATTCCAGACTTTCCCATGCCCCAGCGCCAAACCATTTGATGTGCCAAGCGTAAAGCGTACGAAAAATCACTATCCACACCTGAAGAAGTGGTGCCAAATTTTAAATTTTCAGCCGCATAGCTAGCAATACATGTTTTAATATTTGCTAAAAACCAATCTCTTCTTTGAATGTGTGTTTCTTCTGGCGGGCGATGACCAACAAAGCCTAATGCTCCTTTTCGAGGAACAATCGAAGCCTTAATAACATCATCCGTGGGGTGGGTAAGATAAGCAATTATTGCGTGCCCGGCTTCATGATAGGCAGTCCATTCTTTTTCTTTATCACTTAAAATAATTTGGCTTTTTAAACCAAAAACAACTCGATCGTAAGCTTCAGAGAGATCCTTGTAGGTAATCTTTACATTTTTGTTGCGTACCGTAATTAAAGAAGCCTCTCTAACCATATTAGCAATATCCGCCGGCGAAAAACCAACCGCTCTTTTTGCTAGCATACCCGAATCCACTGAAGAATCAAATTGGGTTTTACTTAAGTAATAATCAAACAATTTCTCCCGGTCATCTAAGCGAGGATTGCTTACATATATCTTACGATCAAATCTTCCGGCCCGCATTAATGCTGGATCTAAGTCACTATCGTTCACATTAGTCGCCGCAATCACTACGATATTGTTGTCTGTTTGTCTAAGGCCATCCATCTCCGTTAACAGCTGGTTCACGGTCGCATTATAACTCATGCCGCCACCCATACCACTCACATTTACCCGTGGGCGAGCAATCGTATCTATCTCATCGATAAATACTAAAGCCCCACCATGAATATCAGCCAAAACTCTGGCTTCTTTAAATAAAGACTTAATTCGTGCTGCGCCAACTCCGACAAACATTCCAATAAACTCACTTCCTACAGTCGCTAAAAATGGTAAGCCAGTTTCTGTAGCAATCGCTTTAGCTAAGTAAGTCTTCCCACAGCCAGGAGCGCCAACCATCAATATGCCCTTAATTATTCTTCCGCCTACCTGCTGGAGATGACTACGATCTTTGATTAAGCTAATAACTTCCCAAACTTCTTTTTTCTCTGATTCCATACCCACAACATCAGACCACTTAATATCCACATCTTTAGCTTTAATCTTTTTTTGGCCCATCTTCGACATCCCACCACCAAACATAAACCAATAATGAAAACTCATGTAAATCGTCGCAAACACAAAGGCAGTAATTACGCTTAAGAACAACTGTAAAGGAATAGCGGCTAGAGTCATTTTCTTATAAAAAGACTCTAGACTCAAAAAATGTTTTGTCCCAATAACAAGAAGAAAAATCAAAGCGATAAGAAAGATGAGGCCGATAAGAATAGCTATCATCTTTAGCCAGTAGAGTTTAAGCAATATTTTTAATTTCCGTTTATCCATAATTTCTCCTATTTTGTTAGCTTTAATATTACCATAAACAGCTACAACTGTCTACGGATAAACTCCTAGATACTACCTCAAACACTAGCTTGAAAAAAAACATTGCCAAAAGCAAAACTTATGCTATACTTTTTTCACTATGAATTTCGAAAGTAGACAGCCAGATGAAATCATCCAAGATTTCAAAAATAAAATAAAACTACATTTGCCAAAGTCATTTTCCTTGCCACTAATTGCTATCATCATTCTTGCTATCTTTATTCTTAAGGGTTCATTTTATACTATTCCACCTGATTCAGTGGGAGTGGTGTTACGTTTTGGAAAATTTGTTGGCACAACCAAACCCGGCTTACATTTCAAACTACCTTTAGGAATTGAAAAATTTACTCCGGTTAGAGTTGAAAAAATATACACTGATGAATTTGGATTTCGAACTCAGAGTGCCGGGGTTAAAACAATTTATAGCCAAAAATCATACGATGATGAATCATTAATGTTAACTTCGGATTTAAATGTTTTAGATTTAGAGTGGATTATTCAATATCGAATACGGAATCCTTTTGACGCGTTGTTTAACATTCGTGATTTATCAAAAACACTGAGAGATGTCTCTGAATCAGTAATGCGAGCGATTGTCGGAGACTACACGTTCAATGAAGTGCTCACATCTAAACGAATCGAAATAAACAATAAGGCCCAAGAAGAAATGCAGCAAATCCTTGATTTTTATACTACTGGAATTCAAATTGTAAAAGTCAAGCTACAAGACGTAAATCCTCCAGATCCAGTTAAGTCTGCCTTCAATGAGGTAAACCAGGCAAAACAAGAAAAAGAAAAATTAATTAATCAAGCTTGGGAGATCTATAACCAAAAAATACCTCAAGCAAAAGGAGAAGCGCTAAAGAAAATTAAAGAAGCCGAAGGGTATGCTTTAGAAAAGGTTAATTGGGCCCAAGGAGACGCTGCAAGGTTTCTCTTACTTTGGGAAGAATACGCACAAGCAAAAGATGTAACAGCCAAAAGGTTGTACTTAAATTACATGAATGAGGTTCTTCAAAAAGCAGGTAAAAAATATATTGTTGACACTAAAGAAAAAGGAATACTTCCTTTACTAAAATTACAAAATGAATAAATCAAATATCGCACTCATCACTGGAATTATTGTTGTAATCCTTATCCTAGCTGGAAATCCGTTTTACGTTCTTCCTGAGGGAACACAAGCGGTAATTACCCAGTTTGGCGAACCTATCGGTGAATCTGTAACTAAAGCCGGCCTTCACTTAAAAATACCGTTCATCCAAAAAGTTAATTATTTCGAGAAAAGAATACTTCCTTGGGACGGCGACCCTAATCAAATACCCACTAAAGACAAAAGATATATTTGGGTAGACACAACCGCTCGTTGGAAAATAATTGACCCGCTTAAATTTTTTAAAACAGTTTCTAACGAAAGAGGGGGACACGCTATATTAGACGGAATTATTGACGCTGCTGTACGTGATGCAATCACATCTCAAAAACTAATTGAAATTGTCCGCTCTACAAATCGGATTATTGACAACCAAATAATCATTGAAAATGATGAAGAATTTATTGATGAGGGTGCGCTTGAAACAACTAAAACCGGCCGAGAAAAAATCAGAAAAGGAATTGTAGCCGGTGCACGAAAAGATTTAGGAGATCGCTACGGAATCGACCTCATTGACGTTCAAATCAAAAGAGTAAACTATGTTGAAGAAGTCCAGCGGAAAGTATATGAAAGAATGATTGCTGAACGCCGAAGAGCAGCAGAAAAATACCGCTCTGAAGGAAGAGGAGTTCGAGCTGATATTGAAGGACGAACAGAAAAAGAATTAAAGGCTGTCCTCTCTGAAGCCTATAAAAAAGCTCAAAGCATCAAGGGAAAGGCCGACGCTACATCTACCAAGATATACGCCGATGCCTACGGTAAAGACCTGGAATTTTATTCTTTCATGGAGACACTAAAAACATATGTCAAGACAATAGAGAAAAACACAACCATAATTTTAACTACAGAGGGCGAATATTTTAAATATTTAAACCAGCCATTTGAATCACTTCGATCCAAAGATCAAAACTAGGTATAGAAATTACCTAACCATGTTGAGCGTTAAACAATCTAGAGTGTTTATACAAATAAGATTTAGAAATTCTTAAATTTAATACCCATGGATTCTGCAATATTGCTGATATCTTGCCCCGATCAAAAAGGAATAACTGCTGAGGTAACCACTTTTGTTTATACGCATAACGGAAATATTGAACATGCCGACCAACATATTGACACCCATTCTAATACTTTTTTTATGCGCATTGAATGGTCACTAAAAAACTTTGGCCTACCTAAAAATCAAATTTCCAAGAAACTTCTCTCCTTAACTAAAAAATTTAAAATGGACTGGTCTCTTTTTTTTACTGCTAAAATACCGCGAGTTGCTATATTTGCTTCGCAGTCTACACATTGTCTCTATGACTTGCTCTGGAAACAAAAACAGAATCAATTAAAATGTGTAGTTTCACTGATTATCAGTAATCATCCTCAAATATCTTCAGTTGCTAAGAGCTTTAATGTAAAATTCGCTTATATCCCTAAAACTCTAAAAACTAAATCAATCGCTGAAAAAAAAGAAATCGCTTTGTTACAAAAAGAAAAAATCGAGTTGATTGTTTTAGCTCGCTACGCACAAATTTTAACAAAACAGTTTGTTCAAGAGTTCCCTAATAAAATTATCAACATTCATCACTCATTTCTTCCGGCATTCATTGGCCAAAACCCCTATCAACAAGCCTATAGACGTGGGGTAAAAATTATTGGAGCTACCAGCCATTATGTCACTGAAAAATTAGATGATGGACCAATTATCGAGCAAGACATCGTAAGAATAAGCCATCGCCGTTGTTTGGCTGATTTAAAAATTGAAGGACAAGAATTAGAAAGAATAGTCTTAAGCCGGGCTGTCCGCTGGCATTTAGAACGAAAATTGCTTACCTACAAAAATAAAACAGTAGTCTTTGATTAAACTGTTGCACAAAGCAGATATTCATGTTAGATTATCTGTCTGTAGTTCAATAAGGAGTAGCTATAAATGAAAAAATGTACAAGTTTTCTCTTGAGTGTTGTGGGGCTGGTCGGTATTCTAACCGGTTGCACACCAAGCAACAAAACAAATGAGGACATTGTTGTTTGGCATTGGATGAACGACCGTCAAACCGCTTTTCTAAAACTTGCCGAACAATACAAAGAGGAAAACGGAATTAATGTAACTTTTAAGTTATTTTCCCCTCCCGATATCTATTCGCAGAAAGTAATCGCGGCAGCCAGAGCTGGAAATTTACCAGATATTTTTGGTATCCTGGGAGAGAAAAAAACTATTTCTTCCTTTGTTAAAGCTGGACACATTTTAAACCTGACTCCTTATATACAAGAAAATAATCGCAAATGGCAAAATAGCTTTTACCCTCAGGCACTAAATGTAACTGAGTTTAAAAACAAAAATTCATACGAAGCACCTGAAGGATTTTACGGAATCCCCATTGACATGACTGTGGTAGAGTTTTTATATAACAAAGAACTATTTAAAAAAGCCGGATTAGACCCTAATAAACCACCAAGTAGTTTTGAACAATTTATTGACTATGCAAAAATAATAAAAGACAAGCTATCTGTTGACGGATTTACCTGCGGATGGGGCGAAGGGTGGTTAATCAACGCCATTGCAATAGAATGGGCTATAAATTTAATGGGAGAAGAAAAGTTCTTGCAGACAATTAAAGGCGAAGTGCCCTACACTGACGCGCAATGGATAGAAGTATTCTCGTTATTTGAAAAAATAAAAAATGCAAACATTCTCTCTTCAAATATTACCACAATGATCAATAAAGAAGCAGAAGATTCTTTTTCTAAGAACCAAGCTGTCTTTTCCTTCAATGGAAGCTGGTCAATCAACGTTTATAAGCAATTAGCACCTGATTTACAATACGCTTTCTTCCCATTACCAGAAATATCAAAAAAATTTCCGGTTAAAATATGGGGAGGAGCAGGATCATCGTTTATGGTTAACGCTCATTCAAAAAAGACAGAAAAAGTAGTTTCTTTCTTAAAATGGTTGACATCACCCAAACAACAAAAATTTCTTGTCAAAGAAACTAACAATCTCCCAGCAATTAAAGGCTGCACAAAAGAATTGTCTCCCGTCATGCTTTCGTTGGTGGATGATTTTGGAATACTTACCCACAGGAATATTTGGCCATACAATGAAAGCTCTCCAGTAATCGAAGTTACGATCAAAAGCTTACAGCAAATTATTATGGGGTTAAAGACACCACAAGAGGCAGCTCTAGACATACAGTCCGTAAAGGAAAGGGAAATGCGTAAATGAACGAATATACACTAAAAGACAAAAGTGTAAATTTTGCATTTATTTTACCAGCCTTCTTAATATTTGCCATATTCTATCTTTACCCTTTTTTCTACTCATTTATACTAAGCTTTCAACGCGGAGACGGAATTTATTTATCTAAATTCATCGGGTTAGCTAATTTCAAGGAAGTTATTCTATATGATAAAGCCTGGTGGAAATCAATGTACAACGCAGGATTTATTACTTTCTGGGCGTTAACTTTTCAAAACATACTCGCATTTACATTAGCATTGGGAGTGGATAAAGCAATTAAAACCGGTAAAATTTATCGGGTAGTTTTTTTTATCCTTCCTGTGCTTTCCGAGATAATTATCGGTTTATTAATGAGAGAGCTACTTATCTCTAACCCGGGTATTCTTAACCAATGGTTGGAAAAGATAAATTTAGGCTTTATCGCCCAAGACTGGCTGGGGAAAAATAGCGTTTTGTTAACAACTGCTTTGGTCCATTGTTGGAAAGGATTTGGGTGGGCATTCATTATTTTTCTAGCTGGATTACAAACTGTCCCGGAACAATTATATGAAGCTTCAAAAATAGACGGAGCCAACCCTTGGCAAACTTTCTGCAATATTACTTTACCTCTTTTAATGCCAGTTGTGTCTCTAGTTATAGTGCTTACACTTCTGGGAACAATGCAAGCTTTTGCCATGATTCTAGCTTTAACCAGAGGTGCAGGAGGCTTAACCGAGGTTCCGGTGATGAGAATATACAACCATCTGCGAGGAAGCCAGGTAGGATTAGCTTGCGCCGAAGGAATAGTTCTTGGAGCTATGCTTGTGGCAGTATCATTCGGAATGTTTAATGTCTCTAAATGGATAAGGAGTCGTTGGGGTGTATTACCGCGCTAAAAAAATTATATTTCTGGTTATTCTGCATACTTTGTTATTAAGCGTAGCGTTAAGCTGCGTCGGTCCGTTATTTTGGATGATTAACGCTTCATTTAAGACCGAAGGAGAGTTTCGCCAAGACCATGGATTAAAGGTTGCTTCTTCTCTTAATTGGAAAAATTATAAAAAAGCAATTACCGAAGGAAAATTGGGATTTTATTTTTTAAATAGTGTATTTTACACTTTTGTTACAGTATCTTTGATAGTTATCGTTTCCTCTTTAGCTGCTTTTGCTTTTTCCCGTTTAAATTTTCCCGGAAAAAATATTATATTCTTTATGTTCTTGACGGCGATGATGATCCCGCTTCCTGCCGGATTTGTGCCAGTTTACATTCTTCTTAATAAACTTCATCTGGTAAATCGCACTGGGTATATTATGGCAATGTCCAATATGGGGCTTTCTTTGAGTATTTATCTTTTAAAGACTTTTTTTGACCAACTTCCTCGTGATCTTGAAGACGCGGCTAAAATCGACGGATGCAATAAATTACAAATTTGGTGGAACGTCGGTCTACCACTAGTTGCCCCAGCTCTTGCTGTTGTAATTATTTTTAACTCTCTTACCGTCTGGAATGAATTTGTTCTTGCTTCCTTGATGTTTACTGACAACAGCATGATGCCTCTTCAAGTCGGCTTAATGGATTTTTACAACCAAAATATCATCCAACACACTCTATTGATGGCCTCTTTGGCTATTGCCGCTGTACCGATCATTATGCTTTACTTACGAATGCAAAAACAAATAATTAAAGGCATAACTGCAGGAGCAATGGTCGGATAAATAAAAAAAATGAAAACACAAAAAAATAAAAATAGAAATAGTGTGAGAAAAGCAACGATATTACTTATTTTTTGTTGGCTGACAATTGGAACGGTTTTTTCCGAAGATGCATCAGACTATGTAAACAAAGGATGGGCCATCTTAGGAGAACGACAGTTTAGCGATGTTTATAAAATCACAGATTCATGTATTTCTGAATTTTCCGAGATTGCTAATGCATCTGCAAAATCATTAAACAACTTCCCCTCAAAGGGAGAAGAAGATAAGTACAGGATAATGAACAATGTAGCAACTTGTTATTTCATCAAAGGAGAAGCGCTAATGCGCGATGGGAAAATAAACGAAGCCAAAGATGTATTTAAAAAGGTGATAGCTGCGTACCCTTTCGCTCAAAGCTTTGATCCTCGTGGATGGTATTGGTCGATCAAAGAAAAGTCAGAGATAACTTTAAATAAACTAGAAACCGGAGAAGTAAGGGAAGACAATGACACACTAGACAAAACAACAATCACTAAGGTAACTCTTTATGATAAGGGAACAGAATTTCCGGTTAAATACTCTGAATACGGAAAATTTACTAATATAGGAACAGAAAATTATAAATATATAGTAGAGGACCCAATTAAACTATCTAAAGCTATTGGGGAAGGAATATACCCAAACACTTCTTCCATAAAATTTGATCCGGAATATATCAAATTAAAAAGAAAATTATTTAAGATTAATCACTGGGAAATACTAAACTCTCGTGACTTAAACACAGCTTTTTACAAATGGAATGTAGCTTCGGAACCTCCAGCCGTAAAACAATTTTATATCGCCGAGATTCTAGAGAAAAGCGGATTAATAAAACAGGCAATTAAAGCATACTATGCAATATTAGTTCATTTTCCTGATAGCTATAGCTGGACATATTGGCATACACCGTGGTACGTCGGTAAGGCTTCCCTGTACCGGATAAAATATTTACTAAAAAAATACCCTAAACTAGGACTTAAATTAGAAAATGCAAAAATAAAGATTATCAATGGCTACGACAACAATGTCCGGAATGACAAATTTATTGTAAACCCTGGTATCTTAAAAAAAGTTTCTCTTAAAGATAAACTTGCCAGTGCTTACAATAATTTAACTTGCTCAAAGATGTGCAGTGATAGAAAAAATAAAACAAGGAAAATTAAGGAAACAGAAGGAAAATCTGTGAAGCTCGTCGAATACCAAAACGGAAACTGGCAGTTACTCGTTAATAATAAGCCTTTCATAATTAAAGGAATTACTTATGGTCCAACTCGTGTTGGAGAATCACCAGATGAAGGAACTATGCAAAACTGGTCAACGCAAGATTTAAATAACAATGGCATAATTGACTCTCCATATGAAAGTTGGGTTGATGAAAATAAAAATAACGTAAAGGATGAAAATGAGAAAATTGTAGGTGATTTTTATCTTCTTAACGACATGGGGGTCAATACCTTACGTCTCTATCACCAACCATTTGAGTTAAATCAAAAAATTATTCGACAAATGCATGCAAAATATGGTATATATATAATAATAGGCGATTTTTTAGGAAAATACGCTATCGGAAGTAAAGCGGGCTGGGAAAAAGGAACAGATTACGATAACCCCGAACATCAAAAAAATATGATAGAAAGCGTAAAAAAAATGGTTGAGGATTTTAAAGACGAACCTTACGTTTTAATGTGGCTTCTGGGAAATGAAAATGTTTATGGATTGGGTTGCAACGCTGATAAAAAGCCAGAAAGTTTTTTTAAATTCGCCAACAAAGTTGCTTCCTTAATTAAAACTCTGGATCCACAAAAAAGACCAGTTGCTATCTCCTCTGGAGATATTTTATACTTAGATATTTTTGCAAAAAATTGTCCGGACATCGACATATTCGGAACTAATGCATATCGAGGGCAATACGGCTTTTTAGATATCTGGGATGAAGTAAAAGAGGCTACAGGAAAACCAGCAATGCTTACCGAATACGGAGCCCCTTCTTACGCTAGAGGATACACCCTGGAAGAAGCTGAAAAATATCAAGCCAATTATCATGAAGCTTGTTGGCAAGATATTGTCTGTAACTCTTCTGGCTATGGTGCAGGAAATGCTATTGGCGGAATTGCATTTGAATGGGTTGATGAATGGTGGAAGGCCTATGAGCCTGCCCACCATGATAAAAAAGGATTATTTACTGGTCCTTTTTTAGATGGGTATATGCATGAGGAATGGCTAGGAGTGTGCAGTCAAGGGGAGGGAAACGAATCTCCTTACCTGCGCCAGCTTAAAGATTCTTATTTTACTTACAAACGGCTTTGGAACGAAAATGATTAACAGTATAAATAAAGGAGGTTTACATGCGTAAGCTAAGCGGCTTAACTATCACTGTGTGTGCATTTGCATTTCTCTTGGTTAGCGGAATTTCTTTCTCCGCTGTATGCCAGGATGTTGAAGACTTTTATGTCTATTCTGATAAAAATTCTCCTTCGAACCATTTTATTCCTAGTGGATGGATGGGTGATAATAATGACCTTCAATTTAACGACCAGGCAACCAACGAAGCATCTTCCGGGGCAACTTCTATAAAGATAGTCTACACTGCTAAAAAATCACAAAATAATGGTTGGGCCGGAATTTATTGGCAATCTTCTCAAAATAACTGGGGTGGAAGGGATAGCGGTTTTGACTTGAGCAACTACAATGAGTTAACTTTTATGGCTAAAGGTGCCGAAGGCGGAGAAGTAATCACTAAAATAAAAGTAGGTGGAATTACCTCCAACGCAGTTACCGGCGAACCAGTAGCATTTCCCGACACTGTCAATGTAGAAATTGACCCTATAAAACTAACTAACGACTGGCAAGAATATTCGATTAATCTAGCCGACAAAGACCTAACCAATGTTAATGGAGGATTAGCTATCATTTTTAATGCAGATCAGGCAAACGGAAAGCAAACAGTTTACCTAGATGATATTAAATACACCTACATTGCTGATCTAAAAAAGAAAGAGTCTGCGGTAAATTTCCCTTTTTACGTATACGCAGACAGCGGATCCCTAGACAATCATTTTACCCCTAGCGGATGGATGCCAACAACTGCGGCTAGAGATTTACGAATGGATACTAATTGGAAGAATTACCCATTTAGTGGAGATACCTGCATGAGAGTTGAATACAAGAATGACTCTGGAACACGTTGGGCCGGAATTTATTGGCAGAATCCAGCAAACAACTGGGGAACTATCCCTGGCGTAGGATTCGATCTTCAAGGAGCAGACAAAATTACCTTTTGGGCGCGTGGCGACAAGGGTGGAGAAATAATCACTGAATTTAAAATTGGTGGCATTGCTAGCGGTGAACATATTGATTCTGACTCTGCGAGCATCGGCCCTGTTCAATTAACAAAAGAATGGACAAAATACGAAATTGATTTACGTGGACGCGATCTTTCCTATATTATTGGAGGATTTTGTTGGGCTACTAACATTGATGTAAACGACCCTGAGGGAATAGTATTCTACTTAGACGAGCTTAAATACGTAAAAGAATAGTTGTAGAAAAATAATCTTTTACATCACAAAAAGCACATAAATAAATGGGACTATCTAAACACAAAAAGAACAAACTGTTAAGCTTTATCTTATTGGTAATTTTCTTAATCATCTTAGGAATAGTGCTGTTCTGGATGGGAAAAACTAGATGTGATGGCAATCTATTGAAAAACAACAAAAAAATTATAGCAAATAATTTACTTACTGCTCAAAACCAACAAATAACACCTCCTGCTGGGCCAATAGTCATAAAAGCTACCTCTGAGGGTGGATACACTTTGTATGTAGGGAAAGAACCATTCCTCGCCAAAGGAGTCGGATACAACCCCACCCCAATCGGCAAAGGATACACCTATGATTTTTTTCAAGATGAAAGTAAACCTTGGTTGGTCGATGGGAAGCTAATGCAAAAAGCAGGAATCAATTGTGTTCGGATTTACACAACGAGTAAAGATCTAGACAAAGTAAAATTATTTATCCGAGAAATGTACGAAAACTTCGGTATTTACACCATTGTTAGTGATTGGTTAGGATTATGGAATTACCCAAGAGCTAACTACGCTGACAAAAATTTTCAAGAAAGCGTTAAACAAAAAATGCTCACCATCGTCGAGGCATTAAAAGATGAAAAAGGACTCCTGATGTGGATGTTGGGGAATGAAAATAACTACACATTTTCCGGGAAAATTGGTTTCTGGACTTCTCCGGAAATTGAAAAGATCGAGCAACCTGCCGAAAAACAAGTTAAAAGAGCAGAAATTTACTATTCCTTCGTAAACGAGATTGCTTCTAGTATTAAAGCAATCGACAAATCACATCCAGTCGCCTTAGGAAACGGAGAAGCTAACTTTTTAGGAGTAGCTGCAAATACCTGCAATGACATTGATATTCTGGCAATAATCATCTACCGTGGAAAAACATTCGGTAATTTGTTTAACACCATCAGGAATACATTCAATAAGCCAATTATTCTTTCTGAATTCGGGTGTGAATCTTTCGATGCATATAAGAAAGAAGAAAACCAAGATATTCAATCAGATTTTTTGCTTGCTCAATGGAAGGAACTATATGCGAATACTACTCTCAGCGGAAACAAGGCTGGAAATTGTATTGGGGGATGTTCTTTCGAGTGGACTGATGAATGGTGGAAGCATAATGAAGGATATGCTGATGATTGGAAAATTCACAATCAAGAAGCAGGATGGTCACATGGTGCATATTTCTTTGATATTCGCTCAGACAATAACCTAAATATGAATGAAGAATGGTTTGGCATCATCAGCTTAAGCAAGGAAATGGAAAACGGAATAAACAAGCGCACACCTAAAAAATCATTCTATACCTTAAAAAACTTCTTCTCTAATCTTCAATATTAACAAGATTCATTTATTTGCCTAGTATTATACATCTGGCATAGTAGTAAATAATATACTACTTGGAAAATTATTAAAAGCATTATCAATGTAGTGATAATATGAAAAATTACTGGTACCTAGCATTAGTACTATCCCTCTCTATCCATAGCCTGTTATTTATTAAGTACGGCATTTCTTTAAATGAGATTCTCAAAAAAGAAGAAACAACTAACTCAAGAACAACAAAGATTGAGCTCACACCCGAGACAATGAAAAAAATAACAAAAAACAAACCTTTGAACGTGCAAGACATAAAACCACTTCCGTATCTGGAAAATTTTGTTGATGATCTAAACAAGAAAAATAAACCATCCTTGCTTAAAAAACTACAGATATCCCAGAAAAATATAAAGGATGTATTCTTTTCAGAAACATCACCGAGCAACCACGAACTGGAAAAGAATGACGCATACATGAATTATTACCGGTTAATAAGAGAAAAAATAAAAGCTAACGCTTACCATAACTACAATAGCAAAAGAGAAGGAGAGGTCCTCATCAATTTCATGGTCTTAGCCAGCGGATTACTCCAAGATATTGCTTTTGACCAGAAATCAGTTGCTAGTGATGTTTTGAAAAAAATCGCCTTAAAAAGCGTTGGGGAATCTTCCCCGTTTCCAGAATTTCCAGAAGAACTAAAACAATATTCTTATCTGCGATTTAACATATCAATATACTTTAAAAACGACTAGTTCTGATGAATACCGAGCAACCACAGCTAAACACATCCAAATCTTTTAATGAAAAAACATCGGTTAAATTAAATGTAGCAATCAACAAGGGCTCATCAAGGATTTCCGCCAAAGCAATACTCCTGCCTTATAGTGAATGCCCCTCATCTCACGAACTAATAACGACAACTATTGGAAAAATCATCCCTAGACAAAAAATAATAATCTTAAGCCCTAAATACGCAAATATTCATTCAGCTAATTATTTTCTGTCAAACCGCAAACAATTATCAATACCCCTCAACAAAGCAAAGCTTGACGCTACTCTTACCAAGGCGATACTAAGTAATAAAAAATATCCCTTATCTGGCAGCCAAGAGTATATTTCTAAAAAAATGTTATCTACCTTGCAACATTTTTTTAAAAAATCACAGTTAACACTAATTAAATGCCAGAACTGCTCTTTAGGCACATACCGAGAAATATCAACTCAAATGTTTGAAGCTTTAAAACATACACATAACGACACCTTGCTGATCGCTTTAGCCGACTTAGCCACATCTAATTCGGAAGCTACTGTCAGAAAAATAGACAGACTGCTGATTGATGCAATTATAAATTTAAACGATGACTATATTATTGAAAAGATAAAAACCGAAAAGCTTCAAATGCTCGGAGAAGCTTCGCTTCTTATCTTGCTTAATTACTTAAAAATGACTGGCATCAAAAAAACACGAGTTAACGGATATAAGGTTAGAACAATAGCTGACAAGAAACACCCTTTTATGTCCGGACACGCTGGAATCATTTTCCAATAAATTTTAAACTATTTGCATATTAACCAATCTGGTAGTAAAATTAGGGTTAAATCATTGTAAATTAGAGTAACTTCACAAATAATGGATAAGAAAAACAACACAAAAGGACCTCAGAAACCTACATTTGCTTTATTCCTTTCATCCCTAGGTATGCAAGCAATGATTGCGCTAGGCAAGATTGAGAACCCGCTAACAAAAAAAACAGAAAAAAACCATAATCAAGCTAGCTTCCTAATTGATACCTTGGAAATAATTAAAGAAAAAACAAAAAATAATCTCTCAAAAGACGAAGAAAAGCTGCTCGATGAGTACTTATTTAATCTAAAGATGATATACGCCAAAGCCATAAAAGAATGATAAGTAAAGACCTCTTGAAAATTTTGGCTTGCCCGCTATGCAAAACAAACGTCATTCTAAAAAATGGCTATCTTGTTTGTGAAGAATGTGGCAGAAAATACCCAATAAAAGATGAAATACCAATAATGTTAATTGAGGAGGCATCAATTGATGAAAAAATCAGTAAAAAGTAGAATTTTAGTAATTCATGGCCCCAATTTACAGCTTCTAGGAAAAAGGGAGAAAGGCATTTATGGAACATGCACCCTAAAAAATATTAACGACAGCTTGAGAAAGGAGGCCTCTAAACACAACATTGACTTAAAAATAATTCAATCTAATTCTGAAGAAAAAATAATTAACGCTATAACTAATTTAGATTATAATTTCTTGCTTATAAACCCCGCTGCATACACACACACTTCTGTAGCAATACGTGATGCGTTATTGGCTACGGGCAAACCATCTATAGAAGTTCATCTCTCAAACATCTACAAGCGAGAAGATTTCCGTAAAAAATCATTGACAAGCGACATTGTCATCGGAGTAATAGCCGGATTAGGAAAACTAAGCTACCTACTTGCACTACACGCGGCAATTTCTCTGATCAAACATCCTAAACAATAAGGTGAAATACAAGATTCAAAAATGTGCAAAGCAGTTGAAAAAACTACAACTAGATGCTCTGCTTGTTTCTAACCCGGAAAACATAGCTTATCTTACAGAATATAGAAATATTAACGGACAGCTTCTCGCTACTTGCGATCAGCAGCTAATCCTATTCATCAGCCCTCTCTACAAGGATTACACTCAAGAAACCCCGTATCTCAAGATAATTGTCCTGGGCAACGGAGAAAATTTAGCCACCGCCTTAGTTCAAACACTCAAAAAGTATAAATATAAAAGAGTTGGCTTCGAACAAAGTAATATTTCATACCAACAACAATTAAATTTAAATAGCAAGCTAGTTGAAAATAATATTATTTTTTTAAAAACTTACAACCTCGTCAAAAGAATAAGAATGATAAAAAGCAAGAAAGAAATAGATTTAATAAGACAATCAGTCCAAATAAGCAAAGAAGCATTCAGCTTTATTAAAAACATTGTTAAACCTAATATGACCGAAAAAACACTTTCTATCGAAATTGAACGCTTTTTAAGACTTAGAGGCGACAACGAAATTGCTTTTAGCACCATTGTCGCATCTGAGAAAAATAGTGCCTTACCACATCATTTCCCTAAAAAGGAGAAGCTGGGTAAAAGTTTTTTCCTAATTGACTTAGGCTCAAGATATTATGGATATTGCGCTGACTTGACAAAGATATTTTTTTGGAGTAAAATACCACTTCATTTACGAAATATCTACGATGTAATCCTAGAGGCACAAGAAGCGAGCATAAAAAAAATACGAGAAGGTGTCACCGCAGAGGAAATTGATACAGCAGCCAGAATAGTTATCGAGAAAAAAGGGTGGGGAAAAAATTTTAGCCATAGTCTTGGTCATGGAGTTGGATTATCAGTACACGAACTACCATTACTCGCTCCCGGAAACAAAGAAATATTGAAAGAAGGAATGGTTGTAACTATTGAACCAGCAGTATATTTTAGTAATAAATTTGGAATTAGAATTGAAGATATGGTTTTAGTCAAGAAAAATAAAGGAGAGATTTTAAGTGGCAATCTCAATCGGCAGCCTGAAAGTATCTAACGTAATCCAATATAATAACGATCTGTACACCATACTAACTTGTGAGCACGCAAAATTAGGCAGAGGACCTGCTTTTTGCCGTGCCAAGCTTAAGAGTATTAAAAATGCCCAGATTATCAACTGTACTTTACGTGATTCCGATAACATCAAGCAAATGTTTACGGAAAAACGAAAAATGCAGTATCTTTATGCTGATAGTGCCGGATATCATTTTCTAGATCTGGAAACATATGAAGAACTTGTACTAAGCAAAGAAAGAATTAATGGTAACCAAATTTGGCTACGAGATAATCTTGAGCTCTCTGGGGTATTTTGCAATAACAACTTAATCGACATGGAATTTCCGGCATACATAACATTAAAAGTTGATGAAGTTACTCCCGGAATTCGTGGGAACACAGTAAAAGCCGGCACAAAACCAGCAAAGCTGGAAACAGGTCTCATTATTAACGTTCCATTATTTATCGAAAATAATGACACGATAAAGGTTGATACATCAACGAAAGAATACGCGGGGAAAACGTAATTAAACGTAAAATCAAAAAAGATACACCTGGAGGATTATTATGGAAGCAAGTAAATTAAAGAAATTTATTGAATTTATGAATGAAAATAATTTGGCTGAATTAGAGATTGAAGAGGAAGGAAAACGTATTCGTTTAAAAAAAAATGTTTGCAGCGAACAAATAACCACCCCTAAGCCATCTGTTAACATTCCAGATCACACCTCCGAACTAAAAACCGATAACCTAGCAGAAATAACATCTCCTATGGTAGGTACTTTTTATCGTGCTCCATCTCCAGAAGCAAATCCTTACAAGAACGTGGGAGAGAACGTTAATCCCGGCGATGTCTTATGTATTATTGAAGCAATGAAATTAATGAACGAAATAAAATCTGAAATCAGTGGCAAGATTATCCAGGTTTCCGTAGAAAACGGAGAACCAGTTGAATTCGGGCAAACACTATTTAGGATTGACCCACTATAAAATATGTTTTCTAAAGTTTTAATTGCAAATAGAGGTGAAATAGCAATACGAATTATCCGCGCCTGCAAAGAGCTAGGTCTAAAAACGGTTGCTGTTTATTCTGAAGCCGATAAAAATTCTCTTCATCTGGAATTTGCCGACGAGGCTATTTGCATTGGTAAGCCACCTTCCGCTGAAAGCTACTTAAACATTCCTAGGATTATCAGTGCTGCAGAAATTACCGATAGTGATGCTATACATCCTGGGTATGGATTCCTAGCCGAAAATCCTCACTTTGCCGAAGTTTGTGAATCCTGTGGAATAAAGTTTATTGGCCCCTCAGCCGAAAGCATTAAACTTATGGGTGACAAAATTCAGGCAAAAATGACCATGAAGAAAGCAGGAATCCCCCTTATCCCCGGCAGTAGTGGAAACATCCAGGATAAAGAAGAGGCTCTAAAAGTAGCTGAAGACATAGGCTACCCTTTAATTATAAAAGCAAAAGCCGGAGGTGGAGGGAAAGGAATGCGTGTTTGCCATAGCGATGTTCGATTGGTAAGCGCCTTACTTACCGCACAAAACGAAGCTAATGCTTCTTTTGGTGACTCAGAAGTATACATTGAGAAATTTATTGAAAACCCTCGCCACATCGAAGTCCAAATCGCTGCCGACAACTATGGAAATGCTATTTATTTAGGCGAAAGAGACTGTAGTATCCAAAGGCGACATCAAAAAATAATTGAAGAAACACCTTCACCAGCTGTTAATCCTCGAATGCGTAAGCGCTTAGGAGAATTATGTCTCAAAGGAATAAAATTTATTGGTTACCAAAGTGTAGGGACTATTGAATTTCTTTTAGATAAGCAAGGAAATTTTTATTTTATGGAGATGAATACACGAATACAGGTCGAGCATACGATCACCGAAGAAGTGACTGGAATAGATCTAGTAAAATTACAAATTCTCCTTGCTGCCGGAGAAAAAATGAACACAAAGCAAGATGAAATTAAGATAAACGGATCTTCGATCGAGTGCCGAATAAACGCCGAAGACCCTGATCAGAATTTCCTTCCATCACCCGGAGTGATTAATTTTTACTATACACCAGGCGGCAAGGATATCCGAGTTGACACCCATATATATTCAGGATACCGCATCCCACCGTTTTATGATTCTTTAATTGCCAAGGTCATAGCAACTGCGCCATCACGTAAAGAAGCCCTAATAAAGATGGATCGAGCATTATCGGAATTCTTAATTGAACCAGTCAAGACAACTGTTCCTTTTTGTCAAAAAGTAATAAACAATCCTGACTTCAGAAGAGGTCAATACGATACAGGATTTTTAGAAAAATTTTTTAAAACTCAAGATGAGTAGACACAAAAAAGGAGGTAGATAATGGGGCTCTTAACAACATTACTATACATTATCTTATCAATTGTCTCTGGCACTTTATTGATCGGTATATCCTTGAATATAGCTGATATTCCGACTCTACTTGGCATGCTCGAATCTAAAATCATTGCAGACCCTTTGCTAAAAACTACTTTTTTACTCGTTGGAACCATTATTATCCTTCTTTGTTTGCGCTATATACAAAGAATATTTCTTAAATCCCACAGAAATAAATCAATATCTTTTAAAACACCTCAAGGAAATGTAAGTATTACTATCCTGGCCATTGAAGATATGCTAAAAAAAATGCTTGAAGAAAAACCGGAGGTATCACACATTAAGCCTAGAGTATCATTAAAAAAGAAAAAAATAGAAGTATCAACTAAAGGAGTTTTGACCGCAGAAGTAAATCTTGTCGAGTTCACAAAGGAAATACAAGAAAAAATAAAGGAAAAAATAAACACTCTCCTTGGTGAGGATAAGCAAGTAGAAGTAAATCTAGAAATTAAAAAAGTTTCTTTGGGCAACAAAAACAAAACTCTAGAGAAAGAAGAGCCAAAAGTACCATTTCGCAATTACTCATAACAAAAGAGTAGCTCTTTTGACTACTGCTCTAATCTGCTAAAATATAAGCAATAAAATAGAGCTAGTATTCTTACAAGAAACCAAGGAAACAGTTTTTAAATTAAAGCATTTTGAAATTATCATCTGGCTATACTTTGATGTAATAATTAAACAACTATATCACTACCAAAAAGGGGGAACAAAATGAAAATTGGAATTCTTACCGGCGGAGGAGATTGCCCAGGATTAAATTCAGTAATTAGGGCAGTAGTCAGAAAAGCAATCAGTGAAAACCAGGAGGTTATCGGCTTAAAATATGGATGGAAAGGCTTGTTAGAAAAAGATTATGTGCCGTTAGACTTAGATTCTGTTTCCGGAATCTTACCAAAAGGAGGAACAATCCTTGGCACATCCAGAACAAATCCTTGCAAAAAAGAAGGCGAAGTTGAAAAGGTTATTCAAAATTTTAATGAACTAGGACTAAACGCCTTGGTTGCAATTGGAGGAGAAGATACTTTAGGCGTAGCCACTAAATTATTTGAGAAGGGGTTAAATGTTGTTGGAGTTCCTAAAACTATCGACAATGATCTTGGGGCAACTGACTTTACATTCGGCTTTGATACTGCAATAAACATTGTGACAACTTGCATAGATCGCCTCCACACAACCGCCGAATCACACAACCGTGTTATGGTTGTCGAGGTTATGGGCAGACATGCTGGGTGGATAGCTGCTTATTCCGGAATTGCCGGCGGAGCAGATTATATACTCATTCCGGAATTGCTGATTGATATCGACGAAGTCTGTCAATCATTAAAAATGCGCCATCAAAGAAACAAAAAATTCAGTATTGTTGTAATATCAGAGGGTGCTGCCTTTAAAGACAAAGACTTGTTTCTTCAAGAAGAAAAAATGGATGAATTTGGACACGTTCGTTTAGGCGGTATTGGACACGCATTAGGCAAAATAATTGAGCAAAAAACTGGTTTCGAAACAAGGGTCACTGTTTTAGGGCATATCCAACGTGGCGGTTCTCCGTCTGCTTTTGACCGCGTTTTGGGGACACGCTTCGGAATCATGGCGTACGATTTAATTAAATCTGGAAAATTTGGTAGAATGGCCAGCCTTAAAGGTAACGACATTGTAGATGTTCCATTGAGCGCAGCTACCGAGAAACTAAAAACTTTAGATTTACGATTATATGAAATGGCTAAGATTTTCTTTAAATAACTATTTTTTATGAATCCGACAATCAAAACATCAATCGACAAGCATGCTGAGACTCTGGAAACATTAAGGCATAGTTGTCAAGTTATCGATGATATTGCCTTAATGTTTATCACATCACTAAAAAATAATGGCAAGATAATATTTATGGGTAACGGCGGCAGCGCTGCAGACTCGCAACACTTAGCCGCAGAGCTAATAGGTCGCTTCAAAAAAAACAGAGCGTCTCTACCGGCAATAGCCTTATCGACAAACACATCTACTATCACTGCTATTGGTAACGACTTCGGATTTGAACAAATATTCTCTCGCCAAGTAGAGGCACTCGCTTCCAGCCTAGATATCTTGGTGGGAATATCTACTTCTGGCAACTCAAATAATGTCATTAACGCAATTGAGACAGCAAAACAATCTAATGTTAAAACTGTTGGCTTTTTAGGCCATGGTGGAGGGAGACTAAAAGAACTAGTGGACACACCTTTGATAATTAATTCTTTTGATACTCCACGCATCCAAGAAATGCATTTGTTGTCCGGCCATATAATTTGTGAAATAGTTGAACAATATTTTACAGAAAAAAATGGGTAAAATTAAAAACATCACAATTTTGAAAAAAATTGTTTTAGACATGCGAAACAAGCACAAAAAAATTGTTTTCACAAATGGATGTTTTGATTTGATACACCCTGGACATATTAAAATATTAAAAACAGCAAAAAAAACCGGAGATATTCTCATCGTTGCTTTAAATTCCGATAATTCAGTAAAAAAAATTAAAGGCCCTAAACGCCCAATATTAAACGAAAAAGCACGTGCAACAATCTTGGAAAGTATTGGCGTAGTAGACTATATTATCTTATTTAACCAAAAAACACCTTATGAATTGATTAAGGCTTTAAAGCCTGACATTCTAGTTAAAGGTGGAGACTGGAAGGAAAACGAAATAATCGGCGCAGACATTACCAATAAAATTTACCGCGTAAAAATTAGACCAGGATACTCAACTAGTAAAATAATTGAAAAAATCAAAAAACATAATTGATAGAGGTACACTAAGAATTGTCGATGCCAATTTTAACCGCGCAAAGGAAGGATTGCGTGTCGCTGAAGATATATTTAGGTTCGCTATCTCTAATGATTCTCTTCGTAAAAAGGCAAGACGTCTAAGACATGCTTTAGACCCACTAAACAGAGAAATAATCCTTCAAAAGTCTATTCTAAGCCGCTGCACCAAAGAAGATCTTGGCCGAAAAACAGATTGCCTTGAAATTAAACGAAGGAATTTAAATAGTATCTTGTATGCTAACTTACAAAGAGCCAAGGAAGCACTGAGAGTGCTAGAGGAAACGTTTAAATTAATAACACCCAAAGCTGTCCCGACAATTAAAAAAATTAGATATGCGATATACACCCTGGAAAAAGAAGCTACTAAAGCCTGGCCTCCTTTATGTGATCCTCGACACGAGGATAATCAACAGCGCTAATAAAAATATTTTTCTGCTAACAGATAAATTAGCATATTATGGTGTTGATATTTTCCAATTACGCATAAATAATGCCAATGATAAAGAGATAGAAGATACCGCTATAAAAATCGCACATATTGTTCATAAACAAAAAAAAATATTTATAGTAAATAACCGAGCCGATATTGCGTGTATATCTAAGGCGGACGGATTACATTTAGGGAATAAAGATATTTCTCCGATAAACGCACGAAAAATAATCGGTAAAAATGCATTAATTGGAAAGACTGTTCATTCTTTATCCGAAGCTAAATTATTTCAAAAAGAATGCGTAGACTATTTAAGCATCGGTCCAGTATTTTCAACAAAAATAAAAAAACATTTACCTCAATTGGGTATTAACAAATTAAAAGCTATTTGTGCTAGCACCTCAAAACTAATATTTGCTATCGGCGGCATAAATCTGTATAATGTACACTCATTAGCTAAGGCAAACATTCAAAACATAGCACTTTGCCAGGGGATAATCTTAACTAATAAGGGAATTAAGACTACCATAAACCAATATAAAAAATGTTTAGTAAAAGCTTCTTAAGCCATTTAGCAAAAAAAGAAAAAGTCAGCATTTCTTTTCTAAGACGACAATTAGATAACGGAAAAATTGTTATTCCATTGAATAAGAAAAGAAATATCCCTAACCCATGCGCTATAGGTACAGGATTAAAAGTTAAAATAAACACGAATATTGGGTTATCCACTAAGGAAGTTGATACTAAAGTAGAACTAAAAAAGGTTTTTCGAGCCTGCAAATACAACACAGATACTATTATGGACTTAAGTGTTGCTGATAATTTTCAACAGTTACGCAATCAAACATTAAAAAAATGCCCCGTCCCCTTAGGTACTGTTCCAATATACGAAGCAGTTATTGCTGCAAAAAATAAAAAAAAAGAAATTGAGGATATTACTTTCGAGGATATTTTTAGCGTTTTAAAAAAACAAGCTGATGAGGGAATTGATTTCTTTACAATACATGCGGGAATTTTAAGAAAAGCAATCTCAATGTTAAAACAAAAAAGAAGAGTGGGGGGAATTGTAAGTAGAGGAGGAGCACTGCTTGCTCGTTGGATGTCCGCAAACAAAAAAGAAAACCCGTTTTACGACAACTTTGATAAAATACTTAAATTAGCTAAAGATTATAACATTACCTTAAGCCTGGGTGACGCTTTACGTCCAGGTGCAATCGCTGATTCTACCGATAAATTACAAATACTTGAATTACGCACTCTGGGAGAGTTAGTAAAAAGATGCAGAAAAAAGGGAGTTCAGGTGATGGTGGAAGGACCTGGTCATATTCGGTTAGACGAAATACCAATGAACATGATGCTCGAGAAAAAGTACTGTCATGGTGCCCCTTTCTATGTTCTTGGCCCGCTAACTACAGATATCGCTGCTGGATACGATCATATCACTTCAGCCATCGGCGGAGCAATCGCAGCATTTTACGGTGCCGATTTCTTATGTGTAGTAACTCCGGCTGAACACCTCCGACACCCAACATCTGACGACATCCAGGATGGTGTTATCGCTTCAAGTATTGCTGCTCACTCTGTTAACGTTTTGCGCTTCAAAGATGAATGGGAAAAAGATAAACTCCTTTCACGCTACAGAGCTAAGCGAAACTGGGACAAGATACTTGAAAAAACCATCGACACTGATAAAGCTAAACAATACAGAAAAAAAATAAAATCTTCCGAAAGCACATGTTCAATGTGCGGTGATTTTTGCTCTCTAAAAATTACCGAGGAATGTAATCTACTTTGATAAGTGTTTGGTTCCCAATTGTTTATAACAAATATATTTTCCTTATCTAGAAAATGATATTTATCTTTCAGATTAAGTATAATTACAAAGCATGCGGGCGTGGTTCAATGGTAGAACATTAGCTTCCCAAGCTAGTAACGGCGGTTCGATTCCGCTCGCCCGCTTGTAGGCTAGATTTATGAACACATGTTGTTGACGCTAAAAAAAATTATTTTGAAAAATAAAGCAATGTAGGCTACTTAAAACTAGCTAAATTATTCTTATTGCTTTATTTACACTTTAAGATAATATGTCTATTAATCCTTTTTTAACTGTTGTATTTTTTAAATGAATAATATATTTCTTTTATTTATAACCATTGGTTTTACTTCGTGTGTTTCAGCTGGCCCAGCACTTCAATCATCTTCTCAACAATTTTATCCTAGCTCCATACTCAAAGAAAGTACTATTTCCCATTATGTTAAAAAGGGAGATTCCTTATGGAAAATATCCCGACTATACTCAACCAGCATCAGCGAATTGATGAAAAAAAATAAAATTACTTCCCCCAAAGATCTAAAAATTGGCCAAATAATTTACATCCCTCAATACCGCACCACAAAAAATAAAAAATCCTTTATTTTTCCGGTTAATGGCGAAATAATAAGTTTTTTTGGCGAGAATACAAAGAATCTGGCAAATAATGGAATAGATATTAGCTTAAATACTAGCAATAAGAATGTTCATGCCGCTTTAAGCGGAAAAGTAGTTTTTGCGCGTAATCTTAAAGGGTGGGGTAAGGCTATCATTTTAAAACATGACTATAGTTTTTACACAATTTATGCTAACATAAGCATTACCTTAGTTGAGGAGGACAATTATGCAAAAAAGGGGGATTTGATCGGTCGTTTAGCTTCTAATAGTAACAACCAGCCCGTTTTGCATTTTGAAATAAGAAAAAACCATATTCCGCAAAATCCATTAAAATACATTAGTAATTAGTTTCATGAATAAAAATAAATTACAACCAAATATGCTTTTCCCGTTAGTTAAGCGGATAAAAGCCTTCTCTCAAGGATACAGGCAAAATATAGTTTTAATTGGGCAAGATACATCTGAGATATCTCATCTCTTAGAAAATTATATTACTTCTATCAAAATAGACAATACAACCTACATCCATGTATCCGCATCCTGCGCAGATAAAAAAGAATTTCTAAAAGCTACTGCACTTTCCTTGCTAGGCAATTACACTGGTTCAAGTAGTAATCTAGATACCTTAATCAATAATTCTGCTGTTAGTTTAAAATCAACAGTAACCTACATAAAAAACCAGCTCAGAAAAACAAATACTTCATTCTTAGATATTCTAGAAACAATTAATAAATTCAGTAATGAGACAAAAAATAAATGTATTTTGATCATTGAAGATTTTATTGACTTAAAGGAAATATTTAACAATTTTTACCAAGACTTCGCTAAATTCATCACACTTCAAAGAAATTGCATGATAATCTTATCTACTATTAACCATAAAAGCGCTGACAAGATTCTTTCAGGGGATTTAAACTTATTGTTCGGTAATTTTGAAAAAATAACACTATCTAGAACACCTTCCTTAGACAATTTACTCTACCTAAAAGAACTAATATTTCCATTTTCTCCGTCGCCATTTTTTCTTTCCTTTTTTTCTGAAATTGCTGGAAACAACTTAACCTACTATCCTACCCTAGCCAAGGCAATACAAAGTAGCTATCACCCAGACAGCGAGGAAGATTCAATAATTTCCATCGTACGAGATATTCTTTACCACAGAGAAACATTTTTTTTCCAAAAGTTTTCTAAAAAAATTAACTCAATCAAAGAAAAAACAAAAACCTATTTTCCAATAATACAACTACTAACAGCGCTAAGTGAAGGATACTTGAGAAAAAACGAGCTACTAGGCATACTAAATTGGAGCACCAGAATGCTAAATGCTAGGCTGCAAATACTTTCCGATTTGAATTACATTGAAAACTTGGGAACAATTTATAAGATTAATGACCCTTTATTCTCTTTCTGGCTTAATTGTGTGTTCCGTTTCTACTGTTTACCTCCCATACTCAATCCTTCTCGCCGGATATCACTCTACAGGCAAAAAATACGAGAAAATATCATCACCTTCAAGGAGGACTTTTTCAAAAGCAAGATCAAAAAAATGATTCAATTATTTTTGGCATTTCAAAATGACAAGATTAAGCTAGAAAAAGCAAAATACAGTCTCCCGTTAATAAAAAGGACAAAGATAATTTCTTATCCTGAAAAAGATTTCCACATTTTTGTTGGAGAAGGAAAAGGAATTATTTTTGCTGGAATTAAAGAGAATGACGCCCAAGAGAGTGATATATTTGATTTCATTGAGAAAAGCTCCGCGGTTAGAGGAAAACAAGTAAAAAAAATATTCGTATCACTAGGGATTCTTCCACCTACAGCACGCACTATTGCTAAAAACAACAAAGTGTTAATTTGGGATGTCAACGAAGTCAATCGTCTTTTTAGTATTTACAATAAACCATTAGTCGGCTCACATAAAAAAATAATTAACAAATAGAGTTTTATAGATAATGAGAATTCTAGTAATTTCTGATACTCACATACCTACTACCGCCGATAGACTCCCCAAGATAATCGAAAAAGAAGCAAGGATTAGCGATTGCTGTATACACGCTGGAGACTTTACTTCCTATGCTACTCTTGTAAGATTAAAAAAAATTACTAAAGTTTACGGAGTCTGTGGTAATATGGACGATGTAGCCATACAGAAAGCTCTTCCTAAACAGCAAGTTATCGTGCTTGATAAACTTACCATCGGCATTACTCACGGATACGGCAAGCCCAATGACACCCCTAAGCAAATTAAAAAAACATTTTCCTTTTATAATGAAAAAATCGATATATTTATTTTTGGCCATTCCCACAGGTCACTTGACAAGGAAATTAACGGACAACTCTTTTTTAATCCTGGATCACCAACCGACACATTCTATGCTCCTTATACTTCCTATGGCGTAATAGAACTCACGAACGGAAAAATTAAAAGAAAGATTATAAAAAATGGATAAGCTTTGGGCCCCATGGAGAATAAAATATATCACACAAAAAAAGAAAAAGGGATGTATCTTTTGCCAAATTCATAATAAAAAACAGGATAATAAAAACTTTGTTATCTTTAGAGCAAAATATTGTCTTGCCGTTCTTAACATTTTTCCGTACAATAATGGACATACATTATTGGTACCCAATCGTCACATTAAAACGCTAGAAGCCTTGACTGATCAAGAATTAATTGATATAAACAAAAGTTTAATCCGAATGAAAAAAATATTAAAAAAAACCTTAAGACCTGCGGGATTCAATATTGGTATTAATATCGGGAAAGTATCTGGAGCCGGGATTGATAATCATATTCATTTCCATATTGTCCCACGCTGGCTAGGTGATACAAATTTTATGCCAATCACTGCTTCAACTAAGATAATTTCTCAAAGTCTTAAGGAGCTACACAAACAACTCACAAAAAACATATGAGTATAAAACGACACAAAACAAGATTTGCCTCCTACCATACTGTCTACCGTCTTACCACATCTTTTGCTGACCTTAAAAGCTTTGCAATAGGAATCTGCCGCCTTTATCGAAAAACGTTTAATGCCGAAAAAGTAACTCTGATATGTAAAAATATTGGATTCCAAGGGTTTTTAAAGGTACGCATAGAAAATAAACAACAATATTTAAAAAAGGGTGGCAAATCAATCCTTACAAGCGTTGAAAAGGAAATAATAAAACAGGAACGCGAAATGATTTTTTCTAACCGACTTATTTGCCCATTTATATTTTCAGAGACTTTAGGCGGCATTTATGTAAAACGTGATTCTAAACTAAAGCTATTCACCGAAACAGAAAAGGCTCACTTCCTCTCGTTATGTGAGGAAGTAAGTCTCAGTTTAAAAGTATTTTCCTTATATCACGAGCAGCAGAAAATTATGTTAAACCACATAAAATATTTATCTAAATTTCTTAACCAATACGTACCAACTTCCTACTTACACACAAAAACTATATCCCGCCTAATTAAAAACATATGTACAGCCATGAAACTGTCGGATGCGGAAACAAAATCTTTAGTTCATGCGGCATTACTGCACGACGCCGGAAAAATTCAAGTTCCCTCAAATTTACTTGAGAAACAAAAACCACTGACTGATGATGAATTTAAACTAATTTCTAAGCACCCAAGAAAAGGTATAGAGCTAATTAAAAATCTTGAAATTTTAAAACCAGCCATCCCCATAATACTACATCACCATGAGCGATACGACGGAAAAGGATACCCTTCGGGCCTTAAAAAAGAAAAGATACCCCTAGGTTCACGGATTCTTTCTATACTAGACACCTTTGACGCAATGTATTTTGGGCGTCCTTACAGCAAAGAAAAAACATTAGAGGAAATTGAAGAGGAATTTAAAAAACAAAAAGGAAAACAATTTGACCCAAAAATTGTAGATATTTTCCTAAAAATTCTTAAAAGAAAAAGCGTTCAAAAAATATTAAAATCATAGTCCATCGCTAAAAAACATCTCAAAAAGACTAGTCTAGGCTCTTATATTCAAAAAAGAAAGCTAAGCTTGATTTTACGTCCTTTTCAAGCTATAATAAGCCCATGGAAGATGAGCAATTGTATTTTTTTGGCCTCAAAAAAAACGCCACCAGCCAAAAAAAAAGGCTTAAAATTATCTTGCCTTTAGACACCCTTATTCTGTTAAGCATAGTCTTTATTATCCTTTCTGTTGTGTTTTTCTCGCTGGGAGTAGAAAATGGTAAAAAAATAGCTCTTCACACTAATAAATCGATAGCCACAACGACAACTAACAACATCCAAAATTCAAAAAAATCATCCCCAGAGCTATCCAAGCAACAAAGCAATCTGAAACAGCCGGAAAAAAAAGTAGACAAAAAAAATACCGAAAAAATAAACGATAGCTATCACATCCAAATTGCTAGTTTTCATAAAGAAAATGCTGCGCAAAAAGAAGCAGCAAACTTAAAAAAAACTGGATATCCGGTTTTGATACGCAAAAGCGGAAAATATGTGGTTGTCTATGTAGGCGGATTTAGCAACAAAGGTGAAGCAACAAAAAGAATGGAGTGTCTGAAAAAAAAATACAAAGATTGCATTTTAAGGAGGTTATAATGGCTCTGCACCCATCATTAAAGCGAACTGAAAAACTAGGCGGCACCAGATCAGTAATGAAACGTACTGAACGAATAAAATGGCTTAAAGAAAAAGGGAAATGGATAGAAGGAAACCGTGTGCTCGGTTTACCAAAAATAAAAATAGTTAAACTTAAAGCGATCAAGAAAGAAAAGTCTAAAGAAGAAGATAAAAAATCTAGTGAAGAAAGCACCACAAAAACAACAAAGAAATAGTAATTTCCGAAATGAAAAACATCTTTTTTGTTTTTGTGTTAACCATACTTTACAGCATACCTTGCTTGGCTTCGAATATTTATACTGTCACTAAAGACAATATAAATATTCGTGCTGATTCTACAACATCTGCTCAATTGCTAGGTTCCTTGTCTAGAAACGAAAAGGTAGTAGTAATAAAAAAAAGATTTGATTGGGCAAAAATAATCCTGCCAAAAAATTTTTACTGTTATTTGGCTGAACAATTCGCCGAACCGTCAAAAAAGAAAAAAATAAAAGTTTCCGCTTCTGGAGTCAATTTACGAAATCTTCCTTCTTTAAAGTCGGCAATAATCGGGCAATGTCCTAGAGGAACAATTCTACCATTCATTAAAACGGTTGACGGGTGGGTTAAGATTAAAGGCCACCCTTATATATCGGGATGGGTAAACCAAAAATTTTTAAAAGAAGATACTGAAAATTTTCTTTCGTTAATAAACCAGCTCACTTCTGACTACGAAATATACAGCGCTAAAGAAAAACAAAATATTCATAGGAAATTAATAAGTGGTGGAAGCGAAATTGTTCCAACATTAGAAAACCACCTCAAAGACATCGACAATGACGCAGCTTATAGCGTTATTATTATTCTTACTGAAATAGCTAAAAATGATTCTGAATTAATACCACATTTTATCAAAAAAATAAATACTGATAAACCAAAAATTGCCGGTATCTACCTAGACGCCATCCAAAATGTTCTTTACCCAAGATATAAAAAAACTGCTTATTTCTATCAGGCAGAAAATAATAATCTATCCAAAGAGGCAATATTAAAAGCAAAAAAAATGTTTAAGAGCGCATACTTAAGAACAAAGAAAATCACTGGCAAAAACGCAAAAACAAAAAATATTCAAGTTAACAATCAAACTAAATAAAAATGTCACTAGGATTGATAGTAATTTTGCTTTTTTCAGTTATCATACATGAATACGCACACGGATACACAGCAGATAAACTTGGAGACCCCACACCTAGGGCTTCCGGACGATTAACACTAAACCCTATTGCGCATATTGACCCCTTTGGAACAATTCTGCTTCCAATGTTAATCTTTTTTACAACCCGAGGAGCATTTTTATTCGGATATGCCAAGCCTGTACCCATTAATCCCTATCACTTCAAAAATCCAAGACGAGACACATTCCTGGTCTCAATATCTGGACCGCTGGCAAATATACTAATTGCATTGATTCTCACCTTAATACTTCATCTTAAGATTTTTGTATCTGAAATACTTATTATGGGGATCATAATAAACCTTATCCTTGCAATATTTAATCTAATCCCTATACCTCCCCTTGATGGCTCAAGGGTTGTTGCCTGTTTGCTGCCTAAACATATTGCTAATCTCTATCTTAAAATTGAGCCATATGGTTTCTTAATTATTGTGCTTTTGATAGCTACACGAGTCTTCAATTGGTTTATCTTCCCAGCTGTCAGGATTATATTCCATTTATTAAATATTGAGGTAATTCTATGAAAAAGAATATCACTATTTCCCTTAAACTTAAAAATAATAGCTACAAAATTCATATAGGATATGGACTATTAGAAAAAAACATTGCTTTGAAAATTAAAAAGCTTAATTTAGGAAATTATGGTATCGTGCTCACCTCTCCAAAAATTCGTTCTTTATACAACAAGAACATAAAATTAGCATTTCCTTCTAAAAACAACCACATTGTCACCGTTGCTGATGGAGAAAAAGCAAAAACAAAAGAATGGCTATTTAAGGTAATTAGCGCATTATTAAAAAAAGACGGGTTAGGTAAAAAAGTATTCATAATTTGTCTAGGTGGAGGAACCATCGGCGATCTAGGAGGATTTGTAGCTTCTATATACAAAAGAGGAATACCTTACATCCAGATCCCTACCACCCTTTTAAGCCAAATAGACTCAAGCGTTGGTGGAAAAACCGGAATAGATTTAAACGAAGCAAAAAATATTCTGGGAACATTCTATCACCCAAAAGCCGTCTTTATCGATCCTTCTTTTCTAAATACATTAACTGAAAAGGAAATTAAGCAGGGATTATCCGAGGCAATTAAGTATGGAATCATTGAAGATTATGAGCTTTTTAACTTCTTAAAGGATAACCATCAAAAAATAATGGATTTAGACCCCAGTGCTATCCTAAAAGTAATATCTGTCTGTATCCAAATAAAGACCAGAATAGTCGAAAAAGACGAAAAAGAAAAAAAAGGAATTCGTACTATTCTCAATTTTGGGCACACCTTTGCCCACGCCCTTGAGAGTTCATTAAAATATAAAATTATCTCTCACGGAGAAGCTGTTTCCTTGGGAATGATTTACGCCGCAAGGCTTTCCTTGTCAATCGGAAAGTGCAATCGGCAAAACGTTCAAAAAATAAGTAGCATTATAAAACTTTTCTTATTGCCTTCACGCATAAACTTTAACTCTTCAGCTCTTTACAAGTCGTTATGCTACGACAAAAAATTTACCGCAGGAAAGATAAGAATGGTAGTCTTGAAAAAAATCGGAAAGGTGGAAGTCGTTAACGAAATAAAAAGCCAAACAATCAAGAAAATATTAGCTGAATTCAACTCTAATTTGGTTGACAACTAGCTTAATATATGTTATATTAGGGTACAAAATGAAAGCGTTTACAGATTATGCAAGAAAAACGACAACACTCAAGAATAAACGTATCATTTCCCGTGGAATGCAAATCTCTTCCTTCACGAAAATATAACTACACAGTTAGTAAAGATTTAAGTGTTGGAGGGATAAGGATTATCTGTAATAATTTAATTGCAAAAAACGAGTTGTTAAAAGTAAGTATTAACTTAATAAAGAGTGTTGTGGATCTTACGGCTAAAGTATCTTGGTGTAGCAAAGAAAGATTTTCCGAGCGATATCTAGCAGGATTAGAGTTTATCGATGTAAATCTTGCTTCTCAAAAAACTTTAACAGCCTTAGTAGGCGCAACATATAATTCTTAGAAAACAAAAATGGGAAAAGCCGAAGAAAAAAGAAAAAATTGCCTTAACTGCAATAAATCATTGAGAAAGGTAGATTGGTACTACAGAAACAATGGATACTTCTGCAATAAATCCTGTTTTAAGGCTTCCCTTGAGAAGAAAAAATCAGCCTAAATACGCTAGCTGATGAAAGAACAAAGAAAATCCCCAAGAATTTCAAAAGTCTTACCAATAAAATTCTCTAAAGCTGATTTCGACATCCTAACCGAAACAATAAATATTAGTTCCAGCGGAGCATATTGTTCAATAAGCAAACCTTTGGACTTAATGACCAAGTTAAACACAATACTCCTAATAACACTAATAAAAAACAAAACAAAAACGGTAAAGAAAATTAATTGCTCTGCTATCGTAGTCCGATTAGACCACCTAAATGACAATCAAAAATACCCCTATCGTATCGGTATTTACTTTAATGACCTTAAAGAAAAAGACCGAAAAATTCTTAAAACATACATTAACGCTTAAATATAAAACAATGCTCTCCCTAAGGTTGCCACTACCAGTAAAAATTATGTGTGCTTTCATTTACTCTGATGAAATAGTCTATTCCAGGGTTAAAAAAGATATGGCTAGAAAGTGGGGGGTGGTAGATATTGAAAGTGACATAATTAATTTTAACTTTACTGACTATTATTTGCCCGAAATGGGTAAACCGCTTTTCCGCAGATTTATTTCCTTTAAAAAAATAATTGACCCCCGGGACATCATTAAAGTAAAATTATACTGCATAAAAATTGAAAAGAAATACTCAGTAAACAACAAACGACAAGTTAACATTGACCCAGGGTATATCAATGAAGCAAAATTAGTCTTAACCACAACTAAAGATTTTGCTCATCGTTTATATATGGGGAAAGGAATCTACGCTGAAGTAACTTTGTGCTTTAAAGACAAAAAATTCCAAGATTTACCAACAACTTTCCCTGATTACCGCACACAAGGATATAAGGATATATTTTTATTAATCAGGACTGTTTACAGGCAGCAAATGAAATTGCAGGCTTAGAAAAAGAGACCTCTTTTACTTACTTACCTAAGATATTTTTAATAGACTCAACAATCTTCTGGACTCCAGCGGTTTTTGATATAAAATTATTTCCACCGATTTCTTTTATTGAGTCAACACCCATATCTTGATCGTCAACCATAGCAGTAAGAAAAATTATCGGAATTTCCTTAGTTTGCGGATCATTTATTAAAATTTCTCCAACTTCTGATCCTGACATTTCAGGCATCACAATATCTAATAGGATAATGTTAAATTTTTCAGTTCTTGCCAGTTCAATCCCTGTTTTTCCATCATTAGCTACTTTAACCTCAAGCTCACCTGTCTCTTCTAAGTTCATTTTTAGGAAAAAACAAAAATCTTGTTCATTATCAACTAATAATACTTTAATTTTTCCGCTCATTTTTCTCCTTTTGTTTCGACTATTACAATTTACAAACTCATTTATTTACATTATAATACACTAAAATAACAAAAAAAACAACTCTATCGTCACCAATTATTTATGAATAAGTTACAAAATAGTAAATGCAAACTAATAGAGGAGAGGATACAGTACTTCAGAGAACACTTGAAAAAGTGTAGTATTTGCCCAAGGAATTGCAATGTGAACCGAATAGGCAAACAAGTTGGGTATTGTAAATCATCGAGCGAAATAACCATTTATAGCGCTTTCTTGCACCAAGGCGAAGAGCCAACTATCAGTGGCAGTAGAGGAAGTGGCACTATATTCTTCTCTGGCTGCAATCTAAGATGTACATTCTGCCAAAATTATAAATTTTCTCACAAGATGCAAGGAACAAGAATAGACAAGAAAGAATTGTCACAAATTATGCTTACCCTGCAAAAAAAAGGCGCACATAATATAAATTTGGTCACACCTACTCATTTTTTACCACAGATACTAGAAAGTTTATACATGGCATTTAGCCGTGGATTAAACATTCCTATAGTCTATAATACTTCCGGATATGAAAAGCCGGAAATTATTCATTTACTAGACGGAGTGGTCGATATTTATTTGTTTGATCTAAAATATTTTTATTCACTTACCGCAAAAAAATACTCGCAAGCACCCGATTACTCACATTTCTCCTTCCCAAGCCTAAAAGAAGCGTATAGACAACAAAAAACAAACATACTCAGTAAAGGACTACACGCCAAAGGTCTAATTGTCAGGCATCTAGTACTACCCGGCCACATTTCCGAAACCAAGAGGATACTATCTTGGCTAGACAAAAATATACCCAAAACTTATATTAGCTTGATGTTCCAATATCGTCCATATTTTAAAGCTAAAGCAGACAAATTGATTAACCGCACCGTCAATAGAGAAGAGTACCAAAATATAATCAATTTTTTAAAAAATTTTGACTTTTTGGGCTGGACTCAAGATCTTGTTGCAGACGAAAAATTGTCCGGTAAAAACATAAAACCATTAGTTTTAACGAGATTCTTTGGCTAATATATGCTGGTGTTTAATCATATCTAATAAAACAGCCCGGACTACACTAACCCCCTTAAGTTTGCCCGCTAGAACCAATGTATTATTAATGACAATAAATGGCGTATTAGCGATATTAGTGCTATATTTAACAGCTTCTCGTAAATTGCCAATTTTTACAATCTCAAAATGATAAACAACCTTATATATTGTTTGCAGCTGTTTTATTGCCTTACGAAGTAAGGCTTCCGCAGTTTTACACTTATGGCAAGGACGACAAATAATTTTTATTTCGCCTAAATTAACCCCAGCAGATGCCACAGATGCTCCTTTTTAAACAAATTGCCATAAATCTAAATCGCTCTAGTATACCAAAATAAACATATGTTTTCAAGAAAAAGTGATATTCCAGAATACAAAAAAAAAGAATTATTATTATAGATTATAACAAAAGTAAAGAGTGACTAATAAATTCACAGGATAATATCAAACAAGATAAAGTCAATACCCTTGTAGATAAATAGTCATTTCAGCATATTATAAAAGGTAACATAAGATATATTATCGGAAGTTAATAATATCGTTTTAATTGTTCCTGATCCTTGCAATACTGTGCCGGCCGACTATTTTCTTACTTCTTTTTATTTTGAGAATTGCCGATAGTAAGTTCATGTTCTATATTCAAGAAATCAAGAAGTATCTTTCTAATGTACACTGAAGGCTCTAAATTAGCCTTCTGAGCCCAGTTCAGCACTTGAACCCATTGAGCCTGGGTTAACCGGACATTAATAGTTTTTGTGTACTTTACGGCCTTTTTTGGACGCCCTTTCTTAACTACTGCTTTTGCCATTTTTCTCCTTTTTTTTCCCAATAATTAATTAATTTAATGAATATTATATCATAAATCAAAATTATTTTCAAGTATACAAAAAAACACGAAAAAACACGAAAAAGGGGTGTAAAACTCCTCCACTGATAACCTAGAATAACTATATAATCTAAATTAAATTGGTAAGCTATTTTTTATGTAGCGTAAAATAAGGCAGATCTTTACAGTAAAAGATCTAATTCCAAGGCAGCATTTTGATTTCCTTCTGCAGAGTATAATTCCTTCGCTTTACTGATTGCTTTCCTAGCATCGGCATGCTTTCCAACAGCATAATAGGATAATCCCAGCAAGCTATATACTTCGGGAACCTGACTATCTTTAATGACAAAATTTTCAAGATAAAATACCGCCTTTTGATATTCCTTAAGATAATAATATGAGATTCCCAGATCAAAGACAGCATCTAAGTCTTCGGGGTTAAGCTTGTTTAGCTCGGTGAAATATTTAATTGCTTCTTGATGTTTTTCCAACGCTTGGCAGGCAACCCCTAAATTATAGTAGATCTCCTGACTTTTAGGAGCAATAGCTAGCGCTTTTTCATATATTTCGATTGCTTCTCCATATCTTTCCTCTAATAAATAATACGCCCCTTTGAATAAATACACCGCAAAACTACTTTTAATTTTTCCGTTACGTAAATCATCAATTATATTTAGCGCTTGACCAACATTATTATTTCCGGGTAAAGTATCACCTATTTTTTTAAATATTTCTTCAGCGTATAAAAAATTGCTTTCTGAGGCAGCCCTAATTGCTTCCTTAAATAGCTCCTCACTATTGCCACCTCCAGGCACGAAAGCAGAATCAGCAGAGATAAATTTAGGTTTATTGCCTCTAATTTCTAAAACATCTTCTAAGCAATACTTCTGCTTTTTCCCTTCGGATAACACCTCGATAAACTCTAAATTTTTATTAATGATTGTTCCACTAATTTCTTTGCCGGATTTAAGAATCACTCTACCGGCAAGCGCCGGCCTCAGCACCAAAAATTGCAAGCACATCCACCCAATTATAATTATTAATTTTTTATTCATCCTGTTTAGAAACTTCCCAAAATTTACACCCTGCTGCCGCAAACAATATTAAAGCGACTTAATTAATTTTCGAATATCAGATGGAACATTTCCTACTTCGATTTTGCTTCTCTTTAACGCCTTCAACATTCGCTGATAAACTTGATAGACTGTTTTTCCTTCAGTAAGATTATTTAAACAAATAGCTCCATAACCTTTGCGATTTTTAATCTTAAAAATTTTAATTTTCCCAGCCGATATCTTCATAGTATCACCTCACATTTAATTAAAAAAGGCATGTTCAACTTAAGTCATTAAATTTAACATGCCTTTTCAATATTATTTAGAGATTTTATTATACAACCAGCCAATCGCCAAGCCAAATACTCCAGCATCACAGAAGGCCCAGATTGCTCCAATTGTCCCGCCCCGAAAAGTAGCTTCAGTACCAATATACATTGTACTTAACGCAGCTATTAGCCCTGTTCCATAGTTGCAAAATTTAGCAAGCAACGCCATAATAAGAACACTTGCTCCCCAAATAATCCCTAACGTTAACCCTAGTGCTTTTGTATCTATTCTAGCCATTTTTACCTCCTTTTTTTTAAAAAACAAATATTTTTTAAAATCTCCTCACCTTATATATTATTTTAACGTTTTCTAGATACCTGTCAACAAGTTCACCGCAAACAAATTAGTCCCTAAAACCAGCCGCAGTTGCTCGATAAACTATTCGAGAGCCAAATTTATTCTTCATTTTATCAACAGCCATGCAAATTCTTTTCTTTTTTTCATAAAACGGCTCTTGGAAAATATTTTCGCTATCGTCAGTTCCTACAAAATTAGTCAACCGAACGCCTAAAAGCCGTATTTTCCTTCCCGACAACCAAAATTCACCAAATAATTTTTTAATTATTTTATAGATTGTATCGCTAAAATTAGTAGAGTTTGAAATAGTAACAGACCGACTATACGTCTGAAAGCCCTCCAACCGAATCTTTAGAGTGATCGTCTTGGATTTTAAACCGCTCTTTCGCAGACGAAACGAAACCTTTTCCGAAAGATTCATCAAAGCGCCTTCAATATATTTAATATCTTGTGTATCTTTTTCAAAAGTAATTTCATTGCTCAATGATTTCATACCATCGCTAGCTTCTACCTGGCTATCATCTTTACCCCGAGCCAATTTTTGCCATCGATAAGCGTTTTTCCCGAACGCTTTATGAAGAACCCTAATGTCTGTACCATCTAATTGACCAATTGTGTTAATCCCCATTTTGTTTAAAATCTGTGTGCTTTTTCTCCCTAAACCCCATATTTTTTCAACATCTAATGGCGTTAAAAATTTTGTTACTTCTTTATGTTTGACTTCCGTTAATCCTTCTGGCTTATTCATGTCTGAAGCAATTTTAGCCACTGCTTTGTTAGGAGCCAGCCCCACTGAAGCAGTTAATCCGGTCTTATCCTTGATTCGTTGTTGAACCGCTATAGCCGCCGCCAGCGGTGTTTTAAAAATGTGATAGCTCCCGCTGATATCCAAAAATGCTTCATCTATGCTTACCATCTCTACTAAAGGTGTAAACTCATAAAATATCCTTTGCACCACCAGAGAAACTTCCTGATACTTCTTCATGCGTACCGGAAGAAACACTCCGTGTGGGCACTTACGATAAGCTATTGATATCGGCATTGAGGAACAAACCCCAAACTTTCGAGCAGCGTAAGAACATGTTGATACTACTCCCCTGCCCCCTCCTCCACGAGGGTTAGCACCGATAATCACTGGTTTATTGCGTAAATCAGGATTATCCCTCTGTTCTACGGAAGCAAAGAAAGCATCCATATCTACATGTAAAATATATCGCTTCATTGATTAACTACAACCTCAATACAATGGATTTACGCTCTATTTCTTTTGGAAATAGTATTGATTCTCGCTAAAACCGGAGGGTGAGAATACGATAAAAATACTTTCCATGGATGAGGATTAAGGTTTGATAAATTGTCCACACTTAGTTTCTTTAAGGCGGTGATAAAGCTCTCCGGATGATCAAAAGTAGAGACTGCATAGCAGTCAGCTTGATATTCATATTTACGAGACAAGAAATTACTTAGAAGCGAAAATACAAAATTAATCGGGGAATATAAAAAACCAAACAAACATAAGCTAGCATAAATTGAAATATTCTTAATTTTAAAAGCCAATAAAAAACTTGCATCATTCACGAAGAAAGAAAGCATAAAAAACATAAGACCACTAGTTAACATAGAAATCATCAAAAACTTTAAAATATGTTTCTTCTTATAATGTCCTATTTCATGTGCCAGAACAGAAACTAGCTCCTCCTTTGTGTGTTTTTCAATAAGCGTATCAAATAAAACAATACGCCGAAAACGGCCGAATCCAGTAAAAAACGCATTCGATTTAGCTGAGCGACGCGAGCCATCCATTTTAAATATTCCGTTTAGTTTAAAATTTTCTGAATGTGCGTAATCAGTGATTGCCCCCTTCAACTCTCCTTCTTCCAATGGAATAAACTTATTAAATAGCGGCATAATTACCGCGGGAGCAATGAACATTATAAACAATTCTACTAAAGTTACAGCTAACCAGCATAATATCCATGCTGAATTTCCTGTTTTTAAAAAAAACCAGATAATAAATGCAAACACCACCCCACCAATCGCTATCATTAAGCCCCAACCTTTAATAATATCTTGAATGAAGGTTTTTACGCTGGTCCGATTAAATCCATACCTTTGTTCAATCACAAATGTATGGTAAGCCGAAAAAGGAATCTCTAAAATTTGAAAAAGGAAAAATAATATTCCGACAAAGAATAACCCCGTAACAATGACCCCAAAGCCAAATCCTCTGGCTATCTGATCAATAGCACTAAAGCCCCCACTTAAAATAAGAGTTAAAACCACGATTAAGAACGCTGTATCTTTAATTATTTTAAAGTAAGTATTGTCTTTTAGGTAGCTTTGTGATTTATCATACCTCTCAGGATCATAATATTCTTTAAATCCCAAAGGAATGCCTTTGTTTAACACTTTTAAATTGAATATTTCTGCAGAAATATTCAACAAGTACTCAATAACCAAAATCGTCAGAATAATAACTAGATAAATATTCATCGTTATTTGATCATTTCTAAATCTCCACTAATAGCGTATGTATCTTTTGTGTTTTGCAAATACCTTTTAAATACCACAGATAAAATTCTACTCTAAATACTGCTTCTATCCTCAAGCATTATCCACTGCTTTTTCTTGCCCTGCTATATGTAGAGTTTGTGTCGGAAATGCAAATTCAATCCCTAGCTGCTCAAATATTTTTTTTATATTTAGATTAATTTCTTGATTAATATCCATATATTTGTTGTAATCGCTACCAACAACATAATAAACTACTTCAAAAATAAGACTAAAATCTCCATAATTTGCAAAATGAGCCCGATCAAAAACAGTATCATTAATGTTCGTTATTATTTCTTTTATTAATCCGGGTATTTGTTTTGCTTTCTCTAAGGAAGTTTCGTACACCACCCCTAGCTTAAAGGTGACTCTTCTTTTTTCCATCCGTTTGTAGTTACGTAAACGAGAATCAGTCAGGTCGGAATTTGAAAAAATTAATTGCTCACCGCTTAAACTACGAATCCGAGTAGTCTTAATCCCAATGTGTTCCACTGCTCCTAAATGATCTCCAATGATTAAAAAATCACCAATTTCAAATGGCCGGTCAAAGATAATCGAAAAATAACTAAATAAATCTTTTAGCACTGCTTGGGCAGCCAAGGCAATAGCTACACCACCAATACCTAACCCGGCAATAACCGTAGATATTTTAAACCCTAGATTATCTAAGAAAAATATTACCGCTAGAGCCCAGATAATGAATTTTAAAACCTTTAGTATCCCACTTAAGCTATGTTCTAAAACATTAGTTTGCGTTGTCTGCTGCCAATAGTTCTTTAAACCATATTCGATTAATCTCACTATTAATTTACAAGCAAAAATAGTTAGGACTCCTACCGCCAACACATCTAAGAAGCGACTTATGTTTTTGCTTAGTGCCAAGGTATATAGCCCAAAATAAGCAATGCCTAGATAAGCAAGCGGCATTCCTATTTTCTCGACAATTGTAATTAGAAAATCATCAATGGTTGTTGATGTTTTCTCAGCCATTTTTTTAATTCGAGATATGCATAACTTTTCAAATAGCTTAACACCAACGACTCCTATCAATAATATCCCTATGGAAACCAGATACCTACCAATGCTATTTGTGAATACCTGATATTCTAAAATTTGCTTAAGCATTTTTACCTCCCTCCAATGTTTAGTACTATTTTAACCTATTAATGGCTCAGTTTTTCTGCCGCATTTCGATACCGACAAAAATCACAATCTTTACCCGAAGACGGAATTTGATCGCCTGATAAACAGTGATAAATTTCCTGAATTAAACCTTCAACCCAATCGGAATTCCCTTTGTAGCTAATTAAAGTAATATCAAACTCTAACTTCCCATCAAATTTATCAACATTAGTTTTACCATTGCAATAAACGAAATAGCCAGTTTCAGATACTAAATAGTTATTTTTACGTAATAACCATTGGTAAATCTCCATCTGTCGCTTGTAGCTGTCCTGCCATTGTTTATTTAGCGCAGTTATCTCTTCATTCTTACTTGTTGCCTTATAGTCTACCACAATATACTCATTTTTTGAGTTAATCCATAAATCATCAATTGCCCCGGTAACAATAAAATTAGTTGGCTTATGATGATATTGAACACCCTTGAAGTTATTCCTCCATGCATCTAAGTTAGTATCTTTTACCGGTAATGCATCAACTCCGTATTTTTTAATTAATGGATGAGAACTGCCTTCTTGCCGTAAAATATCAAACTCCTTTTTAAGTAACGCGTCAACCGCGTTATTTAGAGTAAAAGGAAATCCCGGCGGTCGGCCCACACCCAATCTACGATCTAAATAAAAACACTTAGGACATCCGATATATAGATCAATTTTTGAACGACTTAGCTTGAATGGCTGCTTTTCCCCTGGCACATAAAGATTACGCGTCCGTGGAACATTATAATATTGAGACATCGCCTATTCTATCCTCCAATTACATCATAAATTATTTATTTTTTTATTCAAGTAAATAAATCCTTCAATTCCTTAATTTCTTTTTCTATCTCTAAAATCCGGTTCTTGATTTCTTTAACTCGACAATCATACTCTTTCTTTGTCTGCTCGCTATGATAACTCTTTTCATTAGCCAAAGTACGCTTTTTTGCATAATGCTCTAGCTCGATGGCCTCTTTCTCTTTTCTTAGTTTTTTTATTTTTCCAGATATTTTAAAATTATTTCTCTTAATTTCCGCTTTTGATTGTTTGTTTTCTAGTACTTTGGTAACTTTTTTTTTCTTTACTTTGTCCCTATTTAATCCAGAGCCTGTTTTTTTGCTAACATCCTTATCCGGAAAACTTTGTTCATTGATTTTTCCCCAATAATAGTCAAAATTACCTGGAAATTTTTTTACTCTGCCAGATTGAACATCAAATACAGTATTGGCAACTGACCGCACAAAATGAATGTCGTGACTAATAAATACAACTGACCCCTCATACACATTAAGAGCCTTGATTAACGCTTCTACTGCGTCAACATCTAAATGAGTTGTCGGCTCATCTAGCAATAAAAAATTAGGAGGTTTAATTAATAACTTAGCCAGAATTAACCGACTCTTTTCACCACCAGATAAAACACTTACTTTCTTATCTACATCGTCACCGGAAAACAAAAACAAACTTAAAATAGTCCTGATTTTTTCTCCTGTCACTGACCCCCCACTTGACAAGCAAGCTTCTTCAATTACAGTATTTGAAGAACTCAAGATATCCATCCTTCTTTGTGAAAAATAGCCAATAGTAGTATTGTGCCCCACCAGTCTCTTTCCTTCTTCAATGTCAATTACTCCGGCTAAAATCTTTAAAAGTGTTGATTTTCCAGCTCCATTTTTACCAACTAATACCGCTTTTTCTCCACGGATAATCTCAAAATCAAAATTTTTATAGACTAAGATATCTCCGTAAGATTTTTTTACTTCTTCTAACTTAATTACCTGATACCCACTATTATCTACAACAGGAAATTTAAAATTTCTCACGCTCTCTCGTCGATTTGCAGGAAGATCTATTGTCTCCATCTTATCTAATACTCTTTTTTTTGCACGAACTTGCGAAGCTTTATTGGGCTGTCCATGAAAGCGTTCAGCAAAATTTTTAAGTTGTTTACGTTTTTTTTCCTGTTCTGAAAATTGCTTTAATAGGTAACTCTTTTTTTCATTTTCAATCCTTTTGTAGTCTTCATAGTTTCCTTTAATTTTCACAATACTTTTATTTTCTAAAACTAAAATATTATTAGTAGTCTGATCAAGAAAATCCTTATCGTGAGAAATCATAATAAAGGTCCCTTTAAAATTAAGTAAGTAGTCCTTAAACCATAAAGCAGCCTCTAGATCTAGGTGATTCATCGGCTCATCTAGAAACAAAATATCATAATGACAAACAAGAAGCTTCGCTAACAAAACACGCATTTGCCAACCACCACTCAACTGCTTTACAGGACGTAAGAAATCACTTTCGCTAAATCCGAGCCCCATCAACACTGCTTTTGTTTTATACTCTAGGGTATAGTAACCTAAAAATTCTAACTCGGACAAAACATCTCCGTATCGTGTTAAGCTAGACTGGCCTTTTTCTTCTAAAGCCTTTTTTTCATCTACCAGGCACCTCATCTGCTCATCTCCTCCAACCACTTCCGACAAAATTAATGCTTCCGACTCAAAATGAGCTTCTTGCGGTAAATACCCAATACGAATATTTTTTTGGCCTTCTACCTGCCCACCTGTTACTTCTTCCTTGTTGAGAATAATTGAAAAAAAAGTACTTTTCCCTGCACCGTTTGGACCTACTAACCCGATTTTTTCTCCTCGGTTAATTGTTAAATTCACCTTATCAAATAAAACGTAATGACCATATTTTTTGGAAATGTTGCTTATTTTAATCATACAATACCTTACATTTGCTAGAAATAGCTTATGTCGTATTCACAGACAAAGCCAGACAATATATTTTTAGTTTTTAGCACCTAGGACAGAAGCAATTAAAATTGAACAACATACAAAATTCTGTTGATAGTGTCAGCCAGATTCTGCTTTAATTTTTTCGGCAATCTCTCGAGGAACCTGAGCATATTTTTCAAAACGCATAGAACAATTAACCCTTCCACTACTCAATGAACGTAAATTAGTAGTATAACCGAACATTTCCGAAAGTGGAGCTTCTGCTTTGATAATTTTCTGCTTATTCTTGGTATCCATCCCTAATATTTTTCCTCGACGAGAACAGATATATCCTACAATACTACTAGAGTATTCCTCAGGGGTGATAATTTCTAAAGCCATATACGGCTCTAAAAGAATTGGATCGCACTTCATAAAAACACTACGAAAGCATCCCTGTGCAGCAAGCTTAAATGCCAACTCAGAAGAATCAACATTATGATAAGAACCGTCGGTAAGATCAACCTTGATGTCTACTACCGGATATCCGGCATAAATTCCCTTTTTTATTACTTCCAGCAAACCTTTCTCCACCGCCGGAATATAGCTTTTTGGTATTCTTCCTCCAGTAATACTATTTTTAAATTCAAACCCTTTACCTTGTTCATTAGGAGAAAACTCCATAACTACATGACCATACTGTCCTCTTCCTCCAGTTTGCTTTATGTGCTTGTACTCTTCGGATAAGGTAGACAATATTGTTTCCTTGTAGGCTACCTTTGGTTGCCCTACAGAAGCATCGATCTTGAATTCACTTTTCAATCGATCAGCGATAATCTCCAAGTGTAGCTCACCCATCCCGGAAATAATTGTTTCTTGAGTCTCATCGTCAATTCTTGCCGAAAACGTAGGATCTTCTTCGGAGAGTTTTGCCAATGCTTTGCTTAACTTATCCTGGTCAGAACTACTTTCCGGTTTGATACTAATAGAAACAACTGGATCAGAAAATTCCATCTGCTCCAATAATATAGAGTCACTTAAATCGCAAAGCGTATCGCCAGTTAATGTATTGTTTAAACCCACAGCAACGGCAATATCTCCAGTAAATACTGCTTCAATATTCTTCCGCTGGTTTGCATGCATCTCTAAAATTCTCCCGATTCTTTCTTTCTTTCCTTTAACCGCATTCAAGATGTACGTACCCGCCTTCAAACAACCAGAATACACCCTTATATACACCAACTTACCAGTGTGTGGGTCAGTTTGGACTTTAAACGCTAACGCTGAAAATGGCTCTTCATCTAAAGGTTTTCTGAATATTTTTTTCTCTGAATCATCCGGATCCGTGCCTTCTACGGGAGGTAAATCGGAAGGCGCCGGAAGATACTTATTGACTGCATCCAACAGCATCTGGACACCTTTATTCTTAAACGCCGAACCACATAATGCCGGAACAATTTTATTAGCTATTGTTCCTTTACGTATACTAGAAATTAATTCATCAAGGGTAATTGAATCTTCTGACTGCAAATACTTTTCCATAGTTTTATTATCGCAAGCTGCCGCTTTCTCCAGCATGATATGTCGATATTTACGAGCAACTTCCTGACATTCATCAGGAATTTCCACTGTTCGAAAATCTTTACCCATTGAATCATCATCATAAATGCAGGCCTTCATCTGGATAAGATCAATTATTCCAGAAAATTTATCTTCCGAGCCAATAGGAATCTGTAACGGAATTACATTGGCATTTAAGTCTTTCTCAATGTTTTCTACAACTCCGAAAAAATCTGCACCAACGCGATCCATTTTATTAATAAAAGCAATTTTAGGAACTTCATATTTATCGGACTGCCGCCAAACTGTTTCTGACTGTGGCTCTACACCTCCTACAGCACAAAATACAGCTACAGCACCGTCTAGAACTCTTAACGACCGTTCTACTTCTACAGTAAAATCTACGTGTCCAGGGGTATCAATAATATTTATCCGGTGATCTTGCCAAAAACAAGTAGTAGCCGCTGAGGTAATCGTAATCCCTCGTTCTTGCTCCTGCTTCATCCAATCCATTTGCGCTTTTCCATCATGCACTTCTCCGATTTTATGAGAACGACCGGTATAAAACAATATTCTTTCGGTAAGAGTAGTTTTTCCGGCATCAATATGAGCCATAATGCCGATATTACGGACTTGGGATAGATCGCTTTTTCTTAACGGCAAATCTTCTTTTTGCCCTTTCTGGGAAAGAGATTGTTTATCTAAATTATTCTCTGCTGTTGTATCTAAAGAAGAAACATTCTGAATGCTCTTGTTAAATTCTTTATCTAAACCGGGAATAATTTTTTGAGAATTTCCTGTTTCAACATGGTTTAAAAAAGTATCCAGGTCTCTGGGTGAGACTTCTTTTGTGACATTATTATTATCCTTATCTTGTTCTTTTTCTATAGACAACTCCTTATTAGATAATTTTTTTTCCTCAAGAGTGGTCGTCTCTTTTGCCTCCGGAGTCGATTCAGAAAAATATTTCTTTTCCATTTCCTTAACTCGATGAGATAAAGACATCCTTTCCTTACTCAAAGCTTCAAATGTCTCTTCCTTGCTTTTCAATTCCTTGTTACGAACTTCTAACTCTTGCTTTAGCTCTTCTACTTGTTCAGATAATAAATTATACTCATCCTTAGAAACCCACCCACTTTCCTTCTCTTTCTCCTTTATCTCTTTTATCTTACTCTGGTAATCACGGACCTCTTTCATGTAATTACTTATTTTTTCTTTTTGCTGCTTACTACTTTCCTTAAATGACTCAATATTGCTATTTAACCCATCAATTGTCTTATTTAACTCTTCTAGTTCTTTTGTTGTATCTGCTAAATCTTTGTTTAAACGAACGTTTTTTGAAAATTCTTCCTCCAGCTGTTTTTCCTTATCCATCATTTTTTCTTGCAATTGAAAAACTGGGACTTTGTTATCGTTAATAATCTGCTGCTGACGCTCAAGCCATTGCTTGTTCTTGCGTTGCTTTTCGGTAAAATCCACTTCTTTTTTTTGAAGAATTAGTACTTTTTCTGCCAGAGAATTATTTTCAAGCTCGATTTTCTCTAATCGCTCGTTATCACCTTTCAGTTTATATACCTGTTGCTTAAGCTCTTTTATCTGCGTATTTAAAGAAGAAACTTTGACTTGAATAGCGCTATTATCTGCCTCACTAGAACGTAACTTATGTTTCCCAGAATGATCGCCCAAAGAATAAACCACTAAGCTAACCGAAACAGCAACTAAAAAATAAAGAAAAAATATCATTGTTTAACGCTACTATACCTCACCAAAATAAACTCACCTAGTATTTTCACCTATAGATTTACTTTATCCTATGTTTTTTGTCCTTCTGACTTATACTCCAACCAGATACCCATACACAAGATAAATTCTTATTATACTTTTTTGATGTTTAGTTGTCAAAAAATTAACACCTTTTAATTTTGCTTTTCAGGAAAAAATGCTTGATGCTTATTTAAAAGATGATATAATTTTGTACATTATGATTGAAGATAGAATTTATCAAGAGTACATTCAAGCTTTGAGATCAAAAAACAAACAAAAAAGCGTGTTTTTAAGTTTCATTCGTGCTGAACTTAAAAATAAAGCAATTGATTTAAAAAAAGATAGATTAGATGACACGGAAGCCTTAGTAGTTCTCAAAAAACAGCAAAAAAAACTTAACGATCAAAAAGAAAGCATTACAGCTTCAGGAAGAATTAACATGGTTGACGACATTGAAAAAGAAATATCCTCACTAGCAGAGTACCTTCCGAAACCTCTAGGAGAAGACCAACTGCTAAAAATAATTGAATCAAAAATAGCCGCGATAGACAGCCCTTCAATGAAAGACATGGGAAAAATAATGACATCTGTACTTTCCGAAGTCGGATTACGCGCTGATTCTAGGATGGTTAGTTCTATCGTTAAAAATAGGCTTTCTTCTTAAAAAAAAGCCTATCCCTTTTAAACCATCAATACTACCTATATTAAGTCTTTAAAAATATCGCCGACAAGCTCTACCGCAGGGTGAGTGTCATTTTGCTTAGCTTTTTGAATTAATTGTAGTAATTTTCCTGGCTGTTGAGCTACTTGCCGCATTCGTTCTAAGTTAAAGTCAATTTCGCCTTCAAAATACATTAATAAATCAACCATCAGCATATCTATATCGTAATTATTTTTGTAGTCTTGTAGCGCTGATAATTTATCAGTTCTTTTTTCCCGTTTTTTTTCTATTCTCTGATCATCCATATCATATTTTTTTTAACAACAATGGTTAAGATTATTCATCATTGAATACTGGCTATAGCATTTGTAATTAACGGTAAAACTGCTTCTGCTTCCTCTTTAGACATTCTTCCTAATTTAGTAAACCGAAAATTCCCTTGAGTATCCTTATTTTCCCTGGTAATTTGTACTTTTTTCGGTCCATTGTTATAAGAGTAAACACTTACACTTATTTTTGTATCTTCAAAGTCAACTGATTCGGAAAATAACTGATCATCCAAATTACTATCGTATGGCATTTATCCCTCCTTTACTGTCTTTTTTACAATTTCTTATTTTTTCTAGCTGCACTCTACAGCTCTACTTCCACCCATATATTGCACTTTGCTTTTACCACACAAAACATTCTTGCGTTATATTTTACTATCCCTAATCTACGCTGTCAATAGCTGCTTATCTGGCTCTTTTTTGAAAAGATATTTGGTTAAATTAAATTAACCAATGCAATAAATGCACAGTAATAACCAAATTTACTAAAAGACTTATTAATTAAAGACTTTTTTAATATATATAAAGCAACAATCCCGGATAAAAACGCAAAAAGCGCACCGCCAATAACATTAGGCAGGGGTAATTCTAAGGCCATTATTTCTCTCATTTTAAACAAAAAAGTTCCGATAATTACAGGAATCACCATAATAAAAGAAAATTTAAAAGCATCTTGTGGTTTAAACCCTCTTTGCAAGAAACCAACTATCGTAATTCCAGAACGTGAAATACCCGGAAAAACTGCCAATCCTTGCAAAATTCCAATGAAAATTGAGTCTTTTAAGGTAATATCTTGAAAGTTCCTCTTGCCAAAATTATTTTTTGCTTTTAAAAGCACTCCAGCATTAACTAGCAGAAAGAAAGAAACCCAATAGCGACTTTCAAATATCTGTTTAAAAAATCTATCAATAGTAAGCCCTATTACTCCAGTAATCAGAGTAATGATTAAAATGCTACCTAGTACTTTTTTATTAGTTAGACAACCCAAGAACTGTTTACGAAAAAAAACAATAATTGCTAAAAGAGTAGAAAAATGAAGCAACACAAAAAAAGGTAATAAATCGTTGCTTGAACCAAATAAACGTTTTAGTATGTAGAGATGTCCTGAACTTGATACAGGCAGGAATTCGGTCATTCCCTGAGTAAGACCGAAAAATAAACACTTTATCAAACTTTACCCTCTCAACAGGAGAAAAATAAAAACCGCTAAAATAGTTAACCCAACAGCTAAAACAATATAATCTAGAGAACCTTTCCTCTCCGGCTCACCATCAAGAGGCTCTTCTGAAACTGAAAAGTTATCCTCGAGATCTTCGGTAACCGAATTTAGGCTTTCTTTAACTAAATATTCATTTTCTTGTTTGCCAAGCGGCAAAGATTCTTCTAAGACTGGATCTGTCTTTTGATCGTCACTAGCGAGAACATCTTTAGATAAATCTGCAGTATTCGACAAATCTACTGTTTTCTCGTCAGTGTCATCGCTATTTTTTTTACTATCTAAATCCAATATTAATTCTTGATCTGCTTTGTCAGCCTTACCTAAATCAAGAGCTTCAGTTTCTGGAACAATGCCATCATTACTTAACTCTTGTCCGCCTACATCATTTAATTTGTCATCTTGTCCGGCACTTAGCCCTTCTTGCCTCTTTTCTTCGGTGAGATCAAGCTGTTTGTTTCCCGACATAGCTCTTTCATCATTTACTTTGTTTGATATTTTAGTGCCTTCTTCAGGAGGATTTTGGCCAGTATTAAGATTATCCTTGCCAATGGGGGCATCCATTAGATTCTCCACGCTTTCACCAGGAAAATATTCAACCTTTTCTTCTTCTGGCAAGGAATAAACGCCAGTATCTTCGCCTGCTTCAGAAGAAAGTGTTTTGTCTTTTGGAAAAACTTCTGGAGATTCTAACAGCTTATTTGTTTCTTCAGGTTTACCAGCATCTTGAAAAGAATCATCCGTAGGACTCAGAGGGTTATCCATAAGTTCACCTAAAACTGCTCGACAATCATGGCAAACACACAAGTGTTCCTCTACTTGTTTAATTTCTTCTTCGCTGGCGGTATGTTGAAAATAACAGGGAATTATTTTTTTTATATCCTCACAATCCATAAGCCCTCCTCTACATTATTTTATCAAAGTGAAGTATCATTGCAAGGAAATTTTTAAAAAAAATAGCAAATTAAAGTCTTACCTACGACTATTTATTGTTTAGAACTTTAACTTAATTCCAACATAATAATTTCTTTCTGGCGAAGGATAAAATCCACGCGTAGTTCCAGATATATTAGTCGCCGCATACTCACTATATATTTCATTAAATAAATTATTAATTCCTCCAAAAATTTCAAAATTATTTTTATGGTAGCTCAGCTTTACGTTTGTAGTGTTAAAACTGTTTAATTTTGAGTATATATTATTAAGGTCGTTAATTAAATAAACTTTACCTCGGTATTGATAATCGACAAATAACGACCAATCTTGGGTTAGATCATATTTTACAGAAGCAGTGAATAGCGCTTTAGGTACAAACGGAACTTGTTTCCCGCTGTAAGATCCTTTTCTAAATACAGCATCAATAAATCGATAACCCATTTTGATTGTTAAACAATCTAACGGAACCAACTGAACATTTATGTTGGCCCCCTGTCTACGTGTATTATCATAATTTTTATTCTCCCAAGTTGTTGGATCATAATAAATCTCATCTCTAATGCACATTTGAAAATAGTCTAAAGACACCTCCATTATAGAATTAAGCTGAGAATTTATCCCTACAGTTACCGCTTTAGACCGTTGTGGCCGTAAAGATTCATTTATCGAAGCAACCGGCCAAGTAACAAGATACTCATCAGTTTTTCCGACTCTTAACCCACGTGAAAAGTTTAAATACATATTAGTTTTTTCGAAAAATTTATAGTTTAGCCCCAACTCATATAAATCTTCTGTAAAACTCACACCGTCATCAGTACTAGAAGCACCTCGATAATCAAATGTAAACTTTTCTTTCTGCAAGCGCCACCCCAACCGAGCAGAAAATTTCTCGGTTAAATGGATATCATCTTGTAGAAATAACGATACACTCCTTCGATCAATGTCTGTAGAAGATGAAGAATCATCTGCGGAAAGATCTGAAGTATACAATTCAAATCCGGTTATTAACTCATGTTCCCATGAGTACGAATTAAAGATAAATAATAACTGAGGCTTAACTTGAAAATTACTAATTCGCTTATCAGTACTCATACTGTAAGAAAGAAGCTCCTCAAGCTCATTTTTATTACGAAAGAAAACATCAACTGATCCAACTATTGACTCAGAAAACATATTTTTAATATTTAATCCTAACGTATTATCCTCTACGCGAGCATTATTTAATGGAGTAGTTGAATCTCTACGAGAATATCCCTGTTTTGATTCAGATTCAGTAATGTCATCCGGTAAACCATAAACATACTTATGATGCGTTAGGTCAGCACTTACAACTAAGTCTTCTGTTGGTTGAGAAGCAAAACTTGTAGTGACATATTTTGAACGATAATGACTATTTTGACGATAGCCACTCGTTGAATGATATTCACCAAAAATTCTAAACGATAGTAAATCTGTTCCTCCTGAGACTTCAACAGATTCCTTAGTTGAGCGATAACTACCTGCCTGAAAATTAATCTCTGAACCAACCTTCTTGGGCCTTATTTTCTTAGAAATTATATTAATCACTCCTCCGCTTGCATTATCCCCATACAAAACCACCCCGCCACCTTTAACAATCTCAATCCTATCAACATTTTCTAATGGTATTTGTGTCCAGTCAACACCACTCATATCAATATTATTTACTCTTCGTCCATTAACAAGAATTAGTATATTCGAGTTAGCATTATCTCCAAAGCCCATCATATCAACAACAGTTTTTATGCCATTTCCATAATAATCACTAATATTTAATTCAGGTACTGTCTTTAAAAAATTGATAACTGTAGAAGCTCCCGTATTCGATATTTGCAAGCTCGTATACACATTTGTTGAGTACGGAGCTAGCGAATTACTTTTTGCTTGAATTCCGGAATAAGGAGTGACGATAATTTTCTCAAGCTCAATCGCCTCATCTTTATTGCCTGATGGAACAATGTATTCTTGGCTTTCAGAATCAACCAGTATTTCTTCAGCTTGCACCATAAAACAATTACAAAAAAACAATAACACTAAAAAAAATCCAAACCTTTTCATTGATATCCTCCTTATTTTACTAATAGTCCTTAAAAATAAAAAATCCCCGACTATACGTCGGGGTGCACCCTGATTTCTTGACCCGGAAAATTGACTAATAGATTCTCTATTCCACGAAAAACCTATTCTTCTCTATTTCTTGGCAGGTCTTCTGACTTACCTTGCTCTTCGCCATCCTTCCCATCCAAATAATTTTAGACAGTGGATTTAAAACATTGGCGAAGAGTTCCTTTCTTGCGAAAGGCGAAGGCTTACAGCACCGGGAGTGTCTTCGAATTTCCGTTTAAAACGAATCACGAAAGTTCCCTATTAAGCTTAAAACAGCACCAAAAAACATTTATCTAGATGTGAAAGAACAACCATAGATTACCGTAGTAAATCATGTTGTCAAGTATTTTTTGTAAAAATCATATTGACATGTTGCATGTAAAGATTAAGACAGGTCCAAAAAGAACAATACTCAATTACTAGTTCTTTACGGTTATCCAAGGTTTCAGCGAAGAAGGATTCTTACTTATCTGGACATCAGCTTTGTAGGCTTTTAGCATATTCTCTTGAGTCAACACTACTTCTGGAATGTCATTACCGAGGATGGTTCCGTTATTAAGAAGAATTATCCGGTTGCAATATTCGCTTGCTAAATTTAAATCATGCAACACCATAACTACTGTTAAATTTACCTTAGCGTTTAACTCTTTTAATAAAGCCATTATTTGAGCTTGATATCCGATATCTAGATGTGCGGTTGGCTCATCCAAAAATAACAACGCTGGCTCTTGAGTTAACGCCTTGGCAATGATAACCCTTTGTCGTTCCCCCGCACTTAATTGATTAATTATTTTGTACTTTAGGTTCCCTGTTTTAGTCTGCGCTAGACTTTTCTCGGCAATAAGAAAATCTTGCTTTGTTTCTGCTTGCATCCTATTTAAGTACGGAATCCTACCCATTAATACTACTTCCCAAACAGAAAAGGGAAAATTAATTACTGTATCCTGCGAAACGAAAGCAATTTTTTTGCACAATTCTTTTAATTTAATTTTATAAATATTTTTACCTTCGAATAAAACATTACCACTAGTTGGATAAATCACGCGAGTAATCAATTTTAATAAGGTTGATTTTCCTGAACCATTCGGACCAATAATTCCCAAAAACTCACCTTTGCCTACATCAAAGGAAACATTTCCTAACACATCATTTTTCTCATACCCTCCATTTAAATTTTCTACTTTTAGCAAAGTACTCATGAACTAACTATTTTCTTTTGGTTTAGTTTTAACAGGACTATGAATAGTGGAGCACCAATCAACGAAGTTATTACTCCAATCGGAATTTCAATGGGTGCTAATAGACTTCGAGAAAGGGCATCAGAAATAACTAAAAATATAGCACCCCCTAAACAAGCTGTCGGAATAAGAATTCTATGGTTCGGGCCTACTATCAAACGCATCATATGAGGAACAATTAACCCGACAAAACCAATCATTCCAGTGACCGAAACTATGGCTCCGGTAACCAATGATGTTATTACAAACACAATTTTTTTTATACTTTCACTCTTGATACCTAAATGAACTGCCTCTTCTTCGCCGATACTTAAAGCATTTAAATCCTGTGCTATGCTGAACATAAAAATACTTCCAAAGCATACAACTACTCCTACTATAGCAAGAAGCTTTAAATCGTAAACTTGCAGGCTACCCAATAACCACCAGGCTATTGCATGCATTGCTTCATTGCGGGAAACTGACACTAAAAATACAATTACCCCAGAAAATGTTACTCCCACCACAACCCCTGATAAAATAAGTGATTCTACAGGAATTTTTCCGTTGCTTCTTGATAAATAATACACTAAAATAATGCTTACCAATGCTCCGCTAAATGCGGAAAAAGGAAGAAACACAGCACTAACACCAAAAACAATCGCAAGTATCGCCCCTAATCCAGCTCCACTTGAAGTTCCCAAAAGGTATGGGTCAGCTAAGGGATTTTTTAAGGTTGCCTGAAGAACCGTTCCACAAACACTCAAGCCGGCCCCAACTAATATTGCTAAACTAACACGCATAAGTCGTAAATAAACAATTTGCCGGTATTTTTCTGATAATAGATCGAAAAAAGAAATTTTTACCGCTCCTTTGGTGATCGCAAAGAAAATAGCACCCAATAAAATCAAAAACAATAACACAATAATTCTTTTACCTGCACTATTCATTATTGATACAACCTACTATGAATTTCTTCTAAACCACTAACTAATCTAGGACCAGGACGTAAAAATAAATCCGGATCAATATCACTGTATAGACGGTTATTTTTTAAGGCCTTGATCTCTTTCCACCCGATTCGCCTCTTAATCGAATCTAGAAATCGTTTGTCACCTTGACGGCTAAAAATAATACATTCCGGATCACAATAAATCACTCGCTCAGCACTAAAATAGCTATATTCACCAGAAACATCTCCCGCTATATTCACGCCTCCAGCAAATTCTACTAGCTGGTTAATAAATGATTCTTTAGCTGCAGTCATTAAAGGGTCATTCCAAATTTCAATGAATACCTTGGGTCTGTCTTTAATAGAGATAAGACTTACCTTCTTTTTTACTTGCTCTAATCTTTCTTTCATCGATACTATTAATGTTTCTGCTTCTTTATCTCGGTCTAAAACTGTTCCGATTTCTTTAATTGAATCAAATAACTCTTGCATATTAGAAGGATCGCTAATACACACTTTAAACCCTAACTGCTTTAATTTTGTAACCGTAAATTCCTGCTCTAGCCCTGTAGCAAAAATTATATCCGGATTTAGTAAGATAATCTTTTCAATATTCGGTTGGCTAAACGTCCCAATCTTCTCCTTATCTCTCGCAGAATGGGGATAATCGCAAAAAGTAGTTACACCCACCACCTGTTTCCCAGCGCCCAAACTAAATATTATTTCCGTAACCGCCGGAGCAAGAGAAATAATTCTTTGTTTTTGAGCTTGGGTAACAGCTAAGCAATTTCCACTAAAAACAGCTAATACACATATGCCTACTATAAATATAGACCAGCATTTCGCTGCCACACTAATCCACCAACAACGATTAATCTTACCTTTCATTATGCCTGCTCTTTGCTTTTTCGCTAAAACATGCCCCCACCCCGACTCGAACGGGAATCCCAGCCTTAGGAGGGCCGTGCTCTATCCATTTGAGCTATGGGGGCAAGAATTTTACAAGATAGAATTCACTCTTAAGCTGTAAGTTTTAAGAATTAAACCTTGTTTTCCTAATCTTCCAATTGGCAACTTATAACTTTTTCAATATTTGATTAAAGAATACGTGGGGTATTTTTTGATTTTATTTCGGCCCTTAAGGTTGACCAGCTCGATTAAAAATGACACTCCGACAATATTTCCTTTTACTTTCTCAGCTAATTTAATCAAAGCTAAAGCAGTCCCGCCAGTAGCCAATAAATCATCTAGAACCAAAATATTTTTACCAGAAGGAAAAGCATCACGATGTATTTCTAAGGAATCTTTTCCATACTCTAACGAATAAGTGCTGCGATACACTTTAGCGGGTAACTTTCCCGGCTTACGGACAGGAACAAATCCACAATTTAGTTTATAGGCAAGTACTCCCCCAAAAATAAAACCTCGAGATTCCGCAGCAACAATATAATCAATCTTTTTACCTTTAATTAGGTTAACCCATTCATCAATTGTCTTTTTAAACGCTTTTTTATCGTTCAACAAAGTAGTTATGTCTCTAAACAAAATACCTTTTTTGGGAAAATCAGGAATCGCTCTTATCCGGTCTTCTATCTTCATATTCGCCTCCGGTTATAACTGTTTTTTCTGCTCTTCGGTGACATAATCCTTTAACTTTTGCAAAGCCTCTTTTTCAATCTGTCTGACCCTCTCTCGAGATATTCCCAATGCTTTCGCTACTTTAGCTAAAGTGTGTGGTTTCCCGTCAATTATCCCAAAACGCAGATTAAGCACCAGTTTTTCCCTCTCAGCAACAGAATTTAAAAGCTGTTCTATTCGCTCTCGGTTAAACATATTGTCAATCATGTCAGAATTGTTAGTGTATTCACGATTCTTAACAAAATCAGCTAATGTTGAACCGCCATTGGCACCTACTGGAGCATCTAGCGATGATTTTTTTTGAATCCACATTTCAATCTCGCCAATTTTAGCAACCGGCATTTTTAACTGACGAGCTATCTCTCCACGTGAAGGTTCCTGGCTTGTTTTTTGTCTTAGCTTTTCTTTTGCCTTCTTGTACTTAGAAATGAACTCACTCATATAAACGGGGATCCTAATTGTCTTTCCTTGATCAATCAACGCTCTGGTTATTGCCTGGCGTATCCACCAAGCAGCATATGTTGAAAAACGATAGCCACGTGTGGTATCGAATTTATCAATAGCACGCATCAAACCAATATTCCCTTCAGCTATCAAATCCATTAACGATAGATTAAAATGAGCATAGTGCTTAGCAATACTAACCACTAATTTTAAATTGCAGTTAATAATCTTACGCCGAGCATCTCGATTGCCATGTTTTGCTTTCTTGATAAAATCGATCTCCTCATGCTTCTTAAGTAAGGGAAGATCTTTTATGCTGTTTAAGTATGCCCTCAACGCTTCCATAAAATCTATTTGCCTTTTTCTTCTATCGCTATTTGGGCCGCTGCCAACCTGGCAATCGGAACTCTAAACGGAGAACAGCTAACGTAATTTAAACCAGCTTTATGGCAAAATTTAACCGACTCCGGATCTCCTCCGTGTTCTCCGCAGATACCACACTTGAGATTCTTATTTGTTTTTCTTCCTAAGGTCACAGCCGTTTTCACTAGCTGGCCAACACCTTCTTGATCTATCGTCTGGAACGGATCATCTGGCAAAATTTTCTTTTCTATGTATTCCGGTAAAAAAACTCCGGCATCATCACGACTATACCCAAAAGTCATTTGGGTTAAATCGTTTGTTCCAAAAGAAAAAAATTCAGCCTTTAAGGCAATCTTATCCGCAGTTAAGGCTGCCCGAGGAATCTCAATCATTGTTCCTACAGTATATTTTACTTTTGACTTCAGCCTTTTAATAACCCCTTCGGCAGTTTTGCGAACAATATTTTCCAGATATTCGAATTCGTTAGACGTACCTATAAGCGGAATCATAATCTCCGGAAAAACTTTAATTCCTTTTTTAGCCATATTACAAGCGGCTTCAATAATTGCCGTTGACTGCATGACACAAAGCTCAGGGTAAGTAATTGACAACCTACAACCACGATGGCCAAGCATCGGATTTAATTCATGTAACTTTTTAACGAGATCTTCAACCTTTGCCGATGAAATTTTTAAACGTTTAGCCATTTCTTTTTGACCTTCAGTATCGTTAGGCAGAAATTCATGTAATGGCGGATCAAGAAGTCGTATTGTTACTGGTAGCCCATTCATTGCCTTAAAAATACCCTCAAAATCTTTTCTCTGATAAGGTAATAATTTTTTAATAGCTGCTTCTCGTGTTTTGCTGTCCTGGGCTAAAATAAATTCACGAACAGCCCAAATCCTTTCTCCTTCAAAAAACATATGCTCAGTTCGTGTAAGTCCAATACCTTCAGCCCCTAAGTTCCGAGCCGCTAAAGAATCTTTTGGTGTATCCGCGTTAGCACGAATATTAAGTTTTCGATATTGGTCAGCCCATTTCATTATCTGAACAAACATTTTATAGATCAAACTTCTTTTAGCGGCAGAATTATTATAAACAACTCCAGCAATTACCGGGCTAACCGTCGACTTTACATCACCTAGCATAACATCTCCGGTTGTACCATCCAACGAAAGATAATCGCCTTCTTTTACTGTACTTCCTCCTACCGATATTTGTTTTTTAGCGTAATTAATATTTAAAGCGCTACATCCGGCGATACAACATTTACCCCAACCTCTAGCCACTACAGCAGCATGTGAAGTCATCCCTCCAGTTGAAGTTAATATTCCTTCAGCAGCATCCATGCCAGCAACATCTTCCGGAGAAGTCTCGTGACGAACAAGAATGACCTTTTTCCCTTTTTTCTTCCAAGCTTCTGCATCGTCAGCTGTAAATACTACATACCCCGACGCAGCACCTGGTCCGGCAGGAAGCCCTTTTGCTATCTTTTTTGCCTTGTTTTGCGCTACTGGATCAAAAACCGGAAAAAGAAGCTGATTAAGTTGTTCACCTTCAATCCTCAAGAGAGCTTCCTGAGGTGTAATCATTCTTTCTTTTACCATGTCATAAGCAATCTTAACTGCCGCAATCCCAGTACGTTTCCCGGTACGTGTCTGCAGCATAAAGAGCTTACCTTCCTGTATAGTAAACTCTACATCCTGCATATCTCTATAATGCTTCTCAAGTTTTTTCCTTATCTTATTAAGTTCTTCATAAATTTTTGGCATTTCTTTTTTAAGGTCGCTTATCGGCTCCGGAGTCCTTATCCCAGCCACTACATCCTCGCCTTGAGCATTGATAAGAAATTCGCCAAAAAATTCTTCTCCTCCGTTTGAAGGATTACGCGTAAAAGCTACACCAGTCCCGGAAGTGTTACCCATATTCCCAAAAACCATTGACTGAACATTAACCGCAGTACCAAGAAGTCCTGTAATTTTATTTATCCTCCTATAGATTACCGCTCTTTCAATATTCCATGAGCCAAACACTGCATTAACTGCAGCCATTAGCTGCTCTTTTGCATCAGTCGGAAATGGTTTTTTTACGTATTTCTTATATACATTTTTATACTGCTGAACCAATTCTTTAAGCTGAGAAGCAGTAAGATCACTGTCTTGTTTTACTTTGTATTTTTTCTTAATAGCAGCCATTTTTTCTTCAAAGTGTCCATGATCAACACCCATGACAACATTTCCAAACATATCAATAAAACGTCGATAGGCATCCCAGGCGAGACGTTCATTTCCAGTTTTTTTTGCAAGGCCAATAACCGCATCATCATTCAACCCAAGATTAAGAACCGTATCCATCATTCCCGGCATTGAAACCGCAGCGCCGCTACGCACAGAAACTAGTAAAGGATTATTGGAGTCACCTAGCTTAGCTTGCATACTTTTCTCTAACATAGAGATATTAGCATCTATCTGCTTCTGCAATTCGGCAGGATATTTTTTCCCATGTTTAGAGTAATAGTCACAGACTTCTGTTGAAATCGTAAATCCCGGAGGCACTGGCACTCCAATACTACACATTTCCGCTAAATTCGCACCTTTGCCGCCTAAAATATTTTTCATTTTAGCGTTACCGTCTGACTTTCCTTTACTAAAAAAATAAACATACTTCTTCGCCATCTTTTCTTTCTCCCTTTTTCTTATTGTAAATTCATAATTTATTCAAAAAGTATCAACTTCTTTCTCGAGAAAATCAGAAATTTTAGTCATTTCTATTCTTTCCTGCGTCATTGTGTCCCGATTACGCACAGTTACTTTCTTGTCGGTTAAACTTTCCACATCAACGGTAACACAAAAAGGTGTCCCAATCTCATCTTGACGTCGATAAAGCTTACCGATCGCAGCGGTATCGTCATATATGGCAGGTATTTCATTTTTTATATCACAAAAAATATTTTTTGCAAGACTTACTATCTCATTGTTATTCTTCAACAATGGAAACACAGCTACCCGATAAGGAGAAAGTTCCGGCTTAAGTTTTAACACCGTTCTCAATTTTCCGCGAACATCTTCTTGATGAAATGCATCAGAAATAACCGCTAAAAAAGTTCGGTCTACACCCGCAGAAGGTTCAATAACAAACGGAACATATTTTTCTTTTAACCGATCATCAAAAAACGATAAATCTTTTTTGCTCCCTCGAGAGTGTTCTGTCAAATCAAAATCACCTCTATTGGCAATCCCTTCCAGCTCACTCCAGTTTCCGTCAGAATCAGACTCACTTTTAGCAAAAAATGAAAAATTAAATTCAATGTCCGTACACCCTTTAGCGTAGTGTGCCAACTCCTCTGGGGCATGCTCTCTTAGCCGTAAATTATTTTTTTGTAATCCTATTTTTTCAATATAAAAATTAAATCGCTCATCTACCCACTTATGATAGAATTCTTCCGCTTGGCTCGGATGAACAAAGTATTCTATCTCCATTTGCTCAAACTCCTTCATCCTGAATATAAAACTACCTCCTGTAACCTCGTTACGAAACGCCTTGCCAATTTGAGCAATTCCAAAGGGAGGCTTCTTGCGCATCGTATTGAGAACATTGTTAAAATTAACAAATATTCCCTGTGCAGTTTCCGGACGTAAATAGGCATAGTAAGGATCACTCTCTGAAGCACTCATATTTGTTTTAAGCATCAAGTTAAACTTACGCGCTTTATTCTTCTTAGTGTCAATCGCTGCGCCACAGCTAGCGCATTGATACTTATTCTCTTCTATCTTCTCAATTTTATCCAACCGAAATCTTTTTTTACATTCAGGACAATCTACTAGCCAATCCACAAATCCGCCTAAATGCCCAGAAGCAACAAACACTCCCTCCTGCATTATTATGCTGCTGTCTAATCCAACAATATCCTCTCTTTCTTCAACATAATGCTTCCACCAAATATCTTTAATTCTTTTTTTTAGCATTGCCCCTAATGGCCCATAGTCCCAGATGCTAGAAAGCCCTCCGTAGATTTCTGACCCCCCAAATACAAACCCCCTTCGGCGACATAGAGAAGTTATCTTTGTTAATCTGTCTTCGGCCATAGCCTTTAATTATACCCTAAAAATTACTTTTTTTAAGGTTTTTTTTATAATCTTTAAGCTTATTTGTTTTCACTTGTACACTCCAAAAAATCAGCTAAAATGCTATTCACTGTTAACCACCATTATTTCTTCAGGGGTGTTGACTATAATCTCTGGGCCATTATATTCTCTAATTCTTCCGGTAATCTCAACAAGCTTACCGCGATAAAACAGCAACGGATCAACCCCTTTTTTTCTAAAACTCTCTATCGAATTGTTAAAAACTACCACTGTAAAATCTGTCTGCCAATCTTCGCCAAAATTTAAGAATACACATTTGGAAGATTGGTAAGTACTCTTAACGTAGCCTCGAACAGTCTTTATCTGGCCAACATATAGTTGAGCATCCTCTGAGAATATAATTTCATAGCTTCCCCAAAGACCTTTATTTTGTTCTCGAGCCTCTGTTTGTAATTTATAAAATAAATTAGCGTGTTTAACATTAGGAGGATAAGTATAAACTACCGCATATCCCTCTTCTAATAATTTTGCATTAATAAATACCCCATCTACATAGCAATAACCAAGAATTCGTCCATAGCGATCTTTCTTTTCAATATCATATTCAATTTTTACTGTTTTTCCCAATACTAACTGTTGATTATATTCTTTTGCTTCTAAAGCAAACGGCTGAGGAGAATAAACAAAATTGTTTTTCTTTTTAATTCTCACTTCTGGAGTATCAATACCAATGTATCTTAGTAGTTTTCCTCCAGATAATTTAATCGTATCACCATCAATAACTTTTAATACTTTTTGTTCAGTACCATTTTGTGGACTACTACAGGCAACAAGCAGGAAGAATAAAAGAAATAGTTTTCTAATCACTGTAGAGCTTGAACAATGTTCTGAAATATTTCTTGAGCAAACTGAGGTTTAGGTAGCAGTAATTTCTGCGCGGAAACCTTAAGTCTCTGAATTCCGGGATTTATAATATTAATTTTTAAAGCTACATTGTATCCATTAACCCTTGCTTTTATCCTTCCTTTTGACTCATCAGCAAGATACACTCCGGCTTTCATTTCTTTTAAAGTTTTCAAACTAGCATCCCATAACTCTCGATATTCACCTTCAACATTCCCTTTTGCCGAATCACCGACTATTGCATAACCAGTTACTCCAGCTATACCCACACCGATTAGTATCGGAAGACATCCGCTAAGTAAACACAAGATTGAACAGTAAATAAAAAACTTCTTCATAGCGTTATTTTCAACCAAATGTAATATATCAAATTATTGTACTTTTGCAAGAACTAATAGCTATAATCTTCCATTTTGTTCTTCAATCCACCAAAATTATTATCAAAATATTTGTTGACCAGACCTTCAAGGCTAATCTAACGAATACTCTTAAAAAGACTTTGAAAGGTCGAATAAGAAGGATTAAACCCTAACGCCTTGATCCGTTCAATACTATAAGCTCTATCTTTAGCAAAAAAATTCAGCTTCTTCCCTAGAAAAGGTAGCGCTCTTAATACAGTACTTACCGGCTTATTAACCGCAAATGGTTTAGGTGCGTTTAGCGCTTTAACAAAAATCATCAACACTTCTTTTACAGTAAGAATTTCATCATCAGCAATAAAAAATGCCCCTTCAAGAAACTCTTCCCGACTCAATGAGAAAATCATAGCCTGAACAACATTCTTTACACTCACTAGATGAAATTTTTTAGTGCCCCCATCAATTATAGGTAATATTCGGCATTTCGCCCCTAAAGATATTCTGTCTATCATGTGTGGTTCATTTTTTCCGTAAACCATACAGGGTCGAATAATTACTGCCCTTAGTCCTTTTCCTCGACACTCTAAGACTATCTTTTCTGCCTCTATTTTCGATTGGCCATAGATATTGGTAGCAGAAAATGGTAGATCTTCAGTCAACGGAACTTGCGGATTGCCGCTAACCACAGCTATTGAGCTTAAATACACTAACCTCTCTACATTCAACAATGACGATAATTCACATATATTTTTTGTGCCCAAAACATTTATTTTATGTAAAAGATGATGATTTTTATTTTTAACATAGCCAGCACAGTGAAACACAACATCAATTTTATTTTCCAAAATTCCGACTAATGATTCTTTCTTGGTAATGTCAGCATAAATTAATTGCACACCAAAATGCTCGATCAATTTTGCTTTTTTTCTATTGCGCACTAAACAAAAAAGAGAATGAATTCCTAATTTAGCTAACTCCTCAACTAAATTTTGTCCAATAAATCCGGTTGCTCCGGTAATTAGAATATTCATTTGTACTAGCTATCGGTAGCTGATTTTAGACTTTTAATTTTCATTTCCCGCTCATTCAGTATTTTATTTATTTGAACTGTATCTGGGCCAGAAATACTCCAGCCAACACTGCCTAAATTATCTTCACACTGCTCATTTTTACGCATGCCCGCTATTACTGAGGTAACCCCTGCCTGGTTGAAATTCCAATTAAGCGCTAACTGAGAAAGGGTCTTGCAATAAGAATGCGCAATATCTCTTAGTTTAAGGAGAACTTCTTTATTAACCGATAACCGCGGTTCCTCTAAATCAGGCTTCTTCATCTTTCGATTAATATCCGAAGGAATATTAACACCATTAAAAAAAAATTTACCGCTTAAAATTCCACTATATAGCGGAGCATACGTAATTACCGCTATATTCCTCTCCCTGCAAAAAGAAAGCGTCTCTTTCTCAATATCCCGAAAAAACATGCTATACTGAGGTTGCAGGGAACAAACTGGGCAACACTTTTCAAATTCCTTAATCTGAGATACTGAATAGTTACTTACTCCCACTGCCTTAATAATTCCTTTCTGATAAAACTGGTACATGGTTTCTGCAGTTTTAGCAATTGGAGTATCCGGATCTGGCCAATGCACTTGATAAAGATCAAAATAATCTGTATCTAATCGCTTCCTTGATTCATCTAACTCCTCAAACATTCTGCTTGGTTTAAGATTGTGAAAAATATTTCGTCCCTCCCAACTTAAGCCTAGCTTAGTAGCTAAAATAATTTTTTCGCGTAAACCTCGTTTTTTGATAAAAGAACCAATTAACTTCTCTGAGTATCCCCTTCCATAAACCGGAGCAGTATCAATCAAATTAATTCCCTCGGTAATTGCTAAATCTAACACCTCCTGAGAATCACTATCTTTTTGACTACCCCACCATCGATCATTGCCAAACGCCCATGTGCCTAGTGCTAAAACCGAAACCTTCAGCTCTGATTTTCCTAAATTTCGATAGTCCATAATATTTCTTCTCCTTAGTTTTATCTTACCATAATAGTCATAGTTAAAGATAGACTATCTACTCTAATTAAATGTCATATCATCTTCCTTTTCGCGATAAATGTCTTTGGCCTTATAAAAAAACCCTTTACCTTTTTAAAATATTGCTTTGCCTCCATACTGCTTACCGCTGGAAACTGCTTTCCTACAACAAATTAATAAGTTGCTTTGCGTTTCAGGCTATGGCCATAACCTTCCGAGATTTGACATCCTAATGAAGTGACTAACTTTTTAACAGATAAATAATTTTGCTGGGGAGATTTTAGAGAAACTTCTTTTCCTGGATATATCTGATAGTATTTTCGGTAACGCACCGGGGTTACATTAGGCATAATAACATTTGCCCCACATTTAAGTGCTTTCTCCCAACCTCGTGAGTCAACAACTCCCAATGCAGTAGTTGCCGGCAAATGCAAATTTTCGGTTAAAATTCTAACTAGCGCAACCACTTTTAAAGTATCTATCATCCTCCCGGGCGTTTCCCGCTTTAAAGGAGTATCTGGGTGAGGAATAAACGGACCGATTCCAGCCATATCTAAATCAAGTTTTTTTATGAGTCGAATGTTATTCGCTAAAATCCCCGGTGTTTGTCCGGGCAAACCAACCATAAATCCAGAGCCAACTTGATATCCGATTTTTTTTAGCCATTCAAGACAAAGAAATCGTTGTCTATAAACAGAGTCGGGTTTTAGCTTTCGGTAAATACGTAAAGATGAAGTTTCGAATTTAAGTAAGTACCGATCTGCTCCGGCCATCTTGAAAGCTTGATAATCTTTACGTTTCTTTTCCCCGATAGACAAAGTAAGCGCGCAACCAGTTTGTTTTTTTATCTTAGCTATCAACCGACAGATCTTACCAACTGAATAGTACCCATCTTCCCCAGATTGCAGAACAAGTGTTTTGCAATTTAGATACGCAGCTTGTTTAGCAATTTCTAATATTTTTTCCTCCGATATCCGATAACGCGTTAATCTAAAATTACTCCGCCGCAAACCACAATAAAGGCAGTCCCGACTGCAATAATTAGAAAATTCGATTATTCCCCGAAGATGAATATCCAAACCACAAAAATTTTGCCGCACAGAATCAGCTTCCGTAAATAATCTTTGCGTTTTTCGACTAATTAGATGCCTAATTATTTCTCTTTTATTCATTACCCAAACTCACAAACATAATAATATCATCAAAAGTATAGATCACGCTGGCCTTCTTTAACCCGATTGTAATACTCAACCATTTTTGGAAAAAATCCGGGCATCTTTTTTTCTACCTCTTTTATTTCTTTAGCAATAACTTTTTCACCTGCTTGTTTAGTTAGCTCATCAGCGAAATCATCTAACCACTCCCGGAAAGTAAGCACTGCATTTAACTTACAAAATTTTCCTTCCTGACCACTTCGTAATAGATTCATAATTCTAACTCCAGTTCTTCCGCAACGATAACCAGCAGTACAAAACGAAGTAATACAACCTTGCTTGCTAAAATGATAAATCAGCTCGTTGAGAGTGCGAGTATCACCTAATACAAATTGCTGACTCTGTGGTTTTTGTTCAGAATATGAATCGCTATACGCACCAACACCTATGCGAGTTGAGGCATCAGTTTGTGTCCAGCCCAAACCAAGCGTTTCATTGCGCATCTGAGCACTTTCCCGGGCAGTAATGATCATCCCTGTATAAGGAATCGCCAAACGAATTACTGTCATTAAGTGTTTAAAGTCCCGATCACTAACCTTACACCCAGAATCTTGAGTAAATGGAGCACAAGTTGCCGGCTCTAGGCGCGGAAAAGAAACTGTATGCGGCCCAATACCAAATTTTGCTTCTAGTTCATGTGCATGAGATAACAAGCCTAATACTTCAAATTTCCAATCATCTAAACCAAATAAAACACCAATGCCCACATCATCAATCCCCGCTTCAAACGCCCGGTGCATTGCATAAAGCCGCCACTTGTAATCACCTTTAATCGTTCCTTGAGGATGAACATTAGAATAAGTTTGGCGATTGTAGGTTTCCTGAAATACCTGATAAGTACCAATGCCTGCATCTTTTAACACTTTAAGATCTTCAATAGACATCGGAGAAGCGTTAACATTTACTCTTCTTATCCGGCCCCAGCCATTTCTAGTTTTAACTTTTACTTGATAAATAGTATTGATTGTTTTAGCGATATAATCAATGTCTGATTGGGGAGATTCTCCGTAAACAACAATCAATCGTTTGTGTCCAATTTTTCCCGCTAATGACTCTGTTTCCATAGCAACCTCTTCCGAGGAAAGAACTTTTCTGGAAATCTGTTTATTATCACTGCGAAAACCACAATAAAGACAATTGTTTACGCAAGCATTACTTAAATAAAGTGGTGCAAAAGTAACGATTCGGTTGTCATAAACTTTTTTCTTAACCTTCTGAGCAACTATTTGCATTTTTTCCAAAAGCTGTGGATCCCTAACATTCAAAAGAACAGCAGCTTCGTTTAGCGATAAAGTTTTTATTGCTAATGATTTCTCCAGGATATCCTCTACTTCTTTGCAAGAATTGTTTTTGCTATCAAGGGCTTCGCTAATTGTCTCATGATCAATAAAATCCCGGCCCTTGTCTAGATACTTGGTAATTTGTTTCGAATTAATTCTTTTATTCATCCATAACAAATCATCACTACAATCTTTTTTCATTTTTACCATCCTTTTTTAAAACTTTATATTCTTCAATAATATTAAAAACCGCTGGAAACGGTAACAAAACCCTCCCCAAAACCCCTTGAAGAAAAGCAATGCAAACTCCATAATTAGTAATCGGAACTTTAGCCTCTTTAGCCTGCTGAATTCTAAGCATCATCTGCCTTCGGGTAATCATACAACCACCACAATGAATAATTAACTTATAATCTTTTAAATTGAGAGGGTAATCACTTCCAGCACAAAAATCGAATTTGATGTTTATCCCGGTATATTGGTTGATCCACCGGGGAATCTTTATCCGTCCAATATCATCTTCAATCGGATGGTGACTGCAAGCTTCGGCAATTAGCACACGATCACCGGGCTTTAAATTATCAACAGCCACGACCCCTTTGACCGCTTCTGCCAAATCACCTTTATAACGCGAAAAAAGAATTGAAAACGTCGTACACTTTAAAGTTTTAGGCGTATCAGCAACCATTTTTAATACCACCTGAGAATCACAAACAGAAATGTTAAAAGGGATTTTTAAAACATTAACTAAATAACTATACTCACGCTCTTTAACAACCAAAGCCGAAGCATCATTGTCCAAGACATCACGAATAGTTTGTACCTGGGGTAGGATTAATCTTCCTTTCGGAGCCTGTAAGTCAATTGGCACGATTAAACAAGCAATGCCCCCGGGAGGTAATAAGTCTCCAATTAAAAAAGGCGGATTCAGAAAATCCGATGGGCAAACCTCAATCAACTCTTTCTTTAGTATATCTAAGAAATTACTGCTTTTTTCCGGTACAACACTCGAACAACAAAGTACTTTTGAATTTATTTTTTTTAATCGATCAATAAAGCTCTCCTTCAAGCAAATAGCGTCAATCTTATTTACTATAATGATACAAGGAACCTTTTTTTCTTTAGCCTCTTGTATAATCTTCTCCTCATGGACACCCCAAACACCAGGTTCGACAATAAGTAAAATAATATCAGAAGCATCCAAAGCTTTTTTAGCTTTTTCGATCCTCGATTCTGCTAATTCAGACAAATCATCTAAACCAGCAGTATCTAAAAACACCACTGGGCCTAAAGGAAGTAACTCCATCACCTTTGACACTACATCTGTAGTAGTTCCCGGAAGCGCTGAGGTAATTGCTACTGCTTGAGAGGAAATCATATTTAAAAAACTTGATTTTCCCACATTTGTTCTTCCGAATAATCCAATATGTAGCCTTAAAGATTTAGGAGCTTTTTCCATTATTCCTCTCGCTGTTTACATAACCCAAAGAAAGTAGATTTTCTGAAGATAAAGTCCTAATTACAAGTTCACTACCCAATTCGTTGCTTAAAAATTCGAATAAATTCCCTGATTTTACTAGAGAAAACTTTTTAATTAACTCACCAGCCCGATCGTATCCAATATAAGGAATAAATGCAGTAATAATTACCGGATTGCTATTAAAAATATCTGTACAGATCTTAGGATCTGCCTTGATTTCAGAAATATGCTTTGCAAATGCTAAATTCACATTAGTTAATAGCTGTATTGATTCCAAAAGAGCCATGCTAACTAACGGCAAGAATTCAGCTACTTGAAAACTACTTCGCGAAACTGCTTCTGAAACTATTAAATCATTAGCCATGACTTTTAAACCAGCTTGAATTACCGCCTCTAATATAACTGGATTATTTTTTCCCGGCATAATTGATGATCCAGCCTGTACTTTCGGTACCTTGATCTCGCCAAAAAGGTTCATTAGCCTTAAATCGCTAGAGATCTTAATCAGATTTGAGGCACAAGCCTTAATAATTCCAGAAACTTCCACAAAACAATCAGCATTGGCAGTTGCATCGACCAGATTTTCTGCTCTGCTTAAACCTAAACCGGTAATATCTCTAAGTTTCTCACTTACCAAAAAAATATATTGTCGCGGCGCCGTCAAGCCAGTACCAATGGCCGTTCCACCGAGATTAATTACTCGCAAACGCTCTTCACATTTAAAAACTCTCCAACGATCCCGACTAATTGATTCAGCAAAAGCAGAAAATTCAACTCCAAGGGTAAGCGGAACCGCTGGCTGCAATTCTGTCCTGCCAATTTTAACTATTTGAGAAAAATCCTTTTCCTTTTTCTGTAATTCTCCCTGAAGACAGGAAATCGCTGTGCTTAATTTACGTAATGTAAAAATAGATGCTATCTTCAAAGCTGTAGGATACACATCGTTAGTTGATTGATGCAAATTCACATCCTCAATCGGATGCAGAACATTATAATTGCCCTTTTCTTCGCCAAGCCTTTCTAAAGAACGATTAGCAATGACTTCGTTAACATTCATGTTAGTCGAAGTCCCAGCACCCCCCTGCAAAGCGTCTAGAGGAAATTGATTATCTAGACTTCCATTCAAAATATCATCGCAAGATAGTTCTATAGCGTTAGATTTTTTTTTATCTAAAAATCCAAGCTCATGATTAGTCAAGCAAGCTGCTTTTTTTACCATGGTCAATGAAGAAACCAATATTTTTGGAATTTTTTTTTCGGTAAAAGCAAAATTTTTTAAAGCCCGCTGAGTATGTATCCCCCAATAAGCTTCTTGTGGTATTTGTTCTTCGCCTAAAGAATCAGATTCTTTGCGATAACTCATACTCTCCCCTTATATTAACGTAAATAATTTAAATTATTTTGCTCAATGCTGATTTTACTGTTACTTTCTCTAATTTACCTAATTTCCCGGTTAATGCTCCAACCTCATCAGTATCTGCGTCAACGATTAATATAATTACGCTACAGTTTCTTTGCTTGTACGGCAAACCGGACCTGGAAACAATAATTTCTGAAAATTCAGAAAGTATTTGGTTAATAACTGATGCTGTCTTTTTGCGGTCCCCAATAATAATTCCTACAAATCCCAGTCTTTTTTGCATTTTTATCTCTCCTTAAATAAAATCCCGGCCTAATTAAAGTAAGGCCGGGATAAAATTAACTATTTATCCCTGGGCTTCAGACACTTAAATCCTTACCTCAGGATTAGCAAGACACAGCTATTATTTACTACTTAGCTCATTAATGGTTTTAAGTGCTAAAGTTACATACGTCATTGCACTTGATCCACCTATCAAAACTGCGACCATTGAAGCTTCAACTATCTCTTCTTTGCTCCATCCACAACGAAGGCAATTTTCTACTGCCCGAGGAATACACACTGGACATTTTTGAGCCAAGCTAGAAGAAAGCATCAAAAGCCACTTTGTTTTTTCAGAAATCTTTCCGTCTTTCATTATCGATTGTTTTTCATTGATAAATGCCTTGTATTCTTCAGGCACTATCCTGCCAATATCAGCTATCAGTCGATTGAACTCATTAAGATTCTTTTTAGGATCACACTCCACTAGCCACCCCCTTTTTCTTAGCTTTACGACTTATCCATTTCCCCCGCTTTATATAATGGGTGTGCAAAAGCTTATGACTCATATGCCCACAAGGACCATCTGTCAAAAATTCCTTATATATTTGTTTGACTATTGGATTTTCGTGAGATTTCCTAATCGGTAACCCTTCATCCTCAGCATAGATAGCCTTAGCTCTAGCTTCCCGAATCTCCGGATTTGTCGGAATAGGCTGCCCACCACCGCCTAAACAACCTCCGGGACAAGCCATAATTTCCACAAAATGATACCCGTTTAATTCTCCCCGGCAAAGCATATCCATTATTTTTTTAGCATTAGCAGTGCCGTGACCAACCATAACCTTTAAGACTGCCCCCTCTAAAAACTTCCACTCAGGTACTGCTTTTTTAATCGGTATCTCCGCTCTACGAACCCCTTCTGTGCCTCTTACCGCTTCAACACGTAATTTTTTAAATGGTACCTCTTCACCAGTAACTATCTCATAGGCTGTTCTGATTGCCGCCTCCATAACTCCTCCGGTTGCCCCAAATACTAATCCTGCTCCACTGCCAATACCCAGAGGATCATCAAAGTTAGAATCAGGCAAGTTGGGTAAATCAATACCACATTCTTTAATCATTCCGGCTAACTCCCGAGTAGTTAGTGTATAATCAACATCTTTAAACCCAGAACTATTCATCTCCGGCCGAGTACACTCAAATTTTTTTGCCGAACAGGGCATTAACGAAACGCTAACAACATCCTTAGGGTCAATATTGTTGCGTTGAGTATACCAAGTCTTGACAATAGCTCCAAACATTTGCTGAGGCGATTTACAAGTCGAAACATGCCCTAATTTTTCCGGATAAAAATGCTCTATATACTTTACCCAACCCGGAGAACAAGATGTAATCTGGGGTAAACATATATTTTTATCTTTGTCAACTAAAGCTTTCTTGAGCCGCAAAAGCAATTCGGTCCCTTCTTCCATGATTGTTAAGTCAGCAGTAAAATTAGTATCAAAAGCCTTGTTGAAGCCGATTCTTTTAATAGCTGTATTAAGTTTCTTGGTCACACTTGTTCCTGGAGGCAAACCAAATTCTTCACCAATTGCCGCTCGCGGTGAAGGCGCAGTTTGAATAATTACATGTTTCTTAGGGTCATCAATGGCATCCCAAACTTCTTGGGCTGGATCTTTAGACTTTAAAGCACCTGTAGGGCAACGATTAATGCATTGCCCACAATTAATGCATATTACTTCATTAAGCGGCATATCCTGATAGGTTTCTATCTTCGTTTCTGCTCCACGATGTGCAGCCTCCAATACTCCCACTTCCTGAAGATCAATACATGTTCTTGCGCAACGTCGACAAAGAACACATTTATTCATGTCGCGCTCTACAGAATAGCTTGATACATCTTTTTCATAACGCGGACTATCAATATGTCCAAATTTATAGGTGGTTACTCCATACTCCTTAGCTAACGCCTGGAGTTCACAATTATTATTTCGCGCACAGGAATAACACTCACCATAATGATTTTTTAACAACAGCTGGATAATATTGCTCCGGGCTCTCCTAACTTTAGGAGAGTACGTCCGAATCTTGATTGACCGAAATATCGGATACGAACATGAAGCTTGAAGCGTTCGTTCACCTTCTACCTCAACCATACACACTCGACAGACTCCTGCAAGGCAAAGATCATCGTGTTGGCAAAGAGTAGGAATCTTAATATTTACTGATTTAGCAGCTTCCAAAATAGTAGTACCAACCGGAATCTTAACCTCAATATCATCAATAACAACTTCGATCATCTCTTCTAGAACATCCTTCTTTCCTTTGTTGATGTAAAATCTTCGTTGGCTTACTGGAGTTCGGGAAGTACTTTGGGCAAATGGCCTCTCCTTATTCATTGAACTTCTTCTCCTTTTTGATTGTCTTTGATAATTTATACTCCTTGGGAAAATTATTAAGTATCGACACAAAAGCGTTAGGACACGATTGCCCCAGTCCACATTTTGAAGCAAGTTGCATTGTTTCGGTTAACGAAAAAATATCTTTTAAATATTCTCCGCTACATTCATTCCTCTTAAGCTCTTCTATTGCCTCCAATAAAACAGGAATTCCTTCTCGGCAAGGAGTGCATTGTCCGCATGATTCTTCTTTAAAAAATTTTAAAAAATTATCTGCCACCTTTAGCATCTCGCGTTTTTGATTAAATATTATTATTGAACCACCTGTAGAAAGATCTTCAAAGCTAATCTTCCGGCTAAATTGTGCTTTAGGAATACACACCCCGGAAGCACCTCCAACCTGAACGGCTTTAGAATCTTCAGCTTGCACTAATTTAAGAATTTGTTTTATTGTCACTCCAAAGGGAACTTCATACACCCCCGGTTTCCTACAGTCCCCGGAAATGCTCAAAAGTTTTGAACCAGCTGATTTATCAGTGCCAATAAATTTAAACCAATCTGCTCCCTTTGCAATAATCTGAGTAACAACGGCAAAAGTTTCTGCGTTATTAATTGCTGTCGGACAACAATTATAGCCGTTATTCACCGGAAATGGCGGTCGATTTCGAGGCTCACCACGATGCCCTTCTAACGATTCAATCAAAGCTGTCTCTTCCCCACAAACATAAGCGCCTGACCCTAACCTAATACATATATCAAAATTAAATCCCTTTTTGCCCAGGATATCTCTTCCTAATACATTCTCTTGGCGCATTACATTTAATATTTTTTCTAAACAAGGGAGAAGTAATTTATACTCTCCCCGTAAATAAAGAAAACCTTCTTCGGCCCCAACAGAAAAAGCGCCAATGACCATACCTTCAAATACTAATCGGGCATATTCACTAAGAAGTACCCTATCCTTAAACGTTCCTGGCTCACCTTCATCTGCATTACACACAATGTATTTTTTATCCGCATTTGAGTTTGCTGTAAAGCCCCACTTTAATCCTGTCGGAAATCCAGCTCCCCCCCTACCTCTTAAATTAGAATTCTTTAAAACCTCAATAGCTGCTTCCTTGCCTATCTCTAGAGCCTTCTTCAACCCATCATTAGCCTTGATTTCACTAAACACTATCGGGCCTTCTCTTTTCACTGTCATGTCTTTTCTCCTTAAATTCATTATATTATTGTTCTTGTGCATATTATTTTAATGTAGCGATAATTTTTTTAATTTTTTGCGGAGTCATATCTCCTATTAACTCATCGTCAACCATAATAGCCGGAGCATGATCGCACATCCCTATACAGCCTGTTTCTTCAAGAGTAATTTTCTTATCACAAGTAGTTTCACCTACCTTAACATCCAATTCTTTTTCAAACAATCTTAATATCCTATCACTTCCGGCTAATACATTAGATATGCAATTACTAACACGAATAGTATATTTACCTTTCTTTTCTACTCTAAGAAATGAATAAAATGTTACCACCGAATATACTTCAACCGGGTGAATACCCAATTGATCAGCTATACCCTGCATATCCTTATCCGGTATGTATCCTTTCTTATCTTGAACCTTCTGCAGTAGAGGTAAAAGCTGCGAACGCAATTGTTTACCGGAAACCGGTTTCGCATCGGCAGAAGAAACATTTGCCGCTTTTGAATCATTTTTTTTCATAAAATAAATCTCCTTTTTTAAAAATAACTACTTCTAAACATAAACATTACAAAACAACGATAGAATCTCAATTGAGAAGTCAATATTTTTTACCGGTATTTTTTTTGGCACACTAATAGATTTTGGCGAAAAATTAATTATCCCTTTTAAGCCAGACATAACCATTATATCAGCAACATTTTGGCTGCCAGAAGCCGGAACAGCAATTATCCCAATTTTTGTACGAGTTTTTTTGATTATATCCGGAGCCCTTTCTATTGAATAAACTTTAACCCCATTAATAATCCTGCCAATTCTATTCTTTGCTTTGTCAAACGCAGCGACCAACCTTATTTTATCCGTTTGAAATCCAGGATACTTCATTATCGCTGTTCCAAGGTTCCCAGCCCCAAACAAAGCCATCCGCACAATATTCTTTTGAAGAACAAAATCCTCTAGAGTATTTTTTAGTTCTAATGTCTTATACCCTATTCGCGGAGTCCCTACTTTCCCGAAATTAGATATATCCTTTCGGATTTGAACATCCGTTAATCCGGTTATTTGTGACAACTCACCGGAAGAAATTAAAAATCGTTTTTCTTTGGCTAAATTTTCTAAAATTCGTATATATAAAAGAACACGTGTAATAATTTTACTGGAAACTTTTTTCATGTTAATCGTGAAATTCAGAACGATTCAGCGTATTATACCCTTTCACATTTACCTGTCAAGAAAATAATAGAAGTTTTTACAAATATATTTTACTGCTCAGATTCCAGAAATCATATTTAAAGCTAATAGATACACTTCCTTTGCCTTGATTGATCTAAGGCACAGAAATTTTTTCGTGCACTGATGCGCCTGACATTTTAAGCAACCTGCAGGCTTATGCAAATAAATAGACCTAAGACCCAATGGTTTCCAGCGTAAGGGTGAAAGTCCAGGGTTGTTGCGTCCAAAAATAGAAATTACCGGAACATTTAAACTGGCAGCAATATGCACAGGGCCTGAATCATTAGAAATGAATAAGCTAGATCTTTTAATTAGCGCGCCAATCTCCGATATTGTACACCTACCTCTAAAGTCAACAAGTAAATGGTCGTGGAATAGCCTATTAAGATCATCCTTCTCTTCAGCAGAAGAAATAATTACTAGTTTGTGCGGTAAATTTTCATTGAGGAGTTTTATCAATTGAGAAAAATATTCTAGCGGCCAACGTTTTGAAACGCAAGAAGCTGAAGGATGAATAACTATTAATTTCTGATTAGCATCTATGCTCTTCGCCTCGAGCATCTTTTTAATATTTATCACCGCTTCTTCGGTTATCGGAAAATAAGTCTGCTTATTAACAATCGGGATATCCATACTTCTTAAAATATCCAAGGTATATTCTAATTCATGTTTTTCACCTTTTTCCTTATCATGTCTAATCTTCCTACTTAATAAGCAATCCATTTTTTTACTCCAACCTGCACGCAATCTTATTCCAGACAAAAAAGTAATCCAATGTGCACGATTGGTTGGATGTAAAATTATCGCCCAATCAAAATTGTTTTTTCTTAATTGAAGCGAAAAATCAAATGATCCCCAAAAACTCTTATGTTTTCCATATTTATCATAGATAATAACTTCATCCAAATATGGATTTTTCTCTAGCACATCTTTAACGTACGGACGACACATAAAAGCAATATACGCATCAGGAAAATAATTTCTTAAATTACTAATAACCGGAGTAGAAAGAATGACATCTCCTAAACGATCAGTACGAACAATCAAAATCTTCTTTGGCTTGTTCACCATAAATCCTCAACCGCTCGAATAACCTTCTCCGGAGCTATCTTCATACATCCATAATCAAAACGACAATCAGAGCCTTCACAAGCTGGGCATTTAATATCCTCGTTTCTTAAAATTACTGCGTTACTAGACCAAGGCCCAAATCTAACAGCATCCGTTGGTCCGAATAAAACAACTTGATCGATATTTAGATAACTGCCTAGATGCATAATTCCAGAATCAACACAAAGAAAAACCCGAGCATATTTTTCCAAAAGATAGGCTGCATCAGCAATGGTAGTTTTCCCTACTAAATCTATAACTGTATTAAAACTTAAAATATCCCTGTAAAAATCCTTCTCCTTTTCTTCGCCAAGGATAACCAAAGGATAACCTTTCTCAATTAATCCTCGCATAACCTCCTTCAAACATGAATAAGGATACCGTTTCAGCTCCGAAAGCGAAGAGCAAGCAACGAATACCGCTGGAGCAAATTTAATTTTTTGCCACTTTTTTCCCTCTTCCTCGCAAGGCACGATTTGACCACGAGATATTTTACGATTACAACCAGTAAACGCAGCGGCAATTTTTAAATATATATCCTTAGCGTGACCGCCCTTATAATGCTGACGATAAAAAGGAGTGCATTGTTTAGAACCAATAACTACTGGCAAAAACGAATTTTTAAAATCAACGGTTAAATCATACTTACCCCGCAAACCAAAAGCAAATTTTACTTTTTGTCGAAAAGACCACGACTTTTTAAATAACAATACTGCATCAATAAAATTATGCTCGAGAAGAAAATCTTTGGTCCGTACAGAAGCAATGGCTGTGATTTTGCTTTGAGGATAATTATCCCGCAAACGATCTACTACCGGCAAGCCCATTAATGTATCACCTATATTAGTCGGAAAGTAAATTAAAATATTGCTAGGCATCTTCATTTGCCTATCATCTGTTTTGCCCGCAAATAAACTTCATCAACACTAATTAATTTCATGCAGATATTATCCTGGCAATTCAGTCTATAGCAGGGAAGATGGCAACCCGTATCTTTTCTGATTATGACCACTCTTTTACCCCGCGGAGCAGTTATTCTTTCCAATGTCGGACCAAACAAAACCAGCGTACTTAATCCTAGAACCGCGGCCAAATGTGCCGGGCCAGAGTCATTAGAGATAAACAAAGTCATTCTTTTCATTAATGCTCCTAATTCCTTAAGGGTAGTTTGGCCGCAAAGATTCTCAGCTGATTCCTCCATATTCTCAATGACTTTCTGGATTAGCATTCTTTCTTTAGCCGCGCCGATAAAAATTACTTTGCAATTCAATTCTTTTGTTAATCGATCACTAAGACTAGCAAACTTTTTTGGCGGCCAACGTTTTAATTGCCAGTTAGCTGTAACATTTATCCCAACCAAAGGTGCATTATCTTTAGTAATCTTCTCAATAATTTTGCTAGCCGCATGTAAAATTTTATCTGAAATAAAAAACTGAGACCGACGATCATCAATCTTAATGCCACAAGTTTCAAATAATGTAAGATAGTAATCTTGGCGATGAGTTAAACCAGAAGGCGCTGCAATACATTTAGTAAGGACTAATGAAGTTTTTGCACGTTGAAAACCAATCCGCTCTTTTATCCCAGCCAAATAACAAATGAAAGCTCGAGTAAAAGAGCGCTGAATAAAAAAAACTGTATCAAATTTCTTTGCTTTTAAAAGTTTGATGAATTTTAGTTTAGCCCTAATATCTTTTTGCTGATTTTTCTCATCAAATACTATTACCTCATCAATATACGGATTATCAGTAAATATCTCTTTTACTCTTTCAACAGCCATCACCCCTAAATAACAAGAAGGAAATTTCTGTTTTATGGCCTTAAATGCTGGGGTAGTCAACACCGCATCGCCAAACCAATTCACCATCACTACTAAAATCTTACTCATTAATAAGGGTTTTTTGGTTTTTTAAAAATATTATAGAATCCACTTAGTTTTGCCCAAAGACTAAGTCCTGAATCACTATTGGTCACCTTAATCCTTCTTAAGGAAAAAATATCCAGAAAACGGGAAAATCCCCGGTTAGTAGCGCAAGCACACAAATATCCAGCTTCTTCAACATCGTTTAAAACCTGACGATTAAAACCACCTACAGGATAAGAAATAGTTTGTACATCTGCTCCATATGCTTTTTCTAGTAATCCTTTGGAGCCAAATATTTCTTTTTTTATTTGGTCAACGCTTAAATCAGGTAAATATTCATGGCTTAAAGTGTGCGAGCCAATGCGTACTTTAGTATTTTTTAAAAAATACTGGATATCTTCCTTAGATAAATATCCTTCCTCTCCGATATTGTTCGCGATAACAAATATCGTTGCCGGAAAATTAAACTTTTTTAATATTTCCACTGCCTTTACATTATCCTTGTACCCGTCATCAAAAGTTATAACTACCGCCTTAGAGGGAATTTGTTCCTTTTCAGCCAATAGCCGACAATATTTCTCCAAGCTAATAACCCGATATTTTCCTTTTTTTATAAATCCCATCTGTCGAGCAAATGTTTCTGGAGTCACTGCAGCATAAGTCTTGACTCTGTTTCCATCTAAAGAGTGATACATCAATATCGGCACAGAACTGTTTACATTAAGATAAACCCAAAAAGAACAAAACAAAACAGCAGGTACTGTCAGAATAATTAATATTTTCTTCATCTAGTTTATTTTAAACTTCACTGAGTCAAATTCATTGCTTCCTTATACACTCTTTCGGTAGCCTCGGCCATCTTAGTGTAAGAAAAAGATAATGCGTCTTCTTTTGCTCGAATGATAATTTTGTTTACAACGTCCGAATTGGACATTGTTTCCTCAATTCTCTTTTCCAGCTCTTCCCGGTTATATCCATAAAACAAAAATCCATTAATATTGTTTTTTATGATTTCTGAAATTCCTCCAGTATTGTAGCCAATCACCGGAACTTCCTTAAAAAATGCTTCAACAATTGAATAGCCAAATCCTTCTTTCCGAGACGGAACTAGTAAAATGTTTACTGTGTTTAGAAATTCTCCGGATTCACATTGGACAAATTTAACTTTCTTGTTTAGCTTTAGCTTTTGAACGAGTGTTTTTAAGGCTACCTCCTGTTTTCCCTTACCAGAAACCAAAAAGTAAACATCTTTATTTTTTACCAAAATATTATGTAATGCATCCAGCGCCAAAAATTGGCCTTTTTCCTCAGAAATTCTGCCTAATATTCCGATTAAAAAATCTGCTTCTGTAAATCCATATTTTTCCCTTATGTTTATCCGAGAACTAAGACTTTCAAAATCAACCCCATTGTACACTAACTCAATATTACGCTCCTTAAATTTTAAATCCTCTATTAAATATTTTCTTACAGCTTTACTGATTGCTATTGTTTTAACGCCGGAAATCTTAATAAGCCGCCTAAAGAATATGTGCTTGTAGAATCCGTGGAAAGTACTAATATAAGGAATTCTTGAGAGTTTCCACATAAGAAGCCCCAGAAGCTGAGTTACTCGGGTGTTAGCATGTATAACTTCAATTCTTTTAAGACGGCACCATCGAGAAAGGATTACAGCCGAAAATAATATTTTTATGCTCAATATTGATTTAGTGTCTATCGGTAATTTCTTATAGCCGACATTCTGTTCTTTTAAATATTTAGCCCATTCTCCACCGGAACATCCAACATAAACATTATGTTGTTTCTCCGATAGCCCCTTAGCTAAATTCAAAACATACCGCGAAAGTCCACCGGGATTAAGATGCGTGGTAAGAATAAGAATATTCATTACTTTTTAAAATACACCTATCTACGTAAAATTTCTCTAATCTTTACGAATACTTCCTGCGATGATATTTTACTCATGCAAACATTAGCTCTCTCTAGGCTGCATTTAGATTGATAGCAATATGAACATTTCATTTTTTTAACAAAAATATGTAAGTTCTTGCCCTTCACTGCATGTCTCTGGGGGTCTGTCGGACCAAACAAGCCAATAGTCGAAACTTCTAAAGCTAACGCTAAATGTAAGGTAGCTGTGTCCGGAGTAATAAAAACTTTCATTTTTTTCATTACCTTCGGCAAGTCAGCCAAATTAGTTTTCCCGCATAAATTTATTGGATGTGGCCAAATACTTCTTTCGATTTTCTGAGCATATACTTGAGCATCTACATCTCCGAATAATACCACTTTAAACTCAGATAAATTCTTATTGATTAGCTCTATCAATCTAAAAGTATTTTTAAATGGCCAGGACTTTGATTCCCATTTTTTAGACCCAGACACGTTTATCCCAATAAATTGTGCATCAGGAAGCGAAAAAGATGATCCACCTTTCTTTTCCCAAAATATTAAACGTTTCTCAATAAGCTTAACTCCTAAAAGCTGCAAAATTTTTTCTTGCGACTTTAGTGGAGAATCTTTACGCTCATATTTTGCTTTTTTACCAATTAACCAGCCCCAACGTAAATTATAGCCAAATGAATAGCGGGGAAAGCTTAAAAAAGAAATCAGATGAGAAGTGCGACTGTTTTGCAAATCAACTAAATAATCAAAGGACTTGCGGCGAAGATGCTTGACAATATTTAGTAAACTACGTAATGTTTTATAATTCTCACCCAGAACAATAATTTCATCAACATAAGGACACTCATGGAATAATAGCCGATATTTTTTTAGAGTTAAGAGAGATATCTTGCTTTTTGGAAATTTTTTTCTAATTGCTTCTAGGGACGGGAGCACTAGCACTAAGTCCCCCAAGGAAGATATTTTAACAATCAAAATTCGTAAATCATTTATTGCCCGCTCGTAAACTTCTTTGGTTTCCATTAAGCACCTATCCATCACATACTTGCTCTCTACCTTTTTTCGTGCATTCTTAACTAATTCTGCTGCATAATCCGGATTATTAAGTAGCTTTAAAATGCTATCAGCAATTTGTTCACTATTCTTTGGTTCGACTAATATTGCATCTTTACCATCATCGATTATCTCCTTAAATCCACCCATATCTGTAGCAATCACCGGAACTCCACAAGCAAAACCCTCAACAACTACCCGGCCAAACGATTCCTCAATGACTGAGGGAGCCACAAGAATGCGGGCCTCCTCCAGAACTTTACCGATATTTAACTCAAACCCTACAAATTCTACATTATAATTTAATGAACAACGATTAACTAACATTTTTAAATGCTCAAGATATTTAGCTTTTGATTTATCGGCAGATCCAATTATTTTTAGTTTAAGGTATGGATTGAAACGTACTACTTTTTTAAATCCTTTTATTAAATGTTCATAGCCTTTAGTAGGTGATATCCTTCCCACGGCAGCTATCACAATATTATTCTTCCGCTGGCTATAGTCCTTAAATGTAAACTCCTCCAAATTTACCCAACGACTAATTACCACTATCTTCTCTTCAGGAACTCCAAAGTTATCCTTCATGTGACGAGCCACTACTTTTGAAGGGCAAATAACATATTTTCCCCATCCCATAACTTCACTAAAAAACTTACTCTTATAAATTCCGTGAGCAGTAGTTACAAAATTTACACAACTTCCCCGGGAAGCAAAAAAACTAACCCATCCAGGCATCCGACTACGAGCATGGACTACAGAAACTTTGTCTTTTTGAAGAATCCTTCTTAATTTTGGAATTTGCCATAGGATTAGTGGCGACTTCTGTGCTACTGGAAGCTTATAATGTTTTACTCCCAATTGAAGCAACCCTTCCACTAGCCTTCCTCCAGAGCTAACTACAATATTGTCCACATCAGCCTCAGAATGTATATTCTGCGCGTTTCTTTTTTTAAAAAAACTAACCGCATCCACCACACCCCTTTCTACCCCGCCAACATTCATTCTTGGAAGAATTTGCATTATTTTCATATTATCCGCCTTATTGCCTGTTTTAATATCTTTTGGTTTTCGTCAAAAATTATGGGCTTTTTTAACGAAGTTATTTCTATTTTATAAGGATTTCTTAGACAAAAAATAGCATCTTGTATCGACTCAAAAAAAACTCTTCGTTTATCGTCAGGACTTTCTAAAAATACACATACACATGGTTTTTTAAGGGAAATAATTTCAGAAACCATAGAAATACTCTCGCTTGTAGTAAACACCACATCAGAAAAAAAAGAAAATCCATCAAATACAAAATTATAATTTTGCTCATTGGCAATGACTAATACTTCCTTATTACAGAATCCAGAAAACTCACTTTTAATATACTCCTCAGCTTCTACAGGACTACGCCGAGAAGTACTGACAAGAACTTTGTATCCTCTTTTAAGAGAAAATTCTTTGAATTTCGGCACAAATGCCTTTAAATTGTCCATAAATTTTTGTTTTCCTGAAAGGGGTCCTCCGACAAAAAAAGTAATTTTTTTATCATTGCCTAAATCAAAAAAGCTTTTGCACTCCTTTATTTTTTTATCTACATTATACGGATAGCATACTGCTCCTTTTATTATTACCGCATTAGAAGAAATCAAGCGATCATGCTCAGGAATAATTGCCAAGTCAAATTGCCGCAAAGGTATATTAGGCCTCAAGATGACTACAGACTTAGCACCCAAATAAGAAGAAACCAATTTATTTATCGGAGCAATAAAACTTCCAGTACTCACAACGATATCCGTAAATTCCATGCTCAATGCCTGTTCTGCGCTTCGCTTGAGCAGAAAAGAAAGCCATTTTCCGGAAGATAATGAATGCTTCTCAGCGCACAACGCCACTAAATTAGCAAGTACTCGGCAAAAATAATTCTTATATTCTACATCTATAGACTTTGCTTGTATATATTTATTGCCTTGTTTTGCTAATTCTAGGAATGCTTGCGACTGTTTAAAGTGGCCAGATTTACCGTCATTTAAAATTAATATCTTTTTATCTAGTTTCCGCTTGAACCTTTTATAGGGCCAAAAATAATACTCAGGTGATGCGGTTAAGTACTCTTGATAAATTCTATTGATTTGAGCAAGTAAATCTTCTTCACTCTTATTATGTGTCTCTATCGAATCTCCTATCACCGCTAAGTTAGAGAAAGCCTTGCGTCGATAAGCAAAACAAGGATATATTTTTTTATTAAACTTCTTAGCTAAATATGCTGCTCCACGGGGAGTAGGAACTAAATGTGAAAAAAAATCAACAGCGATATCATCTTCTCTTGCTCCGTGATCAACAGTCACCCCAATAATATAATTATCTTTTATGCATCTAATCAGATCTCTCACCGAAAAGCAAATCTTTACACCCTGTTTTATTCTCAGCTTGGTAAAAAATTTTCCCAACACACTATTTTTTTGAGTTTGAATAAATATAGCAAATTTTCTCTGATTAGCAAACGCAAAATTATTAATTTCCCAATTACCAGAATGAATTGCAACCAACACCCCACCGTCAGAACCAATTTTTTCGATACCTTCAATATCAACAGAATTTGGTATCCGGCTAAAAATTAAACTCTCTACCAAACTTAAACCAAAATTATAAAAACTTTTTTTAATTATTAACAAAATTTCCTTATGAGATTTACTAGGAAAAGCAATCTTAATATTTTTAAAGGCCGTTCTTCTTTTCCGCTTATTTAAATAAAAAGCTATGCCGATTGTTCTTCCTAAAAAATAAGAAAAACTTAACGGAGCTATCAATAATATTTTTTGAATTGTTTGCGCCAAATAATACATTTTAACTAGAGATACATAGCAAGCGTTCTATATGCTTCTTTAATTCATTCTCTTCGACAATCACCAGCTCTACTTCCATAATAAATATATTAAAGTCCCGATTACTTCCTTCAAAACGATGACGATCCTTTGCTGTAATTAATAGACTCTTAATGCCTTCTTTTGCCATTTTTTCTGCAATAACATCCAAATCCTCTTGAGTCAACTGGTAGTGATCAGGATAAACAAACTGTTTTAGAGGATTAAGCCCTGTCTCCTTTATTTTATTAAAAAACCCCTGCGGATACCCAATAGCACAAAAAGCAGCTATTTTTTTTCCTTTTAACTCTGATAAAAAAACCTCATTATTATCTCTGGTTGAAAATTTTTTTACTTTGTAATGCGAAAAATATACTTTAGACTTAGATGCTATATTCAATATCCGTTTTTTAACTTCCGATAAATTCTCTATCTCATCGGAATAATTAATAATAATGATGTCTGCCCTCTTTAAGGATGATAACGGTTCACGAAAAAAATAAGCAGGAATTAAATTATGCGTTCGCTTGAATTCACGTGACCCCATAATTACAATATCTATATTTCGCCACAAACAACGGTGCTGAAATCCATCGTCCAAAATAAAAGCATCAAAGGACAAATCAAGATTTTCTGCTAATTTTGCCCGGTTTTTACCCTCAAACACATTATTAACTTGAGATCTTAACAACTCACCTTCGTCTATCCCGTAACCACGTCGCAAGATTGCCGTTTTAAGACTTACGGAAAGATGCTTGTAGAGCCACATACTAAAAGAAGTCTTTCCTGAACCAGCCCAAGAAATATTTCCAATGCTAATAACTTTGGCTTTTGAATGATATACATCAGTAATCTTGCAATTATAACAAGCATTTCTCAAAAATATTACCCCGCCATACAGAAGAGATAATAAGTAAAAAACAGCGTAGGCTAACACCTCGAAAAAGTTTTTTTTATCTTTCTCTATAAACGTTAGATACCATCTTGTTATCCTCAGATATCGCTTCATTGGTTAAACTAACTATGCCCCATAGAATTTCGAATTAGCTGCAGGTTCTTTGATAAGCATTTTTTTTCCTTTTGAAACACCTTAACACACCCTTCAGCTAAGCTCTTCCTTAGTTTTCTATCATCTAGTAATCGCAAAATGCTGTCTTTGAGCTCTGCTGGATTATTTACCTGAATTCCCGCTTTCTTTTCTAATACAATTTTTTTAATATCTAAAAAATTATTCATATAGGGACCAAACAATGTCGGTTTTGAAAAATAAACCGGTTCAAGAATATTATGTCCACCACAAGGGGAAAGACTCCCTCCCACAAAACAAATATCCGCAACGCCGAACAAAGATAACAGTTCTCCGAGCGTATCCACAACAAATACCGAATTCTCCGGAGTTGAATCGCCAGTCGCTTCACTAATCTTTATTGGCTTAAACTCCGCTAGAGCTATCACTTTCATAACACTTTCTATCCTCTGAAGATGACGGGGAGCAATAACTAACTTTAAATTATTAAATTCCTTCAAAAGATCTTTGTAGATGTTTATAATAATCTCTTCCTCTGGATGATGAGTACTTGCTGCAATAAGAATCAATTTGTCGTTTTTATTAAAGTTTTTAACCTCGGTGGTTACAAATTCTTGCTGTTGGCTTATATTCAATTGGGTACTAAGTGATGTTTCAACTAAAGGCAAATTAAACAGCGAAGAATATTTTTTTTGAATTTTTAACATCTTTTCTTTGGCAGGTAGAATGCTTTCAAATTTCAAATTACCGGAAATAATTAACTTTTCTGCATCCGCCCCTAAGGAAATAAACCTCTTTTTATACATCTCATTTTGTACACCAATGTATAGACACCGATTGATAGTTGATTTAAGTGCCTGATTTGTCCATCTATATCTTTGGTACGCACTATCTGATATTCTCCCGTTGATGATGACTATCGGAATATTTTTTCTTTTCAGCTGGTAAAAAAGGTTGGGCCAAATTTCTGTTTCCAATCCGATGAATACTCTGGGATTTATTACTTTTATAGCTTTCCTGAGGACAAAAGAGATATCTAAAGGAAAAAAAATAATCTTTGCTAGTTTTGAATACTTTCTTCTAGCCATTAAATTCCCTGTTAAGGTCGTAGTAGAAATAACGATCGGACAACCATATTCATCCTTAATTTTAGTTAGTAAATTCTCAATTAAATTCACTTCTCCCACACTAACCACTTGCAACCAAATGCTCCGATTTGGAGAAAACCAGCTAATGCATCCCAACCTTTCTTTTAAAGACAAAAAAGTTATTTTTTTACGCCAAAAATACACAGGGAGATAAATTATAAACCCAAACAAGAAAACTAAATCATAGATTAAAAACTTAATCTCTCTCATATTTTCTTTCCTCTATCCATTTTTTCTTCTATCAATCTATACCTTCCAATTTAATATTTTTCTTATCACTTAAACATTCTTAAGCTCGTGGATGCGCTTTTTCATATACTGCTTTAAGTGAATTAATCGTTAAGTGGGTATATACTTGAGTAGTTGCTATGCTTGAATGGCCTAAAAGCTCTTGAACACTCCGCAGGTCAGCACCACGATTAAGCAAATGCGTTGCAAATGAATGACGAAAGGTGTGTGGAGAAATTTTTACAGACATTGCCGCTTCGTTGATATACTTATAAATAATTCCTCTTACCCCCCGATCGCTTAGGTTACCGTAACGCTTGTTCACAAATAAATATTTATTACTGTCTGTTCGTTTATCTAAATAGTTTTTAATACTGTTAATTGCCGGCTCACCTAAAGGGAGCAATCTTTCTTTCCTCCCTTTGCCTTTTACTTTAACAAATCCACTAATTAAGTCTACATTCTCAATTTTTGAGGAAACCATCTCCGAAACTCTAGCGCCAGTAGAATATAAAAATTCAAGAATGGCCTTATCGCGCAACACTAGGACTCCTGTTCCTTTCGGAAGCTCCAGTACCGCTTCTACTTCTTTTTCTGTCATGAATTTGGGCAACGGTTTATCCAAGCGAGGATAAATCAATGTATCTGCCGGATTATTTTTAGTTATCTGCTCTCGGACAATAAATTTAAAAAAACTTTTTAGCGTTGAAATTTTTCGAGAAAGCGTCCGCTTACTTAATCGCTTTCCGCTAAGCAAACTTAAAAATTTTCGGAGAAGAAAATAATCAATATCCTTTACATCTTTTCCTCCTTGAGATCCTAAAAATAAATCAAACTCATTAAGATCAGTTCTATAATTTTTAACCGTATGCCCAGAATAATTCTTTTCGATGGCTAAATAATTTAAGAATTTATTAGTATAATAAGAAAAAGGTATCATTACTTTGTTTATTCCATATATAAATGTTAGAAACACAAAAAATTTAATCTACTGCCAAGAAAACATTACTTAGAACTTAAGTGCCTTCTCCTTCAGCTTCTTCATCTTTTTCTTCGTTATTGTCTTCAGGAAGATTACGAGAGGTATAAGTACATTTTGGAAATTTACTACAACCATAAAAATTCTGTCCTCTTCTATTTCTCCTCTCAATTAACTCCCCTTCTTCACATCCCGGACATTTAATCCCGCTGGTAATACTTTCCGCATAGCGACATTTCGGAAAAGTTTCACAACTTAAAAATCTCCCTCTTCTTGACCACTTTACAACTAGCCGCCCATTACAATCAGGACAAAATTTATCTGAATACTCTATTTCTTTAGTAATAGTTGCCAGTGTATTTTTAACTTTTTCACTAAAGGCAGGATAAAAGTCTTTAAGAATGCTGTTCCATTTTATCTCACCTTGCTCAACCTTATCTAACTCGGACTCCATAAATGCCGTAAACCCTTCATTGATTACATCCGAAAAAGACCCAACAAGAAGATCATTGACTTTAATACCTAAAACAGTAGGTTTAAAAGCTCTTTTTTCCCGACGAGCATAATTACGGGCAATCAATGTATTAATAGTCGGAGCATAAGTCGACGGTCTGCCGATCCCTTTCTCCTCAAGTAATTTAACTAAAGAAGCATCATTATAGCGAAAAGGAGGCTTAGTTACATGTTCTAGCCACTTTAAATCATTCAAAATAACTGCTTTTCCTTTGACTAATTCCGGAAGCTGACTCTCCTCTTTTTCTTCAAAAGATCCAAAAGCTTTCAGGTATCCACGGAAAAGTACTTTTCTTCCCGTTACTTCAAATTGAGCATCTTGAGAAATAATACGTACTTTAGTGTTTTCGAATAACGCTGGAGACATAAAACCGACAATAAATCTCTTCCAGATCAACTCATAAAGCCTGCGCTCTTCATCATTTAAACTATCCGGTAGATCATTTGGTGTTCTATAGACATTAGTAGGTCGTATAGCTTCATGAGCTAGCTGAGCGCCTTTCTTTTTCGGGTAGTGGTATTCTTTATCAAACAGATATTCTTTACCAAAGGTCATCTCAATAAAACTACGTGCCTCTTTTTTTGCTTTCGGGCTCACATGAAAGGAGTCAGTTCTCATATAAGTAATTAGCCCTTCACTCTTATCCTCAACCTTAACCCCCTCATACAATTTCTGCGCAACAAACATGGTTTTTTGCGCAGAAAATTTTAAACGATTAAAAGCATCCTGCTGTAAAGAAGATGTAATGTAGGGAGGCGGCGGTTTCTTCTTGCTCTCTTTTCTAGTTATATTCTTTACACGAAATTCTTGCTCCTTAATTTTTCCAATACAATCAATAACGTTTTGCTTATCCTTAAAAATCGCTTTTTCGCCTTTATATTTATCAAGTTTTGCCTTAAAGAGAATGCTCTCTGATTTAAATTCAGCTTCTGCGCTAAAGGTAGTTTGAGGAATAAAATTTAAGATTTCTTTTTCACGATCTACAACAAATTTTAAAGCAATTGACTGAACTCTTCCCGCAGACAACCCACGCACTATCCTTTTCCATAATAGCGGAGAAAGCAAATATCCCACTACTCGATCAAGTAATCTTCTGGCAATCTGCGCGTCGACTTTGTGCATATCTAAGCGCCCTGGTTTTTTAAACGCTTTTTTCAGAGCATCTTCGGTTATTTCATGGAAAACCACTCTGCAGAATTTCTTTCCTTTTTGTGGAAGTCTTTCTTTTATGTGCCAGCTTATCGCTTCTCCCTCCCGATCAGGATCAGTGGCTAAATAAATAATTTTTTTATTTTTGGCTTTACTCTTTAGCTGATTAACAATTTTTTCTTTGCCGGGAATAATTCGGTAAACCGGTTCAAAATCATTTTCCACATCCACAGAAAGCTTGTTGGTAGGTAAGTCTACTAGATGCCCCATAGAGGAGACCACCTCGTACTCTTTACCTAATATCGAAGATATTGTCTTTGATTTTGTAGGTGACTCGACAATTACTAAATACTTACTCATTTTTTATTATTCAACTCCTATTTTTATGCACGCTACTATACACCTTACACTAACTACTTTTATCATCAATATTTTAGCTCCTCCACTATATCCTCTAAGCAGTCAACAAGCTTGGCACCTTCCTTAATTAACGCATGGGTTCCTTTGCTAAAAGCAGAGTTTATACTTCCAGGTATTGCAAAAACTTCCCGGTTTTGCTCAGAAGCTAAATGAGCCGTTATTAAGGCACCACTCCTTTTAGCTGCTTCAATAACCAGCACCCCTTTAGACAATCCGCTAATAATACGATTTCGACGAGGAAAATTTTCTTTTAGTGGAGACATCCGAAGTGGAAATTCAGATATCACCGCTCCCTGCCGGGAAATATTTTCAGCAAGCAGTTTATTCTCTCTAGGATAAATGTTAAGCAACCCACTCCCTAAAACAGCAACACTTTTATACTCCCTAACTGCTTCCTGATGAACCATAGTGTCGATACCCATGGCTAAACCAGAAACTATAACTATTCCTAACTCGGATAATTGTCGAGAAAAGCTCTTAGCCACAGAAATGCCATAAGTTGTAGGTTTACGACTTCCTACTATTGCAAACAAATCTTCACTCAGCACATTCCGATTCCCCTTAAGATAAATGACCAACGGGGGAGAACCTATTTCTTTCAAAAGCAAGGGATAATCTTTGTCAAAAATATCAATGCATTCTATCCCTTCCTTCTCTATTAATTCCCATTCCTGTTCTAGAAACGAAGAATTACGCAAAGAAATTATTTTTTCAATATCACTCTCAGTTAAAGAAACAATCTGGCGTAAATCACTGTATTTTGCTTTAAATATTTCTTCACTACCCGAATAAGCCTTGATGACTGCCTTAAGTTTACGAAAAGGAAGATCTAAAAAATTAAAAAAAATTGAACTTTTTTTTGCCACACTTATTCTCAACTAGATATTTTAGAATTAATGAGTTCCTCACTACCTAGAATACGGATAATTTCACTAGCAATATCTTGGGGTAACATACTTTCCGTATCAATTACATGATGAGCTTGTTTATAGTAGCACTCTCTCTCTTCCAACAACTCCTTAATTTTGTCTAAAGGATCGTCAACACTAAGAAGAGGCCGTTGATCATCGTTGCGTATTCTTTCATAAATTATCAAAGCAGACGCCTTAAGAGAAAAAACTATTCCTGTGCTTTTGAGTGTTTTTAAGTTATCTTCACTGCAAATCATTCCTCCGCCACAGCTTACCACTAAGTTATCTCTTAGCGACAACTCCCCGACAACCTTCTTTTCCAGTGCTCTAAAGTAAGGCTCTCCTTTCTGAGAAAAAATATCAGCAATTTTTAATCCCTGTTTATCTTCAATAACTTTATCAGTCTCGACAAATTCCCGAGCTATCTTTTTAGCTAAAACCTTTCCTGAAATGCTCTTGCCGGTACCCATAAAGCCAGTTAAATAAATATTTTTCATAGATAATATTATGGCGAGAATAAAAGATTTTGTCAAGCAGGAGCCTATTGTAAAACGTTAGCCAAAACTTATGTGGCTGATATTTTCCTTGCAAAACACGCTTTAGAATATTATAAGCAATTTTTCGCTCACTTAACTGATTTTCCGTACCTTTTAATCAAATCAAGGGCGATTATTGATCTTTGAATCTGGTTAGTACCTTCATAAATTTGAGTAATTTTAGCATCACGCATAAATTTCTCTATAGGGTAATCACGCATATAGCCATACCCTCCATATATCTGGACAGCATTAGTAGTTACTTCCATGGCCACATCAGAAGCAAACATCTTTGCTGCTGCGCTAGCTGGCCCAATATTTTTAATACCTCTATCAACCATCGAGGCAACACTGTAAACTAAGCTTCTGGCTGCTTCGGTCTTTGTAGCCATATCCGCAAGCATCCACTGAATACCCTGAAAAGAACTTATTGTTTTACCAAATTGAACCCGCTGATGAGCATATTTAACCGCTAATTCTAGTGCCCCCTGAGCAATACCTAGCGCCTGAGCAGCTACACCAGGCCGAGATTGATCAAATGTTTTCATTGTTGCAATAAATCCAGTGCCTTCTTTACCGCCAAGCATATTCTCCATCGGAACTTTTACATCATTAAAAATTAATTCTCCGGTTGAAGAAGCTCTAATCCCTAGTTTTTCTTCTTTTTTACCAAAAGTAAACCCGGGCATTCCTTTTTCTAAAATAAATGCCGACATTCCCCTTGGACCCCTATTCTTATTAGTAACCGCAATTACTGTATAAATCTGTGCATCCCCGCCGTTGGTGATAAAATGCTTTGTTCCGTTAAGAATGTAATAATCACCATCTTTTTTCGCTGTTGTCTTTACTCCAGCTGCATCCGAACCCGCCTCCGGCTCAGTTAAAGCAAAAGCAGTCAAGTTCTTTCCCGAAGCAATATCCGGTAAATACTTTTTTTTCTGTTCTTCTGTACCGTTAATTAGAATCGGAAACATTCCTAAATAAGAAGCAGCGTAAGCAGTGGCCACGCCTCCATCAACCCGGGAAATCTCCTCAGTAGCAAGACATAAATCCATAAGATTGCCACCCATTCCGCCATATTGCTCTGGTATACATAAAGAGAATAAATCCGACTGGCCTAAAATTTTAATAATATCTGCAGGAAATTCTTCTTTTTCATCAAGCTCCCGAGACCTAGGCCTTATCTTCTCTTCAGCAATCTGGCGGCATAAATCACGCAGCATTTTTTGGTCATCGCTTAATGGATAGTCAATCATAAACATTTTAAGCCTCCTTTCTCTAAAAAAATATTTATTTCCAAACGATAAATAACTATTTTAGAGGTAAATTGTAACCGTAAATCCGATATCTGTCAATTTTTTTCTATTAAGGATCTTACTACTACATAAATATTTCACACTTTATTTGATGCACTTTAGCTGATCACATATTAATTGTCAAAGCCCATTAATGTGTGATATAATTGCATAGATTACACATAAAAAACATTATAAAGGGAGGGAAAGAATGATGAATAAAAAATTAATACTTTGTTTATTGTTAATACCTATATCTTTATTGATACTTCCTATCTCTTCTTTTGCCCAAACAACCATCCCTGAAGAAAGAATTACAGTTATTACTTATTATCCTGCGCCTTTTGGTGTATACAATGAATTACGATCAAAGAGAATGGCAATTGGCAATACATATTATGATCCAGCAGGATTTTGCTTTGATGATGGAACAGGAAACTGTGACCCTGCTTTACAAATAGAAATTCCTCAAGGAACCGACTTAGTAATAGAAGGAAATGTGGGAATTGGCACTGTAGACCCTAAAGAACAGCTTAGCGTACATAGTGGCACAACACAAGGGCAGATTCATATTTCAGGGGTTTCTGATGGCGGGCTTACTTATTCTGCAGTTTATTTGCACGATAATACTGCGGATAATTGGAATAATTGGGTTTTGACTCATAAAAACGGAACCGGGGATGTAATGGAGAATGATTTTTGGCTTTCCTATTGGAATGCTGCGGGCGTTCTAGAAACTCCTTTTGCAATTGATCATGAAAGCGGTAATATAGGTATTGGAACCACTGTCCCTTCGTACAATTTGGATGTTGCCGGAGAAATTAATGGTTCAGATGGTGGAAGTAGGGTTGGTCTTTTAGCACATCCCAATTATCCAAGTTTATTTATCGTTAGTTACAGTAATGAACCAAGTCATACAACGGATTCAGGTAATGGTGGGCATCCGGTAATTCATACATATGATATCGGTGGGACAGTCACTTCTCCGTCAAATACCAAAAAAAATAATCCGATCTTATCTCTTGTTGGTTCGGGTTATTACAGCCCGACCCAAGCAGTACAAGCAGCAAGATTGCAATTTGTTACTGAAGATAATTTTAGTTCTTCACATGCTAAAACAGCAATTGTTTTTTATCCCGGAAATAAAGTTATTACTATGGGTGACGGAAAAGGGTCTTATCTAGAAGCGCTAAGAATTACCAGCCAGGGAGCAGTAACTTATAAACCTAGAAATACTGCACCACTTGCATCTGGCTCGGCAGCACCTGGCTTAGAAGGCAGCCTTTATTACAACAACGGAACTGGATCAGAAAGCGAAGGTTTTAAATACCATGATGGAGACAATTGGAAGGATTTTGGGGGAAGCTCAACCGGATGTGATGAAACCTGTTCATACTACAGAAGCGGTTCAGATTCTCTGCCTTGCGTAAAAAAAGATGAAAGTAACTGTTCCAAATTAGGCTATACCGGAGGGTGGAATACTAAACCTATTGAAGGTTACCAAAGCTGCGGAAGAGTTATCACGGTTAATACCGGACCATCAACCGACCAACAACACTATAGCTATGTCTGCGGTACTACAGGTTGGGTTTTAACTGGATACGGCGAAACTCACTACTAAATAAAACTTTATTTATTAAAGCCATACTTACCCTACTTCTTTAAAAATCAATACTCATTTTTGATATAAAGGTTATTTTTTTAATTCTGATAACTTTTATTAGATTGCAATCAAGAATTAAGCACGAGCTAAATTAGAAATAATTTCTGTTAAGGTAGGATGAATAAATAAGCATTTTTTTACATCTTGCAGTGTAAGTTTATTTTTAATACACAACGACATCACATTGATTAGTTCTCCGGCTGATTCTGAAATTATTCCGGCACCGATTATTCTTTCTTGCTCATCAACAATCAACTTTATAAACCCGTCATTGTCCCCATAAACAACAGCAGAAGAGACTTTTAGAAAACTTGACTTTATTACTTTACACTCAATTCCCTTTGCTTCAGCCTCCTCCTCTAATATGCCCGCCTGAGCAATTTGGGGACAAGAAAACACACATTCCGGCAAACCATAATAGTCTTCTTTGTCTATCTGTCCGGCAATGTTTTTAAGACAAATTTCCGCTTGATACTCGGCAGTATAAGCATAAAGTTTTTTTCCGTTAATATCGCCACAAGCATAGATATTACTAATATTGGTTTTCATGAATTTATCCGTATTTATCCAGCCTTTATCATTCAATAAAATATCGGCATTCTTTAGCTGCAGATTATTCGCATTCGGTTTACGTCCTAACGCTGAAATCACTAAATTAAAATCATCCAAATTATACTCAGCTACATCTTGTGATGTTTTTATGTTCAGCCCTCTTTTTCTTAGGATTGTTTGAAGACGCTGAGAAAGATAGCTATCAAAACCAGGAAGAACACGATTTTCTTTTTCAATCAATAAAACATCTTTGTTGAAATTATGTAAAAGACAACTGAATTCTATTCCTATTGCCCCGGCGCCAACTACTAAAATTTTATCCGGCAATTCTTCTACACCAAATAAATCTTGTGCGAAAATAACTTTAGAGTGGTTTATCAAGCTTTTAGGCGATGAACCTCCCGCAATAACAATATACTTTGCAGCGACCACCTTCTCATCCACTCTCAGCGTAGTATTGTTTAAAAATGAAGCTTCCCCCCAGAAAAAATTAACACCTTGTTTTTCTAAGAAAGAAGTAAGCGGAGATTTAATTTTTTTTATAATCTCTCTACTACCCTCCAGGCAATTTTTCCAGGATTGATTGGTTCGTGAAGCTTTAAGAAGAAATTTTGTCGGAATGCACCCTTGGTTTAGACAGGTTCCACCTAAAGTTTCAGGATTTTTTTCAATTATGACTGTTTTTAACTTATATTTTAAAGCGTTTTTTGCGCAGGCAATTCCTGCTGGCCCTGAGCCAATTATTGCTAAATCATACATTTTTTAAATGCTTTTTCCGCTTTTTTTAATTCTTTTTTCTCACGGGCCGATATTTTCAACTCAATAATTCTCTCAATCCCCTTCCGGTTAACAACGCAAGGAACGCCCAGGCAAGCATCAAATATTCCGTATTCTCCGTTTAAATACACAGAAACTGGAATAACTTTATCGGCATTATTGCAAATTGCCTCAATTAAACTGCAACAAGACAGCCCTGGAGCAAAGTGAGCGCTGCGATTCTTTAGGTGACCAACAATCTCTGCACCACGATATTGTACTTTTTGTTTTATCTCTGCTATTTTATCCTTATTGAAAACCTGAGCTATCGGCTTGTTTTTTATTTTAATCTGCTGCGCATCAACAATCATCTGATTATTGTGCGGACCGTAAATACATCCGGTCATTTCCGCTATCGGATGCTTAGAATGCTTATAAAGAATATTCAGTAGTCGGTTAGTATCTAACGAAGAGCCCATTCCAAACACCTGATTACGATTAAATTTAGTTTCCTTCAAAAGCGTATACGTAATAACATCCAAAGGATTACTGACCGCAATCACTATTGAGTTGCAAGCTAAGCTTTTAATTTCTAACGCAGTAAGCCTGGCTATTTCCTTGTTAATTTTTAAAAGATCCGCTCTTGTCATTCCTTTTTTTCGAGGAATCCCAGCGGTTAAAACTACAATGTCTGAATTTTTAATTGCTGTATATTTGCTTGAACCTTTGATGCTAGTTGAAAATTTTAAAATCCCCCTTGTGTCTTCTAAGTCTTTAGCTACACCTTGGGCTAAACCCGGACAAATATCCACCAAAGCAAGCTCTCGGGGCGGAATTCGATTTAGGATACTAAATGCTAAAGTAGAGCCAACATTTCCGGAACCAATTATCGAAATTTTCTTAATCATTAGTTGAATTTATTGGTTTTATATATTAGCGTGCCAGTGTCAGGATAAAAGAAAACATAACACATGAATACAATTTATTTTTTCTTTAGCTCAATGCTCACGACTGTCTTTTTGAGAATTTTAATTTTTTTAATGATTGCCTGTGCCATTTCTTTGGTACCTACTGCCGATGGATCATCACGCAAGGCCTTTAAGTCGTACGTAACAGACACATTCTCCTCGATAACTTCTTTTACTGCCTGCCTCAAAATCAATGCTTTCTCTGATTCGTTTATGTGTTCAAGCATCAGAGCTGCAGACATGATAGTTGCAATCGGGTTAACTTTATTTTTTCCGGTATATTTTGGAGCACTTCCATGAGTCGGCTCAAAAATAGCTATTGTCTCGCCTATATTTGCACCAGCTGCTAATCCTAAACCACCAATTAAGCCAGCACCTAAATCAGAGATAATGTCTCCATAGAGATTAGGTAAAACCAAAACATCAAAGTTCTCCGGACGTTTTACCAGCTGCATTGATAAATTATCGACTATAACATCTTCGGCATTTATTTTTTCTTTAAATTCACTAGCTACTTTATAAAAATTATCTAAGAATAAACCGTCTGTACACTTCATAATATTTGCTTTATGCACGCAGGTTACTTTCTTACGTTTGTGCTTTAGTGCATATTCAAATGCAAAACGAGCAATCCGCTCAGAAGCAAACACAGATATTGGCTTAATAGAGACTGCACTATCATTCCTTATCTGTTTTTCGGATAAACAATTAATTTCCTTGATTATCTTTATAGCCTCCGGAGTGCCTTCTGAAAACTCAATTCCTGCGTATAAATCTTCGGTATTTTCACGCATAATTACTATATCAACATCCTTACCGATCCCCGCAGGGATATTAAACGATTTAATCGGACGCAGGCAAACGTATAAATCAAATATTTGACGCATTGCAACGTTAATAGAACGAAACCCTTTCCCCACAGGTGTCGTAATTGGCCCCTTTAGCGCTACTTTATTTTTTCTAATTGAGTCAAGCGTATCTTCCGGAAGAAGACTTCCGCAAGTTTTCAAGGCAATCTCTCCAGCTTGCTTTACTTCCCATTCTATATCAACATCCAGAGCTTCCAAACAAGAAACTGCTGCATCAGTAACTTCTGGTCCAGTCCCGTCACCGGGTATTAGTGTAATCTTTTGCTTCATTTTTTAATACTCCCTGCTATTTCTTAACAAAATGGCTATTAGATACCAAACCCGTTGTGTTTCTGTAAATAATTAACAATACCCTTTTGGACAATCAACTCCTTACGGAACCTATCCCAAGGACTAAAAGCTGTAATTTTTCTGCCATCTTTATTGATTGCTCCTTTATCATAATCAACAGATATCTGTTGATTTTCATTTAAGAAGGAAGTGTCCGCTTCAACTAATGCTAATCCGATATTAAAAGCATTACGATAAAAAATACGGGCAAAGCTTTTGGCTACAACGCAAAGCACTCCTGCTTCCTTTATTACCCACGGCGCTTGCTCACGTGAAGACCCCATGCCAAAATTTTCACCAGCAACAATTATCGGATTCTGCCCATTTATTTCTTTATAAAATCCCGGACGAATGTCCTCAAACAAATAATAAGCAAGCTCTTTCATGTCAGTAATCGAGAACTTGTACCTTCCGGAAATTATCCAGTCAGTATTGATGTCATCCCCAAACTTAAACACTCTGCCTTTAATAATCATTTTTAATAAATATATACTTTATAAAACTATGCTTGATATTGTTTTTCTTTTCTTGTATCCACTCTTAGATAAATTACAAACTTGCAAATTCGGCAACGCTTTTAACTCTACTTAATGCTACTTCTTTAGTAATAATCTGCTTCTTGTAAAGTTCCTTTAAAGACTTATCCATTGTATGCATTCCGTATTGCGCACCCATTTGCAACAAAGAAGGAATCTGGGCGATGTCGTTCTCTCTTATTAAATTTCTAATTCCTGGTGTAGAAACCATAACTTCTGTAGCCATAACCCGAGAATCACCTCCAACGGTAGGCAACAGCACCTGAGACACTACGCCTTGCAAACACTCAGCAAGCTGAACAGTAACCTGTCTCTGTTGGTATGGCGGAAACACATCAATTATTCTTTGTATTGTTTGCGGAGCATCGGGCGTATGCAAGGTGGCTAGGACTAAATGCCCGGTTTCAGCAGCGGTTAGAGTAGTAGATATCGTATCTAAATCACGCATCTCCCCTACAACAATTACATCCGGATCTTGGCGTAGCGTTCTCTTTAATGCCTCCGGAAATGAGTGAGTATCTGTATATAGCTCTCTTTGTTTTATAATGCTTCTTTTATTAGTATGGACAAATTCAATCGGATCTTCTATGGATATTATCATTTTTTCCTGCTCACTATTAATAAGGTCAACCATCGAAGCTAAAGTAGTGCTTTTTCCTGTACCAGTAGGACCAGTCACTAGTATCAAGCCTGTGGGTTTCTGTATAAAACTATACACAATATCTGGAAGTCCCAATTTACCAATGGCTGGAATTTCCCGCGGAATCCGCCTTAACGCAGTTTCAACATTCCCCCTTTGATAATGAGTATTAACCCGAAAACGATCCATGTTCGGAAGTGAAAAAGAAAAATCTAGTTCTTTATTATTCTCAAAAATAGCTTTTTGATCATCGCCGAGCATGCTATACACTAACGCCTTAGCATCCTCTCTTGTCAATGAGGGAAAGTCAGTGGGTAAAAGCTGCCCGTTAATTCTTAACACCGGAGGCCTACCGACAGTAATATGCAAATCGCTGGCTTTTCGCTCTTGAGTTAACTCAAGAAGAGTGTTAATGTCTACCATATTTGAACCTCCTGGCTATCTATCATCAAATGAAAATACATAATATTTGTATTACAGATAGTATACACATAAAATTTATGCACTATGCTGTTAAATATTTTCTCGGATCTTCTATCTTCCCTTTAATTGCCGAAGCAACTACCGTTGCTGGAGAAGCCAGATAAATATAACTATTAGGATTACCCATTCTCCCTTTAAAATTTCTGTTTGCCGTAGAAATTGCCACCTCCTCATCAGCAAGAACACCTTGATGAGTTCCTACACAAGGACCGCAACCAACCGGTAAAATTACTGCCCCAGCATCTAAAAAAGTCTTTACTAATCCCTTTTTTAGTGCCTGGGAAAATATTTTTTCGGAAGCTGGGGCGACAAATAATTTAACATGCTGATGCACTTTCCTATTTTTTAGAATAGAAGCAGCAATCGTCAGATCTTCTAACCGCCCATTAGTACAAGTTCCTAAAAATGCTTGGTCGATTTTTATTCCTCGCAGCTTACTTACCGGAAAACTATTATCAACACTATGTGGCTTAGCAACATAAGGCGATATTTTAGAAATATTAAACTCTAATATTTTTTCATAAGCACAATCTTGATCTGAGTAAATAGGATTATACCTTCCGGAAATATGTTTTAAAAAATGTTTTACTTTCTTATCCGGGGCAATTAAACCACACTTTGCTCCAAACTCAATGCTCATATTAGTAATTGTAAATCGGGCATCCATTGAAAATTTATCAACCACTTCTCCAGAAAATTCCACCGCTTTGTAGGTAGCACCATTAGACCCTAATTTACTAATTATATATAAAATTACATCCTTACTATAAACCCCTGGCGGAAGTTTCCCATTAATTACAATTTTAAAAGTCGCGGGTACTTTAAACCAATTCATCCCGGTAGCAAGAGTAACTGCTAAATCTGTAGAACCCACACCGAACGCTGCCGCGCCTAATGCTCCAGCGGTTGAAGTGTGTGAATCTGCTCCTAGTATCAGCCTTCCCGGAAAGGCAATGCCCTCTTCTGCTACTAGTTGATGTGACACGCCACACCCAACATCAAATAATCTATTTTTGTTTTTTTTTGAAAATGCCCGCATGCGAGAATGAATTCTTGCAACCCCGATATTTGGAGCAGGACTGCTATGATCAATAAACATCGCATACCGTTTAGGATTAATAATATTTTTTTTAAGATTAGAAATGCTATCCAACACCAAAGAGGTAGTTCCATCTTGAGAAAAACAAAAATCAACTTTGCAAACTCCAACGTCACCAGCACGCAAAGATCTTCCGGAATGATTACTGAGTATTTTCTCAATTATTGTTTTTCCCATATTCCTTGACTTTTATTTTAACGTCTTAAGAAAATTTTTCACTCTTTCGGTGCCTTTCTTAATTTGCTCAATCCCCGTTGCAAAGCTAAACCGAACAAATCCTTCCGCACCAAACGAACCAGCAGGAACACATGATACAAAATGCTCCTCGAGCAATTTTGCCGAAAAGTCAAAAGAACTTAGTCCTGTTGGACGAATATCACAAAACATATAAAATGTACCTTGCGCCTTCAACGGAATTATTCTGGCACATTCTGATATTTTATTCCAAAACAAATCACGACGTTTTTGAAACTGGTCTTTTACCTCTAATTGCCACTGCTTATTATTGATTGCCTCCAATGCAGCATACTGAGATATTGAAGAAGCACAAGAAGTTGTATGGTCAAGTAACTTAGAGACTGCATCAATCACATTTAAAGGAGCTGTTAAGTACCCTACTCGCCAGCCAGTCATAGAAAATGTCTTTGAAACTCCGTTAACCGTAACAGTCTGCCTCTCTGCCCCGGGAAACGAAGCAAAGCTAACATGTTTTTTCCCGTCATAAACTAATGCTTCATATATTTCATCACTTAACACAATAATCTGTTTATCCTTAATAACATCATAAATTGCTTTCAACTCTTCACTAGAATAATTAACACCTGTAGGATTGCAAGGGTAGTTTAGAATAAGTACCTTAGTTTTAGAAGTAACCGCCTCACTTAATAGTTGCGGGGTCAATTTGAAGTTATTTTGGCTATTTAATCCAATAAATACCGGCCTTGCTGCAGTAAGCTTTACCATCTCCGGATAACTAACCCAATATGGTTCTGGAATAATTACTTCATCTCCTGGGCCCAGTAAAGATAGCAACACAGAAAAAATAGCATACTTTGCTCCAGAAGTAACTAATACTTGCTCCGCAGAAACACTTATATGGTTCTCGTTAGAAAATTTTGCGGCAATTGCCGATCTTAACTCCGGCAATCCTAAGGAAGGAGTATACTTAGTGAAACCATTTTTTATCGCCTTAAACGCTGCCTCTTTTATAAATTCCGGAGTATCAAAATCAGGCTCTCCGGCGGCAAAGTTAACTACGTCTTTCCCTTCTCGTATTAACTTTTTAGTTAACGCAGTCACCTTTAGAGTGGCTGATCGTTTTAACGAATCAACAAGATGATTGACCATCATTCGAGTACTAATTTACACAATTATTGAATTAATTATCTGCTTCTTTTGCTAGGTTACCCTTTACTTCTTCTTTTTTGCAGGCAGCTTTTTTTTATTATCCGCAGATACTTTTTCTTTTTTATGCGCAGATACTTTTGCCTTCGCTTTCAAAGACTTTTTTTCTTTTCCGCTTGGTTTGGCAATCGCAATATCTTTGGCTGCTACAGTCAACTCCACTAAGGAAGTAGACGCTCCATCACCTTTACGTTGCCCCAAGCGTAAAGTTCTGGTGTATCCGCCTTGGATACCGGAAAATCGATGAGCAATATCATCAAATAGTTTGTTAACTAAAGTATGGCTTCCTAATGTACGATATGCAAGACGACGACGGGCTAACCCTCCCTTTTTACCCAAGGTAATTATTCTGTCTACCTTAGCTTTTATATACTTGGCTTTGGGTGTGGTCGTAACTATCCGTTCACTAATTAGCACTGCCCTGATTAACGCTTTAATCAGTGCTTTTCGTTGTGCCCGGGGACGTGAAAATTTTTCGCTTTTTTTTCTATGCCTCATATTCTATCTAGTTTCTCCTTATCTATTTTCATTCCAAAGCTAAGACCCATTGTTTTTAGCAACGCTGCAACTTCATCTAATGACTTTTTCCCAAAATTTCGATAAGCAAGTATTTCCGGCTCTGTTTGAACTACTAATTCCGCTAACGTTTTAATATTTGCTTCTCTTAAGCAATTATTACTGCGCACGGTCAGCTCCAACTCTGAAACAGGAATCTTTAACTTTTCATAAAGAGAGGACTCCTCAGGTGTTAACTCTTCATATTCCTCTTCTGGTAATTCACCCAGTGTAAAAAACAATTCAAGATGTTTATTCATTGCTTTTGCGGCATAGATTAATGCTTCCTTAGGTTCAATACTAGCATTAGTAAAAATGTCTAGTATCAATTTATCGTAATCTGTTCGCTTTCCTACACGAGTATTCTCTACCTGGAAAGAAACTCGTTTCACAGGAGTAAAAATTGAATCTACGGCGATTACCCCTAAAGGCATATCTTCTCGTTTGTTAGCTTCAGCGGCAACAAACCCTCTACCCCTGCCCACTTCCATTTCAATATATAATTTTGCTTTTTTAGAAGTTAATGTTGCAATATGTAAGTCGGGATTTACCACTTCAATTGTTTCATCAGTCACTACGTCTTTGGCTTTTATTTCTTTTTCGCCTTCGCCTTTGATATAAATTTTTTTTGGCGAACGTGAATACGCTCTTAGCACTAAATTCTTAATGTTTAGGATTATTTCTGGAACATCTTCCAGGACACCTTCAATGGTCGAAAACTCATGAGCTACACTTTCAATTTTTATTGAAGTGACCGCTGCCCCCTCTATTGAGGACAAAAGCACCCTCCTTAAAGCATTACCCAACGTTACGCCATAGCCTCTTTCTAAAGGCTCTGCAACAATTCGTCCATAATTAGGATTGTAAGATTCTTGTTCTACTATTACTCTTTTTGGAAATTGAAAATCTCTCCAGGTTATACCCATCATTTACCTCCTCATGAAACCTTAAATATTGTCAAAATAAAAACAATAAGTTAAAAAGTTACTTATTTAGAATAAAGCTCAACGATTAGCTGTTCATCAACAGCAATAGACAAGTCGTCTTTTTCCGGCAAACGCACAATATCTATCTGAAAGAGTGAATTATCTACTTTTATCCAAGATGGAACACTACGCTCTTTAGCGCAAGCTTCCATGCTCTCTCTTAAATTTTGTAATAAACCATCTTTCCCTTTTATTGTAATCGATTGCCCCTCATCTACAATAAAAGAAGGAATATCCACCCTACGGTTATTAACATATACAAAGCCATGACGCACTACTTGCCTTGCTTGGTTGCGAGAAAATGCAAATAAGGAACGATACACTACGTTATCCAAGCGCCGCTCTAAACGTTGAATCAACACCTTACCTGTTGCTTCTCGAGACTTACTAGCAATAGAAAAAAAACGTTTAAACTGTTTCTCTAACATTCCATACATTCTCTTAACTTTTTGTTTCTCCTGTAACTGCAATGCGTAGTAAGTAGGCTTTGATTTTCTTCTGGCTGGTTTTGCTCCTGGAGGAGTAGGCCGTTTAGAAAAGGAACATTTTTCAGTAATACATCTTACCCCTTTTATAGAAAGCTTCATGCCCGCTCTTCGACATAACCTGCATTTTGCTCCTGTATATCTTCCCATCTTTATCCTCTCTTTTGTTTTTCTATGTTTTTGTATATACTTTTACACATCAGCAACCAGCTCTCAACTGTATCCAATTTTATTGGATTACTATTAGCTACTAAACACAAATCACACTCTTCTTTTCTTTTTTGGCCGACAGCCATTATGAGGAGAAGGTGTAATATCTTTTATTTTCTTAACGCTTAAGCCTGCAGCCTGCAAAGATCTAATGGCCGCTTCTCGCCCCGGACCCGGCCCCTTAACTAAAACTTCTAATTCCTTGAGACCAATATCCCTAACCCGTTTTGCCACATTAAACGACGCCATTTGCGCTGCATAAGGAGTAGATTTTTTAGCTCCTTTGAAACCAACCCCTCCAGCAGAAGCCCAAGACAACACGTTCCCGTTTAAATCAGTAATTGATATTATTGTATTATTAAATGTTGCTTTTATATGTGCAACACCGACATTCGATGTTAACTGTATCTTTTTTTTCTTCTCTTTTCTTTTCTTTTTAGCCATTATTAATGCTCCTTATAGGTATATATCTTTTAAACCAAATACTAACATAATACTCAATATAATATTTAAGTATCTACCGTTTAATACCGCCAACTCTCGGTTTAGGACCTTTACGTGTTCGCGCGTTACAACGTGTACGTTGCCCTCTTACCGGAAGCCCTTTTTTATGACGAAAACCACGATAGGAACTAATTTCAATTAACCTCCTGATATTTTGGGAAACCTCTCTTCTTAGTTCTCCTTCAATGCGATAGGTTGACTGAATGTGCGAAGCAATTTTGGATACCTCTTCTTCATTCAACTCTCCGGCTTTCCTTTCTGGATCAATCCCCACATCGCTGAGAACCTTAAGCGCAATTTTTGGACCAACTCCATATATATATCTTAATGATATTCTAATCTTTTTCTTTTTCGGTATATCTACACCAAAGATCCTAGGCATTTTCCTCTCCTCTAATTATTTTTACCTTTAAAACAAACTTCCTATTTTATACTTTTCTACCCTTGTCTCTGTTTATGTTTAGGGTTTTTACAAATAACACGCACCACACGCTTTCGTTTTATTATCTTACATTTATCACAAATTTTTTTAACTGATGCTTTGACTTTCATTTTTACCTATTTTCTTACTCGCGCTCATTAATCACTATTCTATTATCCCTAATAAAACATTCCTTAAGATTACTTCTGCCTATAAGTTATCCTTCCTCTTGACAAATCATAAGGCGAAAGCTCTAGTTTCACTTTATCTCCCGGTAGAATTCTGATAAAATGCATCCGCATTTTTCCCGAAACATGGGCTAAAACAACATGCCCATTTTCTAATTTTACTCTAAACCTCGCATTGGGTAGAGCTTCTGTTATCTCACCTTCAACAGCAATCAATTCTTCTTTAGCCATTTTTTTCTATTTTCCCCATATTTACCATCACGCAACTTCTGTTAGCACTACTGGTCCATTATCGGTTATCGCTACTGTATGTTCAAAATGAGCCGCTTTTGTATTGTCTCTAGTTTTAACTGTCCATCCATCTTCTAGAATATCTACTTCACTACCGCCTGCCGAAACCATCGGTTCAATTGCAATCGCATAGCCACTTTCTAATTCCATTCCTCCGCCCCGAATACCAAAATTAGGTATTTCTGGCGGCAGATGTAATTGTCGACCTACTCCATGCCCAACAAACTTACGAATAATCGAAAACCCGTTCTGCTCAGCAACTTGCTGAACAGTAAAGCCTATATCTCCCACCTTTGCCCCTGGTTTAACTTGGCATATTCCCTTGTTAAGCGAATCAAGAGTAACCTCTACTAACTTTTTGGCACCCTGAGAAGGCTCTCCGACAATATAAGTATAGGCAGTATCCACAAATAGCCCTTTATATTTAATTCCTAAATCAACACTCACAACATCTCCATCTTTAATTACTCTTTGAGCGGGAATACCATGTATTACTTCTTCGTTAACTGATACGCAACAAGATGCCGGATAGCCAGAAAACCCTTTAAACGCTGCATCCATTCCCGGATATCGTTCTAAACTTTCCTGAAAAAACAACTCAATATCTTTGGTAAAAATTCCTGGCTTAAGCAATGCTTTTATTTTCTGCAAAACTTCAGCCGCAACCTTACCAGCTTCGCGCATTATTTTTATCTCGTTGACCCCTAACGGTTCTGGAGGCATATTTTCTCCTTTACTATAGCCAGCACTTCACTTGCATCGCCCTCAGCATTAACCTCTACTAAATTATTTTTACCACGATAAAAATCTAATACCTGCTTACTTTCTGCAGAAAAAACATCCCAGCGCTTTTTGATTACTTCTGTGTGGTCATCTTTTCTTTGTGTTAGTTGTCCACCACAAGAATCACACAATCCTTCTTTTTTAGATGGCATATTTGTTAAATGATAATTAACTCCACAATCAGAACAAACTCGTCTTTGCGAAAGACGGTCAATTACCATTTGTGAACCTACAACAAAATGGATACACATATCTAATTCTTTTTGCTGCTTCTTTAAAATATCATCCAGTTTTTCCGCCTGTTGTAAATTTCGAGGATACCCATCTAATAAAAATCCGGAACTATTTAAATTTTGTTCAATAATTCTTGCCACTAACTCATCAGGAGCAAGAGCCCCTTTGTCCATATAATTTTTTACCTCTTTACCTAGTAATGTTTCTGCTTTAACTTCCTTCCTCAAAAGATCACCTAATGAAATTTTTTTCACAGAAAGAAATTCGCTAATTTTATCAGCCTGAGTCCCTTTTCCTGACCCGGGTGCACCAAACAATACTACATTCATTTTATTTTCTCCCCTTCAAACTTCCGCCTTTTATGAACCCATCATAATGACGGATTAGTAACTGTCCTTCAATCTGCTTCATGGTGTCTAGAATCACCCCCACCATGATTAATAGTGTAGTCCCTCCAAACAAAGAAGCAAGAGCATACGAAGGAACTTTAAAAGCGTACATGACAAAATTTGGAAAAGTAGCTATCACACTAATATACAAAGCTCCAATAAACACAATTCTTGTAGCAACAAAATCAAGATAATTAGCAGTAGGTTTCCCTGGACGGATTCCAGGAACAAAGCCACCATATTTTTTTAAGTTATTAGATATCTCTATTGGATTAAATACCATGGCTGTATAGAAATACATGAAAAACATTATCAAGCAAACAAAAACTAAATTATACCATAGCCCTCGCTGCTGGATAACGCTCTGTAAAAAACTAACAAATCTTATACTACGAGGTAAGAACATGGCTATCGTTGCCGGAAAAGAAATAACACTACTAGCAAAAATTATTGCAATTACTCCGGACATATCTACTTTTATAGGTAAATACGTACTCTGCCCTCCGTATACTTTTCGGCCGACAACCCTCCTTCCATACTGAATGGGAATTCTTCTCTGAGCCTGAGTAAAAAATACTACTGCCGCAATCATCAACAGCAGTAAAATAATTAAAGTTAATACTACTGGTGTAGCAATTTGCCGTTGAGAAGCATCAAAAGGAGAATATAGCACCCATAGCTGTCTCACTGAAGAAGGAATACGAGAAATTATGCTGGCTGTAATTATTATCGATATTCCATTACCTATGCCGCGCTCCTGTATCTGCTCCCCCAACCACATAATAAAAACCGTTCCGCAAGTTAAAGTTAATACTGTTATAAATTTAAACAGCAACCCAGGATTAGGAACAATGACAATGCCTTGAAAATTATTGGGGTTTTCCAGCCAAATTGCTAAAAATAATCCTTGGATAATACATAAAACAAATGTGAAGTAACGTGTGTACTGGTTGATTTTCTCGTATCCAGCTTTTCCTTCTTTCGCAATACGTTCTAAAGTCGGAACAACAGCAGTAAGCAACTGCATAATAATCGAGGCAGAAATATAAGGCATAATCCCTAAAGCAAAGATACTCATCCTTGTCAAAGCACCTCCGGTAAACATATTTATCATCCCCAATATAGTTTGCCCTTGAGCCTTAGATATCTTATCGAAAAATTGAGTCAAAGCAAAGGTATCCACTCCAGCAGTAGGAATAAAGCATCCAGAACGATATACCACTAATAAAGACAAAGTGATAATTATTTTTTTCCGTAACTCCTCAACTTTGAATATATTTACTATCGATTCAAACATTCTGCAAGGCCTCCGGCAGATTCAATTGATTCTTTCGCTTTCTTAGAAAACTTATCCGCTTTAATCGTTAGCTTTTCCGTAAACGCGGTTTTTGCCGCAAGAATTTTAATTAGTTTATGCGGATTCTTTATTAAATTACTTTTCGTTAGAATTTCAGGAGTAATATCCTTGATTCCCTGTATCCTTTCCTGGATATCGCTTAAACTAACTATCTGGTAATCCTTTGTGCAAGGAGAAGTAAACCCTCTCTTGGGGATAACTCTTGCGTAAGGCAACGCTCCTCCCCTAAATCCTGCATAGGGAAGTGCCTTCCCTTTTCTCTGGCCAGCACCTTTATGCCCTCTGCCTGATGTTTTGCCTTTTCCGCTTCCAGACCCTCTTCCTAAACGTTTTGCTTTCCGCACACTTTTAATGCTAATATCTGATAAATTCATATTATCCTTTTAAACTTTTTAAACCTTCAAACGTAGCTTTAACCACATTAATCGGATTAGTAGAGTTACCTATATTTTTTGTTAGGATATCCTTAATTCCTGCACACTCACAAATAGCCCTTACTGGCGAAGAAGCAATTACTCCCGTACCTCGAGAAGCTGGCTTCAGCAAAATATCCACAGCACCAAACTTACCAATCACTCTATGAGGTATTGTAGCCCCTTTCTTTTTTATCAGCAATAATTGCTTTTTTGCCTGACTTATGCCCTTTCTTATCGCATCAGCGACTTCATTTGCCTTGCCCAAAGAAAAACCGGCACTCGAGCTACCATCACCAACAACTACCAATGCTGAAAAACACAAATTTTTCCCGCCTTTAGTAACTTTTGTGGTCCTGTTGATCGATAAAACCTTTTCTAAAAAGGCCTGTTCTTTACCCCCGTCAGACTTCTTTTTATTTTCATTCAAAATTTTATTCCTCCTTCTCTAAGCCCTTCGGCTAAACTTCTTATTCTTCCGTGGTATTTATATCCGCCACGGTCAAAGGAAACGCTTTTAATGCCTAGTTTCAACAAGTTATCTGCTGCAATCTTACCCATTTCCTTCGCCCCTTGTTTGTCGGTAGGCCTAATTTTTTTTATTTTAAATTGTTCTCCCTGGGTTGAGCAACCAAACAAAGTTTGAGATTCCTGATCATTAATTGCTTGAAGTGAAATATGCTTTTTGCTTCTAAACACAACCAAACGGGGAGATATCGCATTCCCTTTGATTTTCTTAGTGATCCTTCTATGTCTTCTGTATCTATTTTCTTTTTTCATTTCGCTAACGCCTTTCCTAATTTCCTTCGAACTTCTTCACCTAAATATCTAATTCCTTTCCCTTTATACGGCTCAGGAGGATAATTTCTCCTTACCTTGGCGGCAAATTCGCCAACTTCCTGTTTGTTAATTCCTTCAACGACAATACGTGTGGGGCTAGGCACAGTGACTTTAAGGCTTTCTGGGATATGCATCTCTACTGGGTGGGAAAACCCAATATTCAACACAAGATCTTTTCCTTTTAACTGTGCTTTATATCCAACACCTATCAGCTCTAATTCTTTCTTGAAACCATCAGTCACCCCATCAATCATATTACTGATCAACACCCGAATTGTTCCGTGAAGACTCCGAAATTGCTTCGTATCATCATCACGAGAAACACTAAGGACATTTTCTTCTAGTTTAACGCTTATCCCTTTAGGAATCTCTAGCCTTAGCATTCCCTTCTTGCCTACACAAACTATTAAACCTGGTTCAATAGTTATTTTAACCTCTTTCGGTATCGCTATTGGTTGTTTTCCGATTCTTGACATTTAAATTATTCCTTATTTACCAAACCATCCCAATAATTTCCCCACCAATTCCTTTATCTTTTGCTTGTTGACCAGTCAGCAATCCTACTGATGTAGAAACAATGGTGACTCCGTATCCACCTAAGGCCACAGGAATTTCGTTTATTTTTCGATAAACTCTTCTTCCTGGTCGAGAAACTCTTTTAATTTGGGTAATTAAGCTTTTTTTCTTATCGTACTTTAAATACACTTTGATAGCTTTAAATTTGCCCAAATCAACTTCTTTAAAGTTTTCAATATACCCTTCTGCTTTTAAAATTGAAACAATCTCCACAATTGACCCAGAAAAAGGTAACACTGCGTCCTCTTTTCTAGTGCTAGCCGCATTACGAATAATTGTGAACGCATCGCCGATTATATCTGTTCTACTCATCTTCGTCTCCTTATACCCAATTTAAGATGGGTATTTTTCTATCCTTATTTTGGCTATTCACCAACTAGCTTTTTTTACTCCGGGTAATAATCCTTGCCAAGCTAATTCCCGAAAACAAATTCTACACAGCTCAAAATCACGCATATATCCTCTGGGTCTTCCACAAAGGCGGCAACGGTTTTTATAGCGAGTAGAAAACTTTACTTTATTTTTTTCTTTCTTCCATTTTTCAATTTTTGCAGTAGTTGCCATGAAATAATCTTACCTCCTAAAAGGGAATCCAAATAATCTAAATAACTCCCTCGCTTCATCATCTGTCTTAGCACTAGTATGAATGCTAATGTTCATCCCCTGCGCCCGACTAATCTTGTCAATGTTAAGTTCCGGGAATATGCTTTGCTCCGGCAAACCAAAAGTATAGTTTCCTTTCCCATCAAAGGAATTCTCCGAAAAACCGCGAAAATCACGAATTCGGGGAAAAGATACAGTAATCAATCGGTCTAAAAATTCATACATTATATTTTTCCTTAAAGTCACACAACAACCAATTGCCAATCCTTTGCGCAACTTAAAATTAGAAATTGGTTTCCGAGCTCTACACACTTTCGGCTTTTGCCCGGTAATCAATCCTAGCTCTTGTGCAGCTTTTTCGGCAATTTTAGCATCAGATGTAGCTTCTCCTATCCCCATGTTAACTACTATTTTTACTATCCGAGGAACAGCCAAGTCATGCTTGTATCCTATTTTATTTTTTAATGCAGAAGCTATTGTCTCACGATATAATTTTAAGAATCTTGGTGTATATTTTTCTTTTTGTTCCATAATATTTGATTTTTGCTCTAATTTTTTAGACTAAGATTAAACCGGTCTATTACATTTTTTACAAACTCTGACTTTACTTTTGTCATCGGAGATTTTTGTCCCAAATCTTACTCCTTTATTGCAATTAGCACAAAATAATGCCACGTTAGAAATACTAATTGAGGAAGGGATTTCTTTTATCCCTCCAGCTTCACTTTCTGAGCGACGCCGAATATGTTTTTTGACTAGGCTAACTCCTTCCACAAAAATACGGTCTTTGGAAACATTATTCTTTAAAACCTTCCCTGTCCTTCCCTTATTTTTTCCGGCAAGCACGATTACTTTATCACCTTTTTTAATTCGTAAACTCATTTTAAAACCTTCTTTTCTATATTGCTTCCGGAGCTAGAGACAATATTTTAGCAAATTTTCCTCTTAATTCTCTTGCTACCGGGCCAAACACTCTGGTTGCTCTAGGATTTCCTTGTTTGTCAATAATCACACAAGCATTCTTATCAAACTTAATAGCTAATCCATCGCGTCTTTTAATCGGAAAGCATGTTCTTACCACTACCGCTCGAACAACCTCTCCTTTTTTAATTGCCGCATTAGGCATCGCTTCTTTAACGCTAGCAGTGATGATATCCCCGATAACTGCGCAATCTCTTCCCTTTCTGCCAATAACTCCGATAAACGCAACTTTTTTTGCTCCGCTGTTATCTGCCACATCTAACTTTGTTCTTAAATAAATCATAGCTTACACATTATGTTTTTCCTTGTGTTTATCTACTTCACTAACTAATAATTGTCAAAAGCTCAAAACACTTATCCTTCGAATAAGGGCGAGATTCAATTATTTTAACTTTATTTCCTACTTTTGCACTATTTTTAGAATCGTGAGCTTTATATTTCTTTCTTCTCACCACTGAACGCTTGTACAGCTGATGTGAAAACTTTTTGCTGACCAACACAGAAATAGTTTTATCCATTTTATCAGATACAACTTCGCCTTCTAATATTCTTCCTTTTTTCACTTTTTCACCCCTTGTTTCCGATTAGCAAACGTAAGAATGCGAGCAATATCTTTCTTAACTTGTTTAAAAAGATGAGGTTTTTCCGCTCCGGTTTTACGCTTAAACTGCAATTCCATTAACCGTTTATTGAGCTCTTTTAATTTATCACTTAATTCTTGGGACGTTAATCCTTCCAACTCTTTAACTTTCACTTATTGCTCCTCTACTTTTTTCTACTCACAAACATTAACTTAAACGGCAATTTATAAGCTATCAATTTAAAAGATGCCCGAGCGTAATCTTCCGGAATTCCACCAAGCTCAAAAATAATTTTTCCTCTTCGAATAACCGCTACCCAACTATCTACCTCGCCTTTTCCTTTTCCTTGTCTTGATTCTGCAGGCTTTTTGGTAATTGGCTTATCCGGAAAAACTCTAATCCAGAGTTTACCACCTCTACGTAATCTACGCGTAAGAATTATCCTTGCTGTTTCTATTTGATTATTTTTAAGCCATCCAGCTTCCAGCGCCTTTACACCGTATTCACCAAAAGAAACAGTTGACCCACCAACAGAAAGCCCTTTTCGCTTTCCGCGTTGTTCTTTTCTGTATTTTACTCGTTTAGGAAGAAGCATTATATGTTATTTATTTAAAATTATTTAACTTATTTATCGTGGATAACGATTTTTTTCTGTTTTCTCTTCTTTTATCAAGTAACTTCCCAATTTCTTTATTCCTTTGTAAATCCATACCTTAACCCCAATCGTTCCATAGGTAGTTTTCGCAATATAAAAACCATAGTCAATATCGGCTCTAAAAGTTTGCAAAGGAACTTTTCCGTGTTTATAGGATTCTTTACGGGCAATTTCAACCCCTCCCAATCGTCCTGAGCATTTTATCTTTATTCCTTCACCACCCAAGGAAGTTGCTTGCTGTATTGCTCTTTTCATCGCCCGCCTAAAATTTATTCTTCTCATCAACTGGAATCCAATTGACTCAGCAACTAACTGTGCTTCTAGCGCCGGCTCGCGTGCTTCTTCAACGTCAATCAAAATTTCTTTTTTTGCTAATTTATTCAGAATCTGTTTTACCCGCTCAATATCTTGCCCCCGCCTACCAATTATAACGCCCGGGCGAGAGGTTCTGACTCTAATCCGAATCACATTAGAAGATACTCTCTCAATATTTATAGAAGCAACAGAGCCGTTAGGATAGTTTCTCTTTATTGCGTTTCGAATTTTGAAATCTTCCTCTAAATAATCAGCATATTCCCGTTTTCGCGGAGAAAACCAACTAGAAAGCCAGTCTTTACCAAATCCGATTCTCAGCACATAAGGATGAACTTTTTGACCCATATAAATCTCCGATTTAACTATTTATCTAGCCTCATTTAATTAACTTTTCTTTAGTATCCAGTTCTATTAGAATATGTGACGTTCTTTTTCTTATTGTCGTTGCTCTGCCAAAAGACGCAGCACGATGCCGTTTCAATGTCGGTCCAGGATTAACAACAATTTTAGATATAAACAAACCATCCTCAGTGTATCCTTTATTTTTTGCATTCGCTAAAGCAGATTTCAACACTTTAGCTAAAAGATGCGCACTCTTTTGATTAATTAGCCCAATCTTGTGTAAAGCGCCTTTAGCTACGCTTCCTTTAATTAAGCGACTAACTGGCCTTATCTTAGTGGGTGAAGTTCGAATATATTTTGCTTCCGCTTTTGCTACCATTATAAAAAGTTTTGTCTTGTATTCGAATTTAATAAGTCTTACCATTTAAGACTATCAAACCAAATCTGTTTATTATTTTTTCTGAATAGCCTTCTTGGCTTTTATTCCTCCATGTTGACGAAATGTTCTAGTTGAGGAAAACTCTCCCAAACGATGACCAACCATTGATTCAGTTATGAAAACAGGAATATGCTTTTTGCCATTGTGCACCGCAAAAGTAAGCCCAACAAAATCCGGAATGATCATTGAACTGCGTGACCAAGTTTTTATTGCCTTGCGATCTCCGGATATCTTTGCTTTCTGCGTTTTTTTAAGCAACTTTTGATCTACGAAAGGCCCTTTTTTAAGAGAACGGCTCATTTCTTACCTCTCTTTTTATTCACTCTTCGCTTAATAATATATTTACTAGTTTGTTTGCGTGGATTACGCGTTTTTGCCCCTTTAGTCGGCTTGCCCCAAGGTGTTACTGGGTGAGGATTACCCTGCCCAGCTCTTCCTTCTCCACCACCATGTGGATGATCAACCGGGTTCATCGCTACCCCCCGAACTTTTGGCCTTCTACCTAGCCAACGCACTTTTCCAGCTTTACCCATGCGAAAGGAAGAATGTTCAATTAACCCAACCTGACCAACTGTAGCCCGACAATCAATCCTTACTAAACGTATTTCCCCTGATGGCATGCGTAGTTGGGCAAACCGTCCTTCTTTAGCCATAAGCTGAGCCCAGCTTCCTGCACTTCTACCTAAAATTCCACCCTTACCCGGTTCCAACTCTATATTATGGATAAAAGTTCCCATTGGAATATGTAACAATTTCATACTATTGCCAGGATTTATATCAATTTGAGCATCTTTGGCGCTGATAATTTCATCTCCGACTTTAAGGTTGTTTGGCCAAATAATATACCTTTTTTCTTGATCAGGATAAACCACCAAAGCTATTCTAGCGGTGCGGTTCGGATCATATTCTACAGCAATAATTTTTCCGGAAACATCATATTTATCACGCTTGAAATCAATTATTCGGTATTTTCGTTTGTTGCCTCCTCCACGCCTACGTACTGTTATCCGACCACGATTATTCCTTCCACCACTCTTTTTCAAACTAACCGTTAATGACTTTTCCGGATAGGATTTCGTAATCTCTTGAAAATCAGAAATCACTTTAAAGCGTAATGTCGGCGTAATTGGTCTAAATTTTTTTACTCCCATAATATACTATATTTTAGTTACAAGCTAACTCTGTTTATCATCACTAGGCCAGCTTGATTTCAAATCCTTTTTTCAAAGTTACTACTGCTTTTTTCCAAGAAGCAGTTTTTCCGGATTGGTTGCCTCTAATCCTTTTCATTTTTCCCTTTACAATTAATGTAGAAATTTTATCAACTTTAACTTTATATATAAACTCAACAGCATTTCTTATTTCCACCTTATTAGCGCTCAACGCAGCACGAAAAGCATATTTTCGATAAACAGCATCTTTTGTTAATTTCTCGGTGACCAAAGACCCTTTAATGATAGAATAAATACTTTTTTGTCTAATCATTTAAAGCCTCATTTTTCTTCTTATTAACGCAGGATTTGCTAATTCTTTCCTCAATTTTTCTTAAAGTTTTTTTGGTTAATATCACTCTATCACAATCTATAATCTCCTTTGTGCTTACGTCTGAAACTTTTGCTAAAAATACTTTTTTTATATTTCTTGTCGCAAGTTTTAAATTATTTGCAAATGCCTCAACGACAAATCTCATTTTAAAATTATTAATATTGAGATTGTTAATAATTTCAAAAAAGAATTTTGTTTTGGGGACATCAATAGATAAATCGTCAATAATTAGTATTTGTTGATCTTTTAGTTTAGCATTCAAAGCGCTTTTTAAGGCTTGTATTTTCATTTTTTTAGGAAAATCTTTATTATAGGAGCGTAACTGAGGACCAAATGTAACTCCGCCGCCGCGCCAAATCGGAGAACGGGATGAACCTACGCGCGCTCTACCCGTACCTTTCTGCCGCCAAGGCTTCCTTCCGCCCCCACGTACGTTACCTCTTGTTTTTGTCAATGCTATTCCCTTACGTTGATTGGCCAGTTGGGTTACAACCGCCTGCTGAATAAGCACAAGATTTACTTTTCCATCAAACACTTGATGATTAAGAGTAATTCTTTCCACCTCTTTTCCCTGAATATTAAAAACCGGAAAATCTAGTTGCATGATCTGGGAAATGGGCCCTTTTTTTCTTTCTTGTACCATAAATTATTTAATTTTTGCTATTTTAACTATTGTGTTCCTGCTTCCAGGCACACTTCCCTTGATAAATAATAAGTGTTTATCTTTATCTACTCTTACAATTTGTAAGTTTTTTGTAGTTCGAAATTTATTACCTAAATGTCCCGGCATATGAATACCCTTAATTATCCTCGAAGGATACGCAGAAGCTCCAGCAGAGCCTAATCGACGATGCGAAGTCGAACCGTGAGTTTTTGGCTGGCCCGACCACCCCCATCTCTTCATGCCACCGGCAAAACCTCTCCCTTTGGTTTTTGCCCTTACATGGACTCTTTCTCCTTCACTAAAAATTTCTACCCCTACCTCGCGAGATATAGGACCGCTCTCTACCACACCATCGGGAGATTCTTTGGTAGTAACTTCAGTTTTTTCTCCATTCTTTTTTAAAAAAGAAACATCCGCTCCAGTAGCTATGTTTACTTCACGGATCAACTTGTAAGCGCCTACTCCCATTTTATTAAAGTATCCGGATATTGGTTTTTTTATTTTTTTAGCCTTTGCTTGCTCAACAAAAAAACAGCCTATTTTTAACTTTACAGATTTAGGATATTTTATTTCCTCTAGCAAACAAACAGGTTCCACTTCAACCAATGTTACTGGAGATATCTCTCCTTGCTCGTTAAATATTTGAGTCATCCCAACTTTTTTACCGTATATTTCTTTAATCATACATATCTCTCAATTTTAATGATCCTTTGATTTCTTTTAATATAGGTTTAATTAAAAAATCTCTTAGGCTTAAAGCTCCTGCTTTATCTCTACACTGACTCCTGCCGGCAGGTTCAATTTTCTTAAGGCATCTATTGTTTTAGCAGTGGGGTCATCTAAGTCAATAATCCGCTTATGAACAGCCAACATAAATTGTTCTCTAGATTTTTTATCAACGTTAGTCGAACGATTAACAGTGTAAATTTTCTTTCTTGTTGGTATCGGAATCGGCCCATTAACTTTTGCTCCTGTTCGTAATGCAACTTCTGCTATATCCTTGGCGGACTGATCCAATATCCTATGATCAAATGCTTTTAGTTTTATTCTTAGTTTTAACATTTTCTTTTTGATTATTTTTGCGCTAATCGTATTTTATATTTTTTAAAACACTTTTAGCGCAAAATATTTAACTAATAAAAATTATTCAGTAATCTCGGTCACAACTCCTGCACCTACTGTCCTACCACCTTCACGAATCGCAAACCTTAATTCCTTTTCAACTGCAATTGGTTGGATTAATTGCACATCAACTACAACATTGTCTCCAGGCATAACCATTTCTACGCCTTTTGGCAGTTGACAAGTTCCAGTAACATCCGTTGTTCGGCAATAGAACTGTGGCCGATACCCGCCAAAAAAAGGAGTATGCCTACCGCCTTCTTCCTTTTTTAAAGCGTACATCTGAGCTTTAAATTTAGTATGAGGAGTAATTGATCCAGTCTTGGCTAAAACCATTCCTCTTTCTACTCCTTCTTTCTCAATCCCTCTCAGCAACAATCCAACATTATCTCCGGCTTGTCCTTCATCAAGAAGCTTTCGAAACATTTCTACCCCAGTAACTACAGTTTTCCTGGTTGCCGGGTGGATACCCACCATCTCTACCTCTTCACCAACTTTAACTTTTCCTCTTTCAATCCTTCCGGTAACTACAGTACCCCTTCCCGAAATTGAGAACACATCTTCTACTGCCATTAAAAAAGGCTTTTCAATGTCTCTTTTCGGCGTAGGAATATGCTCATCAACTGATTTCATTAAGTCAATAATTGATTTACAATTTGGACAATCATCTTTGCCACAACCACATTCCATAGCTTTTAGTGCTGACCCTTTAACTATGGAAATGTCTTTCCCGGGAAACTCATATTTTGTCAATAAATCACGTACTTCTTCTTCGACCAGCTCAACAAGCTCGGCATCTTCCATCTGGTCAACCTTATTAACAAAAACTACAACTGCCGGAACATTAACCTGTCTTGCTAAAAGTATATGTTCCCTAGTTTGAGGCATTGGCCCATCAGTAGCCGCTACGACTAAAATTGCGCCATCCATTTGGGCAGCTCCAGTAATCATATTTTTAATATAATCAGCGTGACCAGGACAATCAATATGTGCATAGTGACGCTTTTCTGTTTCATACTCAACGTGAGCAATATTGATAGTTACTCCACGCTCTCTTTCTTCGGGAGCTTTATCAATATCTTCAAACTTAAGTGCCTGTGCACCGCCTTTAGTCGCCAACACCTTAGTTATCGCTGACGTAAGTGTTGTTTTTCCGTGATCTACGTGGCCAATAGTACCGATGTTAAGATGAGGTTTTGACCTTACAAATTTTTCTTTCCCCATATTTACCTCCTTTTAGCACTGGTTGTTTAATTATTACTCTCCAACTAAAACATCCCGCGCTTCTCTTATACTCCTACTATTTTTATTAATACCTCTTCAGGAACTCTTTCGTAATACAAAGGTTCTATTATATAAGATGCACGCCCTTGTGTCAAGCCTCTTAATATATCTGCATAGTTAAAAACTTCAACTAACGGCACTTCTGCTTTAATTATTCTTAAATTTTTTCTTTCTTGAATAGCAGAAATTCTAGCCCGCCGCGAGTTTAAATCACCAATTACCTGGCTAGCATATTCAGAAGCAACCACGACTTCTAGATTCATTATCGGCTCTAGTAAAACTGATTTTGCTTTCTTTAAGCCATCCTTAATACCTATTTCTGCGGCAACCTTAAACGCCAGCTCGGAAGAATCTACATCGTGGTAAGATCCATCTACTAATGTAACTTTGACATTCACCACTGGATATCCTCCTAAAACACCACTTTCCAACGCTTCCAAAACACCTTTTTTTACTGAAGGAATATATTCCTTGGGGATTGCCCCAGATTTAATTTTACTTTCAAACACTAACCCTTTACCTCTACTTAATGGTTCCATTAAAAATACTACATGCCCGTATTGCCCTTTACCACCTGTTTGCTGTATGAATTTTCCAGCAACTTCTGCCCGTTTAGTTATTGTCTCTTTATAGGCTACCTGCGGTTTACCAATCCTTGCTGCAACTTTAAAATCACGCGTCAACCGGTCGACCATAATCTCTAAATGAAGTTTACCCATTCCAGAAATAATCGTCTGTCCGGTTTCTTTATTGTAAGTTACCTTAAACGAAGGATCTTCATCAGCTAATTTTCCTAAAACATCGAACAGCTTATCTTGATCAGCTTTAGTTTTTGGTTCAATGGCTAAGGAAACCACTGGCTCCGGAAATTTTATATCCTCTAAAATTAGATGTTTCTGACTATCACACAAAGTATCTCCGGTAGTTGTAGATTTTAGTCCAACTAAACAAATAATATCTCCTGCTTTTGCTTCTTTAACAGCTTCTTGCTTGCTTGCGTGCATCCTTAAAATTTTAGTTATTCTCTCTTTTTGCTGTTTTGTTGCATTATAAATACTAGACCCCGAATTAACTTTTCCCGAGTAAATTCTCGTATAATAAAGTTTTCCAGCAAACGAATCAGAAAATACTTTGAAGCATAGTGCGCACAAAGGAGCGTTTAGAGAAATATTAAGCTGATAACTTTCATTGTTTTTAACATCTAAAACATCAATGCCTGCACATTCTGCAGGTGAAGGAAGATAATCACAAACCGCTCCGAGCATCTGCTGTATTCCTTTATTCTTTAAAGCTGAGCCGCAAAGAACCGGAACAATTTTATTCGCAATAACTTGCGCCCGCAAAACCGACACAATCTCACTTTCTGATACCTTCTCGCCATCAAGTACCTTTTGCATAAACTGATCATCAAGCTCAGCAATTTTTTCGATCAAATGTTCTTTGCAAGTACCAACCAAACTTTGCATCGCTTCAGGAATACTTTCTTCAACAACCTTTTCTCCAAATTCTCCGTCATAATACAATGCTTTATCTCGGATCAAATCAACCAACCCCACAAACTCATCATTATTATAAATCGGTATCTGAATTGGAATATTAGTAGTTTGTAGTTTTTCATCCATTTCTTTCACGACAGCAAAAAAATCTGCTCCTTGACGATCCATTTTATTAATAAACGCAATCCGCGGAATATTATAACGATTAGCTTGATGCCAAACAGTCTCCGACTGTGGTTCAACACCTCCTACAGCGCAAAAAATCACAACTACCCCGTCCAACACCTTCAAGGACCGTTCAACTTCAACAGTAAAGTCAATGTGTCCAGGAGTATCAATAATATTAATTTGGCAATTACGCCAACAACAATAAGTTGCTGCTGAAGTAATTGTGATCCCTCTTTCTTTCTCTTGAGCCATCCAATCAGTCACGGCAGTTCCTTCGTGCACCTCACCCACCTTATAAGTTCTTCCAGCATAAAAAAGAATTCTTTCAGTAGTAGTTGTTTTTCCCGCATCAATATGCGCAATAAAACCAATATTCCGTATCAAGCCTAAATCTTTTTTTACCATCTTAATTTATTTTAAAAAATATTAGCGTTACTTGTTAACCTATACTTAATAGCGAAAATGAGCAAATGCTTTGTTAGCCTCAGCCATTTTATGCGAATCGTCTCTCTTTTTAATCGCCGCACCTTCTCGTTTATAAGCAACAATAATTTCCTCAGCTAGTTTATCTTTCATCGCTTTACCTTTTTTCTTTAACGCAAAATCCTTAATCCAGCGTAACGCAATAGACATTCCTTTTTCTTTAGGAACCTCCAGCGGAACCTGATATGTGGATCCTCCTATTCTTCTTGGTTTTACTGTCATTCGCGGACGAACATTTTCTAAAGCAGCAAAAAATACTTTTAGCGGATCCATTTTAAGCCTCTCATTCACCGTATCAAAAGCACTATAGACAATCTTTTGTGATATACTTTTCTTACCATCAAACATAATGATGTTAATCAACTGTCCGACAACAGAAGAGTCATATTTTGCATCCTTTTTAATTTCTCGTTTTGGCGCTCTTCTTCTTCTCATATTTCCTTCCTTTTTTATATCTCAAGTACACTAACGGTTCTTTAGGCCTTAGGTTTTTTCGCCCCGTATTTTGACCGTGAGCTTTTGCGATTTTGCACTCCCTGACAATCAAGTGTACCCCGCACAATATGATAACGTACTCCCGGAAGATCCTTAACCCGACCACCTCTTACCAAAGCGATAGAGTGTTCTTGCAAGTTATGGCCTTCTCCCGGTATGTAAGCAGTAACTTCTTCCCGATTTGTTAGCCTAATCCTAGCAATTTTTCTTAGAGCAGAATTGGGCTTCTTAGGAGTCATTGTCCGAACCTGCACGCACACCCCTCTTCTTTGCGGGCACCCTTTTAACGCTGGAGACTTACCTTTTTTCTTCTTTAAAACACGACCTTTCCTAATTAACTGAACTATTGTCGGCATTGTTTCCTCCCTCTCCTATATCTACTATCTTTGATGCAATTATAACTGCATATGTAAAATTTTTAATAAAATTAAACCTTCTCTACTTCAACTTTCCGATATCTTTTTAGTCCTGTTCCGGCAGGAATAAGATGCCCAACAATAACATTTTCCTTTAAGCCTTGTAGCTTATCAACCTTGCCGGCAAAAGCCGCATCTGCTAAAATTCGAGTAGTTTCCTGAAAACTAGCCGCAGATATAAAGCTTTTAGTGTTTAGTGATGCCTTGGTAATACCTAACAAAAATGGAGAAGCAGAAGCTGGCTTGCCACCTTTCTTAATAATCTTTTCGTTCTCTCGGCGAAAATCCCACTTATCAACCCCTTCTCCAGGCAAAAATTCACTGTCCCCAGACTCTACAATTTTTACTTTTTTCAGCATTTCTCGAATAATTACTTCAATATGTTTATCATTTATGCGAACCCCTTGCAAACGATAGATCTCCTGTATTTCATTTACTAAATGCTCTTGCAACACTTTATCTCCGCAAACCTTTAAAATATCTTGCAAAACCATTGGACCTTCAGTTAATTGTTGACCAGCCGAAACACAATCTCCTCGATAAACTACTGGATGAGCACCAACTGGAATAGCATATTCACTAACCATCCCTGTAGTGCTACGTACAATTATCTTACGTTCTCCTCCGCTCTCAGTAAATTCAACAAATCCTTCAATCTCACTGATAATTGCTGGATCTTTCGGTCTTCTTGCTTCAAATAGCTCTGCTACTCTAGGTAATCCACCAGTAATATCACGTGTTTTAGCAACTAAGCGAGGTGTTTTAGCGATAACATCTCCGGCTTCTATCATAGCTTCTTCATCTACCATTACGTGCGCGCCAGTAGGCAAAGGGTAAATACCTAAAACTTCATCACTGTCCGAGAGAATAAGCACTTTAGGATAATACTCGCCTTTAAATTCAATAACCACTCGTTCTTTTCTGCCAGTAGTCGCATTCATTTCTTCCTGGATAGTTATTTTATTTATAATGTCTTCATATTTAATACGACCCCCAGTCTCTGCTAAAATTGGAGAAGAATAAGGATCCCATCTTACAAACACTTTATCTTTATCTACTTGTTCATTGTCGGCAAACAAAACAACAGAACCTTGAGGAATTGGATTCCTTTGCAGCTCAATTCCGTTAGAATCATTTAAGCTAATCATACCATTACGATTCAATACTATGAAATTTTTTCCTTTTGGCACTATCTTAAGACCGTGATACTTAATGTCTCCCTTGTCCCTAGACTTAATAAACGCTCTCGCTGCTATCCGAGATGCTGTTCCACCAATATGGAATGTGCGCATCGTCAGCTGTGTACCTGGCTCTCCAATAGACTGAGCAGCAATAACACCCACGGCTTCTCCCATTTCTACTAGTTTTCGATTAGCTAAATTTCTTCCGTAACACTTAACACACACTCCTCTTTCCGATTCGCAAGTTAACACGCTACGAATTCTTATTTTTTCTAGACCCAAGCGTTCTATTCTATCAGCAACCACTTCGGTAATTTCTTCACCAGCTTTGACAATAACTCCATCGCTAATAATATCCACAATATTGTCCAAGGCCACTCTTCCAATTATTCTCTCTTTTAAGGAAACAACAACATCTTCCCCTTCTACAATTTCTGACACAGTAATTCCGTTAACTGTACCACAATCATCTTGGATGATGATTACCTCTTGAGCAACATCCACTAAACGCCGAGTTAAATATCCAGCGTCAGCAGTTTTCAATGCAGTATCCGCTAGCCCTTTTCTTGCTCCATGCGTTGAGATAAAAAATTCTAACACTGATAATCCTTCCTTAAAATTTGAAGTAATCGGAATCTCGATAATCTCTCCGGAAGGCTTAGCCATCAACCCTCTCATTCCAGCCAATTGCCTTACTTGCAACTTTGACCCTCTTGCCCCAGAATCAGCCATCATAAAAACAGGATTTTCCCGATCCATACTTTTAAATACAAGCTCAGATACCTTGTCAGTCGTCCTAGTCCATACATCAATGATTTTATTATGTCGTTCACGCTCAGTAATTATCCCTCGACGGTATTGATCTTCCACTTTAGCTAATTCTCCGGTTGCGTCATCTATATATTCTTGCTTTTGCTGAGGAATAACCAAATCGTCAATAGCAATACTTACCCCACCTAAAGTGGCGTACTCAAAGCCTAATGTTTTTATAGCATCTAAAAGCTTAACTACTTCACTATGCCCAAATTTTTTATAGCACTCACTAATAATTTCGGAAACACATTTCTTGTCTAACGGTTCATTTACATATCTAAACCCCTTTGGCAATATTTCGTTAAAAATAACTCTACCCGTAGTAGTTTCAACTATCTTATTTTCATCACCATCTTGAACCCGTAATTTAACCTTAGCATGCAGCTCTACTTCTTCGTCCTGATAAGCAGTAAATACTTCTTCTGTATTAGAAAAAATTATCCCGGCTCCGTGACAATTTTTCCGCTCAATAGTTAAATATCGACAGCCAACAATCATATCCTGGCTAGGAGCAATTACCGGACGTCCATCTGACGGCGAAAATATATTATTTATCGACAACATCATAATTTTACACTCAGCCTGCGCCTCTAAAGACAAAGGAAGATGAACTGCCATTTGGTCTCCATCAAAATCAGCATTAAACGCCGCACAAACTAGAGGATGTAACTTTATTGCTTTTCCTTCTACTAAAACAGGATAAAAAGCCTGTACACTTAAACGATGAAGCGTGGGTGCACGATTTAATAATACAGGATGCCCTTTGATTACATCCTCTAAAATATCCCAAACTTCAACTCTCGCCCTCTCTACCATTCTCCGAGCCCCTTTTATAGTATGCACAAAACCTTTTTCTCTTAACTTCTTAATAATAAATGGCTCCACCAATTCTAAAGCCATCTGTTTTGGTAGTCCGCATTGATGTAATTTTAATTCTGGACCAACAACTATTACACTTCTTCCCGAATAGTCAACACGTTTTCCTAAAAGATTTTGGCGAAAACGTCCTTGCTTACCCTTTAACATATCCGAAAGGCTTTTTAACGGACGATTTTGCGGACCAACAACCGGCCGTCCGTGACGTCCGTTTTCAATCACCGCATCTACTGCTTCCTGAAGCATTCTTTTTTCGTTACGAATGATAATATCTGGAGCTCCCAAACTCATTAATTTTTTCAAACGATTATTCCGATTTATTACTCTTCGATAAAGGTCATTAAGATCTGAAGAAGCAAACCTGCCCCCATCAAGAGGAACTAGAGGCCGTAAATCAGGAGGGATAACCGGCAACGCTTTCAACACTACCCATTCCGGACTATTGCCTGAGCGACGTAAGTCTTCAATTATCTTCAACCTTTTGAATAGTCTTTTATTTAAGCCAACTTTTCCTTTTGCAATATTTTTACGTACTGCTTTGCTCAACTTTTCTAAGTCAGTTTCTTTTAACAATTCTTCAATTGCCGCAGCTCCAGTACCAGTCTTCAACTCGTTAGGATATTTATCCATATTTTCTCGATACTCTGTTTCACTAAGCAACTGATTTTTTTTAAGTTTTGTTTTCCCAGGGTCAATAACAATGTGCTCCTCATAATAGATAACCTTTTCCAGTTGTTTGATACTCAAGTCTAAAATAGCACCAACTCGAGAAGGAAGCACTTTAAAAAACCAAATATGAGCAACTGGAGCAGCCAATTCAATATGTCCCATGCGCTGGCGGCGAACCGAAGAGTGTAATACCTCTACACCACAACGATCACATTTTGTTCCTTTGAATTTTAGCCCTTTCAACTTCCCGCAATGGCACTCCCAATCCTTTATTGGACCAAATATTCTTTCGCAAAATAAACCATCTTTCTCCGGTTTTAGCGTGCGATAATTTAAGGTCTCTGCTTTTTTTATCTCACCAGAAGACCAGCTTTTTATAACATGGAGAGGAGCCAATTTTATGCTTATTTGATCAAAAAAAACATCTTTTTCAATCATTATTTACTCTCCTTAATTTTTATTGCCTTCTCTGCCCGTATATCTAAACAAAGGCCCTGTAATTCTTTTATCAACACATTAAAAGATTCGGGAACGGAAGGATGAAATTTTTGTTCACCCCTGACTATTGCCTCATAAATTCGTGTTCTTCCTTCTACATCATCACTTTTTACAGTAAGCATTTCTTGAAGTGTAAAAGCCGCACCATAAGCTTCTAAAGCCCACACTTCCATTTCTCCAAAACGTTGTCCACCAAACTGTGCTTTCCCACCTAATGGCTGTTGTGTTATTAACGAGTAAGGACCAATAGCTCGTGCATGAATTTTATCGTCAATCATATGGTTTAATTTCATTATATACATATATCCGACACCAGCCTTCTGTAAAAATAATTTTCCTGTATGCCCATCGTAAAGTGAAACCTTACCACTTTCTGCTAAACCACCCTTCCTCAATAATTCTTTTATGTCATCAATAGTTGCACCATCAAAAGCAGGAGAAATAGCATTTATTCCTAATTTTTTTGCAGCCCAACCAAGGTGCATCTCTAACAGCTGACCAACATTCATTCGCGACGGAACCCCTAGAGGATTTAAAATTAAATCTACCGGAGTGCCATCCTCTAAAAAAGGCATGTCTTCTTCCGGTAAAATTCTTGAAATAACTCCTTTATTCCCGTGACGACCAGAAAGTTTATCTCCAGCTGATATTTTTCTTTTCATCGCCACAAACACCACTACTCTTTTCAAAACACCAGCAGGCAACTCATCACCTTTCTTAATCTTTGCTAATTCTAAATCTCTTTCAATCATCAACTCATTTAACCGATCATCATAAATCGCAAGTATTGAGCGAGCATCTTCATTTTCTTCACAGTTAGCCGCTGTAATTTTCTTCTCGTTTTTACCTAAGGCCATGCTTAACCGTCTGGCTTTTTCCCGCTCCAGCAATTCCTTTTCCTCCGCGTAATATTTTTCAATTTCTTTTGTTCTTTTTATTTCCTCAGTTTTCTCTTTCTTAGTTCGTCGCCCTTTGTCTTTCCTTTGAAAAACTTCAACATCGATAACCACCCCATACACACCTGGCGGAACACGCAAGGAAGTATCTCGAACATCCGCAGCTTTTTCACCAAATATTGCTCGTAATAATCTCTCTTCAGGAGAAAGTTCCTTCTCAGTTTTTGGAGTTACTCTTCCCACTAAAATATCATCGGGTCCTACTTCCGCTCCGATTCTCACAACTCCTTGGTCATCAAGATTACTTAAAGTTTCTTCGTTAACATTAGGGATATCCCGAGTAACTTCTTCATTTCCTAATCTAGTTTCTCGAGCTTCAATTCCAAATTTTTCGATATGCACAGATGTAAGTACATCATCTTTTACTAACCGCTCATTAATGATGATTGCGTCTTCAAAGTTGTACCCTCTCCAGGGCACAAACGCAACCAAGATGTTCGTACCTAACGCTAATTCTTCATTTTTAGTAGCCATCCCGTCAGCAAGAACCATCCCTTTTTTTACTTCATCACCCTTTCTAACTACCGGCCTTTGGTTGATACAAGTATCCGCGTTGGAACGAGTAAATTTTTTTAATTTATAACTAAAGTTATTAATTTTTATCGTTGCTGCATCTACTTCAGTAGCCTCCCCTGTTTCTTTGCTGGTTAAAGCAACTCCACTATCAACGGCAACTGTTTTTTCCATGCCAGTGCCTACAAGCGGCTGCTGAGGAAAAAGAAGCGGAACAGCCTGCCTCTGCATATTCGACCCCATTAGCGCCCGATTAGCATCATCATGTTCTAGAAACGGGATTAACGCTGCAGAAACAGATATGATTTGTTGAGGAGAAATATCCATATATTCAAGATCATTCGGTTTTACCCTTGGAAACTTGCCTTTACAACGTGCATAAACTTTTTTATCAGTAATAACGCCTTCGCTACTAATATTTTCTGTTACCTGAGCAATCATCTTGATCTCTTCTTCATCACTTACCAAATAATCGATTTTGTCGGAAACCTTACCGCCCTCTACTCTCCGATACGGCGTGGTGAGAAATCCTAAAGGATTAATCCGTGAGTAGATTGTTAGTGAAGATAAAAGGCCAATATTCGCTCCTTCCGGAGTTTCAATGGGGCATATTTTTCCATAATGAGTGGGATGAACATCTCTAACTTCAAAGCCCGCCCTTTCTCTTGATAATCCTCCTGGCCCCATCGCTGAAAGCCTACGCTTATGTGTTACCTCTGCTAAGGGATTAGTTTGATCCATAAATTGAGAAAGCGGAGAACGTGCAAAAAAATCCTGAATTTGAGTAGAAAAAGCCCTCGAATTAATTAGATGTTGGATAGAAAAACCATTTGAAGCAATAAGTGAGTACCTCTCCATAAAAGTCCTTTCTACACGCAACAAACCAATCCTTACTTGATGCTGCAATAGCTCTCCGATAAGTTTTACCCTTCGATTAGCAAGGTGATCAATGTCGTCAACATCTCTTTTTCCTGCTTTTACATTAAGCAAAACTTTAATTATCTCCACGAGAGTAGGAAGATCCAATGTTCTTTTATTGGAAGAAACATCCATTTTCAATTTTTTATTCATGATATAACGGCCGACCTTTCCCAAATCATAACGCCGTGGATCCAAAAACATTCGTCTGAATACTTCCTTAGCAGCTTCTAATGTAACTGGCTCGGTTGGTCTCATTTTTTTATAGAAATCTAAGTATGCTTCTTCTTTGTTCGCTGTGTAGTCTTTTTTAACTGTATTTACAATTTCTGGATAAGGTTTATCGGAAAACTTTTGATAGATATCATCATCCGAGGAAAGACCCATTATCCGCAAAATCTGGGTAACCGGAAATGTCCTACGACGATCAACAATAGCACTGATCGTATCATTTACATCAGCTCTAAATTCCACCCAATAGCCTCGATAAGGAATAATCCGGGCAAAATAAATACGCTTTCCCGTAGGATGAATTTCCTCATCAAAAAATACACCCGGAGAGCGTTGTAGCTGACTGATAATTGCTCTTTCATCTCCGTTTATAACAAACGACGCACTGTCAGTCATCAAAGGAATATCTCCTAAATAAATTTCCTGTTCACGAATCTCTTGAGATGGCCCAAGCAATCGTAAGCAAACCCGCAAAGGAGCCGCATATGTTTGTGCCCTTCTTTTACACTCTTCGATGCTGTAACGCGCACGGCTTAAACTATATGATATGTACTCTAGGCGATATTGTTTATCTGGACTTTCCATCGGAAATATTTCCTGCAATATTTCCTGGATTCCTAAACGTTTTCTTTTTTCCGGCAAAACATTTACCTGAAGAAAGTCTCGGTAGGAATATATCTGATGATCAAGAAAATGAGGCGCAGAAACACTTTTTTTAATTTTAGCAAAGGATATTTTTTTTACTTTTTTCAATTCTTAATCCTCCTCTTAACACAACATAAAAACTCAGATCCAATTTAGACACCTGTCACTCTAGGAATTTATTCTGCTTTTAAAACCTGACTACTTTAACTCTACGGTTGCACCAGCAGCTTCTAACCTTTTCTTAAGTTCTTCAGATTCTTCCTTGGTAACATTTTCTTTTACCGGCTTAGGAGCAGAATCAGCAAGTTCTTTAGCCTCTCTTAACCCTAGCTCAGTTATTGCTCTTATTTCTTTAATAACCGCTATTTTATTTGCACCTACACCAGTCAACACTACTGTAAATGCCGTTTTTTCTTCCTCTTCTTCGACAGCAGCAGAAGCACCCCCTGCCTGCACCATTGCTGGGGCACTAGCAGTAACTCCAAATTTTTCTTCACAGGCTTTTACTAACTCCGAAAGCTCCAAAACAGTCATTTCCCCTATCGCTTTTAAAATATCTTCTGTTTTCGACATAACAACCCCCTTTTACTATTTATTTTTTTTTATCTCTTCTATTGTCCAAACAAATTTCAATATTACCTGATTCAAGCTAGAAAGAAATCCAGTCAACGGTGAAACAATAGCCGACAACGCCATGCCTAAAAGAACATCCTTGGAAGGAAGATTAGCCAAGCCTGCCACCTCTTTGCTGGTAAGCCTTTGCAATCCTACTACGGCACCCTTTAAATTTAGACATTCATTTTCTTTGGCAAAATCAACAATAATTTTAGCAGCTTCAACTACATTCTCACCGGACACAAAAATAATGCCGGTTTCTAAATCTAAAAACTCATTTAGGTCTTCTCTTCCAGAAGAACTAAACGCCCTTTTGAACAAAGAATTCTTTGTTGCAAAAATAGAAGATTCAACCTGTCTAAGATTATTTCGCAAAACATTAAGCGGGAAAGCTCCAATTTTATTAAAACTAATAAATATAAATCCATTTGCATTAGTAATCTTCCCTGCTAGTTCTTCAATAATGTACTTTTTGGTTAATAAGCCTATTTTTTCCATAATACCTTCCTATAATACTTAGTTAAACATTAACTTGCATTGACGGACTCATCGTTGATGATAAGTAAATGCTTCCGATAAAATCACCTTTAACCGATTGCGGACGCGCAGATCGGAGAGCTTCCATAAAAGCAGTAATATTCTCAATTAACGCTTGTTTATCAAAAGATAATTTACCCACACCAACATGAATACACCCAAATTTATCCATTCGAAAATCTATCTTCCCTCTTTTTGCCTCACCTATCGCATAGCTTACATTATCAGTTACCGTACCAACTTTCGGCGAAGGCATCAGCCCTCTAGGTCCTAAAAATTTACCTAGTTTGCTTACTGACCTCATCATTGAAGGTGACGCGATACAACAATCAAAATCAGCCCATCCCTCTTTGAGAATTTTATCAATAATTTGATCCGACCCAATATAATCAGCACCAGCAGCTTGAGCCTCCTTTTCTTTTTCCGGTTCGCAGAATACAAGTACTTTTATTTTTTTTCCAGTTCCGTTAGGAAGCATTACAGAGCTTCTGACCATCTGGTCAGATTGTTTGGGATCAGCTCCCAATTTACCACTAAGCTCTACGGTCTCATCAAATTTAACATGGGGCAAACTCTTTAAAAGAGAAATCGCATCTTCTACACTATAGACTTTACGGCTATCAACTAATTTTTCTGCTTCCAAATATCGTTTACTTACTTTCATCATTAATCTCCTGGATATTGTTGCCATCAACCACTTTAATGCCGCAGCTTCTTGCTGTACCTTCTACAATTTTCACAGCACTTTCCAGATTGAAAGTATTTAAGTCGGTCATCTTTTCTTTAGCAATTTCCTTCACTGCTTTTTTAGTAACTTCACCAATAATTTCCTTTCCGGGCTGCGAACTTGCTTTAGCTAAATTGGCTGCCCGTTTAAGCAAAAAGGAAACCGGAGGACTTTTAACAATAAAATCAAACGACTTATTTTCGTAAACATTAATTATAACCGGCAACACAATGCCTTCTTTCTGCTTAGTCGCCTCGTTAAATGATTTACAAAATTGCATTATGTTTAAACCATGTTGTCCTAGTGCTGGGCCAACAGGCGGAGCAGGATTAGCGCTTCCTGCCGGAATCTGCAGTTTTATTTGTTTAATTGGTTTCTTTTTTTTCTTTTTTGCCATCTTTTACTCCAAAGTTATTTTCTTTTAAATTTCTTTTAAGTTAAATACGTTCAACTTGCCAAAATTCAAGCTCTACCGGCGTTACCCTGCCAAAGATAGAAACATTTACTCTTAGCCTACCCTTCTCTGGAAGAACTTCTTCAACTGCCCCGCTAAAATTAAGAAACGGACCTTCAATAACCCGAACACTTTCATTTCTTTCAAAGGTTACTTTTTGTGCGGGTTTTGCTTTACTTTCTTCAGCTTTAGTTAAGATACGATCTACTTCCTCTTGAGATATTGGGGAGGGTTTTCGGCGCGGACCAATAAACGCCGTGACACCTGGAGTTTTACGTACAAACAACCATGTATCATCGTTCATTTCCATATGAATCAACATATACCCGGGAAAAAATTTTCTTTCGGAAACTTTCCGTTTTCCAAGTTTAACTTCTGTAATCTGCTCTTTAGGAATAATAACGCTATCGATTAACTCTTGATAGCCCTTAGCCTCAATCGCAATTTCTAGATTTGTCTTAGTTTTATTCTCAGCACCACTGAGCGTATGTAAAATATACCACTGCTTCATATATTACCTCAAAACAAGCTGCATTAGTTTAGACAACCCTAAATCAACAGCAAAGATATAAGAAGTCATCAACCCGGAAACGATAAAAACAATAACTGAAGCTGTTGTCAGCTCTTTCCGGGAAGGCCAATTAATATTTTTTAGTTCTTCCCTAACTTCCTTGAAAAATTTTGGTATTTTTTTAAAGCGCTTAACCATTATGAAATCATTTTAGTGTTTTTTACACAGGCGAGGCAGGAGTTGAACCTGCAACCCCCGGTTTTGGAGACCGGTGCTCTAGCCAATTGAGCTACTCGCCTTCAACTCTAAAAACTCACCTGCTTAAAACAGGATGTATCAAAAAACCATTATCCCCGCTTTAGACTTTAGATTCTTTATGTACAGTATGCTTACGATCAAAACGGCAATATTTTTTTATCGAAAGTTTTTCCGGATGCTTCCGCTTATTCTTAGTAGTATAATAATTTTTTCTTTTGCAATCTGTACAAGCTAACGCAATTAATTCTCTCATAATAATTTAGATTAATATAAAAACAATAAGGCTCTTTACGGCCCCCTCTTGCTTTTAGTGTGCTACTTTATTTTTTTGATTCTTACACCCTTGTTTAGCTTACTTCCTAAGCCTGGAGCGGGAGTTGAACCCACGACCTCGTCCTTACCAAGGACGTGCTCTGCCAACTGAGCTATCCAGGCAAAAATACGAGGTATTTTATATTGGAATAATCTGATTATCTTGCTGAATGCGAAAACCCATAAACCATAGAATCATACTATAAACAAGATTTTTGTCAAGAAAAAAATATAAAATTTTAAATTATTAGCTTATCCAAAACACAAATGCCACAAATTATTCATTTTTACTTGTGTCTGTCTCGAGCTTTTTACCTAATATTATTCACGCAGACAATGAAAAATATAGCAATTAACCGTTTAAAAGAGCGATAAATTCTGCTTCATTAATTATCATTACTCCAAGATTTTTAGCCTGTGCATATTTTGTTCCAGGATTTTTCCCTTCGACTAAAAAGTCAGTTTTACGACTAATCGTATTCACACACTTTCCGCCAAATTCTTTTATTAAATCTTGTGCCTGACGGCGCGTATAGACATTTAGCTCCCCGGTAAATACAAAAGACTTTCCTTGCACGCTATTTTTCTTTGTGCCAGTCTGCTTATAATAAATATCTACACCAGATTCCTGCATATTATTGATAATTTTTTTAGTACTCGATAGTGAAAAAAAATCAAGCACCGAGCAAGCAATGACTTGGCCTATTTCCGAAATATCTGTTAATTCATCTTCGGACAAATAAAAGAATTTATTAATTTCTTTAAATTGCTCCGCTAAAATAAAAGCTACTTTTTCACCAACATGTCTTATGCCTAATCCATAGATAAAATTAGAAAGCGATCTTTTTTTGCTTTGTAGTATTGCAGAAATAATTTTACTTGCTTTTTTTTTCTTAAATAGCGGTAATTTAAGCAAATCGTCTTCGGTTAATTTATAAATATCCGCAACACTCTTAACAATCTTCTCATCCACCAACGCCCCAACCGCTGACTCACCCAGACCTTCAATATCCATCGCTCCTCGAGAAGTAAAATGGATTAGCGCCCGTTTAATCTGAGACGGACAATCCGGATTAAGACAATACAGATAAACTCCCGCCGACCTAGAATTATCCATCAAATTACTGTCCTCTGCCCGATCATTAGATACTTTAGCGCCACATACCGGACAATATATCGGCACTTCTATTGTTTTTTCAACGCCAGTTCGTTTAGAATGAATAACTTTTACTATTTTGGGAATTACCTCACCAGCCCTTTCAATTAACACCATATCCCCCTGCTTTAGCCCTAATCTTTTAATCTCGTCAAAATTATGGAGTGTTGCCCTAGAAATAGTAACACCTCCACATTCTACTGGTTTTAATATCGCTACCGGAGTAATGATTCCAGTTCGCCCCACACCAAACTCAATCTTATTTATCCTAGTAGTTGCTCGATCAGCGGGAAATTTATAGGCAACCGCCCAGCGCGGACTTTTGGAAGTAGACCCCATCTTTTCCTGTAATGAAAAGTCATTAACCTTAACCACTACTCCGTCTGCCTCATAACTCAAACTATTACGGTGTTTTACCCAATAGGTACAATACTCCTTAACTTCATCTAAATTTTTACAAACTTTAGCATGCAAGCTAGCAGGCATTTGCCATTTGCTCAGCAATCCTAAAAATTCCTGATGAGTCCTAAAATTGTATCTGTCGGCCCAACCAAAAGAATGTATTAAACACTTAAGGCCTCTTTTTGCAACCAGCGAAGAATTTAATAGCTTTAACGAACCGGAAGCAGCATTACGCGGGTTGACAAAGGCGGCTTCTCCTCTTTCTTCTCTTTGTTTGTTAATCTTTCTAAAATCATCTTTTTCAATATAAATTTCCCCCCTAACCACAAATTCAAACGGCAAGCCACTAGAATTAACTCTTAACGGAATTGTTTTTATTGTTTTGATGTTCAAAGTAACATCTTCACCTGTTTCACCATCTCCTCGAGTTAACCCTAGAATCAAAAACCCCTGCTTATACGTTAAGGAACAGCTCACTCCGTCAACCTTAAGTTCCGCTACATAGCTAATATCCTTTTGGAATTTAACAATTCGCTTAATCCTTTCTTCCCACTTTCCTAAATCCTCAAGGGAATATGTATTATCCAACGATAACATTTTTGTTTTGTGTTCTACGGCAGAGAAAGATTTAAGCGGCTTTCCGGATACTCGTTGGGTCGGTGAATCTTTAGTTAAAAATTGCGGATATGTCTCTTCCAAGGCTTTAAGTTCATTCAATAGTTGATCATATTCCTTGTCAGCTATTTCCGGATCGCTTATTGTATAGTAGAGATAATCGGCACGTTGAATTTTTTGCCGCAAAAATTTAATTTTTTGTTCAATACTGCGCTTACCCATTTATTCTAATTTTTTGATAACATTTTACCAACCAACGATTTTAAATCCAATGCATTTTCCAGTTTCATCATCTTCGACTAGCAAACAATCATTTATATTTTCTTTAAACTCCTGATTAATTTTTTCCAAAAAATTGCTTAAATTCTGAGAATCACCACCAGCAATAAGTTCTACTCGACCATCAACTAAATTTTTAACCCAGCCATTTATGTTAAGTCCTAGCGCCAAAGCTCTGACGCTATAACGAAATCCTACGCCTTGGACAGCTCCAGAAAAGAAAGCGTGGATTGTTTTACCCAAGATAATCTCCTTCCTTAACTCGATATCCACATGAAAAGGAATAAGCATCCATTTTCTTTTTTCCTTCAGGCCTTACTTCCTTTATTACTAATACCCCTCTGGGGGTCGCTACCTTAATCCCTTCCTTATTAATCGTAACAATTTCTCCGCACTTTCTCTCGTTGGTACTTTCTTGAAAGTCAGCCGCTAATAATTGTACTTTTATTCCATTATAATGGGTGTACGCTAAAGGCCAATTTAAAAAAGCACGGATTAGATTTCGTAATTCCAGTGCCGGTCTATCCCAGTTTATTTTTGCATCTTGTTTGCAAAACTTACGCGTTTCAACTGCTAAACCTTCATCTTGAGGAAATAAACAATAACTATTCTTTTTTATTTTATTCATTGCCTCTACTAAAGTAGGAATACTCGCTGTAATTAACTTTTCTCTCAACGAAAAAAAATCATCTCGAGAATTAATCCCTATTTTTTTTTGCACAATCACACTTCCAGCATCAATTCTTTCGTTAATCTTAAAAATAGTAACTCCTGTTTCCTTATCTCCGCGCAGAATCGCATTTTCAATCGGAGTAGGGCCGCGATAAACAGGAAGCAACGAAGGATGGATACACAAAGGAAAGATATCAAGCAGTTCTAATAACGAAGATGGAATAATTTTCCCATAATCAGCGACTATTAAAAAATCAGCTCCTTCTTTCAATATTATCTGGTAAACATCTTTGCTTGTTAAGGACGGAGGTTTTATCAGCCGAATATTATTTTCCTTGGCAAACACACTTACTCCAGTAGGGTGTAAGCATAATCCTCTTCCTCTTGGTTTATCCGGTTTGCTAACCACCAACAGAGGTCTAAATCTACGGGTAAAAAGAGATTTTAAAACCCTTTCCGAAAAATAAGAGCTTCCAAAATAAATAAATCTCATTCAAATATAATTGCTAATTGCATTTTCGAACCACGTATACTTTTTATTTCCGCTTTTATGTTTTCTCTAAAGTTTTCTTTTTCCTTGCTTTTGATAACTAATGAATAGCGATATTTTCCTCTTAGTTTAAAAGGCTTTTCTTTAAATGGACCATAAACATGATCATTTTTCTTTTCTAACCGATCATGTAAATTGTTTATTGTTTTTAAAAGAATACTCTCATCTTCGGACCTTAGAATAATTTTACCAATTCCAAAAGATGGCGGAAGACGCAATGCTTCCCTAAAACTTAATTCTGACTGATAAAACTTTTCCCAAGAACCGCTCAGAGATTGAAAAAGATAATAGTCACCATTACCAGTCAACACGTACAAACAATCCTTGAAAAAACATTCTAACTTCTTCAGATATAAAAAAGCATCAAAAGTAACCTGGTATCCTGGATAGGACAAAGCTCCGTCAATATCTAAGACAATTCCTGTGTCAAACGTCTCCTGTTTATACAAGCTGCTCAAGATTTTAGACGTCGAAAGAACTATTTGCGAGTTCAAAGAGCGTTCTTCCCAGCTATCAATTCTTGCTTCTGGGAAATTTTTTCGTAAAATGCTTTCTATTTTTTCAATTCCCCATCCCGAGACTTTCACATACCCACTATTACACTTATTGCAAATTTGAGAAATTATCACTTTTTGCTGACAATGTGGACAAATACCTTCACGACTCTTTAATGACAACTGCAAAAATGATGAACAACGACTACATTTAAAAACATAACCGCAATGAGAACAAAATGCTGTTTTACCAAAACCTTTTCTATTCCAAATAACTACGACTCTTCTGTCGCGTTTAATTACTTTTCCCAGAATATTAAGCAAAACCGGGCTGATTACTCTACCCTTACTATATCCAGTTAATTTTACCACTTTTATTCTACTTTCCGGACCTTTTTTCTCTCTTAAGATCAAGCTGTTTTTTTTAATCATCTGATAAGCCAGCAAAGAAGGATAATTATCACACAGCAAACATTTTATGCCCTTTCTCTGAGAAATCATAAGAGCAATATCACGAAGATGATAAAACGGCTTTTCTTCCTGAAAATAGCAATGATCGTTTTCTTCCTCAATTACAATTAAATTGAGATCATCCGGATAATAAAACAAAGAAAGCCTCGTTCCTAGGATAAGCGTCTTTTGCCTTGATACCTTCCAACCCTCCATGATCTGTTTTTCAGTTTTTTTACTATGCATCACCACAATTTTCTCGTCAAAGTCATTCTCAATAATCTTTAACGCCGCCTCAAGGTAAGAAAGTTGAGGAAAGCAAATTAACACTGACCCAGATAAAAGTTTTTCTTTGACTATTGCTTTCCAAATAGAATACCTCTCTAAAAACCCCACTCCTTTTATAAACTCTCCGGAAAAATGACTTTCCTTATCCCTCCTACAAGCTTCACCAAGCCGAAGATCAAGCTTATTCGGTCTTCTTAAATAGGCCGGAAGCATCATTGATAAAAAATCTCCCTTAGGATAAGAATAAAAATTACTCAATAATTCAGACAAGCTTACCTGCTCGTAAGTCAAACTAAAAGATACATCTAAAACATCGATTATCGGTTTAAGTTGCTTAACCCTGCCAAAAATGTTAACAGATGGCACTATATTCCCTTTAGATTTATCATAATTTTTCAGCCCCAACACTATTCCTACTTGTTTTTTTCCATTAAAATCAACTAAAACCCTCACCCCTTGCCTAAGAGGTTGGCTCCCAGAATAATAATAATCAAAATCCTTATCCAAGGATATAGGAATTGTTACTTTTACTAATTTAATGTCCACTTAGAACCTTTCTATTAATTTACGCATTTCGGTTTCAATGCTTTTAACTTTTAAAGGGTACTCTCTTTGCATCGCCAAAGTTTTATCTTTAAAGTAATAAACCGCTTCAATAAACTTATCTTTTGTTTTTGCAAAACGTGCCACATTATACTTTAATAATAAATCCATATTTACCTTTTCCTGTCCTGGAATATACCCGGTAAAAATAAACGGTTTTCTTTTGTAAATTCCCTCAAAAACAGTTAATCCTCCCGGTTTGGAAACGATAACAAAACTACAATCAATAATCTCCCAGATATCCTCGTAAAATTCGCAAAATCGCAATTGAGAAGACGTCACTGTTTCTAAATATTTTTTGATCCTTCTATTCCCTCCATAAATAACAAAAACATTAAAATCATCTAGTAAATACTTTACTACTAATTTTAAAAATAAAAAATTTCCGGACAGAGAAAAAATAAATAGTATTACCGGCTTTTTATTGACAAAAAACTTATTTTCCAGCCTTTGACCTTCAGCCTCTTTAAAGAACCCTCTTCGCAAAGAAACTACGCCGGAAATTATTCTACGACCTTCAACGCCCCGATTAATTAGATACTCCTTGGCCATATCTAAAGCCGTAAAATAAAAATCAACACCTTCATCCACCCATAAAGGATGCACTCCTAAATCAGTAATTATCGAGACCAGCTTGAAATCCCATTCATTTTTTAAGCTTGCCGCCAAGCTTGCCGGAAAAAAATGAGTAGCGATTACTACTTGCGGTTTTACTTGCCTTAAATAACATAAAAAAGAAGCAAATATTTTTTCTTGAATTTTACTAATGAAATATCCTGCTTGTTCTTTTCCTGCTAAATGAAAAATTACCCGCCAAACAAACGGAAAATACTGTGTTGATAACTTATAACTTAAATCGTAGATACGCTTTAGAAATTTATTGGAGAAATCCAATAAATCATAAGAAGAAGCGCTAAGGTGTTCACCTATTGCTTGCGCTGCTTTTTGGTGCCCTTTGCCGAAACTGGCATAGACTATCAAAATTTTAAGCATAATTCAAACAAAGATAATCCGCGGCCTCTAGGAGGTTCTCAAAAACTAAATCCGGTTCAAATTCCCAATTTTCCCGGTTAGACTCTTTTTCCTTGCCGGAAAGAACTAATATAGATTTTGATCCAAAATTTCGGGCAGCGTTCATATCTAGAAACGAATCCCCAATAAAAAAAGTTTTACAGGAGTTAGCATCTAGCCCAGACAATGCTCTCTCCAAAAGCATTGTCCTTGGTTTTCGGCAGTTACAATTATCATGCGGATGGTGTATGCAGTAGTATATTCCAGAAACTGACGCTTTCTGAGCAGCTAATTGATTTATCATCTTTTTATTTATTAGTTCTAAATCATTTTGACTATACAGTCCTTTACTCACTCCCGCCTGATTAGAAATAACATAAACCTTAAAGCCGCAACGATTAAGTTTGGCTATTCCTTCTGCGCTTCCAGGAATAAATTTAAATTCCCTGTGGTTATTAACATATTCAGCATCACCAGGATATTCGTTAATAACCCCGTCTCGATCAAGAAATGCAATTTTCATTATTTTTAGCTAGGTAGTTTTAAGGAAGATTTATTTTTTTCTTCATCTCCCAATACTTTGCGTAGGAAATTAATTGATAAAGCGAAGAAAAAAAGGAAAACATAAATCCAATAAATCCATCACGCCAGCCTTGTTTTCTTATATAGGAACGCAAAAACCTATCTTCATACCGCCAAAAAGCATGGAATAAATTCATTTTATAATTTGCCTTTTTAGGATCATTTTTATAAACAGTCATCCATTTTTTCGCTTCTAGAGTCGTTTGACGATTTAGCTTAGTCAAAAAATCGGTAAAATCGCGATAAGTATAGTGAATCATAGGATTTTGAAGATGCAGACAAAGCCCTTCCAAGAATGCTCTTGGATGAACTTCCACTTCTTCCCAACGAAATTTATCTCGTCGGAATAATTTTAATTGAGCACTAGGATATTGCCCACCCCATTTTAACCAATAATTTCCTAGAAAATTTTTTCGGGGAATTGTAAATGCTGAAGCTTTCGGGTCACCTTTGAGAACGCTCGTAATTTCTTCCTGCAACTTGGGAGTAATTCGCTCATCGGCATCCAGGCTTAAAACCCAATCAAAACGAGCTTGCGAATAAGCCCAATTACGATAAGACCCTTCGATGACCATTTTTTTTGAAAATACTTTATCTGTATACTCTCTGGCAATATCTTGAGTTTGATCATCACTTTGATCATCAGCTAACACAATTTCTCCAGCCCAGCCATAAACACTTTCTAAACATTCTCGGATTCGAGAAGCTTCATTCTTAGCAATAATTACCACACTTATCTGTCTACTCATAGTATGCTATACTAACATTATTTTTTTTATTTTTCAAGCCTGATCTTCGCTAGGCCAGTAATACAAGCGAGCGCCCTTCTCGATAAGAAGCTAAATACTGTTTTTCATTAGACATTTCTGATAAATTTCTTTCCTGTCAAGCTCTCGATGCTCCCCCGGTTTCAAGCTTCCCAACAATAAATTACCAATCCTTGCCCGGTGCAACCCCTGAACTGCAAACCCCATCTGCCGAAATAATCTTCTCAGATGGCGCTTTTTCCCTTCATGCGTTACTACCCGGCAATACGTTTTATCCTTGGCTAATTCGTCAATTATTACTTTATCTACTTTTAGTAAATCTTCCCGACATTTTATACCTTTCTGAGCTCTCCGACATTCATAAACAGTTAGTACTCCTTTAATAGTCAATAAATACTCTTTTTCCACGCAAAAACGCGGATGAGTCAGTTGATAACATAATTGTCCATCATTAGTAAGCAGCAATAACCCGCTGGAATTTTTATCAAGTCGACCAACAGGATACACTTCTAAATCCGGGAAAAAATCTTTTACAGTTTTTAAAGCAAATTTATCACTTAAAGTAACAGTAACCCCTTCTGGCTTATTAAACAAAATATACTTAAATTGTTGTATTCCTAAAATTTTACCTTCCACCTCTACACGGTCGCTAAGCGATACATCAAAAAAAGGCTGATAGATTACTTCCGAATTAATCTTTACTCTACCTTCCTTAATAAGACAATCCGCTTTTCTCCGCGAAACATATCCACTTTTAGAGATAAAATGATTTAGACGCATAGTTTAACTGTTATTTTAAAGCCAAAAATTTCTAGATATATTATTACTTTTTAACTACACAGGATAAGCAAAAAGTTTATTATCTGCTATTTTTTTTATTTTAACTGGAACGATTTTTCCTAAAGATATCCTCGGCTCTACATAAACTCTCAAGTAATTCTCTGTGTAACCAGACACAAAGCCACTAGTTTCTTCTTCGCCGATTACCTCTAGCACATTACCAACAAAACCGCTCATATACTCTACGGCAAAATGATCGGTTAACTGCTTAATGATTTTATAACGTTGACGAATTTTTTTCCGATCTGTTATCTTTGCATTGCAAAGCAAAGTCTTCTCTCGAGGAGAAAAAGAAAAAATGTGCGTTCGCATCGGCTTAACCCGCCTTAAAAAATCTAACGTATTTTGAAAACTCTTATCATTCTCCCCCGGAAACCCAACCATAATATCACAGCTTAAAGCAATATTCGGCTTTATTTTTCTTGCTTGATCAACAATATCTTCGTAAAGTTCTACGCTCTCCTGTTTATTCATCGCCTTTAATATCGAGTTATCTCCATATTGGAAAGAAAGATGAAGATGAGGGCAAAGTTTTTTCTGAGAAAAATGAGACAATAATTGATAATCAAAAGAATAAGATTCTAAAGAGCTTATTCTCACCCTACCTAATAATGATAAGTTTAAAATTTCGATTAATAAACTGTTTAATGTTTGCTGCGACGTCAAATCCCGTCCATAAAGGCCTAAATTTATCCCACAAAGCACAACCTCATTGTGTAACTTTGAAATAACTTTAATCTCAGCGAGAACATCTTCTAATTTTCTACTACAAGAAGGACCCCGCAAGTAAGGTATTTTACAAAAAGCACAATAGTTACTACAACCATCCTGAACTTTAATAAACGCCCGCTGGTTAGAAAAGCAACTCACCCTTAAAGACCAAACACTCTCACTCGTTGGCTGCTTTTGTTCAGAAACAAGCCCCAAAACTATTTCCGGCAATAAATGCTTTTTGCTCTGAGGAATAACATAATCTGTGTTATGCTTACTACTTAGACTCCCAGGCAATTGGGCAAAGCACCCGCACGCAACAATTTTGGCTTTTGGATTTTCTTTTTTCGCCCGAGCCAGTGCCTCTTTAGATTTTCGATCAGCATTGGCAGTTACGCTGCAACCGTTAATCACACATAAATCAGGTTTTTCTTCGCATATCAGGCAACCCAATTTTTCAAATTTCTCTTTTAACGCCTGTGTTTCATATTGATTAACCTTGCAGCCGAAAGTTATAAATTTAATTCTCATTTTTACTTTTAAAAAAATAATTAATTAACCCTACCGAAAATATACAAGCTGTTTCTACACGTAATATGTTTTTTGAAAGATTGATAGATATAAAGTTGTTTACTATTAGCTCTTCTTTTTCCTCGTCAGAAAACCCGCCCTCTGGGCCCACAACAATAACTACTTTTTGCACATTTTTATCAATTATTTTTGAAATTTTACCTCCACTAAAGCAAGCAACTAGTTTATTCCCGTACTGAATTGATAGTAATTCGTTAAATTCCATGGCTTCCTCCATCCGAGGAATCCATAACCGTTCGGATTGGCGCGCCGCTTCGATGATTACTTTTCGCCAACGCTTTACTTTATTTAGAGAAAGCGGGAAGCGCATGCTCCTGGAACAAGAAAACGGAATAAATTTTTCCACCCCCAGTTCGGTTCCTTTCTGGAGAATTAAATCAATTTTACTTTCTCTTGACAACGGAAACGCTAATGCTATTTCTAATGCAACAGGTTTTGATTTTCTAGATAAGCCTTCTTTTCGGAAAGTAACTGTTTTCCTTGTAATATCAGATATCCTATACTGATATTCCTCCCCTCTTCCATTAAATAAATAGACTGTTTCTTCCTTAGTCAGAGATAAAACTTTTCTTATTTTATGAACAGTTTCTCTATCGTCAACCACCACCAAAGGAGCAATTCTCTCCGGCAAAACATAAATCCTAATTTTAGACATCGTAATATTTAATTTTTATCACTACCAGATAACAGCTATAGGCCAAATATGGACCGAAGCGGACTTGAACCGCCGACCTCCTCGTTGCGAACGAGGCGTTCTCCCAGCTGAACTACCGGCCCATAAAAAAGTATCTATTTAGGGTTATTCTTTATTTTTTATTGGCATCGAGCCGACACCGGCGAGATGCCTTAATACCAAAATAACAGTTTATAAGTAAGTTAACCTAAATAATATCCTTCGTCGCTTCGTTCCTCAGGATTAATTCAGCTAATATATTTTTATTCGCTTTGTTCTAAAAAACATAAGCTTTATTAAGATCTCTCGCTTCGCTCGAGATTAATTCGACTAAGCGTTTTTCTTCGAAAAACGCAAGTCTCATTAAACTACCGGCCCATAAAAAAGTATCTATTTAGGGTTATTCTTTATTTTTTATTGGCATCGAGCCGACACCGGCGAGATGCCTTAATTTTAAAAGCAACAATTTTGTGACCGAACAACCAAAACAAAACTTTTAGCGCTTAACATAGCTTATCTATTAAAACAAAATTTGGAGGCAATCATTCTGCACATACCAGCAGATATTCACATTGCATCCTTCATCGTCCATTTTTTTAAAGTTAATTCGGATAGAATATACTTACAACAACTTTTTTGCAGAAAATTAAGAAGACAGGATAATTAAAAAATAATTACTACCCCTATGGCAGTTCCCCATAAGAAGCTGTAGCCTCTAGCTTATGCGTGCCAGCAGGAGCATCCAAGCCTTCTGTACCTACCACAATTCTTGTATAAAGCCCGTCTGAAGGATATCCCACCTCGCCACTTCCAACTCTAATCGGATATGTAGAACCTGTATCGCTAGGTTTACTTATATCTCCTTTCCTTAAGCCCTCTAACGCATGAACAACTACAGCTTTCGCAGCATAAAAAACTCTCATTCTTCTTATTTTATGCTCAGCAATGCGTGATTCTTGAGTCATTAAATACAAAACAGCCAGAGCTAAAGCGCTAACTACAAACATTATCCCAATTACAATTGCCATTACCATGCTTTTCTTCATTTTACACCTTCCCTCTTAGGCTAATCTGGTAGATATTCTCTTCATTTTTAATCAAAACATGCCCGTTTCTTGCCAGCCAGCCTAAACTCATCAATATCACTTCTTTTGGTTTTTCAATCCCCAGAACTAATTCTTCTAAGTTTGTTCTTTGATATCTATCCAAGAAATTTAAAATTTCTCCGGCAATTATTCCTATTTCTGTAATCATTGTTCTTTATTTATACTTCCACAAACTGGGCATTCCCAAAATTCAAAAAACACCGAAATAAAATAGACTGATGCGCAAATCTCACATTTTTTCTTTTTAAGATTAACTTTTCTCCTTTTAACAATAATTCTTTGATTGCTAACCTGCTCAGCAAAAAAAGCAAAAACGATAAAGCTACTCAAAAAAAACCCAACAAATAAGGCCGCCTCTACCTGCATTTATTTTACCATACTTGCTCTATTTTTGTCCAGAAAAATCTGCTATCCATGAAATAAGCTGAGTTACGAATATACTCCTGAAACCTCAATGTATTCCTTGAATCAACAGATAGCTTGTCTGGATAGGAAAGGATGATGTTTCCTTTCAACGAAACATACACCATGCATGAAGCAATTTCTTCCGCAGGGGAATGAAAGAGCTTTTCTGCTTTCCACAAATAAAAATATTTTTGCCTTTTTTTTAATATAAAATCACTATCTGCTGAGCTATTTTTTTTAGAAGATAGCATTAAAAATAAACTTCCGTTCTTGTCGCAAGCAAAAATATCTTGGCTTGTTGACGGAGAAAAAAATAGTCGACGGTTAGAATCAGCTACTGGTAAACCAACACCTCTCGGTAAATAAGTTTTTTTTTGCTTAGTATGTAAATCTTTTTTGCTGAGGATATTCATCCATCCATAAATTATCGGATGCGATTTAGCTTCAATACGCAAAGATATCAAAGAACACACCGCTAAATGGATAAATATAGAAAATGCTAAAAAAAAATTATCAAATACTTTTTTCTCATTAAATCTACCAAGCGCTACTCATTGTAAGTTGTAGCAATACCAATTTTTTCAATGCCTACTCTTTTACATATATCCCATATACCGACTACCGCCCCCAAACTCGCATCTTTATCGGATTTTATAAAGATTGACTCATAATTTTCTTTTCGTAAGAAATCTTCTACTTCTACCTTTGTGCTCGGTTCATCATTTAAATAAACTATATCTTCACTAGAAATAACAAGCGTTAGTGACCGAGAATCTATTTCTTCCGGCTTTAGAGCTTGTGGTAGTTTAATATTAACTCCGGGAATAACTACAAAGCTAGAAGTAAGCATAAAAAATACTAAGAGGAGGAATATACAGTCAATTAACGGCGCAATATCTATTTGACGCAGCCCAGCCTCAACTCTTACATTCTTTCTAAATTTCATCGCGATACCTATTTTCCGGAAGTATTTCTAAAAACTCTGTAGCCGCACGCTCTGCTTCTAAGGTAATTAAATTGACTTTATGAACAAAATAATTATACATAATATACGTAGGTATTGCTACACATAAACCTCCGACTGTAGTCAAAAGTGCTTCCCAAATTCCACCCGCCAAATCTGAAGGATTAACCAGTCCCAGAATAGAAGTTTTTTGTTCTATAATATAAAAGCATTTGACCAAACCAACTACTGTACCCAAAAGTCCTAACAACGGAGAAATATGAGCAATAGTACTTAAGAAATTTAAATTTTTTTCTAACTTAGGTATTTCATACAAAGAAGCATTCTCCATTGATTCTCGGATAACCTCCTTCGATGCCTCATAATGAATTAATCCTGCCTTCAGAACGTGTGTCGCATAAAACGGGCTTTTCTCACAAACATCAATTGCTTCGGTAATCTTATGCTTGCGCACCAAGTCTAAAATCCGAGATACAATAGAAAAAGAATTAGATCTGACACTTAAATAAAAAAATATTCTTTCCAGAATAATTGTTAATGAAAAAACTGAACACAATAATATTGGCACTATCAACCAACCACTCTTAACTAATAACTCCCACATATTCATACTTCCTCCTCTTGCATTACCCCTGTATTATTTTGCTTTTTCGCTACCTATCTTTTCTAATCTTATTTTAGCTATTTTAGCCTCTTTAGCTTTAGAATCAATTATTTTTCTGTAAGTTTCCCGAGCCATTTTAAGATTATTACTCTTCTCGTAAATCCGTGCTATTCGAAAATAAGCCTTTGTTCTATAATCTACATCCTCCCTGTTTAAATCTTTTTTCTCCAAGCTAGGCTCTGAATAGACAGAATGTAGATACTCTTCTGTAGCCTCTGGGAAATTACCCGCTCTTTCTAAGCATAGTCCTAAGTTAAATCTTATTTCCGCACTATCAATTCCGTTATTTACTGCTTCCTTAAATGCATCAATTGCCTGCGGATAATCTTTATTTTTTTTCAACAAAAATGCCTTATCGACAATTGCTATTTTCGCCACAAAATTATTCAGCTTGATAAGCTGATCATACAACGGCATTGCTTCAATACCCCTGCTTTCTTCAACAAGAATCTTTGCTAAATAAAGTTTCCCTTTTGATGCCATGGGCCCTTCTCTGGATATTAAATCTTTCAAACACTCTTCTGCTTGGCTTAATTTTCCCCTGTTCCAATAAAAGCACCCCAAGGAAAATAACGCCTCTTGTTCTGACAAAGACCCCGGATACTTTTCAATAATCTCCTTGTAACACCTTTCCGCTTCATCAAAATTTCCTTCTTTTTCACTTATGCCCCCCAGCTGGAGCTTCACTGAAAGTAAATATGGGGAATTAGGATACTTTTTAATAATCTCTTCCCAAGTTTTCTTTGCCTGATCAAACCGTGCCAAATTTAAATAAGAATTACCAATATCAACATAAACTAGCACTTGACTGTCATCATCCTTTATTTTCGGGAGCGTTTTTCTAAAGATTGATAACGCTCGCTCATAATTCTTCTCATTAAAAAAACATTTCCCGTAAAGATGTTGCACTTTGCCCATAAATTTACTGTACGGAAATTTACCCATAAAATCACTTAATAAATCTTTTGCAGTAGAATAGTCTTCTTGAGCAAAATAAGCAACAGCTAGATAATATTGGGCTTGGGAAACAAGCTTCGACGAAGGAAAATTGTTCTTTAGATTTTTTAACGCAAGGAATGCATTACCCAAATCTTCTTTCTTCAAAAAGGATATTCCTATCTGAAATTGCAAATAATCAGCATATGTTGTACTAGGGTATCTTTTAAGAATATCTTCATATATCGCAAGGGCCTCGTCATAATCACCAATTTCCTGATAAGCGTCAGCTATCTGAATTCGTGAACCTACTCTGACTACCAAATCATCACTGTTTTCCAGAGTGTCACGGAATTCATTAATCGCCTTATTGAATTTATCGTTTTTTAAGTAACCCCAGCCCAAGCCATAGTGAGCTTTGTTTGTTATGTCCACCTGTTGCCCATCATCAAAGTTATTCAATATATATTTATACATATATATTGAATCATTTATCCTGCCCATTTCATACAATAAATCACCCTTATTCAAATAAACCTGACGTATTAATTTACTTTTCGAAAAATCACGGATAAAAATATTAAAAATTTCCAAAGCCTGGACGTTATCACCAGCTTTAAAATAATAATCCCCCTGAGAAAAAAGACGTAATTCTTTATCTTTTATTTTATCGATGTTCACCCTAGCCTCAGAATTATTACCGATCGCCAAATAATTAAGCCCTACCCCATGATAAATTAAATCGTTAAGTTCTTGGCTATTACTTCCTAATACGGCCTTCTGGTAATTTAAAAGTGACTCTTTCCATCTGTCTAAGTAATAGTAACTTTGGGCTAAGTAAAAATACACTTCTGAGTGAAGCCTATTTTCTTTTATATCCTTAAAATAATCTTCGCTCAAAGTAATTGTTTTCAAATACTGTTTTTCCCGGAAATAAATACCCACTAACTTTAAGTAAGAATTGCTTACAACTTCTTGATCCTGTTCATCTTTAATAATTCCCTTTAGAACATCTTTAGCTTCCTCTGCATCTCCTAACTTTAACTTACTTTCCGCCATTAAATAAGAAGCCTTCGCTTTGAATAAAGAATCGGGATAAGAATTAATTATTTTTTTTGACCAAGAAAAAGATTCACTAAAATTTTTATACTTATAATTGACTAATGACAACCAGTAATAAATTTCGTCCAGCATATCTCCAAATTGCTTTTTATTCCAAACATTATTTAAAATTTCTAAAGCTTGCCGATAATCATCTGCATAATAATATCCCTTGACCAGATAAATGTTTGCTTTTACTGACAAGTTGCTGTCGGGAAAATTATTAATAAACTTCTTAAAGAGAGAAGTAGACGCATCATAAAACCCATCAGAAAAAGCATTAACCGCAACCTGATACTCCTCTTCCTGGTTGTCTATTGCAAAACATACACAAGGTAACACAATTAATAAAAACGCAACCAATAAAATAGCTTTTAGATTTAAATATTGAAAATACCTTTTCATTATATTTTTTTCTTTAAAAACTTTCCAGTATATGAAGCAGGAACAGAAACAATTTCTTCCGGAGCTCCGCAAGCAATAACTTTCCCGCCCTGGTTGCCTCCTTCTGGCCCTAAATCAATAACATAATCAGCACATTTTATCACATCTAAGTTATGCTCAATAATTAAAACAGTATTTTTTTTGTCAACTAGACATTGTAAAGCTAAAAGAAGCTTTCGGATATCATCAAAATGCAAGCCAGTTGTCGGTTCATCCAATATGTATAGAGTCTTTCCAGTTGCTTTTTTGCGTAATTGAGATGCCAGCTTCATTCTTTGGGCTTCTCCTCCAGAAAGAGTAGTCGCAAACTGGCCAAGAGAAATATACCCTAAACCAACATCTATTAAGGTTTGTAAAATATTTTTTATCCGGGGAAAGTTAATAAATAGCTCGTAAACCTTATCTACATCTAGCTCTAAAATATCAGAAATACTTTTTCCTTTAAATTTAATTTCTTGTGTTTGCTTATTGAATCTTTTTCCTTTGCATACCTCGCAAGGAATATAGATATCCGGAAGAAAATGCATTTCAATTTTTTTTGTTCCTTCCCCTCGACAAGCCTCACATCGTCCTCCTGAGACATTAAAGCTAAAACGAGAAAGACTATATCCCCGCATTCTTGATTCCGCCAAGCGACTAAAGACTTCTCGAATATAAGTAAATACCCCCGTGTAAGTAGCCGGATTAGAACGAGGAGTTCTGCCAATCGGAGATTGATCAACAATAATCACCTTATCAATATTTTCCAGTCCTTCAATTTTTTTAACCTTTCCTGGTCTATTCCGAGAGCCATAAAGATGCTTTGCTAAAGTATTATACAAAATATCTTCTACTAGCGTTGACTTTCCAGAACCAGAAACACCAGTAACACAAATAAATGTTTCCAAAGGAATTTTTATGTTAATATTTTTTAAGTTATGTTCTTGAGCACCTTTAATTGATAAAACTGGCTTATTTTTATATATTCTTCTTGTTGTTGGTACAGCAATCCTTTCTTCACCATTTAAATACTTTGCCGTAAGAGTTCCTGAAGATAATAAACCTTTTTTGGGGCCAGAATAAATAACTTTTCCTCCTTTACCTCCTGCGCCCGGGCCCAAATCAATAATCCAATCGCCGGCAGCAATCATCTGCTCGTCATGCTCAACAACAATAATCGTATTCCCCAGATTTTTTAATTTTAATATCGTGTTTATTAATCTTGCATCATCCCGAGGATGCAATCCAATAGTCGGCTCATCCATTATATACAAAACCCCGGAAAGGGATGAACCTAGTTGAGCAGCCAGCCTTATTCTCTGGGCTTCCCCCCCCGATAGACTAAAGCTTAAACGATCTAAGGTAAGATAAGAAAGACCAACGTTAACACAAAAAGAAAGACGTTTTTTTATTTCCTGAACTATATAGCTAGCAATTTTTTCATCATTCCCAGACAATTTAAGCATTTTAAAAAACTCTAAGCATTCACTAATACTCATCTTCGTAATATCCCAGATAGATTTTTTTGCCAAATAAACAGATAATGACTCTTTTTTTAAGCGTTGTCCTAGACATGCCAGGCAAGGTAACTTCGCCATATATTTAGAAATCTCTGATTTTCGGTAATCGCTCGCTGTAGAATTAAATATTCTTTCCAGATTAGGAATCACACCTTCAAACGGCTTTCCCCAAACATAAGTGTTCTTATCTCCGTAAAGAATTTTTTTTCTTAAATCAGCTGATATCTTTTTAAACGGAATATCTAACGAACAGCCTAGCTCCCGCATTAATTCCCTTTGCAGAGCCCGATAATACATCATATATCCCTTGCTTCCCTTTCTCCACGCAGCAATGGCTCCTTCCCTGAAGGTCTTATTTTTATCTGGAACAATCAAACCAAGATCAAACTCTAATTTTATACCTAAACCATTACAATCTGGACAAGCTCCATAAGGAGAATTAAAAGAAAACATCCGTGGTTCCATTTCTCCTAAACTAACACCACAATATGCACAATTTAGCTGAGTAGTAAACAAATGCTCTTTTCCGGTATCATAATCGGCCACTAAAACATATGTACCCGATTTTCTCAGTGCAGTTTCTACAGAATCAGCTATTCGTTTTTTTTGTTCCTCTAAAACATCAACCCTGTCCACAACAACTTCTATATTATGTTGCTTGTATCTGCTGAGTACTATTTTTTCTCCTAGTTCATATATCTTGCCATCAACTCTGACTCTTACGAACCCCTCTTTTAAAAGCCTGTCGAATAAAGCTTCATGAGTGCCTTTACTCCCCCTTACTACCGGAGCAAGAATGATTATTTTGCAGCCATGAGGAAAAGAAAGTATTTTATCGATTATTTCCTGAGAAGTTTGTTTAACCACCGGCCGTTTGCATAAATAACAACAAGGTTTACCAACGCGTGCAAATAATAGTCTTAGATAATCATAGATTTCCGTTTGGGTAGCAACAATTGAACGCGGTGAAACATTAGCACCTCTCTGCTCGATAGCAATCGCCGGAGAAAGACCTTCAATGTGCTCCACATCTGGTTTCTCAAGCTGCCCTAAAAATTGTCGGGCATAACTCGATAAACTTTCTACATATCTTCTTTGGCCCTCAGCATAAATAGTGTCAAACGCCAAAGAAGACTTACCAGAGCCAGAAAGGCCAGTGACAATGATAAACTTTCCTTTAGGTATTTTTAAGCTAATGTTTTTTAAATTGTGCTCTCTGGCACCTTTAATAATTATATATTCATTCATGGTTGCACTGAGAAATGATTATTCAATATTTTAAATTAGCAACATTTTAATCTATACATCATTATTCTTTATAATTGAACTCCACGTATATTTCTACATAGGCACCAGAGCCTGCCATTAGTTGTCTACCTCGGGCTTTCTGATTTTTAATATTATTTTTTTAACTACCGATGCAAAAAGAAAAACAAATTTTTTCCAATAATTTTTGTGCAGAAAGAATAGTCAAAGCGCTTGTTTTAGGATTTGATCTTGAAGGAATATTTTCCACACTAAACGTCAAGTTTGCTTCTTCAGCTTCTACCGTTACCCTATGAATATTGCGTTTTATTTTAGGGTCAGCCTTAATGCATACTTTAATATCTTTTAAAGACGAAGCAAGCCAGAGAGTTGCGGCAACATTTATATTCTTGGGAAAATATTTGATAGCTTGCCTAACTCCGCCTCTAAAAACAACAATCTCTTTTTTAAGTGAAGATAAATTTATCTTTTTTTTAATTAGATATTCTACCCCCATAAGACCTTTGGGGGGTTTAGAAGTCACCAAAGAAAGCGATTTTATTTTGCCTTTGCTTAAAGCTCCTATTCCATCAATACCACAAATAGCTCCCGATGGTATATACACATTGATTTTTTTAGCAATTGCTTTTTTTATTAAACTAAAATTTTTTACACACATACCAGTGCTTAATATCATAATATCTTTCCTAAAATGGATAGCTTTCATTAAAGCTGACTCTGCTGCCTCCTGTGATGCCGCCTCAATAACTAGGTCTACTCTTTCAACTAAATTTTTAACATCATAGATTGCAGGCAATGTTTTTAATTTATTTTGCAATTTTTTTGCTGATTCTATTTGTTTATCTGCTAAGCCATATATCGAAAAAAACCGGTGCATTTTCTTGTCAATAAATAAGGCAATCCCCGTCCCAATAGCTCCACATCCTATAATTCCCACTTTTAATTTATTATTCGTCCGTTTCATAGCCTCCCCTTCATTTACTACTTATTTTAATCACCAAATTGTCAATTAAGCGAACATTATTTATGTAGAATGCAATCACGGCTAACACTGTATTGTCTATATTTTTTACATCAATTAGACTGTTAGGATCTACTATCCTTAGGTAATCTATTTTAACTACACATTTTTTTGTGACAAAATACCTTACCTTATCTAAGACAACCTTAGAGTTTCTCTGGCCATCATCAATTAGCTGTTTTGTTAAGCATAATGCCTTATAACCACACGTGCTTTTTTCTCTGTCTTGTTCACTTAAGTAAACATTACGAGAGCTTATTGCTAAATTGTTTTTTTCTCTAATGGTCGGGAGCACTTTTACTTTAATCGAAAACATTAAATCCCTTACCAGTCTTTTTACTACTTGTGCTTGCTGATAATCTTTCTGTCCAAAATAAACAATATCTGGATTAACAATATTAAAAAGTTTTACCAATACCGTGCACACACCTTTAAAGTGGCTAAAACGTGATCGCCCACACAAAAATCGACTTATATCTACTTCGTCTACAAAAATCGAAGAATTCGAACAATACATTTCCTTCTCACTAGGTAAAAACAACAAATCAACTTTTTCCTTTTTTAATAGTTGAATATCCTTTTTAATGCTTCGCGGATACCTCTTATAATCTTCCCGTGGACCAAATTGAAGGGGATTTACAAAAATACTCACAACTATCAACCCCTTGTCTTTTCCGGCATTCCTGATTAAGGAAATATGTCCGTCGTGTAACGCGCCCATTGTTGGGACAAAACATATCTTTTTCCCCGTTTTACTATATTTTCGAGAAATAGCCATCATGCTGATAGCACTTTTAATAATGTTCATATAATTTTTTCTAAGTTTTTATGGCTGTTTATCTTGCCTTTTAACTCGGGAGCAATTTTTAGTAATGGATTCATCACGAACTGGCGCTCGAACATTTTAGGATGAGGCACAGTAAGATTATTTTCGTTAATCCGGACATCATCATACAATAATAAATCTAAATCAATAATCCGGGGTGCATTCTTAAAGCTGGATACCCTGCCAATTTTTTTTTCTATTTTTTTAAATTCCAATAACAATACTTGCGGTGACAGACAAGAAGCTAATTTTAAAACACCATTTAAGTAATCAGGACCACCACCACCTACTGGATAGCTCCTGACCAGGTGAGAAACCCTTTCCACAGAAATTCCTTCAACTTCCCGAAGAAAAGAAATAGCTTTTTTGATGTTCTTCCGCCGATCACCTAAATTGGACCCTATCCCAACAAAAATAGTTGCCATTTCCTTTAACGAAATTTATTAGTTATAGGCATCCGCCTGTCTTTTCCAAAAGCTCTGGGAGTAATTTTAATCCCCACAGGGGCCTGCCGACGTTTATACTCATTAGAATCTACCATTTTTATAATTCTTTGGACCACTTCTTTTTTAAACCCTTTCCGAGTGATTGACTCCAAAGATTTTTCCTTTTCAACATACAACTGTAAAAGCGAATCAAGCAAATCATAATCGGGAAGAGTATCAATATCTTTCTGATTGAATCTAAGTTCTGCAGAAGGAGCTCTTTTAATTATCGAACTGGGAATCCCTTTGTTTTTGTAAATTTTGTTGATGCGTCCGGCAAGCTTATACACAAGCATCTTGGGAACATCTTTCAGAATACCAAAACCACCAACCATATCACCATAAAGAGTGCAATACCCACAAGCTAGCTCACTCTTATTCCCAGTGTTTAGCACCAAAAAGCCAAGCTTATTAGAAAAAGCCATTAACAAGTTTCCTCTTATTCGCGCCTGTATATTCTCCTCGGTCTTCCCGCAAACTTCCTCCTTAAAACAACTCTTAAGGCAGTCTAAATAAGCATTAAAAATATTACCAATGCTAATAATCTGGTACTTTACATTAAAATTTCTACATACCTCTTGAGCATCCCCAAGAGTCTCTTTCGAAGTATAACAAGAAGGCATTATTAAGGCGTAAACATTCTCTGGTCCTAAGGCAAGGCTAGCTAGTCCTAAAACAACTGCCGAGTCAATGCCTCCGCTAACCCCCAAGATTACTTTTTTAAATCCGTTTTTTTTAAGATAATCATTTATTCCTAAAGATAGGGCAGACAATGCTTCTTCTGGTTCGTCCACAATAATCTTCTTAACAGGATACATCTTTTGACTTTCAAAAGTAAAAACATTTAAATCTTCTGAAAATCTATTTAAACAAGCAACCATCTTTCCTTTAGAAGAAAATACTTTACTGGTCCCATCAAACACAATTTCGTCTTGCCCGCCGATTAAATTACAATAGAATAAAAAACTATTTGTCGACTTTGCTAAATTAGCTAATATTTTTTCTCTTTGAATAACCTTTCCTAAATGAAACGGAGATGCAGAAATATTAATGATAAAATCTAATTTCTTTTTTTTAAATAATTGGAGAAATTGATTTCGCCAGATATCTTCACAAATGGTTAAAGTAAATCTATATTTCTTAAATGTGTAGACAGGGATAAAATTGCCTGGCTTAAAGTAACGTTTTTCGTCAAATACCCCGTAATTAGGTAAAATTATTTTATCATACACGTCCTTAATTTTTTTATCTTGAACTACCGCACAAGAATTATATATGTTACCCTGTTTTTCATTAACAAACCCAATTAAAACTACTACACCGGCACATTCCTTCTTTATTAAATGTAAAAAACGTTTATTTTCAGATATAAATTGCTTTCTAAGCAAAAGATCTTCCGGAGGATATCCGGTTAGCGCTAACTCAGGAAAAACAATGATTTCCGCTTCTTGAGACTTGGCTTTTTTTATGTAGGTAATTATTTTCTTATAATTACCTTTAAAATCACCAACAGTCGAATTAATTTGTGCTAGTGCAATTTTAAGCATAGGCATTATTATACTACTTTACGTTTAGCGTTCAAGGACCCCATATAAAACAAAATAATACCCAGTAACACCAAAATAAATGAAATAATCTGCGATGTTGAAAAATATAAAATATACCCTCGGGGATCACCGCGAAAAAATTCAATTGTAAAACGAAATACTCCGTAAAAAATTAAATAACAAGAAGAAACTTGACCGCTAAATATTTTTTTCCGGCTTATGGCCAAAATAATTAAAAAGAGAACTAAAAGAAAAAAAGCAGATATAAGTTGAGTAGGTATTACTCTAGTGCATAGCTCTCCTGCCGGGCTTCCTAACGGAAATTGTATCCCAATCCAAGAAGAGGTAGGCTTTCCATAGCAACAACCATAGAAAAAACATCCCACTCTTCCCAATGCATGTGCTAACGGAACACCCAACACTATAATGTCCGCTAAGTTTAAAAAATAAATATTATATTTTCTGGACAAAATATAAATAGCACAAATTCCGGTAATAACCCCACCATAAAAAACAAAACCACTCCTAATCATCGCCAAAGGCTCTATCAAGAAGTACTTCATTTCAATCAACAAATAAAGTAACTTTGCTCCTAAAAATGCAGAAATAATCACCCAAAAAATAATATCAGAAAATACTTTAGAGTCTATTCCTTGTCTTTTTGCTTCCCGACTACAGATAAAATACCCAAGAACTACACCCAAAAAAACAAAAAACCCATACGTATAAATAGTAACTGGCCCTAGCTTAAATAATATCGGATGCATAATTTTCCCCCTTTAAAGGTAAGTAAACTCTTCGCACACTCTTATCCATTCATTGCTTAACCAGTAGTTTTTTTAAAAAGCCTTAACCTCCATGCCCGTCTAAATCGACAACATAATATTTACCGGTCCATCCATTTCAATGTCAATCTTCATTTCTGCACCAAATACCCCTTGAGTAACGTTGATGTTATTTGCTTTTAATAAATTAACAAAATCTGTGAATAAACTTTCTGCCCCCGACGGCTTCATTGCTGCCTCAAAAGAAGGCCGACGACCACGATTAGTATTTGCACAAAGAGTAAAATTAGGAACACACATAACGAAATAATTTTTACTTTTAAGCGAGTAACTAAATTTCCCCTGATCGTCAGGAAAAATCCTTAAATTAATTATTTTTTCTGCCATCCTTTCTAAGATACGCTTATCGTCTTTTTCTTCAATCCCGACAAACAATGCCAGCCCCCGATCAATTTCCGCAACACTCCTTCCTTTTATATTCACTTTCCCTTTACTACATCGTGATAGTAACACTTTCATGCCTTAACTATTTCTTAGGAATTATTTCTCCTGAAATGATATCCTTGGTAAGTATTTCTCTTCTTTAGTTCCCGATGAATTTCTGCGATAACTGCTCCTTTACGACTAATCCACAAAGGGGCAACTAAAAAATCTAAAAATGCATCAGAAACCGCTCTCAAAATAACAATAGAAGCTGGAATTTTTTCTAAAAAATCACAAATAATATTCACATACTCATCCAGCTTTAACAGTTTAATTTCTTTATTCGCATAGAGTTTTTCCAAATAAGTACCTTTTAGAATGTGTAAAACATGGAACTTAACGCCTTGAATGTCGAGAAAAGAAATATTCGCAGCATCATTCATCATGTGCTCACAAGTTGCCTGAGGTAGCCCTAAAATTAGATGCAACCCTACATTAATGCCGTATTTTCTGGTTAAAGGTAAAATTTTCAAAAAGTCCTCATAAGTGTGGTTGCGATTAATTGCCTTTAAGATAAGGTTGTTGGTGGTTTGCAACCCATATTCTATCCAAACTAAATATTTTTTTTGGTATTTAGCAATTAATTTTAACTTCTCTTCATCAACGCAATCTGGGCGAGTAGCAATAAACAAGCCAACTATTTGCGGAAATTTGTATATCACATCGTATTTTTCCTGTAAAACAGTTAGGTTTGCATAAGTATTTGTAAATGATTGAAAGTAAAGAATAAATTTGCGTACGCCTAATCTTCTTTCGTAAAATTTTATTGACTCTGAGATCTGGTCTTCAACACTTTTGATTGATTCCGCATAAAGCCCAAATCCAGAGTTACTACAATAAACACAGCCATCTCGGCTAAGCTTGCCATCAAGATTCGGACAATCAAACCCTGCATTAACACTTATCTTTTGAACTCTTTCGCCAAAAATATTTCGCAGATAACGATTAAACGAATAGTATCCATCTTCTGGCTGCATTCTTTTTCACCTAGTATTATCTTTTATGCGACTTGTGCGACTATACACGCATCCACAATAATTTTGACGATAAAGATTGTTCTTTTTAGCAATATCTATAGTTTTTGCAAAACCACCTTCTTTTTTAAAATCATATGGTAAAAATTTTTTATCCCCTATTTTACATCCAACTTCAATAATCGACATACTGGATTTATGAGGACTAATAGTTAAAGTTGTTGTAAAGTAATCATATTCTTTCTGAAGGCAATAATTAAAGGTTTCTTTTAGACGTAAAGAATAGCAATCTACACAACGAGCGCCTCCCTCTATTTGGTTAGAATCATCCTTACAAATATTAAACCACAGAGGCACATCATAACAGCCTTCAACGACTTTGATTTTCTGTTTATCAGCAACAATATTCATTACTTCTCTTCGCTTTAAATATTCACCACGTGGATGAATGTTTGGATTAAAAAAAAATGCTTCGACAGAAAACCCCTCGCTTTTAAGCTTTTGGATTGCAAAAGAAGCACAAACACCGCAACAAACATGAATCAGTACTTTTTTCATATATCAAAATAGTCATTTATTGTAATAAAATCGATCTTTTTCTTGATTTCCGGTAGGTTTTTTTCCAAAAAATTAATCGTATTCTCACGGGGGTGCGCAATCACAATTATCTTGCCCTTCTCTTTGGCCTTACCAATTAATGAATTCATGCGCTTTCCTATCTCCTCCTGGCTGTCTACTGCATCTAAAAAACCTTCGTTGTAACCGCATTCTAATCCTTCTTGGTTAGCAACATTATAAGCTACAGAATCCAGCGAAGTGCGGCTATCAATGAATACCAAATCTCTTTTTTTTATTGCATTCATCACTAACTTCATCAATTCTGTATTTTGAGTTGCCTTGGAACCCATATGATTGTTTACACCGACAGCTATTCTTATTGAATTAAGGTATCGACGCAATAACGATTCAACATCCCTTTTGTTTAAATCGCCGCTAATAAAATTATAGTTTAGAGAGCTAGTTTTTGTCTTATTATCCGGCTCACAAGGTAAATGGATAAAAATAGAAAATCCACAACGCGCACCAATATGAGCAATATTTCGGGAAAATTTTAAATTAGGAATTATAGAAATTGTAAGTGGGATTTCTAATGAATAAAGCCTTTTTAACTCATTCAGACTTTCACCTAAATCATCAAAAATTAAAGCAATCTTTGGCAATACAAACAGTTTATCATTACTTAACGATCGAGCAGCTTGAGAGTAATTATTTTGTTTGTTTGAAGCCTTATAAAAAATTATTGGGCTAACAATTAAAATTATAAGAATTAAATATTTTAAAGCTTTAGACATCCAACAATTCTCTGAATGATTTATAGGCTATTTTAGGATTATCTGCTTTTAATATAGCACTTCCCACACAAATATCGTCAACACCCGTATCTTTAATTACTCTAAAATTATCAAATTTTACTCCACCGTCAATTCCAATGCGTTTCTTCGGATATTTGCTTTTAAATTCCTTTATCTTTTCCAACACCTCCGGCTTAAAGGAAGCTCCGTAAAAACCAGGTTCCACAGACATAAATAAAACTGTATCAATCTTATCTATAATATTTTCAAGCTCAACTATTGCTGTTGAAGGATTAACTGCAACCCCCACACTTAAACCTTCCTTCTTTACCCTGCTGATTATTTCTTGATGGTCTTTGTCAATCTCGTAATGATAGATTATTCTTTTAGCTTTAGCGTGACATGCCGACTCAACCCAAGCTAAAGGATCAACGACCATAAGATGCAATTCATACGCAACAAAAGAATTAAAATTAAAAAGGCTTTCTTTGCCAATGCTTTTAGAAGCAACGAATTCTCCGTCCATAATATCTACCTGCGCGTACTCGCAAAATCCAGAACATACTTTTGTCATCTCTTCTAAATCTTGACAATTATCAGTCAGTAAAGCAGGAATAATTTTTCGATTTCTTGACGTCTTACACATATTTATTAATTAATATTATTTCTTAAAAAACTTCTTAAGCAGAGAAGCTACTTTTTTATTGCAAACAAATTTCTCAGTTCTTAGTGATTCAATAATTCCCTTTTTTTCTTGTTTCCATAGATTCGGATAATTTTCCCACCCATACGTCGGCCCCTGTCGGTTTACAAATTGATTGTTGTCCAGGTATTGATAAATCCCGCCAGGAAAAACATTATTCGCTACTGCCTTGTATGTCCAATAAGCATAGCTAAACTCAAAATCATTATACGCGCTTAAAACAGTCTCTAGCCATTTCTCCTCCCCCCAAAAACCTCCTCGCCAATTAATTCCAAATTCTCCAACAAAAATTTTCACTTTATTCCTTAGCGAAAATTCATAGTATTTTTCAAGGTGTTTATATATATTTCCCTTACTCCATCGAACTTCCTCTGATTTTCCCGGATATTTGCAAAAAGGCACAAAATTAAAAACATAATCGAGTGGAATATAATTATGGATACTTATCTGGATATTCTTCCCAATTAAACCCTCTAGCCCTTGCACATTTTGTGCCCAGTTATCACCTTCAATAAATATTAAATTATTTTTATCAATAGCTCTTATTCGTTTTATCGTTTTTTGATAAAAGGAATATAAAAGTTTCCTGGTTCTTCTCTCCATAACCGGCTCATTTAAAAGATCATACCCACAAATTGCCGATTTATCTTTAAATCTATCGACTATCGCTTCCCACAAGCAAATAGTTCTATTCCGATAATCTTCATCTTCCCAAAAACATGCCCGACCGCTAGAATCAGCATGCCAGTCACAATTCTGAGATCCAACTGCGGCATGTAAATCAAGGATTATCTTTAAATTGTACTTTTCAGCCCAAAAAAATGCTTTCTCCAAATATCTAAATCCCTGCTCCGAATAACAATAAGGTTTTCTTTCAATTAACCGATAATGAAAAGGAATTCGGACAGTCGTTGCTCCCATTAAAGAAACCTTTTTAAAATCAAACTCAGTAATGAAATTATCACGAAATTGACTCTCAAATTTTTCCAAGTTTTGAGTGCCATTAACTTTTTGAAATTTTTTCTTAAATAAACTTTCTCCGATATTGTTTCCACCTAGAATATACCCCTCCATCAGCAGCCAACCACCTAAATTCACACCTCTTATCTTCATGCCTGTTAGTTCCATAGTAGTTCGCTTAAAATCTTAAAGTTTTTTCTTGTATATGCATAAGTGATCATTTTTCCAATACGTATCTATAATTTCCTTTATCATCACGCATTGGAACAACTCACCACCTACTGTCTTTCTTGTTCCTAGCCTTTGAGAATATATCTTGCAATAAAATGTTGCTTCCTTATCCTTTCTCAAATGCTCACATGGATCATCATATGCGCCACAGCAAGCTCCACACCTTAGGCATAAATCATCCTGTTCTTTTTCTTTTGCTTCTAGGTGCTTTAGTAGACACTCTGATGACTTCTCGACAAATTGCATTTCAACTATGTTTTTAAAGCAGTCTTTGCTTAATTTGTAAGAATTTTCTTAGACATTTATTATTCAAAAATAAACACTTAAAATTTTAGTCTAATGAAATAAATCGGCCCCGCTAGATAGCATGCTCAAGCAGGGCCGAAATTTTAATCATTTAGTTACTATTTGAAAAGGCTATAGGTAATAATTACACCACTAAATACTATTGAAACCATAGACATTAGCTTAATCAGAATATTCAGAGAAGGTCCTGCTGTATCTTTAAACGGATCTCCCACTGTATCTCCGATTACCGCAGCTTTATGTGCGTCTGACCCTTTGCCTCCTAAATGTCCTTCTTCGATGTATTTCTTAGCATTATCCCATGCACCACCAGAATTAGCCATCATGACTGCTAAAACAAAGCCAGAAGCTAACGCTCCTACCAAAAGTCCTACTTCACCCCGGACTCCCAATAGTAAGCCAGTTAGAATGGGAGCAACAATCGCTAAAACAGCAGGAAGGATCATTTCCTTCTGCGCTGATTTAGTAGTTAAAGAAACACAAGTTGTATAATCAGCTTTAGCTTCACCAGTAAGCAACCCTTTAATATCCCTAAACTGCCGCCTAACTTCTTCAATAATTGAAGCAGCAGCTCTTCCTACAGCTTTTAATGATAGAGAGCAGAACACAAAAGGCATCATTGCTCCCACAAAAACTCCCACAATTACATTAGGATCAAGTAAACTTAGATTTAAATTCACTTCTCTTCCCAACCTAATAGATTCTTGAACAATATGTGCTTTGTATGCAGCAATTAATGCTAAAGCGGTTAACGCCGCTGATCCAATAGCAAACCCTTTACCCGTTGCTGCTGTAGTATTCCCTAAGGAATCAAGTTGATCAGTTCTTTGTCTTACCTCAGGTGGAAGTTTAGCCATCTCAGCATTACCACCGGCATTATCAGCAACTGGTCCATAAGCATCTGTTGCCAGCGTTATTCCTAGCGTAGAAAGCATTCCTACTGCAGATATTCCTACACCATAAAGGCCCATGCCAAAATTATCGAATCCTCCGCTAACTGCAAAGCTACCTAATATCGCAACACCAACAGTAATTACCGCTCCAATAGGCGAAAGCATTCCTAAGGCAATTCCTTCAATTATTAATGTAGCTGGACCAGTCTTAGAAGTATCAGCCAACACCCTTGCTGGTTTATATCCTGTTGAAGTAAAAAACTCGCTAAACCGCCCAATAATAACACCTGCTAATAATCCGATAATTACCGAGAAGAATACACCTAGATGCTCTGCTCCTAAATAGAATCGAACAATCACAAACGAAAAAACAATTACACAACCAGAAGCAACCAATACCCCCTTACGCAAAACCTTAAGTAAGTCTTTTTGAGTAGCGTTTTCCTTAGTTCGAACAAAAAAGAAACCGATTATGGAAGCTAATACTCCACAAGCGGCCATTAGCAATGGAGTAATAATTCCTCTCAAACCCAAGCCAGCTGCTGCTGCTAAAGCAATTGTCGCAATTATCGAATCAACATATGATTCATATAAATCAGCTCCCATTCCAGCAACATCTCCTACATTATCCCCCACCTGGTCAGCAATAACTGCCGGATTCCGCGGATCATCTTCCGGAATTCCTGCTTCAATCTTGCCCACTAAATCAGCTCCCACATCAGCTGCTTTTGTGTAGATTCCTCCTCCTAAGCGAGCGAACAAAGCATAGCTTGATGCACCCATTCCTGAACAAAGCATTGTTGAAGCAATTATTGTAAATTTATCAAATCCTTCTGCTACCGGATGTGTTGAATACCACCAATTTAAAACACAACACCAATTAGCTAGATCTAACAACCCTAGCCCAACAACAATAAAACCCATTACGCTACCAGAAGAAAAAGCTACTCGTAAACCACCATTTAAGCTCACACTAGCCGCTTGCGCAGTGCGCGAAGAGGCCCTAGTAGCCACAGACATACCTATCCATCCACATAAAGCAGACCAAATACCTCCGGTGATAAACGCAAACGGAACAAATATCGCTAAATATCCGTTTAAAGCCATGGTTAGTAAAAGAATAAAACCAACAACGAAAAAAATTGATACAACTTTATATTGTTGTTTTAAATATCCACGTGCACCTTCCGATACGTAATGCGCTATGCGTTTCATTTCGGCATTACCTTCAGGCTGTTTTAAAATCCAACGGACTAGATAACAACAAAAACTCAATGCCAGTAAAGAACCAGCGAATACAAATAAAATCGGCTTCATTACCCTACCCTCCTTTTTTGTTATTTAATAATTCGGATAACTTTAACGCTTTAATATTGCCTCTCTTTTTTCCCCTACTGAAACAAACTGGACCCCAACTCCCAGATAATTTTCAATGAATTTTATATAATCTTGAGCATTCTTGGCTAAATCATTAAAACTTCTAGCCAAACAACTAGAATTTTTCCACCCCTTAAAAACCTTGTATACCGGCTCTACATCCTTTAAAATGTGTGGAAAATATGTTATTTTTTTATTCTGCTGCTTGTAAGCAATGCAAACTTTTATCTTTTCTAAGTCATCAAGAATGTCTAATTTTGTAACAATCAAATCTGTTACCTTGTTGATGACTACTGCTCTTTTCAATAACACTAAATCTAGCCATCCACATCTTCGAGGCCGGCCAGTAGTAGCTCCAAATTCACAGCCGACATTCCGAAAGTAATTTAAAAATTGACCGCTTAATTCTGTAGGAAAAGGCCCCTCACCTACACGAGTAGTGTACGCCTTCATCACCCCGATTGTTTTATCAACTCTAATATAAGGTATTCCTGAGCCCAAAGATGCATTAGCCGCAACTACAGAGGAAGAAGTAACAAAAGGATATGTTCCAAAATCAATGTCTAGAAAAGTACCTTGCGCTCCTTCAAACAAAAAACTTTTATTTTGTTGTTTATAGAAATGCTCGCTTAAGTCGCATAAGTAGGGCTTGAGAGCTTCAATAAATATTTTATAGTCCTTGTATATCTTTTTTGCGGAAAATCCTTTAAACCCATAAACTTTACGAAAAACAGCATTTTTTTCCAATAAATTACTCTTTAGTTTAGATAAAAATGTTTCTGGATCAATAAAATCAACCATTCTGATTCCGCATCGAGAAACTCTATCTGCATAACAAGGGCCAATCCCTCGCTTAGTAGTCCCTATTTTTTCAACCCTTCCTCCTTCCCGCAGTATATCCATCATGCAATGATAAGGCATGATAACATGACAAAAAGGAGATATTTTTAAATTACGAGAAGTTACTTTAATCCCGGATTTTTTTAAGGAATCGATCTCAGCGATTAATACCTTGGGATCTACCACAACCCCATTCCCGATTGCGCAAACTTTATCCTTGCGTAATATACCTGAAGGAATAAGATGAAACACAAATTTATTTTTTTTGACGACTACTGTATGTCCGGCATTATTTCCTCCCTGAAAACGAACAACTACATCACTCTCCCGACAAAGATAATCAATTATCTTTCCTTTTCCTTCATCACCCCACTGTAGCCCAACAAGAACCCTATTCATTGCACACCCTTTCTTGACTTTGTTAAGTCAACTTGGCTATTATTTTTTAAAAAAATCCATCAACCCTTGTTCATCTACTTCCACCACTTGAAATATTCGCGTATTGTTTATGAGTATTACATTTCCGCGGGCAATTCTTAATTCTTTTATCAGTCCATTACTTTCTTCGATTAGGTTTTCAATCTTTTTGGAATCCATCACTTTTTTTATCTTTTTGTAGTTCATATCCAAACCAACCAATCCATTAACCCAAGATACTCCTTCAATGTTATCTACGCGCCAGCTAATATATTTATCCACTTTGTTAGGATAAACTTCATTTATTGCTAGTATGGCTTTGGCTTCTTCTTGCGGATAGCCACGACTTCCTTCTGAGGCAATAGGGTAAATAACCAAATTTATTCTATTTTCTTTGGAGAATTTTACCAAATCCTGATACACATCTTTTGCTTTTTCATTATATAAATCCAAGAATAAATCAATTCTTTGCGGTTTTTTCTCCCGATTTAAAAATAAAAATAATCCAGATAGATTTCCTTTAGCGATAACTGCCCCGTTTTTTTCTTCAAATAGTTCTTTCGTCTTATGAAATTTTTTTTCTTTTTTAATTTCATTGCCGATTAGAAAAAACGGTAAAGTTTCTACCTCATATTCCTTAATAATTTTTTTAGCTTGTTTGCTGCGATAATCCATAACTTTTAGATCAATATCTAGAAAATTATCGTCTAAAAATTTTTCTGTCGCCTTAGTTGAGCAGAAAGAACAATTTTCATCAGTAATCGCTAGCACTTCTATAACATTTGGCTCGTGATATACGCATGAAGAAAATTCTTCTCCAGCGCCATCACACTGAGCAACCAGCCCTTCCACAACAGGGCAATCATTATCTACAGAGCAAGCCGAATATGCTTTTGGCATCAATCCAAGAAGAATCAATACAAAAAACGCACCCCATAAATTATTACGTCTCATTTTACCCTCCATACTATTTCCATGAATAACAATTAGTTCTCTTTAAAAAATTATACATAATTATTTTGGCCAATTATTCTATAATTTTACCAGTTTCAGTGAGATAATATTAGGATTATCTTTAATCTTGTCCGCAATATTCTTATCTACTGGATTATCTAAGTTGAGAATTGTTAACGCTGAGCCAGTAATTGCACTTCTTCCTAAGCTCATGCCGGCAATGTTAATACCACAAGAGCCTAATGTTGTACCCAGAAAACCAATAACTCCTGGTTTATCTTGGTTATTAATAACAATCATGTGATCCGAAGGCGCTATCTCTATATAAACATCATCCATTTTTACAAACCGAGGTTCCCGGTTAGCAAATAATGTCCCTTCCAAAATTCGTTCTTGTTTATCGGTAATAATCTTGACTCTTAAAGAATTGACATACTCACCTTCTTCTCTAACCTTTATTTGTTCTATTTTTACACCTCTTGTTTTCGCTGACTCTAAAGCATTTATGTAGTTTATATCATCCTCTAATTGCTGTGATAAGACACCCCGGATAAATGCTGACCCTATAACATCCACCTTGTAGGTTGATATTTCTCCCAAATAATAAATTTGTATTTCTTTTATCCTCCCCTCAATTAGCTGAGAAATGAATTTGCCCATCTTCTCGGCTAATTTAAAGTATGGTTCGATAGCTTTGTATGTTTCCGGATCAAGCTGTGCGTAATTTATTGCGTTTCTTATTGCCTTGCCCAATAAAGCATCTTTTATACAATGAGCTACTTCAACAGCAACATTTATTTGAGCCTCACCAGTAGAGGCACCCAAATGCGGCGTAACAATAATATTATCTAACTCTAAAAGCTGTGAGTCTAAAGGCGGCTCCTGACAAAAAACATCTAAAGCCGCTCCGGCAATTTTTTTGTTACTTAATGCGGTATACAGGGCTTTCTCGTCAATAATACCTCCCCGAGCACAATTAATTATAAACGCGTTTGGCTTCATCAAACCAAATTCCCGGTCAGAGATAATTGCTCTGGTTTCTTCAGTCAACGGAGTGTGCACGGTTATAAAATCTGCTGTTTTTATTATTTCTGACAAATCAGCTAATTTCACCCCTGTTCTCTCAGCTGCTTCTTCGGTAACAAACGGATCGTAAACTAAAACTTCCATGCCAAATGCTACCGCTCGCTTAGCCACTTCCTTTCCAATACGTCCTAAACCAAGAATTCCTAATATTTTTGAATATAGTTCTGTTCCCTTGAATTTTGATTTTTCCCAAAGTTTACTTTTTAGCGAAATATGAGCAAAAGGAATATTCCTAGCTGCAGCAAGCATCAAGGCAAAAGCTTGCTCGCATGTTGATATTGTATTCCCACCCGGAGCATTCATCACAATTATCCCTTTTTTAGTGGCTGCTTCAATATCCACATTATCTACACCCACTCCAGCTCTCCCGATAACTTTAAGGTTATCGGCATGTTGAATAATGTCTGCCGTTAGCTGAGTACCACTTCTAATGACAATGCCTTGATAATTACCAATAATTTTTTTAAGTTCGTCCGGACTTAAATTATACTTGCAATCCACGCTAAAACCTGCCGCCTCAAGAATCTGAATTCCTTCGGGCGATAATTTATCTGATACAATGATTTTATCCATAGAAAACCTCCTCTAGCTTCATTAATGAAGCACCAATGTTGAATTTATGTCCTGCATCTTTCAATACTTTTTCCAGTAATGAAAAACATCCTATCAAGTCCTGTTCATTTATCCAACCCATATGAGCAATTCTAAATATTTTATCTTTCGCTTCGGCCTGCCCTCCGGCAATACTTAACCCATAATCACTTCTTAATGATTTAACAAGGCCTGAAGATTTAATCCCCACCGGAGCATTAATCGCTGTTACTGAATTAGAAGGACTTTTAGAAAAAAGTGATAGATTCAACGATTTAGCCGCTTCTCTGGCAGCATAAGCCATTTTCTTGTATCTTTGACAGCGATTAACAATTCCTTCTTTATTTATTGAATTTAACGCTTCTCTCAAGGCAACAATTAGCGAAACTGCCGGAGTAAAGGGAGTATCATTTTTTGCATGGCTTTTTAAAGCCTTTTTCAAATTAAAGTAATACTTGGGCAAATTAGATGTTTCAGCTGCCTTCTGAGCTTGAGCACTTAAAGATATAAACCCTAACCCGGGAGGAAGCATAAATCCTTTTTGTGAGCCACTAACAACTGCGTCAATACCCCAGTTATCAATGTCAATAAAATCCTGTCCTAGTCCGCTGACAGCATCGACCGCTAATAGCATACTCTTACCCTTAACTACCTTGGCAATTTCTTTAATATCATAAACAGTAGCTGTAGATGTTTCGCATAACGTCGTAAGAACTCCCTTTGCATCCTGATTTTTACTTAGCAACTCGTCAAGCTCTTCCGCGTTTGGCGCACTACCCCACGGAACATTCATTTCAATTACTTCCAGCTGAAAACTTTTGGCAATTTCTCCCCATCTTTCTCCAAATTTTCCTCCACAAATGGTTACAACTTTATCACCTGATGAAAAAAGATTGCTTACCGCAGCCTCCATTGCTCCTGTTCCAGAAGAAGAAATAATTAATACCGGATTATTTGTACAAAAAACTTTCTTTAACCCATCATGCACTTCTCCTAAAATTTCCTGAAATTCTGCAGTACGATGATGAATCATTTCTTTTGCCAAGCTTTCTCGAATAAAAGAAGGTACTGGCGAGGGGCCAGGGGTCATTAAGATTTTTCTTTTCATTTTGTCTCCTGATTATTTATATTGATATTATTGAAAAATGTCTAATAAAAAGTACTACTTATTAGAAATAATTACTTCATCGACTATTCCGTAAACTTTAGCCTCTTGTGCAGTCATAAAATAGTCTCGGTCAACATCTTTTTGAATTTTTTCTACAGCACAACCAGTATGCAAGGACAAAACCCTATTTAAATTGTCCCGAATCCGTAAAATTTCTTTCGTATGACGAGATATGTCCTCGGCTGTCCCCTGCACTCCTCCCCATGGCTGATGGATCATTATTCGTGAATTAGGAAGCGCCTGTCGTTTACCTTTAGCACCAGCACACAACAATAACGCCCCCATGGAAGCTGCCTGGCCAACACAATAAGTTGCCACAGCACATTTTACAAACTGCATTGTATCATAAATTGCCATCCCCGCAGTAGTAACCCCCCCGGGTGTATTGATGTAGATATTAATATCTTTATTCGCGTCTTCCATTTGCAAAAATAACATTTGGGCAATCACAATATTAGCAACATTATCATCTATAGGCGTACCAATAAAAATTATCCTGTCTTTTAGCAAACGCGAATAAATATCATAAGCCCTTTCTCCTCGTCCTGATTGTTCTACTACCATTGGTATATACACTTGGCTATTCATTATTTGACCTCCTAATTATTTCGAAATAATCTCCAACAACAAATGTTTCACTATTTTCTTTTAGTACTGAGCCTTACTTAAGATTAGCCCAAATATAATATCCCCTAAGTTTTCACCGATTTTTATTTTTTCATGTTTAGCAATTGCTTCTAATATATAAAACATCTTCATCTCATCAGAAGCCAACGGCTTTAATTTCTCTTCCACTTCTTTGCGATACTTTTCAATATCTTCATCAGATATACCTTTACGACGTAGATTGTATACTTCCCTTTCCACCAGCTCTTTATGGTAGCGATCAACTTCTCCGCAAGGTAAATCAACCTTGAACGACTTAAGCAAATGACCTCTTATTTGATTTTCTACTGCTTTTCTTCTTTCCCGCATTTTTTCTACAGTTAGCTGAACCTTCAAGGCATCTCTTAAATCAGAAACATCACGATAAGAAGACCATTTCGCCAGACTTATATCATCTAAATCCTGCTCTGTTATTTTTTTTATCTGCTCCTTTAAATTGGTTAATGCTTTTTCAATTTCAATTTCTTCAACCTTAATCTTTTTATCCTTTATTTTTATTCCCTGATAAAAACTATCCTTTACTTCAATTTCCGGCTTTACCTCCAGCTCTGCTGAAAAAATTAACCTCTGTCCGTCAAGTTCAACATTTGAGATCTGTGGAGAAGTAGCCGGAGCTATTCCATTTTCTTCCAACGCTTTTTGATAGAAAACCGGTAGCATTTTCTTTAAAAACTCTTCCTTTAAAAGCTTACCGTGGTGTTTTTCTATAATTTCTAGCGGAGCGCTGCCCGGACGAAATCCCGGAACTTTTAGCTCTTTCGCGCTCTTACGGTAGGAGCTATCTTTTTCCTTTAAAAAATAATCTCCTTCAACTTCAATCTTAATCTTTCTCTTCAGTCTATCCAGCTTCTTAACATCGACCTTCATAATTTTTTAATCCTTTCTTTTGAGGTTATTAATTGTTACTAAATAATCAAACAATATATCTATGTAAACAGTTAAAGAATTACATCCGGAAATCATCCCCCAGGTAAACTCTCCTGGTTTCCGCGTGATTGATCAAATCATTAGATGTCCCGGAAATTAAAATCCTTCCTTCAGAAATTAAATAAGCTCTGTCGGTTATAGAGAGTGTCTCGCGCACATTGTGATCGGTAATCAGGATACCCATTCCTTTATCCTTGAGCTCCGCTATAATCCCCTTAGCCTCTCCGACTACAATAGGGTCAATACCCGAGAACGGTTCATCCAAAAGTAAAAAAGAAGGATTAGTCACCAGCGCCCTGGTTATTTCTAGCCTCCGAGTCTCTCCTCCGCTTAGAGTGTACGCCTTGCTTTTTCTTAAGTGAGCAATATGTAACTCATCCAAAAGCTGATCCAATTTCCTTAGCCGCTCAATTTTAGTTAACGGTAATATTTCCAAGATTGATAAGATATTCTCCTCAACAGTAAGCTTTCTAAATACAGACGGCTCCTGAGAAAGATAGCCAATACCAAATCTTGCCCGAACATGAATCGGCATATACGTAATATTTTGATTATCAAATGATATCTGGCCCTGCTCCGGAGGAATAATCCCCACAACCATATAAAAAGTAGTAGTTTTGCCCGCACCATTAGGTCCAAGCAAGCCAACAATCTCTCCTCGCTTAACAGATAAAGACACCTCTTTAACTACCGCCTTTTTCCCATAGGATTTACTAATGTTAGTGACTTCTAAAAGCTTCATATTGTTTACTCATAAACAATTTACATCTAACTACCAAAAAATGAACCAGAGTTATCTCCTTCCTGGGGGTAATATATTACACGCGGTCTACCTTCTAACACCATTCTTTGCCCTTTATCGTAATAAGTAGCCTTTTCCGAAAACGTAATATTTTCTCCTCGAACTATTTTTACATTTCCCACAGCAACGACTTTTATAATGCCTTTACTCTCTTTATCAAGAAAAAATGTCGCCTTATCACAGAATAATTTACCCTCTTTTTTAACAAATACTACATCCTTATTAAAAGTGGCGATTCCCTTGCTATATTCAATCTCCAGCGGACCGCTACAAGAAGCTGTTCCCACATCATCATTTTCTATGTCAGAGAATTTTACTTCTACATCTTTTAAGAAATCAGCATCTTTCAATTGTGTATCCGCTGTCATCCCTGTAGCAGTTATCTGCATTGTATCTTTTGTTGTTTTAACCCAATCTTTAGTTTCAATGTAATTTTTCTCTCTCTGCCAATTCAAAGAGTCAGTCACTAAAGTTGCTCCATCTTCATTCTCAACGTGTACATCCTCTTTAAGTTCTACATCCATATTATTTTTATTAATCCTAGCCTTATTGGAAGTTATTAAAATAGTATCCCCTTCTGGATAATAATTAGCTTCCATATCTTCAATGTCTACATAGTCATCGTGAATAATAGCTTCTTCTCCTTTAACTTCCCAGTCACGTGTTCCGTCTTCTTTAACATTAGAAAGATAAAAGTCCGTTATTCTTTGTTCAGCATAAACTTTCCATCCTCCAATTCCAATTGAAATAGTCAACAAAACAAAAAACATTACCGTAACAATAAAAAAACGCATAACTAATCCTTTTAAAACCATAATTTACCGCCCTGTTCTTGCTATCGCTTAATATTCTTTAATATCAAACTAACCTTTTTCTCTAACTTTTGATATTTAATAATTAAGTCAATTACTTCGCGAACCGCGCCTTCTCCGCCATTTTTTCGGGTAACATAGCAGGCAGCTTTTCTAACCGCCAAAACTGCATCTCGAACAGCTATACCAGAACCAACAACCTTTATTAATCCTAAATCAATTAAATCGTCTCCGATAAAACAAATATTTTTATTATCTACTGCATATTTTTTTTTAATCTGACTAAGCGCTTTCTCCTTGGGTAAAAACCCTCCGATTACCTCCTCTACTCCCATATCCTTAGCCCTTTTTTTAAGTACTGGCGAGTTATTAGCCGAAAGGAAGATAGTTTTAATCCCTAACTTACCTAAAATAAATACTCCCAACCCATCTTTTACATTAAAAATCTTTAGCTCTCTTCCCTGGTCATCATAAATAATTTCGCCTTTAGTCAGCACCCCGTCAACATCTAAGATGAGTAATTTAACTTCTTTCAACAAACCACTTATATTTTTTTTCCCACGAACAGCCATAATTACTATATAACTCCGGCAGCCATTAAATCCTGAATATCCAGCATCCCAACGGGATGTCCTTTTTTATTAACCACTGGAACCTCATCAATCTTCTTTTTTTCTAAAGTTTTTAGTGCAGAGGAGGCTAATTCATCTTCGCACACAGTAACTGGATTACAAGTCATAACCGCTTTAACTTTCTTTTTTAATAAATCCGGATATTTTTCTAAATTTCTTCGTAAGTCCCCATCGGTAAATATCCCTATTAATAGACCCTGCTTATCAATAACAGCTGCTGCTCCCGCGTGTGATGAAGTAATTTTAACAATTACTTCTTTTATCAAAACATCTTCGGTCACTATTGGATTTGATTTGCCCTTCCGCATAGCATCTTTTACCTTAAATAGCAGCTTTCTTCCTAAGGAACCACGAGGATGAAACATTGCAAAATCTTTTTCCTTAAACCCCTTTAGTTTTTGTAGTACTACTGAAACCGCATCACAAATAGCAAGCATTGCCGTAGTTGAAGTAGTAGGAGCTAACCCCAACGCACAAGCTTCCTTGTCTACTTTTACATCAATCACCCCGTCTGCATAACGGGCAAGATTCGATTTTATGTTTCCGGTTATAGCCACAATTTTTGCCCCCAATCTTTTTATAAACGGCACAAGATTTTTAATTTCATCTGTCTCTCCACTGTAAGACAAAATAACAATCACATCATCCTCTCTAACGCTGCCTAAATCTCCGTGCACCGCCTCAGCCGGATGAAGCCAAAAAGAAGAAGAACCAGTTGAAGAAAGTGTAGCGGAAAACTTTTGCCCAATTATTCCTGCTTTACCCATACCGGCAACCACAATCCTTCCCCGGCAACGAAAAATTATATTAATCGCTCTTAAAAAATTGTCATCTAAACTACTATTTAAGGAATCTATTCCCTTTTTCTCAGTATCTAAGACTTCCTTGGCCCACTTTATGATTTCGTTGTTCTTAGCTTTTTTCATCTTCCCTCTTCTCTACTAATTTACTTTTAATTATTTTTACTATATAAATTTTCTAACACACTACTAACAGCTTTGGTTTATTTACAGCATAGTGCGTAACATCCTATCAACCCGATGGCGTAGCAACTCCAACTATTTTTAGAATCAGGATAGGAATCATACAGTCCAAAACCAAGATTTCCATGACAACCGCCATTTATAAGTTGAGACCCCGAAGGACAGTTGCATTGTGCCTGCCCAGAACCTCCGTTTGTTGAAGTTTTTAGTGAACAATTCCAACTTCCAGGACTTCCGCCTCCCCCCAACGCCTGCCAGCTAGTTGAGTCACGATAATTAAGCTCATCATCGGTCGTATTATAAACAATTGACCCTTCCGCGGGAGTAGGAATCAAATTCCGTTCTGCTAAAGTCATTCGCGGCGGGATGAATCCACTAGTCGTAGATGCAACGTCTAGTTGCGCTTCCGGATTCATTGTTCCAATACCCAAATTGCCAGACGTTTTATCAATAAATAGCCTATTAGTCACATTTGTCTTGTCCCAACTCGCTATTGTAAGATTTCTATTACTATCCTTGGCAATACCCCAACCATCCATCTCGTTCCAACCATAATACTTATCTACTAAATAATACCCGGCAAATTGACCAGGAGGAGTTTCTAAAGCTACTCCGGCATGAGTGTCTTTATACATATATAAAGGATTCCATGAATAGGCTTCGTTTGTTCCAATAGTTACATTCCCTTCAACCGCTAATCCAGTTCCTGTAGAAAATTGATCATCAGTAGGAACACAAGTTCCGGAATCAGCAAAGCAATACCCATCTTCTCCAGGATCATAGTAACCTTCACCAATAGCCATTCTCTTTGCTCTTAATTCACTGTATATTCCAATCGGTGCCGGATAATAGGTGACTAAAGTTATAGTTTCATTATTATCATCTGCTTCTTCAGCAAACAACGGGATGTATATCAAACACAATAAAAGAAATACGCTTAAACAAATAACTCTTAGAATACTTTTTTTCATTCTACCCCGATAATCCTCTTAATCCTGTATTATCCATCTTCCACCTTGAAGGTGGCAATTCGGTTTTTCTTCTCTACTTTTTCGTCCCTCTTCCGTCATCTATCGTCCATCGTTTTCTTCACTTGCCCCTTAACCCTTATCTCTTAATCACTACTCAACCTCAGCCTTGACCTGAGCCTTTATCTCTATAGGCTATTTTACTGCTTCACGTACCCTCATCACCCGATCTAAAAACCCTTTAAGCTTTCCTAACGGAAAGGAAGTATGTTTGTCGCTCAATGCTTTTTTAGGCTGAGGATGAACTTCCATGAATATCCCGTCTATTCCACAAGCTGTTGCTGCTAACCCTAAAGGCTGAGCAAACTTAACATCTCCTCCAGAAATACCACCCACCGCCGAAGGTTTTTGCAAAGAATGCGTAACATCAAAAATAACCGGATAACCAAACTCGCGCATTATCATAAATGAACGAAAATCAACCACTAAATTGTTATAGCCAAAACAGCTACCCCTCTCAGTGATAAATATATTTTTATTTCCGGTTGATTCTACCTTTTTGATTATATGTTTAACATCATCAGGAGAAACAAATTGTCCTTTTTTAATGTTCACTATTTTTTGAGTTTTTGCTGCTTCTTGGATTAAATCTGTTTGGCGGCATAAAAATGCCGGAATTTGAATAATGTCTAAGACTCCTTTTGAATCCTTTACCTGCTCTACAGAATGAACATCACTTAATATCGATAGATTTAAATCGCGTTTAACTTTTTCTAGTATTTTTAATCCTTTAACCAACCCTGGTCCGCGAAAAGAATCACCTGAGGTCCGATTTGCCTTATCAAAGCTAGCCTTAAAGATAAACCTTAACGGATAGTCAGACACGATATCTTTCAACCGACCGGCAATATCTATTGTAGCTTGCCGACTTTCCATCACACAAGGACCAGCGATAAATATTAACTCATTTTTATTCATATGTCTTTACCATAACCTTTTTAAAAACCTTATAGAAAAGTGTTTTCCTGGCTCATTTTCTCCGCCAAAATCCTTTCAACATGATTTAAATCTTCTTCAGTGTCTACCCCCCATGAATCAAATTTAGTCTCAATAACCTTAATTTTATAACCAGCTTCCAAGGCTCTTAGCTGTTCTAATTTTTCTGCTTGCTCTAAATATGAACAAGGTAAATTTTTAAATTCATAGAGAAAATCCTTACTATAGGCATATATCCCCAAATGTTTATAGTAAGCTGTTCCATCTTTAAACTGGTTTCCGGAAACCTCATCTTGCCGGCAATACGGAATTGGTAAGCGTGAAAAATAAATTGCAAAATCTTCTCTCCCGCAAATTACCTTTACAACATTAGGGTTGTTAATTTCGCTTTCTTTGTTGATTCTTTTTTTTGCGGTTGCCATAACTAAAGACCGATCAGATATCATTTCATCGGCAAGCCGATCGACAATTGAAGGATGAATTAATGGCTCATCTGCCTGAATGTTAATCACAACTTTTACATTTACATCTCGAACTGCTTCTGCAATCCGGTCAGTTCCAGAGATATGGCCTGAAGATGTAAACACCACATCCGCTCCAAATCGTCTTGCCTCTTCTTCTACCTCTGGATGATCACAAGCGATAATTAACTTGTCTAAAGCCCGTGCCCCAGATACATTCTCCCATGTCCATTGAAGGAGCGTTTTTCCATTAATAATCCGCAGTAACTTATGCGGCAGCCTTTGGGAAGCATACCGAGCAGGAATAACTCCAATCACATTAAAATCAATTTTCATCGATTATCCTTGATATTTCTTTTTTGGTTGTAGTCGCAGCTCCTAATTTTCCCACCACAATCCCTGCAGCAAAATTAGCAATTAACGCTGCCTCTTCATAGCTTGCCCCGCAAGCTAAAGAAAGAGTGAACACCGAAATCACCGTATCTCCTGCACCGGTAACATCAAACACTTCTAAGGCGGCTGTAGGAATATTCCGATAACGCCCATTAGCAAATAACGCCATTCCGCCTTCACCTAAAGTTACCAGCAACGCTTCCGGAGATAACTTTTCAATTATTTTTTTGCCTAAAGAAGCTATTCCTTCATCATCTTTAGCTTTAACGCCAGCTAATACTTCCGCTTCTTTTAAATTCGGAGTCAAAGCTGTAACATTTTGATAATAATCAAAATGTTCTTCCTTAGGATCCACTGTAATTATTTTCTTCTTTTTCCGACAAAGTTCAATAATACTTTTGACAATGAATGGGTTAATGACTCCCTTACCATAATCTTCAATAATCACAGCATCAAAATCATCCAGGCACTTACTTATTTTTCTCACAATTAGCTTGTTGACGCTAGAAGATAAAAATTTTAACGACTCACGGTCTACCCGAACTACTTGTTGTTGATGGGCAATTACCCTTGTTTTAAGCGTAGTCGGCCGTTGTTTATCTTTAACTACTAATTTTGTATTAATTCCACTCTTAACAGTAAGCGAAAGTAAATCCTTGCCAAACCGATCATCGCCAATAACACCACATAAATTTACACTAGCACCTAAGGCTCTTAAATTCAAGCCCACATTTGCCGCTCCACCGCATAAAAAGCTTTCTTTATTTACCCAAACTACAGGAACCGGCGCCTCGGGAGAAATACGATTAACAGTGCCAAAAATCAGATGATCCAGGATCACATCTCCCACCACTAATATCTTTTTGTGTTTAAAGCGGGAAAGTATTGTTTTTAGTCGACTTTTTCGTAGCTTCATAATCTATTTTAAAAATTGTTTGCCTCTTTACCTCGTAAGCAAATAGCCAAACAATTATACCATTACAAACAAAAAAATCTATACCTAATATAAAACATTATATTTTGCAGTAACCTATAAAATACAACATTTTATGTATTTTAGACAAAATCAGCAGAAACATCATCAGCAAACAAAAACCCTTTAGTTGTCAAGCAAACACCCACGTAACCCTTTTTACTAGTTTTGTAGCGGATCAAGCGCTGATCAAGCTGTCTTTGGATAGCTTGACTCTTTATCTGTATTAAATCAAACCCTGTTTTTTGCTTAAACCACTGAAAATTTATCCCCTCTTTTGTTCTTATTTTTAAGGCAGCTGTTTCTTTAGCTTTGTCAACCAAAGATAACCGTTCTTGAAAGGCAACAATACTCTTTCCCTTGTGTACACTGCTTATGTAGTGTTCTAAATTCGATATATTCTTAGATCTTAGTCCATTTAAAAAAGACACTGAAGAAGGGCCTAACCCCAAATATTGATTATTCTGCCAATAATAAGCATTATGTCGACACATAAACCCGACATTAGAAAAATTAGACACTTCATAATGTGTAAATTTTCTTAATGGCAAATATTTTAGTGTGTATTTATACATATCCGCTATCTTCTTCTCGTATACATCATTTCGGCTTTTATCCTTAAATTTTACAAAAAACGGAGTATTTTTCTCATAGCTTAAAGCATAAGTTGAAATATGATTTACTGGTAAATTAGTTATTTGTTGTAATTCAGCTTTCCAGTTCTCTACAGACTCTTGCCAGACTCCAAATATAAAATCTGCACTAATATTTTTGAATCCATGTTTTTTTGCTAACAATAATACTTTTTCTCCTTGTGAAGAAGAATGAATCCGGCCTAAACGTTTTAATTTGTCGTTATTCAATGATTGCACCCCAACGCTTATTCGGTTTACGCCTTGTTGAAGAAGGAATTTTACTTTATCGCTGCTTAAACTTTCCGGATTAGCTTCAACAGTAAATTCCTCAGCTGAGTTTGTAAACCTTTTCAAGCTTTTTATCATTTTTCCAAAAAGGTGCAAATCCAATACAGTGGGCGTTCCTCCCCCAATATAGATTGTTGAAAAGCTGCCATCTAATTCAGATATCTGCTGACAAATAGCATCTACATAAGCAGATGCCCAATCCTGATTGTAATTTACACTATAAAAATCACAATAAGGACATTTTTTCTGACAGAACGGAATATGTATATACAATGATTTAGTTGATTTTATAGTCATAGATTTTTCTCTTTTAGCTTTCACTTTGAAACAGCAACAGACAATGTTATAATTATATCACAATGCATAAAACAGGTAAGTTTATTTAGTGACTAACCTAAACTTAATCGTAAAGTCACTAAAGCGATTAATCTGTCTGGACTACAAGCATGGAATATACTACATTAATAAATAGGTTAGAACGCTTAGCTTTAATATGAAGACCCCTTTTTTCAGCATAATTATCCCCACATACAACCGGAAAGACTTTCTCCAAATAGCAATAAATTCTGTGCTTGTTCAAACATTTCAAAATTATGAATTGTTAATAATTGATGACGGATCAACCGATAAAACAAAAGAATCAATATTAAAAACTATTAGTTGTATAGATAACAAAAAAAAAGAAAAAATTCGCTATTTCTATCAATCACATACAGGAGTATCCCTAGCCCGCAACAAAGGAATTGAAGAAGCCAGAGGAAAATTTATCCTATTTCTTGATTCTGACGATCGCTTTTGCCACTATAAATTGGAAAGAACACTAACTTACATTGACAATAACCCTTCATATAGCATCTTCCACACTGAAGAAATATGGTATCGATCTGGAAAAATATTAGCACAAAAAAAATACCATAAAAAGCCCAGTGAATTTGTGTTTTCTGAATCCTTAAAGCGTTGCTGCATCGGCATTTCTACATCAGTAATCGATAAAAAAATACTAAACGAAATCGGAAACTTTGATCAACGCTTGCCTGCTTGTGAAGACTATGATCTATGGCTAAGGATAACTGCTCGTTACCCGGTCATGCTTATTCCTGAATATTTAACCATTAAAGAAGGCGGACACATTAATCAACAATCAAAAAAATATCCATCTATGGATAAATTTCGGATTTTTTCCTTAAAAAACCTGTTAGAAAGTAATACATTGAATAATCGCTTGTATAAGCTAGCATATGAAGAGCTAAAAAATAAGTGCTTAATTTATATTAGCGGAGCATCAAAAAGAAAAAAAGTAACAGAAATTAACTACTATCAAGATTTAATCGAAAAATTAGCAAATAATCAATTATGCTTAAAAATTTAAAACAAAATATTGAAAATGATTTTTTAATAAAATTAAACAAAAATCAATGGCGAATTATAGAACGATTGATATTCGAAATAATAAGACGAGAAAAAACTGATTATTCCAAGATTCTAAGTAGTTTAAAAAAAGAATTAAATATCTCCAAATACTCTCCCCAAGATAAATTTTCTGCATTAAAACGCAAGCTTTTAAAGTATCGTTTTCCCTTAACGACAAGCCAGCAGTCAATCGACTTCAAAACAGTTTACTTAAACGAAATAAAGCAACCCTTAAAAGACAATTGGAAAATAGCTAAAAAATTTAAACCATTGACAATAATTACAGAAGAAAAAGCAACAGCAAGCTCCCTATTTAAAAGATTACGCGAGAAGTTTCCTGATTGCGAAAATAAAATAGTTGCCCACTACCGAGATTATTTAAAAGATAGCTGTTTTACATTTTCCCAAATTAAAAAACCACTTATTTTTATCACTAACGAACCGGCTGACTTCATTAAACCTTGCCCCTGCACAAAGCATCATCTTGGTTGCGGTTATTGGATATTTAACTTAGGCTTTGGGTGCCCTTTTGATTGCTCGTACTGCTTTTTACAACAATATACTAATTTTTTCGGGGTTATCTTACCAGCTAATATTGATAGCTTTCTAGATCAATTTAGCAAGTTTATAATAAAATTCAAAAAACCGATCCGTATTGGAACCGGAGAATTTTCAGATTCCTTAGCTTTAGATGATCTAACTGAATACTCCAAAAAAATAATTCCTTATTTTCAGAAAAAAAATGTTCTTTTTGAATTAAAAACAAAAAGCACAAATATCAACAATATCCTCTCAATCCCTCCGGGAAAAAATATTATTATTTCTTGGTCCTTAAATCCTTCCAAAATCATAGAATACCAGGAATTTGGGGCTACTTCATTAGTAGAACGACTAAATGCAGCAAAAAAAGTTCAAGATGTCGGATATAAGCTTGCTTTCCACTTTGACCCAATAATCCATTTAGCAAATTGGGAAAAATTATACACTGAGGTAATAGACTATCTATACTCTCAACTACAAGCTCCATTTGCTTGGATTAGCTTAGGAACTTTACGTTCAAATCGCAAGCTAAAAACAATAGTTGAATTAAGATTCCCGGAAAGTAATATTTTCTATGGAGAATTATTGCTAGGAAAAGATAAAAAATTACGTTATCCAGAATTTATTCGAAGTAAAATCTATAACACAATTATTAAAAGAATAAAGCTCTACGACAAAAACACACCTATATACTTATGTATGGAAAGCGAACAACTATGGAAAAGTGTAGCTGGGTTAGTTCCTTATAATGATATCGAGAATTCGCTAATTAACTTTAATTTTAAAAATTAATATATGCGTTTTATTTTTGTACCTGGATAATAATGTTTTAGTATATCACGATAAGAATAACCCTTCTTAGCCATCCAAGATGCTCCTTCCTGGCATAACCCCGCGCCATGGCCAAAGCCAACACCCCAAAAAAGTATCATTTCCGATTTAGCTTTTGGAGATAGTTTAATCTCTAGCTTAAAGGCACTACTTCTTAACTTGTCAAAATAATTTCTTATTTTTAATCCACTATTGAACACTTTTTGGCTAGCCTGACTAACCAACTTTATTTTTCGGCTGTGGAAACAATCTCCTTTTTCTAAAATTAATATTTGCTTGATGCTATCTGCGTTCACCCCAAAGGCAAGCAGATAATCTTCTTTATCATACACTCTCTGCCAACGAAAATTACTCCCTGTTTTGTGCGAGCAAAAAACATCCGGTCTATTTAAAAACCAATTTTCCTGTTCATACGGAGATTCGGGAAGAAATCCTTTATCGGCATCAATTTGCTCATTCAAATATTCACACTCCCCAAAAGTATCTTTACACAAACATCCACCACAATTAGAATGATAAAAAGCCTCTATCGGCTTATCGTTAAAAGTAATAATTTGGCCTCTGGTTTCCTTCACTGCCTCAGTAGTTTGAGGTGTTTCAGCAGATAATCCATGATATGTCTGACAATGAACATCTACACAAAAATCAAATTTTTGTTTTCGATGACGATTCAAATTTTTAACAGCAAGAGTTCTAGCCGCCAATGCTTGCGCTTTTAATGCCTCTTTATCTGTTTTTGCCGGAATTTCAGCTGACATTACCCCATAGAGATACTCCTCAATACCCACTCTGTTAATTAATGTCAATTTATTATTTTCAAGTACGACCTCCAGACTTCCCCGGTAGGCCCGGTCAATCTTTTTATGCCAAAAGTCTTTTTCTCCGTAGGATACGTCTAAAACATAAAACGGAAAAAAGCGATCATCCTCCTTTAAAGGTGTAATCTTGCAATTACCGCCAGAAAAATAAGGTTTTCCTGTTATTTCTTTATAATCAGTCAACATTATTTTTTTATCTCTTAAAATAACAGTATATAGCTTACCCCCGGTAATCTTAATTCTCTGTTGCTCATCAAAGATAATAAAACCATTCTTACAGCTAAATGAAAAATCACCCACTCCCTCTACCAAGCCAACCTGCACCGATCTTTCCATTTTATCCGGTAAGTACCCAGGAAATTTTACTATATTTCTTAATTCCTCCTGCTTTGCAGTTTTTTTTACAAAAAAATCACCACCCATCTTTTCTTTGGTAAGAATTAATTCTGCATGCATCTCTTTGTTAGCAGGATAAAAATTAACAGCTTTTGCTAAATATTTATAGGCCTCCTTGTATTTTTCTAATTCTACCAAACACTCCCCTAAATAATAATAAGCTAACCTTATACTCGAGTCATTGTTTACCACTTGTAAGAAATATTCTGAAGCTTCAGAATATTCTTGTTTTCTTCGAAATATTTTTCCTAAACGAAAAAATGCAATAGTATTATCTCTGTGAATTTTGATTGAATTTTGATAAGAATCTATCGCCTGGTCAGGCATTGCTAAATATTCATAAGCTAATCCCAAATACAAAAAGTCGACCCAATCTTTTTCCTCAAGATCATTAAGAATCCTAGCCGCCTCATCTGGCGCCCCAGATAAAAATTCTAGCCTAGCCAAATAGCTACTTATTCTTTTATCCTGATTATAAGCACACGCTTGCCTTAATATCTCTTTTGCTTTCGAATACTCTCCTGACTCTTTAAACAGCACAGCAAGATTTAAGTACTCCATAGCTTTCTCTTCGTTTAAGCTTGCAGCAAATGTTAGTTGATGTAAATTAACCAAAACAATCAGCACAAAAAATATTTTCTTATAGTAATTGCTCATCGACATGCTACAAATTTAAAAAAATAATCAAACGCACTAAGACTTTTTATCAGCAGTTTTTTACATACCACTTTTAAAGGAAGGTTTTTAAAAAAGTAAAGATAGCTTTTAGAAAAATCAGCTGGATACCTTCTATTTATTAATTTTTCTTTTACCAACTATCGGAATTTTCCACTTTCCAGCTAAGTATAAAAACTTTTCTTTCTCAATAATAATAACTTTACCGCTTTCCAGAACTAACCCAGAAGCACCAATATTTTTCAATAGCCTTAAAGTAGATACACCGACAACCGGAACATCAAACCGAAGATCCTGGTTGTTTTTGCTAAATTTAAAAACAAGACATTTCTTCCCGGCAAGACAATGCGCCCGACGAATTGCTCTGTCGGTTCCTTCTAACGACTCTAAGGCCACTACACTTTTACTCTTCACAGCAATAGTCTGCCCCACATCTAAATCTACAAATTTAGAAATGATTTTAATACCAAAATCAATATCACCGCTTATAGCATCTATTCCTAAGGCTTTATTCATTATTCCTTCTTCTGCTAAATCATCTTTTAAATAAAACGTAGAATCTAAAAAGGTTATTCCTGTCTTTTCCAAATAAGCAATGATCTCGGCAAAAATTGTATGCGGACGAAAATCTTGTATACTGTCCACTAAAGAGATTAGCTTCTTATCCCAACCTTTACGCTTAAAAATTCTTAAAGGATTAATCTGTCCAGCCACCACACAATGTTTTATCCCTTCTTCCGCAAGCACTTCCTGTAATTTACCTAGCTGTCCTACTCCGATCCAATAGACTTTGTTTACATATTTCTTAATGCAAAAAGAAGTTTCTCCGTTTAAGCCAATAGCTATTACTTCGTTATTCTTATTATTTTCCTGGATTCTTTGGGCAAGAAGTATAGGAAGCGTCCGATTACCAGCAATAATTCCCAGCTTCATATTCGTTTAGAAACTTGTCGGCTGATTCCCCGTTTAGATTCTGAAACAAATTTAAGAAGATGATCAATCTCTGTTGAGCGAGGAAGCTCTTGAACGATTGTTTGTTTAGCGTCACTTAGCAAACGATTTTGAAAAAAAAGCTCCTTAAACGCTTTTTTTAAAATTCTGACTTGCTCAAAGCTAATCTTAGCTCTTTTTAATCCAATTGAATTCAATCCATATACACAAGCGGGATGCCCATCACACATTGAATAAGGAGGAACATCCTGAACAACCTTAGAACACCCACCAACTATCGAAAGCTCACCAATTCGGCAAAATTGATGTACTGCTACTAACCCTCCAATAACAGCTTTATCCTCAATTTTCACGTGTCCCGCTAATGTAGTAGAATTTGCTAAAATATTTCCGTCGCCTATTTGGCAATCATGGGCAACGTGTGAGTAAGCCATAATTAAATTATTATTTCCGACAACTGTCCGAGAATTTTTTTTAGTCCCCGGATTCATTGTCACAAATTCCCGAATACAATTGTTATTACCAATATCTAAAAAACTTATTTCGCCTGTATATTTTAAATCTTGAGGAACATTGCCTATAGACGCATAAGGGAAAACATGACAATTGCTTCCAATTGTTGTACGCCCTAATAATTGAGCAAATGAATCAATAACCGAGTCAGCTCCAATCTTAACATTTTTTTCCACTACTGTATAAGGACCAATACGTACGCCATCACCTATACAAGCACCAGGATTAACTAAAGCTTTTGAATCAATATGTACTGCCATTTTGGATACTAAAAAAATTTTAGAATTGTTATCTGTTTAAATTATACCAAAAAACAAAGGTAAAACAACACAAACAAAAAAAAGGAGGGATTATGATTCAACTAACGCAAACATTAAATCTGCCTCAGAAACCACATTATTATTGACTAACGCTTTAGTGTGTACTGTTCCAGTTCTGCTCCTGATTTTTCCCGACACAACCTCAATCACTAATTGGTCCCCAGGGACTACAGTCCGACGAAATTTAACATTATTGGCAGCCATAAAATAAGCTAATTTTCCTTTATGCTCTTCGCAAGCAAGCATCAAGACCCCGCCTACCTGGGCCATTGCCTCAACAATCAACACGCCAGGCATAACTGGCCGGCCAGGAAAATGACCTTGGAAAAAATATTCGTTCATGGTCACATTTTTTATACCGATTGCTTTTTTTCCTTTTTCTAAATGGACTACTCTGTCTACCAATAAAAATGGATAACGATGCGGTAATATTTGCATTATTTCTTCAGCGTTAAGCTCTTCCTTACCCGAAACATAAGCAATTTGTGAAGCTATACCTGCACTTTGCTTCTTCTCTTGATACTTACGTAATTTTCTTAGCAAGCGAAGGTTTAACGAGTGCCCTCCTCGAATAGCGATAATGTGCCCTTTAAGAGGACCGATTAAATATAAATCTCCGATTAAATCTAAAATTTTATGCTTTACAAACTCATCGCTGCACCTTAAAGTGTTATCAACTACTCCTTTTTCTGAAACAACTAAAGTATTTTTATAGTTAGCGCCCTTGCCTAAGCCAATATCTAATAACGGTTTAACTTCACTTTCCAAACAGAATGTTCTTGCTTGATAAACATTATCTTCCAATGATCCATTTACAATTACATCCCCATAGCCAGAGCCAATCAGCTTATTGTCGTAGTCTAAAACATATGATACCCGTAAATTAGAACAAGGTAAAATCGCGATGCTCATCATTCCTTCTTCTACCCAGAGAGGATCACGGATAACCAAATATTTGCGTTGTGCATCTTGAATTTTTAATCCTACTTCTTTTATCTTAACAACAAATTCCTTGGCACTTCCATCCAATCCGGGAACTTCATCGCCCCAAATATTTATCTGAATATTATCAACGCCTAAAAGATGCAACGCAGCCATAAGATGCTCAATGGTATGAACATAAACACCGTCAGCACCAATAGAAGTCCGTCGCAAAAATTTTTCCGGATCCAAGGTAGAATAACAATTAGCCTTAATCAACGCCGAAGATTTAATATCCTTTCGTAAAAAAACTACTCCAGTATTCACCGCTGCCGGCAAAAATTCTACTCTAGCATTTTTCCCACCATGAAGCCCGATACCTTCAAATTCGATTCTTTGGTTGATTGTTCTTTGCTTTTCCATAACTCTCCAATACTTAGTGGTTATATAATTAATATTTTAGTAGTTCTCGGCGAGGTTCTGTTACCTCCTAAAAAGTCACACACTTCTACCCCCCCCCCGGAAGACAACTATAATCTTTATAGAATGTTAAGCTTAATAGTATTTTTTATAACTATTATTTTGCAGCAATTTTATTTTCTAGCTCAATTATTTTACTTTCTAATTCTTTTATTTTCTTGTAAAGATTAGGAAGATTTTGCACGCAAGCGTTAACTTTTCTGGCAATTTCATGCGGCTTTGCCGGATATCCAGATACTTTTATTCCGGAGGCAATAGATTTTGTAACTCCGGCTTGAGCAGCAACAATTGCTTTATCCCCTATGTAAATATGACCCACTACTCCCGCTTGTCCGGCTAAAATAACTCCATCTCCTAATACAGTACTTCCGGAAATACCTGCCTGAGCCACAATAATACAATTTTTTCCAGTAGTCACATTATGAGCAATCTGGACCAAATTGTCCACTTTAGTGCCTTTGCCAATAACTGTTTTATCAAAACGAGCCCTATCTATAGTTACATTTGCTCCGATCTCTACATCATCCTCAATAGACACAGTGCCTATCTGGGGTATCTTTTTCTGTATTCCCCTGACCATTGCAAACCCAAAACCATCACTACCAATAACAGCCCCAGAGTGAATGATCACCCGCTCTCCTATTTCTACACGCTCTCTTATAGCCACATGTGGGTAAATAAGACAATTCTTGCCCACACAAGTATTTCGACCAACATAGCAACCACTATAAATCACGCTTCCACTTGCGACAGAAACTCCATCTTCAATTACAGTATACGCCCCAATGGCTACGCCAGGACTCAATCTAGCCCTATCTGCTATTATTGCTGTTGGATGAATACCTTGAGGATGCCGAATACCATTGGGAGCCGCCAAGCTAACTACTTTAGTAAAAGCAATAGAAGGATTGTCAACTCTGATCAGTGGCTTATCTGAATCATTAATTTCCCTGGAAGTAATGACTGCTGAAGCTTTGGTCGCTTTCATTAATGAAGAATATTTTGAATTAGCTAAAAAAGTAATATCTCCTTTTTTAGCTTCTTTAATTCCTGAAATGCCGACAATAACTATCTCCGGATCGCCAGTTAGTTCTCCGTTAACAAGATCGGCAAGCTCTTTGAGAGTATATTTCATTTTTTCTTAAATTGTTGATTAGAAATCTTTAAAACTCTATCGGTGATATTAATAACATTGTCATCGCCATACAAAACAGAGTTTTCACTAATAATTAAATTAAACTTTTCTTGTTTTGCATATTCTTTAATGACCTTGCGTATATCTTCTACTATTTCCTGCATTTTTTCATCACGTGCTTTTTTAATATCTGTAAAAGCAGACCTTTCTAAATCACGATACGCTTTAACCTTAGCCATAATTTTTTCTTCTTCTTTTACTTTTTCGCCTTCATTTAACAATTCTAATTTGCTTTGCATTTTTTCGATATCTTTTTTCTTGCCTTCTAATTTCTTTTCGATTTCCCCTTTCTTCTTTTCTAAAGTCGCATCATAATCCTTAGTTTTATCATATTCATTAAATACTCCAAAAACATCCACATACCCAATCTTTAAATCTTGAGCAAAACTATTACAAGTAAAAGATAAAACCACTCCCAGAATCAATAAATATACTAAACTCTTTTTCATTTTTCCCCCCTTTTTTTTTATTAAAATGCTCTACTAACATTAAAATGAAACCTTCCGCTTTTCGTCTCTTCCCCTGGTTCAAGGTCTAACGGCCAACCATAATCAACACTAACCGGACCTATAGGAGTCTTCACCCTCAAGCCTAAGCCAACGCTGGAATATAGATTTCCTGTCAAAAAATCACTATTTTTTGCCCACACATTACCCGTATCAAAAAAAGTAGCTACTTTTAAAAAGTCAGCACAAGGATAGGTATATTCGATATTCCCCACAAACATCGCCTCTCCCCCTAAAGGATCATTATCTGAATCGACAGGTCCAACCTTTCTCTCTCGATACCCTCTGATTGTTGAAGCACCCCCAGCAAAAAACCGTTCATAGATTGGAACTCTACTAGTATCTGAGAAAGGATCAGAAATCCCCCCTCTTAAACGTAACTCGATTACTGATTTATTTATGGTTGGAAAATAAAAACTAACCCTATTAAAATATTTAATAAAATCTTTATCCCCACCTAATGGACCACCAAAATATTGCAAAACATTTCTAAAATAAATTCCTTTTAGCGTAGAAAAAACATTATCTCGACTATCATAGCTTAAAGATAATTCCACACTGCTTAAGTTGTTATCTCCTTCTTCCTCTACTAATTCTGAATTTCTATCTTCAACATCTGAAATCTCCACTCTTTCTAAACGATACGCAACACCACCACTCCAATAATCATTAAACTCTCTTCCTAAACGTAAATCACCTCCGGTAATTTTTTGTTCATACCCATACCCAACATCTTTATTTCTTTTATGCCCCTTTTTGTAAACATCAAAACCAAAAGAAACCGGCTTATCAAAAATCCAAGGATTAGTAAAACTCAATTGATAACGGTCGGTTATTGACCCCATGCTAAACATTAAAGTTAAATCCTGCCCAGCACCAGTAAAAGTAGAAAAATTGCGATAATCAAAATTTCTCTGACGCAATTCAACAAACCCTACAAATTCATCAATCGAGCTATATCCTCCGCCAAAGCTAAAATATCCTGTCTTTGCCTCTTTTGTATCAACAATTAAATCTACATAATCAGGCTCTGTGCCTGGCTCTGTGCCAAACCGTATTTCCTCAAAAAACCCTAGATTCTCCAGTCTTTCCTTGCTTTTACGTACTTTTTTTCCGTCAAACTTATCACCAGGATATATCCTCAGTTCACGTCTGATTACTTTATCTTTAGTTTTTACATTCCCTTTAATTTCAATATCTTCAATGTAAGCAACTTCTCTTTCTGCTATATTGTAAGTAACATCCACTTTTCCTGTCTGTGGGTTCAACACGCTCAAAGGTTCAACGCTAGAAAATATATACCCCCGATCAACATACACCTCGCGGATATTTGAAGCATCTTCGTAAACCGCCTGTTCACTAAAAATACTTTCTTTGTTTAATGTTTCTGCCTTGCGAATCTCAGATAGGGAAACATTTTTATTTCCTTCGACAAATATCTCGCCCACATAATAACGTTTTCCCTCTTGAATACTTACCGTAACATAGACACCTTTCGGTTGGTACTCAAACTGAACACCAACGGCTACATCACTATACCCTTTAAGTCGATAATAATCTTCTACCCTTCGAACATCATCTTGCAAAACATCTTCTTTAAAAAGGCCTCGATTAAATAACCAGGCTTTTCGAGTTTTCATTAATTTTAATATTCTTCTGGTACTTATTGATTTATTGCCGTCGATAATAACTTTACGTACTTTTAACACTTTCTTTTCGTCAATTATAAATTTTACTTCAACTTTATTATCAGCCTTGCGATTAATCAGTTGATAATTAATCTCTGCCTGAGAAAATCCCTTTTTAATGTATAGGTCTTTGATTTTTCGCACTGCTTCCTTGACTTTGTATTCATCGGTAAACGCCCCTTCTTTAATATCAATTACTTCTAAAATTCGCTTTGCCCGGATAAATTTATCTCCCTCAATAATTATTTTCGCTAGAACCGGCTTTTCTTTTACCTTGAAAACAACAACCACCCCTCCCGGAGCATCTTCTCTTTCTGCGGTAACATCCTCGAAAAAACCTTCCGCATATAAATTCTTTACATCGGAATTTATAACATTTTCATTGTACGGCTGCCCAGCTCTAATCTTTATTCTGGACACTATAGTCGCATCACTAACAATCTCGTTGCCTTCAATATCGATCCGAAAAACAGCTTCCTGAGAAAATCCGTTAAAAGTAAACAGCAAAGAAACTAAGAAAAGACCAACCACATGAACTTTTTTAACTAATTTAACTTTTTTCCCCACATTAACTCCTCTTTTTTATCAGGACATTAACCCTTAATATTTTATATTGTCATATTATAAAACCAACATTACCTAAAGTCAACCCTTCAGAGGATCTCTTTGCTGTTTTTAAATAATATAGTGTAGAATGACTATAGCACTGTAGCTTTAGTTTACAGAAAGTAATCTGTAAACTAAAGCTGGATTAAGCTATTTTAAATTTCTTTTTCTCTGGATAAATCACAGAACTTAGTAAATTCTTTTAAAAAAGTTAATTGAAGACTTCCTACTGGGCCATTACGCTGTTTAGCAATAATGACTTCTGCTTTTCCCATATTCTCTTCTGTAGGATTATAGTACTCCTCTCTAAACAATAAAATTACAACATCAGCATCTTGCTCAATAGCTCCTGATTCTCTTAAGTCAGACAGCTTAGGACGATGCCCTTCCCGAGACTCAACCGCTCGTGATAATTGGCTAATAGCAATAACCGGGACATTTAACTCTTTCGCCAAAGCCTTTAGGCCTTGAGAAATCTCTGATATTTCTTGCTGGCGACTATCACCCTTGCGTACCCCACGAAGTAATTGCAAATAATCAACTAAGATAAGCTGAACATTGTGATGCGCCTTTAGCCTTCTAGCCTTTGCACGAATATCAAAAATATTTAACATCGGAGTATCATCAATATATATCGGAGCTTCCGATAATTTCCCAGCAGCACCGGTTAAAATCGGCCATTCTGACGGAGCAAGAAACCCAGTACGTACCCTGTTTAATTCCACTTTTGCTTCTGAACATAAAAAACGCTGGATTAGCTGCTCTTTGGACATTTCTAGACTAAAAATCGCTACCGGTATGTTTTCCTCCAGCGCAACATAGCTAGCAATAGACGTTCCAAAAGCACTCTTACCCATTGAAGGCCTGCCAGCAGCAATAATTAGATCACCTTTTTGTAAGCCAGCAGTTTTTAAATCAAAATCCTTAAATCCTGTAGGTATTCCGGTTACATGCGATTTTTTATGATAAAGAGATTCAATTAGTTCAATGCCGTCTTTGATAATATCCTTAATGTGGACATACCCTCCTTCAATCCGCTTGTCACTTATTTCAAAAATAAGTTTTTCCGCCTTATCTAGCATACTGCCTACTTCTTCTTCCCCCTTGTACACTAAGGAAGAAATCATATTAGAAGTATTTATCAACGAACGCAAGATTCCTTTCTCTTTAACGATACGCGCATAATGAGAAGCGTTGGCGGACGCCGGAACAAAATCTGACAAGGTGGCTAAATATGCTGTGCCCCCTGCTTTTTCTAGTAATTTTTTCTTGTTCAAGTATTCAGAAACAGTCAAAATATCGATTTTTTGGCGAATATCAAAAAGTGAGATCATACTATTAAAAATTATTTTATGCTCATTCTTGTAAAAAAAGCTTTCATCAATAATTTCTAAAACTTCCGAGATAACCTTTTCGTCAATGAGCATTGCTCCTAATGTAGCCATCTCTGCTTCAATGTTTTGTGGGGGAATTTTATTTAAGTCTTGGATAGAAGTTTCTGCGGCCATATTAGTGTTTTCGGTTTAATTCGCTAAAAATCCTAAAAAGCGTTATCGTCTGATCTAAAAAACCACGCCAATTTTGGATATATTTCATCCTAGGAGAGCCTAAATAATATTATTTTAGAATCAAAAAAAGAATAAAATAGTGTCTATTTCTTCACTATCCAAATACGCAAACTACCTTCAACCTGAGGATAAATATTCACTTTAACATTATACACGCCAATTTTTTTAATCGGTCCTTCAAGTGCTAACATTCCTTTCTTTAGAGATATTCCTTCAGCACTTAGAAGCTTTATAATCTGTCCTTCGTTAATGGCTCCATACAACTCATCATTCTCTTTTGCTTCAGTGGCAATAGTCAACGAAGTATTGTCTATCTTTTTCTTCATTTCCAGAAAATCATATTTTTCTTTTTCCACGATATGCTTTCTTGCGCTCTCAATTTCTTTCAGTTTCTTAAAATTACCTTTCGTAGCCACAAGAGCGAAACCTCCGGGAATAAGATAATTACGTGCATATCCTTCTTTAACCTCTACCGACTCACCCTTTTTACCAACTTTTTTTATGTCTTTAAGAAGTATTATTTCCACTTAATTCCACTCCTTTTTAAATTAAATTAATTTTATTAAATTAGCTACACAATTTAAGAAATTAGTCGTCCGGTATACGGAAGCAAATTTAAAAACCTTGCTCTTTTAATTTCCCGTGATACCTTACGCTGATGCTTAGCACAAGTACCGCTAATTCGCCGAGAAAGAATTTTTCCCCTTGAAGACATATAGCGGGTAAGCAGCTCGACATTTTTGTAATCAATATCTAAAGTATTTTTACAAAAAACGCAATTCTTTTTAAATTTTGTTTTTGTCCGGATAATCTTTTTGGGATCAATCATTTTTTTCTTAATCATTTTAAATCGCCTCTCCTAATTCTTTACTATCACTTTCTAAATTAAGCATCTCTTCCGGCTGCTTGCCTAGATCAACGCCCGCGGTTTCCTGCCTTGCCCCTTGAGGCATAAATTGCACTCGCGAAGCAATGACTTCCAAGATACTTCTATTTTGCCCTTCATTATTCTGCCAAGACCTTGACTGCAACCTTCCCTCAACAAATACTTGCCGTCCTTTCTGTAGGTACTGATTGCATACTTCGGCCATTTGCCGCCAAACCACAACGCTTAGAAAGCAAGTATCTTTTTGTTGCTGGCCGTCTTTATCCTTGAACAGTCTGTTAACTGCTATCCGCAAAGTAGTTACAGCTGTTCCTTGCGGAGTATACCTTAGCTCTGGGTCCTTAGTCAAATTTCCCACCAAAAATACCTTGTTAAGACTTACCATACCTCGCCCTCCTAGACAATCAAATATCAATCTGAAAATTAATCACAAACATAAAGCTATTTTTTTATAAGTTCGTGCTTTGCCCGATTTAAAATTACATTACGCAATACTCTTTCTTCTAACCTAATTAGCTCTCTTAACTTAGGCAGGTTGTCAGTTCCTAACGTGAAATTAACCAGCCAATAAGTTCCTTTGTAATATTTTTTTTTCTCTGCTCCGCGACTTCTTAAAAAATAATAAAAAGTTCTTTCTTTCGCCCAAATTTTTGAAGAATTAACTTTACCTTGCAAATCACTAATCTTTTTAGAAATCTTCTCTGCGATCTCCTCTTGTTCGTTCTCTGTTAAGTCCGGTCTTAAAATTACCATGCTTTCGTAATATCTATCCACTTATTCCTCCTTGATACATCTAGTAATCACTTCTAATTATATTTTCTCATAACATAATCAGTACCTTGTTTGATCCAATCTATACAAGCTGAAGCTGAATCAGCGATAACGCCCGTTAAATCACTACTCTCGTCTTCAGTAAAGTCTGAAAGAACATATTGTGATAATCCACAGCCCTCTGGCTGCCCAATGCCAATTCTCAATCGGCTTACGCTATTCGTGTCCAAAGCACTAATTATTGAATTCATCCCTTGATGTCCTCCAGATGAACCTTTTGTTTTTAACTTTACCCTACCCAATGACAGGTGTATGTCATCATAAATAATTAAAAAATCGTTTACCAAAGAGCCGTATTTATTTAGCACGCCCTCAACACATAAACCAGAATTATTCATAAATGTAGACGGCTTTACTAATATCACTTCAGTTTGCTTTACTTTTATTCCAGCGATCTTTGCTTTTAACCTGAGATATCTTTTAAATTTAAGGTGCTTGGCATCAGCTAACTTATCTAACACCATGTATCCAACATTATGCCTATTTTTCCTGTACTTTGCTCCGGGGTTACCTAAACCAAAAATAATCTTCACTTCCCCTATACAGCCCTCCTTAAACCTTAATGCTTGCTGGACTACCGAAAATATTTTTTACTATTTCTTACTATCTTTTACCGGCTCTTCTTTCTTCGCTTTAATGACTTCTGGCTCTCCACTGGGTTCTTCCTCTTCAGCTTCCTCATCTTTTTCTTCTTTGTGCATTATCACAGTAGCCACCGCTGTTTCCGGAAAGCTTATTACTTTTAAACCTTCAGGAACATTTAAATCAGAAACATGTAAAGAATGACCTATAGCTAACTCTGTGATATCCACTTCTATTTTCCTTGGTATGCTTAAGGGTAATCCTTCTACTTCTAATTCCCGCAAAATTTGCTCTAATTCTCCACCTTCTTTGGTTCCTTTTGCTTCTCCTTGAAGAACTATCGGAATATGCACTTTAATCTTTTCCTTCAAAGACACCTTTAAAAAGTCAATATGAATTACCACATCAGTAAGAGCGTGATACTGGACTTCTTTAATTAAAATCGGAATAGCGGATGATCCATTATCACCATTGATTTCCATATCAATTATTGTATTTTCTGAAAAATTTACCGATTTTAACATTTTAAAACTTGCTGGCGCAATATTTATAACCATATTGGCCCCTTCACCATAAACGACTGCTGGAATTAATCCTTTGCTTCTAAACTCCTTGCATGCGCCTTTACCCGTTTTGTCTCGTATATCCGCTTTAATCTTTACTCTCTCCATCTGACACCTCTTGCCTCCTTATCAATAGTCAATTATCTGCCTATTGAATCAAATAGTACACTTATTGATTTTTCAAAATGTATCCGCCGAATCGCTTCGGCAAAAAGTTCACCAACAGTAATCACTTTAATTTTTTTAATACCTTTTCCATTTTCTACCGGAATTGAGTCGGTGATAACTAAAGAATCAATATCTGAATTTTCCACTTTTTCAGTCGCTCTATTGCTAAGAACTCCATGAGTTATTGCTGCAAATATTTTCTTTGCTCCTGCTTTTTTTAAAGCTTTGGCCGCTTCCACTAAAGAAGAACCGGTGGAAATCATATCATCAACCATAATTACATTTTTTCCTTTAACTTCCCCTAAAATATTCATAACTTCCGTAGAATCAGGAGAATTACGGCGTTTATCAACAACTGCTAATTGCCCGCGAAAACGCTTAGCATAAGCCCTTGCCATTTTTACCGCGCCAACATCCGGAGCAACAACTACCAAATTAGCGAGTTTAATTTTTTTAAAATAATCAGAAAAAACATTTATTCCATATAAATGGTCTAAAGGAATATCAAAAAATCCCTGAATTTGCCCAGCATGTAAGTCAAGTGTTAGCCCCCGATTTGCTCCTGCCTCGGCTAACAAATTAGCTACTAATTTTGCTGTAATAGGTACCCGTGGTTGATCTTTTCGATCTTGACGGGCATAACCATAATAGGGAATAACAGCTGTTATCCTAGATGCGGATGCTCGTCTTAAAGCATCCAACATAACTAACAGCTCGACTAAATTATCATTAACCGGAGGACAAGTTGACTGAATAAGAAAAACATCTTTACCTCGGACATTCTCTTGTATCTCAATCCTTGTTTCTCCATCGCTAAAACGAGAAATGAATGCTCTTCCCAATTTAATATTAAGGCTCTTGCAAATCTTTGTCGCTAATTTTTTATTAGAACTTCCGCTAAATAAAACCATTTTGTCCATATAAATTAACCCCTGTTTTTCTTTAAAGGTCGAGCTGGAACACCAACTACAACCGCAGAAGGCAATACATCCTTAGTAACTACGCTTCCTGCCCCAATAATCGCCTGTTTACCAATCTTAACCGGAGAAATTAATACAGCGTTTGATCCGATAAATGCTTCTTTACCAATGCGACTCTTATGCTTATTCTTTCCATCATAATTAGCCACTACACTTCCTGCCCCGATATTCACCCTATCTTCAACAAAGACATCACCTAAATAGCCAAAATGCTTTACCTTTACATTCTTACCTATTTGGCTACGGTTGATCTCTAAGAAATTACCTAAACAAGTATTGTTCTTGATTCTGGTTCCTTTTCTGATTCGAACAAACGGCCCCAGGGAACAATTGCTGCCAATTATAACATCTTTCTCAATAAACGTAAAGGGATAAATTACAGTATTTTTACCGATTTTTGCCCCTACTTCTATAAAAACATTTTGAAAGTCAACAAGTTTAACCCCTCTATTGATAAGTTCATCTAAAACCCTCTCCCTCATAACTTTACCTGCCAATAGCAAATCTTTTGGTGTATTTACCCCTAAAACTTCCTGGGAATCTGATAAAAAATAAGCTAATAGTCCATTTTTCTCTTCATAAGCTATCTTTATCATATCCGTAAAAAAATACTCTCTTTTCTGTGCATTAATCTTAATTTTAGATAAATTCTGTGATAGATACTTGCGATTAAAACAATACATCCCGCTATTAACTTCCTCCGAAATAAAGGCTTCTCTTGAATTAATTTGTTTGCTGTTTAACTGACACTTTTCTTTAATTTCCTTAACTTTTCCGTTTGAATCACGTAAAATAGCCCCTAATGAATTTTGCTCCTGAACGCCGGCAGTAAGTACACATCCACTGGTCTTTTTATTCAAAAAGAAAGAAATAAATTTTTTGATTGTCTTGCTGGTAATCAATGGGGCATCCCCGCATAAAATCAAAACATTCTCTCTATTTACCTTCCCTAAGGCAACTTTAACAGCATCTGCAGTTCCCAGCAGTTTTTCTTGATAAACAATCTTGATCTTCCTTGTATCAGGAAACATCTCTTTTAATATTTTTTCTACTAAACTACCTTTATATCCCAAAACTACAACTATCTCATCAATACAGTTATTTAAAGAAAGTAAAGCCCGCAAGACATAATAGATTAAGGGATTTCCCATCAAATCATAAAGCACCTTAGGCTGGGCAGACTTCATCCTCGTTCCTTTCCCGGCAGCTAGTACTACCGCAGTAAACTTGTCTGGTGATTTAGCTACTTTAGTTTTTTTCTTCATTACTTTCTCCAGTGGATGTTTTAAGATACTTGAATTACTTTATCTGATATCCACTTTAGATTTTTATTATACTGATTATTACAAACAATACAATAAGCTTTTATCTAACATTCACTATAAACTTTTGAAGTATTTTACCTCAGATTTATAAATTTTGAAATATTTTAATTACTCTTATTTTGCGGAAATCACCACAAAGCCACCTTCTCCGAATCCCTCTTTGGGTTTTTGCAATGATTTTATATTTTGCGGCAGATTGAATATTGTCTGCTGATATCTAATCTGTTTAAAGCCTAATTCTTCCAGCCAATCAGTTAATTGTTTTACGCTAAAGAATGTCGCTTTTTTATAAAACAAACTTTTTTTACCTCTGTAAAATTTACCTAAAAAACTCTGTTTATCCACAATCCCTAAGATCAACTTCCCTTTTTCCTTCAAGACTCTTCTAGCTTCTGTCAATACTTTTAACGGGTCGTTCACAAAACACAAAGCAATAATTATCACTACGTAATCAAATTCATCCTGCCAAAAAGAAAGATCCTCCCCCACGCCTAAACACACACTAATTCCTCTGCGCTTGGCAATATTTATCATCTTCAGTGACGGATCAATCCCTAAGGAAATTCCTAACTTTTCCGCAAATCGGCCTGTCCCTACTCCTATTTCCAATCCTTTTTTGTTTCTTGGAACAACTTTCTTTAGCGCCTCTACTTCCGACAAATAAACAAATTCATGTTCATCATACCAACGATCATACTGTTTATACTTAGAATCAAATACACTCATTGACAATATCTAGATTTCTCCCCACCAACCATCATAAAACTTCTGCAGATGTTTATAGAAATCTTCACCGTAAGAATTTCGTCTAACATCTTTCTCTTTAAAAGAATACCTGTATCCGGCGCAATATGCTGATAATAAATCCTTGGAAGCAGCAATTTTTTTAAACATTGCTTCATGCTCATGTTTTTTTGTATCATTGCATCTATCGGGATGATATTTTAGAGCAAGTTTGCGATACGCTGAATGAATTTTCTTTAAAGTGGCATATTCACTCAACCCTAATATTTTTCTTGCTTGATCAATTTCTTTAAAATCCGCCATTTTAAAATCCTCAGCCTACCCTTTGATATCACTTGGCATAACTTTATCTATAAGCTTTTTTGCTTCCCAGCTTAAAAAAATCTAAGTTTCGATTAAAAACAAGTAGGGCACGTACCAGTAGAACAACTCGAACCACTTTGTTTGCCAGATTTACCCATGCTAAACGTCCCAAAGGTTTTTTGAATCTTTTTACTACCGCACTTTTGGCACTTAATCAAAGATTTTTCCTGAGTTACACCTACCAATAAATCAAACTTTTCTCCGCATTGTTTACAAATATAACTATATATTGGCATGTCCTCTCTCTCCTTTATTTATAAAATTTATTACCTCTGAAAATAGCTTCTACTCTCGGACTTGTTCTCTATTTTCTTTGACCAAGGCAAGATTTCTCTTATCTCTTTGGCTTTTCCTATTCAAGGATTTTATTATTTCTTAGTCCTGCAGCTTATTCCAAATACCCTTGATCATTTCTGTGCTTTCCTCAGCGGCGTATTCAACTATTGTTTTACCATTGACCATTGCCTCTACTATTTTCTTATCGAATCTTAATTTACCAACAAACGGAACATTTTCTCTCTGACAATAGCTTTCTATTTTTTCACTCATTTGAATATTTAAATCATACTTATTGACCATCAATTTAACCGGCACCTTGAAATGCTTGGCAACCTTAATAACTCGATCAGCATCATGCAACCCGGAAATAGTCGGTTCAGTTACTACCAACGCACAATCTACACCGCTTAAAGAAGCAATTACCGGACAGCCAATCCCCGGTGAGCCATCAATAATTACATAATCAGCGTTGTTCATTTTAGCTATTTCTTTTGCTTTTTCTCTTACTAAGAAAACTAATTTTCCGGAATTCTCCTCAGCAATTCCTAACCGAGCATGAACCATAGGACCAAATCGAGTATCTGATACATACCATTCTCCAGATAAATTTTCTTTCATTTCTATCGCTTGTTGTGGACAAGCAAAACTACAGAACGCACATCCTTCACAAGCCACCGGATCAACACTGTAAGCACTATTGGCCACGCCGTCTTCTAAAGCAAAATCTATAGCAAAAAACCGACATAACTTTCTACACAACCCGCATTTATTACACTTGTCTTTATCAATAAAAGCAGTTACTCCACTTCTAAATTCATGTTTTTCTTTTATTTCGGGCTTAAGCAATAAATGTAAATCCGCAGCATCAACATCACAATCAACCATAACTTTTCCGCGATGAAACAATCTATCATTATTATAATTATTAGCTAAAGCGGCAAAACTTGCCGTAATTACTGTTTTTCCTGTTCCTCCTTTCCCGCTAATAACTACAATCTGTTTCATATTTTTCCTTATATTTGGCCGTTAGCATTTTCTGCCGCCAACACCACCGGATACATCGTAGGCGAGCTAGTTAAATAAGGATGAGTGGCCATTTGCAACGTTTCTAGCTCCGTAGAAGACATCCTTTTTTGGATAGCAACCCCGATTAGATTTATCATCTCCCCACAAGATATTCCTCCTATTACCTGACCGCCTAAAATAATTCCTGATTTACGAGAAAAAATCAGTTTCACTTTAATATTACTTGCACCGGGCAAAGTGCCTGGATGTTTATCTACACCAGAAGCTACCCCGATTACTATTTCAAACCCCTCTTCTTTGGCACTATTCTCGGTTAAGCCAGCTGAACCTAAAACTAAGCCGTCAATATAAGTAGAATAAATAGCAATCGTCCCTTTATTCTCTCTAATCACTTTTAATGTGTAAAGATTAGCACCGGCAATTCTTGCTTCCGCAGTTGCGGTAGAAGCAAGCATAACCGGTATATCTCTGCGAGTATAGAAATCCCTTTTTCCGACACAATCACCTACAGCAAGAATATCAGGATCACTCGTACGCATATACTCATCTACCCATATACCATGTTTCCTGCCCAAATCTAATCCCGCTTCAGCTGCCAATTTAGTATTGGAAACCGCGCCCACACCCAAAATAACACTATCAATGTCTATTTCTTTACCATCAGAAAAACACACCTTTTCCACTTTTCCATTGCCTTTAATCTCTTCTACCCGGGTACCAGTCAATACATTAACCTTGCAACTTCTAAGCTTTTCCTCAACAACTTTAGAAAATTCCGCATCAAAAGAGTTCGCTAAAAGCTGAGGAAGCGTTTCCGCTAGATAAACATTCAAGGTGCCTATTTTAGAAATCTCATCAGCAAATTCTACTCCAATAAACCCTCCTCCTAGAATTAAAACATTTTTCGCTTTTTTAATTTCAAGAATAACATTTTTTAAGTAATCCATATCCTTGTATACTGGATAAACTCCCTTCTTATCAATCCCACGAATAGGCAACATGATCGGCGTTGAACCAATTGCTAAAACTAATTTTTCATAAGAATAATTTTGCCCGCTTTTAGTAATAACTTGTTTTTGCTCGCGGTCTATCCTAATCACCTCATCTATCACTATCCCTACGTTGTTCTTCTCCAACGCCGTATTAGCCAGTTTATTATCATCAGGATTCTTTAAGCTGGCAAACATATAAGGTATACCACAAGGAATACACCCATTACCTATGCTTTTTATCAATAAAATTTTCTTATCCGGATAATACCTTTTCGCGGTTATAGCGCTTATTACTCCCGCAGGACCACCACCAACTACCAAAATATCTGTTTTCTTCCCCATACAAAACTCCTTATGTTGATTTCAGCATTACACATAATCCATAAATGATTTCCATGCCGTTTCTTTTGCAAAAATCAATAACTTCAATACTTTCCGCACCCGGCTGAACCCAGATTCTGTTTATTCCCTGTTGCTTACACTCACCAACAATGTTCAATGTAACTTTCGGGGGAGTAACAATGTTTGCAACATTAACTTCTTCGGAGATATCCCTCACATGTCGATAGCATTTCACTCCCTCAAACTCAGTTAATCCCGGATTAACCGGAAACACCTTATATCCTTTTTTGGTTAACTGTTTAAAAATGCGATAAGCATATTTTTGTTCATTTCGGAATGAGCCAAAAACTGCAAAATTCTTTTGGCTTAAAAAATCACTAACTAAATCATCCATTTTTTCCAAAATCAATTCCCGAGCATCGAAGCAATTTTCTAAATAATTCTTGAAACTTCTGTTTGTATTCCGGCAAAGCTTCTACGATAGTTATTCCTTTTGAATAAGCAGACGCTATTTCTTTCTTAAACGGAAGCCTCATCAACACCGGGATACCCTGCTTAAAACAATATTCTTCTGTTTTATCATCTCCAAGATCAGAACGGTTTATTACAACACCAAAGGGAATTTTTAATTTTCTTAATACTTCAACTGCTAAAATTAGATCATTCAATCCGAAAGGCGTAGGCTCAGTAACTAAAATGCAAAAATCGCTTCCATCAATTGACGCAATTACCGGGCAAGATGTTCCCGGAGGCGCATCAATAATAGAAGTCTTGTCCTTATCTATATACTTCTTAACTGCTTTGATTAACGGCGGGGACATTGCCTGGCCAATATTTAATTTACCATGAACAAATTCTAAACCCTCTCTTTCCCCTGTTTCCAAAACACCAATTTCTTTGTTAACTTCACTAATTGCTTTTTCCGGACAAAAATAAGCACAAGAACCGCAGCCATGACATAATTCCGGAAAAACCAACACTGTATCTTTCAACAATGCTAAAGCATTGTACGCACAAACTTGCTTGCAGCGTCCACAAGCAATACACTTACTTTGATCAACCTCCGGAACGGGAATAAACACTTGTTTTTTCCCGTTAATTTTCGGTTTTACAAAAATATGCACATTGGGTTCTTCTACGTCACAATCTAAAATCTGGGTGTTGGGAATCGACAATGCTAGATTAACCGCAACTGTAGTTTTCCCGGTTCCCCCTTTTCCACTAGCAACTGAAATAATCATATCTCTCTCATCGGCAGACGATTATTCCTTCCTGAAATTTACTTTTGAACTTATCCAAGGAATATTTTCTACCAGTCAAATATTTTGCTATTTCTTTTAAACCTACATTTCCCTGATCATGTCTTTTGCCATCCTGGCGGTGAATTCTGTCAACCAACTTAAATCCCTCTTCAGTAAAATCACTTAGTACTATTTTTCCTTTTAAACTAGCTACTCTCATTAGTTCATCAATAGCCACATACGGATTAAAAAAATGATGAATTACATTTATAGCAATAACTACATCAAATAAGTTATTTTCAAATTTCAATTTTTCGGCATTAGCAATCTGAAAATCCACATTTTTTTCTAAGCCTAAACTTTCCAAACTCAATCTAGCAATTTTTTGTTCTTCGGCAGAAATATCCACACTGACAAAACAAAACCCCTCTCTAGCTAAAACTAAAGTTGAATAGCCTTTACCTGTGCCAATTTCTAATATTTTCCCAGAAAGTGGATAAACTTTATGAATAATGAATTTTCTTTCTGCTTCAATATCACAACCAAATTGCTTATACTTCTCTATTCTTTTCCGATATTCTGTTTGCAGCTCTTTGGCCCTATCATTCATGGAATCAAACCCTAACCATTTTTGCCCCGCATTTAGGACAATTTACTAATGTGCAAGGAGTTTGCGGCTGATGAGGTACTTTAGTACCACAAGCTGCACACACACAATCTCCACCAGGGCCCCTACCTAAAGGACCATCACTCATGTTACCAGCACCTTGCCCCCGACCTATACCTCTACCTGTCCCCGGCCCTCCTCCGAAAGGCCCTGTTCCGTCTCCTCTTGGCATAAATACCCCCTTTCTTAACTTGTTCCAAATTTAGAATCGACACTTGGACCGTCAGTTGTTTTAAATTCTCCTTGTTTATACTTTTCAATTACTTCTTTTACTGTTCCGGATGCACCGGTAATAATCTTGATTCCTGCCGCCTTTAAAGTCTGAAACGCGTTCGGCCCGACATTTCCGGTAAGAACTACTTCAACTTTCTTTTCAGCAATAAGTTGACCTGATTGGATACCCGCTCCGCCTGAACTGTTGATGTTTGAATTGTTAACCGCTTCAAACTCCAATGTACCGGAATCAACAATAATAAAATATTGACATCTTCCAAACCGAGGATCAACGCTTGAATCTAAGTTGTCTCCTTGTGCAGTAATACAAATTTTCATCAGTTTATCTCCTTTTGTTCATGCTCACAATTATCTTCGTTGGGATGGTCGCAAGCTGTCTTTTCTGCGCCATACCCTTTTCCGGCCCCCGGATTACAAAGACTTTCCCCCCCTTGAAGCGTTCCTGACGCAACTTGTTGAGCTATTTCATCTATTTTGCCACTGATCCCCATTATTGCTTCAATTCCGCTTTCATCAAATAACATTTGAGCCCGTTGGCCCATACCGCCGGCAATAATCGCATTTACCCCTTTTTCTTTTAAAAACTGTGGGAGAAATCCCGGATGATGCCCGGGATTATCAATAACCTCTTTGCTGATTATCTGTTTATTCTCTATTTCTAAAATCGTAAATGACGGACAACGCCCAAAATGAGCAGAAACAAAATTACTATCTGTAGAAATCGCTACTTTCAAATTAACCCTCCTTAAAGTTCGGAAATAAGGGGAAAATAAAGATACACTTTATTTTCCCCTTATTTCTCTTTACTCCTCATTCTCCTTCAGATCCTGAGTTAGCTTCCAGTTCTTTAATCCTTCTGGTTATCGCACTTATCTCTTCCTGCATAACTTGAGCCTCTTCTTTTAAAGCTCTAGCTTCATCCTGAGCCGACACAGCAGGTACATTATACAACGGATTTCCAGAGGAGACACCATAGCTATTAGGAGCTGCTGCTCTGCGCCATCCAAAGTTACGTCCAACCCCGCGTCCCCGGCTGAAACCTCTACCAAATCCCCTTCCATAACCAAACCCTTGGTTTGCTCCGGGAATATTGCCCACCAAATTCATATAGCCCGGTATCGAATAGCCTGCGCAAACACCTGCTCTTCTCCCAGTCATTGGACCTGAACCCATTGGACCTGTTCTATCACCACCTGGCATCGTAATCACCCCCTTATTTTTGCATCCCCTGACACTTATCACACAACCCATAAAATTGAACAATATGTTTAATAATTTTAAAATTATACTTTCGGGAAAGCCCTTTTTCAATTCTACCCAACAACTCTGCCTCTTCATCAATAAAATCTGTATAGTCGACTACCTTCTGGCAACTTACACAAACTAAATGATGATGATGTGCCTTATCTTTAGTTCCTCTGTTTAATTCATAGCGTGCCCGTCCATCACCAAAATCAAATCTATACACTAGTTTTAACTGTACTAATAATTCTAGAGTCCGGTATATTGTAGATATTCCCGCTGAAGGATGAATTTTATGAACCTGATGATACACTTCTTCGGCGCTTAAATGTTTACTTGTCTGGGTGAGAACATCTAAAATTACCTGCCGAGAAAGAGTTAGCCGATAGCCATGTCCTATAAATCTTCCCTGACATCCTCTCATACATCTACTAAACTTCCTGGGCATTTATTCTCCTTATTGAGAATGGTTCTCATTACCAATAAAATATACCATTTCTTTTTCCTCTTGTCAACAAGATAAATAAGGAATAAATTTCCTTAGCAGATTACGCTTATCTAGCCTCTTAATAGATATCTTATTTTAATTCTGCTAATTTTCCTATCTGCTGTTTTACTTTTATAATTCGTTGCTCAGGGAATGGATGGCTTCGTAAATAAACAGGAACTTTGCTTCCAGAGTCTCTTTCAATTTCTTGAAACTTATTGAATACTTTTATCGCACCATTAGGGTCAAATCCTGCCTTGTTCATAATTTCTACCCCTAAGCTATCCGCCTGATATTCATCCTGGCGAGAATATCCTAAGGTAATTAAATTTATCGCCTGCTGTGCACCATTATTTATTTGTGCATATTCCGGTTTATCAACTAATATAGCCCCTAAAACAGAAACTAAGCTAATGCCTAAACTAGGCCCTAATCGTTTCACAGCATGCCTTGCATCTGTATGTCCGATTTCATGTGCCAACACAAAACTAAGCTCGTTCTTATTCATGATATCTAAAAGGCCCCGATAAACAAATACATGTCCTCCAGGCAGTGTAAAAGCATTGATCTGGTCTTCATCAATAATATAAAATTGGTAATTAAGCTCTTTCCGATAGCTACAGGCAGATAGTGTTTCACCTAGCTCCACTACATAATTAGTTTTTTGTTTATCTTTTAAGATCTTATGTTTACTGATAAAATCTTTTGCTAGGTTATTTCCCCATTCAACTTCAGCCTTATCATTTATTAGGTAAGTTTCTTTTCTCCTAGTAGCTGCATTATACTGGGTTACGCAACCACAAAAAACCAACAATATAAATATCAGGCTGCATTTTTTTATCATTCTAAAATTCATTCCTGTTGATTATAATTTACCTTAATATATCCGGCTAACCCTTCTTTTTCTAAAAGAGGATATATCCGATAATCTCCCTCATCCTTAATTAAGAACCCATTAAGTAACTCAAGCTGATAAAATTTCTGATACACTGTTGCATATCCATCCATTTGTTTTTCTATCCACGCTCCCTTAACGTTGCTAACATCATAGTTACTAATTACCACTCCTTGTTTACCAACACAAATAACATCAGAGCCAAGCTTACCATTCTTGTCACATGTACCCTTAGCCTCAGCCCCATAAACATTAGATAGCACCAATAAAGTACTGCAAATTACTCCTAACCTTAAGCAGATAGCCTTGTTCATAAATTCTCCCCCCTAATGGCAAGCACATATCCTATAATTAAATTTGTTAAACAGTCGCCTGACCAAGAAACCTATTCAGCAACTACATTTTCTCCTTACTGGAAAATGCACAGACATTTTCGTCAATAATCACATCCCTTAAACTAAGTGGCTTACTCAAACTAATTCCTTCTAGACTTCGACAGCGACTTAAGGCCACATAAAGCTGCCCGGAGCTAAACGCACCTCGGCCGATATCAATGGTCACGTTTTCAAAGGTTTGTCCTTGGCTTTTATGGATTGTAATTGCCCAGGCTAATTTTAACGGATATTGGGTAAACGATCCGTCAACCTCCTGTTCTATTGATTGAGTAAAATCGTCAAATATATACTTTATCTTTTCCCATGTAAACTTTTCTAAAATATGCACCTGATTTTCAATACGAATCTTAACTGAACTATTACTAATTTCCGCAACTTCAGCTATTGTGCCGTTAACCCATCTTTTTTCTTTATCATTATTTAATAATATTACCCGTGCGCCTGCCTTTAAAAATAGTGTTAGCTCGGTAGGGTGTAGGCTCGGATTATAGTTCTCACTTACTAAAGCGGAATATTGATATTGTTTAGAATCAATTTTTTCTAGAAAACTCTTATTTATTCGCTCAGCGTCTTTATTGGTTGTCGTCAAAGTAATATATTCTTTTTGGACATTACTATTGTTTACCCTTTTGTTCAATATAGCAATATCTTTATCGCTGGACTTGTTCCGGCGAATTCTACCTAATAAGTCAATAAACTTCTTATCTGTTTGCCGATATGTCCGGTTCAATGAAATTCGATGCAGTTCTATCTGATCCATAACATTGGCATTAAAAAAATACGAGTGCTCATAGTATTGTTTAACCAAATGTTGTATACTCCGTTCAATCACCGGAGGAAGCTGGAAAAGATCACCAAACAAAATTATTCTTACCCCACCAAAGGGAATATCTATCTCTCCTCTATTGATTCTTAAAGAATAGTCTATCGCATCAAGGATATCTGCTCTAACCATTGAGGCCTCGTCAATTAGCAGCAGGTCGAGATTCTTAATTATTTTCTTCTTATCCCGGTATAATTTTTTAACTTGTTTTTCTTGAAGAAAACCCAAAGGGAAACTAAAAAAAGAGTGTATGGTTTGACCTTCAACATTTATTGCCGCAATTCCGGTAGGAGCCAAAGTAACCACGTTTTTCTTAGTAATTTCCTTAAAATAGCGCAATAGTGTAGATTTTCCCGATCCGGCTTTTCCGGCAACAAATAGATGTTTGTCAGAATTTTCCATAAATTCTAACGGCTCCTTAAACTCACCGCAAAAATCAAAATCACTATTATCCATTTTATTTTCTATAGCCCTCTTAGTATTTCCGGTTTTAACTCAACATCTCCGTTAATGGCTGATTCTAGAATATGCAACAATTTATTTTTGTCTTTGGGGAGTACTCCTCCTAAAGAAATATAATTTGAAGCATGGTTTGCACGAAATATAGTTCCATTTAATTTAAGCCCGTTAATAATGGCATAGGACTCTTTTAGCAATTCTATAGAACTTAATTCTTGAAAGGCACCTTTTTTTATCTCCTCAGCTAGAGGCGTGCCGGGAATAATCATAAGCGAAAGAAACGAAAGATATCTAGGCTGCATTAAATTTAAAGCTTCTATTGTACCTTTGACATGCTCTTTAGAATATTTTACTCCGCCTAAACCTAATAGCACAATAACCGAAGACTTTATTCTTACCATGGCCGCTTTATTTGCTGCTTCAATCATTTCTTCAACGCTTGAATGCTTACCGCAGTAATCCAATATCTTTTGGCTTCCACTTTCCAAACCCATATACACAAGACTTAAGCTATGATCGCGTAATTCTTTTAATTCATGTTGGTTTCTCTGTGCTATATTATGCCCATTAGCATAACTGGAAATGCGAGAAAGCTTAGGAAAGGTTTCTTTTAGCTTTCTTAAGATTGGAAGAATCTTTTGATTGCTTAGAACAAGCGCATCGCCATCCATAAGAAATACGCGCCTTGCATTTTTATTCCAACGAAAGTACTGATTAATATCATCTAAAATTTCTTCATCATCTTTTATTCGAAACGGTTTGTTTTGGTACGCTCCGCAAAAACTACAGAAATTCACAGAACATCCCAATGTTACTTGCAATAAAAAACTATCTGCTTCTGCCGGAGGCCTTATCACCGGTTCAATAATGCTCATATCATTTTCGAACTATTTAGTTAGACTTTTTCTTCACTAAATTGCAAACTTTCATAAACACCTTATTTTGGATACGTCCCATCACGCACAAACAGAAAATCAATTCGTTAATTATAAAAATAATAAGGCCAAGTTTTGTTGCTTGCCAGGATTTTCCAAAATACAAAAAACAAAACTAAGACCCCTATCTTTATTGATTTAATTAAATATGACTATCTACCTTGCCTGTTTTTCCTTAGTAACTCTTTCAGATAATTTATGAATAACCGAGTAAGCTTTAAGGCCATATTCATTTCCTTCTGGCGCTTTCTTTGCAATCTGCTTCAAGATAACAACTGCATCTTTTATCTTTCCGCTATTTAGAAGAGCAACTGCCTTGCTGTATAGTATTTTTTCATCATCAGGTTTTATCAGCAAAACTTGATTAAACATCTCAATAGCCATATTGTAATCTTTTGTTTCTGTGCAAACCAAGCCCATTCCGGATAATGCTTCAAAACAGCGCGGATTAAATTTAATAGCTTGTTTAAAATTGAATTCTGCCTGCTGGTTAAGTTTTTGTTTTAAGTAAACATTCCCTAATTCAGCATAAAAATCTGAATTTTCCTCATCCTGCTCTATCGCCTCGTTGAAATAAGTAATTGCCTTTAGATATAATCCTTTACTATAATATAACCTCCCTAGCTTACCTAATATTTCTGGATTTTTTGGCTCTTGTTCATTAGCTTTTGTATAAAAAACAAAAGCGTCTTCATAAAGATTATTAATGTACATAAAATCCCCAAGATTAATTAACGGATACACATAATTATTGTCTAATGTGTAGGCCAGCTCCCAATTGCTTACTGCTTCTTTATATTTATTAACTTTTATTTGGGCCATTCCTAAAAAATTTAATACTTCCGGATTTTCTGGGCTAATCTGCCGAGCTTTTTCAAATATAGTTTCTGCTTTCTTAAACTTCTCCTCCTTAAGCATTCGTTGCCCTTCTTCTATGTATTCCTGCACATCGCCAGCCATAGCTCTATAGGAGAATAACATCAATCCAACAACAGCCCAAACACGGTAATCTCTAATTACTTTTTTCACTTCCTCCTCCTAAAAAATTGTTTATCTTGTGTTTTTCCAGTGTTTACCTTACAAAATAAGCAAAAATAGTTAGCACCCCGCCAAGAGCAAACACAACAAAAGAATGTACAATTAACAAGCTTTTATTTTTATTGAAAGTGTTCATAACGACCGACACTGTATTAGGAAAAATAATCGCCCAAGCTCCTTTAACAATTGCACACCAACCAAAAAGAGTTATAATTACCGGCCATTGAGCTATCCAAATATTATGCACAGTAATAATCGCAATCCCTACAGCAAGCGGAGCAATACTCGTAAAAAACACTACCGCGGCATTTTTGCAATAATCTTCCATGACCTTCCGGTAAAACTTCTGGTTAGTAATAATGCCAATCGATACAGAAAGCAACACTGGTCCAAGAATCCTCGCAATAAACAATGAACTATCCATACACACCTCCCTTTTATTTAATTATACCCCGAGAATTAACAAATCTAGTATTTATTTTTTAAAAACAGAGTACCTTGTAGAAAAAAATTACTTTTGCTATCCATTTAATAATTAATTTCTTAAATCTTTTTCTTTGATAAAGAGAAAAAAGAAAAAATCTCCGCCAAAGGCGGAGACAATTCCGTAATTTCAGTTTGTAATAGTAGAATTGGCTGCCCGGCCTGGACTCGAACCAGGTAAGTTTGTTTTCGCAACAGCGAAATTTCTCCAACCAAACTTCCCTAGAACCTTAACGATTAAAGACAGCTTTTATTTACAGATAGAGTTCACGGATAAGCTGCCCGGCCTGGACTCGAACCAGGAAACTCAGATCCAAAACCTGATGTGTTACCTATTACACTACCGGGCAAGTATTAATCTATTTGAAAGCGGTTAAGAATATTTATTGCTCTATCTAATTTATATATTATTGTTTAGAGATTAGTATTTTCTGCTTCTTCTGGCGTTGATTCCTTATTATCCACCACTACCTTTTTTTCCTGATGATGAGCATCTAGCACTTTAGTTTGAAGATAATCGCGAAACTCTTGGTTTATCGGATGAGCTAAATCCTGATGTGTTGAATGACGACTTTCATCAACGTTTCGGGGAGATGATGGCAACTGCACACCGCAATTACTACAATATTGGCTGCCTACATCAACCTTTTTACCGCACCGCGGGCAAAACTGTTTTACTTTCCTTGCTGGCATAGCCACAAATAACCCATTGTTACCCTCAATCACTTTAATATTTCGGACCACAAATGAGTTGTCAAAGGTAACTGTTGCATAAGCCTTAAGTCGCTTTCCTTCGCTGTCTCGAAGAGAAATCCTGACCTCTGTGATCTCCATAGAATATACCTCCTTTTTTCTCGATACGCCTTATTGCCTTAATTAAACTTTTACCAATTAAAACGTTCGAGTTTTAAATACCGCCCATTCTTTAGGAAACATATTTTTTATCTTTTCCTGCGGTATATTGTCAGAGATTGTATAAAACGCACTGCCACTGCCAGTCATTGCTGCACAAATTTTTTTCTTATCTAATTGTTCTCTTGCACTTCGCAGCTTTTTATATCCTGACAACGCTTTATTTTCGAGAGCATTGAAAATGCTCTGTTTTATTAACCCACGATCATTTGTTTCTAACGCATATTGTAATATATTAGCACTATTAAAAAATTTTGTCAATTTCGTGTTAAAGTTCTTGTAAATTTTTTTAGTCGACACAGAAAATCCCGGCCAAATAATAGAATGGGCAAATCGATACTTAATGTCCAATGGAAAAACATTTTGGCCGCGCTCTGTTAATAAAGCAAACGAAGATTCAGAAAGAAAAAAATTAACGTCACTACCTATTTTGGCCCCTATATCATACATTCTCTTTCTTTCAATATTTAGCTTTAGAAGGTTATTCAAACCAATAAGTACAGAAGCAGCGTTAGACGATCCTCCTCCTAGCCCTGAACCAACCGGAATATTCTTTTTTAAAAAAATATCAAACCCAAACGGAATATCAAACTGTTTTTTCAACAACAAAATAGCTTTAACAATTATATTCTGTTTTGTCGCCAACCTCTTAATGTTAGAATTAATAGAAATTTTCTTCCTCTTCGTGACCTCTAATGATACCTCATCAAACAAAGATATTCTCTCGGCTATACTTTCTATCCGATGAAAATTATCTTTATACTTTCCAAGTATATTCAAATAAAGATTAATCTTGGCAGGACTTAAAAGCTTAATTTTACTACCGTAAAATTTCTGCTGCTTTTCTAGCGATACGATTAGCGGTGAGCCCATAGAAATCCATTAACTCCTCAGGTGAACCTGATTGCCCAAACTCATCTTCAATCCCAATGCGTTCTATTTTAACAGGATGTTGTCGGATTAATACTTCAGCAATAGCAGAGAATAACCCTCCTGTAACCTGATGTTCTTCACAAACAATAATTTTTTTGTATTTTTTAGCAATTTCCACAATTAACTCTTGGTCAATTGGTTTTATTGTGTGAATATTTGCCACAGCAACCTTAATCCCTATTTTTCCCAAAATATCCCTTGCTAAAAGCGCCTGGTTAACCATTATTCCACAGGCAATAATCACTGAATCGCCACTATCTTCAATCATATACCCCTTACCAACAATAAAATCCTTTCTTTTGGTAATTGTAGCAACTTTAGAGCGCCCCAAACGAATATAAAATGGACCTTGCTGTTTGTAAGCCTCAATAACTGCTAATCGTGCTTCCGGTGCATCAGCAGGAACAATAATTCGCATGTTGGGAATTGCTCTAAAAAAATTAATGTCTTCTAATGCCTGATGCGACGCTCCATCTTCACCTACAGTTATTCCTGCATGAGAGGCAACAATCTTAACATTAAAGTTGTTATAGCAGATTTCATTTCTTACTTGGTCAAGCACTCTGGCAGTAGCAAACATCGCAAATGTAGAAGCAAAGACAACTTTACCGCTGCTAGCTAAACCAGCTGCTGCAGCCATCATATTTTGTTCAGCAACACCAAAATTAAAAAATCTTTGCGGAAACTCTTTAGCAAATAAAGAAGTCCTAGTCGATCCAGACAAATCAGCATCTAGCACAACTAAATTATTATTTTTCTTTCCTAACTCAACTAATGTTTTTCCGTAAGCATCACGTGCGTATATTTTTTCCATTTTCTTATTTATTTTTCTATACTATTTATTAAATGGATGAGCAATCATTTTTTTTCAATTCACATAAAGCAATATTCTTTTCTTCTTCAGTAGGAGCGCGTCCATGAAAATCAACAACATGCTCCATAAAAGACACTCCTTTTCCTTTTACAGTATGCGCAATTATAACTGTAGGCTTTAGCTTAACTGTTCTTGCCTCTTCAAACGACTCAAGAAGCTCTTCAATGCTATGTCCATCACACTGTATTACATGCCAACCAAAAGACTCCCATTTATTCATCAACGGCTCAACACTCATTATTTCCTCTACTCTTCCATCTATTTGAAAACGATTATAGTCAATAATGCCACAAATATTATCTAGCTTAAAATGAGCAGCAGCCATTGCCGCTTCCCAAATATTACCTTCTTGCATCTCACCATCCCCCATAAGACAATAAACTCTTCCCGTTAAATTATCCAGCCTGGAAGCTAAAGCCATTCCAATAGACACTGACAACCCTTGTCCTAAAGAACCACTGGAAACTTCTATTCCGGGAATTCGGCTATCTGGATGCCCTTGTAATAAGGCGCCTAACTTTCGCAGTTTCATTAATTCATCTACCGGAAAATAACCACTCAGACTTAAAGCCGCATATACAGCCGGACAACAGTGCCCTTTAGAAAGATGAAATTTATCCCGGTTTTCTAAATTAGGATTTCCGGAATCATGTCTCATAATTTCAAAATAAAGACAAGTAATTATATCTGTCGCTGAAAGCGACCCTCCAGGATGACCACTTCCCGCACAAGCAAGCATTTTGATAATTAATTTCCGAATTTCGTTTGCTTTATTTTTTAGAAGTTGAATTTTTTTTGTCATACTCTTCAATCTTTAATTTTAAACCATCATCATTTGGAAATTCCGCAAGACCTTTTTGGTAATAACTCAGTCCTTCCGATAGATTATTCATTTTCATGCACAGTTCACCTAAATGTTCGTAAATATCCGGATCTTTAATAAGCATTATTGCTTTTACCAGGTATTCTTTTGCCTGAGCATAATCTCCTTTTTTAAAATAAATCCAACCTAGGCTATCCAGATAAGCTCCATTACTAGGCTCTTTCTCCAAAGCCTTTTTGACCATTACCTCAGCTTCTTCAAGGTTTACACCTTTTTCCGCATAAACATATCCTAAAGAATTAAGAACCGGAGCACACAATGGGTCCTTCACCAAAGCTTGTTGCCAAGAACCAATCGCCTCTTCTTCTCTGCCAGTTTGTTCGTAAAAATATCCTAACCAAAAAAGGGCCTCAATATATTCAGGATTGCTCTTTAATATTTTTTCGTATATCTCAATAGCCTCCTGGGGTTTCTTTTTATAAAAATAAAACTGTGCCAGATATTCAGAAACTCCAATATCTTTTGGCTTTAATTCATGCGCCTTCTGAAGAAACTGCTCGTAAGATTGCTCCAGCTTCTGATCATCCTGTGCGTAAGAATAAACAAGCACTAAGGCTAAGTAAACATCCAAATTGTTTGGATTGTCCGCCCGTGTTTTTTTTAAAACTACCTCAGCCTCTTTAAGTTTGCTGGTTCTAACTAAAACAGTAGCCTCTTTAAGAGAAACCTGCACCGAATAAGGATCTTTATTCTTGGCTTTTCTTAATTCTCTCAAGGCTAAATCGTAATCTTCCCTCTCCACCGCTAAAAGTCCTTTTAGATAATGGCTGTACAATTCGGAAGAATTATGATTGCGTGGGAAAGAAGAAGGCAAAAACATAAAAAAAACAAGAAGCCCCATCAATAAAACATAATGGGGCTTAAAAATCTTCTTCTGCTTTTTCGCAGCTTTCATTTCACTATTGCCTTAATAGTAATCATCACAATGCAATAAACAAGATAAACAATATGCCAATACTTATTTAGCTTTGTGTCTTTGCTGTTTTCTTCTTTTCTTAAACCAATGTCGCTTAACTTTTTTATCTTTTCTCTTTTTTCCGCACGGCATAAAAACCTCTTTTTCTCTAAAATAATTTAAATATTAATCTTTAGTAGATAACTTTATTTAACGGATACTCAATAATGCCTTGCGCACCGTTCTCCTTAAGCAAAGGCAAAATTCCCCGAACATCTTTCTCGTCAACAATAACCTCGCAAGCAACCCAGTCTTTCACAGACAATGAAGAAATAGTTGGTTTTTTTAATGCCGGGAGAAGCGATAAAATTCTTTCCACATCTTTATCTTTAACATTCAGTTTTAGTCCTACTTTTCCTCTAGCCTCTAAGGCACTTTTTAAAAGCAAAAGGATATTGTTAATCTTTTTCTTTTTCCACTGGTCCTTAAATGAATTTTTATTAGCAATAAACTGAGTAGTTGAAAAACAGACTGTGGCAATTTCCCGCAATCCGTTAGCTTTTAAGCTTTCTCCGGTTTCGGTAAGCTCTACAATTGCATCAACTAATCCGCTCTTTACTTTAACTTCTGTAGCTCCCCAGCTAAATTCTACATCAACATTTACTTTTTGTTTTTTAAAAAAATTGCGTGTATAACGCAATAGCTCAGTAGCAACTCTTTTCCCTTCTAAATGGCTTATTTTTCTTATCTTTGAATCTTCCTTTACCGCAATAACCCATCTTACCGGATTAAGAGTCCTTTTAGAGTAAGGAAGCTCAGAAACCCTTATGATGCTTGAATTGTTTTCTAAAATCCAGTCTTCTCCGGTAATTCCACAATCCAGCACTCCTTCCTCAACATAACGAGACATCTCCTGTGCACGAATCAAAACAGGTTTAATCTCTACATCATCAATAGAAGGAAAATAAGAACGATGGCTTAAGCAAATATTAAATCCAGCCATCTGAAAAATCTCTAGAGTTTTTTCCTGTAGGCTTCCTTTTGGTATTCCTAATTTAATAATTTTCATAATTTTCTTACTTTAACGAATAGAGGGCAAATTATACTCCCCTTAACGATAATTGTAAAGTAAAAAATATTTAATGCTAATAGTAGCTTCGCCAGCTCTTTTTTCCCTTTTTAATACAATTGCGCCTGATATTTTAAGTACTATCCTTGAACAGGCATTAATTTTCTAACATTTACAATAAACTCCTTGATATTCTTATTTTTGACATCAATATTTAAGGCATCTTCTAGGTACCGCAAAGCCAGATCAAGATTGTTCTCTTCGACTGCAATACAAGCTAACATAAAGAGCACATCCAATCTTAAAGATGTATGATTAAGATATCTTTCCAAAATTTGTCGTGCTTTTTTGTATTGCCCATTCTCCAAATATAATTGGACTAATGCTTTGTAAGAAAAAGAAAAACCGGGGCTTTTTTCAATGGCAATAAGAAAATACTTTTCAGCCAACTCTCTTTCCCCTGTTGCCTTGTAAGTGTTTCCTAAATTATGATAAGCCACAGGATTGTATTGATTTAGAGCGATTGCCCTGCTGTATATTTTCTCTGCCTCTTTGTAGTCACCTACATCCGCATAAGCCATGCCTAAATTGTTGATAACTCTATAGCTATTTGGTGCATATTTTAGCACTTGTCGATAAAAACAATAGGATTACGCCAGTCCTCATTCCTGATAATCGTTGTCGATCCGAGAAACAATAAAAATAAAACAAAAATAAATAAAAAATGTTTCCGAAAACCAGTTTTTTTCACAATGAACATTCCCAGCCAAATTAAAATCAAAAAAATTCCAATCATCGGAAGATACAACCAATGTTCATAAAGTAAACCGTTGATCGGAACAATAAGATTGGATGTAGGAAACAAGCCAATAAAAAACCAAAGGATACCAAAACTCAAGATCGGAAATCTCTTCAAACAAATAAAAACTAAAAATATTAGCCCTAAAAAGATTGCTCCTCCTATAACCACTGGCAGAGAAAAAAAGGAGGTTGCAATTTCTATACTTCGCTCCATATGAAGGTTCATTGGCCAAAAAAGAAGCTTAAAATATACTATTAATATTTTAAAAAAAGTAAATAAACGAACAAAAAAGCTAGAAGTGAAAATATTTACTTCGTTGTATAAATTAAAAGTATTTAGGAAATTTAAAACTGTAGCCCGAAGAATAATATAGCCGCCGGTAAAAATAAAAAATGGCCACACAGACTTCCCTATTGTTTTTATCCTTCTTATCGGTGAAATTTTTGTATCCATAAAAAAGAAATCTACTATTAGAATCAAAACAGGCATAATAATAGCAGTTTCTTTAGACATTAAAGCCAAAACGTACATTATCAAAGACAAGCAATAAACAAGCCTTTTCGACGATAATTTTTCTAAACTGCGAAATTTTAAATAAAAAATAATTCCTAAGAATATGAAAAATACCGAAAGAGAATCTCCCAAACTATTAACATATGTTACAGCTTCAGTCTGCAACGGATGGATAAGAAACAGCAAAGCCGTCCAGAACGACAACCAGACATTCTTAAAAAGATAGATAAGAATAAAAAATAAAAGAATTGCGCAAGCAATATGAAATAAAGTATTAACCACGTGATATCCGACCACCCAATCTTTCCAAAGGTGCCACTCTAAAGAAAATACCGAAAGAAGCGCTGGCCGCCAATAATTACTTACTAGCCCCGCACCAGCAATAAGATTTTCAGAAAAAAATTTTGGAAAATACTTCCAGTCTTTAATGAATTGATTTTTCAGGATAAAGTCATCGTCGTCCCAAAACATCTGGTTAGAAAAACTATTAGCATATAAACTTAAGCCGATAGCAACTAACAAAAAAACAAAAAAATAGCGTTTGAATTCTTTTTTTGCTAATATATGTCTCATTAAAATTATTTAAAGCTTCTTAATTGCTAACAATTTTTCGAAGCTACCGGGTAATCAATTTTTCCACCATTGGAAAAACTTCTTCGGGGCTTATTTCTCGTAAACACTTTTTATCATACTTACACCCTTTAAACCTAAATCCTTCATAGCAAGGCTGACAACAAAGATCTTTCTTAATCACAAGGCAATTACTCCCCTCGGGGTAAACTCCGTAGATTTTTTCATTTTGCGGCCCAAAAAAAACAACTATCTTTCTGTGTAAAGCCTGAGCAATATGAAAAGGACCTCCGTCATTAGTAAGTATAAGATCACAAAAGGAAACAAGCCCGCAAAATTCTTCTAGATTAATTTTTCCACATAAATCTATCGGCTTTTCTTCCAAATTATCATATAGATAGCTACATAAAGAAATTTCAGATTTCGAACCAAAAACAATGATCTTCGCCCCTATTTTTTTTTGTAATAAAGAACATAAAGCTGTAAAATTGGTTCTGGGCCAGCGTCGAAAGTAAGCAGTATTTCCCCAGCTATCACCAGACCCCGGAGACACGCCCACAAGAAAAGCATCTTTACTTATCCTATGTTTTCTTAATATCCCTTCTGCTGCCTTTATTTTTTTACGAGGAATAAACAAATCAAAGCAATACTCTTTAGGATCTATGTCTAAGAACCAAAGCAAGCTTAAGTAATACCGGGCAACATGTTTATCTTTATATCCTTGAGGTATATCTATTTTATGTGTTAAAAACCTTCCTCTTTTTTTAAAATTAAAACCGATGCGAGTTCTTACACCGGCAATTTTAAAAAATAAACCATATTGTGCATTCAGAGAAAGATCAAAAATTATATCGAATTTACTTTTCTTTATATCTCTACGAAAAGAAAAAAGCTTCTTAAAAAACTGAAATTTTGATTTTCGCGCAATTGCTTTCCATTCATCTTTTTCAAACACTAATACTTTATCCAGCAAGGGATTATCCTTTAGCAAAGGATACACCCGGCGATTACAAATATAGGTAATCCTAGCATTCAAAGATTCTTTAAGGTTTTCAATCAGCGGCATACTAAATACTACATCACCAATTCCAAAGGGATTAAATACTAGTATATTATTTGTCTTCATTTTTTTCCTGTTACCAAGGTATTGTCATCCAACATCAACCTAATAATGAAAACGTTTACAATGCAACACATCTCAAAGCTTGTAAACCAATAATAATACATGTTACAGTTTAATAAGGGTTCCTTGTTTTTTAGGAACCAAAGCCACGGGCCCTCTCCTAATTTTTAGGGGAGGGTTTTTTATCTCTAGGCTTATTAGTATGGTAAAGCTCATAATTTATTTAATACAAAAACTATTGAGGTGACTATTGTTCCGGCAATAGCTACACCTATTAAAATTGCTAAAAACGACTTCTTAACGTTCATATTAAAAAGAGTAGCAGCTACCGTACCTGTCCATGCACCGGTTATCGGCAAAGGAATAGCGACAAAAGCAATTAGCCCCCAAAAACCCCAACGCGCTACTATTTTTGATTTTTTCTCTACACGTTTGAACCACCATTTTAAAACTTTACCAAAAAACCAAACATTATCTAAATGATGAGCAAAATATTTAAAGAACAGCAGCAGTGGTAAAATGGGTATCAAATTGCCCAGGATAGCTAATAAATAGACCTTCCCCAACGAAGATATACCCAACACTTTGCAACCATAAGGTATCGCAAGCCTTAACTCAACAACTGGCGAGGCAGCTAACCCTATAATAATCAACTCTTTATTAAAACAAAACATGTACTAATACAATATTTTAAATTCTTCCTTAATTGTGAATTTATCCTTTTGTCTGAATAACAAATCTTAAGAATCTCAATGTATCTATAAACGGATGTATCTTGCTGGAAGGATTTCTAAAATAAATACTTTTTATCGGAATGCTTTCTACGGAAAATCCCAGCTTAGCGGCCTTAATAATAATTTCTGACTCTATCTCAAACTTATTGCTTTCAATGATAATTTTCTTTAGCACATTCCGTTTTATTAGCCGGTATCCGCATTGAGTATCTGGAATATCCTGCCCGACTATTTTTGAAATAAACCAAGACATAAATCTATTAGTAATGAATCTTACCCTCGGCATCTCTAGAGGATTAACCATCCGATTGCCAACAACTAAATCCGACCCGCTTTGCGCTTTAAGCACAAACTGATCAATATCCAACGGACTATGCTGTCCGTCGCCATCCATAGTAATTACGTAGTCGAAATTATTTTTCTTTAAAAGAAAATCTATACCCTTATTTAAGGATTTACCTTTACCTAAATTCTTTTTATTCCTGATAACTAAATCTGCCTGCTTCCGGGCAACTTCATATGTATTATCCGAAGAGCCATCGTCAACAACAAGAACACGAAATTCTTTTTCTTTCAGCTTTATCAAAATATCGGCCAAGCTTACGTTTTCGTTATATGCAGGAATTATTACCCAGATTTTCATGCTGTTTTTGAACTATTTTTTTTAACTTCCCAGCCAATATTTCTGAAACATGTACCATTGACCAGGGTATTTTTTTAAATATTTTTCTAAAACTAAAATGTATTGTTTTAGCAAACAAGTCTCGCTGTCATTTTTTTTCTCATCAATATTAATTGGCTTTTCAAAAATTAAACGATAGAAATACTTATTTTCCCGGATAAAAAAAGAAGGAATAACTTCTGATCCTAGCTTTAAAGCAAAAAAAGAAGCTCCTCGAGGAATACAAGCTTTACAAGAAAATATTTTCAATTTTATTTCTGAACCGGAAAAATCTTTATCCCCCAGTAAAGCAATCACTTTTCCCTTTCTTAAAGCAGAAAAACAACCCCTGATGCCTAACCCTGTAGGAATAACTTCCATTCCAACCATCCTTCTGCGTCCATCAAAAAATCTGTTTACACGCTTATCTTTGTGCGCTAAAGCAACAGCGGAAAGAGGATAGCCTAACAGAGAAGTTACTGCTCCTCCTAACTCATAATTGCCTAAGTGAGCAGTAAGGATAACTACACCTTTACCTTTGGTTAATGCATTATCCAAATGATCCAAACCATCTATTCTCACATACTTCTTAACAAAATCCTCATTTAAATAAGGATAGCGAAAAAAATCTACTAGATAATAAGCAAAATTAGTAAAAACCTCCTTCACGCAACGATTAAGCATGCGTGGATCATCAATAATTGGTAAAAGATTATAGGCAACTGCTTGACGATCTTTTGAGGCAAAAATAAAATACAGGTAGGCAATAATTTTAGCAAGAACATAACAGGCTTTGCGGGGAAGGATCAAAGACAATGCTGCTCCAGAGATAAAAAAATAATACATTAGCTTATCAATTCCAAAACCAAATCCACAATTCTTAATGAAGAATCGATAATTGAATTTTCTTTTGCTTGTTCCTTCAAATAATACATCGTTTTCTTATTTTCAAATAGTTCATTAATGATATTTTTTATTTCAAGAATATTATCAGTATTAATTACCGATTGCTTACTAAGAAGATACTCTACATTTCTTTCTTCTTGACCAGGAATAGGATTGCTAACTACTATACACAACCCTTTGGCTAAAGCTTCTGAAATGGTTATGCCCCCGCCTTTTGTAATGATTATGTCCGAAAAATCCATAATTTTATAGACATCATCCGTATAACCAAAAACAAAAATGGGCTTTTTAAATGTATCCTTATGTTTTATAAACCATTCGTAAAGACTTTTGTTGTTTCCGCAAATTACTATAAGCTGAAAATTATGTTTTAGTTTGTCTAACCTTCTGGCGATTAACTTCAACGGCCCCATTCCTAATCCCCCACCCATAATTAATAATGAATTTAAATTATTCATAAACCCAAACTCTTCAGCAATTTCTGTCTTAGGGTAAGTGTTTATAAATTTAACAGAGATAGGTATTCCCAACACTTTGACTTTCTCTTTGGAAACACCTTCTTCAATTAATACATCTTTTGCTTCTTTGCAAGCTACAACATATCTATCCACAAGAGGATGAACCCAAAAACGATGAGGATGATAATCAGTTACAATCCCAACTAGCGGGGTTTTGAGATTATATTTTTGTTTAAAATCAGCTATTAAGCCACAAGGGAACGCTTGTGTAGCTAAAAAACAATCAGGTTTCCCACGCTGAATAAGATTTTTAAGCTTATCAAAAGCAAACCGATTAATTAGCTGCAAAAGAGGACTTAAAGTTTTTATCACCCTTTTTCGGTCGTAAGCTTTCCCCCATAAATGCGGAAAATGCTTGATAGTCATCATATACATAAGGTTGATAACTTTCTCACCTAAAGGGTAGAAATACCCTAAACCATTGATATTCATTGTTTCTATCTGCGGATTTCTGTATAAAAAAGCCTCTTTTAAATTTTGAGCCGCTTTATTATGACCACCGATTTCAGAAATATGGAAAATAAATACTTTTTTCATTTAAAAAATTAAATTAGGTCAATATACTGCTTACCTTCTCGAAACGGATTAAGAGAATGACTTACTTTGAAACGCTTATCATCGGCTAAATTAATAATTCCTTTTCCAGGCTCTTCGACTAATTCAACTTGAGGTGAAAATATATCATTCTCGTTCTCTTTTCTCACTATACATATTTTACCATTGTTAAGAGACACTATCGTCCCCCGGGGCCAGACTCCCATTATTTGGAAAAACTTATCAAACACAGGTGGAAATATTTTTTTGCCCCGTTCATTAAGCATTATCTCATAAATCACCTCTGGTGGGTAATCACTTTTATAAGATCGCCTTCGAGTAAGCGCATCATAAATATCACAAACCATAATTATTAAGGAAGCAATATGCGGTTTTTTTAAAAGAGAAATTTTCGGATACCCACTACAATCGTATCCAATGTGATGCTCAAACGCGACTACAGACGGCAACACCGTTAATGCCTCTGTCTGCTTCATGAGTATTTCCACCCCCAAAACAGTGTGGCTTTCCATTTCAGAAAACTCGTCAACTTTTAATCTCCCTGGTTTCTGAAGTATATTTCTTTTTATATAAAGTTTACCAATATCATGAAACATCCCCGCGATGCTTATACTCGTTGAATCTTTACGAGAAAAGCCCAAACGACAAGCAAGATACATAGCCAAGCTGCTTACATTCAAAAGATGTGCAAAAGTGTTAGAATCGTGGCCTTTAGTTAATACTAAGTTAAAAAATAACTGGTAATTTCCCATCAGACTTTCCATGATACTGTTTGCAACAAATTTTAAGCTCAAATTATCAACCGCGCCTTCATTAAGCAAAATATCTACAGATTGGCCAATTTCATTAAGAGAATTTTCATAATCTGAAGATGAACTAACGGCTTTCTTTGTTATTTGCGATCTCTCTCCTTGGAATTTTGGAACTCCTTCTCTAATCCTATCAACACTTATATGTGCGAACTTTTCTCTCAATGATTCTTTGCTGCCTGTAGTTTTTATTGTATCGACCGGAATCAACAACAAACTAATAAATTTCGTTAGCTCTTCTTTAGTAACCCCTTTTTGAAAAACAATCTTTTCGATTCCTCTCTTCTTTAACTCATCAATACCAGAAGCTACCCTTTTGCTTAAATCAAAAAATATGTGTTTACCACTGGCCAGCTCCTTGCCAAATATTCCAACTGTCAGCTCACTATTTTCATTCAATACAACTTGCAAATTATTATACGCCTGCTCAACAGAAAGTAAGAACCGAGGGTGCTTAGTTTCATATATCCTAGCTATCTGCCAAGATGACATTAGCTCTTTTAAAAATAGTTTAATTAATTCAAACATTAGATCTTGCTTAAAACTCTCACAGCTAATTTTCTAATATCTTTATTCCAAAAAAAATGATATTTGCTTAAGGAGCTTAGATATTTTTGTGACTCTTTGAACGGAATTTCTCTTACAATTTGCAAATTCTCTTTTATTATACGACTATTTATTCCGAAATAATTCTTAATGTCCAACAAAATTTTAGCAGCTTTCATTAACGAATCAGAATCTTTCAACAAAATTACAAGCGCCTGCTTACGTTGAATAAAATTCCCGTTTTTAATAACGCTTAGCACAAACTGCTTATCATAAGAAACCAACCGTTGCATTATTTTTAGAACTTCACTTTTTATTAAATCAAACGATTTATTAAAAATATGCTTAAGGATTCTAATGCTAAGAGGGTACTCAAGAATTTGAACCCCATTAACAATTTTTTTGATTAGAATTACATTCGATAACGATTCATTTAAATAATTATAAAATTGATTTATATTATTTGGAAAAACATAAAAAAACAAAAACAAAGCATTCGAGTTAAATTCTTCCTCCTCGAATATCATCTTAAGATATTCTTCAGAATTAGCACTCCCTGCTTTTACAATATTTGCATAGCGTGTGCTTAAAAACTTCTTCCCTTCATTTAGCATTGCTTTTTCTACAAAATTAGCAACTTTCTCATAAGCATACCTGCAAAAACCATCAAGCGAATTATTAGATAACTGCTTTTTTTCAAGTAAATTAATAAACTGTTGAATATAAGAAAACTTATTCTCATCGATATCTTTTTTGATTTCTAGTAAAATACAATCAAGTGTATCCTTAAGTTTTTCTTCATCTTTTTCTAGCATAAATAATTCCAACAAAATAAAACAGTAATTTTTTTGCAGCCATCCATAATCAAAACTAACATTCTCTTCCGAAGAAATATTTTCAAAAATTTCAAGCAGATTACGTTTATATATTTCCGAAACTTTTTCACTTCCAGGTAAAACAAATAATTGTTTAATATTTTTTACAACATCAGGATTATTCATTAGCTTTTCTTCACCGCCTAATTTACTCAATAAAAAAGATGCTATATTGCCATGTTTTTCTTCGCTCACAATCTTTGCAAATAAATCAAGGCTTAGATGGTTAAACTCTTCTTTCCCTTGGAATCTTTCTATTAATACATCAGAAATGCCTTTAGCATCTATATTATTGAGAAAATTTCTTAGCCGCATTTCACTTTCTGGTGAAATAGAAATATCACTTTTAAAAATAGATTTAGACAAATCTTTAGAACTCTCAAAAAACTTATCCCTATCTGAATCTTGAAGATAATTAAAAAACTTAGCAAGCACCATTCTTTTTTGATTATCCTGAGTTAAATCATTGATGCTTACCCCCTCCAACATCTTATGAGAAAATTTTGATAACTCATTAATTTTCTGAGCATTACCTTCGGCAAGGCTATCGCTCAACAAACTAACCCAAGCATCTTTACACTCCTTCCCTTCACCAGTTAACAATTCTGAATAATCTAAATTTTTAACTATAATATTGGAAACGCCTGCTTTTTCCAAAACAACAGCTAACCCACCTTTTGTTAAAATATCATTGGGTGGTAGACTTACCTGCTCTAAAAAACTTTGTAGCTCCACAGAAGATACTTCTTTTTTTACTTCAATGCTTTTTATTTTACGCAAATGAAAAAAAGTAGCTGTATCTTTATACATTTTTCCTTCTTTCAATGAAAGCTTACCAATGATTAAATAATCTGCTGCAATTTTTATTTCAAGCACATCAACCGAAGAAAATATTTTATTAATACTCTCTTTCAAACCATCTATTGATTTGGTTACAAGGGGATGATCCTTAAAGTAAACAGAAATATTGGTAACCGCTGTTTTTAGGTTTTTTAAAAAATCATCATACATATTTTCATTACTCATCTTAGATTAACCCTAATTAGTTAACAATAGTATTATTAGAAATACTCTCTATAAATATTAATAAAACGCTGAATAAAAAACCCGTGTTGTTTATAATCATTCTCCAAAAACCTTGAAACTCCATAACGTAAGCACCCCATAGAAGACGAAACAGCAAAAGGCTTAACAGAAATATTACCTGGAAACCCAACATATTCTTTTAAAAATCCAAAAAATCCTTCTTTTGAATTCAAACGACCAATAAAAGAAACAGAAAAATCATTATTACAAATATTATCTTCTATTTCTTTCGCAAAGTAAACTATCTCTCTTTTTACATACTCCTTGACTACAGAATTTACCACCTGAATACTTAGATTAATACACCCCGTATCCTCCTTTTTGATGGTAATTTCCTTGTTGTAGGGAATTTCTTTAAAAGAAACGTACCGATTAAACACCTCTTCGGACAACGAGTATTTTAAGAGAAACCGTCTCCCAATTTCTTCAATTATTTTCTTTATGCCGAAATCAAACTCTTTACCAAAGATAAACTTTCCTTTATCTACAACAGTAGAATAGCTCTTGCTAAACCCTACGCTTATCATGACTTGCTTGCCGGCCCTCTTCCTAAAAGATGTAGCAAACATGCTTATCCCCGCAGCAACAAATCCACCAAAACTTCTATCTAGTGTATAAAAAAGATCTTCCACCTCTTTGTACAACTTATCCTTAACCCACAAAAGATGTGAAGTTAATTTAATTTTTTTTGCCCATATACCCAAAGGTGGTTTTTCATGCGCTACCGTGTCTATTTCATAATTCATTACAATGTTATGCAAACAAAAATCATCCCAATCTAAAAACTTATCTTCAAGATATTTTTTAGCAAACAAAATATCTTTGGGTGTAACAATTTTTCTTCGTTTCAAAATAACAATCTCTTCGACTAATCTTTGTTTGCTTAAATTCCAAGGTAACTCTACAAACACTTTCAGAATACGACAGGAACAACTTATCTCCACCTCTCTTATCTTTTGGTCGATAACTGCTAAATTATCCTGTAAGTGGTCAGCAATGCTACTATTGTTTTTGTATGGTAAAGACACTTCCACTATTTTAAAAAAATCCGGATTGGATCTTTTAAGATTAGCAAACGAAAGAAATGTTTTATCCTCATCCAAAGCAATAGCGCAAATTCTATTCATCGCCAAAAACCTACGTATACTTTTTTATGGCTTAGATCTATGTACTTTACCAAAGATATTTTATCTTTAAGCTCGATTTCAATAACTTCCTTTAATAATTCTATTTTCTCTTTAAAATTAACCTTGGAAATAATAACTTTCATATCTTTATCGGAAAAATTATCCTGGTTATCCAGCGTTTTATACGCCATGAAAAAAGTAATAACATCTGGTTTAAGCAGGTTTATCAAACGTATACTACATTGATTACAAAATCCATTCTCTTTTAAGTCTTCAATTAAATAGAAGGCAAGCTTAAGATTACTATCTTTTGCATCGCTACCCTTTGTAAAAAAATGTTTATATTTATTAACTTCAATAGAAATAAGCCCAGGCAACGGGATATCACTACCATCACTCAAAACAACTCCATCCTTATCTATCGGATAAAATTTTTTCTCCTTTATCTGGGCAAACGGAATACGTTGCTTAGCAGTTATCCTAATCCTAGAAGGAAACTCTTTTAAGACAACTACCTGTCTATACACAGGATATGTTTGTTTAAAATAAGAAATAATTGCTTTCATGTCCAAGGTAAATAACGATTCTCCTTCTATCCTCTCCCGAAAATCTTTCGTCAACTCAATATCCGAAATAACCCCCCCCTTAGACACCCGAAAAATACTTGAAGTATACACTAAATATCCTAGTCCAACAAAAACACAAACAACACAAATAAATAGCAACATGTATATAGCTACTTTGAAGTTAAATTTAAACCTATTTTTTTTAAACTTTTTGTACTTTTTTCTTTTCATATAAAGCTACTTCTAGCATTTTTAAAACTAAATCATCAAAAGTTAAACCACAAACTCGAGCCGAGAGAGGTAAAAGACTATGCATCGTCAATCCAGGTATCGAGTTGACTTCCAAGACACAAGGAATATTATCATCACCCAATCGTATATCTACACGAGAGGAATGCCGACACCCCAACGCTTTATGAGCCCATAAAGCTACTTCTTGTACATGCTTGTAGACAACAGGACTTAGCCCTGCCGGGGCAATAAATTTAGTTTGAGGATTCTCATACTTTGAGGTAAAATCAAAATAATCTCCTTCAGCTATAATTTCTACAACACCTAATGATTTTTCTTGTAAAATACCCACAGTTAATTCTCTTCCCTTAATATAGTCCTCAACAATTATTTTATTCTGAAAAGAAAAAGCACTTTTCAATGCTCTCTGCATTTCTACCTTAGAATGCACAATGGAAACCCCTAAGCTAGAACCAGAAAAGTAAGGTTTAACAACAACCGGATATTGGAAATTTCTTTCAAAACTTTCAGCATTAACGCAAATGCTAAAAGCGGGAGTGCTAATGCCAGCTTTAAGAAAAACATTCTTAGCCAATATTTTATCCATCGCTAATAAACTTGCCTCAGGTCCTGAACCTGTATAGCAGACCCCCAAGCGTTCGAAAATACTTTGAATGCCTCCATCCTCTCCAAACTCTCCATGCAAAGCAATAAACGCAATATCAATCTTATATTTTTCTACCAGCTCTTTAACTTTATCTTCTCTTGATGTAGAAATATCAATTAATACTACCTGTTTTCCTTGGCTCAATAAAGACCGATAGACTTCTTTTGCGGAAATAAGCGAAATACTCCTTTCCTTAGATACGCCGCCTCCAAAAATGCCTATTTTTATATTGTCTAAATTCATATTTACGTCAGTTTATATTAGCTAAGACATACTAAGCATAAAATATTTTTTTACCATTTAACAATATTATACCCATCTTTTTACTTCTTCTTTCAAAAAAACAGAATATTTAGAGTACACTCTATCTTTTATTCTTCTAATCAAATACTCAACATCACTATAGCAAGCACTACCTTTGTTAACAATAAAATTAGCGTGTTTGACAGAAACTTGAGCCCCCCCTTTTTCTGCTCCCTTTAGACCACAAGAATCAATAAGAAGACCTGCCTTATCTCCTTGGGGATTTTTAAAAATAGAACCACAAGAGGGTAAATAACACTCTTGGGAAACAAATCTCTTTTTTAAAATCTTCCTAACCTTCTCTTTAATATTAGTGCTATTTTTTAGCCCTAATCTGACACTAAGAACGATATAATTTTCCAAGGAAGAAAATCGATAGCTAAATTGTATTTGCTTTTTTTTTAAGTGCTCAATTTCTCCGTTTTTATTTACCACTTCTACACTTTGGATAAGATCAGAAACATTTGTGCCAAATGCAGAAGCATTCATAGCTACCAACCCGCCAATTTGAGCAGGAACACCGGATAAATTTTCTAAGCCAGATAAATTATTCCTAATGCAATATTTTACCAGAAAAGATAGAGAAGTTGAAGCCCCTACATCTAAATACTCCCCTTTTTGAACTAAATAGTTGAATCTCCTTCCTAACGTTATTACAGGCCTTTCAATCAAGCAATCTTTCACTAGAATATTAGAACCATTCCCTAAAATATAGAATGAAAACCCAATCTTTCTAACAATAAGGCATGCTTCTTTGCGACTATTTACAACAAGCAGCCTTTTTGCTTTTCCGCCTATTCTTATGGAAGTAAGATCTTTTAAACCAACGTTTCTTTTAACTGACATTATTTTTAAATAGTTGGACAACTTTGTCCATCAACAAATTGATATCTCCTGCCCCTAATATTAGCACAATATCCCCTTTACGAAAACAAAAAGGAACTATTTTGCATAACTGACGACAAGCAACATATTGAAACTTACCGCCTTTTTTTACAGCTGTATTACAAAATTCACTCATCTTTATTCCAAATTTGTTTTCTTCGCTAGCGCTGTAGACCTCAGTTATAAAAACTCTATCCGCATCACTGAAGCAACCTAAAAATTCTTTATACAATAAGCTCATACGAGAAAAACGATGCGGCTGGAAAACAACCAAAAGCCTACGTGGTGCAAGTAAGCGTGCCGCTTTTAAAACTGCTTTTATCTCAGTCGGATGGTGTGCATAATCATCAATAAAAGTTACTCCTTTAACCTTTGCCTTTATTTGAAATCTTCTTTTGGTACCTTTAAAATTTTTTAAAGCAAAATTAACTTTTTTAAAATCCTCTCCTAAAAAATAAAAAAATGACAAAGCAGCAAGAGTATTTAGGCAATTATGTTCCCCAATTAAAGGTGTTTTTATATTCATGATAAATTTTCCATTAACGCATAAGTCAAAACAACTGTAGCCCTTTTGAAAGCTAAAATTTTTCCCCTGGACTAAATTATTTTCTTTCCAACCAAAACTAATACCATTATATCTACCGACAATTTTATCTAGGAAAGGATCATCCCCACAAGCAATTATCTTTTCTTTAGTTTTGCGAGAAAATTCCAAAAAACCTTTTTTTAGGTTATCAAACTTCTTAAAATAATCAAGATGCTCAGAATCAACATTAGTAATCAGTGAAACCCAAGGATCATAGTGCAGAAAACTACCATCACTTTCATCAGTCTCCATAACAAAATATTCATCTCCCCACCAAGCCCCTTGCGTATAGTTAAGCGGTACTCCTCCTAAAAAAACAGTAGGCTTATACCCTAATGAGGTAAGAAGATACCCCAATAAAGATGTGGTGGTTGTTTTTCCGTGGCTTCCAGCTACCGCAATTGTCTTTTTGTTCCGGCAAATTTCTGCCAATAATTTCCCTCTTTGTAAGATACGAATGCCTCGCTTTTGAGCTTCAATCATTTCCGGATTATCTTTTTTAATTGCTGAAGAATATCCAACAATTTGGGTATTTGATGCAACCTGTTTCCTATTGTGTCCTATAAATACCTTAATGTCATTACTCTTAAGCATCTGAATATTTTGGCTATCTTGTTTATCAGAACCAGAAACTTCGAATCCTTTATCCTTTAAAAGAAAAGCCAATCCACTCATCCCCACACCACCAATACCAATAAGATGTATCCGATTTAATCCTGATAAAATTTTTTCCATTTTTTCTCCAATCCATCCAGCCCCTTAAAAGCATAAAAGCATTTGTTTAGTGCATCCTCAACACTAAAGCCTTTTTGTAGAAATACAATAAAGCGATTAAAATTATACTTTTTATACTTGGATATCATCAAATCCACCAAAGAAAAAGACTCGCAATAGAAAAGTCGAACATAATCTTTAGGCTTGCTGGCTAAGCTATCTGTTGTTATTTTATTTAAATCCACGAATTTTATATAATTACCGGATAAAATATTTTCTTTTAACGCCTGGATATCTTGCCCAAAAGAATCTTGAGTGTATTTATTCTCCGTATAAACTGCTATACCTTCATCTAGCCAAAGAGGAAGATTATTCATGCCCACACGTTCTCTAAAAATTATATGCGTTAGCTCATGAATAAAGATGGGCTTAAACCTTAAATAGTCAGGATAGGTGTATATTGTCCTTTCCTGATAATTAACACAAGCACCTGACCATTCAGAGCAAGAAAAATAATCTAAGTAATCTGTTTTATTCTTGGCAATAAATATTTTCGTTCGATCCTCCCAAAGCCAGGGCTCGTCACGCACCAAATTAAATTCTTGAGTTATAATTCGATAAAATTCTTCCGCGGTATCCTTGATCTTAGCGGCGTATGTTTTATCTACCTGCGAATCATAAAAAATAATAAAGTGCGTGCTGCGTAACTGTTTATACAAACCATCTTCTAATGTTCTTTCTGAAGCAGCATAACCTACAACATTAATAAACACACTAATAATCAATACTACTAGAAAACTTCTTAAATTCAACCCCTAACTCCATTTTGCTTAAATTCGCTTTCATTTTTCTATTCACACTACAGTCTTTGAGTAAAATATTTAGTTTCCTGCTAAATTCTTCAAATAAAGTCTTTTCTTTCGTGCAGACAAAAGCAGCATCTTTCTTTTGAAAATACAATGCATTATCTTTCTGATGATTTCCTCCCCCGACGTGCGGTATCAGCACTGCTGGTATGTTAAAAAAAGAGATTTCCCCTAAAGTATTGGCGCCAGCGCGTGAGACTATTACATCACAAGCACTATATAAAACTTCAATATTATAATAGAAATCTTTTACAAAATTATTAATTTTTAATTTACCATAAAAGTCTGATACCTGATGGTAATCTTTTCTTCCGGTAAGATGAATTATTTGATACCCACCTTCAAGCTCACTAACAAATCTCATAAATAAACAATTTAACAAATGCGAACCTTGACTACCCCCTAAGCAAAAAATAACTGGTTTGCTAGAAAAATTTAAAATTTGACGCGCTTTGCCTTTATCAATTTTTTTTATATTTTTCCTTAGAGGGATACCGATTACCTTAGCGTTCTTTTCTTTTTTATTTATCGGAAAACCACGGAATATCGCTCTAACAAATATAGTAAGCACCTTGTTGGCTTTACCAAATTTAATATTAGGTTCATATATTGCCGTTTTTGTACCAAATAAGGAGCTAAAAAGCACCAAAAAAAAACTGTCTCGTCCTCCAAAACCAATCACCCTATCCGGCCGAAAAATAATAAGAATATACAGTGCCTCAAATAGCCGCCAAGAGCATTCAATGATTAAATTTCTATTCGAGAAGCTTTTTCCGACAACAGCAAACCCGGAATTTTCTATATACCGCCTTAAAAAAGGAGCTGTCGCAAAAAAATAAACTTTTTTATTAAAACCTTTACTATCTACCATAGTTTCGGCTTCTTTTTTTATTTTTTCTCCAATACTCAATGCTGGAAAAATATGTCCAGCACTCCTATCACACACTAAAAGCACTCTCATAACAACTTTTCTTACGCTCTCTTAATCCTTTGGTTGACTTAACTTTTTCCCTGTTATACTTTACCCTGTCCCTGTTTTTACTTATTTTTAGGCTTAGATGGCTCTAATTCAACCTTTCTTGACCTAACGCGCCGAGAAGCATTGAAAAACAAACCCAATAAAATATAATGAACAACTAAATGGCTACCACCATAGCTGATAAACGGTAATGAAAGACCTTTTGTTGGAAAAAACCCACAACTTACGCCGATATTAATAATAACTTCTAAAAAAAAGATAAATATTACACCCCAAAGAATGCCTTTTCGAAAATTATCATTAGCCACTTTAGCAACCATAAACATCTTATGGAATAACAAAAAGAATACAGATATCACTGTCAAAGAGCCCCACAGCCCAAATTCTTCAGCAATTATTGAAAAAATAAAATCCGTATGAGCAGCCGGAAGAAATGATAACTTTTGAATACTTTCTCCTAAGCCTACCCCCCAGATGCCTCCGGCTCCATAAGCAATTTGTGATTGAATTAATTGAAAGCCAGAACCACTGGGGTCAGAAAAAGGATTAAAGTAAGCAACAATTCGTCTAAAACGGTAAGGATAAAACTTAATAAGAAAAAATGCTGCCACAATTCCCAGCAAAACAATTAGAATTAAATGTTTATTTTTTGCTTTAAAGAAAAAAAGAAAAAAAATAGACCAGCTTACTAAAAAAATTGCTGCTCCCAAATCTGGCTGCATCAAAAGAAGAACGCAAACCAGCCCTAAAACTAAGCCCAATGGTACTAACCCTGACATAGCATCCCTAATAACCACTTTTTTCCGGGAACAATAGTCAGCGCAATAGAGTAAAAATGAAATTTTTAATACTTCTGATGGCTGGATATTAAAACCAGGAAACATTAACCATCTTTTTGCACCTCCAGTTTTTTCACCTAGACAAATTACCGCAATTAATAATAAAAAAGTAAAAATCAACAACTCTTTAACATGTTTTTTTAAAAAATCAATGTCAATTAATAGCGTGCAGAAAAACAACAACAGACTAATAGTAAAGAATAGTAATTGTTTTTTAAAAAAAAAAGCAGCATCCGATGTTAGTTTAAAAGCATAAATGCTTGAGGCTTCGTAAACCATCAAAAGACCAAACAAAGTTAGAGCTAGAACGATAATAAATATTGACCTTCGTTGAGATTTTATTTTACTTTCTTCGCTCTTATCTAAAACCATTCGCACTTACCACAACAAATCTCTGTTATCCAGCAATACTGACAGAAAACCACCACCGAAGACAAATTAAAGGCCCTTGACAATACCTGTAAATTTATTGCCTCTCTCAGCATAATTGGAGAATAAATCAAAACTAGAGCACATTGGAGAAAAAAGAATAGCATCCCTTACCTTTGCTTCCTTGTAAGATGTATTAATGGCCTTTTCCAATGTAGAGAACACTTCAGTTTGAATCTTATCGCTTAATGCTTCTTTTATCTTGGATGCAGCTTCACCATAAAGATTAATTTTTTTAATTCCTTTTTTATGAGCAACTATCTCTGAATAATCCAGCCCTTTATCTTTTCCTCCGGCAATAAGAACAACTGGCTGTTTGAGCTGTCTAAGCGCCCAAATAGTTGAGGCTACGTTGGTTGCTTTAGAATCATTGATAAATTTAATTCCATTAATTTTTCTAACAACTTGCAAGCGATGAGGAAGGCCTGAAAACAAACTAAACACCTTTAAACAATCTGTTTTAGCCAAGCCGAATTCCTTGACAATTCTGTAAACACAAGAAAAATTTTCGTTAGAAAATTCCTTGGAAAAGCATACTACTTGTGCCTTTACCAGTTTTTTAATCTTCTCACGAAGGATTAAACTTTTGTTTATCACCGCCAAATCAGAACTTCGCTGGTTCTTAAATATATTGAGCTTTGTCTGGAAATAATCTTCAAATTTCACATACCGGTCTAGATGATCCGGTTCGATATTAAGCAAAACTGCTATATCTGGTCTAAATTTTAAAATAGTTTCCAGCTGGAATGAACTAACCTCTAAAACAACTAAATCACCCTTTCTGGTATTTAAAACAAAAGACGAAAATGGTACTCCGATATTCCCACCTAAGAATACTCGTTTCCGCTTTTGCTTGAGGACCTCATAAGCCAAAGAGGCCGTAGTTGTTTTACCATTGGTTCCGGTAATCGCAATTATTTTTGCTTTATTAAACCAAAAAGAAAATTCTAACTCACCAATATAAGGAATCCCTAGTGAATAAACTATTTTGCTTATTGAGGAGCAAGACAAATCTACACCTGGAGACAAAACTAACAGCTGTGACCCTTTTACAAAATCTTTGCTGTGTCCGCCAAACTCGAACTCTATTCCTTTCTTTTTTAATTTGGACACCAATTCTTGAGAAAAAAAATTCTCTTTTCTTGAATCAGTAACTTTTATGTTTTTCTTAAGAGCCAGCAACAAATTACATAAGGAAACTCCGCTCTTACCAAAGCCAATAATGCATATATTTTTTAGATTATCTCCATCCATAACATTGTCCTTAGACCTATTCGGCCATTATCTTATTTTAAGCGTAAGCAATGCTAAAACCGCAAAAATAATTGAAATAATCCATAATCGTACTATAATTTTTGGCTCCTTCCATCCCAAAACTTGAAAATGATGATGCAAGGGAGCAGCCTTAAATAACTTCTTTTTTCTGAATCTAACAAAAAACATCTGCAAAATAACGCTTAGTGCCTCTAGAACAAATAAACCTCCACTAATAAATAATAAAAATTCTTGCTTAATTAATAATGCTACTGCCCCTATTCCTCCACCCAAAGCTAATGCCCCAACGTCCCCCATAAACACTTCAGCCGGGTAAGTATTAAACCACAAAAAAGCTAACCCAGCCCCAGCTAAAGAAAAACAAAACACTGTTAACTCTCCGGCTTCTTGCACATAAGGAACAAAAAGATAGTCAGCAATATTTATATGCCCAACCACATAGCTAAGCAAACCAAAAATCAAAGCATTTATTATTAAAACTCCAGTTACCAAGCCATCAAGGCCATCGGTAAAATTTACCGCGTTAGCAGTTGCAGTAACCATTAGGGCTGCCCAAAAAATATAAAATGTTCCTAAATCTATTACTATTTTTTTAAAAAATGGAAAACTCCAAACAGTGGTTAAATTTTTGCTTAAAACTATCAACACCCCTAATACAATTCCAATAGCAGCTTGCCAAAATAATTTTTGGCCACGACTTAGCCCCTTCCCTGTCTTTATTTTTAAAAAATCATCTCTTAAGCCCAAACAACCCAATAAAAGCATAACACTGACGACTAACCAAACTAAATAATTATCCCATCGAGCCCAAACAAGAGTAGATATAAAAATAGAAAAAATTATTAGCACTCCTCCCATAGTTGGAGTCCCATGCTTATCTTGATGCAAGGATGTTAGTTGAGCATGCCCATACATATCTACTCTTTCTAACATTTTACAACGCTTCAGCCATTTTAAAGTAAATTTCCAAAACAACATCACAATAGCAAAAGAGGTAATAAACGCGCAACCACTTCGGAAGGTAATGTAGCGAGTAATATTAAAAATAAAAAACTGCTCAGAAAAAGGATAAAAAAAGTGGTAAATCATATTACTTTAAATAACTAATTATATTCTCTAATTTCATCTTACGCGACCCTTTAAGAAAAATCAAATATCTTTTCCGCAACCTCTTAGAAGTAATTATCTTTTGAGTAATAAACCGGGCAATTGTTTTGTGATCAGAAAAATGGAATGTTTTCTTGTAGCCCATGCTTTTTAACCTTTCGTGAAGATAGAATGTATGCACACCAAAAGTAAGACAATAATCAAATTTATTTTTAACAATATCCGAAGCTATTCGCTCGTGATAATACCGAGTTTTTTTCCCTAATTCCAGCATATCAGCTAACACAATAATTTTTTGGGAAGAATATTGTTTTAGCATGCTAAACGCCTGTTGCAAAGAATAAGGGTTGGCATTGTAGGCATCATTTAATATTAAAAAGCCGTTCTTTCTCTTCAATTCCATACGCATCGGTAAAAAACCATTAAATGCCTGCGCTCTATTGATCAACTCAAACAACGGAATACCTAAAAGACGTGCACTTAAAATAGCCGCAGAAAAATTGACAATCATCGACTCTAAATAACACGGCAATGAAAATCTATATTTATCTTGAAAAAGAAACACAGACTTACCCTGACTTCTTTTAGTAAAACGAAAAAATAAATCAGCCTTACGCTTTGAGCCAAACCAACAAACACTATGCTGATTCTTTAGTTGTTTTAAATAATAATCATTAATATTTAAAACTGCTTTTATTCTCGGGTTGACTTTGAAAATTGCGGACTTCTCCTTAAATACACCGTTTAAACATCCCAACCCCTCCAGATGAACCGGCTTAACTGACGTAATTACTCCAATATCTGGGTCACTAATCCGGGTTAATGTTTCAATCTCGCCTTTTTGACTAGTTCCCATTTCCAGGATTACAACTTGTTCATCATCTAAAGAGAGGATTGTCTTCGACAACCCTAAAAAATTATTTTCTGTTCCTCTATTTTTTAAAACTTTATAATAAGGCGCTAAAAGAAAACCAAGAATTTCCTTAACGGTAGTTTTTCCCACAGACCCAGTGATTCCATAGACTAAAGGACTTTTGCGCTTTCGGATATATTTAACAATTGCTGCCAGTGCTCTCTGACTATCATCAACAACAAAAAAAGGAATTCGTAGCGCGTTGTCCACATATTTCTCACCAATCACAAAGACAGCACCCTTGGAAACAGCTTGATTAATAAAATCGTGTCCGTCTTTATGCAATCCTTCTACAGCAATAAATCCTTCTCCCTCTTTTAATGATCGAGAGTCGATAGAAAAACCTAAAAAAGGCTTAAAATGATAGATATTACGAATGCTTTGAGGTTTTATCAGCCTTTCCAGCTTTTTAAAATCATCAAATAATATTTGTTTATGTGTATTACAAACTTGGACTCTTCTCATTATTTTCCTCTAAACAGTCAGAAAACAGCTTTAAAAATATCTTCCTTGTGCTTTCTCTCTCCTTTTTTCTATTTTCTTAATTCTTAGTCTTTTACTTTGTAACCTTCATTTTGCCTCTTAAACGAGACAAACACTCTTTTATAACCCTTTTATCTTCAAAGGGCACCTTTCTATCTCTTACAACCTGATAATCTTCATGCCCTTTTCCGGCTACAAGCAAACAAGCTTTACCTGCCGACAAAAAAAAGTTTTTTTCTTTTTTATTAGAATTATTTTCTGATAGTAACACAATTGCCTTCTCTATCGCTTTTTTCCGATCTAAAACAACAGAATACTTTTTTTCCGAAAAACCTTTTTTAATCTGAGAGCAGATGGCTAAAACACTTTCTCCACGAGGATTATCAGAGGTAATAATAGTAAAGTCGGCATTCTGGGATGCTACCTTGCCCATAAGCCTACGTTTTCCCCTGTCTCTTTCTCCCCCACAACCAAAAACACAAATAATTTTTTTGTATCCGATATCCTTTAAAGCAATCAAAGTATTTTCTAATGCATCCGGCGTATGTGCATAATCAACAAAAATGTTTTCTCCTGCATTATTTAATCTTCCTTCCACCGCCCGAAAAGAAGAAACCGCTTTAATTATAGTTTTTAATGGTATTCCTTGCCCTAAAAGCACCCCTATTGCTGCTAAAATATTAGAAACATTATACTTTCCCAAAAGAAAAGTTTTCACGCGACAGACGGCTCCTTTATAGTGCAGATTAAAATATGTTCCTTTTCCGTCCATACAAATGTTACAAGCTTTTACGGTAGCATTATTATTGATACCGAAAGAAATAACTTTATCCATTTTCCTAATTATTCTTTGTCCATATTTATCATCAGCGTTTACCACCGAAAGCATCCTTCGATTGTTGAGGAATAATTTACTTTTAGCTTTAAAATAATTATCCATGGTTTTGTGATAATCAAGATGATCCCGACTTAAATTAGTAAAAACACAGCTTGAAAATTCTAGCCCTCTAATTCTTTTTTGAATTATTCCATGAGAAGAGACCTCCATAACTACAAACTGAATATTTTTCTCCTGAATATCCTTGATCATGCTGCGCAAACTTAAAAAATCAGGGGTAGTATGTACACTTTTTATTGTTTTCCGGCCAAAAACACACTTAACCGTACTAATCAACGCAGCACTCTTTGCACTTTTTTTTAAACAGTGATAGACCAAATGGGCAGTAGTTGTTTTCCCGTTAGTACCGGTTACTCCGATAAGGTTTAATTTTTCTCCTTTTAACCTATAAAATAAATTTACTGCTTTTGTCAATTCATTATGAACATTTTTAACTAAAATTACTGGCTTTCTAATCGTTTTTAAATGACACGCATCATCTAAATTCGCAATAAATATTTTAACCTTAGGCTCAATATCTTTTAGAACAGAAAAAATATTAAATTTTTCCCCTTTAAGAACGAAAAAAATATCCCCTTTTTTTACAAAACGAGAATCACAGCTTATCCCGTAAACAGTAGTTTCCTTCCGCTCTTGGCCAATATTTAAATGAGGAAACACATGCTTTATTTTCATAATTCTTCACTAACTAAAAACTCTTTGTTTCCCAAGACTATCAATAAATTCACGAGCTTTCTCCTTCAATATACGGAATTATCTTCTGACTAATGTTTTTAAAGACAGGAGCAGCAACTACCCCTCCAAAATGCGACTTTCTCGGCTCATCTACGCTTACTGCTATTACCAGCGGAGGATCAATATCCTCGATAAACCCGACAAAATTAGCCCTGTATTTTGAAGAAGAATATTTTCCAATCTTGGAATCAAATTTCTGCGCTGTTCCTGTTTTCCCTCCTATAATCCTTTTCTCTACACCTGCTTTTTTCCCTGTTCCTTTTTCAACGGCTTCAATAAGAATATTCTTAGCCTTTTCGATCACATCCTGCGAAAAAATTTTCTTCCTTCTCAAGGGAATATCTTCACAAAAATCATATGAACAAATACTTTTTACAATGTGTGGTTTAACCAAATATCCTCCGTTAGCAACTACAGAAAAGGACCTCGCCAGCTGAATTATATTTACCGCTATTTCTTGCCCCATAGGAATAATAAATTCTGAAGTTTTCGACCACAAACGATAAGGTTTAACTAACCCCTTTGCTTCTCCTGGAAAATCAATACCCGAAAGCTCGCCAAAACCCAAACGTTTTATGAACTGATAATAATTATTAGCACCCACGCGACTTATAACTTTTGCCACGCCAATATTACTCGATTTTATAAACACTTCTTTAAAAGTAAGATCTCCGTAGGGTTTATAGTCATGCAAAACCATTCCCGGTATTTTAAATTTACCATTTTCACAAAATATCAATTCATTATCAGAAAAACTATTACTGCTAATTGCTGCTAAAAGGGCAACTTCTTTAAATACTGAACCTGGCTCAAACATATCACATACTGCATTATTTCTTATATTTTCCGCTGAAAAAGACCCAGAATCATTAGGGTCGAAACCCGGATAATTAGCCAATGCCAATATCCCACCGCTGTATGCATCCATAATCACCACACTTCCCCGTTGAGCTTTAAACTTTTCTACGGAATCCTTCAGGTAATTTTCCGCCCAGTATTGAATCTGTGCATCAATAGTTAATATAAGGTCCGCTCCTTCTTGGGGAGTAATTATCTGTGAGGAAAGTGCAATATCCTGAGGAACAGAGTCCTGTAAAACTTTTACCCAACCATCTTTTCCCCTCAAGTAATCATTATATTGTAATTCTAATCCCTCTAAGCCCTTATTATCTATACCCACAATACCTAAAGTTGCTGCTGCTAGTTCTGCTTGAGGATAAAACCTCTTTCTTTCTTTTAAAATTCCTACCCCTTTAAGATTTAATAACTTTATTTTTTCTTTATCCGCAAAAGAAATTTTCCTTTTTACCCAAACAAATCGTTTTCCTCCTTTAATTTTTTTACTGATATCTTTTTCGGGAATAGACAATACAGAAGAAAGCTGTTGAGCTATCTTCTGTAAGTTGCACACCAATGAAGGATCAACAAAAATAGAGTAACAACTAATGCTGGTAGCTAATATTCTTCTGCGGCGGTCCAGTATATCGCCCCTTCCTCCCTCGAAACGTAAAATACGATAATGCTGATTTTTGGCAAGATTTTTAAAAAATTTACTTCTAAAGGCTTGAAGATAGATTATCTTGACAGAAATAACCAGAAACAAAAACACAAAAATAAAATAGACACTGTTTATTCTCCGATTATGTTTATTGCCCACGTTTATACATACAAAACAAAACAACCCTATCAATATGCTGAATAATCACCCAAATCTTCACTCTTTATTTAATTATGAAAATTCAAGAAAGTTCTGAACACAATTTACAACGCTTGATGCACACTATAGATGATATAAACTTACTATTGCTGCTTTTTAACAAAGGCTTCTGCAGTAGGAGTTGAGGCTCCCAACAAACGGCTAAAGAACGTCGCTATTTTGTTATTACTTTTAGCACTTTCTTTCTTAGTAGCTAAAGAAAAATGCTTATCTTTACCTACAGACACAAAATCTTGTGCTTTAGCCCATTGATTTACCTTTGCCAAAGATGTTGCTTTAGTGAACGTATACATTAAATAATCTTTTTTATCAATAAGCTGATTGTGGTAATTATAGTTTTCACTCAAGCGATAAGCTTCAACGTAAATTTGTATTTTTTGATGAAGGAAAAAAAATGAAGGAAAAAAAATAAAAGCAATCAAAATTAGTGGTGTTATCTTTTTCATTAACTACCTATTTTCTCTGCCACTCTTAATTTTGCTGAACGAGATGAATTATTCTCCCCTTTTTCTTCTTCTGAAGGCAATAACGGTTTTTTATTAATTATTTTTAACACACCAGAAGCAGAATATTCTTTAAATGCATTCTTAACGATCCTGTCTTCTAAAGAATGAAAAGAAATAACTGCTATTCTACCTCCATCACTTAAACAAGAAACAGCTTTATCCAATCCAATAGATAAAACTTCTAATTCTCTGTTAACTGCTATTCTTAATGCTTGGAATATTCTTGTCGCCGGATGAATCTTGTCACGACGATTCTGGAATGGAACAACACGCATAACCACCTGCGCCAACTGAGTAGTTGTAAAAATTGGTTCTTTTTTTCGCTCGTTTATTAAGGAATTGGCAATTTTTTTAGAATAACGCTCTTCTCCAAATTTATTAAAAATATTCTCTAACTCACCTTCACTCAAGTTGTTCACGATATCATAAGCAGAAAGAAAGGAATCCTTATCCATCCTCATGTCTAAAGGACCTTCTTTTAAAAAGCTAAACCCTCTTAATGGATTACTAAGTTGATAAGTAGACACTCCTAAATCAAATAAAAAAGCATCTACATTTTGCAGATTTAAATAATTAAGAACTTTGTCTAAGTTAGAAAAACTATCCTTAACAAGAGTAGTCTTATCTTTAAAAGGCTCCAATTTTTTAAAAGCAACTTCTAAAGAATCCTGGTCTCTGTCAATTCCAATTAATTGAGCCTGGTCATTCATAACTTCTAATAATTTTCGAGCATGTGACCCCATCCCCAAAGTACAATCAACAACAATCTTTTTGTTCTCCAAGTCTAAAAACTCTAGGACCTCCCGATACATAACAGGATAATGATTTGTTTCTTTCATTTTTTCTGTGTAAACCTCTGATATGTTCATTCTGATTGTTTCTATCAATTAAGTTACTTTATACTTTTTGTTGTTCGAACAGTAATTTTATTTTTAACTTCGTCCATTTGACAAATATGAAATCCGACAAGACCCATAATTGAATGCATAGATAAAACAATACATTTTTCCTTTACCTGTCTGCGTAAACACTGATTGCCAGTTTTAGGAAAAACAAGACGCATAAAAATACCTCCTTTTTACACTTCAAAAAGATCCTCAGCGATCTCTTCAAATTTTTCCTTATTTTCCTTATAAAATTCACTCCAGTGTGTTTTATCCCAAATCTCGATTTTATCAGCAATCCCAATAATTACGATTTCCCTTTTTATCTGGGCAAATTCTTTTAAGTAATCCGGAATAGTCATCCTGCCCTGTGCGTCAATATCTATTTCCGCAGCTCCACTAAAATATAAACGGTTAAAAAATCTCGCTTTTTGCTTAGCGAAAGAAAGTGATTTTAACTTTTCCTCTAATTTTTTCCATGCATCTTCTAGTAATAATAAAAGACATCCATCAAGTCCACGAGTAATGTAAAATTTTTTCTTAAGGCCTTTTATTTTATCCCTAAACTTGGCGGGAAACACAAATCGGTCTTTACTATCTAATGTATGTGTATATTCTCCGTACCACATTCCACTTTCCTCCACTTTATTCCACAATACAAATATAAAACTCTTTTGCTCTTTTGTCAAGGGATTTTAGTGAATAAATATCTACAACCCAACAGCTTGTGGATGCATAGCGGAAGGAATACTATATTTTGCGGTTATGGACAGAATATCTTTTTTAATGGCAAGCTGCAGCTGTTTAAAGGAAGAAAACTTATGTTCATTTCTAATTTTTTCTAAAAAAACCACATTAATTACACTATTTAAAATATTTCTATTAAAATTTATAATATGGACCTCTACAGTATTTTCTTCACTAAACGTTAACGTAGGATTTTTTCCAATATTTACTGCACCCAAGAATAGTTTTTTACCAATAAGAACAAAAGCTGCATAAACCCCTGAAACAGGAATAATATATCTGGCTATGTCTATGTTCGCTGTGGGAAAACCCAATTTTAAGCCTATGCCTTTCCCTTTGAGCACCTTGCCTTTTAAACAAAAATTTCTTCCCAGAAATTCCTTTGCCTTTTCTAAATTACCATTTTTAATAAAATTACGTATAGCTGAACTGCTTACTACTTTATTTCTAATTTTTAATTTTTTAACTATCAGTACTTTAAAATTATACTGAGGAGCAATTTTCCTTAAATACAAGACATCACCTTTACCTTTATGCCCAAAACGAAAATCACTCCCAACAATTAACAGCCTTATGTCAAAATAATCCAAAATATATTCAATGAAAGAATGTGGTGATAATTCTAAAAGAGTAGAACTTGTCTTGAGAAACCAGAGAAAATCTACTCCCAAATCATCAACAGAAGAAATTTTTTGTTTAAAGTCCGATATCTGCCCGAGAAAAGGTTCTCTAATTTTAGAATTATTTATCAGCAGTTTTTCTTTTAATAGTAATCGAGGAGGAAGAGTGAATGTAATTGCAAGGGAGAAGCTATCTCTTTTCTTAGCTTCTGTTTTGACTTTTTTTAAAATGAATTGATGGCCCTTATGAACCCCATCAAAACCACCAATAGTCGCAATACATTTTTTTTTGTTAGAAGGTAACTTGTCGCAGATAACTTTCATTGACATCATCTAGATTAATCGCTTCTTCTAATTTAAAAGGCCCCACAGCTAAACGCAGTATTTTTACCATATGTGCTCCACATCCCAATAATTCTCCAATATCCTCTGCAAGTTTTCGTACATACATTCCTTTGGAGCAGTGCACTCTAAATTCAACATATGGATAATCAACTTTTGACACATCCCAAGAATGCACCGTTACTTTTCTTGGCTCTCTCTTAACAGTAACTCCTTTTCTTGCTAATTTATACAACCGTTTTCCATTCACTCGTAAAGCACTAACCATCGGCGGAATTTGATTAGTTTCCCCCTCAAATGCAGAAAAAGCTTTTTTTATATCAGGTTCAGTAACATTTTCATAACTATTAGTTTGTAAAATTGTTCCTTGTGAATCGCCAGTAGAAGTAGTTTCTCCTAGCTTTAAAATGCCCATGTATTTCTTGTCAAAACCAGAAAACATAGGGAAAGCTTTTGTATATCTACCAACAAGAATAATTAATAGCCCCTCAGCTAAAGGATCTAATGTCCCGCTATGACCTACTTTTTTAGTGCCTAATTTTTTCCGTACAACATCTACCACATCATGAGATGTAAGGCCTTTGGGCTTATTAATCAGAATCACACCTTCTTTTTTACTATCTGTTAATTTCATACTTACTTATTTACCTCCCACCCAACAATAAAAAACTTGATAATAAAAGCGGCCAGCTTAACAGAAGTTATTTGCTTTGTTTTATCTTTAAACAATTAGTATGCTTTTTTATAAAGGAGATTACTTTGTTCTCAGTTTCTTCCAATGGACTCTCGACCGTAGTTCCACTTGCTTTTTTATGTCCGCCTCCACCAAAAAATTTTGCAACTCTATCTACATTAACTTTAGAACGAGAACGAAAGTTGACTCTGGTAGAGTTCTTACCAATTCCTTTAAACAACAAAAACACTTCACTATACTTAGATAGACGCATTACCGAAAATAAAACCTCTGTAAGATCATAGTGATGATCGCTCCATTTATCAATAACTGCCCAACATATTCTTCGAGTAGCATCAAATTTTAAAGAACTTATAATCTTACCAATAAACTTTAAGTCTTCAGGGGCGCATAAGCTATGTAAATCATTGTAAATTTTATTAGGACGTAAATCATACTTCATTAGATGAGCAACAATCTGATGAACTTCTTGGTTAGTGCTAGCATAAGTAAAATTCCCTGTATCAGTAAAAATTCCTGTATACAAGCAAAGAGCAATACGTTTGTCAATAATTTTAAACCGCTCGCATAGCTTGTAGATCATCTGCGCTGTTGAACCAGCACAAGGATCAACCCAATTGATGTCCCCAAAATATGTATTGCTGATGTGATGATCAATATTGATAATGCAATTTGCTTTGCCTAAGACATCTTTAACCTTGCCCGCTCGTGATGCATCAGAGCAATCCAGAAATAAAGCAGTGTCAAATAAAGAATCTCCTATGGAATTCTTTATTACTTTTACCGAAGGAAAAAAATTATAGATAGCCGGAGTTACATCGTTATTATATATGACAACTTTCTTTTTTAATTTCTTAAGAAGAAGATACATGGCAAGTTCTGAACCCAAAGCATCGCCCTCTACATTTATATGGGCAGTAATTAGAAAACTTTTACTAGCATTAATCCGCCCAACAATTTTATTTATTAATTGATTTTGCATAATGTTTAATTTAGCTACCTTGGTTTACACCCTGGTCAGTATTTTTTTCTATTATGTTAATTTCTTCCATTTTTTGATAGATATCTACACTGTATTTTATAGACTCATCAGGAATAAAAAAAAGCTGTGGCAAAACTTTAAGCCGCACTTTCTTTCCTAAAACATTTCTAATAAATCCACTCATTTTGTTTAATGATTCTTCGGCTTTCGAATATCCATTTTCGTTAAGCAAGCTAAAATAAATTTTACTCTCCTGTAAATCAGAAGTAGTATCTGCCCTGGTTATTGACAAAAATTCTAAATCCGGATCATCTACTTCTTTTTGCAATATTTCCGTGACTTTCTTTCTTATCTGCTGATTAACTTTTTCCATGCGTAAAGACATTATCTCTCCTTTTATGAAACTTATTAAGGATATAAATTATAGCGTAAACACTCATAATTTTCAATACTTTTCCATCCATAATTTATTTTGCCATTTATTGAAGATATTGCAACTATATCTGGTTATTACTACTAATTTGCTTAAATATGCTCAATGCTTCACCAATTTCTTGCTTTTTAGATACCAAACCCTTATCAATCTTCGCGCAAATAAGTTTATCAAATATCTGGCTATACAAGGTTTTCGGTTTTATACCTATTCTTTGTAAATCATTACCGTTAATTTTTAGCCGCACGCCACCTAACCTATCCCAAAAATAATCAATATTTCTTCTAAATGCCTTGCTCGAGGACCAAGCATAAAAAAATATTAACGTCTCTGGTTTATACTTGTTAAGCAGCTTGTAAACATCCCAAAAGCTGGAATACTTATTAAGCTGACTAATTTCTATGATATTCTTTTTTAAAGAAATTATAATTTTTTTTTCGTTTTTTAAAAGACTCCATTTATTAAAAATATCGATTGTTTTCTCTAAAGAAACGTTGCTTAAGATGCCCGCTAAATATAAAGTTGATAGCTTATCAACTTTCCGATCTGGAAATTTTCTTTGATAATGTTGAACGCTATTTTCCAAACTTTGAAAAAAATTAAAAGCTTTTCTGTCTAAATCAATGTCTTTGCTTATAAAAGGAAATACCCTTAGATAGAATAACCTTTTAATATAAACGCAAGGATTTTCCTCTTCCAGTATCAACAATAACTCTTTTATTAAGCGCTGAGGGCTAACTGATTCCAACGCGCTACAGGCAATTGCTTCCTGCAAACATTTCATAGTATTGTATTCAATGCTAAAATTAAACCTCTTCTCAAATCTCACACAACGCAATATTCGCGTAGGATCATCAAAAAAGCTTTTTCCATGAATAATCCTCAGCACTTTATTCTTTAGATCACTTAACCCCTTGCAAACATCAATAACTATCCCATAATCACTTTTATTCAAGCTGACAGCTAAAGTATTAATCGTAAAGTCGCGACGTATAAGGTCTTGTTTAAGATCGGCCGGTTTTACCTTCGGTAGTTCCCCGCCATTTAAGTATTTTTCAGTCCGGGCAGTCGCAAAATCAATCTTTTGTCTCTTAAGATAAATACTTGCCGTGCCAAAAGATTGGTATTTTTTATGTCGGACATTTAACGTACTCGCTAATTTTTGAGAAAAAGATATTGCATCACCTTCTATGACAATATCTAAATCAATAGTTTTCCTCCCAATAATTAAGTCTCTGACCACTCCTCCGACAAGATAAATGCTGACACCCAAGGAATCAGCTAATTTTGAGGCTTCTCTTAAAAATTTTTTAAAATCAGGCGGTAATTTATTTAATTTACTTTTTACATTCATAATCAACAATTTAGCTTGATTTTATATATACTTTCTCGTTCCCCTTACTTACTTTTCCTCCCTATAAATTATCGCCAACATTTGCAAGCTTTTTAAGCACGAGGATGATATTTAACATGTATCTTTTTCAATCTAGTCTGGTTAACATGAGTATAAATCTGTGTTGTAGTAATACTGGAATGACCAAGCATTTCCTGTACGCTCCTTAAGTCAGCACCTCCTTCTAAAAGATGTGTAGCAAAACTATGGCGTAAAGTATGTGGGCTAACCTTTTTTTTAATCTTTGCCCGGAAAACCATTTTAACGACCATCTTCCAAACACTTTGTCTGCTTAAACGCCTTCCTCCTTGAGCAAGAAAAACATAAACTGACAACTTACCACCCAACAACTTATTCCTTGATTCAACCAAATATTTTTCAATAAACCGTTGAGCAATTTTTCCCAGCGGAACAATCCTCTCCTTGGATCCCTTACCTTTGCAGATAAGAAACCCGACATCTAAATTTAAGTTTGCGATTTTAAGCATGGTTAATTCTGAAACTCTTAAGCCAGTAGCATACATTAATTCTAGAATAGCTCGATCTCTAATGCCTTGAGTATTTTTTAAATTAGGCATTTTAAGGATTTTATTAACTTCTTCGGATAATAAGAAAGAAGGAATCTTCTTGTCAATCTTTGGTGCCTCAATCAGCCCAGAAGGATCAGACAAGGTTATTTTTTCCCTCAGTAAAAATTTGTGAAAATTTTTTACAGTAGAAAGAATTCGAGAAATACTTATCGGTAAAATTGCTTTCCTCAATAAGAAAAGAAATTCGCTAATGTCTTTGCGAGTTATTTTGTTGGGGTCTTCTAGTTTTATACTTTTTAAGTAACCAGAATATTTTTTTAAATCAGTGCTATACGAATAAATAGAGTTAGCAGATAATCCCTTTTCTACCCTAAGATAATCAATAAATGCTTCTAGATATGCGTCCATTATTTAATTATTTTAAAAATACTGCACTCTTTTGCATGATAGAAGCAAGCTTATAGCCAGCAAGCAATGACCCCCAAAAATACATACATTATGACTAGCCCTTGACAAAGGGATTGTTGATTTTTTCCCAACCTACTGTAGTAGAAGGACCATGGCCAGGATATATAATGGTTTCATCCGGCAAAACATAAATCTTCTCCTTGATAGATTTAGTCAATACTTCATGTGAAGCAAGAGGAATATCCGTGCGGCCAACTGAATTTAAAAATATTGCATCTCCGCTGAATAACCAATTGTCTATCTTCAGAGAGACTGAACCGGGAGTATGCCCAGGCGTGGAAATTACTTCTATTGCGTGTTCTTCAAAAAACAAAGATTGATTTTTAGCATAAATAACTGGCTTTTTTACAATTTCTGCAGGCTCAGAAAAGAATAATGATCCATTTAATTCCGCGTTCATTAAAAACGGGGCATCTTCTTGCTGAATATAAAATGGAAAAGGAGAATCGCTTAATCCTTTAATATGATCAAAATGCCCATGCGTTAAAGCAATAAATGAAATTTCTAATTCTTTCTCCTTAATAAATAAGTCTACTTTTTCCTTCGGAGCTGGACAATCAACAATAAACCCTTTCTTTGATTGGCTATTAAATATTAAGTAGCAGTTATTGGAAAGACTGCCTAAACAAAAACTATGTAAGACTAGCTCATCCATTGTTCAGCATCTGTGTAATTAAAGTTTCGTTCAAACTCTCGCTTAAAAGATTCAATCTTCCGAATAAGCCCATCTCTCCGCATTCTACTCATATTAGGACTTCTGTCAATTTCCCGACGCATATCCAGTAATTTCTCGTATGAAGGGTATATTTTTTCCCTGCCCTCTGTGTTATAAAAAGAAATTATTTGCTCTAAATTCATAATCGCTTCATTAATTGCTCTTTTTTCCCGCTTATAGCTTAAACCTTTTTTCAAGGATGAAACAAGCTCATCTAACCAACCACGGACAAACAGATAATAATCTATATAAGCATCTCGAGATGGTTTTATGGGATACTCTTTAAAATCAACATATACCGGTTTTTCCTCTTGACCTTTTTTTTTGCGAATAAACTTCCTTCGGATATTATAGCACCCGGAAATTGGTAATAGACTCAAAATAATAAAAAATACTAATATTTTTCGCATAATATTCCTGTTTGGAAAGAATTATACCATCTATTCTTAGAAAATCTATCAAAATTAAGCCAACCACAGAATAAACCCCAATCTAGTTCAATACTGTACTTTTTGCAAATACAAGCCTTGTGCTGGAGCAGGATGGTTAATGTAAGAAGTCTTGCGCTTAATAATGCTCACAGCTTCCTGAAGTGTTATGCATTCCTTGCCTGTTTTAACTAAAAAGGAAACAATATTCCGAGCCATATTCCTTAAGAATCCACTGGCTTCAATATCAATATAGATAAAATTTCCGCTTTTTTTTACAGATATTCTCATCATTTCTCTTACACAATTTGGATACTTCTTAGCCTCTCGGGCAAATAAAGAAAAATCCTTTTTTCCGATAAGTTTTTCTGCAACTTTCTGCATATTAGAAATATTTAAAGAGTCCGGGATATGCCAGGAAAAATCATTCTGAAAAACTGAAACCTGTTTGCAAGTAAAAATAGTATATCGATAAATCTTTGATTTTGCCGAAAACCGGGCATGAAAATCTAAAGATACTGTTTTTATTTTTTTTATATATATGTCCGAAGGCAGAAATGAATTAAGAGCAAGCTTGATGCTTTGAAGCCTGATTTTACTGTTTATTTTAAAATTTACTGCTTGCGCCTTAGCATGCACTCCCCGATCAGTTCTCCCAGCATAATTTATCCGAATATCTTCACAAAATAATTTACACAATGCAGACTCGATCTCTGCCTGAACCGTATTTTGCTTTTTGTGCTTATTCTGCACCTGAAAACCAAAATAGTTCGTTCCCAAATACTCAACTTCTAAATAAATATTTCTTTCCATATCTTGCCAATATATCCAAAATTAGAAAAAGAGTCAACAATTATTAAGATTTTAAACTTTACTTGTTTATTGTTTTGCGATAAAATTAATTTATTACAAGAGAATATAATTAAATGTTTACTTTGAACACAAAAAAAAACCTATGAAAACAAAGTCTTTTTCGAAAAAAGAAGCGCTTCAATTCGGTTGGAATACAACAAAAGCTAATTTTGGCCTTTTTGCGGGCATTGTCATCACCTTAATATTGCTTAATGTATTTTCTAATATTGTTCGAGACAAAGCAAAAGAGCGGACCATCACAAAAGAGAAACTATCAACGGTTGTTGATAATCCCGGCCAACTTTTTGAAAATTTAATAGAAAATAATTATATTGATGAAAATGGGATATTAACGGATACATTTGAAGATGTAAATTCAGATAATGATTTACAACTATTCTCCACTTATCAAAACCAAAAATCGGAAATATATGCGCTTTTGCAGAAAACTAAATATGAGTTACCCCCAGAAAAAATAATTTTTTATATTTTACTAATTCCGTTCTGGATTATATCAATACTTACGTCCATTGGGTTAATAAAAATTGCCATAAAGCTGTTTGACAATAAAAAATGCTCTTTTGTTAATTTCTTCAATAACTTTTCTTTATTCTTTAAATATCTACTGGGTTCAATTCTTTATGGATTAATCGTTTTTATCGGAATGCTTTTATTGATAGTTCCCGGCATAATTTGGTCTCTAAAATTTTATTTCTTCAGTTATTTAATCGTAGATAAAAATCTAACACCCGTGACAGCCCTTAAGCAAAGCGCACGTATAACTGAAGGCTCAAAAAAAGACTTATTGGTTTTTGGGGTTCTTCTTGGCCTTATTAACCTAGCAGGAGCTCTTTGTTTAATTGTCGGGCTATTTGTAACAATCCCTACTAGTGTAGTGGCTATGACATTCGTTTATAAAAAATTACTAGCAAGATACGAGCAGAATGATCCTAAAGCAATACAACAGACATCATATGTAGATGCACCCTGAAAATAATTAATACTGGATAAAACTAAATCACCCCGGCTCTTATACGTTTTAAAATATTAACCACTAGAAGGAAATAGTATGCAATTTTGTACCGTTATTAACTGCATAGATGGACGAATCCAATTACCGGTAATTAATTACTTGCAAAAAAGGTTCAATGTTCAATATGTAGATTCGATTACTGAAGCCGGCCCCAATCTTATTTTATCAGAAAACAAAGACACCACCTCTATTAAATTGATCACTGAAAGACTGAACATTTCAATAGAAAAACATGATTCTGTAGGGATTGCTATTGTCGGCCACCACGATTGCGTCAAAAATCCAGCACCAAAAGATGTTCAAATTGTGCAAATAAAAAAAGCAATACAATTGCTACGTCAAAAATACAAATCAATAGAAATAATTGGGTTATGGGTCAATAAATATTGGAAGGTTGAGGAAGTAAATAACATTCACAACCCGCTTGCATAAACTATCCTAAACAACTATTAGAATTATACAGTACGGAGTTCTTCGGCAATTTGAACAGCATTTAGGGCAGCGCCTTTGCGTAAATTATCTGATACGCACCACAGCCAAAAGGAATTTTTATTTTGCAAGTCAGGACGCAGGCGACAAACAAACACTTCATCTGTTCCTTCAGCATCTAGAGGGAAACATAAATCATCCTTAAGATATTTTACCCCTTCGGAATTCTCTAAAACTTCCTCTAAACCAGCTAAAGAAGCATCTTTAGAAACAGTAAAGTAGATTGCTTCAGAATGAGCAGTAAATACCGGAACTCTGGCGCAAGTAGCAGAAATCTTAATGGAAGGATCATTAAAAATTTTGCGCATTTCATTAACTACCTTATCTTCTTCACTGGTATAGTTATTTTCTGTGAATACTCCAATCTGAGGTATAACATTAAACGCTATTTGTTCAGAAAATGACTCAGGCTCTCCTTCTATTCTTTTATTTAAACAATCAAATTCTAAATCTTTGTTTTTATCAGTCAATGCCTTTGTTTCATTCCACAAACTTATTGCTGCATTTTTCCCGGCTCCAGAAACAGCCTGAAAACTAGTTAACAATACTTGGCTTAAACCAAAATTCTTAAATATTCCGCCTAAAGCAACTATCGCCTGGATAGTTGTACAATTCGGATTAGCGATTAATCCTTGATGATTAGAAATTTTGTCCCGGTTTATTTCCGGAACAATTAACGGAACTTCTAATTTTAAACGAAAATCATTGCCATTATCAATGACTACTGCCCCTTTTTTAATGAATTCTTGCGCATAAAGGACACTGGCTCCTTTTTCACCTTCAGTCCCAGCAAACAACGCAATATCCACATCATCAAAATTCTTTAAGCTAACATCTTCCACGCTGTATGTCTGGCCTTCAATTTCTATTTTTCTTGCTGAGCGAGCAAATATTTTTAAATTACCCACAGGAAAATTACGCTGCTTAAGAATCTTTAATATTTCGACTCCTACTACACCTACACCCACTATTGCAATATTATATTTTTTCATCTCTATTTAATAAACCTTAGTTATTAGCTATCTGTCTTTGACGTAAATTATTGACAAATGGTTATACTTCTTCAAAGATGTTTAACCACTAAATCGCCGACTTCTGCGGTTGAATATCCCATTTTTCCAGCAGCTAAACTATTTAGTTTTTCTTGAGCAACCTTAATTACCGCATCTTCAATGCTGTTGGCGGCCTTTTCTTCACCTAGCTGCTTCAACATCATAGACAGAGCACAAATTGCCGCCAAAGGATTAATAACATTTTTCCCGGTATACTTTGGAGCACTTCCGCCAATCGGCTCAAACATCGAAACTCCTTCAGGATTAATATTGCCGCCTGCAGCGATACCCATTCCACCTTGGATCATCGCCCCCAAGTCAGTAATAATATCGCCAAACATATTGTCGGTAACAATAACATCAAACCACTCAGGGTTCTTAACCATCCACATACATGTTGCATCTACATGCGCATAATCAGTCTTTACATCCGGATACTCAGCAGCCAGCTTCTTGAAAATTCTCTCCCAGAGGTCAAAAGCGTAAGTTAAAACATTAGTCTTACCACAAAGAGTTAAAGTCATTTTCTTATTCCTCTTTTGTGTGTATTCAAAAGCATACCTCAAGCAACGCTCAATCCCCGCATAAGTATTATAAGAAATTTGAGTAGCTACCTCTTCTTTTGTTCCTTTATTTTTAAACTCGCCCAACCCTTTGTACAAGCCTTCAGTATTTTCCCTAACTACCGTAAAATCAATATCTTGAGGCTGCTTATCCTTTAGCGGGCAAAAACGGCTATCATATAATTTTACCGGCCTTAAATTAATATACTGCTCCAAAGCAAACCGCAAGGTTAATAGGATTCCCTTTTCTAAAATTCCCGGCTTAACATCCGGATGGCCAATAGCTCCTAAATATATAACATCAAATTGTTTTAATTCACCTATTGCTGATGCAGGCAGCACTTCTTTAGTCCTTAGATACCGCTCACCACCAAAATCATAGCTTTTGGTTTCATATTTAAAATTATACTTGGCAGAAACTGCTTCTAAAACCTTTAGGCCTTCGTTAATAACTTCCGGGCCAGTCCCATCACCGGGGATAACCGCAATTTTATAAGTCTTTTCCATAAGCACTCCGTTTTTTACACTTGGCTATTACTTAATATTTGATAAGGATATGCGTTTAGCTAATTTCTTCCACCCACTCGATAGCAGATTTACTTACCATAATAATTTCTTTCTCCCCCTCGAATCCTTCAAGGCTCTGACCATTTATGGATAAGTTTTTATGTTTAACTTGCGCTTGCGTTACCGCAAAAAAATTTTCCCGCGCATCATTCAAAGAATCAAGGGCTCTTAAACCTTCGCTAATGTGCATTGTTCCACAAATTAGTGTACCACCTAGACAGGAAATATTGACCCGGCATTCTCTTTTAGGTACTTTCATTTTTTCCCTCCCTCTTTTTGGTCAATCCACTTCATTAATCCTCCAAATTTAATAATTTTTTCTAAAAAATCCGGAAAAACTTGAGTTTTGTAGGAAACTTTTTTAGTTACATTGTTAATTTTACCTCTCGATAGATCAACCTCTAAAAAATCCCCATCATTTATTTTAGACGTTTCTGCTAATTCGATTATCGGCAATCCGGTATTGATTGAATTACGAAAGAATATCCGAGCAAAGCTCTCAGCAATAACTAACGAGGCTCCACATCCTTTTATAGTTAGTGGAGCATGCTCACGGCTTGACCCACAACCAAAATTTTTGCCCGCTACTATTATATCTCCTCTTTGCACCTTTGCTGAGAAATTCTTATCAATATTTTCCATGCATTTTGACCCCAAGAACTTGGAATCCTGAGAATCTAAATATTTAGCAGCGATAATATCATCAGTATTTATATTATCCGCAAATTTATGTACTTTTCCTTTAATAATCATCTATTTATTTTATTATGTTGGATTATACCCAATCCTCACGACTAAACACAACAGTACAAATTAACTAACGACTTCATCCGGATGTGTAATTCTACCGGTAATGCTACTTGCCGCAGCAATAGCCGGTGAAGCTAAATAAACAAAACTATCCGGATCGCCCATTCTGCCAACAAAGTTTCTATTAGTAGTTGCCAAAACAGTTTCACCCTTATCTAAAATACCGCTATGCCCCCCCAAGCAGGGACCACAAGTCGGCGGAGAAACAATACATCCAGCTTCAGCAAAAATACTTATATACTTTTGCTGTTCTGCTTGCGCATAAATCTTAGGAGTTGCCGGAAAAATAATTACCCGTAATCCTTTTTTTATTTTTTTGCCTTTTAATATCTTAGCTGCAATTTTTAAATCACTAATCCTACCATTAGTACACGAGCCAATAACCACCTGGTCAATTTTAATGCTTTTACACTTATCCACATCCTTTGTATTGCTCGGTAAATGCGGACAAGCTACCTGCGGCTTTATACGGCTAACATCTATCTTGATTGTTTGGCTATATATAGCATCATCATCGCCTCTTAATTCATTTTTAATTTTATCATCTGATAGCCGTTTATTACTATTTTCTTTAACATATTGAAAAGTAGTTTCGTCCGGAGCAATAATTCCAGTTTTACCCCCGGCCTCAATAGCCATATTACACATAGTAAATCGGTCATCCATCTTTAGCTTTTTGATAACACTTCCGGCAAACTCCATAACTTTATACAAAGCACCATCTACACCAATCTTACCAATTGTATATAGTATTAAATCCTTTCCTCCTATCCATTGAGGAATTTTTCCTTCATAAACAAACTTTATAGTTTCTGGCGTCTTAAACCAGCATTTTCCGGTATTCATCGCAGCAGCTAAATCAGTTGAACCAACCCCAAAGCTAGCCGCACCTAAAGCTCCATAAGTACAAGTGTGCGAATCAGCTCCAATTATTAAATCTAACGGTTTAATTAATCCGGATTCTGGTAAAAAGACATGTTCAATCCCACACTTATCAATATCGTAAAAATGTTTTACCTTAAACTGCTGTGCAAATTCTCGCATTGTCTTTACATTATTAGCAGCCTTTAGATCTCGTGCTGGAACAAAATGGTCACAAATTAATCCAATTTTTTGCTTATTAAAAACACTGCTCAGCTTAGCAGATTTAAATTCCTTTATTGCTAGTGGTGCAGTAATGTCATTGCCAAAGCAAAAATCAACACCGGCATACACAAAATCTTCTAACCTCTTGTACCCGGAATGTCTAAGCAATATTTTTTGAATTAAAGTTAAGCCCATAATAAAAAATAATTATTAAATAATAATTAATCTAGCTTCTCACAAATAAAATACAACACCACAATACCTTTCTGTATAAACACAAAATATTAGACTTATTTAAATTCTTTAACTAATAGAGATGCGTTGTGTCCACCAAATCCCAAAGAATTTGACAATGCAATTTTTACATCAAATTCCTTTGCTTTATTTGGCGTATAATACAAATCGCATTCCGGATCAGGATTTTCATAGTTTATTGTGGGGGGAATTATTTTATTTTGCACTGCTAAACTAGCAGCGATAAACTCAATAGCTCCGGCAGCACCTAAAGTATGTCCGGTCATTGATTTTGTAGAACTAATAAAAGCTGTTTTTGCTTGTTCACCAAAAGCTTTTTTTATAGCTTTAGTTTCCATCTTGTCATTTAATTGGGTGCTGGTTCCATGAGCGTTAATATATACCCTTTCATTCCCAGCAATCCCAGATTCAGCTAAAGCTATAGTCATTGCTTTAGCTGCTGCTCGACCTTCAGGGTCAGGGGCAGTTATATGATATGCATCACAAGTTGCCCCGTAGCCGTTAAGTTCACCATAAATAACAGCGCCTCTTTTGCGAGCATGTTCTAACTCTTCCAAAACTAATATTCCAGCTCCTTCAGCCATCACAAATCCATCCCGCTGTCCATCAAAAGGTCTACTGGCTCGAGAAGGATCATCATTTCTCTTAGACAATGCTCTCAAGGCACAAAAACCACCTACCCCTAAAGGCACTATACAAGCTTCAGTTCCTCCACAAACCATTAATGTTGCTTCCCCGTACTTAATGAGCCTATACGCTTCACCAATTGCATGTGCACCAGAAGCGCAAGCCGTTACCGGACAATAGTTCCATCCTTTTAGGTTAAATCTTATTGCCACATGGCCAGCGGCTTCGTTAGTAATCAACATCGGAATCATAAACGGTGAAAGCTTTCTGGGGCCTTTATCTAAAAGAACTTTATATTCTTTTTCAATTGTCTCCAAGCTCCCCACCCCAGAACCAACAATTGTCCCTATCTGGTAAGGATCTATACTTTTTAAATCAATCCCGGAGTCTTCTAGTGCTTCTTCGGCAGCTTTTAATGCAAACTGAACAAAACGAGGTATTCTTCTTAGGTCTTTTACAGAAATAAAGGAAGGTGGTTTGAAATCTTTTACTTCGCCAGCAATTCGAGAGTCAAAATCTTGGGCGTTAAAGAGTGTAATCTTCCCTATGCCGTTTTTCCCGGCAATTAAGGAACTCCAAAAATTACCGACCCCTATTCCTACAGGTGAAACTACTCCACGCCCAGTTATCACTACTCGCCGCATAATTCTAAAACTATTCTGCTTTCTTATTAATTTTAGATTCAATGTACTTAACGGCTTCGCTAACTAGAGTAATCTTCTCCGCATCTTCATCTGGAATCTCCACTCCAAATTCCTCTTCCAAAGCCATAACAACTTCAACGGTATCCAAGGAATCTGCTCCTAAATCGTCAATGAATGAACTCTCCTGTTTAATTTCCTCTTTTTTTACTCCTAACTGTTCCGAAATAATACCTTTTACTCTTTCCTCAATACTCATGTTTACCTCCTTTTCCTAAATCATTCCACCATCAACGACTAAAACCTGGCCAGTTATGTAATTGGCTTCCTGAGATGCTAAAAACAATACGGCCTCAGCTACGTCTTTTGGTTCACCCAATTTATTTAACGGTATGCGTTTTAACATTTCTACTGTTACTTTTTCCGGTAATTTCTCCGTCATTTTAGTCCGAATATACCCAGGTGCAACAGCATTAACACATATATTCCTTGACCCTAGCTCTTTGGCAAAAGACTTAGTCAGCCCAATTAATCCTGCCTTAGATGCCGCATAATTAGACTGTCCAGCGTTTCCAACTATCCCGATTATTGATGATATGTTTACTATTTTTCCACTACGCTGCTTGATCATCTGCTTAGCACACAATTTAGAGCATAAGAACGCCCCTTTTAAATTCACGTTAATTACCTGATCCCAATCATTTTCAGAGAGCCTTAATGCTAGATTATCTTTTGTTATCCCGGCATTGTTAACTACTATATCAATCTTTGAAAACTTGTCAATAATTTTGTTTATTCCTTCCTCGATTTGTTGGCTATCAGTGATGTTAAAAGCGTAATAATCGCAATCTGAATATTTTTTCAGCTCATTTTGTGTCTCTTTTAACCCTGATTCATTTATATCGACGATTACTACTTGAGCCTTTTCTTTAGCAAAACCTAACGCTATTTCTTTTCCAATACCTTGAGCAGCTCCGGTAACTAACACAACACTTTCTTTAAAACGCATACACCCCCTCCCTCAGACACATCAATTAATTATCTATTAACGATTCAAAATCACCCTGTTTTTCTAAATTTATCACTTTTATCGACGGCGCTATTTTTCTAACTAATCCCTTTAGTATCTTTGACGGACCAACTTCAAAGAAAATATTAATATTGTCTTGAACCATTAGCTTTACACATTCTTCCCATAAAACAGGAGACACTAGCTGGGCTAATAAATTTTCTTTTACTTCCGTACTTTTAGTGTGTGCTACTCCAGTAAAATTGCTAACTATCGGAATTACAGACTCTTTAAAATCCATTTCGCTAACTGCACCAGCCAAACGCTTCCGCGCAGGATCCATAAATGGAGAATGAAACCCACCACTAACAACGAGTTCAACCACTCTTAAGCCTTCAGACTCTAACTTCATTCTTGTCTCTTCCTTATTATCTTGCGCTAAAGAGATGACTATTTGTTTCGGAGAATTCAAGTTTGCAATGTAAAATTCTTCTTTTTTAGATATTTCCTCCAACCTCTCCCGAGAAGAACCAATGACTGCAAACATTGTTGAAGGATTTATACTTGATGCTTCTTTCATTGCCACACCTCTTTCCTTAACTAAATTCACCACACCCTCTAAGGAAAGAACTTCTCCGGCATATAAACAGCTATACTCTCCTAGGCTTAACCCGGACAGACAGCTTACCTTTATATTTTTTTTCTTAAAAATTTCAAATGCCGCCAAGCTAACCGCTAAAATGGCTAATTGCTGGATTGCAGTATCTTTTAAGTCACCTGTCTGCAGATTAAAGCACTTTTCGGATAGCTTAAATCCTAATATTCCGTCAATTAAACAAAATACATTTTTAGCCTCTGGGTAATTATCATATAAGCTTTTACCCATCCCCGCATATTGCGCTCCTTGACCAGGGAAAATTACCGCATTCATCCTTGCTTCTCCTAACTTTAAATTAATCTACACCCACTCAATCACGCAGCTTCCCCAGACTAATCCTCCGCCAAAGGCATCCAAGAGCACAGTATCGCCTTTTTTAATCTTATCTTCCTCCCAAGCCTCACACAAAGCTACAGCGCTAGAGGCTGAAGACATATTTCCATAGCGAGCAATATTTATATAAAACTTTTCCAAAGGAATTTGCAAGCGCTTAGCAACAGCATCAATTATTCTTAAGTTTGCTTGATGAGGAATCAATAAATCAACTTGAGAAGACTTTAGATCGGCTTTCTCTAAGGCTTTCTTTGCAGCCTGAACCATCACTCTTACTGCAATACGAAACAATTCATTACCTTTCATCTTAATTGAATGAAGCTTTTGGTTTACTGTATCAACAGAAGCAGGTTGCCGAGACCCGCCAGCAGGCAAAATTAATATTTCTGATTGCGACCCGTCACCCCCCAAATAAGAACTTAAAAAACCACCTTCTTTGCATCCAGTTAAAACAGCAGCGCCAGCTCCATCACCAAACAAAACACATGTTGACCGGTCACTCCAATCAGTAATTGAAGAAAGCACTTCGGTGCCAACGACTAAGGCATTTTTGTATAAGCCACCCTTTATAAATTGCCAAGCAGTAGTCAGCCCATAAACAAATCCGGCGCAAGCAGCCGAAATATCAAAACAACAGGCTTTCTGAGCTTTAAGCTTATTTTGCAAATAACAGGCTGTAGAGGGAAACTGAGTGTCGGGGGTGATAGTGGCAACAATGATTAGATCTAAATCTTTAGCCATAATTCCCGCCCTGGCTAAAGCAATTTTTGAGGCTTCGTATGCTAGGCTAGATGCTGTTTCTCCTTTTGCTACAATCCTTCTCTCTTCTATCCCTGTACGAGTAGTAATCCAAGCATCAGAAGTATCAACCATTCTTTCTAAGTCGATATTAGTTAAACGCCTATCCGGCAAGTACTTCCCTAATCCTGCTATCTTGACAGATTTCATTTATTCTCCTACTAATTTCTGAGGTTAGATTTATATTCAACTCTCTAGCCGCCGCTTTTACGGCATTCTTAACTGCTACGCTATTAGATCGGCCATGTCCGATAATCACAACTCCATCTACACCTAAAAGAGGTGCTCCTCCATATTCCGTATAGCTTAACGATTTTTTAAGCTTTTTAAGATTATTTTTTGCCAAAAGCAAACTTATTTTTCCTAAAACACCCTTGCCCATGGCTTCCACAAAGGACCTTCCAACTATCTCTATGCTTCCTTCAGCTACCTTTAACGCAATATTACCGATAAATCCATCGCAAACAATGCAATCACATTTCCCAGAAAACATTTCCCTTGCTTCTAGATTGCCAATAAAATTTAAAGTTGAAACAGAAAAAAGCTTATGTGACTCTTTAATCGGCCCTGACCCTTTAGACGCTTCTTCACCGATATTTAAAACTCCTACGGTAGGATTTGGCTTACCCATTACCAAATTATAATAAACGTCTGCCATGATACCATACTGAAGAAGATGCAACGGCTTACAATCGATATTTGCGCCAACATCAACCACTAAAGAAATTCCTTTACGAGTCGGCATCAACAAAGAAATTCCTGGACGTTCTACACCTTTGATAAGCCCAAGTATTAAAGTAGCTGCACACACAACCGCACCTGTATTTCCACAAGAAACAAATGCGTCAATCTCCTTGTGCTTTAGCAATCGGGCTCCTACTGATATTGATGAATTTTTTTTCCGACGTACAGAAACAGCTGGAGATTCCCCCATCCCAATTTTTTCCGGAGCATTGATGATTGTAACATCTGAACAACTACATTTGTGGGCTGAAAGCTGACTCTGGATTTCCTGTTTATCTCCAATTAGTACAATTTCTTCTGATAATTCTTTCTTAGCAAGCAACGCGCCCTTTACAATTTCTTCTGGCGCAAAATCTCCACCGGATGCATCTATGCCAATTTTGTACTTACCGCCCATATCAATAATCGTCCATTAATTAGAGTATTGTTTAACGTTTTTCTTTTTTCTTCTTTGGTTTTACCTTAATAACTTCTTTTCCACCATAGTAACCGCAAAAAGGACAAACCATATGTGCCGGTTTATTCTTTCGGCACTGACTACATTCTACCAATAAAGGATCCGTTTTTTTTTGGTGTGTTCTTCTTTTTCTTCCTCGTGAACGTGAATGCTTTCGTTTTGGATGCGCCATAGATAATCCTCCTGGTAAACCTGTCTACCTAAATATCAGCAATATTATTATTAAACAAATGCTTTTTCCCATTGCCAAAGCATTCTTCATGATTTAAATTAACCCCACAGCAAACGCAAGTCCCCTTGCAGTCAGGACTACATAAGACCTTCATTGGAAAATTCAATAATACTTCTTCCCGGGCATCACTAGAAAAATCTAAATATTCCGGTATCTCATTTAACAAATAGCTTTTTTTAAAATCGTACTTTAACGTTTGTTGAGCTTTGTCTAAACATCGAGAACAAGTAATTTCCCGTATAATAGTTATTTTAGCCTCTACTACCACTTCTTCGTGAGCTCTGACAATCTTATATTTGATGCCAATATTACCCAAAAACTTTACATCAAAACTATCTATATCCCAAGAAGAAGCAATAATCTCTTCTTCTCCTTCTAACGGTATTTCACTAATCTTTTCTGTTTCTATTTTCACTATTTTTATTTTTTAGCGCTTTTAGCACTACGCCAGGCAAAAACTTCTTCAGGTCAGCGCCTAGGAAAGCTGCTTCTTTAATTAACCGGGAAGAGATAAACGAATATTCTGGATGTGGCATTAAGAATATTGTTTCAATTTCACTAGATAGATTCCGGTTAGTTAGTGCCATTTGGAATTCATACTCGAAATCAGAAATCATTCTTATACCCCGTACAATCACCTTTGCCTGTTTTTTCTGGGCAAAATCAACCACTAAACCACTAAACCCCACAACCTTAACTCTTTCCACATTCTTTAGCACTTCCTGAGTAATAGCCAGTCGTTCTGGATAAGTAAAAAAAGCCTTTTTAGTAGGCTCTTTTACTATTGCCACTACTACCTCCCTAAAGACAGAAACCGCCCGTTTTATAATGTCAATATGCCCATTAGTTATCGGGTCAAATGTCCCTGGGCAAATAGCTTTTTTCATGTTTTTACGTATATCAATAGAAATGTTTGACCGTATTTTCTTTGTACAATAAGCGAAAATTCTTCACTGCTATCTAAAAAATCATCATTCCGGTAGCAAAAAACCACAATATAACCGGAAGGAGTTAATATATCATATTCCTTAAGGGCTTGCAAGGATTTTGTAGCCATGCCTTTATAATACGGCGGATCTAAAAAAATAATATTGAATTTCTCCCTATACACAGAAAAATCTTTAATTGCCTCTATCCCGTCTTTCCGGTGAACTTTTCCTTTATCTTCTAGCCCTAACTCAGCGATATTCCTATTTACAGCCTTGACACTTTTTTTGTCAGCATCAATAAAAATAGCTCTTGATGCCCCTTGAGACAACGCTTCAATTCCCAAAGACCCAGAACCAGCAAACAAATCTAAAATCACGCTTCCATCAAATTCCCCCCTTAGAATGTCAAAGCAAGATTTCTTTACTCTTAAAGAAACAGGGCGTATTCCCTCAGGTACTATTATATTTTTACCCCTTAGTGTTCCTCCGAAAATTTTCATTTAAACTCCTCTGTTATTTTTTTACATTACCAACAGCTTAAATCTCTTAAAATAAACTTTATCTTTCAATTAATTTCAATCCCTTAACTTCTCGCAGTCATATTTTAATATTATGTACTCTCCCTTTACATCAAAAGCAAACAATAAACACCATAGAGCATTAAAACCATTAATTAAAAAGATAGTCATGAATACACCGATTAACCGATTTATTTAAATAAGGATCTTTTTTTATCGTATTGTAAGCAAAAATTCGCGCTTCTTTTAAAATCTTTATATCCTCCAAAGGATTAGCAATTTTTAAATCAGGCATTCCGTGCTGCAACTTTCCAAAAAAATCTCCTGGGCCTCTCAACTTAAGATCTTCTTCGGCAATAGTAAATCCATCAGATAAAACAGATATTACTTTAAGTCTTTGCTTGGCCGTTTCACTAATTCCTTCCTGGCTGATAAGAATAAAATAAGACTGATGGCTTGACCTCCTAACTCTGCCTCGTAATTGATGCAATTGAGCCAGCCCAAAATGCTCCGGGCTCTCCACAACCATTAATGTTGCATTCTCGATGCTAATTCCCACTTCAATTACAGTAGTACAAATTAAAATTTGTGTCTTGTTCCTTCGAAAATCATCAACCGCTTTTTCTTTTTGATTTCTTTCCATTTTTCCGTGAAAAACACCAACTCCAAAGCCACTAAATTCTTGTTTAATGCTCTTTTCCATCCTGTTTACCGACTTTAAATCCCAGTTTTCCGTTTCTTCGATTAGTGGATAAACAATATAGGCCTGTCGCCCTTCTGAAAGTTTTTGCTTTAGAAAAGAATACATCCATTTCCGCTTATTCTCCTTAATCGTAATTGTTTCCGGAAGGCTGCGGCCTTTTGGTAATTCTTTCATTACCGATAAGTCTAAGTCGCCATAAAGGGAAAGAGCCAGACTTCGTGGGATAGGGGTTGCACTCATAACTAAGCAATGCGGAAAACATTTTGTGTTTTTACTTGGTAAAAGTGCCCTTTGGGCAACTCCAAATTTATGTTGCTCATCAATAACTACTAACCCCAATTTCTTAAACTCAACTATTTCTTCAATCAACGAGTGGGTTCCCACGACAATATCTATTGTTGCTTCCTTTAACCCTTGATATATTTTTTGTTTTTGTTTGCCCGGCAAGCCAGACACTAACACTTCTATTTTAAAGCCTAACCCGTTAAACATATTTTGCAAACTAACAAAATGCTGATAAGCAAGCACTTCGGTGGGAACCATTAACGCTGCCTGGTGCCCCCCTTGGGCTACTATACCTAAGGCAAAGGCAGCTACCACAGTCTTACCACTTCCTACTTCTCCCTGTAAAAGCCGATGCATTGGATATTTTTTTCCTAAGTCATTATAAATTTCACCAATTACTTTATGTTGAGAATCAGTTAACTCAAAATTTAAGCTTTTGGTCATCTTCTCCACTAACCCACCATCAGGAAGTAGATTTATTGTTTTCTGAGAACGATGTTTCGCTTTTCTTAAATATACGAGCACCTGAGAAAAAAATAACTCTTCAAAAATAAATCTCAGCCGAGCAACACTTGCTGATTCAAAATTATCGGGAAAATGAATATCTCTTACCGACCTCGCCAGGTTAGGAAGCTGTCTCTCTTTACGTATATGATATGGCAAAGGATCCTGAATGTTCTTGCTTGTTGCCTCAATCGCCAAATGAATTGTTTTTCGTAAATTTTTTTGAGTTAATCCACGCGTTAATCCATACACACCAACGATCCTATTAACATTTAAGCGATTATCTTCCTCTTCGCCTAAAATCTCAAATTCCGGAGAAACAAATTGCAAACTGCCCTTGTACTCTTTAACCTTACCATAAATTAATATTTTACTCCCCGCTCTTATGTAACTGTTAAGATATCCCTGGTTAAACCAGGCACAATTTACCTTTCCGGTACCATCTTCAACAACCGCTTCAAATAAGGAATTTTTGCCCTTAACCGAACGCCAAGGATTAAATTTAAATTGTTTCAAGTTCCGGGTCAAAACATTACCTTGAACTAAATAAACCACATCTTTTTTTAGATTCTTAATTTGCGCCACATTTCTACGATCCTCATAACGCAAAGGAAAGCAATATAACAAATCACCTAGCGTATACACACCCAACCGATTAAACATTACTTCTTTCTTTGGGCCTATGCCTTTAAGGTATCGGATAGAGTTTGACTTCAGTTTATCATTCATGATTATTAATTTAAAACTTACGAATCTTTTCCCTGAGTCTGCGCGCTTAGTTTTTTGCTTTCCCAGCGCTACGCTAATCCTTAAACAACAAATACTATTATAATGAAACCAAACGTTTTAGGCAACTTATAGCTTTGCCTTTTTATTCACTTTAATTATTGCCTAACCTTTAATAATATGATATTCTCAAGATATATTTGAATATTTATTCTTTTTTATTGCATTCAAAAAAATAAAAGTAAACATATGAACCAGTGGGATAAAATAAGCGATATTTTTAACAGCCAAGATAAACAAACTAAAATTCCTAAAACAGCTGCTGACAATATCCTTATCGCTTGGCCGTCAATAATAAAAATTATCAAGAAAAAACTTCCGCTAGTAAAAAATCTGTCCGCTTTAGACTTCGGTTGTGGCACAGGAGAATTCTGTCGGAAGCTACATTGCTTAGGTTTCAAAGTTTCTGGAATAGACAGCTCCGCAAGAATGGTTAAAACTGCCCGATATAATTTACCAAAAAAAATAGATATTTTTCGCCAGTTACCCAAAAATACAAAATATTTACCCCAGTACAATCTAATCACAAGCATTATGGTCTTCCAATTTATTGAAAATATTGAAAAAACATTAGTCACTTTGGATAAAATCCTAAAGCCAGGAGGACTCTTAGTGTTTGCTGTTTTTAATCCTGCTTTTGTTAAAAATTTAATTAAAAAGAAAATCATTTTCAATAAATTTAGTTCTAATAGCTATCCACAAAAAGGAATAATGGAAATAGTTAAGAATACACCTATACCGGTATTTATTCGAGATGAAAAATTTTATGATAAGCTAGTCGCTAGCCTAGGTTATCAAAAGATAGCTAGTGCCTACCCACCATTTACTAAAAAATTTCTAAAAATATACCCAATGGGTATGCCCGTTCAGGATGCTGAATTTCTGATTATTGGCTTTCAAAAAAATAATATCAACGCTTCAAATAATAGACATGAATGAAGTTTTAGAAATAATTACCTATTCATTTTTTTCCGGGATTACCGTGTTAATCGGAGGATTGTTAGCTAAATTCTTTGAGCATTTGCATTTAGGAATAATAAAAGACTATATTATTCACACCACCATTGCTTTTGGAGGCGGAGTACTTGTTGCCGCGGTAGGGTTTGTATTGACTCCCAAGGGCATCCAATCTTTCCCAATCCTAATATTTGCAATTATTTTTTCTTCAGGAGCCATTGTTTTTTTTCTCTTAGACCGCTTTATTGAACGCCATGGCGGATTGGCCGCGCAATTGCTTACCATGATGATGGACTATATTCCAGAAGCAATAGCCTTAGGAGCAGTATTCGCTAATGACAACCGCCTCGGATTACTTTTAGCTTTATTTATCGGATTGCAAAATTTACCTGAATCCTTTAATGCTTACTCAGATTTACGAAAAAGCGGATTTTCTCCTAATAAAGTGTTATTAATCTTTCTGCCTTTAAGTTTTTTTGGAATTATAGCCGCATTGTTGGGTCGGTATCTGTTATCCAATAACCCTTTAGTTGTCAATGGACTAATGCTATTTTCTGCCGGGGGCATCCTTTATCTAATATTTCAAGATATTGCCCCGTTAGCTAAAATAAAAAAGCACTGGATGCCAGCGCTAGGTGCAACGTTTGGATTTTTAGTTGGAATGATTGGCACAAAAATATTCGGATAGATTATCTCTCTTTTTATTTAATAGACAGAAAATATAATGTTTAAACATCTATTTAATATTTTGATTGTCGGAGCAGGAGGATTCGTTGGGACAGCATCACGTTATCTAGCCAATATTTTTATCAAAAAATTAGCCCAAAATAGCCATTTCCCTTATGGAACAATCGTTGTTAACATTCTAGGCTGCTTTTTAATTGGTTTACTCAATGGATACGCTGATAGTCTAGGAATATTTTCTTCAAGAATACGTCTTTTTTTATTTATTGGCCTTTTAGGCGGATTCACAACTTTCTCTGCTTTTAGTTATGAAACTTTTACTCTATTACGCAACCAAGAACTATCAACTGCATTCCTTAATATTATTTTAAATATTCTACTGTGCTTATTATTTGTATACTGCGGATACGCAATTCCTACACACAACTAAAAGAAAATAGAACAGATAGCCTTTCGTCGCAAGCCATCAACATTATTTAAAATAATCGTGCACTACCATTCTATGATCAAATGCAATTTCTTTTGGTAAATTATCCAGCTTAAATACTTTTGCAGATTGAGCGTCCGAGCCAGCTAACAGCTTTCCTTTACCTTCACCAGAAAAAACAACCGATGCAGTATGAAAACGAGGATCTCTTACCCTTTCGGAATAAACTTTAAACTGACTAAACCGTACAAAATCTAAATTAGTTTCTTCTTTTATCTCTCTGGCTACTGCTGCTTCTGCGCTCTCACCATAGTCAACAAACCCTCCGGGTAGGGCCCAGCCAAAAGGAGGATTACTCCGCTTAACCATCACAATACCTGTTTGAAATTTAATGATTCCATCTACCGTTAAAAAAGGACCTTGGTTTGTTTTTTTAACCATATATTTCAGATATTTATTAAAATTTCGCTCAAAATCTCTTAATGCTTTTGACGAATAAAGATAAACTACTATCCTCTCCAGTGTTGGCTTCTTAATTTCTCTGGTATACTTAAATACCTCCTGAGCAATTATCTTAGCCGCTGTGTGATAGCTAAATCCACCAGTACCACACCCTAAAGCACAAAAAGCAATAGACGTAATTTTATTTTTTTGTGCACACTTTAAAGCAGAATAAGCAGCTTGGCGAATAATTTCTGGGCTAGTCCTAAAATCCATTTTCATAGTCACCGAATGAATCACGTACTTAACTTTTAGCTTTCCAGCTTTAGTAATAATAGATTCTCCTACATTTAATGGACCCTTAGCAACTGCCTCTTTTTCAATTTCTTTTCCACCTTTTTGCTTAATGACTCCGGCAACCCCTCCACCCATAAAAAATCGGTTATTCGCCGCATTTACTATTGCTTCTGTATCTGCGGTAGTAATATCCCCTTGAATAACCGCAACGTCTATTCCATTTAGTTTCATCTTCTCCTCCTGTAATTTCCTATTTTATTCGTTTTTTATGCATCTTTTTCGTATTTTTATGCTTTACTGCTGCCTGATGCTGATTAGCAATTGTTCTGGCTATTTTGTAAACATCTTTTTTATTACTCACAATGCCTAGAGCCTGCTCCTCTTGAACTGCTTTTAAAATTTTACCGACTAGAGGCCCACTCTCTATTTTAAGCTTTTTCATTAGCCAATGGCCATCTATTATTTTCTTCAAAGAAGTTTGTTTTTGCAAAGAAAAATACATCTCTGCTAAGTTGATCATTACCCTTTCATATTTTTTTCTTCGCTGCTCAGTAATCAGCGGCCCACGCGTTGCTCGCCAATCAGACAGCGAAAGCAACACCACAGAAATTCCTTCATTCTGAGTATCCCGAAAAAAACGATATACTGCCCTAGAAGTCAACGGAGTTTGTCCGGCTAAGTACCCTGGACGTAAATGCCAAAAAACAAGCTTCTTTAGCAGCTCCTTCTCTTTAGATGCAAACTTCAGCGAGTCAGCAATTTCCTCAGATAAGTCACGCCCGATTTTTTCATGAGAATAAAATACCATTTTTCCTTTAACATTTTTTTTAGCTGAAGGCTTACCGATATCGTGCAAAATACAAGCTAGCTTAATAATCTGAACACGTCGTCTTCCTGAAGATATTTTCTCTTCTAAATAAGAAAATATTTTGCTATTCTTTAGCTTTTGTTTTCGATACAATAATTCAAACTTTTTTAGTGTTTCTAAAGAATGACTCCATACATCGAGGTGATGGTAATCACCCTGAGATAATCCACGAGCTTTAGTGATAGCCGGAATAAACTCATCTATTATTCTTGTCTCATCCATAAGTTTAATTGCTTTAAAAGAGTCAACTGACCGTAATATTTTAAATAACTCTTCGGTTATTCTCTCCGGAGAAACATCATTAATCATTTTTTTATACCGCTTCATAGCTTCGAGAGTCTTTGCTTCAATACGAAATCCATAATTCGCAAAAATCGAAAACCCCCGTAAAATCCTTAAAGGATCATGTAAGATAGCTTCTTTTCGGGTAGTTATTAATAACTTCCGATTTAAATCCTTGCGAGCACCCCAGTAATCAATTATTTTTTTTCGCTTCGCCCTTAGGTCTACTGCCAAACTATTAATCGAAAAATCACGTAAAGATAGATCATCGGAAATAGTCTTTCCACGGATTAACGTAAAATCATAAGTATAGATTATTTTTCTTTTTTTCAAAATTACACGAAAACTCTGATTCTGCTTATCCAAGACAATATATTTAGCGTTAATCTTTCGAGCAAACTCTCCAGCGAAGGAGCTTGCTTTTTTCTCAATGCAAAAATCAAAGTCGGTAAGATGTTTGTCAACCTTCAGGTAAGCATCTCTCAAAAACCCTCCTACTAACCAAATATTAATCTTTTTATGATTAGCAATTTGGCTAATTAACTTGCAATAAGGAATTCTCTTTAGGGATAATGAAATATTCATTAGATTACTAGAATTTTTAGTCTTTACTGTTATTCCCTGTCACTTTTCTAAATAAGTTTATATTTATCCAAAAGGTAAGAAGCACTAAAACGAAATTACTTCTGTATCCAAACTTTCTAAATCTAAAATCGCTAATGTGGATTTTCCCCTTAGCCAGCCACCAGTTTCACCTGGATTAATCAATAGCTTATTTCCTTTGTCTATGCTCGGTTTATGGGTATGCCCAAACAACACTATATCTGCGCTACAATTCTTAAATTCATGAACAACAGCAATTTTCCTTGAATTAAAATTTAAAAAGTACGGTGGTTTATAGATCCGCCCTTCTGACTCCTTTAACAACGCATTTCTGTCTCCATCGTTATTACCAAAAACGCCACACCATTGGCAATTGATTTTTTGTAATGGCTTAATTGAAAAAGGCGCAACATAATCACCACAATGAATTAAAAAATTGACATTCTGTTCGTTCAGGATTTTAACTGCTTTTTTAATTTTAACAAGATTATCGTGCGTATCTGAAATAATACCTATTTTCATTTTCCCTCTTAAGCTTAAGACATTGTAAGTTATTAAATAAATCAGCTTCTTCTTTAATTTTTAAAAACATTTTCCAAAAGCAGCCTCTTTGATAAAAATCAGATATTTATTTTCTATTGATAATCCAGCACTAACAGAAAATCGGGCGTCAGTCATTTTAATCGAAGACATTAAATTGCAGGCTAAAATAACAAGGCTAGTTAAAACAACTATTTTTTATCCTAATTACTAATGCTTTATTTTTATCCGATAGCAATGTCAGTTTTATATTCTCTTATTTTGCCATTTTCGCAATAGCAAAATAAAGCATTTATTTTATTTATTCTTCCTGCCAAAAACTCCTTTGAGCTCGCGCATAAATTGGTTCACATCTTTGAACTGACGATAGACTGAAGCAAATCTCACATAGGCCACATCATCTAACTGTGATAACTTTTCCATTAATAGCTCACCAATATACTCTGTCTTAACCTCTTGCTCAAATCTTTTTTGCAGCTCTAACTCAACACTTTGTGATATTAACTCTAGCTCTTCAATGCTTATTTCTCGTTTTTCACAAGCTTTAACTAGCCCATTAATTATTTTCTGATGGTTGAACGACTCTCTTCTTCCATCCTTCTTAATCACCATCAGCGTGGTCTTTTCTATATGCTCATAAGTAGTAAACCGCCTACCGCACTGTAAACACTCTCTGCGTCTACGTACTACTGACCCTTCTGATGCTTCGCGGGAATCAGTAACCTTATCTTCATTATGATTACAATAAGGACACTTCATTTTTTTTTGCCTTATTTTTAGCCTTTTCTAAAATTTGTTTATGAATTATCATTTTTCCTTCCGATAAAGCAAGAGCTTAGCCGGAGACAAGTTAATATTTTTATTTTTAATTTTCGCTTTATTTAATAACTCTAAAGCCATTTTATCCGGATAACTACAGGCAGAAATTACTTTTATTATCCCGGCATTAATAATCATTTTGGCACAAATAGCGCAAGGAGTATTAGTAATATATATTAAACTATCCTGTGTAGATATTCCGTGACAAGCTGCCTGCAAAATTACATTTTGCTCCGCATGCAAGCCACGACATATTTCATGCCGTTGCCCAGAAGGCACATTTAACTTTTCCCTTAAGCATCCGGAAACATCACAATGATCTATACCTCTAGGAGCTCCATTATATCCTGTAGCAAGAATCTGACAATTTTTAACTAATACTGCACCAACTTTCCTTCTCAAACATGTAGAGCGCTCACTAATCAAAAACGCTACCTTCATAAAATAATCATCCCAGCTAGGGCGTTTAATTTTTATTTTCTTTTTCTTCATTTTCATTTTATTTCCTCATAAAGAGGAAATTTTTTTGTGAATTCAATAACTTGCTCAGTAATATCTTGTGATTTTCCCAGATTGTCTTTGTTCTCTAACGCTTGATTAATAAGCTCAACAATTATTTCAATTTCTGATTCTTTCATACCTCTGGTAGTAATTGCCGGCGTTCCAATCCTAATACCACTGGAAATTACTGGCGGTTGAGAATCAAACGGAATAAGGTTTTTATTAACAGTAATATTAACCTTACCTAAAATAGCAGTCATTTCTTTGCCACTAACTCCTTTGGAGCGTAAATCTACAAGAAAAAGATGGTTATCAGTCCCTCCACTAACTATACGATATCCTTTTTCGCCCATTAGTCGGGAAAACTTCTGAGCATTATTAATAACTTGCTGTTGATAATTAGCAAAGTCCTTGCCCAATGCTAACCCAAAAGCAACGGCTTTCGCAGCGATAACATGCATTAACGGTCCTCCCTGAATTCCCGGAAAAACCGCAGTATTAATTTTTTTAGCAAATTCTTTTCGAGCTAATATAAAGCCACCACGCGGCCCTCTTAAAGTTTTGTGCGTAGTTGAAGTTACAAATTCTGCATACTCACAGGGATTAGGATGTAACCCGGCAGCAACTAATCCCGCAAAATGAGCCATATCTACTAATAAATAAGCACCTACTTTATCTGCAATATCCCGAAATCGTTTAAAATCAAATTTACGAGGATAAGCGCTAGCTCCAGCAATAATCATCTTCGGTTTATGCTGTTCGGCAAGCTGTGCAATCTCTTCATAATCTAATACTTCAGTCTCCTTGTTAACCCCGTAAGGAATAATGTTATAAATTTTTCCACTAAAATTTAAAGGATGCCCGTGAGACAAATGCCCACCACAAGCTAAGTCCATAGATAAAATAGTATCTCCTGGATTTAGCATCGCTAGCATTACTGCCATATTTGCTTGCGTACCAGAATGCGGTTGAACATTAGCATACTCAGCACCAAACAACGATTTAACCCTTTCTCTGGCTAATTCTTCTACCTCATCAACAAACTCACAGCCTCCATACCACCGCGCCTTCGGATACCCTTCGGCATATTTATTTGTTAAAACCGAGCCTTGCGCTTCAATAACCGACCAAGGGGCAAAATTTTCACTGGCAATTAATTCAAGATGTTCTTTCTGCCGTTTTAGCTCTCTTGCTATGCTCTCATACACAGGTAAGTCGATTTTTTTTAGTTCTTCTAGCATTTCTTTTCCTCCAGGTATACTCCGCAGGTATAACCACAGATTATACCTGGTTACAACGATTATCAATGGATTACAAAGATTAATTTTTAATCGCTGTAATCATTTCTTTCATCTCTATAATCAAGGCATCCGGTGGTTCTTCGTTGCCGAATGCCTATCCTTCCTTTATTTCAATATCTTTTATTTTACGTAAGCGCCGCGAATGCCTTCCTCCTTCAAAGTCTTCGTTCAACCATCGCGACACAACCCTTTTAATATAATCCACCTTGAGAAAACAAGAAGGCAACACCAAAACATTACTATTATTGTGTCGACGGGACATATAAGCGCTTTTTAAATTATATGCTAAAGCAGCTCTTATTCCCTTTACCTTGTTAGCAGCGATACAACTTCCTATCCCGGTATAACAAATAACAATGGCCATCTCTGCTTCATTACCCTTTACAGCCAAAACAGCTGGGTATATATAATCGGGGTAATCACAGGAATCAGTAGAATGTGTGCCAAAGTCTAGCACAGTATCGCCTCGCAGCTCTAAATATTTTGATAATATATTTTTTAACTTAAAGCCTCGATGATCACTCGCTAATGCTATCTTCATTTAATTCTCCCCATCATTTAAACATTGTGAATACTTTATTTAGCTCCTAAAAAACTACACTAAATTAATTATACTATACATTTCTAATCTCTGAAATCTATCTTTTACTGTTATAATCATGACCAACTCTTAGAAAATTAAAGCCAATCTTTCAACTCTAAAACCGCTTCCTTGATTAAAGAATAAACGTTTTCGTAAGTTTCGTAACTTCCAGCTATTGGATCAGGGATATCTCTCTCTAAACCAGGCGAAAGAAACTTTTTTAGATTAAATACTCTCCCTTCAATGGTTGGTTCAAGCTTTAAAAGATGGTTCTTTTGAGCGTCTTCCATCGTAAAAATTAAATCTGAGGAAAGAAGTGTGTATCTATCTAACCGTTTAGAAAAAAACCTTCGCGCATCAATACTTTCTTCGTCCTTTAAAATGCTCACTACTGAGTCTGAAGCGCTTAATCCAAAAACAGCAGATATCCCACGAGAAATTATCTCGTACCTATCCAAAAAATAAGTTCTTTCCCGACTTAAATATTTATCCAGCATTAACTGCGCCAAAGGCGAACGACAGGTATTTCCAGTGCATACAAATAGTATTCTTTTCCTGGTAAATATTTTTGCCATATCACTTTCTAAAACCACTCCTTCTCTCAGTAATTTAAAGGGGCCTGTTGTTAGGTCTAAAACTGTTGATGGTTGTGAACAAATACACTCTCCACCATCAACAATCAGATCAATCGCTCCATCAAAGGAATCTTCAACCTCAGAAATAGCTATCGGATCTTTCTCCCCGCTAATATTAGCAGAAGGTAAAAAGACCGCTTTTTCTACTTTTTTTAGTATTTCTTCAGCAATTATATTAGAAGGAACTCTAATTCCTATTTTCTTTTCACTGAATCCGCGCTGATAATAAACAAGTGTCAACGGACCTGGCCAAAACTTTTCTATTAGTCGATACCCAAACGGAGGTAACACGTCTAAATAATTGTTTACTGCATCATCCTTACTCCCCAAAGCAAAAGAAAATGGTTTATCCCGAGACCGTTTTTTTATCGAGTATAATCTGTCAACTGCACACTGTTTATCAGCCAAAACAGCTAACCCGTATACAGTCTCTGTGGGAAGAGCAACAATGCCTCCATCGAGAATAATTTTTGCGGCTTTATCTATCAAAGCATAATCAATGCTCTGAGAGTTAATGACAACTTTTGATAGCATAAACTACAGTAAAAAAATATACCTTTAAAATCGCTGAACTTCCACTAGCTACTTGCAAGCGGAAGATTACTTAAACATTTCTTTGATTTTTCTTAGTTTCGGTTGATACTGCTTATCGCTTAAAGAAAGGATTTCTAAAGAAAATATTATCGCGTTCAAAAAAGCACTTTTACCTATTCCTGTAGAAGATAATCCAATGCCCCGGGGAATACTAACAATAGCAAATAAAGCATCCAGCCCGTCTAAGATTCCTCCCTTTAAAGCAACCCCAATAACCGGAATATCGGTATAAGAGGCAATAAACCCAGGCAAAGCACAAGCCATTCCCGCACAAGCAATTACTACTTTGAAGCCTTTCTTATTTAATTCTTGAGAAAACTTCCTTAATTTTTCCGGATTACGATGAGCAGAAATAACTTCTAAACAACAATCAATCTTTAATTTTTTAAGTATTTTCAGCCCTTCTTCCAATTGGGCAAGATCATTTTTACTTCCCAAGACAATAGCGATTTTTGCAGACATAATATGCTCCTTTTTTTTTGTTAGTTTGTCACTCTTACTTTGACATTTTATCTCTTAAATTAAAAAATTCAATCTCTTATTTTCGCAAACTATAGCAACATTGTTAATAGCGACTCGACGCAAAATAGATTTTTTTGAGAATTTGGATTTAACTCTTGAAGAAATCTAAAGAGTAGATTTTAAAAAACTTTTACTTAAGGCCTTATTTCCTATATCTCGACGATAAACCATTCCATCGAATTTTATATTCTTTATACTTCTGTACACCTTATCTTGAGCATCCTTCAAGTTTTCGCCTAAGGCAACTACATTCAAAACTCTACCTCCATCCGTGATAAAGCAAGGCTGATTAGAATCGATACCCGGTATAGTTTTTGTACCTGCATGGAACATTAACGTTCCATCGTCTAGAGCAAAACTATTCAATCCGTATATTTCCTTCCCTTTTTTATAATTACTAGGATATCCTTCAGAAGCCAAAACAACACACACGGAAGAATCAGTATTCCACTCTAACTCTAAATTATCCAAGCGTCCCTGAATTGTTCTGAGCATAATATCCACTAAATCACTTTTTAATTTTGGTAAAATAGCTTGTGTTTCTGGATCACCAAATCTTACGTTGAATTCCAAAACACTAGGCTCATCGTCTTTAATCATCAATCCGGCATAAATTATTCCGGTATATATTTTTCCTTCTTCTCTTAATCCATTAATTAAAGGAATAAATACCTTATTAATCACGGATTGAAAACACTCTTTACTTACCAAAGATGCAGGAGAATAAGCACCCATTCCTCCAGTATTCAATCCCTTATCATTATCGAGTGCTCGTTTATGATCTTGAGAGGTAACTAGCGGAACTATTGAAGAGCCATCAGAAAAAGCCAAAATAGAAACTTCATCTCCCTGCAAACAGTCCTCAACAATTATTGTTTCTCCGGCTGACTTAAATACTCTGTCCACCATAATTAAATCTACCGCCCCACAAGCCTGTTCTGCAGATTCACAGACTATAACACCTTTTCCGGCAGCTAATCCATCAGCTTTTACTACTAAAGGCACACTACGGCTTTTAATGTACTTTTTTGCCTCTAAGGAATCAGAAAAGGCTTTAAAACCAGCCGTAGGAATTCCATACTTACGCATTGTTTTTTTAGCAAATGTTTTGCTCCCTTCCAACAACGCTAATTCCTTTCTCGGCCCAAAGATTGCTAATCCTTTATCTTGAAAAATATCGACAATACCTTCTACCAAGGGAATTTCCGGACCAACAACAGTCAAATCTATTTTTCTCTCTTCTGCAAACCGAGCAAGCCCGTTAATATCTAACGGACTAATATCCACATTCTGAGCAATCACGCTTGTCCCACCATTTCCAGGAGCACAATACACCTTATCCACCAATGGAGATTGAGAAATCTTCCAAACTAAACAATGCTCTCTTCCTCCTGAACCAATAACTAAAACTTTCATTTTTAAAACTCCAAAAGTTAAAAAACGCCCTTATTTTTCTATCTTTAAGTATTAGACTATCCTATTAAATTCATTTGTGTATTCGACTTAGTAATTCTGCCAATATAATGCGCTTTCGAATTCTTATTTAAAGTAGTTAATGCTTTCCCTGCGTATTTTTTACTCGTTACTACAACCATTCCTATCCCCATATTAAATACTGAATACATTTCTTTTTCATCTAGATTGCCACTTTCCTGGATAACTTTAAAAATTTCCGGAACCTTCCAGTTCGCCTTTTCAATTACCATCCCCAATCCTCTAGGCAAAATCTTAGTCGCCTTGCTATAAAAAGCACCACCCGTAACGTGAGCAATTCCTTTTACACCTAGCAAAGAACCTTTATCCGCAAGCAATGAAAGTATTGATCTTACATATAGCTGAGTAGGAACTAATAATTGCTTCTTATTTTCTCTAATTCCTTTGACACCCAAAGCTTTTCTTGCTAAAGAAAATCCATTAGAATGTAGCCCCGAAGATTCTAGCCCAATTATCACATCTCCGTCATGAATATTCTTACCACTTACTATTTTATTTTTATCAACAACCCCAACACAAAACCCAGCTAAATCATATTCGCAAGGCTTATACATCCCTGGCATTTCCGCAGTTTCACCGCCTAAAAGCACACACTTTGATTCTTGGAGCGCATCTTTAATTCCTTCCATTACTTTCTGCAAAATATTCTGTTTTAGCTGACCACACGCAATATAATCCAAAAAAAACAGAGGTTTAGCGCCCAAACAAACAACATCGTTAACATTCATTGCCACCAAATCTATTCCGACTCCCCGATGAATATTAAATTGCTGAGCCAATATTAATTTAGTTCCGACTCCATCGGCCGAAGAAACTAAAACAGGATTTTTATGCTTGCAAAACAACGCCTTAAGCGGAAACATTGAACCAAAGGCTAATGTCTTATTTGCATTATTCTTCGGAAAAATGTCACCAATACTCTGAATGAACTTTTCAGCCTTACTCACACTTACTCCGGATTTTTTATATGTTAATTTTCCCATTACTTTTCTTCTTTTGTTTGCTATTCACGTCCCTGCCAACAATAAAGGCAAAGCTTTTCTTTTTCTAACCCAATAGCACTAACCATATCCTCAATCATTTGAAATCGTAAAGTAGTTACTCCTAAATCTTGCGCAATCCACTCAACCATCTTTTTATATTTATCAGAGCTAGGATTTAAATACTCGCTAATATCTTCTATCTCTTTACCCTCTAAATCCTTGATTGCACGACGTGCTGCGAGCTCATTATGATTTCGAGTCGAAAGACAAAATTTACAAGGAAACATTAGAGGCGGACAAGCCGGACGAACATGTATCTCCTTGGCCCCAGATTCCCAAAGTTTTTTGATAGTAAAATTCTTCAACTGAGTTCCCCGGACTATAGAATCTTCACATATTACAATTTTATTTCCCTCAATAATATCCTTCACCGCAATTAATTTCATTTTCGCAATAAAATCACGTATTTCTTGTGAAGGTGGAGTGTAACTGCGCCCATAACCAGGTGTATACTTAACCAGCGGCCTCCGGTAAGGTTTACGTGATTCCATAGCGTAGCCAATAGCATGAGCAATACCTGAGTCAGGAACTCCAGAAACTATATCTACTTCAATATCCTTATCATTACTAGCTAAAAATTTTCCACACCGTTCTCTTACTATCTCTACATTAATTCCTTCATAACTAGAAGCAGGAAATCCAGTGTATATCCAAAGAAAGGAGCAGATTTTTTTAGTTTTACCACCCGGCCGTTTCTGAACCAAACCTTCTTCACTCAATAACACTACTTCTCCAGGCTCAAGATATTTTACCATTTCAAAACCTAGATTAGAAAAAGCACTATTTTCAGAAGTTACTGCCCAAGAACTATTTTTCTTCCCTATCGTAAGTGAAGTAAACCCTAGACGGTCTCTGGCAGCATAGATACCATCTTTTGACAAAATCAATAAAGAACAAGACCCCTTTATAGCCTCGAACATCTTCTCAATTCCTTCTACCAGATTATTTCCTTGATTTATCAATTTTGCTACTAATTCAGTAACATTAACCTGCCCTTTAGTCAACTCACTAAATGAAATTCCTTTTTCAAGAAGAATCTCAGCTAATTCCTTTTTATTATCAATTAATCCAGCAGTTACAATACAAAAAGGACCAAACTTGGAATTTAGATATACTGGCTGCTCATCAAAATCACTAATAACTCCAATGCCTTTATTTCCTTCAATATTTTTATAATCTTCAAAAAATTTTGATTTAAACTGGCTCTGACTGATATTATGTATTTGCCGGTGAAAAGTTTCTCCTAAAACTGCCACCCCTCCATACTCAGTTCCCATGTGAGAATGATAATCTACCCCATAGAATAAATCACGTGTACAATTTTTTTTTGCTACCACTCCAAACATCCCGCTCATATCTTTCCCCTTTGTTATTACTTAAATTACTGTTTAAAATAAAAAAATCATTTAAAATGGGCGACAGCATTGTCAAAAAACCTTAATCCCCAAGGAAAGACATCCTCATCTTTCCAAAAAGGTGAATGATGCTTAAAGATGAATCGTTCCGGATGGGGCATTATCCCTAACACTTTTCCGCTGAAATCAGTAATAGCCGCAATGCTATTTAGCGAACCATTAGGATTAACAGGATAAATACCCTTATTACCAGCTGCATCAACATACCTTAAAGCAACTTGGTTATTGCTCTCTATTCTATCTAAAATATTATCTTCTGCATAGAATTTTCCTTCTCCGTGAGCTATCGGCAAATTAATAATCGGTGGTAAATCTTTGAGCCAAATATTTTTTGCCTCTACTTTTAGATGAACCCAACGATCTTCAAACCGAGCAGAATCATTATATGTTAAGGTAGTTTTTTGCTTAAAATCTAAATCCGGTAATATTCCAGTCTTAACCAAAACCTGAAACCCATTACACACTCCTAAGATAAGCCCTCCACGCTCTAAAAACTTTTCTAGCCTATCTCTTAGCCAGGAAATTAACTCTAAGGAAAGTATTTTCCCTGCTCCCAAGTCATCTCCATAACTAAATCCGCCTGGAATACAAAAAATTTGAAAATCAGACAGCCCTTCTTTACGAAAAAGATAATTAATATGTCGAAGACTAGTACTTGCACCTGCTAGATTAAAAGCAAACTCTGTTTCTTTGTCACAGTTTGTGCCAGCAGTCCGAACAATTAATACTTTAGGTTTCATATTTTAAGGAATCTACTTTTATAGCAAACAAAGATTATGAAAGATTACAACGAAATTCTTTGAATGTCTTAAGCCAAGATTCTTTTAGCTCTTCAACTTTTAGGTTAATTATTTCCCGACTATGCTTATCGTAAACACCTAGTTTTCTATGTTTGCAAGTACACCCGATAAGGCCAAAAGGTACATCTTTCATTTGTTTCTCAAAGGCATCTTTATGTTTTTTAGCTACTTCCACGACAAACCGCGAAGAAGACTCCGAAAACAATACCTCATAGCAAAACATTGAATTATCATGCGGTATTTCTTCCAAAAACACATTAACTCCTAAGTCACCGCCAATGCACATTTCTGCCAAACATACACCAATTCCTCCTTCGGATAAATCATGACAAGACATTACAATTTTTTTGTTAATAGCTTCACTTAAATTATCGAAAATAATTTTAGCAGTTTTTTTATCGACCCTAGGAACTATTCCTTCTTTTATGTCCAAACAACGAAAGTATTCCGAAGCGCCCATTTCTGGATAAGTCTGTCCAACAACATACACTAAACTCTCTGCTTCTTTAAAATTACTACTTATCGTAATTTGCCAATCAGGAATGACAGAAACTGCTGAGATTAAGAGTGTTCCTGGAATAGCAATATGTTTTTCTCCCACTAAATATTCATTATAAAGACTATCTTTCCCAGAGATAAACGGAACCTGAAAATATGTTGAAAAATCTCGGCATGCCCACGCAGCCCTAACTAATCCGCCTAAAGTCTTTTTGTCCAAGGGAGAACCCCAACTAAAATTATCCAAAATAAAAGTGTTTTTTAAACTACCTCCAACCGCAATTATATTTCTCAAGGCTTCATTAATAGCTGATGCAGCCATCCAGTAAGGGTCGATATCTGAATAAAAAGGGTTTATGCCTAAACCGATAGCCACGCACTTATCACTTTTTAAATCCGGCCTAACTACAGATGCATCGTTGACAATTATTTTTTCTATTCCAGAAATAGACTTTAGCACCGAACCTGATTGGACCTCATGATCGTATTCTCGAACAACCCAATCTTTGCAAGCAATACCGGGCCGAGAGAGAAGATTTTTTAGCTCTTGATTATAATTATCTTTATCTTTTAGTTTACGATCTGTTTCTTTATTCTTTACCCAAATTGCCTTTTTTACCAATTTAGGAAGTTGAAAAATAAAATCCATATCTAAATCGCAAACTTTATCTTGCCCATAAAATAAAACTAGCTTTTTGCTGTCTGTTACCTTTCCCACTACAGACAAGTCTACATCTTCCTCGGAAAATATAGACTTTAATTTATCCAAATTCTCAACCGGAGCAAAAAATACCATTCTTTCTTGAGATTCGGATATCCAAATTTCAGTATAAGTTAATCCCCGATATTTTAAAGGCACTTTATTTAAATCAACTTCAACGCCATATTCGCCGGATAATTCAGTTATCGCGCTGGAAATTCCCCCTGCCCCGCAATCAGTTATCGCCCGAAATAAATCATCATCTCTGGCTCTTAAAATTGCTTCGACAAGCTTCTTCTCCTCAATAGGATTACCTATCTGCACAGCGCTAGTTAACCCTACAGTTTGTTCGTCCAACTCTTGAGAAGAAAATGTTGCCCCGTGAATCCCGTCTCTTCCGGTTTTTGCACCACACAATATAACTAAATCACCTGGCTTAACTTCTTTGAAAGATTTTTCTTTAGGAAGTATCCCTAGCGTTCCACAATAAACCAAAGGATTACCTAAAAAACGCTCATCAAACAAAACCGCTCCGCTAACTGTAGGAATTCCCATTCTATTTCCATAGTCACGCACCCCTTTTATCACCCCCTTGATTATTCGCTTAGGATGAAGCAACCCTTCTGGTAAATCTTCAATCTTCATGTTCCAGGGTGAAAAACAAAATACATCTATAGATGCAAATGGTTTTGCCGCGCATCCGGTTCCCAGAATATCCCTAATTACTCCGCCAATACCTGTTGATGCTCCGCCGTATGGCTCAAGACTTGAAGGATGATTGTGAGTCTCGACTTTAAAGCAAATATTGTTCGATTCATCAAACTTTACAACTCCGGAATTATCATCAAACACCGAGACACAAGAAGGAGAATTTATTTCTTCGGTAGCCTTAACAACTGTTGTTTTTAGTAGATTATTTATTCTTTCTTCCTTGATTATGCTCCCGTTTTCTGATTGCTCTTGATACTCAATAATTCCCCGAAAAGTCTGATGGCTGCAATGTTCAGACCAAAGAGTAGCAATAGTCTCTAGTTCGCAATCTGTAGGGTTTCTTCCCTCTTTCTTAAAATAGTCCTGCACCACCTTCATTTCTTCTGGGCTTAGTGCCAAACATCCCTTCTTAGAAATTTCTTCTAATTCTTCTGCCGAAGAATCAATTAAGCTAACTATCACCCGATTAAATTGATAATCTTTCCCTTTAAACTCATCTAAGGTGTCAACATTTTTAACCTTTTGATAGTTAAGTAAATGCTCAATCAACGGATTATACAATATTTTGGGAGCCAAATAAAAAATATCCTGTTGCGCTAATCCTTGAAATTCATAAAAACGGGCGGTTATCGCATTGTTAAATTCAAGCGACAAAATTTCAACAGCTTTTCTTAATGAGTCAATAATAGAATCATAAACTCCCGGATTATAAGTTATCAAGATTTGATTATCCGGTGGGCATACATTAAACAGTCCTTGGGTGAGAAAATAATCTTCAATTAACGGATCAGTCAATAATTCACTAGCAACTCTTTCTGCCTGCTTGTGGTCAAAGTCCGCTTCAATAAAATAAACTTTACGAGAATAAACATTTACTTTTGCGTTGTTTCCTAAATCTTCTATTTGGGAAACAATATCCGCGCAAGACTGTTTTTGTTTGGCAAAAGTATCAATTCTCCAAATCATAGAATAATGCCTCTCCGACTAATTATCTGCTTATAGTAATTTATCAAAAGCAAATATTAGAAAACCCTACAACAACTTAAATCTTTTATAAATTTTATCAATATTAGATAAATAAGAATAGGGATTGAAAATTTCTTCCAATTCTGGTTTACTCAAAAATTTCATCAATTTTTTATCCTTTAAAGAAACTTCTTTAAAACTAGACTTTTGATTAATGACATCTAAAGCTATTTTTTGAACAATATCATAAGCGCTAATCCTAGATAGCCCTTTACCCATCAGCTTAACAAGAATTTTTTGTGAATAAACAATCCCGCGATTTAATTCCATGTTTTTAACCATACTCTGGCTATTAGTTTTTAGCCCCTTAACAACTTCCCGGAATTTTTTAAGCATATAGCTTATTGCTGCAGTAGAATCTGGTAAAATAACTCTCTCAGCTGAAGAATGAGAAATATCCCGTTCATGCCATAAATTTATATTTTCAAAGGCAACCAGCATGTTTCCTCTTAAAATTCGGGCTAATCCACAAATTCGTTCACAAATAACCGGATTCTGTTTGTGCGGCATTGCACTGGAGCCCTTCTGCCCCTTATAAAAAGGTTCGCTAGCTTCAGCTACTTCACTTCGTTGTAAATGCCTTATCTCTGTAGAAAATCTTTCTAATGTCGACCCCAATAAAGAAACTACCGATAGATAATAAGCAATTCTTTCCCGGGAAACTACTTGTGTAGAAACTAAAGCGTTATTAATCCCTAGCTTTTTACAGATATACTCTTCTACTCGCGGATTAAAATAAGCAAAAGTTCCTACTGCTCCAGATACCTTTCCGCAACACACAACCTTTAAACTCTCAGAAAGCAATTTTCTCTCTTCACATAAATCATTATACAAATAAAGAAATTTTAAACCGAAGCTGTAAATTTCTGCATGCATTCCGTGAGTTCTGGCCATGCATAATGTATCTTTGTATTGAAGCGCTTTTCTTCGAACATCAGTAATAACTAAATCTAAATCCTTGAGTATAGCTTCACTGACATCTTTTATCTGCCAAGCTAATGTAGTGTCCAAAAGATCGGAAGAGGTTATCCCTAAGTGTAAGTACTGAGCATCCTTTCCTAATTGCGGAGAAATATGTTTTAAAAAAGCAACAATATCGTGATGGGTTTTTTGTTCAATCTTTTTTATTTTCTGAGGCGAAATTTTAACTTTATCAAACGCTTTGGCTGCTGATTTGGGAATTTTCTTTTCTCGGGCCAAAGCCTCACAAAGCAATTGCTCGATCCTTAAAAATCGCTTAAATTTCTCTTCATCAGTCCAAATTCTACTAATTTCTTTAGGTGCGTAACGTTCAATCATAAAACCCTCTTTTCCTGTTAGTGCTTTTAATCTGCTTTCCCGCCATTAATCATAATCAAAGCATGTAGCTCCACAAAAATTTGATTCATTGCTACTATTGTCCTGATTCCACAACGTCCAATCATTACCTGTTTTGGATACCTTACAAAAACAATCAAATCCTCCAGGACCGCCAACTGCAGATAATACACAAAAGTCATGTTCGCCCATATTTGTTGTTTTTGTGCCTGTGATCCTTATAGTATTAGAATATTCTGTAGTCGTAAACGAAGATGCTCCACCAAAATCTTTCCAACCTCCACCATCATGATATTTGAAATTAGTATCAACACTATCATAATAAATACTACCTGCGCTGCCAGTAGGAGCGCTGGCTTGCGGTTCAAGGTTCAATGTGCCTTCACCGGCCGCTTATTTCAAGTGTCGCTTTCGGATCATCTGTGTTAATCCCTACCCTCCCATCACTCGTTCCGGTATCTTTTATTCTCATGGTTTCTGCTGAATTCTTTGTGAATAATATTATGTCGGAAGCCTCATCGTTGGGAGAACTCTTTATATACAGATTTTTATCGTTATGGTGAGTCCAAATTCCACCCTTAAACACGCCTCCTGGACCCCAAAGCCCCAGCCCACAATTAGATGTACCATCATCCTCTATACGTATTGCTACAGCATCACTACCATTGCTTGTTCCTTTAATGTGCAGCAACATTTGTGGATCCGTTGTCCCAATGCCGACATTGCCCTGGTCTGCTCCAGAAGCACCTGTCTGCATATAAATTGGATACTGTCTACCTGTTCCAGACTGCTCTCCTGTATTTAAAATAATCCCGCCTCCCTTAAAATTAGTAATCTGTAAATCATAAGGCACAGTGCCTGTATCAGCAACCCAAACCCCGGCTAACTGGCTTCCGTCATTTATATCCATTTCATCGCTAACAGTAAAACCATAGCAATTACTACCAGTTTGCTTTAAATCGCCAAAAGATAGGTACCCATTGCCCATTGCTATCTGCAAGCGAATGTCAGCACTACCTGGCGCTACCCCATCTGAAATCTCTGCTCCCCATTCAGGCATAGGCGTCTCAACATATTCATCACCAATTGCCATTCTTCTTGATCGCAATTCATTATAAATCCCATAAGGCGCAGGATAATAGGTAATAATTGTAATCTTTTCTTCAGGGATGGTTGTTTCGGCAAAGGAAGACAGAGAAAACATTACTGACAGTAAAAATACGCTTACTGAAAAATAAACAATATTCTTTCGAAGAAATAATTTCATAACTTATCCTCCTTTTTACAATTATCGATAACCGATAATATATATAGATCCAAAAGCATTTTTTGTAGTTGAATTTCCTGTCCGTTCAACATACACCTTTTTTCCTGTGGTAACCGGTAACCAGAAATGGTCCGAATTTGTTACCCACGCACTATTGTCGTATAGCTTATAAAACATATAATTTGCATATTTTTTTGATCCCTCTTTGGTGTAAATCTTTAAAGTCACATTGCCACTACCCAAAGTTCCGCCAATTGAGGTGTATGCATAAAACAATACCTCCTTAGCATTGGCCGGAACATAAGAGCTGAAACTCTTGACAAAAGAAGAACTAGCGGTAAGTATCGGAAGAACTCCTAACAATTTTTTTCCTATGGGAGTCCATGATTTATCCCCTCCAAAATCATTCCAGCTCGTTCCATCGTGATACCGAAATCTATCAGAATCAATGTCATAATAAAGATCGCCGGCATCACCAGGATTAACGTCTGATTCTGCTTTGGGAGTATAACGTGCCTTTCCATCGAGATAAATGTTTCCTTTAAAATAACCAGCCCAATAATTATCCGTATAATCTTTATAACTTAACATGGCGACAGTATTAGGTATCGATGAGCCTATGATTGTCGTTGATTCCATATGGGTTGCAAGTCCAGCATTACCTTTAATGTCGTTGACCACCCCAAAAAGACCAAGAGCATGTTCACTTCCTGTGAAACCTCCAACTGCTAAAGCTCCCCGGGTAATTTTATCTGTTGCGGTATTTGTGTAGGCAACAATACCCGACACTCCACCATCTTTTTTTATCTTAAACTCATTAATTTTCACGCCCATACCTACCGGATAATCACTTCCAAAAGGAGAAGGAACATCAAACAATCCAGTGCTAATAGTTACATCAATATCGTTTGAATTTTCGATTATCTGCAGCGTTCCTTTAGGATCAACTGTTCCAATACCTACATTGCCAGCTGGTAAGGCTCCTGAATCTGTGTATGTTTGCATACAAATTGGATATGGTCTACCTGTTGCAGAATCCTCTTTCGTATTTAAAATAATCCCGCCACCAATAAAATTAGTAATCTGTAGATCATAAGGCACAGTACCTGTATCAGCAACCCAAAACCCGGCTAACTGGCTTCCGGCATCTATGTCCATTGCATCGCTAACAACAAAACCATAACAATTACTACCAGTTTGCTGTAAGTCGCCAAAAGATAGATACCCATTGCCCATTGCTATCTGCAAGCGAATATCAGCTGTGCTCCCAGAACCATCTGGAATATCCGTTCCCCATTGAGGCATAGGCGTCTCAACATATTCATCGCCAATTGCCATTCTTCTTGATCGCAATTCATTGTAAATCCCATAAGGCGCAGGATAATAGGTAATAATTGTAATTCTTTCTTCAGGAACACTTGATGCGGCAAAAGAAAAAACAGGAAGTATCAAGAAAGATAAAAACATTAATGCTAAACAAAGGCTTAATCTTTTACTCATTATTTTTCCCTCTTTTCTCATATAGCTTATTATACATACCCAACATAAAAAATAAATAAAAATTATTTAATTTTTAACACTACTTAACAAAAACTCTCTTTAGATGAAGGAAAGCTCTGATTTTGAGTGTTTCTTATAAATTTTTTAACAGCCTTTTCTATTTCTAAAGACAAATCAAGGTAAGATCTGGCAAATTTTAACTTTTTCCCGGAAAGGCCTAAAAAATCATACAATACTAACACTTGCCCGTCACAATGTTTTCCCGCACCAATGCCAATAGTTGGAATTTTTAGCTCTTTAGTTATCCTCGCAGATAAAGAAAGAGGAATACATTCTAAGATAAGGCTAAATATACCCAAATCCTGCAATTTTTTTGCTTGGCTTAATAGGTTAGACGCCGAATCATCATCTCTGCCCTGCACTTTATACCCACCGAGAATGTGAGCGCTCTGAGGAGTTAATCCGATATGCCCCATTACCGGTATTTTTTCCCGAACTAAACATTTAACAACATAAAGACATTTATCAAACCACTCAATTTTTACTGCCTGTGCTCCAGCAGAAATAAATTTACGCGCCTGTTCAACACACTTTTTTGGATTTCTTTGATAGGCAACATACGGCATATCGGCTACAACTAGCGCTCTGTTTATTACTTTAGCTACCGCTTGCGTGTGATTTATCATTTCTTTTAATGAAACTTTCCGGGTTTCTTTTAAACCTAAAACTACATTAGCCAAAGAATCACCTACCAAAATTATATCTAAGTTTGTTCTATCCAAAATTTTAGCAAAAGAATAATCATAACAGGTAAGCACTACAATTTTTTCCTTACCTTTCTTTCTGATAATATCTTTAACTGTTACTTTATCCATCGTAGCCTCCCTGCAAAAACACAATCAAGGATAAAGGATAAAGGTTAAAGGAAAAATTCAAAGTTCGAATAATCTGTTTATAATCAATGGCGCAAAAAACAGTTTTTGAGGGACGCTTTGAGGTCAAAAAGCACGGTATCGCCCCTGCACTAAATAAACAGCGATTTTTTGGCCGAAACGCGAGGCAAAATTCACGCTGGGGATTTTGCCGTTCTCGAAAAAATTGTTTTTGCGTCTTCATTGCCGGTATAGACATATCCTCCGCATCATACATCTAGCTTTATCTTTTTTCCGCATGAATTATCAACTACTAATTTTCCTAAGACTACTCGTTGCACCTTGCAAACTAAGTCTCAGAATAAACTTTCTTACTCAAATACATATACCCGTTCACCTTGCCCCTCATTACAAACAGCAAAAACCCTCATCGTAGAAATATTCTTGGCCAGAAATTTTCTAATTCCTTCCAGGCCCATAACCGAAAAAGCAGTAGCTAGACTATCGGTAGTAGTACAATTTTTGCTAATTACACTCACACTCAAAAGACTATTATCTACAGGGTACCCAGTGAGAGGATTAATCAAATGGGAATAACGTTTATCCTGATAATCAAAAAATTGTTCATAATTTCCCGAAGTAGACACTGACTCATTCAGTAGCTGCTGATTTTCAATTATTCCTGATAATTTTTGTGGATCTCTAACGCCGATATTCCATGTTTTCCCTCTGTTAGTCCCTAGGCAATAGATATCTCCTCCGGCGTTAATCATTGCGTTCTCGACACCCTGCTCTTTTAATTTCAAAACTGCTTTATCTACCATATACCCTTTGGCTATCGCGTTTAAATCAACCTTGAGCCCTTGCTTGCTAATGAGTACTGTTTTATTCTTTTTATCTATTTTAAGATAGTCCATACCACATTTCTCAGCTAACTTATTAATTTTTTGCTTATCCGGAAATTGCTGAACTCCTTCTTTAATTAATTTTTTCCAAAAATCATAAAGCACACCATAGCTTACATCAAACGCACCGCCAGTTAAGCTGGTTAACTGTCTGGACAAGCCTAAAATTTCAATCATCTCATCAGAGACTTTCATCGGAATATTATAAGTGTTATTTAATCGAGAAATTTCCGAATCCGGATCGTAAAGATTAAAAATCTTATTCAATCGCTGAAACTCTTTATACACAATACCGGCGGCTGGTTTATCAGAAGAAATAACTTCTAAATATGTGCCAGAAACAACGAAAGTATTTTTATGCACTGGAATCGAGCAAGAAGACAAAAAGAATAAAACACAAAATAACGCGCCTATTCTTTTAATTTTTTTCACATACATAAAATATCCCATATTATTCAAGTCTTATTTCTGCGCATTTTTTTAATATTATCTGTCGAGAATCCGCCACATGAACACCTCTGGTTTTGCCCACAGTCAATACTACCGCATTACTAATAGTAAGCTTTCCCGTGGAAGTTATATATAATCCATTAGGCCTAATATTCTTGCTGTGATCCAAAACTACATCTTTATCAATTATCATATCTTTACCTATGTCCGGACAGTCAGGATCAGCAAAATCAGCTAACCCATCACAATCATTATCTTTTTTATCCAAACAAAGACACCCTTCTTCAAAGTGTAATCCTGCTGCATCCACACGGCAAGCTGTTAACTCGCTAATACCGGAAGTTGAAGGGTGTTTAGATGGGGTAGAAGAATTGCAATCACAATAAGAATTACTACTTCCTGGGTTCACCAATGGATTATCACCATCACAATCATTACATTGGTCAACATAGCCGTCTTTATCATTATCTGCGCTTTGTCCAGATTGAGGACAACCTGCAGGTGTGCATGTAGAGCAACAAGTCTGATAACAAGTCTGGTAGCAAGTCTGGTAGCAAGTCTGGCAATTTTCACCTTTAGCATCACAATCACAATCATAAGGATCACAATCATAAGGATTACAATCATAAGGATTACAATCATAAGGGGTATCTGTGCAGCTAGTATCTACCCCCGTATCTGCATAGTAAACATTACCGACACATTTCCCATTCTCCCCAGCATTACACTGTTTAGTACGAGTATCACAAGCATACATCGCCGAGACAAAAAACAACATTAGCGCAATTGTAATAAAAATAATTTTTCCGTTTTTCATCTGTTCTCCTTTTTCTCGTATATCTCCTTAATTGAAGATACATCTCATTATAAAAAATTATTTTATTAAAATTTCAACTTTTTCTTTGCCTTCTTCTGAATCTTCTAAGGCAATCCCCACAACTTGAGTAAATATTGTAATTTTATTAACATCTCCCCGCATTGCATAACCTAATTTAGAAGAAGTAACCAAAATATCTCCTTTTTTAACCGGGGGAACTATTTTGCAATCTACTATTCCATCTAAAGCTAACGGTTTAAGATCCTCACCTTCCTGTTCACCTAAAAGTAAAGATGGTTTTTCTGAGATAACTCCGGCAACTACTGCTGAATAAGGTTCACTATTTTTTTTAAATTCATTATCATCATTTCCGCCTACCACCACGACATCTCCTGGCTCACATTCCTCACATTTTATATTTTCAGCAATATCTCCCTTAATTGTGGAACAAAAAAGAGTGCCGTCTAATCGAATGTCACCCTTAATATCTAATTCTTTCTCAGGATTAGATATTCCAATACCTACATTACCCTCTTTAGAAATCCATACCCTATCCTTGTGAGATGTTTGGAACCGAATAGGCTCGGCGGCGGCTGTCTTCATTACTAAACCTTTACCACCACTAGCAGCAGCTGCAAAGATAGCACCAATATAAGAACCTGAACGGGAAAACAACACCCCAGAATTTTCGCCACCCACAGAATCAATAAATATGCCTGTATCTTTATCGCTTTTAATATGTAATTTTTGCAGCGGGTTAATAGTCCCGATTCCCACATTACCACCTTTTATAATTGATATACCCTCTCCGTTATTTACATCGTCGGCGCTATGGCCAATGCAAATTAAACCGTCTAAATAATCAGAATAGTTAATAGACACCGACTCAGAAAAAACTTTACCTACCGCTAAACCAACAAAACCACCACTAGGTAATTGAGGTGCAAAAAAAGATGCAATATTTTGAGAATAAGGTTTATTACTTTCCACAGATAACAATTGCCTGGGATCAGTCGTCCCAATGCCTACATTTCCAAGCTCAATACCGTCACTACCCCAGTTTTGCATGCAAATCGGCTTGCTGTCTCCTTCTAAATATAAAGGGCCCGTACTTGCTACAGCCATTCCAGCCTCACCCCCGCCATTAATAGAACTCTGCCACCAAACACCCCCACCTGTACTAGCGGTACTAATACTTTGTGTATTGCCAATATGTAGCCCAACTCCAGTGTCAGAATTCATAGGATTACTATATCCGCCTAAAGAAACATACCTGTTAAGAGCAGAGACCTGCAAACGAATATCCGGTGTTATGCTTGAAGCTCCGACATCCCATCCAAAAAGATTAGGACTATCAATATAATTGTCTCCAATAGCTACCCTTCTTGCCCGCAATTCATTATACACCCCATAAGGAGCCGGATAATAAGTGATAATTGTAATTCTTTCTTCAGGGATGGTTGTTTGGGCAAGCACCGGAATAATCCAAATTATTAACATGCTAAACACAAAACTTAAAATTAATACCCGTTTTTCTTTCATACTCCCCCCGTTATTATTTCCCGCCGAAGGCGGATCCGCCTTCGGCGGGAAATAGTTAAATGGTTAATCTTTATTGTGCTTAGGGATTACTAAGGATTATGGATTATGTGATAAGAAATAGAAACCAAAAACATTTCGGTTTGGCTTAATTTTTCTCTTCTTAGCCTCATCCTTCGTCCCTCTTCCATCATCTATCGTCCGTCTTTCATCATCTGTCTTTACTGCTTTACCCTCTCTTGGCCTTTCTCTTCTCCCGATATACGGCAGTTACCTTATTCTCAATACCCCCCCTTGAAGTAAACTCTCCTTCTAGGGTAATTTCGCGTGGTTTTAATATCTTAATTAAATCTTCTAAAATTTTATTTACTGCATGCTCATTATACACTTTTACATTACGAAAAGAATAAAGATAATACTTTAACGCTTTAAGCTCAACAAGCTTACAATTTGGAACGTAGTTTATAGACAAACAGGCAAAATCAGGCAATCCGGAAAAAGGACATAAGCAAGTAAACTCTCGACTAGTTAACTTAACGGCAATCAACTGTTTTGGATATTTATAGTTTAAACTTTTAAGTATCGTCGGGTCAATATCATCAACCGTAAATGTATCCCCTAAAGTATTCTTGGCCTTTTCCTCTATAGAGATGACTTCGCGATCCTCATAAATCATATTTGGTCTCCTCATTGTATACTATCATTAGATTAAAGATACCGAAACAAAAAAACACTATTTCTCTCCCATTGTCACGGTTAAGCTAACTTACCAAAGCAGTATCCGGCAAATTAAGTAAATCAAAAAATTCAAAATGGTATGATAAGAATCTTCCTAAAATATTGAAAATTTCTTTTTCACAGCGCAAACTAAAATTCAATCTTAGCACTAAAGAGAAATCTGTGTTTTGGATATATGCCAGCGAACGCGATGTTTCGTTGCTTACTCCTTGAGCATCATCAAGACTAGGATAGCATTTTTCACAAACTAAACCTCCTTTAGAGACACTGAAAAAAATTTCCCTGCCCAATACGCTATTACAGCCAATGCAATGATTAAGCTCTGGTTTAAACCCGGAAAAAGTCAAAAATTTTATTAAAAAAATACACAATATCTTATTTTCCTTTTCATTACTCAACAAGCTTAAGCTTTTACCCAAAAGACTAAATATAAAGCAATTTCTATCCCAGGGTTGCATAGTTTTATCCACAATATTAAGCATAATTGAAGCTATTTTAGCTTTAGAAAAACTTTTGCGCAAGAATGAGTACTCGGATATTAAATCAACGTACGATATAAGCCAAATTTCGCTTTTTTTCGGATAAAATACAAACTCATTTAGACTAAAACTGTCCAGAGGAGAAGAAAATTCCTTTTTTTGAGTATAAAAACCCTTCAATATTCCTGCAATTTTCCCAAATTTTTCTGTATACAAATTAACAATTAAACTTGTATCTCTAAAATTATAGCGCCTCAAAACAAAGCCTTTATCTTTTTCAATCATAATTTACAAATTAATAGATTTCCTCACTTAAAACAATTTCTCCAGAACCTCCTGCTGTTTTTTTTCCATCTTCATTCGTTTCTTAGCGGTTCTGTCGTCATACCCTAAGAGATGTAAGATGCCATGGATTACATACAATAACAATTCCTTTTGCCAGCTTAATCCAAACTGATTACAAGTTTTGACTGCTTCCTCAACAGACACCACTATCTCACCTAAATAATTAACATCAAAATCATCTTTCAGCGGAAAAGAAATCACATCTGTTGATTGAGATTTTCCAAAAAATCTTTTATTTATTTTTTTTATTGTATTTCGGTCACAAAAAAACAATGATATCTTTTGCGAAGAAATATCCAAAATATTACCTATTCTATTTAAATAATTTTCTAATTTCGGAAGGTTTATTTTCTTTAATTTTTGAGAATTTGTTATCTCTACTAACATCGATATAGCTAAAAATCTTTTCCTACAGACAAATAGTCTAATTATTCTTTTTACTGCTTTTAGAACCCTGTTTACTGTGAGGTTCATCCTTAGGGTAACTAATGCGGGTATGAAAAATAGCATTTAGGCTACGGGAAAAACTTTTAGTAATTTTTTCTAAATCCTTTAGAGTTATGCTGCTTTCATCTAGCTCTGCATCCCTAAATCTTTTTTTAACTACATCCCGTACCATTTCCTCTATGCGGGCAGGAGCCGGATCTTCAAGCGTTCGAGACAACGCCTCAACAGTATCAGCTAAAGAAACTATTGCTGTTTCCTTGTTCTGCGGTCTTGGTCCCGGATAACGATATTCTTCCTCGTGCATTCCTTCAGGCTCAAGCTCTTTGGCTCGTTGATAAAAATAATAAACCAATGTTCGTCCATGATGCTGAGAAATAAAATCAATAATCCTAGGGTTAAGCCTATATTTTTCCGCTAATTCTATACCCTCTTTTACATGATTAAAAATAATCAATTTACTCATTGAAGGTTTTAGCTTTTTATGCATATCTTTATAATTGACTAGATTCTCTACAAAATACTCCGGTTTAACCAACTTTCCTACATCATGATAATATGCTCCAACTCTAGCCAGAAGAGAATTAGCTCCGATAGCTTCTGCAGCCGCTTCGCTTAAATTTGCCACCACCAATGAATGCTGATATGTGCCCGGGGCCTCCAGAATTAGCTTACGTAATAACGGGTGGTTAAAATCGGAAAGCTCTAAAAGAGATATGTTTGTTACTACTTTAAATATATATTCAAACACCGGCAAAATCCCTAACACCACAATTGAGGAAATGACACCATTTAATAAACAAATCCTTAATAGCTTTAAATCCAAAATCGGAAGCAAAATAAATCCTTGGTCTTTCTCCATCATAAACGCAACAATAAATAGTACTACACCAGCAATAAAGCCAGCACTAATCACCTTAAACCTACGCCTCGCCCGATAAACAAGCATCGAGGCGGTTAAGGAGGCAATAAATAAACCGATTCCTATATGCAAGCTATTCCCATAAATGCTAGCACTTAAAAAAGAAATAAGAAGAGAGAAAAGCAAAGCAAGTTCTAAGTCATCAAATAGAAGAGTAACCAATATAACAAAACCAATTGTCGGAATTCCGTACCCCGGAATCTTAAACATGGTGGCACCCAAAAGAGGGATTAACACAACTAACGCCCCCAATATGGATAGATCTAGATAAGAAGGAATATTCTCTAATTTTCTTAAAAATCTAGCGTAAATAAATAAGACAAAAAAAAGCAACAATAAAGCAAAATTAATGGAGTAAATAAAAAATACAACCCCAGCAACAATAAAAAACACCAGCCCAACGATTAGATTACCAAGATTTATTTCTTTTTTGGCCAAAAAAATTTTCATAAACTTCTCTTATCCTTTGAATCAAATACCAGATAACGCCACAAATAAATACTGTAATTAAACCTGTACTCTATTCAGGAATTTTTAATTTCATTCCTGGGTAAACCTTATCCGGGCTCTTCATAATTTTGCTATTTGCATCGTAAATTTTTTTCCACTTACGAGTTGTTCCGTAAAATTTATCAGAAATCTTCTGCAAAGTATCATTTTTTCCAACAACATAGTCTTTCTCACCACCACCAGAAAGGACACCTTCTTCGGGATCTTCTTCATTGGCCTCTTCACTGTCTATTTCACCATCAAACACATTTATGTCTTCTACAAATTCATCCATCAGCTCTTCTTGTTCTTCCCATTCTATAAATTCTTCTTCTGAAGAAAATTTTTCTTTTGCTTTGGCATCTGTTTTCTTTTCTTTTTTAGCAACTTTCTTTTTGTTTTTTGATTCAATAAACTCAACTTCTACCACCGATATTTGCCGAGTATCTCCCAATCTATTTTTTGCTGGTTCACCCTTAGGTGTTCCTGCGAGATATCCCTGATTTCCTTGAATATCCAGGTCTGTTCTTGGCGTTCTGATAGTATAGCTTCTGACAGCTACACATCCGGTTAAAAAAAGAGAAACTGTCAAAAACCATACAAACTTCATAATTTTAACCTCCTACTTCCTCTCAAGAATTACTCATTCTGCTTCCACTTTTAAATCTATCCCCAGTTCTTCTAACTTATCTTCTCCTATCTCAGAAGGGGCACCGCTTAAAGGACAAATACCTTTCTGAGTCTTAGGAAAAGCAATCACATCTCTGATACTCTCTGAGCCACTTATAATAGCATACAACCTATCTAACCCAAACGCAATACCTCCGTGTGGTGGAACCCCATATTTAAAAGATTTCAATAAAAATCCAAATTTATTTTCCGCTTCTTCTTTAGAAATTCCCAGAATATCAAAAATCCTTTTTTGAATTTCTGCAGAATGGATTCTGATTGACCCACTAGCCAACTCCGCGCCATTCAAAATAAGATCGTACGAGCGTGACTTTATTTTAGCCGGATCACAATCCAATAAATTCAAATCTCCCTGGCTAGGCGCTGTAAATGGATGATGCGAAGATTGCCAACGCTTTTCTTCTTGATTGTATTCAAATAACGGAAAATCAGTAACCCATAAGAATCGATAATCTCCTTCTCCAATATCTGGTTTATCTATTTTATGTTTGTCGAGAGCGTCTTTATGCGAAATCCTCAAAAAAGGTGTTTTTATCTCGACCTTTAGTACTTCGGAAAAAACTTCAGCAATCATTTTCTCAGTTAAGGAAAAAATATCCTCTTCTTCAATAAAAGACATTTCTAAATCTAACTGAGTAAATTCCGGCTGTCGATCTCGCCTTAAATCTTCATCTCGAAAACATCTTACAATTTGGCAATATTTATCTACTCCTGCAACCATTAATATTTGCTTAAATAATTGAGGAGATTGAGGCAAAGCGTAGAATTTTCCTCTATTCAGACGGGAAGGCACAAGATAATCTCTCGCTCCTTCCGGCGTTGATTTAGTAAGAAAAGGAGTTTCTATCTCTAGAAATCCTTGTTTACTTAAAAATTTTCTCAAGCCTTGGTTCAGACTATCTCTTAATATTATTTTCTTTAAAACGCTTTTCCTTCTTAAGTCAAGATAGCGATGAGCTAATCTTACTTCTTCTGTTATTTCAGAATCCTCTTCAATACTAAACGGTAGATCTTCTGCTTGGCTTAAAATATCCAAATTCTGAGCGCAAACTTCTATCAACCCTGTTGTTATCTTATGATTTTCCGTTTTTTCCGGGCGTGGACAAACTTTTCCTTTAACACATATTACATCTTCATTACGTAGCTGTTTTGCTAATTCGTACACAGTGACTTCCGGTTTAGGAAGAAAAACAACCTGGGTAATCCCGTATCTATCCCGAATATCGATAAAGATTATCTTTCCGTGATCTCTCCGGGCAGCAACCCAACCACACAAACTAACCGTTATATCAATATCGTTTTTACTTAATTCACCGCAAGTATTCGTCCTCAACATTGCTCCACCACCTTACTTTTTATATTTATTTCTAAGTTGTCCAGCCTAATCTTTTCCTGGGTTGAGTTACTCATATTTTTTAGCACTACACATCCAGTAGCTAATTCTTCTTTTCCCACAATAATCACCCAGGGAATTTCTTTTTTTTGAGCAATCCTTAGTTGCCCTTTTAATGATTTATTACGATAATCACAATCGCAAGATATTTTGTTATTCCTAATCTTATCCATAATATCAAATGCTGTATCACACGAAAATTCATCAGCTATAGCAATAAATACACTCACTTGCCGTTTGAGGAAAAATTTCTCTGCAGCAATTAGCACTCTCTCAACACCCAAGGCAAATCCCACGGCAGGAACATTTTCTCCCCCTAAAGATTCCACTAATCCATTGTATCTACCCCCAGCAGCTATTGCGTCCTGAGACCCCAATTGGTCAGATATACACTCAAAAACCATATTTGTGTAATAATCAAGTCCTCGAACTAAAAAAGGAGAATAATTGTACTGTATACCCAAATTATCTAAGTTAGCAAGTAGAGCTTTGAATCTCTTCAGGCAATTACTACACAAATGACTCTGGCCTAAATCTAGAGAACCTACTATATCTTTGCAACTATTTTTTTTGCAATCGAGAACACGTAAGGGGTTAGTGTTAATTCTTCGACAACAATCACCGCAAAGGATGTCTACATTTTTATTAAGGCTGTTCTTTAAGTATTCAGAGAATCTTTGCTTATCGGAAATGCACCCTAAAGTGTTGATTTTTAAATTAATATTTTTTACACCCAAGCTTTTTAATAACTTCAAACATAAAATAATCATTTCCGTATCAAGATAAACACTATCAGAGCCGATTGCTTCAGCACCAACATGATGAAACTGACGAAATCTTCCTTTCTGCGGCCGTTCACCTCTAAACATCGGACCAATATAAAAAAATTTATGGAAATCACTTTGTTTGCCTAAGGAATGTTGTAAATAATATCTGACTACACCTGCAGTTCCTTCAGGACGCAAGACAATATCTTTACCTTCAACTTTAAATATCTGGCGTTCAGCAATATCCGTAACTTCGCCTAATCCACGAACGAACAATCCTTTTTCTTCTAAAATAGGAAGATTGATTTCTTCATACGCAAATATTTTAAATATTTCTCTTGCCTGAACAAATATTGCCTCTAGCGATTGGCATTGTTCTGAAGAAAAATCTGATGTTCCGCGAACATTTTTATATTTCTTTTTCACTTACTTAAAGCTCCTATTTTTGGGAATGATATATTTCGGGAGGAAAATAAGAGGATACATCCTAGGAAAACACAGCTACTTTATATTTTTTTTCATTTCCAAGCCAGGCTTGAAAACAACTATAGATCTTTCAGGTATGGGAACCACTTCGCCAGTTTTAGGATTTCGGCCAATCCTTTTTTTTCGCTTTTTCACTTGAAATACTCCAAAATTCCTTAATTCAACCCTTTTACCATCCTTTAGAGCACCAGAAATAATATCGAAAGTCTTCTGCACTACGTCTTTAACAACTATTTGCTTTGCCTTCGTATCCTCACAAATTTTTAAAACAATATCCCGCTTTCGCATAAAATTAGTGTATCATTGGCAAATTAAAGTGTCAAGGACAAGTTTTTCTCGCCTACTGCAGAAATTAATCTTTCCAAAGCATTGCTATCCAGCGATATAGAAAACCTGTTATCTGTTTTTATCTTCAAACTACCCAGCTTTTGATCCTGTACAGAAAAAAATACCGGTGTTGACCCTCGATGCTCAGAGAGAATGTTTTTTAACTCTTTCAGCGGAACATCTTTATCATTAATAGCAATGTCCACTTTTTTAATATGATCAATAATTTGCTCTACTGGTATAACTGCAGAAGCTAATATTTTAGAAACTTTATCCTTTGATTCTAATTTTCCTTTTAAAATTATTACCGCTGCTTCTTTTAATAAGCTAGACACCTCTTCAAAAAGGCGAGGAAAAATAACTACTTCCAAGCCTCCGGTTTCATCTTCGATTTTCAAGATCGCCATCTGCTCACCTTTACGCCTAGTCGTAATGTTCTTTACCTTCTCAATTATCCCACAGATTAAAACTTCTTCTGTTGTCTGCAGCCTGGGTAGATTTCCTATCCTTTTTCTTTTAAGGCAATTAACTACTTTAGAATACGATGACAACGGATGCCCGGTTAGATATATACCCAGTAATGATTTTTCAAAATTTAATATTTGCAAAAGCGGCCACTCCTCAACATCCGGAACATTAACAGACGGCTTTTTTGTGGCAAAAAGCGTTAACTGACTAGGATCGATTTTTGCTGTCGGCTTATTTAACAAATTATCTAGCATTAGTGCCATTTGAGCTCTTTTTAAGTTAAATCCATCCATGGCTCCTGACTTAATAAGACTTTCTATAACTTTTTTATTGGCTACTCGCGAATCAACTCGTTCACAAAAATCAAATATATCCTTAAATTCTCTCTCTTTTCTTATTCGAATTATATTATCTAAGGCCACTTTACCCACATTTTTAATAGCCATTAACCCAAACCGTATATTCTCTTTGTCTGTTACTGTAAAATTAGTAAAACTACTGTTAATATCCGGCGGTGAAACTTTTATATTCATCCGCTCAGCTTCCGCAACATACTCGACTACTTTATCAGTATTATTACGTTCACTAGTAAGTAGCGCTGCCATAAATTCAATTGGAAAATTAGCCTTTAGATAGGCAGTACGATAAGAAATTAAAGCATAGGCGGTTGAGTGGGATTTGTTGAATCCATAGCCAGAAAAGTAATCTATTAAATCAAATATCTGATTGGCTAAATTAACTGGTATAGTATTCTTCTGGCATCCTTTTAAGAACAAGCTTCTTTGTTGATCCATGATCTCTGGTATTTTTTTACCAATCGCCTTACGCAAAAGATCAGCCCTCGACATATCAAAGCCCGCTAGCTGAGAGACTATCTGCATAATTTGTTCTTGATAAAGAATAATCCCGTATGTCTTTTTTAACAGCGGTTCTAACATAGGGTGAATATACGTAATATTTTTCTTTCCCTGTTTCCGGCTAATAAAGTCATCCACCATTCCACTTCCTAACGGCCCCGGACGATAAAGCGCTAGAACCGCAATTAAATCTTCAAAGACAGTAGGTTTTATTTTCTTTAGAATATCCCTCATCCCTCTACTTTCCAATTGAAAAACACCAACTGTATCTCCCTTGGCCAGTAAAGAAAATGTCTTTTTGTTCATTAAAGAAATTTTACTAATATCAACATCTATGCCTTGAGTCCGTTTTATAATTTTACTTGTCTCATCGATAACCGTAAGAGTTTTCAATCCTAAAAAATCCATTTTTAACAAGCCTGTTTTCTCTAAAGAACTCATATCAAATCCAGTAATCATTTCCCCTTCCGAACCCTTTATCAACGGAACCCTTTCAATTAATGGCTTATCGGAGATAACCACACCGGCAGCATGTGTGGAAGCATGACGGGAAAGCCCTTCTAGCTGCATCGCAACATCTATTAATCGTTTTACTTTTGTGTCGGAATCATACAAGCCGGCAAGTTCCGAGCTTATCGACAAAGCCTTTCTGAGATTAATTTGCTGCCCTGCGGCAGCAGGAATCATTTTGGCTATTTTATCCACCTCAGAATAGCTTATACCCATAACTCTACCCACATCTCTAATTGCAGCTCTAGCCAACATGGTTCCGAAAGTAATAATTTGGGCAACATTACTCCTACCATACTTATTTGAAACATACTCTAAAACTTCTGCTCTTTTTTCATAGCAAAAATCAATATCAATATCCGGCATAGAAATCCGTTCAGGATTCAAGAATCTTTCAAATAGAAGCTCAAAACTTAAAGGATCAACATCAGTAATTCCTAATATATAGCTCACAATGCTTCCTGCTGCCGACCCTCTACCTGGGCCGACTGGAATATGATTTTCCTTGGCAAACTTTATTAAATCCCAAACTATTATGAAATAACTGGAAAATCCGGTCTTGCTGATAACTCCCAACTCATATTCTAGCCTATCTTTAACTTTAGAATCGCCTTTAGGATATCTTTTTTCTAGATTTTTGTAACACAATTGTTTCAGGTGGTCCTTGTCTGTTTCCCCTAAAGGTAAAGGAAAATTAGGAAGATGCATCTTTGAAAAGTCAAGCGTAAGATTACACTTCTGCATAATCTCTAAAGTGCTCTTTAAGGCTTGGGGGGTATCTTTAAATGTTTCTTTCATTTCCTGAGGAGTCCGAAAATAAAAAGTATCACTACTGAATCTAAACCGATTCGGATCCGAAAGAGTAGTTTGAGTCTGTATTGCCAAAAGTGCTTCGTGAGCAAATGCTTCATTTTTTTCTAAATAGTGGATATCGTTAGTTGCCACAAGAGGAATGTCTAAATCCCGAGATATTTTAAGAAGGTTTTTATTTATCTTTTTCTGTTCTGTTAACCCATTTTCCATGATTTCCAGATAAAAATTACCTTTACCAAAAATATTTAAATATTCATCAGACAACTTATAGGCCTGTTTTAAATCATTATTCAAAATACTGGCTGGAATTTCACCTTTAAGACACGCACTTAATGCTATAAGACCTTCGCTATAGGCAGAAAGAATTTCCTTATCCACCCTTGGCTTATAATAAAATCCCTCCATATTCGCTAAGCTCACTAATCGTATAAGATTAGCATACCCTTGATTATTTTTAACTAAAAGAATAAGATGATAATTGTTATCCGAGCTTGACCGATGCTCTTTGTCAAAACGTGAATTCTTCGCTACATACACTTCGCAGCCAATTATCGGTTTAATCCCCTTTTTTAAGCAAAGCGTGTAGAATTTTATTGCTCCAAATAAATTACCATGATCAGTAATGGCAAGAGCCGGCATTTTACAAGCAACCGCTTTATCGACCAGTCTTTCCAAAAGACAAGCCCCGTCTAAAAGGCTATACTGGGTATGAACGTGCAAGTGGACAAAATCAGAATGCACCATAATTTATTTAGTTTTAAATTTTAAACCTTAAGGATAAATAATAAGTTGATAGAATACTATAAAATGCTTAATACTTACAAAAAACAAAAGTTTAAAAAAGTGGGGAAACAATTTAGAAAATGCTTTAACTTACTTAAACTTATACTATTCCCATTCAATAGTTGCCGGTGGTTTTGAACTTATATCAAGAACGACCCTGTTAACCCCTCTTACCTTGTTGATAATTGAACTGGAAATATCATTCAAGATATCATAAGGTATCTTTGCCCAGTCAGCAGTCATCCCGTCCAAGCTAGTAACCGCACGTATTGCTATTACATGTTCATAAGTTCGCTTATCTCCCATAACTCCCACTGTTTTTAACGGTAACAAGACACAAAACACCTGCCAAATATCATTATACAGACCATATTTTTTTATGACTTTATCTAAAATAAAATCTGCCTCTCTTAAAATCTTTAATCTGCCAATAGTTATCTCGCCAATAATTCTTACCCCCAAACCAGGACCAGGAAAAGGATGACGGTTGATTATGCTTTCTGGAAGACCTAAAATGCTAGCTATTTCTCGAACTTCATCTTTAAAAAGCTGCCTGTACGGTTCGATTAACGTTAATTTCATTTTTTCCGGAAGGCCTCCGACGTTGTGATGAGATTTAATTCGATGCGTTGGCCCACCAAAAAAAGGAACTGACTCGATAACATCAGGATAAAGAGTTCCTTGGGCAAGAAACTTAGCATTCTTAACTTTTTTTGCCTCTTCGTCAAACACTTTGATAAAATTATGACCAATTATTTTCCGCTTCTCTTCCGGGTCGCTAATATTTTTTAAACTAGAAAGGAAAAGCTTCGAAGCATTAACGTAATCTAAATTAATTTTAAAGTTTCCTTGAAAAATCTTAACTACTTTTTCTGCCTCTCTCTTCCTCAATAAACCATTATTAACAAAGATGCATTTGAGCTGTCTTCCTATAGCTTTGTGCAGTAAAACCGCCAAAGCTGAAGAATCAACCCCTCCGCTTAAGCCACAAATGACTGTTTTTTTTCCAATTTGTTTTTTTATCTTTTTTACTTCTTCGGAAATAAAATCATCCAGCTGCCAATTCGCAAAACAATTGCTGATTCTAAATAAGAAATTAGAAATAATCTGCAATCCTGATTCCGTATGAACCACTTCCGGATGAAATTGTACTCCATAAATCTTTCTTTTACAGTCAGCAATTGACGCAAATTGAGTATTCAGTGTATGCGAAAGAACCTTAAAACCTTTGGGTAAATCAACGACTTTATCAGTATGGCTCATCCAGGAAATAAACTTAGCCGGTAAAGAAAAAAATAAATCCCGGTGATCATCAATATACATTTGCGCCTGTCCGTATTCCCTTTTTTTTGATTCTTTTACTTTTCCTCCTAAAGTTTTTACTAAAATTTGCATTCCATAGCAAATACCTAAAATCGGAATTCCTAAGGACAAAATTTCTTTGTTTAACGAAGGAGCATTTTTTTCATAGACACTATAGGGACCTCCAGAAAGAATAATTGCTTTAGGTTTGATTTTGATTATTTTCTCAAAAGCAACCTCGCAAGATTCGATGACACTAAACACTTTTAGCTGCCTGATTCTTCGGGCAATAAGCTGTGTATACTGTGAGCCAAAATCAAGAATTAATACTGTATCTTTCTTCATCTTACTCTTTCCCTTTTATCCTCTTTTCTCTCATCCTTTCGTCTTTTCATCTATCGTGCCTCGGAACGTTGCGTCTCTTTTCAATTTCCCCTTAATCCATAATCCTTACCGCTTAATCTTAACCTCAACCTAATCTTTAGCCTTTCTCATCTACTTACCCATCCCCACCCGCTGGGTAGCCTGAAACACTTTGCCTTCTGTCTGGATAGAAGGAGCGATTATAATCTCCACATAATGCATATCATTGATAGTTTTTGCTCCTAAAGAGCCCATAGACGTAGTAAGAGCGCCCATGAGATTCTGAGAACCGTCATCAACTGTAGCTGGACCAAAAAGAATTTGCTCTAGGCTACCGGTTACTCCCACGTTAATTCTGGTTCCCCTCGGTAAATTACCATGAGAAGTAGCCATCCCCCAGTGAAATCCCCCGCCGGGAGATTCTTTAGCTCGAGCAAAAGCTGAGCCAATCATTACTGCATCCGCACCACAAGCAAATGCTTTACAAACATCTCCGCCTCTACTCATTCCTCCGTCCGTAATAATTGACACATATCTTCCTGTTTTTTTATAAAAGAAATCACGAGCATGCGCGCAATCAACAGTAGAAGTAACTTGAGGAACACCAATGCCTAATACTCCTCTAGTTGTGCAAGCCGCTCCAGGACCAACTCCGACTAAAATCCCTGCGCAGCCTGTTTCAAAAAGCTCTAGTGTTACTTCATACGTAACGCAATTACCAATGATTACCGGCATTTTAGTTTTTCGACAAAATTTATGCAAATCCAGAGGTTGATATTTTTTAGCAACATGCTTAGCAGTAGTAACTGTAGATTGGACAACAAAACAATCAGCCCCTGCTTCTTGAGCTATCACTGCAAATTTTTCTGCATTTTGAGGAATACAGCTAACCGCAGCATATCCACCACCTTTTTTAATTTCGCTTACTCTCTTGGCAACTAATTTTTCTTTAATCGGCATAGTATATACCTTTTGAATCAAATTAGTAGCTTTTTGCGGTGAAGCTTTAGCAATCTCTTCTAATACGTCATCCGGGTTCAGATAGCGAGTCTGTACTCCATCTAAATTCAAAACTGCCATCCCACCCAGCCGGGACATCTCAATGGCAAATTTAACACCTACTACTCCGTCCATTGCCGCTGCAAGTATCGGAACTGGAAAACTTCTCTCACCAAATTTCCAATTAACCTCCACTTCTTCAGGATTCACAGTAATTCTTCCTGGAGCAAGAGCAATTTCATCAAAACCGTAACATCTACGCGCCCGCCTTCCAATTCCAATCCATTCTGCCATTATCTTACCTCCTTATAGAGTATGCTTGCTAAGCATAAAACACTTTAATCAACATTAAAAAAAAACAGTCATCTACTTATAATCATCCGGAAGCTTCCACAGTAGCACTTGAAGATAAATCATTATTGTTTTCTTCTTGCTCGAATCCTTTTAGAAAGCTAGAAATAGCTTTTTCCCGTTCGCTAGAATCCCATGGTTCATTTTTCCCGGAGAAAGATTCCTGGCCTAGAATATGCTTTGCAAAAATGGTTGCCTGTTCTTTTGCTACTGTAAGCCCTTTGAAGAAATACATTTCTTGATTAGCGCTAAAATTACCTACTGCCCCTAATAAATATACATCATTCCAATTTGTAAAAAAAACATTATTTACAACAACTTCTTCTTCAAAAAATTTTAGATTAGGACTCAACCCACTATCCACAAACACTAACTGCGAAGAAAAAACCTTCAGAGGCGATATTTTAACAGCTTTAACAGTTGACTCACCCACTGCTTCTTCCATGGAAGACCCAGCATGTAAAATAATATTTTCCTTAGCATCTAACAAATTAATGACCCGTTCTTTGAATTCACCCAAAAAATCTAAATTGGTAAATACTATCCTTACTTCTTTTTCCAAAAGCGCTAATGCTAAGCAAAGTTTTACTCCAAGCCAAGTAGAAACTGAAACCGTTACCTCCCGGTAAAGCTTTAGCAGATCAATAATTATAAGCGGTTCAAGAGACGAAAGATAAAAAAACCCACCACGATGCTCGCCTTTAAGCGACATTTTTTTAGAAACTAATCCAGATGAGACAACAAGACTTTCAAAGCTATCAGCCTGCGTATCCCCTTTAAAAAAAATCTTTTTTAGCCGGACATTAACTCTTTCTACTTCTTCATTTACAAATTTTACTTTTTTTTCTTTTGCCCAATTTTGTAAATTAATCTTATTTTTTATGCCACCAGGTTGAGAAACTAAATCATCACTAGGAAAACAATATTGACGTTTATCAATAATTTTAATGCCACATTTGTTATTGCTCTTTCTAATTTCTTCAACCAATGCTCTGCCTGCCTCTCCTGCACCTAAAATAGTAATATCATTCATAAAAATTTATAAAATTTTTGTTTTTCTTTCTTTGGATATTTTCACTAAATTATCAAAAAGAAAAAACGTTGTCAATTTTCCAACCCCACTACAGACCGGTGAAATAAAAGAAGCTTTTATTTTCGCTTTTTCAAATTCTACATCTCCTGTTATCTTCCCATTTTTACGACTAATTCCCACGTCAATAACTACCGCTCCATCTTTTATCCATTCTCCTTTAATTATTTCCGGCTCGCCCACCGCTGAAATTACTATGTCTGCGTTATTAATGTAAGCCGGCAAGTCTCCTTTTTCACTAGTAGCAATATTAGCAATGCTTAATGTGGCAAGTTTATTCCCCAACCAAAACAATAACGGTTTAGCCATTATTGAAGAAAAGCCAACAAGTGTAATTTTTTTTCCTCTATAATTTTCCGGTTTTTTTTCTAAAGCAATATCTAGTAGCTCCCTAACACTTCTTGCCGTAGGAGGCATTAACCCTGATCCGTTCATGAAAAACTTTCCAATATTAAAAGGATGCATACCTTCGGGATCTTTATCCACGCAAAGACAAGAAAACACCTTCTCTTCCGGCCACCCACAAGGAAATGGTTTATTAAGAATAACTCCCGTTATATTTGAGGAGCTGTTTAATTTTAGTAATTCTGCCTGAAAATCACAGAAAGAAATTTTTAAATCTAGATCTACAGGTTTATATTCTACTCCTAATTCTTGAGCCAACTTCTTTTGTGAGGCTCGATAAACATCGGCAGAAAAATCCCTGCCCAAAGCAACGGAAGCCAAGCAAAGATCAGAAGAGCTTTTGATAGATTTTTTAAGCTCCTGCTTTAAATAGTAATAATGTTCTTGAGCGTTTAAAATTACTGCCATTGCTTCAATACTCTTTTAAATTCATTAACTTTTTTATTCTTTTTCCCAAAAATAGCACTATTTGCCTCTAAATTCATAACACACCCTTTTAATGTGATTTTTAATAATTCACATCCGATCCAAAAATCACTAATTATGTTCTTTTTTATGGCAGATTCAATCTTTTTCGCAAGTAAATATTCTTCAATACACTTCTGAGCGATATCTAAGACAATTTTTTCACTTTTTTCCAATAGCCTTTCTTTCTTTTTTCCTTTCTCTTGCAATATCTGCTTAAAAATCTCACCGTCAAGATCAATGTAGGCAGATACCTTATTTCTTGTATTTTTCAATGTTGCCAAATGCACTTTTAAACTTTTCTGACTGGCAACTGAATAGTTAATCGCTTTTTCAATAAGCGCAGTCCCCAAACAAAACAATAAGCTTATCGCACTTCCCCCCCCAGGGGCTGGCTCTTTCTTCCCTAGGTCTTTTAAGTACTTTTTAAAACTACTAGCGTAATTATTCATCAATTATTACAACCTAATTATGCTTTTTTAGCGTTATCTTTCATTAACTAAACGATAACTATTTAAAATCCATAGAACAGGGACTAAAGCTTTTACGATGCAACGGCGTAATCTTACATTTTTTTAATAATGAAAAATGATTAAGCGTGGGGTAGCCCTTATGCTGCTTAAACTTCCAACGGGGATATAAAAAATCTGCCGCATTCATAAAATAATCTCTGGTAACTTTAGCAATAATTGATGCACAAGCTACCTCTTTTATCTTTTCGTCAGCTTTTTTTATGCACCTATATTTTATTTTTAACTCTGTGCGAAAAATATTACCATCAACAATAAACTCCGCTTTTCTGAAAAAAGGAAATTTCGTCATCGCTGTGTCAATTGCCCGTTCAAAAGCTAAAAATGTAGCATTTAAAATATTTAGTTTATCAATTTCTCGAACAGAAGCTACACCTACAGAAAATTGTGCATTATCCATAAGCCACATGAATACTTCTTCCCTCTTTCCTTGAGAAAGTGCTTTAGAATCCTTAACCTTAAATGGAAATCCTCCATTAAGTCCTAATGCACACGCTACTACTGGCCCGGCTAGGGGCCCTCTCCCCGCTTCATCAATCCCAACAATCATTTACACTCTCTACAAACTTACGCCGCAGTCGCCTTTTTGCCTACTCTTCCTCGGAGATAATATAATCTCTTCCGTCGCGGACGCCTTTTGCTTTTTTTCGTCACATTGATCTTTTCAATATTCGGAGAATAATAAGGAAACGTTACCTCATAAGCTTCGCCGTAAGCTATTCTTCGCAAAGTGAACGACTTCCTGTGCATTGCTCCTTGAATCTTGATTACAATTCCTTCTACTGGATGTAATCTTGTTTTTTCTTTTTCCCGGATCTTATAAAAAACCTTAATAATATCTCCGGAAGAAAATTCAGGATAGTCTCTTTTTAGAGATTCCAGCATTTCCTTTTCAACCATTAAAAGCTTATCCATTTATCCACCTCCATATTTTGCAACACAATAAAGAATACAGTTCGCTGTCCAATCTTTATGGACTTTCTCTTCTTAACCTCAACCTAAACCTTATCCTTTTCTTCCTTTATCTTCTCTATCAAATCCGGCCTTCTTTTTTTTGTTATTTCCTGCGCCTGTTTTTTGCGCCAAGCATCTATTTCTTTGTGGTTTCCGGAAAGTAATACTTCCGGCACCTTAAGACCACGAAATTCTGCTGGCCTTGTATAATGAGGAAAGTCTAGAATAGTATTTTCAAAACTCTCATTTTCAATTGATTGCTTATCAGAAACAACCCCAGGAATCAAACGAATCAAAGCATCAATAAATACCATCGCTGCTAACTCTCCACCACTTAAAATATAATCACCCAGCGAAATTTCTTCATCAACTAGATAATCAACAACACGATTATCTACTCCTTCGTAACGAGGGGCAATAAGCACTAACCTCTCATAATTTAAAAATTCTCTTATTGTTTTCTGCTTTAAGGTCTTCCCTTTCGGGCTAAACAAAATAACTCTTTCTGCTTTGTTTTCCTGCTTCTTTGGGTAGACATCTCTGTTTAAAATATTTTCTACAGCCTTAAACAAAGGTTCGGCCTTGAAAACCATTCCTCCTCCCCCATAAGAAAGATCATCTACTTTTTTGTGCGAATCAATTACTTGATCACGTAAATTATGAATATTAATCTTAACTAGCCCTTTTTCCTGTGCTATTCTAGGAATAGATTCGTTAAGAACGGGTGAAAACATTTCCGGAAAAATTGTAACAACATCAAGAATCATAATTTAATAAATTATTTGTTGTCTACCTCAATTTGAAATTTATCTAGACAGCCATCTTTAAACTTGCTGAATCTGTTATTTTTAATAGCTGAACGAATTTCTGCCATAAAATTTTTATACCAGAAAACATTATGGAAGCTAAGTAATTGTACTCCCAACATTTCACCGGCATTTATAAGATGCCTCAAGTAAGCTCGGGAAAAATTGCAACATGTATAGCAAGAACATTGTTCATCTAATGGTTTTTTATCTTTTGCATATTGTGCATTTCGCACAATAATTTTCCCAGACCAAGTAAATGCCGTTCCTGTTCGTCCGTATCTAGTGGGAATAATACAGTCGAAAAGATCTGCCCCCAAACTTACCGCTTCCAAAATATCCTCGGGTAATCCATAACCCATAAAATAACGTAAATATCGTTTATCCACATTTTTATGGATAAACGAGAAAGTATTATACCTTAAATCGCTGGGTTCGCCAACACTTAAACCACCAACGCAAAGCCCATCAAGCTCTAATTTCATGAGCCCTTTTAAGCATTGCTCTCTTAGGTCCTGGTAAATTCCTCCCTGGACTATACCAAAAAAAAGCTGCTTACCATCGTTGTGTTCGTTGAAGTATGCTTTACTCTTTGTCGCCCAGTCAATTGTCCTGTAGACCGCTTTTTCTACTTTACAATAATCGGAAAGAAACGAAACGCATTCGTCTAGTGGAACAATAATATCTGATCCTAAGTCAATTTGAATTTGAATTATATCCTCTGGTGTTAAAAAACACATTTTCCCATCAATATGTGACTGAAACTGGACACCATCGTCACTTACCTTTCTTAACCCTTGGAGGCTAAAAATCTGATAGCCACCACTATCGGTAATAATTGTTTTATCAAACCCCATAAAAGAATGCAGTCCTCCACATTCCTTTATGACTTTAATTCCCGGACGTAAATAAAGATGATACGCATTCACTAATAAACCATCTATACCGATTTCAGACAATTCCTTAGGAGATAAGCCTTTTACTGCACCTTGAGTAGCCACAGGAAAAAAGGAAGGAGTATCGAAGCTACCAGCTTTAGTTGTAAAAACTCCTACTCGAGCATCAGTATCTAAACCTTCTTGTTCAATCCTAAACATTTTTTAAAATAACCTCCCCCTTAAACAATTGTTGTATACATATCTGAGCATATAATTCTAAAATAATTTTTCTTCGGATAGCTCTTTGTAGGGAATATTTAAGTGACGATAAGAATTTCTAGCTGCAATTCTTCCGCGAGGGCTGCGGATAATAAATCCCTTCTTGAGCAAATAAGGCTCCACCACATCTTCTAGTGTCTGTCTGTCCTCGCCCAAAGAAGCAGTAATTGCTTCAATTCCTACTGGTCCACCAGAATAAAGTTCAATTATCACATTAAGATATTTTCTGTCTAAGTCATCTAGCCCTTGAGAATCAACTTGTATCTGCTCTAGTGCTTTGTGAGTAATTTCTAATTCAATTTTTCCCTTTGCTTTTACTTGAGCATAATCTCTTACCCGCTTAAGAAGACGATTACAAAGACGTGGCGAACCACGTGACCGAGATGCAATCTCTAAAGCACTGGGTTCATCAATACACACGTCAAGAAGTTTAGCACTTCGCTTAGCTATTAATGACAACTCTTCGGGAAGATAAAAATCAAAATCAAAAAAAATACCAAACCTTCCTCGTAAAGGAGCGCTCAACAAACCCTTCCTAGTAGTCGCACCAATAAGCGTAAATGGTTTAAGATTAAATTTAACACTCTTAGCATAAGGGCCTTTATCAATAACAAAATCTATTTGAAAAGTTTCCATTGCTGGATAAAGAAACTCTTCAATCACCTTAGAAAGCCGATGAATTTCATCAATAAACAATACATCTCCCGCTTCCAGATTAGTTAAAATCCCCACTAAATCTCCGGCCCTCTCAATTGCTGGACCACTAGTTGCGGTAAGCCGAGAATTCATTTCCCGAGTTACACAATAGGCGAGAGAAGTTTTGCCTAACCCCGGAGGACCAGATAAAAGAAGATGTTCTAGCGGTTCTTCTCGTTGTTTTGCAGCTGCTACAGAAATTTCTAAAGAAGAAATAACCTTTTTTTGCCCAATAAAATCTGTTATATTCTGCGGGCGCAGAGAAAGATTAATAACCTTTTCTTCTTCACTTTCCTTTAAGTAATCCATAACCTTTTCTTCACTCATTATTTTAAATATTTCAATTGGTTAATAACTCTTTTCGGCATATTTTACAATTTCGCTTTCACGTTGACACCCGGATTATAAATCACTTTCTTGTGATACTGTTTCTTTATTTTCTAAATAAATACTCCGAGTAATTAAGATTTGGCCAAAAAGCTCTTCTTGGACAGCAGCGACTTCTTTCATCTTAATCAACTCTAATATTGCCAAAAAAGTAACCACTACTTCTAATTTGCTTCTTGCCGAAGTAAACAAATCAGCTAACAGCATTTTTCCTTTTTCTAGAACAAGGTGTAGCAAATCATGGATTTTCTCTTCAACTGTAAATTCGTCTTTAGCTACTTCAAAAAATATATCTTTAGGTACTTCTTTTAACGCAGTTTTAAATGCATTGATTAAATCAAATATCGAAGCCTCGATATAAACTTCACCTTTGGAAGAATCAAATGCCGGACGATTAAAATACTTATTCCTTTCTAATTCTTTACCTCTTAAGAATTCTGCTGCTTCTTTAAACTTATCATACTCCAAAAGCCTTCTTACTAGCTCATCCCGAGGATCTTCTTCTTCGGCTTCTGGTTCTTCTTTTTTAGGAAGAAGCATCTTAGATTTAATATTGATTAAAGTCGCAGCCATTACCAAATACTCTGAAGCTAAATTAATATCCAATAACTTCATTAACTCTAAAAATTGTAAGTACTGATCAACCACTTTAGTTATCGATACATCCTGAACATTGAGGTGATCCTTTTTGATCAAATAGATTAATAAATCTAACGGCCCCTCAAAAATGTCTAACTTTATTTTCATTTTATTTCGTTAAAAATCTAATAGTAATCTTTATGAATTATCTGTGTTTTTATTTTTCTCCCCTTCTCTTCCATTATTTCTCATCCATTCATTCTTTCTATCCTTATAAAGTTGTTACCTCTTTTTTCTAAGGACCACAACAAACTGTAATCTGATAACCATGGCCACTATCCCCCGTCCTACTATCATCAAGATTACTAAAAAATCCTATTGTTTTCGGACCTTCTTTGGTTGGCGCCCAAGAAGGACAATCATGTCCCGTCCTTTTTAATACGCAGAAACCACCAGATAACTGCCCAAAATCTTTCCAACTGAATGCATCATGGTAATTGAATTTATCATCATCCGTATTATAGATAAGTGATCCTTCCGCGGGATTTGGAATCGCATCCCGTTTATTTTTAGCCATCCGAGGAGGAACAAACCCACTGGTAGTAGAAGTTATATCAAGTACTGCTTTAGGGTCTGTCGTTCCAATGCCGACATTGCCCTCTCTTTTTATGATCATTTGTGTAGTTTGAGGCTGCGCTGCAGCAGGCCATTTGGGGGTAGTCACAAAATGTAAATCTTGAAGAACTCCGATAGCAAAATCCCCCTTTTTCATATCACTGCCAAAAGCCGTATCGTATGTTCCTGTGCCCAACCAGCCACCACCATTAGAACCAGGAATACCACTACCTGAACTTTCAAACCAAAGCCCAGCTGTCTTTGCTTCTCCTCCGTCCGGCAAAGTGGTCCCGTCAGCAATAAAAACAGCTGTGTAATCAAGGCCTCCAATATTTTTTCCTATTACCTGAAGCACTGGTTCTGGTGAACCAGACCCATCCTTACTAGTAATTATTACATTTGCTCCCGGATAAGTGTTGCGAACAGAGTCTGTAGCCCGAAAATAATGCCGTTCAGCATCATAATATATGGAATTAGACACGGAGGTACCATTTCCGTCTTTACCATATGAACCAAAAATCTCCATGTTTGTCCCGCCGTTTCCATCTGTATGACCAAAAGTTATAGTATCATTGCTTTGCCTTGCACCACTATTTCCAGAAACAAGGAGAAAGGTTCCATCAGGATTACTTGAGTTTGTATAAGAAGCACTCAATAAATAATTTGAGGCGTTTGTAGTACCGATTCCTAATCCATTAGCTATCAATGCCTGACCTCTTTTATCTAAATCAGTAGGATCAGGGGCATCATCAATATCTATATCTCCGCTGGCATTAGTATCTCCTACGCCTAAAGTTCTAGTTACTAAACGGTTATACACACCAAAAGGCGCAGGGTAATAAGTAATAATTGTAATTCTTTCTTCAGGGATGGTTGTTTGGGCAAAAGAAAAAATAGGAAACATCAAGAAAGATAAAAGCATAAACAATAAACAAAATATTAATCTTTTATTCATTATTTTTCCCTCCTTTTTTTTACACATTTACACCTATAATTTTATTATCTCTTTTACCTCTTTTAAAGTCTCAGCGGCAACTTTTCTTGCCTTTTTTCTACCGTCTTCAAGCACATCAAGAATATAGTTTCTATCTTTTAAAAATTGTGTTTTTTTCTGCCGATGAGAACTGACAAATTTCTCAAGAGTTTCTGCTAGAATTGTTTTACATTCACGACAACCTTGCTTTGCAGTTTTACAAAGAGTTTTAATTTCTTTTGCACATTGACAATTAAATATTAAATGATAATTAAACACATTACATTTATCAGGGTGGCCTGGATCATTCTTAAATTTTCTTTCCGGATCAGTAAACATTGATAAAACTTTTTTCTTAAGACTTTCCGGATGTTCATCCAGGGCAATATAATTATTATAACTTTTACTCATTTTTCTACCGTCAATTCCTAATAAACGTGCAGACACGGTAAGCATCGCTTGAGGCTCAATAAATACTTCTTTTTTATATATTGAATGAAACCGCCTTACAATCTCCCGGCATAATTCTAAATGTGGAAGCTGATCTTCTCCGACCGGAACAAAATTAGCTTTGTATAGAATAATATCTGCACTCTGCAACGCTGGATAACCAAAAAAAGCATAAGTGTTTACATCTTTATCTTTAAGCTGTTTAACCTGCTCTTTAAATGTTGGACAACGCGAAAGCCAGCCTAAAGGAGTAATCGCTGATAAAATCATAAACAACTCTATGTGCTCCGGAACATGAGATTGAATAAAAATTACACAGTCTGAAGGATTAATTCCATAGCTTAACCAATCAGCAACATTATCAATAGAAGTTTTATTGATGTCTGAAGGATTACGATATTCACTCATAAAAGCATGCCAATTGGCCACCATAAAAAAACAATCATGCTCTTCTTGTAACTTAATCCAATTATTTAATGCACCTACCCAATGCCCTAAGTGTAATTTTCCAGTAGGACGCATTCCGCTTAATACTATTTTTTTATTCATTTAAATTTATTACTTGGTAATATTATACGTTCGGTCCTCATAACTATTTTAAGCGCCGGATAACAGTTTCTTCATTAAAAATATCAATAATGTCTCCTGCCTTAACTCCGTCATAACCAACACTTATGCCGCATTCAAACCCCTCAATGACTTCCTTGACGTCGTCTTTAAATCTTTTCAATGTTTTTAGCTTTCCTTTAAAAACAACCTCATTGTTCCGAGAAACTTCTGCAAGAACTCCGCGCAATATTTTTCCTTTATCTACCAGACATCCAGCGATAATACCACTTTTGGAAAGCTTGAATACAGTTTTTACTTTTGCTCTTCCCACAAATATTCTTTTAACATGCGGAGTAAGTAGCCCCTCTAACGCTGCTTTTACATCATCAATTAATTCATAAACAATTTGATAAGATCTTAGCTCGATTCCCTTTTTCTTACCTAATTCCCTTACTTGACTATTTATTGAAACCTTGAATCCAACAATAATGGAATCAGTTACCTCTGCCAATAAAACATCGGAAGAATTAACAGAACCTACTCCTTTATGAGATATTACTAGCTCTACTTCATTAGAAGGTATTTTTCCTAAGGCTTCTTCTACCGCCTCTAAGGTTCCACCTACGTCCGCCTTTAGAATTATTTTTAGCTGTTTTAAGTTTTCTTCCTGCATTTTTTTGTTTAAATCTTCCAACTTTAAGTGTACTATCGGAGTAATTTTTTTCTGCTTTTCTTCATCTCTCCTCTTTTGTGCAATTGCCTTTGCTTTTTTTTCATCAGGAACAACAAAAATTTGTTCTCCGGGATTAGGAAGACCATTTAAACCTAAAATTTCAGCCGGATGAGAAGGATAAATACTCTTTAGCGCGCGGCCACAATCATCATGCATTGCTTTAATTCTCCCCCAATAAAGACCACAAACACACCAGTTGCCTAATTTTAGCTCGCCCTCTTTAATCAAAACAGACACCAACGCTCCTTTACCTTTAGACAATCTTGATTCAACAATAATTCCTACTGCCGGGCGCTTAAAATCTGCTTTTAACTCCATGACATCCGCATGAAGAGATATTAATTCCAAGAGTTCAGGAATATTCTTGCCAGTTTTAGCAGAAACTCCGACTGTTGTCACTTTTCCACCCCAGTCTTCAGGGGCAAGATCATGTTTAGAAAGCTGCTGTTTAACCATATCTAAATCAGCATGCGGTTTATCTATCTTATTGATTGCCACAATAATTTCTACTTCAGCAGCCCTAGCATGATCTATAGCTTCTACGGTCTGCGGCTTAATTCCTTCATCTGCTGCAATTACCACAACAACAATATCGGTGATATTAGCTCCCCTAGCTCGCATAGCCGTGAAGGTTTCATGCCCAGGTGTATCTAAAAAAGTAATGTCTCCTTTTTCTAGGCTAACACGATAAGCGCCTATATGCTGGGTTATACCGCCAGTCTCTTTTTCAACGATTTTACTGCTCCGGACATAATCAAGAATACTAGTCTTGCCATGATCAATGTGCCCCATAAAAGTAACTATTGGCGCCCTTTTTTGTAAGTTTTTTGATTTTACTGTTAGGATTTTTTCCTCTTGAGAAAGTTTTTCTTTTAAATTAACTTTATATTCATAGGCAATTTCGGAAGCTGTTTTTTTGTCAAGATTCTGGTTAATTGTAAAAAACCTTCTTTTTTTTATAAAATCACTTAACAAAACCGATGATTTTTTATTCAGCTTTACTGCTAAATCTTTGACAGTAATCGGAAAATTAACCTCTATAACATTTTGCGCTATTTCTTTTCTGTTTAAATCTTCTAGCTCGTGCTTAATAACTTCAGCAGTTTCTTTGTCCACGCTAGACATGTGATTTTTTATAGGAAAATTTAAAGACTTTAGTTTCTTTATTAACTCTTTAGCATCTATCTTTAAATCTTTGGCTAATTCATATATTCTCATATTAAATTCCCCCTTCTCCAATAAATGGAGCTCCTTGGATTTTTTCAACCCATAGTTTTAAGATACCGCGTCACAAAAAATAAATAGCATTTTGCACCTGCTTCTTGCCCTTGAGCATAAGGGTCAAAAATTCAACTCTCAAGATATAACTTCGTCATTTTAACGTTTCATTCTATTTAATTATTCGTCATTTTTTTTATTAAGACTAATGTCAGATATTACCTTCTTAGCTTCTTGGATTATACCCACAGCTTTTTTCTTGCCAATTCCTTTAAGCTTAGCAAGATCTCGTTCGGAAGCTTTCGCTAAAACTCCTAAATTATTATACCCCTCATCCACTAATACTTCTGCCGCTTTCTGCCCAACAGCTTTAAGCTTTAGTAATTCATTAACACTTTCTTTAATGCTTTCTCTTGATCGAACATCAATCGCCCAACCAACCAAGTTTGATGCTAAGCGAACGTTTTGTCCTCTTTTACCAATGGCCAAAGACAGCTGATCAGTAGCGACTAAAACCTTGGCTTTTTTGTCTTCTCTTTTTAGCTCGATCATTGAAACAACTGCAGGAGAAAGTGACGCTTTGATGAACTCTTTAATATCTTGACTCCATCTTATAATATCAATCTTTTCGCCACGTAATTCATCAATTATATTTTTTACTCTCGATCCCCGAATCCCCACACAAGCGCCTACACAATCTATCTTTTCATCTTTAGAAACAACCGCTATCTTTGTCCGCTCCCCAGGGCTACGGGCAATTGATTTTATTTCTACTATTCCTTCGCAAATTTCCGGAACTTCTAAGTCAAATAATTTTTTTACCAACCCTTCGTGTTTGCGCGAAAGAATTATCTGTACCCCTCTATCTCTCTTAACTTCATATATAAAAGATCTAACCCTCTCGCCCAGTCTAAATCGATCTAACGGTGAGAGAAAAGATTGCGGAATAATTCCTTCAGCTTTACCCATCAAGTCAACAATAATTGCTTTTTTTTCTAAACGGTAAACTATACCACTAACAATACTGCCCTCTTTATCTTTATACTCACTGTAAATATTATTTTTTTCAGCCTCTCTTATTTTTTGGATAATAACCTGTCTCGCTGTTTGAGCGGCTATCCTTCCAAACTCGCTAGATAATACCTCTTCTCCATCCACATAGATATTTATATCTCCCCGGGAAGGATCAATCTCCACCCGTATATCTTCTTCCTGCGAAGCTGTCTTTACAATTCTTTTTGCCGCAATAGCTAACGCACTCTTTACAGCATCAAGCAACACTTCCTTATCTATTCCCTTTTCCCTTTCTATCTGCGCTAATACACTTAATAACTCTTTTCCCACTTTCTAAACCTCCTTTAATTATTTTTCCGAAAATAATCGGAAAAATCAATTCGCTCTTTTCCTAATTTAACATTGCTGAGTTTTATCTTCAGCGTCTTATCTGTTTTTTTTATGGATAAATAGTCATTGTCAACTGACTCTACTTCGCCCTCTAAATATGTCTTCCTGCAAACTGGATCAACTAGCCACAGACAAACCTTTCTTCCTATAACTCTTAAAAAATCATTTTTTGTTTTTAGCGCTCTATCCAACCCTGGAGAGCTCACTTCGACATTATAATCAGCGCCTAGGATATTACTTGTTTCCAAATAATGACCTATATTTTTATTAATTTTTACACACTCATCTACAGTTATCCCCTCAGGGAAACGATCAACGACACAATAAATAATATACTGCCCCTTCCTTTGAAAAACATTAACTTTTAATGCTTCCACCCCACCGGAGCTAACTATATTCTTTATCTTATCAAAAGCTTCCTGCTTATCCATAACCATAATCTTATATTAAGTATACTAATTATTTAGAAAATATTTTCTACTTATTCTAACCTTCACCGTTGACTAAAAAGTTAATTGCCTCTTCTTTTTTGAAGCTTCTCTTCTCTTTTGTCCTCCTAATCTCTAAATCAATAATTTTATCTTTTAAGTATTTTTTCCCCAAAATTAAAATATACGGATTTCCGATAAGATAGGCATCATTAAACTTAACCCCGGCGCTTTCTTTACGATCATCAATCAACACAGATAACCCGTTTTTTTCCAAAGCCCTTTCAATGTCCAAGGCTTCACCTAACAACGCTTTATCCAAAACTACCAAACTAACGCTATAGGGAGCAATACTCTTCGGCCAAACTAATCCTTTTTCATCCGAATTAATTTCAGCAACAGCCGAAAGTATCCTGCTTACACCAATCCCGTAGCAACCCATAATAAACGGTTTTCTTTTGCCTTGTTCATTAAGAAAAAAAGCATTTTGAGCCACTGAATACTTAGGACCTAATTGAAAAATATGCCCCACCTCAACCACTTCTTTCTTGATCAATTGACCACCGCAAAGACTACAGTCAGATTCTTTGCTAAAATATTTACCACATTTTTCACAATAAAAAGCACTATCTTCTCCGATTTTGGAAGGAACCATAAACTCATGAGATACGCTACCACCCATGGCTCCAGAATCTGCTTCAAATTTTATAAAATCAAGTTCACACTCTTGGAATATTTTTTTGTAAGCATCAAGCATTTTCTGATAATTTTTCTCAAGACCCTGGATATCTTTATCGAAGCTATAGCCATCCTTCATCATAAACTCACAACTTCTCATTACTCCAAATCGCACCCTCGGCTCATCTCGAAACTTTGTCTGAATTTGATAAAGAATAAACGGAAGCTGCCGATAAGAAAAAACATAGCGTTTAACAATCTCCGTAATTTCTTCTTCATGGGTAGGTCCTAAACACAATTCTCTGTTCTTACGATCTTGAAATTTAAACATAACTTCATCTAAATCTTTATCCCGGCCTGTTTTTTTCCATATTTCTAAAGGCTGAAGAGCGCTCATGAATAATTCCTGAGCACCCTCGGCATTCATATTCTTGCGAATAATCTTACTTATATTATTTAACACCCGATAACCTAAAGGTAAATAAGTATACACTCCCGATGAAACCATAAATAAGAAACAACCTTTTAGCAAGTATTTATGGCTTTGACACTCCGCAGTCTTCGGATCTTCTCTCAGAGTAAAAATAAAACTTTCAGAAAATAACATAAATTATTTTAGTTGATCAATAAAAATATTTTTATCTATTTTAATCCCTTGTTTTTCAATAATATTTAAAAATTTTGGCACACCATTCGCTTTAAATTTTCCTTTCACTTTGAAATCATCTGTTGTTTCGTCTATCTCGTAACGAAAAATATCATGTAAAACTATTCTGTTTTCTTTTACTCCCTCTACTTCGGTAATATGAGTTATCTTCCTTGTACCATCAACAAATTGCTCCTGCTGAACGATCAAATCTAAACCAGATGAAATCTGCTCGCGAATAGCCCAAGAAGGAAGGTTAAGTCCTGCGTACAACGCCATTGTTTCTAACCGCACAATACTATCAAACGGGCTAGAAGCATGAATTACCGCTAAGGACCCTCTGTGCCCACTGTTTAAGGCCTGCAAAAAATCCATCGCTTCTTCACCTCTTATTTCTCCGAGAATAATTCTTGTCGGTCGCATTCTTAATGTATTCCGAAATAAATCACGTGTAGAAAACGCTCCTTTTCCTTCGATGTTCGCCGGTTTAGTCAATAACCTTACCAAATGTTTCTGACGTAAACTCAATTCTAATGCATCTTCGATAGTAATAATCCTTTCCTGAGGATCGATGTATGAGGAAAGCACTTCCAACGTAGTTGTTTTACCACTTCCAGTTGCCCCCGAAAACAAAATATTCATTTTAGCCTTAACGCAAGCAACTAAAAATTCTCCCATTCTCGCATCAACAGTCCCCATTTCAACTAGATTATCAACATTCTTAATGGAATTTAAAAACTTCCGGATTGTCACAACCGCATCCTTGGCAGAAAGAGGTGGCAATATGACATTAACCCGCGCTCCATCACCTAAAGAAAAATCAGCAAACGGTGAACTTTCATCTACCCTACGTCCGGACGGAGAAATCATTTTTTCAATAATATATTTTAAATGAGCCGCATCATCAAATTTAACTTCTGAAGCTATCTTTTTCCCTTCTTTCTCTACATATATCGTAAATGGACCGTTAACCATAATTTCCGTAATCTTTTCGTCGTCGATTAAACTCTGTAAAGGCCCCAATCCCAGAAAATCGGAAGAAACGGAATGAATTATTTCTTTTTTTGTCTTATCGTTAATTCCTAAATGTTTATTTTGCTCTAAAAACAAGGTAACCTTTTCACTGATAAAATCAACAGTTAATTCTTCCTGATTACCAACCCAAGAAATGATCGCATGACGAAGCTTGTTTTTGATATTTTTTAATTCCATATTTTTCCAATCTCCTTCTTAAGATCAACTATTATTTTTTTTTCACTAGTTTGACAAATAATATTGTTTTTCCTGAAGATAACTGCTTTTCTCTTGCCAAAAGCCACTCCGATGTCTGCTTGCTGCGCTTCACCAGGCCCATTTACCACACACCCCATCAATGCTACTTTCAAATGTTTATCTACTTGCACATTGCTGATTTCTTTTTGAAATTTACTAACAATACTTATAAGGTCCACCTCACACCGCGAACAAGTAGGGCAAGAAATAATTTCTATGCCAAACTTCCTTAAATCTAACGCGCTTAGAATCTCTTTTGCAGCAATTATTTCCTGAAAAGAGGGCGCAGTTAGCGATACTCTTATGACATCTCCAATACCCTCGCTGAGTAAATTTCCTATCCCGATTGAAGACTTAATTAATCCGGACATAAATGGGCCAGTAGCGGTAACACCTAAATGAAGAGGGTAGTCACTTTTCTGCGAAAATAATTTATTAGCAATAATTGTTGTCCGAACGTTAGCTCCTTTTAGAGAAACCATTATATCAAAAAACCCTTTATCTTCTAAAATGCTAATATATTTAAGCGCTTTACTTACCATTTTAGTAGCAAAATTTTTCGGAGAAAAGGTCTTCTGCTTAAACCCGCCAGAATTTATACCTACTCGTATAGAAATATTTCTAGCCTTAGCTGCCTCTGCTATTTGCTGAACATCTTTTTTACGAGTGATATTTAAAGGGTTCAGCCTTATACCATCGAAACCAGCATCAACTGCTAAAAGTGCTAAATCGCAATTAAAGTGAATATCAGCTACTAATGGTAAAGAAATATTTTTCTTAAGAATTTTAAAAGTACTGATATCTTTTTTTTCTTTAACCGCCAATCTTATAACTTCTGCTCCTTGCTTTTCTAGGTTCTGAGCTTCTTGAATAAGTTTCTTTGTATTACAAGAAGGAGTTTTAATCATTCCTTTTATTCTTACCGGATTATTTCCTCCTATTTTAACCTTTCCTATTTTAACTACTTTACTCATTAAAAATACCTTTCCTGATTTATGCTTAATGGCTTTTATCTATCGATATCTCTTGAGATCCTCTTTTCCATATCCTCGGTCCAAACCGCATTATATCATTGTAAAACACAAAAATTATTAAAACTCCTAACAACCCCATGCCTAAGCGAGTTAATATATCTTCGGTTTTTTCTTTTAGTGGTTTGCCACGTATTTTCTCAATTAAAAAAAATAAAATATGCCCTCCATCTAAAACCGGAAACGGCACCAAATTAATTACTGCTAAACTTACATTTAAAACTGCTGCAAGCTGCAACACGGCAGTAAGTCCTACTTTTGCTGCTTCCGAGGTAATATAAAATATTCCTACTGGCCCAGCGACTGCCTCTTTAAACGGAATTATACCTAAGATCATGAACAAAAAACCTTTAACGATTAAAAAGGTTAGATTCAATAAAGTCTTTCCACCTTGAAATATTGCATCCAAAAAACCATAGCGCACAATCTTTCTTTGTGAAGAAGCTGATATGCCCATAATCGATACATTTTTTTTCCTTCCAAAATTATCTAATATTTCCTCTTTTTTCAACGGAACTTCTAAAACAAGCTGTTTATTTGCGCGTTCAATGCTAAGTATTACTTTTCCTTCTGCATCATATACGACATCTACTACTTCCTGCCAAGTATTAACCGGTTTGCTATTGACTTCTGTAATTCTATCCCCTGTTTCTATCCCAGCTGCTTGAGCCGGATAGCCTTCTAAAACACTACCCACAATAGTGTCTGAATACGGAAAACCGAGAAAAAAAATAAGACAAAACAAAACAAACGCAAAAAGATAATTAAATAACGGGCCAGCAAAAACTATTCTCATTTTTACACCCACCGGCTGAGATAAAAATTCATCTTTAGCGCCTTTATGCTCACCACGTGAATCACCAGCCATTTTCACATATCCACCTAATGGAAAAGCACAAATTAAAAATTGTGTTTGTTTTCCGTTGATTCTTAATAATTCCGGACCAAATCCAATAGAAAATTTTTCCACCCGCACTCCCGCTTGTCGAGCAGCAAGAAAATGACCAAACTCATGGATAACTATCAACGCACTAAAAATAAGAATTGTAATTAAAAAAGTCACTTTCCCTCCAAATATTTTTTGGCTCTTTCTCGAGCCCAGCTATCCCAATAAAACACATCATTAATTGTTCTAATTCTACAAGGTTGATAATTCTTATACAAATATTTCATTACCTTATTAATCATGCCAAACTCTATTTTCCCTTTTAAAAAATAGTCTACACTAACTTCATCGGCGGCATTTAGAATAGTTAAAGAATTATCTTTTTTCAGCGCCGCATTTAAGATTACCTTAAATAGCGGATACCTACGATAGTTGATTTTATTAAACGTGCAACAAAACATCTTTTTTTCATCAAAAATATTTTTGCTTCGACCAGATGAAAACCCAGAGGAAGCATCAAACCGCTTTGGATAATATAAAGCATGAGAAATAGGAATTTTCATGTCTGGCTTATAGAAAGAAGCTAAAAAACTATTATCAGAAAATTGAACTAAAGCATGAATAATTGACTCATTATGCAAGGTAACATCAATCATTGAATAAGGAATATTAAAAAAATAATGTGCCTCTACAACCTCAAAAGCTTTATTCACTAAAGTAGCACTATCTACTGTTATGCGACTACCCATTTTCCAATTAGGATGAGACAAAACCTCTTTAGCTTTAACATTTGCTAAATCTTCCTTTGAACAATTAACCAGGGCTCCTCCAGAAGCAGTAAGAAGCACTTTTTTAAAATGATGTTTATTATGATTACTTTTTCCCTCAACCTGCAACAACTGAAAAAGTGCATTTATTTCGCTGTCTACTGGTAATATCTGAGTGTTATTCTTTTTAGCTTCTTTAAATACCAAAGAGCCGGCACACACTATTGATTCTTTGTTAGCCAGCGCTATTCTTTTTGTATATTTTAAATTAATCATTAACGGCCGAAGACACGAAACGCCAGAAATTGCCATTAAGGAGATGTCTGAAGAAATCTTGGAAAACTGCTCTAACCCTTTTTCTCCTTTAAATATTTTTATTTCCCGGTTCAGTTTTCCTTCTATGCTCTTAGCAGCAATCTCGTCTCTCACGCAAACATAGAGTGGCCTAAATTCTTTAATTTGTCGGTAAAGATCTTTTACGTTTCGATTAGCACAAAGCCCAATTACTTTAAACTGATTATTTGCTTTTCTAATAACTTCTAAAGCATTTTTCCCCACCGAACCCGTAGAACCAAATATTAATATTTTCTTCATACCTTTCTATCTATCTTGCGACAGCCTATATGCTTTTAACGCATCATTGTAAGATAAAGATAAAGTGTAGGCGCAGTAAAGATTAAGCTATCAATTACATCCAAGATTCCGCCCATACCCGGCAAAATCTTTCCTGAATCCTTTACCCCGCAATCTCTTTTTATTAACGACTCAAAAAGATCACCCAATTGAGAGATTACCGCTAAAATTATAATTAAAAAAAACTTTTCTAAAAAAGTAATACTTCCAATAAGTGGAGAAAACGCTAACCCCACCGCTAAACTAGTAAAAAATCCACCTACAGCTCCCTCTAAAGACTTATTAGGGCTAATCCGAGTAATCAAAGGCGTTTTTCCAAATTTTTTCCCCCAAAGATAAGCACCAATGTCCGATGATTTTGTCACTAATATTAAAAAGCCAGCGAGTATTGCTCCCTCGGGAAGCTGCCTAATCCTAATTAAAAACGAAAAACACCAAGAAATATAAATTACTCCAAACACCGTCGCCGAAATAGACAAAACAGAATGATGCGTGTCTTTTTTACTTAGCTCAAGAAGAAATAAAATAAAAATTGCAATAATTACAAATAAAAATTGCCATCCTTCTTTAACCGAAAAACGAAAATAAATAGTTATGGGTATAAGCCCTCCCACTAAAAGCCCTAGTGGTTTAAATAAGCGAACACCTTTTTTTTCAACCATATAAAAAAATTCATACAGGCTAGCCAAAATCAACAAACAAGACAATAAGCCACATAAAGAATAATAAATTGTAGAAAAAACAGTGACTATCACTAAAACTATCGATGACCCTAAACGTTTACGCATCTATCCTCCCGAATTTCCGCTTTCTATTACTGTAAGATTCTATTGCCGCAAGTAAATCCTTTTTTTTAAAGTCCGGCCACAATACAGGCGTAAAATAACATTCCGAATAAGCTAAATCCCATAATAAAAAATTGCTTATTCGCTGCTCCCCGGAAGTCCGAATAAGAAGATCCGGATCGCAAACACCTCCTAGCGCAGTATATCTTTTAAATATATCCTCATCAATTGCATTTTTCTGTATTTTTTTATTCATAACATCTTCCGTAACCTGTTTAGCCGCATTTAAAATATCCCATCTCCCTCCATAATCTAAAGCAACATTAAAAATAAAACTTTTATTTTCTCTGGTCATCATCTCTACCCTTTCAATACTCTTTAGGGCCTCCTTGCTTAAACGATCTCTTCTTCCTATTGCCTTAAATTGAATATTATTTTCAATAAGCTCTTCTTCATAATCAGCTAAAAAACGCACTAAATAAGAAAATATAAAGTTTATCTCCTGTTTTGGCCTATTCCAATTCTCAGTAGAAAAAGCAAAAACAGTTAGCACTTTAACACCAACTTTCTTTGCTTCACGCAAGATCTCTTTTACCCTCCCTACACCTTTTCTGTGCCCAATAGCACGTGGCAGATTTCTTTTCTTAGCCCAACGCCCATTACCATCCATAATTACTGCAATATGTTCAGGTATTGTCAATTAATCGTCCCCTTGACTTAAAATACAATGGGGGCTTAAAGCCCCCATTTAGGAATACACACTCTTCTTCTTAATGCTTATTCTTCTTGCAGCTTTCTGTTCATCAATTCTTCTTTAAGGCTCTCTTCCAATTTCTTATTCAGCATTTGAAGTTTTAAGTTGCCTTCATTGATGGTTTTTATTTTAGTATTTAGTTTTATTTCTTCTGTTTTGAAGTTGTCTATTTTTTCTTTTAACTCATCAATATTTTTTTGAAGTTTGCTACTATTGCTTTTTAAATCTTCAATATTTTTCCCCAGACTTATGCTTGTGGCTAACTCTTCCCTATAAGTATTAGCTAGAGCGTTCATTTTTACCAGTATCGACACACCAGCAATAACCAGGACCACCACCAGCCCTACTAATAAACTTACAATAATCGGGTTATTTTTCATTTCTTCTGCCTCCTTTTCCTTTATATTCTATCAAGCTAAATACTAAATAAATATTATTTTAATTCTTCTTCAATAAATTCTTCTTCAATAAATTCTTCCTCAATTGCCTCTCCTCCGTCGCTTTTGTCTATTATTTCATCTTCATAAATAATTTCTTCATCCCGAGCAATCTTAGGCAAGACAACTATCTCTACTCTCCGATTAAACTGTCTGCCTTCTTCTGTATCATTGGAATCAATCGGCTGATATTGACCATAACCTATTGCCTTTAACCTTAAAGGAGAAACACCTTTGCCCTCTAAATAATAAAGAACACTCAAAGCTCGTTGTGTTGAAAGCTCCCAATTTGTCTTCCAACGTGAATACCTTATCGGTTCATTATCAGTATGCCCTTCAATGCCTATGTCATTTTCATAAGCTTCATTAACTAAAACCTCTACTACTTTATTTAAAGCAGAATAACAACCTGTTTTAAGGTCAGCTTTCCCTGAGTCAAACAACACTTCAGCAACAAAAGTAATTACTAATCCTTTCTCGGCTATTTCCAGCCTTATCTGTTTACCTTCTATCTCTTTAGATAAGGATTTATTCAATGAATCACGAGCATCTTTAAGCTCGTCTAGGCGACTTTTTAGCACCTCTATTCTTTCAATGTCCGAACGCCTTCCTTTTTGTAAAATCAAGGTGCATCCGTTTAATACAAAAATAGCAAAAACGAGCACAAAAATTATTTTTCTCATTTCCTATCCTCCTTACATAATTATATTTAATAACTATGTATAAACCTATTGACTCCAAAGATTTAAGATATTTATTCCTTACAATCCACCAATTTAATTTCTCTTAAATTATACAGAAAATAGCTGGTTTAGATTATCATAATCAGCTTCGCAAGTCAAGAAATTTCAGCTTACCCTATGTGCTTATAGTTAACTCACAATTATACGCATAGATAGCAAGCAATTATTCTGAAAATTACACCTCAATAGTCTAACTTGCCTCTGCTGTAACCTTCTTCAGAGTATTTCTCATTTCCTCAAAATGCTCTGATATTAAGGCATTGATCTTCTGCTGCACATTTTCACTTAGATTCTCTGCATTCATTAAACCTTTTGCCTCGTATAAATATTCAGCTAAAGAAGATTCTACGCTTCTTCCTCTAACAATTTCGACCAAAAGCATTGCATAAACATTAGCAAATTTATTAATAATTAATTCTGTTCTCGCTTCCGAAATTCCCGAATCAAGAAACAAAGAGACAACTTGAAAAGAAAATTCCTGACGTTTATGAAAAACACTCCACTCAGGGCGATTACCAACAATTAATTTTTCCCTGCTTGAAAGAGCCGGATTATTATCTAGAGTACTCTTGATATCCGTCTTACTATCCTCTACTTTTTCTAAAACAACGAAAGAAAAAATATCGGCAATATTTTTTGCTGATTGCTCTTTCTCTAAATTTTTCTTTATATCATTCTTGTACTGATTAAAATCAATCATCTCCCTAGCCATAACCTGAAATTCACTCAAGCCAGTAATTATTAAAATCGATATTACCAAAATAAAAATATTTTTCTTCATGGTGCCTCCCTGTTTATTTTTTTTAGACAAAATAATAATATAGCTTTAGAAAACAAACTACTCTTATGAATAAATCATACTACTTGTTTAAGAATATTTCAATAAAAATATAGTTATTCTCTTGGAATGGTAAATCATAAAATACACCTTTCGTCATTCTCTGTCAAAAATAAATGAACAACTTATTTTTGACAGAGAAAACATCATATGCTAAACTATCTTAATTATGCTGGAAAAACGTAAATACACTAGACTGAATCAAAACTTAAGTATAAGCTACCAGATACTAGACAACCCTAAAGAAAACTCTTCTTACTCCAAGGATATATCAGAATGCGGAATATGTTTTCCCTCTATTCAAAAAATCTCGCTTGATACTTTCTTGCAAATAAAAGTTAATTTACAAGAAACCCCTGCGCCATTGATATTCACAGGAAAAGTAAAACGAATCATAGAAAGAAACAGTTCAAATTTTCCATTCGAGATTGGAATAAGATTCATTAAGGCAGATGTTTCTTCCCTCAAAACACTAAAATTACACATTCAGCAAGCTTCTACTAAGAAAAAGAACGAAAATATTAAGTGGATAAAAAACATTTAATATTTGTTTTTTGGGCATTTAAACGGTTAGAATGTCTTGCGGTAAAAAACTCTAAAAATATGCTGAGTATCCAGAACTGACAGCGTTCCTCCGTACGGATCAAACAATAGCTCACCAACCTCACCTTTAGTAAAAACGCCGTATTGAAATAATATTTCGTCTGATGAAGATGGCTGGTATTTAGCTTCAAAAAAGAAATTGTGGTGGTCTTGACACAAGTCACCATCTGGATATAGAATCCGATTTATATCATTCCATTTTGAATAAACATATTTAAAATAAAAAGAAAGCTTATCCGAAGGAGAATACTCTACATCTATACCTGTATGGTTAATATTGTTATCAATCTGACCAGCGAATTTATAATCATTTTTTGTCCAATCCGCTCCTACGCGTAACTTATCAGTTACCTGATAATTAATCCCCGCTTTAAAAATATTAAAAAAAGGATAGGACGGTTGCGGAAAATTTTCTTGCCCATACAAAAAATTAGTTTGCTCTCTAAAGGTCATGCCATAGTTGCTGTAAGTATCAAAACTTGTATCTCGTAATATCGCACGTGGAAAATTATCATAGGCTACTGTGGAATCATTAGTATGTTCCCATATCCCATTAAAAGAAATGTCCTTGGTAAATTTATATTCTCCGCCTAAAGAAATTGTAGCCAAACTGGGATCCTTGCCCCCTTCAATTTCATCATTTATATATGGCTCTCCGGTTTTTGCATCGAACACAAAAGGATCAATCCCTTCGGTAGTTTTCGGCTTATTATGATATATCCCTAAAAATTTAGCTGTAAATTTCGGCATTACCCGATAAGAATACTCTAATCTTGAGACATTTTCAAAATACTTGCCGTCCGCTAAATGCACATTTCGCGTATCAAACAACCAATCAAATTTTCCATCTAAAGAATTAACTCCCTCTATCCTAAAACCGACAACATCTCTTCCGTAATCTATACCGTCACCGATCCGGGCAGGTTCAATATCATACCAATTCAATGTTGGCTGATATAAGCCGGAATAGTAATATCTAAACGGTTGTCCAAAATGAATATGCCGCGACCAAAACATATCATCTCTGGTTTCCTTATAATTAGACAATGCAGCTTCAAACCCTTCATCCATGTGAGTAATCTCTAATCTTAACCTGTAAAACGAATCAGGAGAATTGTGCTTGGGAACAATTCCAAAATAATTTTTCCCAAAAATATCGTCTTGGGAAGAATTGACCAAACTAAATTTTATCGCGTTTCCTCTCTTCTCTGTTTGATAGGAAGTAGTCCTATCTTGCTCAGACCTGGAAGTTGCAACTTCTAAAGAAACTTTAGTATTGTCCGATATTCCATACTCTAAATCTAACCCAGAAGTATGACTAATAGCATCTAAAGAATCCTCGTCATATCCCAATTTAACGGTATCTGTTGTTCCTATTTGCAAATTATCATAAATCCGCTGTTTAATTCTTAAAGCTCCGGCATAAGAGTTAAAACTTTCATAATCCTGCCACAATGTTTTCGGAGAAGCAATCGTAACATCCAAATTTGTGTCATCAGAAAACCAGGAAAATGATGCACCGCGTAGATTAGTAAGCCGGACTCCTCTTGAATCACGAGCAAACCAGCTTAAAGAATCATCCCAATATCCTTTAAAAAAATCCTGCGCACCGCTTCCATCATTAAAATGACCCGGAGCCCAACTATCCAACCAAGGGCTTTCTTCCCAAAATATTTTATGATTAGAAATACCTAAAGTGTCATCGGAAGTAAGTGCCTGATCTTCTAAGGCAGCAGGAAAAATCCGCAACTTAGTATTCTCAGATTTTAGGTCTACCCACAGCTCTCTCAACGGCCAAAATTCGCGTTTAATTTTTAACTCCGGAAGTTCAAAGTAAGCTCCTGACCAAGGAGCAGTCCATGTACTCTCTAATGTTGTTGGTACTGTTTTTCCATTTTCAACTTTTATTTCCGGAAGAGACATACCCGCGCCATCAACTAGAGTATAAATTGTTTGGTTAACCGTATATCCAGTATTGGCCCAATATAATAATTGCACTTCAGCGGAATCTGAAGTACCTACTCCCGTAAGCCTAATTTTATCGCTTTTCCCTACAAAACTCCAAGGGCTAAAATCAAATTTTGCGTGAAAGCTACAAGTATAATCATTGTCTTCGTCTGTTTCTCCGTCTAGCTCCAGTATTAACCTTGTGTAGATAGCCGGATCATAAGTATTCGCTCTATTATCATAAGCATTGGTCGAAAGCAATCGCCAATCAAGCTCATTTAAATCCCAATTCGCTCTCTTCCAGATAAAATCTCCTTCACTATCTATTCCAAAGCTAGTTTGAAATTCTCCGGAAAGTTTAATTTCTGAGCTTGTTTCTTTTTTATCTGCCGTTTCAGTTAAATATGCGGAACGAGAAAAATTATTTTTTTTATTTTTAGATTTTTCAGAAAGCTTAATCGTTGGACTTTTGTTTTCTTTGTCTTTCGTTTCAGTTAAATATATAGGATGATAATTATTATTCGTTTTACTGTTGGTAATTGATTTTGTTTCTGGTTCAGAAAAAATATTTTTGGCCTTTTTAGCAAGTAATATTTGTTTTTGTTTGAGAGCAGGATAGCTATCTTTTACCCGATCTACACTTTTAATTTCCCCGTAACCCACTGACGAAGAAAGCATGTTTAGCACATCATTTACCTTATTTTTGCGAATATCTTTTAAATAGCGTTTTGCTTCCTGGTTGCTCGGGTTAACCATTAACGCTTTTTTAAATTCTGTTTCCGCATTTTGAGTATAGTCTTTCTCTAAAAAGTATTCTCCTAATTCAACTAGGTAGCTGTCCATTGACGATGCAAACCCCGGCAAACAGGAAAAAGCAACTACTAAAAATATTACAATAGTTCTTACCATTATGTTCTCATAATAAAAAAACGGGTTACCTTTATATATTTTCGGTAACCCGGCTATCCCCTACTTATTAGATTCATTTTGCCTATTTATGGCTATCATTACTGACACCATAAACTTTTCCAGCTAATAAACCCTTTCTGGACCCGTGGCTTTGCGTCCCTATGGTTTCATACACCATAGATGGCCTTTGTCGTTATTTTTAAACTACTACAGCTACTATATTGCTTTCCTTTTATTATCAAAAGTTAGGTTTATAAGCGATTGATAAACAATAGTTTAAGCAATAACCTTTCTTTCTAACTTTCCATCTCTTCCCATAAACATAACATATTTTGTCAATCTTTTCAAGGCAAGCCTAATTTTTATTGGATATTTAGCAATTTAGGATATAGTGCAGAGCGAACGGTTTTTTACCTTTCACTTTGGAAGAAGCTTTTGTTTAATAGCCACCTTTTACTGTCAACACCAAAAAATAACACATATTTACCATAAATAATAAAGTTTTAGCCGTTAGCTTTTAGATTGATCTGTTTCACGCGACAATATCTCTACCTGCCGCTCAACCAGTGTTTTATATTCATCGCTAATATTCTCAAACTGTATGCCAACATCAAAAAGCGTTTTATCCTCCAAAACTTGGCTTTCCCTTTTATTAACCCAAGCAATTTTACCTTGGCACTCAACCACTGTTTGCTTTATAAAAACTTTTAGATCTACCAAAGAAGAGGTCTTTAGTCCTTTTTGGATAGTCACCTTAATCCCGCCTTCACTAATATCCTGTGTATAGGTGGAGATCACAGGAATTAAAGAGCTGCTGATATATACTGTAAACGGAAATTTTCTTCTTATGAATCGACGCTTATCCACATAATCCTGCTCCATGGTTCCTCCTTGCATTGCTTATATTACTAGAGTATTATTTTTCTTTTTTAATTATCTTCTTCTAAACCACGGATAATTCTACTTTCCTTTTGCTCTTGGTATCCTAATTTTTTTTCCTCAAACTCACCGCTTTTAAATATCTTGTCTCCTAAAAATAAATAAGTAGCAATGATTAAAAGAAAAAAAATGATGAATCCTGTCCATTTAAGCATTATTTGTCCTCTGACCTTTCTGCCTATTCTTTTTAGACATTGCATAATAATCAAGCTTTAGTTGTTTAAAAATTTATCTCACACCTAACGCCTAGGCTACACTCACTTAAAAAAAAGAATACAAATGCCCATTAAAACGTAAACTACCCCACCAATTCTAAAAAATATTGGTTTTTGATTTATATACCAGTTAACTATTTTTTCCGCAGCTTTTGCCTTTAAAAAAAACACCGCCTTAAAAACCCCAATAATTCCCAAAATAATTAAAATTTTTGCTAAAATACCTGGGGTTCTCCAACCAGCAGAAATAAACATAATTGCCACAAATAATATTACCCCAAAAAGAATTCTCTTTATATACTTTGTGCTTTTTCTTTGCAACTTTTTCCGTAAAAAATCCGGTTTAACTAAAAAAACTATCCCCATAATAATCATTAAATATGCTAATAGCTTAGCAATCATATCTTTCCTCCTTTTTTCAAAGCACACATAAATAATATAATTAATTATTTAGTTCGTAAAATAATCCATCAGTTAGCTCTTCGCTCATCTTCCTTGATTCTTGAAACTGACTTTCCAACTCTGTATATATGGCCCTCTGTCTTGCCAAATCTTCTTGCGCCCTTACTGTTTTTTTCTTTGACGCCCTTAACTGCTTTAACATCTGGACTTCTTTTTCCTGTAAAGAAATAATAATCTTTTTTTGCTTCTCTTTTTCTCCCTCCAGATATTCTATTTTCGTCTCTAACCCTGTACTTCTAAAAGGAGTAATTTCTTTTTCATTTTGAGCCTTCCATAAATGTATTTTTGCTAATTGCTTGAATTCCTCTTTCAAGCCACGCACTTGCTCTTTTAACTCCCGGACCTCCCCTCCCAAGCCTATCTTATCCTCAGGTAGTGTTTTTTTATTATTATCCGGCAAACAAAGGATTAACAGAGCTAAGCTGATTCCGGCTCCAATTAACGCCCATAAAAGTATTATCATACTATCACGTCAGAGTTTACTAGATATTAATAGACATGAACACTATTTTTACTTCGTTCCTTTACTAAATAATGCTTAATTAACGGGCTTAAAAATGTATAGGCAAGAAAAAATAACCAAATAGTTATAATCGGAATAATAAAGCATAGCAATAAAATTAATATAAACCCGGGTAAATAGCGAACCGTCAATATTTTATCTTGTTTGAAAGAAGGATATTTAATGTTTGAAACCATTAAAAAAGCTAAGATTAAAGGGAAGAATAAGACAACACTTGTTATTAAATTAGAATTGTTTTTTTGAAAAACTAAAATAGTTAGGGCTATCATGCTTCCGGCAGCTGTAATCGGTAGCCCTTTAAAAAAATCATTTGGTTTTTCTGCCGCTGATGCATTAAATCTGGCAAGCCGCCAAACTCCACAGAAAAGATATATCAGCATAAACGCTAAAGCAAGATTGCGCGCTGACTGATAATTAAGCATATACATAAGAACAAGCGGGGCAACGCCAAAAGAAATTACATCCGATAAGGAATCTAAATTTTTGCCTAGGCTTGAACTTATTTTAAACTTTCGGGCAATTTTTCCGTCAAAAATATCTAGGCTTGCCGCAATTATAATTGCCCAAGCAGCAAAAACATATTGCCCGCTTATCGCAGAAGTAATTGCCATGACTCCACAAAAAAGATTGCTTAAAGTTACAATATTGCACAACACAATCATCAAAACTACCTTTTAAAGCTAGACCTACTTAAGTAATTGAGACATGCCGTAAGCTGCTCCTGCTGACAAAGCAGCAGCTAGAAGCCCACAACCCTGTATAAATAAAATTGAAGACATTAATAAAATAATTAGCATTCTCTTCAAAATTCCTCCTTTTATAAAAAACTGTCTTATTATACCATTCAACTTAAGCGGAAGCAAAAAATATAAATTCTTTTCTTTCTCAGTGCCATTGGCTAAGATTATCTTCTATAGCTAATTTCGAACTGTAAATATAACCCTTCTGCACCTATCCCCAAATTAAACGATACTATAGTTAGCTTGCTTGACAACTAAACAGAAATTCATACTGAAGTTTCAGCCTAGCTTAAAAAGGTATAGGCAAGAAATAAGCATGGACTTTAACAGCTAGCGTTCCTATTCTTATAGACCATAGAATCGAAATAATTACGAACAAGTTTAAACATATAAGCCCGGTTCTTTTCAAAAATAAAGGAAGCATTAGCAATCTCCCTTTAAGCTTGGACAAAAAATTCGCACTTAACAAGCATAAGGCCGGATAAGCTGGGAGGATATACCTATTGTCGGGACCTGTCATTCTATCCAATGAAGTAAAAACTGTTACGAGCACAAAAAAAGATAAAAACCAAATTATTAGCAAAAAATTATTTAACGACTTTTCTTTCATAAAAGAAAAAACTATATAAAAATAACCGAATATTAGCATGGGATTTTGATAGGGTATATCTATTAAATATGTATACCATGGTCTATTATTTATCCATTTAAAAAACGAGTGAACATCCTCTATGCCTAACGCTGAAGGGTTGTAGAAAAATGTACCATAGTGTTTAAAAACTTGGAAATACCATGAAAATACAATTATTACTATAATACTAAAAAACAATACCAGTTTTTTTAAATTTAAAAAATCATATTTTCGATAATCAGACAAATGGACCATTCCACAGCGTAACATAATATACACAAGCACAATATTAAATAAAACTATCAATGCATTATTTTTAGTAAGTAGACCTAAAGCACAAGTTACTGCTGAAAGATAAAAAAACAATGATGTTTTTTTTCTCAAGAATAAGTAAAAAAACCATAATGTTAATGTAGTCAGCAACCCAAGCAATGTATCCGCCCAAATTCTATGCGAAGCCAATATATCAATGGGACTAACTAGCATAAATAAAGCAGCATAAAAAGCTACTGATTCAGAAAATAGATAGTTCCCTAAAAAATATACAGCAAGTACGGTCAAGATACTTAATAAAAATGGTACAACAACTGCATAAAGCTGTTTCTTAACAACTTCAAAAGAAGAAACATGCTTATCTCCTCGATCTCGTAGGCTTAAAACATAATCCTTTTCTGCACAACACAACAGATGAGAAAGGCTTAGTAATTGCGGAAATAATGGTGGTGAAAAATAAAAAATCTGATCATCTAGTTTAAATCCATCACGATTTCTTTCCTTTAAGAGTCTTCCCTTCTTATCTTTTGATAAACTTAGAAAGAGAAATCCATTATTTTTGTAATATTCTATACCCTGTAAATTATATTCTTTTAATCCCTTATTATTTTCAATTTTTAAGGCCAAACCAAGATAGCTTTTTTCATCTCCAGATGCATTAAAAGTAACTTTACCTTCCCAAAAAGTAGTTACACGAAGAGCTAATGTCAGAAACAAAATAAAAAGTAAACAAAATATCTTTTTCATGCTTTTTATTGCACCCACAATAATAAACTACCCCTCTTGAAGAGTTACTTTACAAATTTAATCTTTTTTTATTTTTATAAATATAACATCTTGCTCTAAACAAATAACACTCTCAGCTGATACTTTCTTCAATAAAAATATTATATACTGATTTCAAAAATAGCCAATATTTAGTAAATCGTTTTATCTGCACCGAATAAACACACTGAAATAACTAGCATTCATACTATGCACGAATTAATTAAAAATAAAAAAACCCTACAATCGTTTAAAATCGTAGGGTTTCCAGGTTATTCTTATTGCGGGGAGAAGATTTGAACTTCTGACCTCAAGGTTATGAGCCTTGCGAGCTACCTGGCTGCTCCACCCCGCGATACAATATTAAGTACACTAATAAGTTATTATATTTTCGACTTTAATTTGAATTGTATTCTAACAACTTATCATCTCGTGTCAATAACTATTTCGTTGTCTTTGGCAATCCCTAGTTCATCTCTGGCAATTTTCTCATACAAATAAGGATCTTTACCCACTCTAAGAAGTTTTTCCTGATAATCAACAATTTCATCTTCTAATATTCTACTTTCCCGATTCAAGCGCATATTTTCTTCTCTTAATTTTTTAAGTTTAGCGTAGTTAGGAAAAAAAATAAATAAACCAACTAACACCGCAATAAAAAAAATAATCAAGTGTTTGAACCGCTTAACAAATTTTATACTTAAAAGCCTTACCACCATAACACGCTTTTTTCCCTAATTCCTCTTCAATCCTTAGCAACTCATTATACTTAGCCACCCGGTCAGTACGCGAAAGAGAGCCAGTTTTAATCTGGCCACAAGATTCACCAACAGCTAAATGAGCAATTGTGGTATCCTCTGTTTCCCCGGAACGATGAGAGATAACTGCAGTATAATTTGCTTTATCCGCCATCTTGATTGCCTGAATAGTCTCCGATAATGTGCCGATTTGGTTAACTTTAATTAAAATAGAATTAGCAATTTTTCGATCAATTCCTTCTTTAAGCCTTTTGGTATTCGTAACAAATAAATCATCCCCCACCAGCTGAATCTTCTTTCCTAATTTCGTAGTAAGATCTTTCCAGCCATTCCAATCATTTTCGTCTAATCCATCTTCTATGGACACGATTGGATACTTACCCACCATCCGAGCATAAAAATCAATCATATATCGTGAATCTACCTTTTTCCCTTCAAACACATAACTACCATTCTTATAAAATGAGCTAGCCGCAGAATCTATTGCCAAGGCTATCTGCTTCCCAGCTTTATACCCAGAAGCAGCTATTGCTTTTAATATTAGTTCAAAGGCTTCCTCATTGTTCCGCAAGTTGGGAGCAAACCCTCCCTCATCTCCCACAGATATGGAAAGCTTTTTTGATTTTAAAATCGCTTTTAAACTATGGAAAACTTCAACCGCTGCTTGAAGCGCTTTTTTAAAAGAAGGAAAGCCTAAAGGAGCAATCATAAATTCCTGAATATCCAGATTATTATCAGCATGAACGCCTCCGTTTAAAATGTTCATTAACGGAAGAGGAAGGATTTTAGCTTTAGTTCCGCCAAGATATTTATAAAGAGGAATTTTTTTAGATTTAGCTTTTGCCTTGGCTACAGCTAAAGATACTCCCAAAATCGCATTTGCTCCTAACTTTGCTTTATTCGCTGTCCCATCCATGCTGAGAAGCATTTTATCAATATTCCTAAAATCAGCAGGTTCACCTTTAATTTGAGGAGCAATAATTTTATTAACATTATTAACAGCTTTTAAAACTCCCTTCCCAAATAACCTGTTTTTATCCTTGTCTCTTAGCTCTAAAGCTTCAAATTCACCAGTAGAAGCGCCTGAAGGAACCGCCGCTCGCCCCATTACCCCATCATTTAAACATACATCAACCTCAACTGTCGGATTACCCCGAGAATCAAATATCTCTCTCGCCTTAACTAGTTTTATTTTGGCCATAACACTCCTTTTTTTCCAAAAAACTATTTTATTCGTTATGTTTTCTTAATTTTTTTCTTTGCCTTTTATTATTTAAATTACAGTATTAATCACTTTTTATTTTTTTTACAACTTTCACATTCTGCCTTTTTTCTATACAGCCCGATAATTTTTGCTTCAGCAATTATATGACCTTGCATTGCCTCCACAACTTCCTTTTTATTCGCTCCTTGACTTAGAGAAAGGATCTCTCCTATAGCGTAAAGCTTAAAAGAATATCTATGTACTCCTCCCTGTTTAGGGCAAGGTCCGCGGTAACATTCTTTACCAAAATCATTAATACCTTTTATAACCCCTAAAGACTCAAGTTCTGTACCGCTGATCGCCTCTTTGATTCCGGAAATATTAACCGGAATATTAAATAACAGCCAATGAGTCCAAATATTATACGGAGCATCAGAATCATCGCAAATAAGGACAAGACTTTTTGCATTAGAAGGAATACTATCCCAATGTAGCGGTGGCGAGAAATCTTGTGCATCACATGTATAACGGTCAGGAATATAGCCTTTGCTTTCAAATACCTCACTCTTAATATCAAAAGCAAAACTATTACCCACTAAAAACAATCCCGCCAAAACAAAAAACAATATCTTCATTTTTTCTCCTGTTTTGTGAAATTACCTATTTGCTTTTTCCTTATTAACAAGATTAATAAAGCCCGCTTTTAAAAACTTTTTGCAATATTTTTTTATCTACGGTCAAAGCAAATCTTATAAACCCCTCACCATATTTTCCAAAACCTACACCCGGAGTAGCCACAATATTTTTTTTAGTAAGCAAATGCTCTGTAAGTTTTAAAGAAGACCCAAAGCAAGAAGGAATTCTAGCCCAAACATAAAATGTAGAGCTGGCATAGATATCTTTAAAACCATTTTCTTTCAAATTTCTCACAAAGAAATCTCTTCTTTCCTTAAATATTTTTCTTAACTCGCAAACATACTGCTGTTCGTTCTCTAAAGCAGCCACCCCTGCTTCTTGCACTGCTTGGAAAACACCTGAATCAATATTTCCTTTTACTTTTAAAAGTGTTTTTATTAAGTTCTTGTTTCCTGCTGCCCAACCAACCCTAAAACCAGTCATGCAAAATGTTTTAGAAAGTGAATGAAACTCAATTGCCACTTCTTTAGCTCCATTTACTTCAAGTATGCTATGAGGCTTATCTTTAAAGTATATTTCTGAATAAGCATTATCATAGGCAATAATGATACCGTATTTTACACAAAATTTAACTACATCTTCCATAAACCGCAAGGAAGCTAGTGAGGTGGTCGGATTGTTAGGGTAATTTAAATAAATTATTTTTGCTTTGTTGCGCACTGAAACAGGAATTTTGTTTAATTCCGGTAAAAACAAATTCGTTTCTAAAAGAGGCATCTCATAAATTTTTGCTCCGGAAAAAATAGCCGCACCGCGATACCCTGGATATCCAGGAGAAGGAATAATGACATAATCACCGGGGTTAACAAATCCTAAAGGAAAGTGCACTAGCCCCTCTTTCGAGCCGATCAACGGCAAAATTTCTTCGTTCTCATTTAAAATGACCTTAAATCTCTTTTGGGACCATTTTTTTATTGATTTTCGAAATCCTAAGTGTCCTTGGTCTAAAGCATACTTCTGATTTTCTTTCTTTTTCGCTGCAGAAAATAAAACTTTGCATACATTTGAAGGAGTAAGAATATCCGGATCCCCAATACTTAAATCAATGAATTTAACACCTTTGCTTTTAAGCTTTGACTTTGTTTTATCAATTTCTGCAAATAAATAAGGTGGCAATTTTTTTAAACGCTCTGATATTTCAAAATTACTCATGTTTATCCTTTTTTTTATTTTCAAATAAAATATCGTCCATTGAAAATAATCCCGATTTTTTACTCACCACCCACCTAGCACCTAATAAAGCACCTTGGGCAAAAATATCTCTGGTTTTCGCACTGTGGCTTAATTCAATTCTATCCACCGCACTTTCTAATATAACTTTGTGATCTCCGACAATCTCATCTTCTCTAACCGCAGTTATTTCTTCTTGTTTAATATTATATCCCTCTTGATTCAAAATCTCAGCAATCATTTTAGCCGTACCCGAAGGAGAATCTTTTTTATGAATATGATGGGCTTCCCAGACATCTGCCTTGTACCCTTTTAAAACACCAGCCGCTTGGCTAATCAGCCTAAACAACAGGTTAACCCCAATGCTCATATTCGGCGAAAAAACTATCGGTATTTTGTTCGCGGCTTCTTTAAGGCTTAACTTCTCACTTTCCTCTAATCCCGTCATACCCACAACAAAAGGTTTTTGGTAACCAAGCACAATGGAAAGATGATCCTTCAAAGCAAAAGAAGAACTAAAATCGATGATGCAATCACATTCGTTAATTTTTCGATAATCATCAGTTATTTTAACTTTTTCGATTAACCGGCCGATATCTGGATGCGCTTTACACTCAAAACCAAAAACTACTTCCAAAGCACCATCTTTCTCCGCCAGATTAATTATTCTCTGGCCCATCCTTCCTCTTGCCCCGATTACACCGATTCTAATCATTATCTTTCTTTAATACTTTAAGAAATTAATTTATACTTTTTTAAAACTTCTTTTAACTTCAAATAATTCTCTTTGCTTAACTCACAAAGAGGTAATCTTAAATTAAATTTAATTAGACCCATAAGATTTAGCGCGGTTTTTACCGGTATCGGATTAGTTTCTACAAATAAAATCTTAATTATATCATAAAGGTATAATTGCAATTTCTTCGCTTCTTGAAAATTTCCATCTAAAAAGCTTGTAACTAAATCATGACTTTCTTTGGGGGTAATATTTGCAACTACCGAAATTGCCCCTGCGCCCCCCACAGACATTATCGGAAGATTAATTTCATCGGCTCCGGAAAATAGCAAAAACTGATCATCAACTAAAGTCATAATCTTGGTCACCTGATCTAACGACCCACTAGCCTCTTTAATTCCCACAATATTTTGACAATCTTTATACAGTCTTGCAGTTGTTTCGGGAAGAATATTACTACCGGTTCGCGAAGGAACATTATAAATAATCACGGGAATATCCACACTGTCGGCTATTTTCTTAAAGTGCCGGTATAGTCCTTCTTGGGTAGGCTTATTATAGTATGGGGTAATAACCAAAGCATAATCAGCACCTACTTTCTTAGCATGCTCAACCAAGTCTAATGCTTCTTTGGTTGAATTAGAGCCACATCCAGCAATAACCGGAATTCTTTTATTAACCTCTTCTACGGCAAGTTCTATAAGCTTCTTGTGTTCCTGGTGGGTTAGTGTAGCGCTTTCCCCCGTTGTTCCGCAAGTTAGAATTCCATCGGTACAATTATCAATGTGCCAATTAATCAAGGAACGAAATTCTTTCTCATCAATTAAATTATTATCATCGAAAGGTGTAACTAAAGCAACAATACTGCCTTTAAGCATAATTTCCTCCATTTTTGATAAATATTAATCACCCATTAAAAAGTCAAATATTTATTTTACACAGAATATGTTAAATCTCCTTCACAGACTAGATAAGCTTTCCCTTCTAACCAGATATCATCTATCTTATTATTTTGCCGATTTAAATACACTTTTAAAGTTTCTCCGCTTTTTACCTTAACTTTGATTGCTTCTTTACCAGAAAAAGTCAATGGCCTTAGCTTACAACTTGAAATCACCGCCCCCGCCACTGAACCAGTACCACAGGCTAACGTTTCCGCCTCAACGCCCCTCTCATAGGTTCTGATTTTAATTACATTGCTTTTTCCAATCTCGACAAAATCAACATTTGTTCCTGCAGGTTTAAATTTCCCGTTTAGTCTTATCGCTTTCCCAATGTTATTGACATCGATAATATCTAGGTTCTCTACAAACACTACCACATGCGGAACGCCAGTATTTACAAAATCAACACGAATGTTTTTCCCAAAAATCTTCAGCGGGATTCTAAGCTTCAGGTTAAACGGATCAGTCATATTGATCCGAACCTCTGCAAAATTTCCTTGTGCGTTGATTGCTGTCTTCGTTAAGCTTATTCGAGACGTAATTAGCCCTGCTTTAGTTTCAAAGCTCATGCTGTTAATTTTTGCTTTTTTGCTATTTAGCTTAGCCCAAAGCCCCGCACACCTTGCCCCGTTGCCACACATTTCTGCCTCTGAGCCATCAGGATTAAATATTCTCATCTTAAACAATGCCTGTTTTGAAGGTTCAATAACCAACAAGCCATCAGCGCCAATGCTAATCTTTCGTTGACAATATTTCCTGGCTATGCTCTTATACGCTGCTGTTTGCGCTGACTGCTTACCAGAAAACAAGCGAGCTGCAAGGTCTGATCTTTTGATTAAAATAAAATCATTGCCGGAAGCTTGTAATTTACAGAAATGTATTTTCTTCATATTTTATACCTTTCGCTAGCTATTTGTTGTTATACAATTACTTCATTTTTAATTAAGTCGTTTAACGTTTCCCTCTTGCGTACTAAAAAAGCTTTATTCTTTTTAACTAACACCTCTGCTGAACGCACTCTTGAATTATAATTAGAGCTCATTGCAAACCCATACGCACCTGCTCCTAGTACTGCTATGTAATCACCTTCTCCTACATCTAATTTTCTATTTTTTCCTAAAAAATCTCCGCTTTCGCAAACCGGGCCCACCACATCAGCTTCCTTCTGCGCTATTTGCTTGGCAGATTTACAATTTGGTAGCTTTTTTAAAGAAATTATCTTATGATAAGCCCCATATAAGGAAGGCCTAGCTAAATCATTCATTGCTGCGTCAACAATAATAAACTTTTTTTGAGCCTGTTCTTTTAAATAAATAACCTTTGTTACTAAAATTCCGGCATTCCCCACAATAAATCTGCCAGGCTCTAAAATAATCTTTAGACAATGCTGTTTAAGCAACGGCAACACTTTATGTGCAAACTCTTCAGGAGTCTGCGGTTTTTCTTTATCGTACATAATCCCCAGTCCTCCGCCGATATTTAAATATTTAAGTGTAATTTTCTTTTTCTTTAACTCAGAAATAAAATTATTAGCTATTTTAATTGCTTTAATAAATGGTGCACTCTCAGTTATTTGTGAGCCAATATGTATATGCAATCCTGATAAGTTTAGATTAGGATAATTATTACGATTTAGAAAAATATCTCTAGCTGTATCTCGATCAATGCCAAATTTATTTTCTTTTTTCCCGGTTGTAATATATGCATGAGTTTTCGGGCTGACATCCGGATTAAACCTTAGCGCTACATCTACTTTTCTGGCTAATTTTCCAGCAATCAGGTTTATCCTATTAAGCTCCGCCGGAGACTCAACATTAAACATCAATATTCCGTTGCATATTGCCTCTTCTATCTCTTTGCTAGTCTTTCCCACTGAAGCATAAACTACTTTTTTTAAAGGACATTTAATTTTTTTCGCTCGGTACAACTCTCCACCAGAAACAATATCCAGCCCCGAACCCTCTTTTACCAGCATTTTTAATATAGAAAGATTGGAATTAGCTTTTACCGAATAACAAATTAGCGGTTTGATAAGATGAAACGCTTTTTTTAATTTCCTAAAATGTTCTACAATTGTTTTCGCACTATAAATATAGAGGGGAGTTTGATACCTGCGAGCTAGATATTCAACCTTAACCTCTTCACAATAGAAATCCCCTTTCTTAAACTGAAAGTAATCCATATCTGATTTATTTATTTAGCACAGAATTAATTGAAAGGTCGGTTTTATCTTGGAATAAATCTTTCCTGCTACCAGGTAAAGATGTCTTCGAGGATACCGCATATTCAGGATTCATAATTTTTAGTATCATTTTCTGGTTTAATTTGCTATGAAAACTTTTTAAAGATTTTTCCGGCATTTCCTTTATCTTTATTTGGCTATCTTCCGAAAATCTAACCAAACGCCCAATAGCATTATGCGCTTCTTTAAATGCAACGCCTTGATGCACTAAAAATTCCACTAACTCTGTAGCATATAGCTCTTCATCCTCTAAAACAGCATGGATTTTCTTTTTATTAAGTTTCATACCCTTAATAAATTGGGCCATAATCTTTAATTCTTCTTTTATAGTCTCCGCAGAAGAAAATAACGGTTCTTTATCTAATTGCATATCACGATTGTAAGTAAGCGGTAGCCCTTTCATGGTAGTCAACACTGACATTAAATTTCCGTATACTTTTCCGGTATTTCCCCTCACCAGCTCTAAAAAGTCGGGATTTTTTTTATGGGGCATCAGCGATGACCCCGTACAAAACTGCTCAGGTAAATCAAAAAATCCAAATTCCTTGGTAGAATAAAGAATAAAATCCTCAGCCATTCTCGATAAATGCATTTGAGCAATCGAAAGCATACTTAAAAACTCAATAACAAAATCCCGAGAAGACACATTATCTAAAGAATTCCTGACTGTTTCTGACTTAGAATGTTTAAACTGAAATTTAGTAGTTCCTAAAAACTTCTTTATTGCCTCGCTATACGCTGATTTTGGTATCGCACTCCCAGCTAACGCTCCTGAGCCAACATAAATAAATGATTTTTTTAAAAAACTATCGATACGCTCAAAATCCCTCTCTAACATACAAAAAAATGCTCCGGTATAACTCGAAAAAGAAACTACTTGTGCTCTTTGTGTGTGTGTATATCCAGGAAGAAAAACATCATGATACCTGGCTCCAAAATGATTTAATTCTGCTAAAATTATATTGAGTAACCCCAATATGTATATTCCTTCTTTATAGCAATACCATTTCTCATCAAAAGCAACCTGATCATTCCTAGAACGTAAAGTATGTAGTTTAAGAGATAACTTTCCTACTTTTTTCTCTACTCTATTTTGAATTTCAGTGTGAATATCTTCAGAGTTAGGATTAAATTTAAATTTTTCGCTTTGCACCTCCTTAAAAATATCATTCAAGGCACCAATTAATTTACGCGCATCTAAAGCGTTTATAATCTTAGCCTCCTTTAAGGCGATTACATGAATAATCGAATGATAAATATCGTATTCTGCTAATTTATAATCATAATGTATAGATTTTTGAAAGTGAAAAAAATCATTGTCTATTTTTTCTTTGAATCTTCCGCCCCAAAGTTTCTTAGCCATTACAACCTCGTTTTTTTGTAAGCCCTTAGCCTCGTTACCTGTTTAAGGAAAGGACCTTTTTCTAAATCATTAAAGTGTAAAAGGCATTCCCCAAATATTAATAAATCCGCTGGCCCAATCTCGATTAAAATCATCCTTACTTCCATAGGTAGCCAGTCTTTGCTGGTATAAGGAATTTGGAGAATTCCGCTTAGCAATAATAATATTTCCCTTATATAATTTTAAAGTAATCTTACCACAGACTCTTTTTTGAATTTCTGCTGTAAAAGCGTCTAGTGACCTCTTAAAAACAGAAAACCACAGCCCTTCATAGACTAAGCGTGCATATTTTAAAGAAGCTATCTTCTTAAAATAAAGTGTTTCTTTATCCAACACTAAGCCCTCCAACTCCCTTAAAGCCGTATGTAGAATCCAAGCTGCCGGAGCTTCATAAATTTCTCTTGATTTTATTCCTACAACCCGATCTTCAACCAAATCTGTTCGGCCAATACAATTATCCCCACCAATTTTATTTAATTTTTCGATTATCTCCACAAAATCTAAAGATTTGTTATTTAAACTTACCGGCTTGCCTTTATCAAACTCGATTACTACACGCTTAAAGCTGTCAGCGGCTTTATCTAAACTCTTTGTAAGCAAAAAAGCCTGCTCTTGAGGTTCATTTTCTAAATTTTCTAAAGCACCAGATTCAATGCTTACTCCCCAAATATTTTTATCAATACTGTAAATCTTTTTTTCAGTAGTTTCGACTGGTATTTTATGTTTTTTTGCGTAAGCAATTTCTGAAAGTCTAGAAGTCAAATGCCATTCTCTCAGAGGAGCAATTATTTTTAATTTTGGATTTAGGGCTTTAACGGCCACTTCAATTCTGACCTGATCGTTACCTTTAGCTGTGCAACCATGGGCAATATATTCCGCTTTTTCTTTTTCAGCTATATCCACCAAATGCTTAGCAATTAATGGTCTTCCTAATGCTGTAGCTAAAATATACTTATCTTCATAAACAGCACCTGCTTTTAGCGAAGGTAAAATATACTCTAAAGCAAATTCTTTTCTTAAATCTTTAATGTATAATTTAGACCCGCTTAATGCTACTTTTTTCTTCAACTCTAAGGGAGAAAATTCACTACCTAAATCAGCCGAAAAGCAAATGACTTTATAACCCTTTGCTTTGAGCCAATGAAGACAGCAGGAAGTATCTAGTCCACCTGAATAAGCTAAAATTACTTTTTTCATTTATTTAAAAGATAATATAGTATAGCTTTGGCAGTATGCAAGCGATTCTCCGCCTGTTGAAAAACTGCTGACTGACTACCATCAATAACCGAATCAGTAATCTCCTCCCCCCGATGTGCAGGAAGACAATGCAATACTAAACAATTTTTATTAGCGTTCTTTAAGATTGTATCATCTATTCGAAATTTTTTAAAAGCTTTTTTTCGGCTAGCTGCTTCTTTTTCCTTTCCCATCGAAACCCAAACATCGGTATAAAGCACATCAGCTCTTTTAGTCGCTTCCTTAACAGAAGTACTGAAATCAATCACAGCCTTGCTATTAGATGCCTGCTTTTTGGCTGATTTTAAAATACTCAAACTCGGCGAATACTTAGCTGGAGAAGCCACAGTTAATTTTCCTCCTAAAATAGAAAAAGCATTAATCAGAGAAACACATACATTGTTTCCATCACCAATATACGTTACTTTTAATTTTTTTAAATCTCCTCTCAGCTCTTTAATAGTGAGAATATCCGCTAAAACCTGGCTGGGATGTAATAAATCACTCAACCCATTAACTACCGGTATACCTGAAGCATTTTTAAATTCCAAGATAGTTTTGTGGAAAAAGGTACGCAGGACAGCTAAATCCAGATAGCCGGAAAGGGTACGAGCGACATCGGAAACTTTTTCTCTCTTTCCTATTTTTACTTCTTCCGGAGCATAATAGACTGCTTTAGCCCCCAGCTGCAAAGCACCTAAATAAAAAGCTGTTTTAGTGCGCAAGGACGCCTTTTCGAATAATAAACCTACTGCTTTTCCACTTAATGATTTATCATAGCTTAAAGGATTTTTTTTTAATTTTAAAGCTAGTTGAATTAATCCATTAATTTCACTTGCTGAAAAATCTTTTAAAGAAATAAAGTGTCTCATGTTATTATTCTTTTTAACCATTCAATACTTTCCCAAGTATATCTAACCCCTGGTCTAATTCTTTTTGGCTTACATTCAAGGCCGGCATAATTCTTACGATAGTCTGGTGAGTAGAATTTACAACTAGCCCTCTTTTTAAACAGTTTATAAATACTGGATATGAATCAGTATCTAGCTCCAGCCCAATCATTAGCCCTTTTCCTCTAACATCTTTAATGACCGAATTTTTTTTCTTAAGATCTTTCAATCTTTTAATTAAATAGTTGCTCTGTTTCTTAACATTGTCTAATATTTTTTCTTCTTTTATCGCTTTAAAAGTCTCTCCGGAGGCGATACTAGCTAAAGGAGAGCCACCAAAAGTTGAAGCATGCATGCCGGGTGAAACCAAACAAGAAATATTTTCACCAGCCACTATCGCAGAAATCGGAAAACCAGCACCTAGACCTTTAGACAAAACTAGAATATCCGGGGTCACTCCATAATGTTGATAACAGAATAATTTTCCGGTTCGGCCCATACCAGTTTGGACTTCATCAACTATAAATAATAAATCGTTCTTCCGACAATAATCTTTTACATCCTTTATGTATTTTTTATCCGCAACATTTACCCCTCCTTCACCTTGAATAAGTTCCAGTAAAACTGCTACGGTTTTTTTGCTGCAGCGACGTTTAAAATCTATAAAATCATTAAATCTTGCTTCTTTAAACCCAGGAACAACCGGCCTAAAAGGCATTTTATACTTGCTTTGCCCGGTTGCTGAAAGCGCCGCAAAAGTTCTTCCGTGAAAGGAATTACTCATAGCTACCACTTCATAACGAACACCTTTACCGTAAAGTCGACTAAATTTAATAGCGCCTTCTACTGCTTCAGCTCCAGAGTTAGCAAAGAATACTTTACCCGGAAAGCTAAGTTCAGTAATTTTTTTTGCCAGAAAAGCCTGTTCTTTAAAAAACAGGTTATTAGGAAGATGAATTAGTTTCTTAGCCTGTTTTCCTATTGCCTGGGCTACTTTAGGATGACAATGCCCCAAAATAGAAACTCCCCAGCCGGGAAAAAGATCCAGATACCGCTTGCCTTTATCATCCCAGAGAAAACTTCCCTTACCCCTTACAAATACCGGGCCCACTCTAGTATAAGTATTTAAAGAATACTTTTTGAATATCTTTTGTATATTTTCTTTTTCCATCTATTCTCTACTCCGAACGTCTGCTACCATCTTCTTCTATCCTCTATCTTCTATTTCCTCAATCTCAACCTTTCTACTTGACAATTTCGGTGCTAATACCCGTATCAGTAAATATTTCCAATAATAGAGCGTGCGGAATCTTAGCATCAACAATATGTGCTTTATTTACTCCAGACTCAATTGCCTGAGCAGCAGCACGAACTTTAGGAATCATGCCCGCATCAATAGTTTTCCCTTCAATTAACTCTTCCGCCTCTTTAGCGGTCATTGTCGAAATCAAAGAATCCTCATTGCGGGGATCACGCATCACCCCTAAAATATTTGTTAATAGTACTAATTTTTCTGCTTTCATTTGTGAAGCTAAAAAAAATGCTACTTCATCAGCATTAATATTAAAATTGAACCCGTCTTCGGAGTATCCCATCGGGCAAATTACCGGAACTGACTCTTTAAGTAAATCATCAAGCTTGCTTCGATTAAAATCCACGATATCCCCCACAAAGCCCAAATCAATTTTACTTTTCTTTTTTACTGTCTTCAGTATGCTTTCTCTTCCTTTAAATCCCACCGCTTTAACTCCATGGCCATTGATTTCCTTGACTATCAAATCATTAAGCTTATCTAATTCACTTTCTACTACCTTTAGAGTAAATGCATCAGTAACTCTTATTCCATCTATAAATTCTGACTTGATTTTATGTTCTCTAAGTTCTTCAGTTATATTTGGCCCTCCGCCGTGAACAATAATCGGCCTTATCCCAGCAAATCTCAAGAAAGCAATATCTTCTAAGACACACTTACGAATTCTTTCTTCGCCTAAAATTGACCCCCCGTATTTAATGATAAATACTTTTTTATGGAACTTTTTTATATAAGGTAAGGCCTCTATTAATACATCTGCCTTCTTTATCGCTTCATCCACCATTTAAGCACTCCTTTAGCTATACTCAGCATTAATCTTAACATATTTTGGTGTTAAGTCAGAAGTATACACTGTCCAACAGTATTTACCTCTCTTTAAGTCTATTGTTATAGTCACATTTTTTTTCTTTAACGACGTTGATTGGATGACAATGTTTTCGTCAACCTTTATCCCGGATTGCCCCAGTGCCGAGATAATTCTCCCCCAATTTGAATTAGCGCCATATAAAGCGCACTTAAACAGCAATGAATTAGCCAAAGAAAAACCAGCTTTTTTTGCCTCATTGACGCTCTTTGCCCCTTTAATCCGAAGTTCAATGAATTTGCTTGCTCCTTCAGCATCTTTGACAATCATTTTTGCTAGTTTTAAACAATTCTTTTTTAATTCTTCAGCAAACAAAGATACTTGCTTCGAAGATCCAAGAGGAACCTTCCCACTAGTCATAAATAAAGCCATATCATTTGTGCTTGTACATCCATCTACACTTATTGAGTTAAAGCTTTCCTCTACTGCCTGTTTAGCAATCTGTTTAAAGACTTTTACCGGCAGCTTTACATCAGTAAGAATAAATCCTAACATGGTAGCCATATTAGGATAAATCATTCCAGCTCCTTTGGCGAACCCAGATATAGTTACCTTGTTATTACTTACTCCAACTTGAGAAAAGGAAACTTTCTTAAATGTATCCGTAGTAAGGATGCTAGAAGCAAAATTATCCACATTTGTTTTTAGCCCCTTTATCAGAATCGGTAAATTGCTTATTATCTTATTTTTAGGCAATTTCTTCCCAATAATGCCTGTTGAAGAAATGAGAATGTTTTCTGGCTTAACATCCAGCTCTTTCGCTAAATGAATAACAATATTTTCCGTATCCTTTAAACCACTTGTATGCGAATAACAATTAGCATTACCACTGTTAACCAAAACTGCTTTTATTCGATTATTTATATTTTTCTTGCACAAAGTAACCGAATAAGAAGGATTTACATTGGCAGTAAAAGAAGCTTGCGCCTTGGCAAAGTCTGGACAAAAAATCAATCCTAAATCTAATTTTTTTCTTTTGATCCCACAATGAATGCCCGAAACTAAAAATCCTTTTGGTAAATGCATTCTTCTCCCTTTTAAAAAAATACTACTTACTGCAATCCTGTAGTTTGATCACATCCCAACATAATATTCATATTTTCCACAGCTTGTCCTGCAGCTCCCTTAATAAGATTATCAATACAGGAAACAACCACAGCCTGTTTTCCGTTTTCATTTAATTCAAATCCAATATCACAATAATTACTTCCCACAACCTCTTTTAGCTTTGGCAAATTATTTTTAATTCTAACAAAAGGACAATTTCTGTAGTGCTTTTGATAGAGATCAAACAATTGACTACTCTTAACTTTCTTTTTAAACCAAACATAAATTGTTGAATATATCCCCGCATCAATGCCAACAACATGAGGCGTAAATGAAATGTCTACTTCTTTCTGCGTTTTGGCTTTTAAAATATTAACCGCCTCAGGTACATGCTGATGCGTAAATGGTTTATACGCCCAGATATTATTAGAAACGTTAATATAGTGATAGTCAATAATCGCTTTTTTCCCAGCTCCAGTAATTGATGACTTTGAGTCAATAACTACTTTTAATTCAATAAGCCCTTCCTTCAATAAAGGAAAAAGCGGTAAAATCATCGACGTAGGATAACAACCGGGATTAGCAACTAGTTGGGCCTTACCAATTGCTACTTTGTATAATTCCGGCAATCCATAAACAGCTTTTTTTAAATTTTTCTTATCTTCATGTAAAGCGCGATAGTATTTCTTATACTCTTCTGAATCCTGTAAACGATAATCAGCAGAAAGGTCAACTACCTTTTTCTTTGCTTTTAGCAAATAAGGAACAAACTTCATAGAAACAGTATGTGGTAATGATAAAAACAAAAAATCACATTTTTTAAGTGATTTCTCAATGCTTAGAGGCTCACACTTTAAATTAGTCTTATTGCTAAAACAAGCAAATAAATCACTGTAATAAACCGGCTTTTCAGTGCGAGACGCTAAATAACATACTTCTACATTAGGATGCTTAATTAAAATATCTACCAGCTTCTCCCCGGTAAATCCAGTAGCCCCTAACACCCCCACTCTCGTCTTTTTCTTCACCATATTTCTCCAATTCACAAACAGCAAAAATCACTAATTGTCTTTACTAGCAAAAGATTATCATAAACTAAAACAGCCTACCAGTCAACATAATTAACCAATCATGCTGGTTTTCACCTTTCTGAGGCTGGATTACTCTAATTGTCTAATTATTTTAGAAAATCAGCAAGTTAATTACGAGCAAAATTCTATAGTATCCCCGATTTCTACATTTAACTTCGCTAATTTAAGGGCGGGAAACTCAATAGTAAAAGCCGCATTCAGGCAAAAAACACAACGCCCAGGATAAACTGAATGGCAAATTCTGGTTACCCGCATCTTTTTATCTAAAAACAAGATATCAATAGGAAAACGCATAAAAAAAGTATGAATTGAAGGCGCATTAATAAAAATAAGCGCACCTTGCTCATCCATAGATTTTTTAAACATTAACCCTTTAAGCCGTAAAAAAAAACTATTAGCTGTTTTGGCCGACTTGCTTAATACTGTTGCTTTATTCTTATTCTTTATGATTTGGATCATTTTATCCTAGCCATTACCGCTTCCGGAATAATTTGTGGACGAAAATCACAACAAATACATGCAATTTGTGTTACAGCAGAAACTAGAATAATATCTTGCCGCTTAACTTCCTGAAAAAAATCTAGCGAAGCATTTTTAAGCTTGACTATTTTAGTTGTTACAGAAATCTGCTCGCCATAACGTGCCGGAGATTTAAAATTCACTTCAATCTTTCTTACAGCAAACAATGTATTATTTTCGGATAGCTGCTTAATATCTACACCTTTATCCGAAAAATATTCGGTTCGCGCTTCCTCAAAATACTTGAAATAATTAGCATAATAGACAACTCCTCCGCAATCAGTGTCGTGATAATATATCTTTTTGTCAATTTTATGCATCATCTCTCCTTTCAATGGCTCCTAAACTACTTTCTACTGAAATATTATACTTTAAAATCATAAACGAAAAAAGAAATTAATAAATGGGCTGTCAAACTTCCGAAGCGACTTTTTATAGTAATTACCTAAATAAATTAAAAATGCCCCACCCAAAATTAATACAAACGCAACTATTAAAGACAATAACGGCGGATAAATCGCAATTAAAATTCCGGAAAGAACAAGAATAATTCCGATAACCATCAATACCTCCCCGCTTAATGTTTTGTTTTAATAAAATAAACCCTGACTGTTTTTCAAATAATTTTCTTAATCCGATAAGTCCCATCAATAGTTTACCACGCAATGAGAAAAAAACGCTAAAAATACCCTAGCATTATTAAAAAATATTTAATTTTCACCTGACTTTTCTTTATTTTGCTTTTATTATTTTTTACTGGTTAAGAAATTATCCATATCGTCCGGCAAATCTATCTTCAAATTTACTGTTTCTCCACTTACCGGATGTAAAAAACTCAAAGAATAAGCATGCAACGCCAAACGTTTGAATTTAACATCAAAATCCCTTCGAAATGCATACTTACTTTCTCCTAATATCGGATGCCCAATTTTTGCCAAATGAATCCTTAACTGATTGGTTCTTCCGGTTAACGGCTCTAGGTCAACAATGCTATAGCCTTTGTATTCTTCAATTACCTTATACTTTGTTTTAGCATCCTTGGCTTTTTCACCGAATTTTTTTCCTTCGCTATCAATTATCTCGCAATCGATAACTCCTTTTTTTTTGTTTATATTCCCCCGGACAAACGCGATATATCTTTTTTTAATAACCCGATCTCTAAACTGTTGGGTAATCTTTTTTTGTGTTTGTTTGTCTTTGGCATAGATAACTAATCCAGTAGTTTCCTTATCCAAGCGATGACAAGGAAAAACTTTTTCACCTTTTTTTCTTTCTAGCAACGAGGTTAATGTATTCTTTACTGTCTTTCGACATCCGCAAGCTAAAATCTTAACCCTTTTGTCTAAGACAATCAAATACTCATCATCAAATATAGTTTGAAATGCTTCTTTCACTTGTAATTAATTTTAAAACTTATGATTTCACTAAACGCTTAATTTCCTCAATTTTTTCTTGCGCTGCATCTTCACCTCTTTTTACAAATTCTTTGATTCTGCCAAACTCCGTCCATCCCAGCCCTTCAAGATTCGGATGAATAATTACATCTGCTGCTTTCAGTGCCTGACTGATAAATTGATACTGCATAGTTTCAATGCTACCAAAAATAAAATCAAATACATGAAAACTTTTTCTTCTTTTGTGCTCCCTTAATGCTTCAGTTTGAGAAAGAGTAATATCACAAGCAATAATCTTGTGTATCCCATATTTTAAGAGAACCTCTGCCGGAAGCGGCTCTAAGATGCCTCCGTCTAAAAAAATATCTTGTTTAAATTTTACCGGTTCAAAAATTCCCGGAAAAGCACAACTAGCCGCAACAGCTTTATACACTAACCCAGTTTCCAAAATAACTGTTTTTCGTTTAAAAAAACTAAACGCCGCAATTTTAAATGTATGGTTTAAATCTTGAAAAGTTAAATTTTTAAATACACTTTTAAATATACCTTCCAGATGCTTGGCTTTAATAATCCCTTTAAACGGAATGGAAAACCCCAGTGCTGAAAACCTTCCTATTTTTTTACCTAAATCACCGGCTTTTTTCTCAATATCCGAAGAACTAAACCCGCAAGCCCATAATGCACCAATAACTGCTCCCATGCTTGTACCGGAAATAGCATCTACTTCGATGCCCTCACGTTCAAAAACTCGCAAAATTCCAATATGCGAAAATCCATATGCTGCCCCGCTTCCTAACGAAACGCCTAAAGATACTCCTCCGGTTTCTCGGGCAATTCTTCTTAACGCATTGGAATAAGTCTCTGATAAGGATCCGGGTAAAGTCGCATAGATATATTTGTTTGCTATTACTTTTTGATTAGAAAGAAAATGGTGTTTTCTCTTGTCATCTTTGATTGCTATTAATTGAATTTTTTCTTCACCTGTAGCATCAACTTTTTCAATGTGGATTATCAACTCTTCAGCCATCTTAGACTGCTTAAGTTCAGGAATAAATATTAGATGTATAATGTCAGCTGGTAAAATAAATTTATTAGAAAACCGATAAACTAAATCATGGGAAATATTGTATAGAATGAAATGATAGCTTTCTGAGAGAAAATTCAAAAGAGAGAGAAAATTATCATTACAACCTGCACTTAGGACAAGCTGGTCAACTTCATTGTTGTTTACATAATCAAACAGTGTTTCTTCGGAGAATTTTTCTAGCTTTAGAACATTGCCTTCGTTATTAGAGCTTTGCTGGATATTGAAATTTTTTTTGTTATTACCTTGCAAAGAAAAAAGAACTTGAACACAGATAATTTTTTTCTTAGTTTGTTTTTTTAATTCTATCGCCAAATTAAACAAATATCCGGATTTATTTTCGCTAGATAAATCAATAACTCCGATTTTTTTAGACTGGAATATTCTCTTTGGCTTAAACCTTGCCTTTACTCTTTGGGAAAGGATCTTGGAAATATCCAAAGAAATCAAAGGATTTTTTTTGAGAAATTTTTTAAACTCGCTGTTTTTAACACGCAAAACAAGCGAACTTTCAATAGACCGAGCAGTTACTGAGTGTGGCTCGTCAGTAAATAAAGAAATAATTCCGAAACAAGTCCCCCGCTTAATAATCTCTATGCCTTCTTCCTGCCCTTTAACTTTGATAGAAACCCCCACTCTGCCTTTCAGTAATAAATAGAAATAATCCGGAGCATCGCCTTCCTGATATATAGTTTCCACATTTTTATACTCTTTAATTTCACAAATATTAATTAAAGAGCGTAATTGCCAGTGCCCTAGTTTGCTAAACGGCGGGCTATTACCCAAAATAAAGCTTATTTCTTTTTTATCCATAAATTTATAATTAAAAATAAATTAGTATTACATATGTAGTATTTATTATTAGGTATATAGCATCGAGTATTGCGTACAATTGCTAAAACATAAAAACAGATCTTTTCTTTCTAAACCTCACCCTTAACCTTTCTTCTTCTCTTCTACTTTTTCCTTTAACCTTTAACCTTTATCATTTTCTTCCTGCCCAACATCCACCGTATTCTCTTTACATATTTTAGCATAAGTAAACGCAAACTTTCGTATTTTTCTTTCCATAGTTTGATAATCTACATCTAGCAACCCGAACCTATGTTTAAAACCTTTATCCCATTCGAAATTATCCAATAACGACCACCAAAAATATCCTCTGATATCAGCTCCTTTTTCCCTTGCTTTGACTAAGCTTTTTATGTGACTAATTAAGAAATCTTCGTAATAACCTTCTTCTTTCTCCGCTGTTCCGTTTTCCGTAACAATAATCGGCAGCTTAAATTTGCTTACTGCTGTAAGCACTTTAAGAAAACCTTGTGAATAAACATTCCAGCCAAGATGGTTCACTCTTTCCGGAGCATTTTGATAATTACAGCTTTCGCCCCACAAACCTTTCGATTTAACATACTCCTTGCAATAATAATTTACTCCGATAAAGTCCAAACTCCGACGCCGACAAAGATAGTCAACCATCCAAAAATTAAAAGATTTATTGCGTAAAAAAGCAGAAAAGGAATTAGCCAAAAAATTACCTTCCGGGCAACCAGAAAACACTCGAAAATGTTTAGCTAAAGAAATCTGCGGTTTAGCCAAAGACCCTTGATAAATGCTATTTATTTCTTGATATCCAACAAGATAAGCATTCAATATATTTTTTAAAGCTTTCCGGGCATCTACTAATGATTTTTTTCCCGGAGGCCAGATGCCAGATAAAAAACCGTTATAAATATAAACTAATGGCTCATTAAAAATAAGCCAAGTATCGACTTTATCTTTCAAAGACCCAACTATTGTCTTTAGATAAGTAATAAAATAATCAACACTCTTAGGGCCAAGCCAGCCTCCTTCACCCATAAACCAAAGTGGATTAGTGAAATGATGCAAAGTAACCACGGGCTTGATGCCTTGCTCCAGTAAACAATCTATAACTTTTTGATAATGAGCTATTTCTTGCTCTGAGACAATATTGCTGGCAGGATAAATTCGAGGCCACTCTACAGACAGCCTTACTGATTTAAGATTAAGTTCTCTGGCTAACTTGAAATCTTTTTCAAACAAATTGTAGTGATCACAAGCTCGCCCTGCTTCCTCTAACTTCTTCTCTTTTTCCCAGCTAAACCAATCCGAATTAAAATTACCTCCTTCGCATTGATATCCTGAAAGAGACGCACCCCATAAAAAAGAGGAAGGAAATTTAATCTGCATACACTTAAAATTAGAAATTTTATTTTAGTCAATTAGCAAAAGCGCATTTTTTATCGACCTTTAATCAGCAAGAGCTTCTAGAGCTGCATCGTTGTTGTTAGAAGAAAATATAATTATCGATGATTTTCCCGGTTCTGCGGTTGTGCCATATATATAATTAAGATCAATTTCGCGCGCCTTAAGTTTGGCAACAAGCATCGCAAGCTGTCCGATTTCATCCGGCAAATTTACAATAATTACTTCTTTTTCTTCAATATTCCCTAGCCCCTTAAGAGCCTCTTTAATCTTACTATTATCGGAAGTCACTAACCTGAAAAAAGCTTTGCTGTCTGCTGCCCAAGCAGAAACACTTTTAATATTTACTCCGCTACCAGTAATTGCTCCGGCTACTTCGGCTAATTTACCGGTTTTATTTTCAGTTCCAATAAGCATCTCGATAGCTTTTTCTCCCTGCATGTTTTCCTCCTTTTTGAAGCTATACTTATAATCTTATTAAATTCTATAGCAAAATATTAATTGTTCAAGCCATTTGTTCATTTCATAAACTACGATCATCCCAGTACAAAGTCTATTCTTTCTATTTTTATTTCGCCTGAACAAAAATAATAAATAAGAATAATCTGGTTTATATTTTAAAATTTTATGATACTATACTTAGCATATGAAAACTTACAAGTTATCCCCCTTTTTTTCTGATGCAGAAATAGACTACAACGAAAATTTAAATCCTCAGCAATTACAGGTAGTAACAGAGTCTGAAGGGCCTTCTTTAGTCCTTGCCGGAGCCGGAAGCGGAAAAACAAGAGTTTTAATCTACCGGTTGGCTTATCTTCTCAAAAAAGGAATTTTACCTAGAAATATACTTCTGGTTACTTTTACTAATCGAGCAGCTAACGAGATGCTTTATCGTGCAGAAACACTTCTTAAATCAACGCTTACAAACCTCTGGGCTGGAACATTTCATCACATCGGCAATATCACGTTAAGAAGGGAGGCGCGTAGTTTAGGATATTCTTCTAGCTTTACTATCCTTGACAAAGAAGACGCTAAAGATTTAATTTCTGATTGCCTTCAAGAACTAGGTGTTAACAAAAAAGATAAACTGCTTCCTAAAAAAGAAGTTATTTACAATCTAAACAGTTTAGCATCCAGCTCTCAAAAGCCAGTAGAAAAAATAATTAGCCAATCATACTCTAAGCTTGAAGAGTACACCTCCTTAATAAAAAAAACATTAATTCTTTATATACGCAAGAAACAAGAAACCAATGTTATGGACTTTGGCGATCTTCTCACTAATTGGTTAAAAATATTACAAAATGAAGAAACTCGAAAAAAATACGCAGATAACTTTCAGTATCTTCTTGTCGATGAATATCAAGACACCAATAAACTGCAATTTGAAATATTAAAACTGCTTGCTTCCGAAAATAAAAATATTTTAGCTGTAGGCGACGATGCTCAATCAATATATTCTTTCCGGGCTGCGGAAATAAACAATATTCTAAATTTTCCTAAAACATTTTCCGGAACAAAAATTTATAAATTACAAACAAATTACCGCTCCAGCCCACAAATTCTCTCACTGGCTAACGAGATCATAAAACATAATGTCAATCAATTCCCTAAAGTTTTAAAGGCTGTCAAAGCATCCGGAGAAATGCCTTACATTGTAAAAACAAAAGATGTCTATCAGCAAGCTAGATTCATCGGGCAAAGAGTATTAGAGCTAAATTCTGAAGGAATTCCTCTAAAGGAAACTGCTATTCTTTTTCGTTCACGCTTCCAAGCATTGGAATTGGAAATGGAATTGTTCAAAAGAAATATTCCGTATATCGTAAGGGGAGGTTTAAGATTTTTTGAACAAGCCCACATAAAAGACGTACTCTCATATTTAAAAATAATCATCAACCCACAAGATGAGCTTGCATTTAAGCGGGCAATTTGCTTACATAAAGGAATAGGCAGAGGCTATTCTCATAAAATATGGAAAAAACTAATTAAAGAAAAAAAGTGTTCATCCCAAGTAGGAGAATCGCTGCCTACCCGACAACGAAAAGGATTTGAAGATTTTTTTCCTCTTTTTGAAAGCTTAAAAACACTGAAACATCCAGAACTTTGTCTTCGGGAAATTTTAAAAACATATCATGATTACTGCTATCTTTCTTTTGATAACGCTGATGAACGCTTTCTCGACTTAGAAGAATTAGCCAAAATGGCTTCTAGCTATTCTACATTAAAGACTTTTCTCCTCGACTTAGGATCGTTTGAAGAATTCAAGGGTGGAACTACTTTAAGCGGAGCACAAAAAGACGAAGCATTGGTGCTCTCCACTATTCATCAGGCAAAAGGTCTTGAATGGGAAGCAGTATTTATTATTGGCTTCTGTGACTATGATTTTCCGCATCCTAAAGCCCTAAACTCCGAAGGGGCCCTTGAAGAAGAAAGAAGACTTTTTTATGTAGCAGCTACGCGCAGCAAATCTATCCTGCATATCACTTATCCGCAGATGAAGTACACTTTTAAAAACGGATTAGTTATCACCCGGCCCTCGATGTTTTTTTATGAGCTTCCCCCACACACTTACGAAGAAATCCAGATTGAAGAAGGATTTTAATACTTCCGGTTGGCAATAATAAAGTTCCACTAATTTATTACGTAGAATAAAAATCTAGCCAAAAATCAGAATCGTCTATATCAAAAACTAATTCTAATTGTAAATCAGCCACCGCACTTTGAAAATTACTTCTTTGGATGGTAAACGGTACAACCAATACTCCCAGTAAAATAATTATTGATACAAATGCTAACTGTACCGGATAGGACACCCTAAGGCGCAAGCTTTTATTAATTGCATTGCAAGCTGTCTTAACGCGTGAAAACAAATCATCACGAACCCCACCCATTGCTTCCACCTTTTTAGCAATATCGACAATATCACGACTATCAATATTCAAAGGTTTTCGATCAATGTCAAAAAGCATCTCTTCCAAGGCACTATACTGCTTCCGGCACACTGAACATTGTTTAATATGTATCTTGAGCATTTCTTGGCGAACACTTTCTGAATCTTTATAGTGCAAAAGAATTAATTCATCCTTACTCGGACAATTCATGTTGCGCCTCCTGTCTTTTTCTAATATTATCAACCGCTCTTTCTAGGTGAGTTTTCACGCTGCTAGCTGAACACTTTAAGATTTCGGCAATCTCTTTAATTTTAAATCCTTGATAATGTTTTAAGATAAACACATTTTTTTGTCTTAAAGGCAAACCCGATACAATTTTTTCTATTAAACGTTTTTTATCTCTTACTAATACTTCTTCCCTTAAGTCAGGATTTTTCCGAAAATCTTCAGTGTAACGAATTTTCAAATTATAATTTCTGTTTCTTCTTCTTAATGAATCTATTGAAGAATTCATTGTCACTCGATATATCCAGCTGGAAAACTTAGCTTCTCGTCTAAAAAAATGTAATTTTTTATATAAAATTAAAAGAACTGACTGTAAAACATCTTTGGCACTTTCTAAATTACCCGTATAGCGATAAGCGATATTTACAATATCTTGCCCGATTAAAACCGCCAACTCCGTAAACGACTCGCTATTTCCTTTTCGGAAGCTATCTGCGAGCTTATTTATTGTTTCCTCTTTATGGACAAGCATACACTAATTCTACCTTAAATATCCCTCCCGGCAATCAAACAAATCATTTATGACTTATTTCTCTTCCTCATTCTCAAGCGTACCGATTAACTCTTGATAAGCATCCGGATTCTCTTCCTTAAGCCATCTTAATTTTTCCTTTAAGTATTCCGGTTTAAGTTTTTTAAGCTTATTAAATTTTCCTGGATAACGCTTTTTCCCCTTAACTACTCTTTGTCCAAGTTCGTCTTTCGCGCTTTGAATAACCTCGGTATACTCTTGAGGGTTATCTTCGCGAAGCTTTGCTAATTCATCATATTTTGCTTTTATCGCTTTACTTAAATATTTCTGATATTTTTCTCTTAGCGCAACAATCTTTTTCTGCTGTGACTTAGAAAGAGTTTCAAAAATTAACCCTTTTTGCAATTTACCATTATTTTTCCTTTGAGGCATCTTAGTCAGCTGCGCTTTACATTCAGCCATATTTTTCTGGAAATGTTTATTTTTCCTTGATCTTCTTCTTTTCTTTTGCAAACTACTTTGAGCCTCTATCAACACTTCCTTAAACTCTAAAGGGTTCTCATCTCTCATCCTTAGTAACTCTTCCTTTCTTTGCCTAAGTTTAATCCCCAAAACTTCTTTGAATTTTTCTCTGTCTTCTACTTTTAACACCATAATTTCTGATATTTCTTCCTCTGACAAAGTTTCTAGAACTAAAACGGCTATCCGCCGCTTATTATTCATAGCCTCGTTATTTTCGGCAAAACAATGACCAATCAACACAAAACAAACCCCCCACACCACTAATAAGTTGAATGCTACCTTTTTCATTTCAAACACCTCCTGTTTATTTTAAATAAATCACCAATTATTGCCCTTTTCCTCTCCTATACAATTAGACGCTGCATTTATAAAAAAAGTTGACACAGCTCTTAAAATATTATTTAATACCCACAGAAAGATAGTCGAGGTAATAATAGATGCTACTCATCAATCAACCTTAGATATAAACAATTACTCGGCAAACAAAGAATAGACAAACTTAGGATGCAAATGGATTATTCAAAAAAACTGATTGCTATTTTAAAAAAGAAAAAACTTTCCTTATCTTTTGCTGAATCATGCAGCGGTGGCTATGTTTCTTTTTTAATTACTAAAGTTCCCGGATGTTCAGAAGTATTTAAGGGATCAGCTGTTGTTTATTCATTAGATACAAAAAATGCATTATTTAAATTACCCAAAGCACTCTTAAAAAAAAGCCAAGGAGTCTCCAGGAAAGTTTCCAGTCTGCTAGCTGAAAAAGTAAAAATAACATTCAACAGTTCTGTTGGTGCGTCTATAGTTGGTTTTGCCGGCCCTAAAACAAAAAAAGGAGTAAAAGCTGGAACTGTATATCTGGCAGTAAGCTTTAACCAAAAAACATTTATTAAAAAAATAATTATTCCTGGCTCTCGCGATGCTGTACGCAGAAAAGCAAGCCAAATACTAATTGAGATGGTTTATAATACACTTGTTTAGTCTAAAGAAGATGCACCCAAAATAAAACTACTGCTATTAAAAAACATAGACTTTTTAGTATATACTGCATATTTACAACCCAATGTTACCAATGAGATTATTTATTGCCATTAACTTACCCTCTAAGATAAAGGAAAAAATTGCCTTCATTCAAAATACTTTACGAGATTGTAAATTAAACGCTAAGTGGGTTAACCCACCAAATATCCATCTAACTCTTAAATTCTTAGGAAGTATTCCGAAAAGAAAAGTTCCAAAAATAAAAGAAGCGCTAGATAACACAGCTATTAAATTTAAAGTTTTTGACTTAGCGTTAAGTGGCTTTGGTTTTTTCCCCAACGATAGGCAACCACGAATTTTTTTTATAAATACCGAAAAAGAAATAATATTAGAGGATATCTACAAAAACTTAGAAGATAAATTAGAAGCTATTGGCTTCCAGAAACAGGCAAAATTTTCATCCCATATTACTTTAGCCCGCTTAAAAACCACACAAAATATTAAGCAGTTTCAAGATAAGATAAAGAACATTTCGTTTGGTGAAACTTTTCTTGTGCAGAATATTGCTTTATATAAAAGCGTATTAACTAAAGAAGGGCCAATTTACGAAATAATCGAAAGAAGCAGATTAACAGCCTGAATAATACCCAAAGCATAAATTCCGGCTATTAAATCATCGCCAACAATTCCTAATGAACCGTGCAATTCTTCAATTTTATTAGCCGGAGGGATCTTGATCATATCCAGCATTCTAAATAAAAAAAATCCGCAGATTATAAATTCTAATCTCCGGGGAATAAATAAAAAAGTAACTAACATTCCAGAAAAATCATCAATTACAATTTTCTTACAATCCTTTACCCCATATAGCTTCTCTGCTTTTCCGGATACCAGAAAAGCAACAACCAAAGACACTAATGTAATAATTAAAAAATAAAATTGACTCTTTACAAGCAAAAAAACCAATAATGCCACCACACAAGAAGCTGTTCCCGGCATCATCGGAAAATATCCTACCCCAGACAACGTTGCCAATATTAATATAGCTTTATCTCTCAAACTGTTATTTTTTTTCATTACCCCTCGTTATTGGTTAAATAATTAGTAGTTTTTATGATTAAAGATTACAAGATAAGAAATAATCATATCGTCTATCTTCCATCATCTATCGTCCATCGTTTTTTCACTTACCCCTTAATCCTTATCTCTTAATCCTACATTATCCATCTTCCACCTTGAAGGTGGCAATTGGTTTTTCCAATTTAAAACGTTCGAATTGACCGACGATTTGCCCAGAAATAATAAATTCCAGAGTATAAAGTTATAGCCACGATGTACCACATCAAAATCGGAATAAGTGTTTGTTGCAAAAAATAAACTGCCCGGCTTCCAGGAAAAATCCTAGACAAAATAAGTGAAATTAGAATCATAAAAGCTCCAATAATCTGAGAAAGAGTCTTATGCTTTCCCAAGCTTCTTGCTTCTAAAACTACTCCCTTATTTAGGCTATACAATCGCAACCCAGTAACTACAAATTCTCTGAGCATTATCACACTGACCATCCAGGCATTAATAATTCCTAATTGCAAAAAAGCACAAAACACCCCGATGATTAATATCTTATCAGCAATCGGATCTAAAAGCTTCCCTAAGTCCGAAGTTAAGTTATGCTTTCTAGCTAAAAATCCATCAAAAAAGTCAGTTACCGAAGCAAGCGAAAAAACTACAAGAGCTAGTATAGTCGATAAAAAACTATTCTTTATAATCAGTCCAATACAGATAAATGCTAGTAATATTCGTAAAATAGTCAGCTTATTAGGAGTATTCATATTTACTTAATTAGTTAAATATTTAGTTTTTTACTATACATACACTATGAAATTCAAAAACCAGATAACAAAAGACAATTATTTGCTTCTTATTCTTCCTCTATTATTCATATTTTTCACTACTCGGCAATTAAATCATACTCCATCGCCTCAGTAATTTTTACTTTGTAAAAATTTCCCAGTTTTAGTCCTTTGCGTTTTATAAAAACTTCGCCATCGACATCTAAAGCATCATGCTCGGTTCTTCCGATAAACATCCCGCTCTCCTTACATTCAACTAAAACATTGATATCTTTACCAACAAAACGGCTATTTAATTTTTGCGATATCTTTTTTTGCTGTACCATTATTTGCCTAAAGCGTCTTTGTTTAGTGCTAAAATGCACCTGTCCGGGAAAATTAAAAGCTTTTGTGCCTTCTTCACGAGAATAAATAAATACACCCAAACGTTGAAATTCTACCTGTTTTAAAAAAGTTAACAACTCTTGAAACTGCTCTTCGCTTTCACCAGGAAACCCAACAATTACTGATGTTCTTATCGCACAACCAGGAATACTTTTCCTTATCTTCTTAATTAGCTCAACAATATCCTGTTTAGTTGTGCCCCGATTCATCTTTTTAAGAATTTTATCATTTATATGCTGAATAGGCAAATCAATATATTTACATATTCGTCTTTCCTTGGCTATTAGCCCAATTAAAGAGTCGGAAAAATGTTTAGGATGAGCGTATATTAATCTTATCCAAGGTATATTCTTAGTTTCTCTTAAAATTTGTTTCAATAAACTTGGCAAGTTACAATTACCACTTAATTCCTTTCCCCAGGCAGTAATATCCTGGCCAATAATATTTAATTCTTTTATCCCTGTTTTATCTAAAGCTTTTACTTCTTTAATTACCTCTTTAGCTGGTCTGGTACTTATCGACCCTTTAATTAGCGGAATTGCGCAAAAACTACAATTGTTCATGCACCCTTCACAGATTTTTAAAAATTCAATAAACGGAAGAGACATTTTTTTTCTTGCCGAAGCTTGAGTAGAAAAATCAACAAGCATCTGCCATCTATCAACCTCTGGGAATGATTTTTCCAACTCTTTTTGGTAACGCTTCACTAAGCATCCAAAGACTAATATTTCTTTAACTCTACCTTTTCTTTTTAAACGAATTGCCTCTTCAATAGCCGCTAACGATTCTTCTTTTGCTGCTTTAATAAACCCACATGTATTTATCGCCAAAAGGCTGTAAACTTCTTTCCCTTTTCCGTTAATTTCTGCATCTTGAGAAAAATAGCGGTATCCCTGCGACGATAATTTATAAGCGATAACTTCCGAATCATAGTTATTCCGAAAGCATCCTAAAGAAACAATAGAAAATGTCTTTTTCTTTCCCATATTTGTTTATCAAATTTTTTATTTGCAACTTCTGATTATAAATTTTTTTGGCTGGATCTATTTGTCTACTGAAATTCCCGAAGACGTAATTTTGAGACTTTTAATTGGTTTCGGTGTAGAAGCAAGCTTAGGGATCGACTTTCCGTTTACCTCTAAGTCTATCGCTGAACCGTCATTAATTTTTAATTCTATCTCTTTATCTCCAAGCCACGTTTCAATATCACCTTGATGCAAAAAACCTTTGAATGCCACTTTTCCATCAGAGAATACACTTAAGTAACACTCCTTTTTAGCACTAACAATAACTGATATTCCCTGCTCTTCATCTATTGCCAAAGAAGGAATTGGTTTATTTATTTGTTCTACTTTTTCGACCGGTTTCTTCTTAAAGAATAAGGAAATCTTACTTACTAAAAATCTAGTCGCACTTAAAAAACTCCAAAGCAAAATTATCCCCAGCAAAATAACGACCGCTTTTCTTTTAGTCTCTGGAGAAATCTTGCCCCATGATTTAACTATTACTTTAAAAAATTTTTTGTTACGGTCTGATTTTATTTTTTTAGGTTTAGATTCTAAAAATGAAACCTGGGCTATTTCTTCTAATGAATTTTCTAAATCGATATTTAAAAACTTTGCGTAGATTCTTAAAAATCCTTTGATGTAAGCAGGATTAATATTCTCGAGCATGCCTTCCTCAATATCTTTAATAACTGAAGGGTAAAGTTTTGTTTTTTCGACTGTGTATTCAAGGCTATAGCCTAACTCCTTGCGCTTATCTTTTATTTTTTGGCAAATTTCACCGATCACTCTAACCCCCTTTCAGCTAAAAATCCTTGCGGATCTACTAATATCTCCCGAGCTTTGCTACCACAAAAAGGACCAACGATATCTGCCTGCTCCATTAAATCCAATAATCGAGCTGCACGAGTATATCCTACTCGCATTCGTCGTTGCAAAAGCGACGCAGAAGCCTGACGAGTATTCAGAATTATTTTAACTGCGTCATCAAACAATTCATCACTTCCCATATCTAATAATTGTTTTTTCTCTCCCTCAGCAATTGCTTTTTCGTATACCGGGCCACCTTGCTCTCTAGCAAAATTAGCGAGAGATTCAATATCTTCATCATCAATGTATGAACCCTGAGCCCGAATAAGCTTAATCGCTCCTGGTTTCAAAAACAACAAATCACCTTTCCCTAAAAGCTTTTCAGCTCCCATAACATCTAAAACAGTACGAGAATCAACTTTAGAAGCAACCTTAAAAGATATTCTAGCCGGAAAATTCGCTTTAATTACTCCAGTAATTACATCTACTGAAGGACGCTGAGTTGCTAAGACAAGATGAATACCTACCGCACGCGAAAGCTGAGCTAACCGCTGAATAGTAGTCTCAATGCTATCCCTGGCAACTATCATTAAATCAGCTAGTTCATCAACGATAATCACAATGTAAGGCATTTTGTTGCCTTTTCCATTATACAAACTAATATTACGACATCCAGCAGCGGCTAGAATTTTATACCTTCTTCCCATTTCTTCTGCCGCCCAATTTAAAGCAAAAAACGCCTTCTTTGAATCAGAAATAATCGGATGAATTAAATGCGGAATGCCAGCAAAAGAAGCAAGCTCAACCATCTTAGGATCAACCATAATAAATTGAACTTCATCCGGTTTAGCCTTAAAAAGTATCGAAGAAATTAAAGAATTAACACACACTGTTTTTCCCGCTCCAGTAGCTCCAGCAATTAACAAATGAGGCATATCACCTAAATCAGCAACAACAGGATTTCCGGAAACATCTTTTCCGATAATAACTGTAAGCTTTGATTTCGGCTCGGTGAACACTTTCTCTTCCAGGACCTCTCTTAAAAAAACCATTTGTTTTATCGAATTAGGAATTTCTACCCCTATTGTGCCTCTGCCGGGAATCGGAGCAACCACTCTTACTAAGGATGACTTCATTGACAAAGCAATGTCATCCGCCAACGAAGAAATTCTATTTATTTTAGTTCCGGATTGCGGCTCCAGCTCATACATTGTCACTACTGGCCCTTTTTGAACACGAACTACTTTTGCTTCTACACCAAAATCAGCAAGAGCATTCTCTAGCTGTTTAATTTTCCCTTCTATATTCTCCTTAGTTTCCTTTTGGTCGGAAAAAGGAGGAATCTTCACAATAGAAGAATTCGGTATCTTATAATTACGCGAATCAAACGGATGAGCTGGTTTAGCTTCTAGGTCATTTATCTTTTCTTTAGCCTGCTCCTTACTAATTGCCTGCTCCTTAAAGGAATCTAAGGGAAGCTCACTGTTGTTTTTCGGAGAATGATTAAATTTAGGTGCGTACACCTTAATTTCCGGTTTCAATTCTTTTAAATTTTTACGAGAGTTTCCTTTAATTTCTTTCTGTTTTCTTGTAAGCCCAAGACTCTGAGTTTCAACATTCTTTCTTTCTTTTCTATCCTTGATAAACTCGATAGATCTAAAGAATAAAGATTTTACTCCACGAAAAGAATCAACAAAGAAGAAACCAAAAAATAAAACCGCATTGACCATCATCAACAATAAAAAAGTGATAAATGCTCCATACACTCCTAAATATTTCTTAAAAAATTCGGAAAGAAAAAAACCAAGCCCTCCAGCCTGAAACATCTCTACGTCTCCAGCAGAAGCACGAAATAAACTTATAAATCCAGAAAGAAAAACCATAAAAAGTAAAAAAGACAAAACATTGATCACTTTACTTTTAGATAGTCCACAAAATCTTAAAAGCCCTAGCTTTCCCAGCCCACTGAATAATAAGAAAAATGGTATAAAATAAGCTGCCCATCCAAACATAAAAAATAGAAAGAATGCTAAATGAGCCCCTCCCACACCAATTAAATTAGATACACCTGGGGAAAATCCTGAGGCAAGGAAAGGTATGTCTTCGGGGTTATAGGAAATTAAGCTTAGAAATGTTAAAAGAGAGGTAAGAAAAAAAACGATACTCTCAAGAAGTAAAGAGAGGCGCTTCATTTTAATATATTAGGTATTGCTTCCACCTTCTTCTGCAGACACAGAATTAGACTCACCAGATATATTGGCCTGTTTTAGGCTAAGTCGAATTTTTCCCTGAGGATCAATGCCGATTACTTTAGCGCGAAGCATATCACCCTCTTTTAAGAATGCATTCACGTCTTTTACGAATCCTTCGGCTAATTCTGAAACATGAACTAATCCGCTTTTACCCGGAGCAATCTCACAAAAAGCGCCAAAACTAACTATCCGCTCTACTCGAACTTCATATATCTGACCAATTTCAACGTCTTTAACCAAATTCATTATTTGCTTTACTGCACATTCTAAGCCTTCTGTTGTCTCTCCGGCTACAGAAACTACGCTTGTTTCATCATCAATATCAATGTTAACATTATTTTCTCTTTGTATTCTTTTGATTATTTTACCACCCGGGCCAATAATTGCTCCGATTTTATCCGGATTAACTGCAAATGATTTAATTTTAGGAGCATAGTCTGAAAGAGCTTCTCGAGATGAGCTAATCGCTTCTTTCATTTTATCCAAAATAAATAATCTTGCTTCTTTACCACGAATTAAAGTCTCCTCAATAATTTGAAAAGTCAATCCGTCAATCTTGGTATCCAGCTGAATAGCAGTTATCCCTTGCCTTGTTCCCGCTATCTTAAAATCCATATCACCATAATGATCTTCTGCACCGGCAATATCAGTAAGAATTTTGTATTTCTCTCCGCCGGTAACTAAACCAATGGCGATGCCGGCTACCGGTTCTTTTAAGGGAACTCCTGCATCCATTAGTGATAAAGACCCTGCACAAACAGTAGCCATCGACGAAGAACCATTTGATTCTAATATTTCGGAAACTATTCTAATCGTATAAGGAAAATCTTCTTTAGATGGAATTACTGACAAAAGAGCTTTTTCTGCTAAAGCCCCATGGCCGATATCCCTTCGAGAAGGGCCACGCATAAATTTTACTTCTCCCACGCTAAACGGAGGAAAACTGTAATGAAGCGTAAAATGTTTATAACTTTTCCCTTCCAAGGACTCAATAGCTTGCTCGTCAGAGCTTGCTCCTAGGGTCACTACTGATAAAGACTGTGTTTGCCCCCGCGTAAAAACAGCTGATCCGTGAGTCCGTGGTAAAACACCAACCATACAATCTAAAGATCGAATATCCGAAATACCACGCCCATCAGGACGTTTTTCGTCTTCTAAGATTTTTCTCCGCAATACTTCTTCTCCAAGTAAATCAAAAACAGCTTTAATCTTTCTTTCGGTAATTTCTGAATCTTCAGTAATTATTTTCTCAGATACCTCAGCTATTAAGTTTTCTTTGGCTTGATTCTTTTCTTCTTTTCCAGAAAGCTGGTAAATTTCTTCTAATTTTGCTCCCACTAAAGGTTTAACTTGATTAATCAATTCTTCGTCTATCTTTTTTAAGGGAACTTCTTTTTTTTCTTTTCCTTCTTTTGTCTTTAGTTCTTCTTGAAGGTTAATTATCTTATTAATAAAGGGATGGGCAAACTTTATAGCTTCTAAAACCTCTTGCTCCTCTATTCCGGTAAGCTCACCCTCAAGCATTACTATTTTTTCACCGGTTCCCACCACTACTAAATCCATAGTTGAATTGTTTCTTTGTTCATAAGTAGGATTAATCGTTAATTCTCCGTTAACTTTAGAAACTCGAACAGCTCCCACCGGATTCTTAAACGGAATATCAGAAATAATTAACGCACAGCTTGCAGCGTTAATCGCTAAAACATCAGGATCATTCTCTCCATCGCTAGATAAAACCATAGCGACAACCTGAACTTCATTAGTCATCCCTTGAGGAAAAAGCGGACGTAGCGGACGATCAATCAGGCGCGCGGTAAGAATTTCTTTATCTCTAGGCCTTCCTTCTTTTTTGAAAAAACCACCAGGAATCTTACCCATTGAATAGGTTTTCTCCTGATACTCAACCATCAGCGGAAAGAAATCTCTCTCTACTAGAGAATTACCAGACATACAAGCAGTAACCAGCACCATGGTGTCTCCGTAAGAAATACAAACACTGCCATTAGCCTGCTTGGCCCATTGCCCTGTAGAAAAAGTAAGCTTACTTTTTCCTAAATCGGAAATAGATAAAGAATTAGCCATATGTTATTTTATACCGAGTTCTTTGGCGACTTCTGCGAAACCTTGAGAATCCTTTTCCTTAAAGTAGGTGACGAGACGCCGACGCCGGCCAACAAGAATCAGAAGGCCACGGCGAGAATTAAAATCTTTCTTATGTATCTTTAAATGCTCAGTAAGATAGGTTATCCTGTCAGTAAGCAAAGCAATTTGGACAGCTGCTGAGCCAGTATCCTCAATATGCTCTTTGAATTTTTCGATAATTTCTTTTTTCTTTGCCTTACTTACCATGATTTGTATATATAATACTACGCTTATTCAATCTGTCAACACCCTTTAAATAATTTGGATTACCCAAAAACAAGGCGTGGTTTACTTAATAGTCACTCTTTATCCTTAAAGCAAAAGATATTATAACAGGATATTAGGAAAGGTCAATATCAATAAAAAATATTTATTTTTACCTTAATTCCTATCTTTTAAATAGAAATTTCCAGAATCAATCGCTTATAAAAGATACATATCCTCTGCCTCTTTTAGCAAGTGCTCCCGAAATTTAGGATGAGCAATGCTAATAATTGCCAACGCCCTTTCTTTGGTTGATTTTCCTTTTAAATTAACTACGCCATATTCAGTAACCAAATAATGAGTGTCAGCCCGAGGAGTAGTTATCACCGCACCCTCTTTAAAGCGCGGAACTATCCGAGATATTTCTCCTCCCTTAGCTGTAGAATAAAAAGCTAATATAGACTTTCCACCTGGAGAATCAAATGCCCCACGGACAAAATCAAGCTGACCACCGGTACCGCTAAACGTACTTCCGTCTAAAGATTCTGCATTAGCCTGCCCCAATAAATCAATCTCTAGAACTGAATTAATTGAAACCATATTATTATTCTTAGCAATTACTGCCGGCAAACAAACATAAGAAGCAGAATAACTTTCCATGCTTGGATTGTTATTCATAAAATCATACATCTTTTTAGTTCCTCCGGCTGTTGTATACACATGCTTCATAGGATGTAACTTTTTCTTACGTCCGGTAATTACTCCTTTTTTTATTAAATCAATCATCCCATCTGTTAGCAGCTCAGTATGAATTCCTAAATCCTTATGCTTTGTAAGATAACGTGTAACCGCATTAGGTAGTCCTCCTATTCCCAGCTGAATGGTTGCACCATTGGGAATCATCTCTGCCAAACAAGGGCCGATAATTTCATCTTCCGGTTTAGGTTGAGGTGGTTTTAATTCTAAAAGCGGAACATGATTTTCAACTACCGCATCTACTTCAGAAATATGCAAAAGAGATTCGCCGAAAACGCGCGGCATATTTTCATTTACTTCTACAATGAGCCTTCGGCAATGTCTAGCTGCAGTAGAAGTGGCATCGTTAGCCGTACCAAAGGTAAAATAACCATAATCATCCATTGGAGATACAGTAGTAACTGCTGTATCTATTTCCATAAAATCCTTGCACATCCTCGGAACCTGATGAAGATAAGACGGTACATAGTAATTAAGCCCTGTCCTAACTAACCCTCTCTCCGCACTTCCAACAAACCAAGAATAGCCTTCAATACAATCACATAGTCCTGGATCAAACACTGTTTTCATGGCGTGTTCTAAAGGAAGAAATGCATAAATTTTAATCTTCTTCAAATTACCTTCCCTGGCTCGGTTAGCAATAGCTTCTAATAAAGCCGGAGGCTGAGCAACACTCATTCCACAAACAACAGTTTCTCCATTATTAATTCCAGATACAGCTTTTGAGGGAGAAGTTAATTTTTTCTGATATTCAGAAACAAAAAAGCTCATAATTTTACTCCTTTATTCTAAAAGCAGTGCCTGCTAATTACTCTTTTTTTTCAGAAATATTTTCAAATTCTTTAACGATCTTTTTAACTTCTAGCTCTGTTGACTCAATCTTCTCCCGGCAAATCCTTATTAGCTCTACTGCCCGTTTTGTTTTTACCGACACCTCATCAACTCCGGTTTTTTCTGATTCTAAGCCCTCTAATATTTCGTTCAACTCTTCAATTGCTTCAGTATATTTTACCTCTTTTTTTGCCATTTTTTCCTCCTTAATGAGATTATTCCATCTTCCACCTTGAAGGTGGCAATTTGGTTTTCCCCTTGCGAATAGCATTTTTATTATTAAATTCTACCGCAAAAGATTTAGAATAACTTTTATCATCATACTTTTTTCCTTTGGCCGGCTAGAAGCAATCATCAGCGTAAGCCCCACCAAAGCATTATCATCGATAATCTTGCGGCCATCTTTTCCATATAGAATACCGCATTTCTCTAGAAAACAAACAAATAAAGCAGCAGCTATACGTTTATTCCCGTCGACAAAGCTATGATTTTTAACTACAAAATACAATAAATGTGCTGCTTTCTCCTGAATCGTAGAATATACATCGACTCCCCTAAAAGTCTGATAAATTGCCCCTATCGAACTTTTAAAACTGCTATCTTTTTCTTGGCCTACAAGATCTGAATCATTAAACTTTTCTTTCAATACATTAATAATCGCTTTAGCTTTTTCATAAGTAAAATTGTATTTAAAGTGTTTGACTCCCTTGGGAACTTTTAAACGCTCGTGATCATAATCATCAAGGATACCTAAAGCACGTGTATAATCAGATATCACCCGAATAATGCCCTTCGCTTCGTTAGATAAACCAACAAACGATTCAACATTTTTGATCAGTGCTATGGCTTTTTGTAATTCTTCGTATTTATCAGCACTTTTAGCAAGACGTTTCTCATTGATTGTATATCCGTCAACTAAATGCTTGCGTAACATATTAGTCGCCCAAATACGAAATTGAGTACCCCTCTTGGAATTAACGCGATAACCAACAGAAATAATCATATCTAGGTTATAAAATTGTATTTTATATGTCTTTCCATCTGAAGCAGTATGTGCAAATTTTGCACATACTGAATTCTCATGTAATTCCTTTGTTTTAAACACATTATGTATATGTTTCGTTATAACGCTTCGCTCAACATTGAATAAAACAGCTATATGTTTTTGACTAAGCCAGACAGTTTCAGCCTTTAATCGGACTTCGACATTATGCTTGTATAGAATTACTTGCCCTCTGGAACTTTCTTTTTCTTTCACCATAATACTTTTTTACTCACCCACGCTAAATTTTATGTTTTTCGTCAGAAAAACATCTAGTCGAATTATTCCATCTTCCACCTTGAAGGTGGCAATTTGGTTTTTCTTCTTATGCACTTTGCTTTCTTTCTACTGTCGACTCTACGTTCCCCTTATAAAAAACAGTGGTCAGTCGGTCTCCTTTTTCAATATCCTTGATTGAAGCCACTGCTTTTTTCCCTTTAAGGGTAATCGAGTAGCCTCTTTTCAACACATTAACCGGATCTAATATTTTTATTTTCCCCTCTAAATATTCAAGGTGCTCTCGACAATGTTGGGGCAATTTAGTTACTGTCGAGGTTAACTTTTCCCAGCTTCTTTTGAGGAAATCTTTTTCATCTTTTAGAATGATATTTACACAAGCAACGATCTTATGCTTTTTTTCTAAAATTTCTTCGCGATGAATCCGAAAAAAACGAAAAGAAGCCGATTCAATCTTTACTGTTAAATTTTCTAAATGTTTCTTTTTATTCATCAGTAACCCCTGAGCGTTACTTACTATTTTTTCTTCCAGATAGTTTAAATTTTCCGACACCTCTCTGATTATCTCTACTAAAAACTGCCCAGCTTTTGTGGGAGTCTTGCAAACGGTGTGCGCAACTAAATCAGTAATTGTTGTATTAATCTCATGGCCTAAAGCAGAAATAACCGGTAACTTAGATGCAGCTATGCTTTCTGCTATTTTTTGACTATCAAAATAGCTTAAATCAGCAGTTGATCCGCCTCCGCGAGTTATAACAATAACATCTATCTTTTCCTTTGCTTCATCATTAAAATACCCCAAAGCCCCCATAACATCTTTCTCCACAAGATTACCCTGCATATGGCAATTACAAGCTAACACCTTAAAACTAAATCCACTTATCTTAAGTTCATTAGTAAAATCATGATACGCTGCCGATGAAGAGGAAGTTATCAATCCCACTCTCAACGGTAATTGTGGAATCACCAACTGCTTATTTTTTTCTAAAAGGCCTTTTCTTTTAAGCTCCTCAATTATTTTTTGCCGGCTTTGGGCCATTTTCCCTAGAGTGTATACCGGATCAATATCTGAGACAATCAAGCTAAAATTACCATTCTTAGGATATAAATCCACATCACACAATAATTTAACTTCAATATCATTACGTAGTTCTAATCCGGACGCGGATTCTTTAAGCCGCTTTAAAATCTGAAATTTTCGGCCTTGAAAAATTGCGGCACTTACTTTAGCTAAAACTTGATCAGCATCTGGATCTTTCTGAACGAAATTAAAATAAATGTGTTTGCGATCTCTGCTCATCCGCAAATCCTGAATCTCCCCGCACACCCAGACACTGCTAGAAAACTTATCTTTTATCAGTTTTCTGACTGTTGTGTTTAGCTCTAATACCGTATAAACTTTATTAATTTCAAAAAGACTATCCACGGCTATCCTCTAAAAAACTACTTACCGGATAAAATTTTATTTTCAGCAAAGCCGCAAATAACAAAAGTGCCGCCAGAGAAAGAAGCGAATACACATCGACTGCATCTTTTACACCCTGAATAAACAATTCATCCGGCCAACTTATTAAAATCCCGGAAATTCCCACCATAGCCCAAACTAATTTATCTTTATGTTGAACCTTAAACAAATAATAAAAACAAACCATGTAAGAAAAAGTTAAAAACACAAACGAATGAATCCAGCCATTCGGATTAAACAATCCGGCACAAACAAATAACAAGCCATAGTCAATGACTCGCGTAAAATTATCACCTTTTTTGTATTTTGATGAAGGGCAAAGCGTTAAAAGATAAAGAAAAACAAATGCTGAGCCAACCAAAAATCCTAAATGAAATTTACTCAAATTTAAAATATTAATGCTAGATTCGGTAAAATTAGAAAAATAGCGCAATATTAGCGCTACCAGAGATTGATTAGCATGAGTAGACATTGAACCAAAGTCTAAAGATGTTTTGCAGAGAAAAGGAATGAATGATTTCTGTAAAGATAAGTTATAGTCAAAACTTAAGAAAAAAGCCGGTAAAATCACAAGCACAAACAATGATAAGCAAAAATAAAACACAACTTTAAACTTCTTCTTAAATAAAAAATAAGGAATAAATATTATTGACATATACTTAACTAACACAGAAAATGCCAAAGCTAAACTTCCCGTAAACCGCTTTCGCCTCTGAAACAGATAAAGAGCAAATGCTAGCATGCTCATCATAAGGATATTAACCTGACCCTCATCAAAATTCTGCGCAAATATCCTTAGTGTAAACAAAAATGATAAAAAATATACCCAGTTTTTCCTTCTATTATTGAATGGCCGGACAAACACTATCCGCGAAGACCAGTAGAAAAATAAAAGGATCAAAATAAAATTAAGGGTATACCAAATAATTGCCGCAGAATTCTCATTTAAAAAGCCTAAGGGATAAAATATTAATCCAACAATCGGCGGGTATTTAAAATTGGCTATTCCGTCACGACGATAAGCTTGATCATCATAGATATTACCTCTTTCGGCTAATACTTGCGCTGTATAATGATAAACATGAAAATCAGCAAACTGCCGCTTAGGCATTTTATACTGATACCGCCCTAAAAATGCGATGAATATAAAAATAATTACAAAACAACGTACCTTATGTTTACCAATTCTTCTCATTTCTATACTCCTTTTTCTTTTATTCTTTTATGCATGTAAGCTATATCACCTAAGGTAGTAAAAATATGGGAAATCCGCACAGTACTTTTCCCGGCCTGTCGCGAAAAATGTTTTACTCCAATTTGTTTAAGTTTAAATCCTTTCAGCATTGCCTTAATTAAAAGCTCCGTATCAATGAAAAAATTATCCCGCTCAATACTTAAGCTATGCAGGCATTCTCTCTTGAATAGCTTAAAAGAACAATCAATATCTTTAACTTTCAAGCCAAACACCAAACGAATAAGTTTATTATAACAACGAGCGGTAAATTTACGAATTATAGAGTCTTGCCTATCTTTCCTGTACCCAATAACATAATCAACATCTTTTATTGCCTCAACAAACTTAATTATCTCTTGAATATCAAATTGATTGTCAGCATCAGTATAAAAGATCAACTGTTTGTTTGATGAAAATAAACCGGTCCTTAACGCGGCGCCGTAACCTTTATTTGTTTTATGCTTTAGTACCCGCAATGAATCTGCTAATTTATTTTTTATTTCCTGACAAACTTGATAGGTATCGTCACAACTTCCATCATCGACAACAATAATTTCAAAGTCTTCAAAATTATTTTTTAAAAAATTAAATGTTTTGCTAACTAAACACTTAATATTTTTCTGCTCATTGTAAGCAGGAAAAACTACAGCTATGCTTTCTTGTATCATCTGTTTTTATTTCCTGCTTGTCTGCTAAAGTCCACAATGCTAGGAACTCTATTTAAAAAACTATCTAAATTATTTTCTTCAACTACCAAGCTTTCAGTATTAAAAGGACCCCAACGAACAGGGTTAGTGGTTTTAAACAACCCCACCACCGGCAGTTTCAATAAACTAGCTAAATGCAAGGGTCCAGAATCAAGCCCAATAAATACCTGACAATATTTTTTAAAAAACGTCGCCAACTCAGGCAAACTTAAATTTCCGGTAATATCATCCACCAACAGCTGACTTGCCAACATTTTAGCTTCCGGTTTTTCCTCTTGTGAGCCGATAATAACTATTTTCTGTTGAAAATTTGTTTTAATTTCCCTAATTAACTTTTGCCAAAATACAATATCAATTTTTTTTAACCTGTCTGAGGTAAACGGATGGATCACAAATAGCTTTTCGTCTTTGTCTAAATTAAGCCCTATCTTACCTTCCAGACAATTGCTCGCATCAATGTTCAAATCAACATCAAGTATATCTGTCTTATTGCAAATTAACTTTAACAAATCTATATTATACTCTACTTCATGCTTTGCTTCAGAAAATTTTTCATCCTTTATCTTACGATTAAGACAAAATCCCCATTTTCTCTGATACCCGACTCTTAGCTTAACTCCAGCTAAAAAAGAAGCTAAATGAAACTCTTTCTTAGGATTTAACGCTACCACTGTATCAATGTTTTCCGCTGTAAATAACTTTGCCAACCTGAATGAGCCTTGATAGCCAGAAAAAACATTCATTTTGTATTCCAAGAAATAATCAATAAAATCAATATTCTTTACTAGCTCTAAATTATTTCTCTTTGCTAAAAGATAGATTTGGCTTTTGGGAAAATTTAATCTTGCCAGCTTAATCGCCGGAAGGCTTAACAGGAATTCACCAAAACGATCAGAGCGAATAAATAGAATTTTCTTCATAATTACACCACTATCGGCACCTTTGGCCTTAAAAAAGTTTTATAGCGTAAACGAAACCAAAAAAAAGGACTCCACCAATATTTTTGTTTAATCAATTTTAAATCTTTGCTGCTTAGATGATGATTCATCGCAATATCCCGCATAGTTTGAGGAACAGTGCCAAAATAAACAGGAAACTGAAACAAGTTTCCAAACTGATATTCTAATTTTTGCTCATTATCGCTTAAATTGGCATAACCTAGCTCCTTGGCATTCTTCCGGCGCTGGGACATTATTTTCGGATTATTCACCCACCCATAATGATAAATAAAACAGGGAGTCTTAATTGTCTTAATCGGAGTATCATCTTTTCGCCTAAAACCCCAAGCGCCGCTGTAAGCTTTAATATTTCCATTATTCCGGACAATCCGGTCTTGTTTTTGAAACCAAGGAGGATCAACCCTGTAACGGTAAAAGCTTCCGTAAAAATGCATCCACTTAAAGCGAAAACCTTCTATTTTTTCATCTTTGAGATATTTACGCATATATTTTTCCAACCGTGGTAAATCACGCTCATGCACCACTTCATCGGTTTGAATATAAAATGCCCAGTCTCCGCGACATTCAGCCAAGGCTTGGTTTGTGGCCTGGCTAAGCATCTCTTCGCCTAAGGAATCATCCCATTTACTTTGAATTATTTTTATTTTCGGGCTATCAATCGACTCTATTAATTTTAATGTTTCATCTTCTGACTCTCCGACATTAACAATAAGTTCATCACAAATCGGCAATATTGACAGGATTGCTTCTTTGGCCGGATAATTAAACTTAATCGCATTTCTAACTATAGTAAATCCACTGATTTTCATTTGATTATTATTTGATAACAGAATCGTTTCACCATTTTGATTCTCTTTTTATTTTTTCCTCTTCATCCTTCTCCCATCCTCTATCCTCCATCTCATTCTCCATCTTCCTTCTTCCTTCTTCCATTCTCCATCATCCCTCGTCCATCTTCCGTCGTCCATCTTTCCCTAATCAGCTGTCTAGCCAGCAAATAAATAAATAAGGTATTGCTAACAACATAACGCTTCCAAAGACGTCTTGGTTCCTGAGATAAACGAAACAGCCATTCTAGCCCAAACGCCTGCATCCATTTCGGAGCTCGGAGAAGCGCACCAGCAATAAAATCAAATGCCGCACCCACAGTAATAATTACTGCCGGTATTTTATCTTTATGCTCAAAAGCCCAGATTTCCTGTTTAGGACAGCCAATGCCGATGAATAAAATATTTATTCCGGAATCAATTATCTTGCTTATAACATCTTTATCTTCAGCCTCATTCATCAACCGAAACGGTGGACTAAATAAATAAGCAATATCTAATCCAGGAAATTTAAGTTTCAAATTATTAGCCATTAACTTTAAAACTTTAGGTGTTGCTCCATAAAACCCAACTTTCAAATTTAGTTGTTCAGCCTTTTTACAAATTAACGGAGTTAAGTCTGGACCAGATACTTTTTGCGCATCTTTTAAACCTAAAAGTTTTAATGCCCAGACCAAAGCCATTCCATCGCAAGTTGCCAGTTCTGATGAATTAACGATTTTTTTAAAATAATCATCTCTGGCAGCCAAAGTTAATACATAAGCATTTTCAATACAGACAAAACTTCCACTTTTTCTCTTAGACAGTTTAACTATTCTATTTACCGTATCTTGATAAGTAGTGTTATCAATACGCACTCCGGATAAATAACGATAAGTATCAGAATTATTGTTAGCTACCAAACCTACCTGCTGATGTTTACTAATTAAATCCGTTGCTAAAACAACATATGCCTTAACTTGTGCTTCCATAGAAAAATTACTTAAAGCAAATTCTCTAGCTTCTTCTGAAAATTCTTTCTGCTTTTGCGAGTTGCTCAAAATATTCCTCAATGCTTCTTCAGCTTCTTTGCTGTTAGAAACCACATATCCACTCTTTCCTTCTACTAAAGCCTCTCGGCAGCCTCCGGAATCCAGAGTCACAATCGGAATCCCACAGGCAGAGGCCTCAACTAAAGTATTCGGTAGATTATCGGCCTTACTTAAAGAAAGATAAACGTCGGCGGCGTTATAGCAAGCGGCTAAAATCTTTTCATCCTGGGTAAAGCCAACCTTAATAATTTTTACGCCGGCAATTTTTGTAAATTCTTCGCCTCGATACCCGACAACCAAAACGGTTAAAGGAAAGTTTACTTTTTCCTTTAAATTTTTTATAACCTCCCAAGACTCTCTCGCCCCTTTTCGCTGATCGTTTAGCTTAAAAGAAGACAACATGATGACTTTTTCTGATTTCCCAATCCCAAAAATGCTTCGCGCCGATTCCGTTAATCCCGGTTTAAATACAGATAAATTAACGGCTGTGGGTATTAATTCGCAGCGAAAATCACAAGTCAAAGGCGACTTCTCAACTATTTCTTTAAGCCATTTTGAAGGAGAAACAAATACTAATTTATCTTTTAACCGTTGATATATTTTTTGCTTTCGCAGCCACAGAAAATGAGTGGTATCGAAAAATAATTCCGGATAATCGTAAAGACGCGGACATTTTCCACAGCCCGTTTCCCATTTTTCGCACTCGTAAGAATAAGCGCAGTGCCCGGTTACCGCCCACATATCCGGAAGCCGCCAAATCAAAGGCGCTTTTTGCGAAAGAAAGGGTAAAATTCCTATCGATATATACCACCAGTGCAGGTTGCGTAAAATGATAATGTCGTTCCAATCATTAACTAATTTTGAGCGGCGTAAGAAAAAAGAAGACGGATAACCAAAAGACTGCAATCCGAAAGCATTAAAGAATTTTCCGAACAAAGCATTAGGTAAATAGCCGAATTTTCCCGGCAGGATTGACGAACTATCATTTCCGGAATGTTCTTTTAAAGCGCATAAGGTATGGCTTGCGTATCCGGATTCCAATAACGCCTGATGCAGGCGGAAAGACTCTATGGAAGCTCCCCAGCGAATATCGGAAGCGTTAATGTGCAGAAAATTAATTTCTCTTAGCATTTTTTAATATTTTTGATATCAAACAATCAAGATTTTATCTTCATCGATAAAATCTTCTTTTCCTGACAATATAAATTTCATCGTTGCCTTTTCATCTTGTTCATAACGATGCTCGAGAAGATCAAAATAATACCTATCTGCTCCGCCTCTTAGGTGATGAAACTTATTAACATTTAATACTTTCATTAATCTCGCCTAGAAGTAACTACTCCGCATATATTTAAAAATTCCTGTTTAAATAATCACTATCCTTACTATTTAAAACCCAATTAGAAAATTCCTTAAGATCATCAGCTTTTTTTAACTCATTAAGATTACTTACAACGGGATATAAATTATGATCCAATGGATGCGTCCCTTTATTCTTATAATTAAACTCTGCCCGGAAACTATTCATTATCCAAGGCCGAAGTATAAATGCGGTATAAGCATGTTTTTTTGCCCACAAAGTTTGCTTCTCTGTCAACAAAGGAAACTCATGAATATGAGAAAGATTTTTTAGATACTCATCTTTGGAGACAGAATCTACAGTAAATCCCAATCCAGAATATCTACCAGTTCCTGCAGTAAATACCGGCTTTCCAAAGCAAGGCAACTCCATCCCGGTTGTTCCTCTTACTGTAATTCCATAATCAACAAAGTTGAATAAAGATAAAGTGCTGATATCGGTATCCGGCAACAATATTTTAACGTGCGAAGATAACTTGCCTATTTTTTCCCGAATAACCATAATTTCCCGCAACTCACCAGTTAAATTGTCCCGATTTCGTTTCCAGATATTCGCAGGATGAAGTTTAATAATCCAATTTAAATTTTTATTGCTGCAAGCTGCCTTCAGTGTTTCCACAAACCAATCTTCATAATCTTGAAATAAATCATCACCATAAAACAGATTAGCATCCCAAAGCACATGTGAAAAAATAATCGCTGTTCTTTTATTGGTGTCTAGCTCTAACTTTCCAATTATCTCGTCCTTGCTTTTGTTAACAGCCTCAAGCTGATTTCTCTTGCTTAAAAACCACTTTCCCCCGTAACGATTACCAAATTCTTCCTGAAGAAAATCTTCATGCTTCTTCGTCCATTCAATTTCTTTTATGCGGTCAAAAGTAGACTTAGACAATGAATTAGGGTGAAGCCCTTTGGATTCAGAATTAAACCGCTTAAATATTAGTGAATCATCACGCAATGGCTGAACAAATTGGACAATATCTTTCCTGTGTAAAAACGATAAATCAAATATCGCACCATAAGCATGATCATTAGCCTCATTAAACAAAACACAGTCCGGATTTATATTTTTTATCATTTTCTCTGCAGCATATATCGACTTTATTTGATTTTTCAAATAATACTCTAACTGATAAGAATCTTGTTTATTTGAAAAATCCGGAGTTCTGTGCATTCTTCTAGCCATACGACTTAATACTTGCTGCCCCAACCGACATTGTTTAAATTGCCACCCTTTAACCTTCTGGAAAGTAAGGTTATTTAAGGGAAAATTTCTTAAATCCTTCTTGCAGTCAAATTTATCAAATTGTTTCAAATAATCTTCAAAATAGATAAAATTATTAATCCCAAAAAGCTTAAAATATTTTCGGGGCCAGAAAAAATGCTTCCAGGTCAATACAACTATTTCTGCTCCGGCAAGCTGCAAAGCCTTACCCAGCATTGCTTCAGTTTTAACTTGATATAAAAAATGCGTAAGACTAACAATTAATATCTTTTTGTTGGAATAATCTTGAGTCTTGTTTTTTAGAAAACAAAGACCTTTTTTTGCCCTTTGATAATCAGAGGCTATTTGGAAAAAATGCGCAAGATTTTGATGATTACGCAATAAATAAACAAATGGAAATATAGATGCAATTTTTTCGGCTATTTCTATTTTTTTCATTAAAATAGATCTCCTGTCTTTAGCAAACACTTACCGCTGACGATTGATTTTTTCTAGCAACAACGTTGCTTGGAGTCCGTCTTCTATCGTTGGGCTATCTTTGCTGATATTTCCTAGAATAGCATTGATAAATCGTGAATCTACACGATAAAAAAGCGAAGACATTCTTTTGCTTTCATTTTTATTGGTAATTGATAAAACTTGTGCCTTTGTATTCTCTTGGCAATGTAAACTTAAGGTAAAGGGGCCAGCAGAAGAGCCCGGATTAAAATTTTCAACTCGTAATGTTCCTTTACTTCCAAAAGCCGTTAATGAATAGCCTAGAGCCGGCATAGTCACATTAGAAAGATGAACAGAAACAACAGTTCCATTAGAAAGCTTAAAAAGAATAGTTGCCACTTCTTCACCCGTAACTTTACGATTCTTTTTCCCTTCTTTCCTTCGATTAACAAATATCTTTTTATCAACACTCAGTATTTTAGGTGCTGGTGAATCATAGAATAAATAATCAAGTACATGCACACCATAATTCTGGATAATGCCTCCCCCTAATTCATTTTGGTTTTTCCACCCAAAAGATATCTGATGATTAAGGCGACTGGAAAGAATCCACTCAAGACGAATAAAATGGACTACTCCACATTGTTTTTTAGAAATCTGCTTCTTGAATTCCAAAATTTGGGGAATTAAGCGATAACAAAAATTAACCATTCCCACACAATGAGATTTTTTCCATGCCCTCTGAACTTTTCGGGCATCATTTGAATTTAAACTAAGCGGTTTTTCACATAAAACGTGTTTTTTATTTTTAAAAGCCGAAATCGCTATTGAAGCTTGAGCAGAAGGAGTAACTGCTATAATCACTGCATCAATTTTTGATGATTCCAACATCTCATCAATAGAACTATAATGTTTAATGCCTGTTTTTTGGGCAATTAGTGCAGATTTTTTAACATCACAATCAGCAATGCCTGCTATTGCTACCATAGGAATCATGCGCAAAGCTTCAATATGAATCTTACCCGCTGTCCCGGCTCCAATAATCCCCACCTGTATTTTTCTTTTTCCCATATAATTATTTAGTAAGTCTTAAAATTTAATTTTTTTAATTTCATCAATTAATAAATCCCCGGCTACATCAGGAGAGAATGATTTACTATACTCCTCAAATGCATTAGCCGCCACCGAAGATGATAATTGCTTATCTTCATAAACTTTTTTCATGCAACTAATAAAATCATTTGCTGTCTTACCTAAAAAGCATGTCTTGTTGTTTACCAAACAAGGATTCCCCAAAGAAGTATTTTTATGTGCAATTACCGGAGCACCTAAAGACATTGCGGTAACAATTCTACTCCGATTTCCTACTGGAACATCAATCGGAACAATAACTGCATGACACTTGTTTATTAAGCTTACAATATCTTCCACAAAGCCCAGATATTTAATTTCCGGCTTATCAATTATTTTCTTCTCTGCCCATTTTGGCAATTTAAGCAAACCGGACAAATATATTTGGAAATTGCCTGCCCCCCATAACTGTATTAAGCCAAAATACACTTTATCCAAGAAAAAATGTAGTGCTGAACGTGAACCAAGAGCAGATAAATTACCAAAAAACAAGAATGAAGGCTTTGGGTCTGTCTTCCTGTTTATACAAAATTTATATTCATTTGGCCAAGGATACGGTAAATATAACGAATCAATTTTAAGCCGAGATAATATTGATTCTGAAGATTTTGAAGAAACTACAACCAAAGAACATCCTGAAAGATTACGTACATAAAATAACTTGCTTAACTGGGATACTATCCAGGCAACAGGTAAAAAAAACAATTTAATAAAGCTTTCTTTTGTTGCATAAAGCGCATGATACCATAAAGTCTGAAAATTTAAATCACCTAGCCAACAAACTCGCGGGCAAAAAATATATTTTTCTAGCGTAGTGTTAGCAGAGATATCAAAGGAAAAAGATAAATCAGGATTAAACTGATTAATTTTTTTTACAATTTCTCTCGGCAAAACACATAAAGAAACCCCTAGCTTCTTTTTTAGCTTAGAAATTCTACCAGGGCAGAAACTTAAGACGTGAAACTTGCCTGCTTCTTCAAACTCATCACAATAAACCTTTAGTCTATCCTTACATTCCTCTTTATCTTCCAAAATCAAGAGATGGATAATATTAAATCCAGAATCTTTTAATTTCTGTATGTAGTAATAGAAAAGAACAACACTAGCCCCAAATTTTTTTTGAGGTATTGCACCAAAGCTACAAACGACCAGTCGTTTTCCTTGGATATTATTACCTGCCATATGCTTAGCCAAGTATTTCAATCTCCGGTAGCGGAACAATTATTTTTGAACGTAGGCCTCGTTCACGTAATTTTTTAATTATTGGCAAGGCATAATGCCATGATAGCATTAAAACATAATCCGGCTGCTCTTTTAGCATTAAGGACTCATCTACAACTGGTATATGGGTATTAGGTGTATACATTCCTAATTTTAGGCAAGTTGATTGTTCAGCTATATATGGTAATAGATCGCTGGTTACCCCACAATAATGTAATAAAGTAGCAGATCGCCCCGGACAACCGGCCCCGACAACTCTTTTGTTCTCATTGTTAAGCTGAACCAATAATGATCTAATTTTCTGACATGATTTTTTAACACGTTCAGCAAATTTATCATAAGTAGAATCATCATAGGCTCCGCTTTCGTCTTCAAGTTTTATAAGCTTACTTACACTTTCTGATACTCGGTGGTTGATGCCTTTTTTAGCATATACCCTGATAGAACCACCATAATTAGGAATACGCTCAACATCAATAAGCGTAAACCCATGGTCAGTAAAAAATTTAACTAATGGTTTAATAAGATAATAGCGTAAATGTTCGTGATAGATTGAATCATATTGAAGAGTTTTTAAAATATCTAGCTGGTAGTGCGATTCGCTGATAAAAATGCCCCCTTCTTCTAATAAATGATTAATACCTTTAGTTAAGCCGGAAAAATCATTCACATGAGCAAAAACATTAGCAGCAGTTACCAAAGATGCCTTGCCATGAGTATCTGTTATCTTGTGGGCTGTCGGTAACGAAAAAAACTCTTTTAGTGTTTCAATTCCATTAGCATTAGCAATGTCGGCAATATCTGTTGCCTCCACACCAAGCACTCTCATTCCCATGTTTTTAAAGCCTTCAAGAATAGTTCCATCGTTAGATCCAACATCAACAACAAAAGAATTTTTTGGTAAACCAAGCTTATCAACCATATGAGAGGAAATTCCGTGTAAATTATTTCTTAGTGTTTCAGTAATGCCACTACGATAAGGATACTCGGGGTAAAATAATTCTCTCGTATCAACTGCGTAATCTATCTGCACTAATCCACAGTCACGACACCTCACCAAATTAAGCGGATAGCTTTTCTCTGGCTTTTTTAACATATCTTTAGTAAGGAGTGAATCACAAGGAGCAAAAAAACCCATATTAATTACTTGTTGAAGATTTTTTGAACTGCAGATCTGACAATAATCTATATGCCCAAGCGGTATATCTTCTTTCTCTTTATTCATAGCTCCTCCTTAACATAACCGGTAAATATAAATGCCTTCGCCTCATTTGTTTCGATAAATTTCTCAAATCTAAGTTCCGGATTTTTATTACAAAATTCAGCAAAAGCTCTTCGTTCTCCTTTTTCTGGGTCAGCACAAAAACAATTCCAATCATCAAAAACAATAATTGTTCCTTTCTGTAAGAAATCTTTAATAAAACCTAAAACCGGAACTGTCGATGCATACAGATCACAATCAATATAAATAACTGCTGCTTTTTTCGGTAATAACCTTTGCTTTAACTCTGGGGTTAGTGAAACATCGTAAAACCCCTTAACGGTATTTAGCCTATTCTTGGGAATTCCATGTTTTCTGGCAATCCGAATAAAATCATTCTCAGAAGTCTTTAATTTTCCTTTTTCCCAAATCTTTTGTTTGTCTATATCACTTATCTCCGGTAATCCTTCAAAAGAATCAAAAGCAATATACGTCCAATCAAACAAGTGTCGAAAACAATTGTATGCCTGGCGAATGGTATTTGCTTCATGGCAACCAAACTCAAAATAATACCCTTCAATCGGACGATTAATATGGCAAAACCTAGCTATACTTAAAAAAATATACTTACGCTGGTCTTGTCCAAATCTAAAATATTCTTTTCTAATCCATCTATATCTTTTAGAGACATAGCTTAAAAGAAAGCGCGCTACACGCTTATTTTTTTCTGATAATCTAAATAATTGCTTCATTTTTCTAAAATATACTTAGCAAAGTTAAAATCAAACTCATCATCAATATCAATGCTTTCCTGTTTTTTCATAACATAAGCTAAAATTTTTTCTCCGTAAGTGCTATTCTTAACGCAAAGACATTCATTAGTAAATGCTAACACCGCCGGACCATTACGTCCATAAAATAAAGGCTTTTTTTGACGAATATTATTCGTTTCATTAAATTTTAGAAAAGGCTTTAGGTGCTTACCTTCGAGCTGCATTACTGAATAAGGATTAAAACTATGCGGGACATCAACTACACTAACAACCGAATCCGCCCCTGAAGCCATCAATGCCTCTAGCGCTTCATCAATGTGTTGAGTGGTCCTAAAAGGAGAAGTTGGTTGAAGTAATATTATTAAATCAGGAACATATTTTTCTTTTTCTTTTAAAAACAAAGCTGCGTGCTTTATTACCGCCAACATCGATGTGTCATCCTCAGCTAAATTTTGCGGCCGGATAAACGGTACATCTACTTTTTGCTTTTGACAATAAGTCATGATTTCCTGATCATCACTGGAAAGAATAAGTCTGGTAATTAGTTTGCTGTTTACTGCAGCATTAATTGTGTATTGGATTAATGGAATTCCGCCTAAAAAAGAGATATTTTTTCTTGGAACACCCTTTGAATTGCCCCGAGCAGGAATTATTCCTAAAATTTCTTTTCCCATAAAATTAATAATTAAGCTTTTTCTGCAGTGAGACAGCTGTTAAATCTAACTCGGAGATAATTTTTGCAATTTTTTCCCCGGCACCTCCGTCACCATAAATATAATCTGGTTCGTATTTACCAACTTTAAGCTGTTTTTTGATCGCACAGATAATTTCATCTTTGTTATACCCAACATCAAACACATTACTTCCTCTTGCTCTTCCCTGCTGCCGACTGCCGATATTAACAGCTCCAACTCCAATAATCGCGCCCTCCCGAATTGCACTACTAGAATTACCAACAACACAAGCACAAATATCCATCAATTTTATATATACTTCTACCGGAAGATTTTTGAAAAGATGTAACCATTGATCAGGCTTATACCTTTCACGAAATGTTCTGATCTCTTTGGATATTTCATCTGAGCCGGCATCAGCATTAGGCCAAAGCAAAATCGTAGGCATTCCAAGCTCAAGTAGAGCCATTAAAGTTTCCTTCATATGTTTGCGATTATTCCCATACTCAGTTGTTACCGGATGTTGAGACACAAGCAAAAACTTTTCCTTATTTAAATCAAATCTTCCACCGATTCCTTTATATTTAGGCCAAAAACTTTCCTGATCTACGCCTTCACCCTTTCGATTTTCATCGATAAGTTTTCTAACTAAATCTATTCTCGGGCAACCAGTAACAAACACATTTTTCGGATTTTCACCCATTTTAATAATTCTTTCTGCTGCTTTCTTGTTAGCTGCAAAATGAATATGTGAAAATTTCGTAACCGCATGCCGAATACTTTCATCAATGGTTCCAGAAACCTCACCTCCCATCGTATGGGCAAGATGAATATTCATATAGGTAGCAGTCGAAGCTGTAGCCAAAGTTTCAAAACGATCACCAACAGTAATAACTATATCCGGCCGATGATTCATGAATATTCCGGATAATTCAATCATTCCTAAACCAGTAGACATAGCCATAGTCTGAGGATTCTCTCCTTCCACTAGAATATAAAACTTCTCGGTAATTCGAAAACCATCACTTTCTATCAAATCAACAACACGCCCGTATCTATCCAGTAAAGCTGAAGCTCCCACAAAAACTAAAAGTTCAAGGGTATCGTTGCGTTTTATAATTTCCTGCATTACAGATTTTATGCTAGCGTAATTAGCCCGGCTACCGACAACTACTCCTACTTTTATTTTTTTCATTCTTCTAGCATCTCCTCTTGTATTTTTATATTCACATCAATATCCATCTTGACTTTACGACTCAGTAAATCCTTATATTTGTCAGCTCTTATTCCATCTCCAGGCTTTTTAAATGCCAGCATATTAGCGCTTAGCACTGAACCACTTTTAATTTGCTGATTAGATACAATACTTTTTTCAAAAATAACTTTCATACTCTGAAGCTTTTTGGCCAACATATCCTTGTCTACGTCATTAGCCAACGCTAACTCTAAGCTTCTGATTTCTTTAATAAAATCAGCCAACCTTGAAGGAACTAAAGAATGCTCAGAATCAGAACCAGCAATATCTTTTTCTAAGGTAAAATGCCTCTCAATAACCTCTGCCCCTAAAACAACTGCAGCTATTGAAGCAGTGTTGTCTAATGTATGATCAGAAAAACCCACAGCAAGACCAAATCTTTTTTTCATTTCAGACAAAACGTTTAAACCTACTTCTTGCATCGGACAAGGGTAAACCGATGAACACTGTAAAATCGTAATATCCCGGCAGCCTCCTGCTCTTAGCGTTTGAACCGCATTTTCCAATTCCTTCCAGCTACTCATCCCTGAAGAAAGTAATACTGGCTTACCCAAAGAAGATACTTTTTCTAATAATGATAAATTAGTTACTTCTCCTGAAGGTATCTTATGCTTTTTAATGGCAATATTTTCCAGTAAATCAACAGCTTCATTAGAAAACACTGACGCCATAAACTCTATTTTACATTCTTTTTCTGCATAATTTTTTAGTATTTTCCACTGCTCGACATCAAAAGACGTCCTTTCGAAATATTGTTTGCGGCTTTCCGATTTAAAATAAGGCGGATTAGGAGCTTCCGGCAAGCTTTCAGCATCAAAAATATGCACCTGAAATTTTACGGCATCTGCCCCACAAGAAGCAGCCTGAGCAATGAATTCTTTTGCCAAATCTAAAGAACCATCATGAAGATTTCCTACTTCAGCAATAATAAAGGTTTTCTTTTTCCTGTTATTCAAATTTCACCCACCTGTAATCAACGATAATGCTTCTTTAAAGCCCCTCTTATGATACCTTTCAAATCAAAACACCAAAATGCAATAATAGCCAACCCTGTAAAAATAGCACACTTAAAACTAAAGGGCAATAAATAAATCTTAAAAGTAATCAGTCCAATAAGTACCACTAAAGAGACCCAAAAAGATATTCTCTCAAATGAAATACACCCCAATTTTATTGCATAAATTCTTCTGACTAAACGAGTACTAAAAAAATAAAGAATAATAGAAATTGCGGCTCCAACCATCCCAAAAACCCTTACAAATAAAATAGTTAACCCGCAAAATAATAACCCAGGAATTACTTCACTAAAAAAAACAATCTTATTCTTTTTTTTAGCTAAAAGATACTGCAAATAAGGAACACCAAAAAAATAAACCATAATCAATATAAACCATAACGACACTATTGGAGCAGCCGAAATGAATTTACCATGAGTTAAAATACCAATAACTTCCGGAGAAAATAAGCATACCGCCACACCAGCTATCCCTAAAAATCCAGTCCAATTATTAAATATTTCTTTCATTTTTATCATCTTTTGCCTATCACCAACAGAAGCAGCTTCAACGATTTCTGGTGAATAAGAATTAGAAAAAGCCTTAAACACCATTAAAAACATCCGGCGATAGTATAAAGAATGGCTATAAATACCTAAGCTAGCTAGCCCCGACCACCTCTCAATAAACAATCTCCCTAAAGAATTAGGAATAATTTCCAAAATGTTAACCGGAATCGTTGGAAGTCCTCTTTTTATTATTTCTTTTATCCATTTTATCTTAATTGAAAAGATACTATATTTACGAATATAAAATACCGAAAACAAAAACCCTCCGAAAGCTGCACCTAAATACATCAACACTAACGAAATCGTCTTAAGATCAAACACCAATAAAGCTATTAATAAAACAGACAGCCGACTAACAATTTGAATAATTTCATACGCAGCATAAGCTTGACCTTTCTTTTGTAGAACAATAACATAGGAAACAATTTCTCCCACTGAATTAAACCACTCAGCAATTAAGAACAACCAAAGAAATAGCAAAAACTCACCTTGATAAGAACTAACCCAAAGCGGAAGAAACCAAAAACCAGAAATACCGATAACCAGCACCCAAAATGCACGAAGCAATATCCCAAAAATAATAATCGTAGATATTAATTCTTTTCTTTCTTCTGGACTAACTTTATAATAATTTCCGGCTAACACCCAAAACACTCCGGTTGAAGAAAGGGGTACTATCAACCCAGAAAAAACAGTAATAATCCCCACAATACCAAAATCTTCAGGATTTAAGTAATAGGTAGAGACCGGAATAATCACAAACAACCCAACAATTCCGGTTAAAACAGAAGGAGAAAGATAATAAAAAAAATTCTTTCTCATTATTGGCTTATTTTACCGCCTCAACATAAAGAGTCTCAATTTCTCGTTCGGCAAGTTCAATCTTATCAATATCAGGAATCTGGCTATCTAGTCTCTTCTTTTTTTTGACTTGGCTAAAACCGCTGATTTCTAATATATGCTTTAATGACTCAAAATCATAAAACCATTCATGTGTTCTTCCACAATCATAAGCTTTAGCCATGAATATTTCTCCGGGAGTAGCTGCTTTATCGTAAACACAAAACTTTTTAATCAAAGGATTTTCAAAGAAATTACGATTATTGTTTGCATAATTTTCTGCATACAAACGAAGATTTGGACAGCTAATCCAAATTATTCCCCCTTGCTTCATAACCCGAAAAGCTTCTTGAAAAAAAATAATACTTTTATTTAAATCTAAATGCTCAATAAAATGGCTCCCGGCAATAGACTGGATAGATTCTGCTGCAAACGGCCATTTTTTAATTAAATTAAAATTCAAAACTAGAATATCATTTATTTTTTTTACCCGGCCATACTCTTCATATTTCTCATTTTTTATATTCAACCAACCGCTTATCAAATTCTTCCCGCAACCTACATGAAGCTTGTCGACATTTAGATTAAGAATGCTTTTCGCTAAAAAATATTTATTAATACGAGTATACCGAAGCAATAGGTAAGAAAAAATAAGCCTTAGCGCCCCTTTAAATTTAAAAAATATTTTTTCGCACTTACTCAATTATTCCCCTTCCTTCTGCAAATCTGTACAAGATACAAATATAGCAACAAAAGAAATAAGCAACCAGAATAAAATTGATAGCTTAAGCGAATAAAGCTGAGTATCAAAAAACATTTGGACACAAAATGCTGATGAAGCAGAAATTGTCCCTAACAATAAAATATCAAATTTTTTAATTATCATTTTTATACTTCTTCCAAATACTAACCCCAGAAACCATAAAAAAGAAACAAACCCTAAAAGACCGGTTTCAGCTAAAATTTGCAGATAACAATTGTGTGCATATAGCGGTTGTAATCCATAATCAGTTATATGATTCATAAACAATCCTAAGCCCCGTCCATTCAAAGGATAATCTTTAAACATTAAAACTGCCCCTTTCCATATCCCAAATCTTCCTCCGTCGGCTCTTTCAATCAGCTCCAATATATTTTCTCTCAAGAATGGAATACTTATTCCAGCTACTAGACAAATTAATAAAAAAAACAAAAATCCAAATTTTATTCTTCTACCTGGAAATAAAAAAGCAAACACTATTAGCCCGATAGATAATGAAAGCAGGCCAGCCCGAGAATTTACTAAAAAAATATTAATCACCAACAATAAAAATAAAACATACACGCCAAATCTTACCCAAGATTTTTTTATTCTCAGTAGCACCGAGCAGCTTAACAAAAATATTACTGATAAGTAAGTAGAAAAATTATTGAAGTGGCTGAAACTAGCAGTTACCCCTAAAAAATCATTTGCTCCTTTTAGTTCAAAACCTCTTAAAAAATCTATTCCTACTATATATTGATAAATACCATCAACAGATACTAAAAAAGCTGAAGCTAAGAAAACATAAATTAAATATTTTACTTTTTGTTTATTTAAAAATATTTGAGCAAGATAAAAAAGAGCTACTCCCTCTCCCCACTTTGAAACCCAGGCTCTTAAACTTTTCCCTAAAAGATCACCACTGGAAAAAAAAGAAAATCCAATACATAAATAAAAAATTAATAGCGCCAAATTTACCCTATTGTTAAAAAAGGCTCTTATATCCTTGCCTGATGGTCTTTCAATGGCAAACCGGATAAGAAAGCAAAGAAGTATAAATCCAAAACAAGTTTCAATCGTTGCGCCGGATATCGGAAGAAAAAAAACCAAAACCCCAAAAAAGAAAACCGCCGCTTTATTGACTATACTTATAATTTTATCTTTCAATTTATGCACCCTTTTTTTCTCTTCGTCCTTTCCTCTCATCATCCTTCCTCCATTCTCCCCCTTCTAAGCCTCAACCTCATCCTTAACCTTTATTTTTCTCTTCTATTTCCATTTATTTTTCCTTGAACCTTTATCCTTTAACCTTCTTCTCCTATCGTCCTTCTTCCATTCTCCCTCGTCCATCGTTCTTTAATACGCTCCTTTTCTCTTTAGCACCGCAGGTATTGTCCAAAGCATAATCTGTAAATCCAAGCGAAAAGACCAATTATTAATATACCATAAATCCCATTTAACCCATCTTCTAAATGTTAAATCACTTCTTCCTCTAACTTGAGAAAGTCCGGTCATTCCTGGGCGAATTGCCAAACGAGACATCTGCTCGCAAGCGTATTGACCTACTTCTCCAGAAGTAGGCGGCCGGGGCCCCACCAAACTCATATCTCCTTTTAACACGTTAAATAACTGCGGTAGCTCATCTAGGCTCAAAACCCTCAAGTATCGACCGATTCGAGTAATTCGAGGATCTTTTTTAACCTTAAAAATAATTCCATCCTTTACTTCATTCTTACTCAACAATCCTTTTTTTAATTCCTCGGCGTTTTTGACCATTGAACGAAATTTATAGAAATCAAATTCCTTTCCTTTTAACCCGGCACGCTTTTGAATATAAAATACACTTCCCTCTGAATCAAATTTAATTAATAACGCGATAACAATAAATAACGGAAAAAACACAATCAACAACAATAAAGAGATTAAAAAATCAAATACTCTCTTTGCAATAAATTCGGAAGGATGGTGTTTCTTTTCTTTGTAAGAAATAAGCGGAATAAACCCTAAATAATTTATATCTAACACCGGTAATGACTCTTCGAAGTCCTGAGGCACCACTTTTAGTCCTAAGTGCATTTTCTTCACTTCTTTAATTAACCCTGACACCGGCTGCCTTTCTTCGGAAGACACGATAATAACTTCATCAACGAAAAACTTCTTAGCTATTTTAGTAAAATCATTTATTTTACCCAGCACTTTAAACTTATTTATTGGTTCTGTTGTTTGATCATCTAAGAACCCCACCACTTTTAACCCTCTGAATGGATTCTTAATGATTTCTTCAAGAATAATCTTTCCCATGCTGCCTGCTCCAACAATCAACACATTGATATTATGAAATCCCTTAGAAATCAACCGTCTTAGAACCAGTCGCTTTATAATCCGAAAACTACACAAGGTCAAACAAAGCATTAAAAAATTTCCGAAAAATACAGACCGGGAAAAAAACTTATATTTAGAAAAGAAAATTACTGCAGCAATTAAGATTCCGGTATAAAAAACGCTAAGTACCACTTTCAATATTTCCTCAGAAATACTTAAGGAGCGATCAGTTGTGTATAAATTTTTATTCCGAAAAGAAACCCCGATAAAAAAAGCCCAAAGAATAAATATAAACAAGTAGCTAACCGGATTAGGTAAAACTCCTCCGGAAAAAAATCGATACCGAAACACAAACGGAAGATAGAAACTAACAGCCATTAAAATTAAATCCATTGTGATATATAATGGATATATTTTGTTAAATGATTTATTCATGTAAACATTAAGCCTTTATTTTTTGCTTGGTGCAGATTTCATCAACAATTTGATGGATATTATAAGCATACTCCCATTGAGGATAATCTTGTTTGAATTTATTAACGTTCGATATGTACCAGATATGGTCACCTTTACGGTTTTGTTCGGAATAATGGATATTTGCTTTTTTGCTGAATGCTGCCTCAAAGCAGATCACTGCTTCATTCATTGAAATATTAGAATACCGGCTTCCTCCGATATTATACACCTCGCCACAGCGAGGATGCTGATAAAAATGCCAAAACGCATTTACTAAATCAAAAGAGTGGATATTATCACGTAACTGTTTCCCCTTATAGCCATAGATGTTATAAGCTCGCTCTTGCGCTACGCACTTAGCTAAATAAGCTAAAAATCCATGGAGTTCAGCCCCTTTATGCATCGGTCCAGTCATACACCCTCCGCGAAAACTAACTGTTTTAAGATCAAAGTATTTTCCGTATTCCTGGACTAAAATATCCGCTGCCACTTTAGAAGCTCCAAATAAACTGTGTAAGCAATTGTCTATCGACATGCTTTCATCTATGCCATTGTAAAAAGTATGCTCTTCGGGAAGCTCCCAACGAGTTTCAAGCTCAATTAACGGAAGCTGATTTGGCTTATCACCATAAACTTTATTAGTCGAAGTAAAAATAAATACTCCATCAGGCGAATATTTACGAAAATTCTCTAATAAATTCAAAGTTCCGTTAGCATTAACTTCAAAATCAGTAAACGGTTCTCTAGCCGCCCAATCATGAGAAGGCTGTGCTGCAGTATGAATAATTAAGTCAAAATTAAACTCTTTAAATATTTTTTCAATATCTGACTTATTGCGAATATCACAAGAATAATGATTATACTTATCCTTAAATCCTTGTTTTAAACTATCAATTATTTCTTTAGTGCTGGCTTCTTGTCCAAAAAAATAAGCCCTTAAATCATTATCTATGCCAATAACTTGAAATTCTTTATCAATGAAAAACTTTACCGCTTCTGAACCAATCAACCCCCCAGAACCGGTGACCAACACTGTTTTTTCCATTTTATTCCCTTTAACCTTTATCCCTCATCCTTCTCCCTTCATCTTTCATCTATCATCCCTCGTCCATCATCTTTCTTCCTTCGTCTTTCTCCCGCCTTTTCCCTTTTTCTACTTCACCCAACCTTAACCAATATAACGGTTAGAATAAATACTATTTATTGCTCGTTAGCTTAAAATTTAGTTTTAACGTAGTCTTCGAAAAGTAATATTTTCTTTGAATCGTTCGGTTTAACAATAAAAGGCAAAAGATCTTTAGATAGCTGTTCAAAATTAAGACCCCTGCACTTATCTAATAATTTTTGTTTAAGGTCGAAAGAATCATTTATGTTAATTTTCTGTTTCAAATATTCCATATCCGGCAATGTCTTTGCGTGCAAAAAAACTATATCAAAAAAATCTCTTCCCATCGGACGCTTCCGAGTAAAAACAGCAAGTATCTTTTGAGAAAGCAACAAATCACCAGGAACACAAAGAATACGAGTAAAAACTTCAAACTTATTTATCAATATTTTCTCCGGATTATATTTATAATCCTGTGGCTCTGCGTCCAATTGAATAACTAATTTAGCATCTTTGTGTCCTGTAATGCCTGCCTGTTTAAGAATATCCGAAAATTTAAAATGGCATACATAAGCCCCTTTAAATGTTGTTTTTATTTCAAGCTTATACCCTTCAAGCTCAAGCCTTTTTTTTATTACTCCTGCAAGTTCAAGAAAATCATCTTTAGACATTGCTAAATTATCAAAATCCAAGTCTTCAGAAAATCTGGTATTACCATGAACGATCTTAATCGCAGTACCGCCCATAAAAATTAGCTTATCAAGATACTTTGAATCATAAATAATTTCTAATATTTTATACTGTAGGTACTCCCGTAGAATATTTTTTTTGAACGATTTAAGATTATCGGGATAAAATTCGCTAAGCTGTTCGATATTAATCATTTTTTAAATATTTTATTAGCTTGTCCATTCTGGCTGATAATCTTTTTTGCCCAAACCTTTTAAGATAACTACTCATCTTTTGTTTATCTATGTTTTCCCAGAATATTTCTCTGTTAAGCCGTAGCTCTAAAAAGTCTTTTTTTGTCTCATAACGAGGATTTAAATATAAAAAATCGAGTATCGCTTTTTCAAAATCAGCTATCTTATAGATACCTTTATTATCCTTAACTATCTTATACCCAAAAAATAACTCCGGCTTAACCGCCTGATAATAAAACCGGCCTATTTTAGTGCTAAACTGATATTTTCGCTTTGTAGAAATAGATGTAACAGCGTAAACACTCTCAGGAATTAGATTATAATGGGATAGGGCCATTTCAAGAGATACATATGAAGGTGTATATATGCGATTAGCAATACAATAAAGAATGCTGTCATTAATTTTAGTACCCTTAAAGACATAGTATCCTTTAACTATTTTTTGAATATATCCATTATCCTGCCATTCATTCAACCTTCTTCGGTAAAAATTAGCATCAAGCTGTTTAATATCCGAAAGAGAAAATACAACATAATTTCCAAGCTTTTCTTTCAGTTCTATGTATCGCATAGTAATTCTTATTAATGCTAATAATAGCACTCTTACGAATAATATAGCTACTATCTACGATAAGTCAACATAAAAAAATACTTTCCCTCATCCTTAGCCTAAACCTTAGTCTTCTTTCGGTATCCTTGAACCTTTATCCTTTATCCTTCTTTACCTCATCCTTCTTCCATCTTCCATCTTTTCTCCCTTCTACCTCGTCCATCGTCCATCATCTTTCTTCCTTCGTCCCTCGCTTCCGTCTCTATCTCCCTCTACTCCTTCCATCCCCACCGCCATGCCCATCAAAAACCAAAACAAAGGTGCATCCTGAAATCCAACCGTAATAATTGTACAAGTCATCGCAAATAGGAGGCTAGCAAAAATACCACTGCTTAATCCTAGCTGTATGGCCATAATATCATCATCTCGACATTGTTTTATTGACTTAAACATAACCCTAAAAAAAACAATAAAGACCCATAAAAAAGCAAGTAAGCCAACTATTCCAGTCTCAAGGAGAACTTCTAAGAATGTATTATGAATATGAAGATGCTGCTTTAATTCCGGTAAATACAATGGAAAAAGATTTTCACATTGCCCCAATCCAGCTCCAAAAATGGGAAAATCCTTAAATATTTCTAAAGCTCCTTTATACATCTCCACTCTCCCTCCCCATGTAGAGGTATCAAAAGAAGTACTAGCTCTTTGTTTCACTCTTGGCGATAAAAATGAGACTGCAACAATAAAAACAATTGCCGCATATACTGCTATTTTTCTATTCCTTATAAAGGAAACAACCAATAAAGAAAATACTACTACCACCCAAGCCCCTCTTGAAAAATTCGCACCTAAGCAAAAAAATAATGGGATAACTCCTATTAAACTACTAAACTTTAAAAGTTTGTTTTTTCCAAAAATCCCAATCATGCAAAATAATGGGATACCCAATACTAAAAAAGGAGTAAATCCGGTATGAATTCCAAAAGACGAAAAAAGTCTTGTTGTTGAATGAAAATAATCCCATACCCCGCCAATGCCGAGTATTGTACTTCCCAATATTAATGAAATAATTAATACTAATAAATTAAATTTATTTTTAACTAAATAACTACCAATTAAAAAAAAGGCAAAATAATAAAAATACCGTTCAAAAAAAATACTTTGACTATGACAAAAACCTATGCTAGATATAACAGAAATAATTAAAGCTGAATAGAAAAATAGCAGAGGTTTGCCTAGTGCTGTTTGAGGAATTAAATACCTATAAAACTGAAAGCGATATTTAATTAAATTTATTGAAAACCATAACAAACCACCTACGACTAAGCAAATTTTTCCTGCCCACTTTGAATAAGGAATAAAGATAATAAACAAGGAAAAGTTTACTAATAATGCTTTCTCTAAATAAAAAATTAGTTTTTTCACTGTTTCTTAGTAATTAAAAATATTAAATTGCGGATTACTCGTTATATTGAAAATTCGGCACGAAGGAAGGAACAATTTCTTGTATTTTTTTTACTATTTTTCTCTCATCTCTTATTTTTACCAATTCTTCTAATTCTTTAATCTGGCATCTCAACTTTCGAGAATCAAAACTAACAGGCTGAGTAATATAAATTTTATTATGTTTTGTAACTTTATCGCGCTCGGCATCATGTAAAGTTTCTTCACGTAATTTTTCACCCAAACGCAAACCGATAAACTTTATCAAAATATCTCTTTTCGGCTTAAGCCCGGAAAGAGCAATTAGATTGTTCGCAAGGTCAATTATTTTTATTTGCTCCCCCATATCTAAAATAAATATCTCACCACCTTTTCCAATGGCACCAGCTTGCAAAACTAACCGCGTTGCCTCATTAACACTCATAAAATAGCGCATCGCATCAGGGTGAGTAACTGTAACGGGTCCACCTGCTTTTATTTGTTTTTTAAAAAACGGAACAACGCTTCCGTTTGAACCCAGCACATTCCCAAAACGAACCGCCATAAATTTGGTTCTGCTAATTTTTGCCTTTGTCTGTAAAATCATTTCCACAATACGTTTGGTTGCCCCCATTACACTTGTCGGGTTAACCGCCTTATCAGTAGATATCAACACAAAACGTTGAACATTGTAATGTTCAGAGGCATAAATAAGACCCCTACTACCAAGAACATTATTCCTGACAGCATCGGCAACATTTTTTTCCATCAACGGCACATGCTTGAAAGCAGCAGCATGAAAAACTATCTGAGGCTTAAGCTTAGAAAAAGCATACTTGAGCAAGCTAACATCTTTAACATCTCCTATAACAGTTTTTAAAGAAAGGTTGGGATACTTACTTTTTAACTCTCTTTCTAAAAAATAGATGTCATTTTCATTATAATCCCACAAAATTAATCTTTGTGGAAAAAAGCAGGCAATTTGCCGAGAAAGTTCTGAGCCAATCGAACCTCCTGCGCCAGTTATTAAGACAATCTTTCCTTCAATATAGCGCTTTATTTCCTCTTCATCAGTATCTACTACTTCCCGTCCCAAAAGATCTTCAAGCTGAACTTCTCTCAACTTGATTTCCACGCTACCGTTTAAAATCTTGTACATTCCTGGGACAATCTTAACCTTAACCCCTTTAATCTGACAATACCCTAGAATATCTCTGATTTCTCTTCCTTCCGCAGAAGGAATCGCAATAATAATCTCTTCAATTTCGTATTTCTCTACTATTTCAGAGATTTTTTTTCTATCGCCTAAAACCTTCACTCCCTGAATTTGTAAATTCCGCTTGCCAATACTATCATCAATGAACCCCACCACGCTGAATTTCA